>Ga0316204_10000275_pt1 | contig 211381 bp, 162 predicted proteins | sample 6monrhotite_MG_2_FD_205661 | JGI IMG/M metagenome (GOLD analysis project Ga0316204, IMG submission 205661) | Microbial mat bacterial communities from mineral coupon in-situ incubated in ocean water Damariscotta River, Maine, United States -... | ecosystem: Environmental > Aquatic > Marine >... | reverse complement strand
TTTTTAGGCGCGTATAAATTTGAAAACGAGGATTAGATAAATAAAATCAATCAACAACTTGGTTTTATGAATATAAAACATAAGGGAACACACATATCTTCTTGACCGAAGCTTTCTAATGGGTGACCCCATAAGTTTTGACCCCAAGAATTTCAATGATTTTTTTAATGCAATAAAACCATGCTTTGGTATATGAGGTATGTATTAGCAAAATAATAACAAGAAAGTGAATTTTATTTTTAGAAAAAGGTAAAGGGAATATTCTGAAGTGAAAAAACAGCTTAAAAAACTTTATAATGTATGGTTTCGATTTTCTAATCGAAAGTATGCTGTAATCGGTGATAATTGCATATTTAGCTCTAAATCCAGAATTATAAATCGTACAGGGCGTAAAGAAGCTATAACTATAAAAAGCAATGTTATGATGCATGGTTCTTTAATTGTAGAGGGAGATGGCAATATAGCACTTGACGAATATGTGAACATTAGAAGGAATGTATATATCGGTTCGACTGAAAAAGTGTCAATTGGGAAATATACGGTAATTAGTGATAGCGTCTCAATAATGGATAACAATAACCATCCCACCTCCCCATCTAAGAGGCTCAACATGGTTCAGTCTGGTTGGAGTAATGATAACTGGTCATGGGTTCATTCGGTTGCAGACAGTGTAGAAATTGGTGAAAATGTCTGGATATGTCAGAATGTTAGAGTTTTGAAAGGCGTGAAAATTAAAGATAACTCAATCGTTGCTGCTAGCGCGGTCGTCTCAAAAAATATTGAGCGTAATACGATATACGGTGGAAATCCAGCTAAGAAGTTGAAAGATATAAAATGAGCAGTAGTGTGGTCTTGGTAAGTGGCTCTAAAATATTTGTTTCTCTATTTTCAATAATACTTAATATTACACTTACGAGGAATTTGATTTCTTCTGAATACGGAGTGTTTTCTTACTGGCTAACGTGTTTAAATTTTTTGGGCTTAGTTTGTATTTTGGGGATTAACACATCCCACATTTATTTTTTTAAGCATAAGGTTGATAACTCACTTCCAATTATAAGTTATTTCTTTTATTTTTCCTTAATGGCTCTTTTATTCCAAGTTACACTGACGTGGCTCGGAATTACCAACAATATTCTTTGGTCGGTTCCTGCTGCTTTTGCAATGGGCGGGATGAGCATTATAAATGCGGATGCACAGGTAAGGCTTAAGTTTGGTGAGTATGCAGTTCAATGTATATGCTTAGCTTTTGTTGTTATGGGGGGCGGGGCACTAACTGTTTTAGCATTTGGTGTAGATACTGCTAAACAGTTAATTATAACTTATACAACATTAACAGTAGTTGTTTTTTCATTTTTTGCATTTGTTAAAGGCAAAGTTTCATTTGCGCCAATACCTAAACTTTTAGAGACCAAGATCTTTTTTAAATATGGATTTAAGGGTTTTTTATTAAATTTATTAGGTCAAGCTCTATATTTCATAGATATTATAATTATTGGGATTATTCTGAATGATAAAGATGTTGCTTATTACGCTGTTGCTGGAATAGTTGCAAAAACTTTATGGTTGTTTATTGATGCCGTTGGAGCTGTTTTGTTTCCGAAAATCATTTTAGGAGGCTTAAAGGAAAAGCTCAAAAAAACTCAGAGCGCTATAGTAGCATCCTTTCTTTTATGTTTATTTCCTTCTATCACTTTTATTTTAATAGGGGAATATGCTCTTGCTTATGTTTTTGGAGATGAATATATAAACTCATTAGAGTCGTCGTATATATTGATTTTAGCTTCATTTCCACTTGTTTTGTATAAAATTTATTCTAGGTTTCTAGTTTCAGAAAACCAGTGGGGAATTGCATATAAAGCGTTGGGAGTAGCGGTTATATTGAATGTATTCTTAAACTTAATTTTGGTTGATATTATTGGTATAATGGGAGCTGCTATAGCTTCCCTAATATCTTATTCTTTTTGTGGCATTTATGTTTATGTAAAAGTTAAGGCTATCCTAATAAATGAAGGGTAAGTTCTTTAAGTTTTTTGTCGGTTTGACATTTTATTCATTTGCATTTGAACTCCTCAGAATTTATTTTGGGGACTTAAGCTTACCTCCCACTGTTTTAATTATAATTGCTACTTCACTGGTATCGCTTAAAATATTCTTTAGGTTCGATAAGCGAATATGTGATTTCATTTTGTTAAACAGCTTTTTTCTATCAATTGTACTGTTTAGTGGAATGCTCAACGGTGAGGCTCTAACCTTATTATTTCTAGTTAAATATCTAATAGGCTTAGTGCTTTCAATTTTGGTTTATAAATTAGCAACTGCTAACTTACAAGAATTAGAAAGTACATATGTTACAGTGCTATTTTTTTCTTCAATCAGTGTTTTAATTCATTGCGCTATTTCTTTTCTTGTTCTTAAGTCTAGCTACCTTTCTGGGAGTCTTTTTATAGTAACTGAAGTTGGAAAAAACCAGTTAGCCGCTTATATGGCAATTATCTCGGTTTTGAACTTCGGTTTAATTATCTACTGTAGAAACAACTATCACAGAAGTATATTGTTTTTTGCATTTTTCATTCACGTCTTAGCTCTGTTATACACAGACTCTCGCTCGGGATTTATCAGCTTTATAATTTCCAGCTTTATATTATTTTCAATTTCCGAGTTAAAATTAAAGCGAAAAATACAAATCTTTGCTTTAGGAGGGGGGGTCTCTACTTTTACTTTAGTGATATTGTTTTATCACTTAGATTCAACTATGCAAAATATGCTTATTGGAAATGTTGAGACAATAATTCTGATGAAAGATCAAGGTGATAGTACCTCCATATCTGTTAGGGGAAATCTTATAACTATTGGTTTAAACCTCTTTGTTGAATCTCCTGTATGGGGGAATGGGACTGTAAGTTACTTTGATAAAGTAGGAGTTGCATCGCATAACACCTACATTCAGATTTTGAGCGAGTTAGGAGTGATAGGGGGCTTTTCATATTCTTTCATAGCGTTTTATATACTTCAATCAACTTATCGCTCTAATAAAATATTTTTTGGTGTTTATCTGTGTTTATTACTATCAATGATTTTTCAGAATATTTTGGATTCAATGTTTGCATTTTTAATAATGGGTTTGGCTTTAGTATCAAACAATAAAGCAAAGAAATAATAAGTAGGAATTAATGAGTATTAAAAATTTAACTATATCTCCAGAGGTAATTTCGGATGTGATTCAAGTGCATAAAAATGCTTATTTGGACGACCATTTCACGAATAAATTGAGCGATAAGCTGCTTGAAGAGTATTATTTGCAATTGATTTCTAGCGATTCTCGATTTAGTTTTATTTTGTACGAAAGTAATACACCTGTTGGTTTTGTTATATGTGGCAGTGATTTAAACTCTAATGTTAAAGCATTTATAAAAGCAAATTTTTTGAGTGTTTTCGTTGTATTAATTTTTAACCCTAAGTTTTTTCTGCCTAAGATCAAAGCTTTTTTCACAAGGTTTTCAAAAGCATCATGGAAAAGCAATGCGAATACACGCCTTTTGTCTATAGCTGTCGATAATAGCATTCAAGGGGAAGGCTATGGAAAAAAGTTGTTAATAGAGTTAGAGGCTAGGCTTTTAGATTTCAGCCATTCAAGGTACGGTTTATCTGTTAAAAATGGCAATAAAGGGGCTATTTCTTTTTATTTAAAAAACGGCTTTAAAAAAGAGCGAAGTGACGCAAAGAGCTCTTATTTTATAAAGGATATTGAATGAGAATATGTATTTATGCGCATTGGTTAGCGAGAAAAATTAATGGTGAATATTTCATATCAGGAACCCATGCTACATATCTTGACCACTTGTCTAAATATCATGATGTCACAGTATTATGCTTTGTAGATGATAATAAAATTAATCAGAATAGTTTTAAGAGGGTTGAAGGTGTTAAATTTGAACCACTGCCTTCAAAGTTTGGTTATATCCAATCCTATGTTAAGCTAGCTAAATACATTAGACTATTTAGAGATTATTCTAGTAAAAACAAATTCGACTTAATATATACTAGAGTGCCAGACCCCTTATCTTGGCTGTTTGCACTTTTAGCTCATAAAAAAAATAAAGTAGTAATGCACCTAGTAGGTGACTCAATAGATGCAACAATAAATTCTAACCAAAAATGGTTAAAAAAAATTGTAAAAGTAGCTCTATACATACCAGAGTATGTCTTGACCTTGTTTTCTGCAAAATATTTTTGTTCTAATGTGTATTGTAATGGCCGCATGCTTAAACAAACTTTGGCTAAATACAATATTGCATCAAGCGAAGTTATTTCTTCCACTGTATCGGAAGCGGCTATTAACGGTTTGCAAATTAAAAGCTTTGATAATAGTAGGCTTAAGTTTTTATATGTAGGATATGTTCGTCCATCCAAAGGAGTGCTCACTCTTTTGCAGGCCTTCCATTCTTTGAGTTTAAAAAACGATGCTGTATCTTTGACAGTTGTAGGGGATGGCGAGTCTTTACCTTTTATTAAGGAATACATAAAAGAGCATAGTTTGGAAAATAAAGTTAAGTTGACAGGGCATGTAGATTGCCAAATGGAGTTACATGAGATATACAGTTCTCATGATGTTTTCACATTCTGCTCTTTGTCTGAGGGAAGCCCTCGTGTCGTTATTGAAGCCCTTATGGCAGGGCTTGTCGTTGTATCGACAAAAGTTGGTTCATTGCCGTACTGTTTTAATGATGAAGAGGTTATATTTACTTCTGGTTATGACGAAAAGTCAGTAGGGTATGCTTTAGATAAGGTTGTCTCAATGGCTCCAAAAACTTTAGAAACCATTAGAAAAAATGGTTTCGATAAGGCTAAAAAAAATTACACAATTGAAAATTTTTTAAATAAGGTTTTTTCATGAAACGAAAACTCTCAATTTTATATGCTTGGTTAGTTAGAACTTTGACTTTTTTTTTACCTGACATCTCGTTGTTTATGAGGCTAAGAGGGGGACTCTATAGTTTTGTTATGAAAAGTGCGGGTACCAATTTTCAAGTTGCGCATTCTGCAATTCTAAATTCCATTTCAGAGTTGTCCGTTGGTAATAATGTGTATATTGCCAATGGTTCATCACTTTTATGCGGCGGTGGAATTATAGTCTCTGATAATGTACTTTTTGGGCCTGGAGTAGTTATTTCATCTAATAATCATACATTCGAAGATGAGACTGGCTATAGGTTTGGTAAGGCTGTTTTTGGAGGAGTAATTATAGGGCGAGGCTCGTGGATATGTGCTAATTCAGTCATTACAAAAGGGGCATGCTTTCCAGAGTTTTCAATTCTAGGGCCATGTTCAGTTTACAATCAAAAACAACAAGGAAATAATTCAAGTTTATATTCTGGTATTCCTGCAAAACTAATAGGGCCAATTACAAGTTGAGTGAAGAAAATGAAAGAGTTAGGTATTGTTTGTCCGTGTTTTAATGAAGTAAATCATATCCGGAAGTTTGTCGATGATATAGAATCGCAAACAGTTATCGGGTTAGATGGTTATAAAGTTACCATTTGTTTCGTGGATGGAATGAGTAATGACGGTACTTATGAAATCCTCGAAGAAATAACGGAAAGTAAGAGTCACATAAATGTACTAAAAAATCACAATCGTTATGTCTCTGATGGGTTAAATTTATCAATAGCCTTTTTTCGAAAAAGTCCCCCTGACTTTCTAATCAGAATGGATTTACACTCGGTGTATCCGGAAAATTATGTTGAATTGTTAGTTCACAACTTTGAAAAAATATCAAAAACTGATAAAAACATTGCAAATGTGGGAGTTGTATTAAAAACCTTACCATCTGATAATCAAATTACTAGTCAACTGATAGCAAAGGCTATTTCGAGCAAGTTTGGAGTTGGAACCTCCGACTTTAGAATAAGTAAAGACAATGTAGCTCCAAAGTTAGTTGATACTGTACCATTTGGATGCTTTAAGTTCTCCATTTTTGATGAAGTAGGCTTGTTTGATACTGACTTCATTAGAAATCAAGATGATGAGTTTAATTTAAGGCTAACAAAGTATGGGTATAATATTTATTTAATTCCTAACGTGTTAGTAAGTTACTATGCAAGAAGTGATTTGATAAAACTTTCCAGAATGTTTTATCAGTATGGTTTTTATAAGCCTCTTGTAAATTATAAATTAAAGCGTTTTGCGAGTTATAGGCAGTTCGCACCTCTAGGTTTAGTGCTCGCTTTGATATTTTCATTAGTTATTGCAGCTTTGAATTCTTTAATCCCTATATTGTTCTTACTTACAATATATGTCGGAGTCACCCTTTACTTTTTCTATGAACAAAAACTTCATTTAAAAAGTAGAAAGGTTTTATATCTATTTGAATCCATAAGGGTGCTATCTACTATTCACTTTAGCTACGGCTATGGGTATGGGGTTGGAATAATGAGTATTCTGTTAAATAAAAAAATAGATAATGTTCCTACATCAAGGTGATTTATGAATAAATTTATACCATACGCTTTACCATTAACTGGTGAAGAAGAAATTGCTGAAGTAGTAGATACAATAAAATCAGGTTGGTTAACTACTGGCCCAAAGACAAAGAAGTTTGAAGTTGAATTTGCAAATTTTGTGGGCGCCTCTCTCGCGTTGGCTGTCAATTCGGCTACAGCAGGTTTGCACCTTGCCTTGGAAGCTCTCGGCGTTGGTCCTGAAGATAAAGTTATTACGACAGTGCATACATTTACAGCTACTGCGGAAGTTATTCGCTATTTAGGCGCAGATCCTGTTTTTGTAGATATTGAAGGTGATAGTTTTAATATTGACTGTGATGAAATCGAAAACGCTTTAATTGCTAATCCTGACGTAAAAGTTATTATGCCGGTACACTATGCAGGTCAAGCCGCTGACATGACACGCATAATGGCATTGGCGAAGAAATATAAAGTTAAAGTTTTGGAAGATGCTGCACATGCAATTCCAACGACTCATAACGGTGTTCTTATTGGTAATTTTGGTGATATTACGGTTTATAGTTTTTATGCCAATAAAACTATCACAACAGGTGAGGGAGGTATGGTCGTTACAAACGATGAAACCTTTGCGAAGCGTATTGGATGTATGCGTCTTCACGGAATTAGTAAAGATGTTTTCGACCGATTTACTTCAACTAAGCCTTCTTGGCATTATCAAGTTGTCGCCCCAGGGTTTAAATATAATATGACTGACATCGCCGCATCTATCGGTATTCATCAGTTAAAAAAAGCATGGCTATTACAAAAACGACGAAAAGATATTGCTTATAAATATAATGAAGCTTTTAGCAATCTACCTGTAGTAACACCTCTAATTGTTAATAAAGATGATGTACATTCATGGCATCTATATGTAATACAATTGAACTTGGAAGAGCTCAAAATTACACGCGACCGTTTCATTGAAATTCTTGCTGAAAGGGGGGTTGGTACATCTGTTCATTATATCCCACTACATTTTCACCCATATTGGCAAGAAACTTATGATTTGAAAGAAGGTGATTTTCCAAAGTCTAGTAGAGCATATACACGAATAGTTAGTTTGCCAAATTATCCTAAAATGACCGATGAACAAGTAGACAAAGTGATATTAATTGTAAAAGAAGTACTATTGGAGCAAAAATTAAATGTCTAAGAGGCTCTTTGACTTTTTTAGCGCATTATTTGGTATTATTCTACTTAGTCCATTGCTCTTTCTTATTGCTATTTGGATAAAAATTGATAGTCGAGGATCTGTTTTTTTTGTTCAGAAAAGGGTAGGTTTATTTGGAGCCATAATCAATGTTTATAAATATAGAACCATGGTAGAAAATGCTGAAGCCAAAGGGTTGAAAATAACTGTAGGAAGAGACCCAAGAATAACGAAAAGCGGTCATTTTTTGAGAAAATATAAATTAGATGAATTAGCTCAATTGTTTAATGTGTTGATTGGAAACATGAGTTTAGTTGGGCCTAGGCCTGAGGTTCAGGAATATATAGATTGCTATCCTAACGAAATTCGAAAAAAAGTATTGTCTGTTAAGCCTGGAATTACTGATTTGGCTTCGATTGAATTTAAGGATGAAAACTTATTGTTAGAGGGCGCAAAAGATCCAAAACAAACATACATCGAAACTATTTTACCTATCAAACAAAATTATTATATTCAATATGTTGAAAATAAGAGTTTTTTTATTGACATAAAAATTATAGTTAAAACTTTATTTTCATTAACTAATATTGGTACTAAAAGTAAAAAACTGTAAATCACGCCTAAAATAGTCCAATAATGCTCATTTTTGAGATAAACTACCTCGTAGCTGTAAACCTATGAACAAAAGTCTACTAGTGAAGATAGTTAACATTAAGTAGAATTAGCGACTAAACTATCTACACGGAATAAGGGAAAAACTCAGTGGATAACAAAAACTTAATCACATCATCATTCCTCGAATCTTCGAGAGCGACAAAGCGGCTAATTTCCTTAGCTTTTGACGCTGCCGCCCTCATACTTTGTATTTATTTTGCCCTTAATATTTCATTCGAGAACGACCAATATCTATCGCAAGAACATTTCTTTTTCTATTTTTTTAATTTATCAGCTAGCCTAGTTGTTTTTGCAAGGATTGGTTTTTATCGTGCAATACTGCGTTATATGGGGCTAAAAGCCATTGGTGTTATAACCATTGGTATTGCCATATCATCCTTAATTTTTGCCCTAAGTAGTATTTATTTTGAAGTAGCGATTTCGGCAACTTCTGTGTTTCTCTATTGGGCATTTGCTCATGTTGCAATAGGAGGAGCTCGTTTAATAACTATTGTATATATTCGTTCTCAACTAAGTAATAGTCATAAAGTTGTGGCAATTTATGGCGCGGGAGCGGCAGGAAGGCAACTAGCCAAATCATTAAGTCAAAGTGATCAGTATAAAATTGTTGCCTATATCGATGATGATCCTAAGCTGTTTTTATCGGAAATAGATGGTATTAAGGTATTTTCCCCCATATCTTTGAAGGAATTAATTGAAGAGCAAAAAGTTTCACATGTTTTGTTGGCTCTTCCTTCGACATCTCATGCTAGGCGTTATGAAATTTTAACTCGATTAGAACCCTTACCTGTAAAAGTTAAAACGATTGCCTCAATGGAGGATATCGTTAACGGCAATATTCAAATTGAACAGCTAAAGGATATCGAAATTGAGGATTTGTTGGGTAGAGATTCCGTCGAACCTGATCATGAGTTACTTCATTCTTGCATCACCAATAAAGTTGTTATGGTTACTGGTGCGGGCGGTTCGATTGGTTCAGAGTTGTGTCACCAGATCCTATTGCTCGAACCTTCAATCATCGTACTCTACGAATTATCTGAATACGGTTTATATTCGATTGAAAAGAAGTTAAAAAAATTAGCGGTTAGAAAAGAAATCAAATTGCAGGTTATCCCTTTATTGGGCTCTGTCCAGCATAAACAAAGGATGTTGAGAATATTAAGGAAATATAAGGTTCAGACTGTTTATCATGCCGCAGCTTATAAGCATGTTCCTATCGTAGAGCACAATATTGTTGAAGGTATACGCAATAACATTTTTGGTACTTGGTATGCCGCTGAAGCAGCGATTGAGGCCAATGTAGAGCGCTTTGTTTTGATATCAACTGATAAAGCTGTGCGTCCTACCAATGTTATGGGAGCTTCAAAGCGGTTTGCTGAATTGGTTCTGCAGTCAATTAATTCTAGAGGCAGTGATACCACTTTTACTATGGTACGATTTGGTAATGTACTCGGTTCTTCCGGTTCTGTGGTTCCTCTTTTTAGGGAGCAAATAAAATCGGGTGGGCCTGTAACTGTTACCCATAAAGACATCATACGTTATTTTATGACCATCCCAGAAGCCGCGAGTCTTGTTATCCAAGCGGGAGCCATGGGAAAAGGTGGTGATGTGTTTGTTCTTGATATGGGTGATCAAGTAAAAATAGCTGAATTAGCCGAAAAGATGATTCACCTTCTAGGCTTGACTGTTAAAAATGAACAAAATCCTCAGGGAGATATAGCAATTAATTTTTCGGGTTTAAGACCTGGAGAAAAGTTATATGAAGAATTGCTCATTGGTGAAAATGTTGCTGGTACGACTCACCCCAAAATAATGACGGCAGACGAAGAAATGTTGGCTTGGCCGGATATGCAGCAAGCTCTGATTTTAATGAATGAATTATGTGAGGAAATGGATTGCGATGGAATTATCCAGTTACTTCTAAAAGTGCCCACTGGATATAACCCTCAACATGAGGTCTGTGATTTACTCTGGGATGAAAACAAAGATCAAAATAATATCGTACGTTTTAAAACCTCTTCATAAACTTATTTAGGCGGAGATGACATCGTTAGTTAAGAGTATAAATCCTAATTGAATTAGGTTCGCTTACAAAAACAAGTTCTCCCTCTGGCCCTAAAGTCACTCCTTCAAACTGAGGCGCACCGGTTAAATCCAATTGCGAAATTATCGCGCCTGTTTCAGGCTCAACTTGCAACGCTTTTCTACCTTCTTGGCTTACAATGATTAAGTGTCCAGTTCTATCATCATAAAGCATACCAGCGAGATCGGTTACCACTCCTGAAAATGCCTGTTCTGCGTTAAATGGTTCGATTACGTCGAGATTGTTATCATAAGATAATAAAATGTTTGGATCAGGCTCAGGCATATCAAAATATACAACTCTCATATCTGCTTCACTGTTGGTTCCCGTTCCTTCTTGGCAGGCATAGACTCTATTGAGTTCGCCTACAGCTCCTTTTCTAACAGCAACTCCTTCAAGTCCTTTGTTACTGACCGTGAAAGGAAGTAATCTATATTGTTGTGAGTTAGGAACGCTTCCATCCACCATTGAAATAGATTCATCAATATTCAATTTTGAAGCCATATTGTCTTCCGAAACAATCATTACCTCATTATTTGTTACATAGGCTAACCCTTCAGTGTCGTTATTTATTCCTCCGACATTAACGGTTCCCATAAACTGAAAGTCTTCACTATATCTGTAGATTAAAGCACTTCCGTTTCTAACCACTAAATATTGTTGGATCCCTTCGTGCCAAGTAATTCCAGAAGCATTATTTGGGATATCTCCGAGCTGAAAAGCGTCATTGGGCGCACTATAATTTTGAATTAAAAGAGGTGATTGACCCGGCTCAGAAAAAATAGCAGTAACCGCTTTATTTTCGTTCATTTCTATTTGGCAAGTGACATTTCCACTACAAGCACCTGTCCAATGAGAGAGAACAAAACCCGAGCTAGGGGAGGCTGTTAGTATCACATTAGTATTTTCACTATATATATGAGTACAATCTGACCCACAATCGATACCTGCTGGCGAAGAGGTAACACTACCGGAGCCAGTTATAGTGACATCTAAGCTATATTCTTGATTACTAGGCTCTTCAATGAATACGGCTGATACGCTACGATTGGAATTCATGTCAAAACTACACGAGCTCGAACCACTGCAATCACCAGACCAACTACTAAATAGGTAACCAGTGGCGGGAGTTGCTGTTAGTGTTACCTGAGTGCTTTGCGAATACTGATGACTACAATCACTTCCGCAGTCTATACCTATGGGTGAAGAGATAACAGTGCCGTTGCCGGTAACTGTGACTGTTAGGGTATTATTAACACTATCGGGAATGATCGGGGGGGGAGTATTTCCTCCGCCACCTCCACCGCAAGCTAGAATCGAAACAAAACTCGCTGCGAACAATAAACTAACGGTCATTCTTAATGATTTAGTGGCTAACATTTAAATATTCCCAAATAGATAAAAAAGGTGCACATTATATTTACTAGGTATAAAAGTCTTACTTTCTACATACTAGACTTTTATTGACCGTCAATCTAGGGGATTATTACACTAGGGCAAGAGAATTATAAAATATTAACCACCAAAAGCCCCTCTCCCCAACCCTCTCCCGGAGGTAGAGGGAGTAAAATCCCCTCCCCTTGAAAGGGGAGGGCTAGGGAGAGGTCGAAAATGTGTAATTTAACGATATATTTTGCATAACCAGCTTATAATGCTCTTGCCCTGATTATTACACAAGAATTGTATATTTATTCCAATCTAGCTAACTATTTGAAAAATGTTGGAAGTTAGTCGCTCAAGCGTTGCCAAACTAGAAAAATAAATTTGGCTAATAAGTTGATACTAAGCATACTGCAGAACCATTGATTGCCAGTGCTTTTGTTGCTGCTCCCAACTTTGTTTGAGTTCTTTGTATTTTAGATGTAGTTGAGATTTTTCGACGTTTTCAATTAATTGATCTTTCTTGGCTTCAATCCATTGCTTTTTTAGACCGTAATACTCGGTCATTTTATTTAGCATAAGATCGTATTCATGCTGTATCGCGGCCAAAGCTTCATCTTTATTGGGAAGACTTAGTTTCATTACTTTTGATTTAGCTTTGTTGAATTGTTGAGCTGCAATTGCTTTAGCTATTTTTTCTTCTGGTATTCGCTTAAGATTTTTTGCCAGACCAACCCAGTTCATTAATTTAATCAACCATTTTGTTGGATCAAATTGCCACCATTTAATCGCATTTCGATAATCATATTGAAATGCATGGTGAAAGTTATGATAGCCTTCGCCAAAGGTTAAAAACGCAACAAGCGGATTGTCTTTAGCGGTGTTTTTATCGCTATAGGGTTGCTTGCCCCACATGTGGGCTAAGGAGTTGATGCAAAAGGTTAAATGGTGGCTGACAACCAATCTTAAAAAGCCAACTAATAGCAAACTGCCCCAAATATCCTTGAGGAAAAAACCAGCGATTAGTGGAATTCCAAAATTGGTGAGCAATACTAAAGTTAGATAATATTTATGTTGCCACATAACGATTTTATCTTTTTTCATATCTTTAACATTTTCATAATTATCGTAACGGTGAGCTTGATATTCTCTTAGCATCCAACCAATGTGCGAGTACCAAAAACCTCGTTTAGCAGAATAAGGATCTTTGTCATTCTCATCGACAAAACGATGATGAACTCTGTGATCCGAACACCAGTGCAAGGCGCTATTTTGAACGGCAAACGCACCACCAAGAGCGAAGAAGAATCGAACAACAGCATTTGCCTCGTAGGCTTTATGAGACCAAAGACGATGGTAACCTGCAGTGATAGATAATTCACAGAAACATAGGGCTATAATCGCGGCAACGATTATACCTAAGCTAAATCCCTCAAAGTAGGCATACATCGGAACGCCGATTGCAGCTACCAAAAAAGTGATTAAAAACACCAAGAGATTTAACCATATAATAGGGGGTTTTTCTTGGTTGGGTTCTGACTTGGACTTGGATTGTTGATCGGGGCTTAAACTCATTGATACTTCCTAAAGTTTATAAAAGTTGGATAACGTTTTCCGTTTTGCGTACACTTGTACGCTGAAAGTTATGGCAGTATATCGGGAATATTCATTAATAGCAATTGAGAATACACTTGTAAGCTGAAATAATTATACCTAGCAGATTTCCTTTTTACTACCTCATAGAGGATAATCGGCTAAATTGGAGTAACCTTAGTGAGTATGATCGAATATGGCTGTGAGTCGTTCGGAACAAAAAGAAAAAACTAGACGGGCAATTATTGACGCGGCAATCAGCCAATTAAGCGTCGAAAAGAGTTTTGCCAGTTTGAGTTTGCGCGAGGTTGCTAGACAGGCAGGTATCGCGCCGACTTCTTTTTATCGACATTTCAAAGACATGGAAGAGCTAGGTTTAACCCTCGTTGATGAATGCGGACTAGCGTTACGGCAAATTATGCGTAAAGCGCGAAAACGTTTTAAAGAAGGTGGCAGCGTGATTAGAACTTCAGTAACCACTTTTATGGAGTTCACTGAAACTAATCCCAATATTTTCCGACTTTTATTTCACGAACGTTCGGGTACAACTCACGCCCTTAGAACAGCGGTAGATAGAGAAATTCGCTTTTTTATTGTTGAGCTAACAGATTACGTGCAAACAGTTGGCTATGAGCATGAACAAGCCTTTGCACAGGCTGAAGCTATGGTTGCAGTAGTATTTAATGCTGGGGCAGAATCTTTGGCCGCAAAGCCGAGCCAACGTAAACAAATTGAGCTCAGAGCCATCCAGCAGCTTCGCTACATCGCAGCTGGTGCTAAAAGGCTTCATTTATAAATAGTGTTGATTATGAATGAACCTGATATTCGAGATTTAGTGGATATATTTAACCGGCTATTTGCTGTTACAGAAAACACAATCATAGAAATTGGCGTGAAAGAACCTTTTTATCAAGCGGCTATAGAAGATCAAAAAGCCATTATATTTTCTCGCGAAGATTTTTTTTCGAGCGCGCTTCACGAAATCGCCCATTGGACTATCGCAGGTTATGAGCGACGCCGATTAGATGACTTTGGTTATTGGTATGAACCAGAGGGTCGAACCGCTGAACAACAAAGAGAGTTTGAACTCGTTGAGGTAAAACCTCAGGCCGTTGAATGGTTGCTTTCGCTTGCCTGTAATCACCGCTTTCATTTTTCTTCGGATAATATATCCCAAGGAATTGAAGCTTCAGACGCTTTTCAAAATTCCGTGAAATCACAGGCTTTGGATTACTTGCAATCTTCTTTACCAAAACGAGCACAATTGTTATATAAACAACTAATCAATCATTTTAGACAAGGTGAAGCCGTGAGAGTGACCGATGTTTAAGCTTGGATTAGTCATCAATCCCTTTGCTGGAATTGGCGGACGAGTGGGTCTTAAAGGAAGTGATGGGGACGATATCCGTAAAAAGGCGTTAGATCTAGGCGGCTTAAAACTGGCTGTTGATAAAACGCACCTTTGTTTTGAACAATTTAAACCATTGTTTGATCAGGTTCAGGTTTTGACTGCTAGCGGTGAAATGGGGGAATTGCTTTGCCAGAAGCTAGATGTAAACTATCAAGTTGTTCATCAATCCGGTGATCCTTCAACGCCATTAGACACAAAAAAAGTGGTTGAAGCAATCCAGCTTAAAGGAGTTGATTTGTTGGTATTTGTTGGTGGTGATGGCACTGCGAGAAACCTATTTGAAGTTTATGATGGTGAACAAGCAGTGTTGGGCATACCTGCCGGAGTAAAAATTCATTCAGGGGTTTATGCGATTTCCCCAGAAGCCGCTGGTCTGCTGATTCGTGATTTGATAAAAGGCAAAATGTTGAGTTTGATTTCAGCGGATGTTGTCGATATTGATGAGCAAGCATTTCGCCAAGACAAAGTGGTTGCACGTAAATTTGGTTATTTACAGATCCCAGCCGCATTGGAGTACGTGCAGGCAGTAAAGCAAGGCAATCAAGAAATAGAAGAGCTGGTGCTTGACGATCTCGCCGCTGAGGTAATCGAGTCGATGGAAGATGATATCTATTATGTTATCGGTTCGGGAACGACTTGTGCCGCGATAATGCAGCAATTGGGTTTGGAAAATACATTGTTGGGTAGCGATATCGTTTTTCAAGAAGAGTTGATTCAATCGGATGTGGTAGAAAGTGATTTATTAAGGCTTTTGGATTCGGGTGTTAAAGTGAGCTTTGTATTAACCGTCATTGGTGGGCAAGGGCATATTCTAGGTCGTGGTAATCAACAAATTAGCCCAGCCGTAATATCAAAAGCTGGTTGGAAGAATTTTCAGATTATTGCAACTAAGTCGAAATTAAAAGGTTTAGATGGTAAACCGCTATTGGTTGATACAGGTAGTACTGAGTTAGATCATCAATTATATGGTTTAAAAAAAGTCATAACCGGTTATCGAGATTATGTTTTATATCCCGTTGGCTTGCCTTTATCAAAATAAAATCAATAAAAGTCGAAAATATTTGATCAAATCATTTGTCGTCTTGTGCGAGATCTCTCACAAAGGTGTAAGAGATCGCCTAAAATGCTGTCAGTCAGGGCGCTTATTCAGAAAGTACTTTTCATTAACTCCTTGAAAATAAAGCAAAATAATTTTTTAATTAGCCTATTAGTTGAGATGACGATATTTTTATGTGATTTAGTGCCTAGCGATTATTGGAAATTAATCTAGACTTCTCTGTGTCCTAAGGAATCATTTAATAGAAACGGAAGCTTGAAAGGGAATGGGACAAGGAATCGCAGCTAAGGGATTAAATACTAAAAGGGAATTTAGTACAAAGGATGAACCAATGATTGGTTTTGTAGCGAACAAAGGATTGGTTTTCAGGAACGGGCGGAGTATATGGCATCAAGGAAAATGCCGAGGAACTCTAGGATAGAGTAAAGGATTAATCAAGGAACGGATTAAAGGATGATTGACGAAGGCAGCTTATTTTTAAGCTGCCTTTTTTATTGCTTGCATATTATGATTTGCTCGTTGAGAATATCGGTTATATTTTATGACTTCAGATATAACAATCTTATACTTAGAGTAAGGTTATCATTGAGTAAGGGCAATTTCCTCCTATGACAATATCGTTAGATTTTGCCCCAATCAAAAATCATATCTCAGACAATATTCTCATTCTAACGCCTAATAGTCGTACCCAGAAAGCGGTATTTGCAGGTCAGATTGCCAGTATTTCGACAAATGATGTGATTGAATCGGCAGAGGTTTATTCTTTGAGCCAGTGGCTTGAAAGTCTTTGGCAAGAACTTTCTTTTTATTATGTTTTACCTAAGCGGCTTTCTAACCTATTAATTAAATCTTGGCTTGAAGAAACTATAAATAATGAAGATGAATGGAGCTTAACTAATTCATCGGGCGTTGCCGACAAGGTTTTACAGGCTTATCAGAATCTGAAACATTGGAACCTTTCAATAACGGATGTCGAAGAATCTGATTATTTTGGCAGTAATGACTCAACGGAAATCGGTTACTTTAAACAATGGATTAATAGATTTGAAAAATTCTGTAAGACACGTCATTTAATCGCTAATTTTTCTATCATCCAGTTTCTAGCGACACATATCGATGATTTGAGATCTGTATTGCCAAAGCAAATCTTGATGATTGGATTTAATCAATTAACGCCCTTAGAAAAAGCATTTTTGCAGCAGCTAGAAAGTTGCGGCACAAAAGTTGAGTATTACAATTATTCGTTTTCTCCAGATAAATCAGCCCAGATAGAATGCTCTAGTTATCAACAGGAGCTTATATTTGCTGCGGAATACGCCCAAAAATATTCGCAAGACGATTGTTCAATTGGCATTGTTGTTGAACAACTATCCAGTCACTTGACAGAAGTGCATCAAGCTTTTAGTCAGACTTTCCATCCTTTTGAAGAAAAACCATGGGTAGCTTTAACGAAACCACAATACAATGTATCAGCGGGATTCTCGTTAGCTGAGCAACCACTGGTTGTGATTGGATTGTTGCTTTTAAAAACAACTCGCAAAGGTTTTAGTTTAGAAAATTTGCAACTGCTCAAAAATACCTTCTTGATTGAATGGGGTGAATTTGAATCCGAGATCAAATATTTTATTCATCAACAATGTTTGCTCGCGCGAAAAAACTATTCACTTGCTTTTCTGTTAAAACGAATTCAAGAAAGTGATAGTTCCGATAAACTAGTATTGCTTTTTGAACGCCTTAGTTTTATCGCTCAGGCGAGCATTAACAAAGCAAGGATTGAACAACATATTGAGCATTGGAAAGCAATACTTGAGGCTTGGCAATGGGGAATAGAAAAAGACAATGACACTTCGCCACAATTTAATGAGTTTGAAGCTCAAGCAAAAAAACAATTTATTAACCTAATTGAAGAATGTTTCGAGTTAGAAAAAATAGTTGGTCAAATTTCCTCCAGTGAGGCAATCAATTATTTAGAAAAGTCAGCTCGACAAACGGCTTGTCAAATTGCATCGGATCGGACTAATGTGCAAGTGCTTGGAATTCTTGAAGCCACTGGTTTACAGTTCGATCATTTGATTCTTGTTGGATTTAATGCCAATAATTGGCCGCAAAAAAATAAAATCAACCCTTTTCTTCCTTTATTATTTCAGCGCAAACACAATATGCCCGGCAGCTCTGCTGAAAGAGAATTTGAATATGCTAAAGACTTATCAAGCACCTTATTAAATTCAGCTAAATATCTGCTCGTTACATCGAGCGATAGCGAGTCAAATGAAACAAATAATGCGTCGCCATTTTTTGCCAATCTAAAGGTTTTTGATCAAACTGATTTTATTGATGAAAAGCCAATAGATATAGCAGCATCTCAATATCAATGGATAGAAGATTCTCCTATTGACTTATCATCTCAATCGATCCGTGGTGGTGCCTATCTGTTGAGTGATTACGCTAAATGCCCATTTATGTCATTGACAAAATATCAGTTAAAGTTGGCCGCTTATGAGATGCCGGAAATTGGAATAGATGCACGAACTAAAGGCTCGTGGTTGCATGAAGCTATGGAAATAATTTGGAAGGAAATTGAAACTAAACAGCAACTTGTATCAATGAGTGATGAAGCACTAAAAGAATTAGTTGAAAGTTCGTTAAGAAAATCATTAGTTTTACATCGCTCTTACTTACTTGCGATTACTTCTGAAGAAATTATTGATCTAGAACTTATAAAACTAACCCATTTAATTTTAGAGTGGATGTTCATTGAAAAAGACAAAGATGATTTTTTGGTGAAAGAGTTTGAACAAGATTGCGAGTTGAGTTTGTCAGGCTTGGACTTGAAATTTAGAATCGACAGAGTTGATTTATATGATAACAATGAAATCGAAATTATTGATTATAAATCAGGTTCAACCAACTATAAGAATTGGTTTGGCGTTCGACCTACAGAAGCTCAGATGCCAGCTTATGTATTGTCACAACAAGATAAAAATATTTTTGGCTTAAGCTATGCTCGAATAAAAACAGGTGAAGTGGCGCAGTCGGGACTTAGTTTTATCAATGAGGATAACTCAGATAAAAAGGTTCTAGTGACAGAGCGTTTTATTAACAATAAAAAAGTTACGCCAATAAAAATTTCCAGTATTGATAGTTATGAAAAGTTAGTTATACAATGGGAAAAGTCTTTGAGTCGTATCGCTGAGGGAATTAAATCCGGATTTATGCCTGTATCACCCAAAGATCAATCACAAACTTGTAACTATTGTGATTATCGCTCGGTATGCCGGATTGACGAGGAACAACCAAATGACTAATGCGGCAACGGGAAATTTTTCCGAAGAGAATATCGCGAAAGAAAGTGTCAAAAATGAGTCTGTGGTTGACCAATCCGTTCGTGACGAGCTTTTGGATGCTTCTCAGTCTTTTATTGTTCAAGCACCTGCTGGCTCTGGCAAGACTGAGCTATTAACTCAACGGATACTCGTTTTATTAGCATCTGTAAAGAAACCTGAAAGTATTCTTGCGATCACTTTTACCCGCAAAGCTGCTGCGGAAATGCGTGAGCGAGTCGTCAATGCTCTTATTTTGGCTCAAGGCTCACAACCTAGTAGCTCTCTTGAATTAGCGCGTTGGAAATTAGCCAAAAAAGTTTTACAAGTTGATCAAAAATATAGCTGGAATCTGATAGCAAACCCAAGTCGATTAAATCTCTATACGATTGATGCATTGTCGGCGAGTCTCAGTGGTGCTTTACCATTGTTATCTCAGACAGGAACGATCCCTTCAATTGAAGAAAAAGCATTTAAATATTATCAGCTAGCTGCTGAGAGAACCTTGGCCGATATTAAAAATGGTGGCCGAGTGGCAGAAAATGTTAGCACATTATTAATTCATAAAGATAACAATGTGAAACAAGTGATTGAAATGATAGCTCAGCTATTGGCTAAGCGAGTGCAATGGCTAGGAAAAGTTCTTGGTCATGACCATGATTTAACCTTAGAACAAATGTTTCATTCGTTGCAGGAAATAATTGAAGAGAAACTCCAATCGGTTTACTCTCGTTACCCTAGTGATGTTGTTGCAGAACTGCCTCCGCTTTTACAGCAATCGGCACAAGTGTTATCAAAAACGAAAAATAACAAAGCTTCAGCAATTAAGTTGTTAAATGATTTTTCACCCATTCAAAAACCATCCTATTTTGATCTTAATCTTTGGAAAGCAATTGCCGAACTTCTTTTAACAAAAGATGAAAAGAAGCCAGCCTTTCGTAAAGCAGTGACCAAGGCAAATGGTTTTCCGACTAAGAATGATGCAGAAAATGCAGAGCAAGGAATCTTATTCGAAAAGAACAAGGCTAGGATAAAAAAATTATTGGCCGATCTTTCACTCGATTCAAATTTAGCCAACGAGTTAAATGAAGTGAGGTTGTTACCAGAGGATATAGAATCATCCATTGAGAATCCTGTTTTAAAATCAGTGCTCGAGCTTTTGCCGATTGCTGCAGGACATTTGAAACTGGTATTTCAAGAATCAAATGTTGTTGACTTTAATGAGCTAGCTTTGTCCTCTCTTTATGCTTTAGGTAGAGAAGATTCTCCCACTGATTTGGCTCTTGCGCTGGATTATAAAGTTGAACATCTTTTAATTGATGAATTTCAAGATACTTCCACGCCTCAAATTCGTTTGGTGGAATTGTTAACCGCCGGCTGGGATGGTAGCAGCAACAAGACATTGTTTTTGGTTGGCGACCCGATGCAGTCAATTTACCGCTTTCGAGATGCAAACGTCAGTTTGTTTATGCAAATCGTCCAATTTGGTGTAGGTCAATTAAAACCAAAGTTTCGTCAGTTGCAGGTTAATTTCCGCTCCAATGAAAATGTGATTAACTGGGTAAATCATCAATTCAAATCAATTATGCCGGCACAAGATGATCTAACCTTGTCAGCTGTTAGTTATGCCAAATCAAAAGCTTTTCATCCTGCTTTAGTAACCAGCCAAGTCAAATGTCGAGTAACAGTTGGAGCCAGAGAACATCAGCTACAAGCGAAAGAAATTGTTGAACTAGTTCAACAACATCTAACGGAAAATTCTTCTCTCTTACCAGAACAAGCTGTTAAAACTCTTGCTATTCTAGCTAGAGGGCGGAGTCATTTACGAGATGTTGTTATCCAGTTAAATCAAAAAGGAATAACTTATCAAGCGGTTGAAATTGAGCCACTTGATAAAAAAATGGTCGTTAGAGATGTTCTGAATTTAGCTTACGCATTAACGGATGGCTATGATCAACTTTCGTGGGTTGCCTGCTTTCGATCACCTTGGTACGGTTTAAAATTAAATGATATTCGTATTATTCTAAAAAATATAAAGGCTAGTCATCAATCAATCCCCGATAGCCTTGACGAACTGCTGCGGCTTAGCCAAGATGACGATTCCCTGCTGAGTTCCGAAGCAACGCAACGGATAAAAAAGGTTCAACCGATTTTAAACGCGGCTATTTTGCAAAAAGGTAAAAAGCCCTTTATAAAATGGTTAGGAGGTTGTTTTAAGGCGGTCGGAGGCTTACTACAGGTTGATCTAGCATCCGAGCATAAGGATGTAGAAACTTGTATTGCAACAATCGCGGAATTTGAAACTGCGGGAGAATTGCTTGATCGTCAAGGATTACAACAAGCTTTGGAGTCATTGTACGCAGCGCCTAATTCTAATGCAGACAACCAAGTTCAAATTATGACCATTCATAAATCAAAAGGGCTTGAATTTGATCGGGTTATTTTACCAAGAACCGACGCGTCAGGTGGAGGCAAGGATAATCCCTTATTAAAATGGGCAGAAGTAATTGATCAACATGGCGAATCTCATAATCTACTAGCAGTTTCTAAGGAGGCGGGTAAAGAAAATGATTCTATTTTTCGTTATATAAGTCATCTTGACCGACAAAAAGAAAAATATGAAAACCAACGAATTTTTTACGTGGCTGCCACACGCGCTAAGTCCGAACTTTATTTATTTGGCAACGTAAATTCAAATAAAAATATTAATGATCAGCAGGGAATTGCTCATTATAAAAGGCCACTTTCAAATAGTTTTCTTGAGATGGTTTGGGATAAGATTCAAGACCAACTAGAAACAATACCTTGCCCAGTAGGCGAAGAAGAAGGTAATGCTAATAAAAATGCCTACAGCCAATTGTACGAAACTGACCTCGTTGAAATTGAAGGTTTGGAATCAATTGATTCCCAGCTAAATTATATTTTTCCTCCACGAAAAATAAAAAAAGTTGATATAGAACAAATTGAAGAGTGTCCAATTAATTATGAAGACTCGGCTGCATTACAAAGGCTGAATCATGAGAGTAAGAATAAAAATTCTGCAAGTCCGTTGCTAGATACTCAAGCTATGGCGATTGGTACGGTTATTCATAAGCAGCTCGAATGGATATCAAAGCAAGCGATAGACGATTTCAGTTTACCTAGCAATTGGTCTGAGATTACAGCAGCTCAACTGCTTTCTCAAAAAATCAAATTGAATTCGGATGAACTAAAACAGGCTGTCAATAAAGTGAGCATCGCTATTGAAAATACCTTAAAGGACAATATGGGGCATTTTATTCTATCTCAGCAAGAATCAGCCAAAAGTGAATTAGGGCTGCATAAAAATGTATCCGATAAGATTTATATTCGGCGAGTGATTGATCGAACTTTTATCCATGAAAATAAGCGCTGGATTATCGATTATAAATCTTCAGAACCAACAGAGAATGAAAGCGAAGAAGCGTTTTTAGAAAGAGAAGTTTTGTCTTATAAAGAACAACTTCAGGAATACGTTTCGTTTTTTGAGATAATGGAAAAACGAGAAGTTATCGCTGGTTTGTATTTCCCTTTAATCCAACATTTTGAGAAAGTTTTTTAAGAGTAAACTCTATGTACAATGATTATTTAATAGTTAGTATTCCTATTAGTTAGTATTTCATGACCTCATAACAAAAATAATTCTCGCTAACATTGGTTTCATCAATCGATAAATAGAATCCTTTTTTGTCCCAATCACTCAAGACAATTCGATTAACTGAGCGACCTTCAATGTCTAATTGATGGTTTGCTTGACGATGAGTATGCCCGTGAATCAAGCAATCAATTTTATGGGTAGAGAAAAAATCAATCACGCTTTGTTGATTAACGTCCATAATCTCATTGGATTTTTCTGCTTGTGCATTTTTACTTTTTTCTCTTAACTCACCAGCAATCTCCGCACGTTTCTCAATCGGTAACGCTAAAAACTCTTTTTGCCACTGAGGATTTCTGACCATGCTCTTGAATTCTTGGTAGGCTAGATCATCGCTGCACAAACTATCACCATGCATAAAAGCAATCTTTTTATTGGCTAATGTAATAAAATAGGGTTCGGTGAGTAACTTGCCGCCAGTTCGTTTTTCGAAATCGGACCCAAGTAAAAAATCTCGATTTCCATGCATAAAAAATAATTTGCGATTTTGATTAGAGTAATCTTTGAATAGAGAAATCGTATCAAGATAAATTTTAGTATTGATATTGTCGGACAATAGGCAATCGTCACCAATCCATGCTTCGAACAAATCCCCTAGCACATAGAGCTGATTGCTCTGAGGCGCAATTTCTTTCATATAGTGTTTGAATAACACAAATAAGTCAGGTCGAGATTGGCATAGATGCAGATCAGCAATGCAGTGGGTGATGGTCGCCATTAAATAAAACTACTCTTCGACCGTGATTTTTTCGATAGTCACGGTTTCAACTGGCACATCTTGCATTCCAGCAACAAAACCTGTTTCAACCATTTTGATTTGATTGACTACGGCCATACCTTCGACCACTTCACCAAATACACAGTAACCCCAGCCTTGCATGGTTTCTGCGGTGAAATCTAAAAAGTCATTATCCTTAGTGTTGATAAAAAATTGTGCGGTCGCCGAATGAGGATCGCTGGTTCTTGCCATAGCAATCGTTCCCACCTTGTTGGATAGGCCGTTATTTGATTCACATTTGATTGCTGAGTTAACCATCTTTTGATTCATCTCTTGATCAAACCCACCGCCCTGGATCATGAAGTTTTCAATCACACGGTGAAAAATAGTGCCTTCATAATGGCCAGAATTAACATATTCTAAAAAATTCTTTACGGTTTCGGGCGCTTTTTCTTTGTTTAGTGCGACTTTAATCTCGCCTAGATTAGTATGGATAGTAATCATTATTTTGACTCTCAAATAGAAAAACGCGATTTTACCCTAAAATGAGGTGTTCCCCAAGGAAGATAAGCGAATCGAATCACTGTAAAAGAATATTTTTAATTAATTTCTTTTAGAACCATAATGTTGGTGCGATTTGAATTTAAGCCTTTTATAATACTCACTTTAGAAATCCCACTTTATTGAAAACAAAATACTTATGCTAAAAATTTATGATTCTCTGACACAGTCAAAACGCGAGTTTACACCGATTGAACCGGGAAGAGTCAGAATGTACGTTTGCGGGACAACCATTTATGACTATTGCCATATTGGTCATGGTAGAACCTATATTTCATTCGATATTATTGCTCGATATCTACGCTTTAGCGGATACGATTTAACTTATGTGCGTAATATCACCGATATCGATGACAAAATTATTGAGCGAGCAAACGAAAATAATGAAACTAGTGGTGAGTTAACGGCACGATTTGAAAAAATTATGCATGAAGATTTTGCAGCATTAGGTATCGCTGAACCCGATATTGAACCTAAAGCTACCGAATCAATTGCTGAAATCATTGAACTGATTGAAACCTTGATAGAAAAGGGGTTTGCTTATCAAGGTGTTAATGGCGATGTTTATTATGATGTTCTCAAATTTGATGGCTACGGTAAGTTAAGCAAACAAAATTTGGACGCACTTCAAGCGGGAGAGAGAGTTGATGTGGCTGAAGACAAAAAATCTAGTATGGATTTTGTGTTATGGAAAATGGCGAAACCTAACGAACCTAAGTGGGGTTCTCCTTGGGGAGAAGGGCGTCCAGGCTGGCACATTGAATGTTCTGCAATGACTAAAAAGTGCATCGGTAGCAATTTCGATATTCATGGTGGAGGTTCCGATCTGCAATTTCCACATCATGAAAACGAAATTGCTCAGTCGGAAGCGGCAAATGACTGTGTGTTCGCCAATACTTGGATTCATACGGGGATGGTTCAAATCGACAAGGTGAAGATGTCAAAATCACTGAATAATTTTTTCACTATAAGAGATGTACTTAAAAAATATAGAGCTGAAACTGTTCGTTATTTTATGCTTTCTAGTCATTATCGTAGCCAGCTTAGTTATGGAGAAGATAACCTAGATTCTGCGGATGCTGCTTTAGAGCGCTTTTATCTGTCGATAAGAGATATTGATTTAACCAATTTACCGCAAGTGGATGATTCAAATGCTTATATTACTAAGTTCAAATCTGCAATGGATGACGATTTTAATACTCCAGAAGCGGTTGCAGTGTTGTTTGAAGTTGCTAAGGAAATTAATCGCAGTAAAGTTGACCAACCTGAAAACGCTAGATTGTTAGCAGCGGTTTTAATTAAGCTTGGCGGTGTGTTAGGTATTATCCAACAGTCACCCAATGAGTTTTTAACGACTTCTGCTACAGGAGAAGGTATTGATGCTGAATTGGTTGAACAACTCATTTTTGAGCGGAAACAAGCGAGAGAAAATAAAGATTGGTCACGAGCTGATGAGATACGAGAGCAATTTAGTCAAATGGGAATTCTACTAGAGGACAAGGATGGTAAAACCACGTGGCGTAGGGAGTAAATTTGACAATAGCTCGTCTAAGCTAGCTTTCTAGGGACGGAAAAACCAACTAATCAAGCTATTTAAGCGAACATTTGTATGCTGAAATAGTTATTGATATCAAAGTGTTACGAACGATTCATTAAGGTCATACCAGATTGGCTATCTAAACAAGGGATAATGTCGCCAATTTCAATAAGTTGTATTTATTTTTGTCAATTAGCGGCCGCAACTTTTAGTCTAATTTCGCCAGTAAATATAGACTATCTCAGTCCGTTTGGCCGATGTTGGAATGACCGATATTGTAATGATTGATGTTGCAATGACCGGCATTGTCAGACACTAATCTAAGGTATTTTTAATGAGTCGTACAGAGAGTTTTTCCAGAGAAGATTTAATTGCTTGTGGTAATGGTGAGTTGGTTGGCACAGCGTCTAATGGACGCACTATAGCGCGATTGCCAGCACCCAATATGCTGATGATGGATCGGATCACTTGTATCTCTGATGAAGGCGGAGAGTATGGCAAAGGACAAGTGATAGCGGAGTTAGATATTACTCCCGATCTTTGGTTTTTTCGATGTCATTTTAAAACTGATCCCGTGATGCCCGGCTGTCTTGGAGTTGACGCGATGTGGCAATTGGCTGGTTTTTATCTTTCTTGGGATGGAAGCCCCGGAAAAGGTAGAGCTTTGGGTGCGGGAGAAATCAAATTTTTTGGGCAAGTGTTGCCTAGCGCAAAAAAAGTGACCTATAAAATTGATGTTAAGCGAATTGTAAAAAGAGGTCTGGCAATGATCATTGCTGATGGTTCGGTTGAAGTTGATGGTAAAGAAATTTATACCGCTAAGAAGCTAAAAGTTGGTTTGTTTGAATCAACGGATGATTTTTAAAATAAGTCTCAAAATTGTGTTAAACAATATATCGAATTTAATTGTAAAGAAATCGCTGGAGAATCTAGATGAAAAGAGTAGTTGTTACCGGTATGGGGATTGTCTCCTGTCTTGGCAATGATGTAGATACGGTCACTCAATCTTTAAAAGCAGGCAAATCGGGCATTACCTATAACGAAAAATATGCAGAAGTTGGTTTACGAAGTCATCTCTGCGGGCGTCCTGATCTTGAGGTTACCGAACATATTGATCGTAAAGTTAGACGTTTTATGGGAGATGCTGCGGCTTACGCTTATATCTCAATGGCTCAAGCGATCGAAGATGCTGGGTTAACTGATGAACTTGTCTCTAATGTTCGAACTGGATTGATTATGGGCTCAGGTGGTGGGTCGCAAAAAGCGCAAACAGAATCAGTCAATATTTGTTTGGAAAAAGGAGTCAAACGAGTTGGACCTTATGCCGTACCAAAAACGATGGCGAGCACTACGTCTGCGTGTTTGGCGACACCTTTTAAAATCAAAGGCATTAATTACACTATTTCGTCAGCTTGTGCCACGAGTGCCCATTGTATCGGAAATGCTTATGAGCAAATTCAAATGGGCAAACAAGATATCGTTTTTGCGGGTGGTGGTGAGGAAGAAGATTGGCGCTTAACCTTATTGTTTGATGCAATGGGAGCCTTGTCTTCCAAATATAATGATACTCCGACAACCGCGTCACGACCCTATGATGAAACAAGAGATGGTTTTGTTATTTCGTCCGGTGGTGGAACCTTGGTACTTGAAGAGTTAGAACACGCTAAAACTCGTGGCGCGAAAATTTATGCAGAAGTGGTTGGGTACGGCGCGACTTCTGACGGTTACGATATGGTAGCACCATCTGGTGAAGGTGCTGTCAGATGTATGCAGCAAGCTATGGCGACTGTTGATGGTGATATTGACTATGTGAATACTCATGGAACATCGACCCCTGTCGGTGACATGGCTGAACTCGGAGCAATTAAAGAAGTTTTTACCAATAATATTCCAAAACTTGGATCAACTAAATCATTAGCAGGACATTCCTTAGGTGCGACGGGTGTTCACGAAGCGATTTACAGTTTATTGATGATGCAGAATAATTTTATAGCGGGCTCAATTAACATTAATCAAATTGATCCGTTAGCGGCTGACTTGCCAATTGTCCAAAAAACAGAACCTGCTGAAATTGACCGATTTTTATCCAATAGTTTTGGTTTTGGTGGTACTAATGCTAGTTTGATTTTTCAGCGGTATTAGTGTTTAGCTAGACTTCATGGCATTTACTGCATTAAAGTCTGCTCTCTAATAGATACAATCTGGAAAACTAAATAATTAATATCAAAAATATTTAACGAAGACTAATAATGTGGAGGAATTTCAACTTGTTCCAGATTGGTATTGCTCTCACTTATTTTATCCAATTGTGATGTAACATTCTCAACAACACGGATTAACTTATTAATATCATTTTGTTGTTGAATAAGCGCTTGATTTAGCTCTTCAATCAAGTGCTCCTGAAAGGTAACTTTTGTTTCAAGTTCTTCTATTCTACGAAGGTTATTTTCAGATCTTGTAGTGTTGGACATATTGATAGTTAGCTAGGCTCAAGTTATAGAATAAATATATTACACTTAAATCCACATTTTGATAAGCTGTAACCCCAAATTTGTACATTAGAAATTTGTAACGCAACATTTATCTCGATAAAAACATAACCTGAGGAAAAATAATGCTTGGTCGATTTTTAACCTATTTTATTAGTTGGACTATTTTGGGCGCATCTTCATTAGCAATAGCTCAATCAACCGAATTGTTAACTAAATCTGAATTAAAGCAAATTATCAAATTGCGTGATAGCGCGCTAAAGAGTAATTTGGGATATGACATTTTAGAATCATTAACGACTGAAGTCGGCGCGAGAATGGCGGGTACACCGCAAGACACGAAAGCGGTAAATTGGGCGGTTGCCAAATTTAAAGAGCTTGGTTTTGATAAAGTATGGAAAGAACCTGTAACTTTTGATACATGGATACGTGGCGTTGAAACAGCTGAAGTGACGTCTCCTTATCCGCAAAGTTTACATATCACCGCGCTTGGTGGTTCGGTAGCAACGGCAAAAGGTGGTGTAACTGAGTCAGTCGTTCATTTTGAAACGCTTGATCAATTAAAAGCAGCTAAAGAATCTGACGTAAAAGGTAAGATTGTTTTTATTAGCAATAAAATGGAAAGAACAAAAACGGGTAAGGGTTATGGAGCTGCCGTTGTTGTCAGAAGAAATGGTGCTATAGAAGCCTCTAAAAAAGGTGCTATCGCTGTACTTATTCGTTCTATTGGCACTGATTCCCATCGTATGCCACATACTGGAATGATGGCATATAGTGATGAGGTTAAAAAAATTCCAGCCGCTGCCTTATCCAATCCGGATGCCGATCAGTTAGAAAGGATTTTTAAGCGAACCAAGGATGTTTCAATCAAGTTAAACATTAGCTCTCATTCTGGACCGAAATTTACCTCATACAATGTTATTGGGGAAATAACAGGGTCTGAGTCGCCAGAAGAAGTTATCATAATGGGAGGTCATCTCGATTCTTGGGATTTGGGAACCGGTGCTGTTGATGATGGTGCAGGCGTTGGTATTACTATGGCAGCGGCTAAGTTGATCAAAGATAGTGGTATAAAACATCGTCGTAGTATTAGAGTGATTTTATGGGCTGCCGAAGAGCAAGGTTTGATAGGAGCGTTTGCTTATGCAGATGCACACAAAAACCACTTAAAACAGCATATTGTTGGTGCCGAGTCAGATTTTGGCGCAGGAAAAGTTTACCAATTTTCTTCTCTGGTAACGGACAAAGATTTACCATTCATTGATCAAATGGAAAAAGTATTCGCCCCGCTTGGCATCGCGCGAGGAAACAACAAGGCAACCCCCGGTCCGGATTTGATCCCGCTTTATCAAATTGGTATGCCAGTGTTTCGTTTATCTCAAGATGGAACCGATTATTTCGATCTTCATCATACGGATGACGATACTATCGACAAGGTTGATCCTGAGGCTATATCGCAAAATGTTGCGGCTTATGTTGTTTACTCGCTAATGACCGCTCAATATAAGGGTGGTTTGGTTAGACCAAAACAGGCGAAAAAATAATGAATACCGGTGAAGTGTTTGCGCAACTCAATAACCGAGTTTACGAGATTCAAATTTCTCGTGGCGATAAAATGAATGCTCTGACCGATGCGATGTATGGGTCTTTAGTTGAGCAATTAAAATACGCGGAAGATAACCATGACGTTAGAGTTATATTTTTGCGTAGTGATAACAAACATTTTTCCGCAGGAAATGATCTCGCTGATTTCCTTGAAACCGAGTTTAATCAAGACAGCAATGTTGTACAGTTTTTAATACATCTCGCTGGATTAACTAAACCGATTGTTTGTGCGGTCGGTGGTGCAGCTGTTGGAATAGGCACAACCATGCTTCTACATTGTGATTTGGTTTATGCTGCGGAAAATAGTCAATTTTCTGTACCTTTTATTAAGTTGGGATTAACACCTGAAGGAGGATCATCTAAGTTGCTCGCGAAAAGGTGTGGTGATGCTAAAGCAAATGATTGGTTATTCACCGGACGAACCTTTTTAGCTCAAGAAGCGAAGGATTCTGGATTAGTAAATAACATCTTTTCTGATATAGAATCGACTTGGGATGAAGCCAGAATAGTTGCTGAAAGTTTGGTTAAGGGATCGTCTTCTGTATTAAATGAAACCAAAGCACTTTTAAAGTCTGACCAAAATGAAATTAAACAAACTATTTTAAAAGAGGCAAAGATTTTTTCTCAACGCTTAAAAAGTGAAGAAGCTCAAACAGCCTTTAATGCGTTTTTAAAACGTTGATTTCTAACTCTCAAAGTGGCTAGTCATTATCTCGACTAGTCGTATTTATCGGATCAGTAAAAAACAAACCAAAGTAATCAGGGTGACTCCAATTAAGTTTAGAGCAAATCCATTACGCACCATTTCTTGAATGCTGACTTTTTCGCTTCCATAAACTATCGCATTGGGTGCTGTTGCCACCGGTAACATGAAGGCACAACTTGCGCTCATTGCCGCTGGTACCATTAATAGCGCGGGATCGATTTCCGCTGAAACGGCAGCCGCTGCAAGGATAGGCATCAGCAACGCTGTGGTCGCTGTGTTACTGGTCATTTCAGTTAAAAAAGTAACAGTGAGTGCAATCAATGCAATAACAATAAGAGTGGGTAAAATAGTAACCTGAGCCAAATATTGTCCTATTAGTTCACTTAAACCACTTGCGCCAAAGGCTTTGGCAATACAAATTCCTCCAGCAAATAAAAGTAATACTCCCCATGGGATTTTGTTTGCAGTTTCCCAATCTAATAATCGTCCTTGTTTGCCATCCACTATCTTACCATCGGGAATAATAAACATGGTTATGCAGGCGAGCAGTGCGATGCTTGCATCATTTGCTTTGGTTAAACCGGTTAGCTGGCTCCAACCCCCAAAAGGTTCTTGACGAGTAATCCATAATAAAGCTGTTACTGCAAATACCCATAAAACACGCTTTTCAACAGTGGTCCATGCGCCAGTCGCTGGCACATTGACTTCTAGCTTTTTAGGTAAACTTCTGGTGATCCATAACATTGCTATGGGTATAAATATAATAACTAGTGGAATTGCCCATTTCATCCATCCTGCAAACCCCAAAGCACTTCCAGTGGTCTCATTATAGGTGGACATAAATAGTGCGTTAGGCGGCGTCCCAATAGGAGTGCCAATGCCGCCAATACTTGCCGCGTAGGCTATACCCAAAAGAAGCGCGCTTGTCAGCCTTTTGTCGTTAGCACTTTCAACCGTGGCTAGCGCTACCGGTAACAGCATTAAAGTAGTGGCGGTATTTGATATCCACATACTAAGAACAGCAGACGCGACCATAAAACCCATCACTAAGTGTTTCGGCGATGAATTTCCAAACCAATTAACCATCATTAGCGCGATACGTCTATGCGCGCCTGAGTAGGCCATCGACTGAGAAAGAATAAAGCCACCCAATAACAATAAGATCAGAGGGTGTCCGTAGGCCTGCCCGACCTGGTTAGAGGTTAGTATTCCGGTTAAGGTAAAAGCCGCTAGCGGAATCATCGAAGTTACAGGAATAGGGATCGGCTCAAAAATCCACCACAGGGCGCACAAAAGAGTCACACTGGCAACAATATTAATTTCTGAAGCAACGTTCATCGTATACAGCAAACTTGCCAAAAGGAGCGCAAGTAATGGTCCTATCCATAAGAAATGCTTTTTTATGTGACTCATTTGTACTAGTTTCCTCAAGAATGCTTAAGATTTAGTGTTTTTATAAGAATAGGGCTACACTTACATCAGGGACATAATATATCAATAATAAACGAAAACAGAGCTTTTCTTATATGAGAGTTGAAGAACTTGGTCTTACCTGCGGCGATATGCTACAAATCCAGATAGGTGACAATACGGAACAAAGATACCCAGTGAAATTTATTGGGATTAACCCCGTTGGTAGCGTGATTGTTTCAGCGCCTATTACTGGAAAAGATAAAATTTATTTTGTTAGAGAAGGTCAAAACGTTACTCTTCGATTTGTAGTGAAAAACGTTGTATCTGGTTTTTCTACCCGAGTAATGTTGACAAGAGGTCAGCCTTATCCCTACTTACATTTAGAGATCCCCAAATTAGTAGAAACTGTTGAAGTAAGAAAAGAAGTAAGGGTAGATACTGATATTGACGCAACCGTTATTAACAAAACTCATAGTTCGCCCGCTTTAACATCAAAAATGGTTAATATGAGTTGTTCGGGCGGGCGGATTGAATCTAAATCAAAACTTGCACTGATGGATAATATTTTAAATATTACCTTGCCTTTGAACATCGATAATATCGAAAGAATTGTTACAATGAATTGCTTAGTAACTTACATTAAAGAAGACGAAGATAAGAATCTTTTTTCGTACGGCGTTAATATCGAGCAAATCGATGAAGATGATAGTTTGTACTTGCGTGGATATATCTATCAAGAGATATTGCGCGGAATGTATATGATTTAAATTGAAACCGTGTAACAAAATAGTAATTTTGAGCACGGTTTAGTCACTTGTTTTATCTAACTTTGAGCGTCTAAAAATTTCTCAGCATCTAAAGCCGCCATACAGCCAGCACCTGCAGAAGTAATTGCTTGTTTATAAACTTGATCGGCTACATCTCCCGCTGCATAAACCCCTTCAACACTGGTAGCAGTCGCATTGCCTTTGACGCCACTATTAACCGTGATATAGCCATTTTCCATTTCTAATTGCCCGTTAAATATATCGGTATTCGGTTTATGCCCTATTGCAATAAAGACACCATCAACAGTTAATTTGGAAATAGAGTTATCTTTAGTGCTTTTGATATTGATGCCTGTAACTCCCATATTATCGCCAACCACCTCTTCTAAAGTATTGTCCCAATGGATGGTGATATTACCTTTTTCAGCTTTCTCCATAATATGATCTTGGAGGATTTTCTCGCTTCTTAAAGAATCACGTCGATGTACCAGATGAACTTCCGATGCAATATTTGAGAGATACAGTGCCTCTTCAACGGCAGTATTACCGCCTCCGATAACAGCTACTGGTTTATTTCGATAAAAGAAACCGTCACAGGTCGCACAAGCCGATACACCTTTTCCTTTAAATGCTTCTTCAGATTCAAGTCCTAAATACATAGCTGAGGCTCCGGTAGCAATCACTAAAGCGTCGGCAGTGTAGGTTCCTTGATCGCCAGTTAAAGTAAAAGGGCGCTTACTTAAATCTGTGGTATGGATATGGTCAAAAATAATTTCTGTTCCAAAGCGCAATGCATGTTTTTCCATTCGCTCCATAAGCTCTGGGCCTTGAACCCCTTCATGGTCACCGGGCCAGTTATCGACATCCGTGGTAGTGGTAAGTTGTCCACCTTTTTCCATGCCGGTAATAATCACTGGTTCCAGATTGGCTCTTGCTCCATAAACACCGGCGGAATAACCTGCTGGGCCTGAACCAAGGATAAGTAATTTGCAGTGGCGAGATTGGGGCATTTAAGACTCCAGCATTAGTTGTAGGTGGCTTGAAATTAACTTGGATACGAAATATATGGCGATTTTAGGGGGATTTAAAGTGATTAACAAGCCTATTTATTTTAATTGGGTTATCCGTTGACTTTAAAGTCACCATTATGCGCTTTTTGGCTAGGGTAAGAGCATTATATAAATAGACTTTTTTGACTCCATCAACTTAGGCAAGTCGGATTTGTTATTAATTTAACCATTTCCGACCTCTCCCTAGCCCTCTCCTTCCAAGGCGAGGGGATTTTACTCCCTCTCCCTTCGGGAGAGGGTTGGGGAGAGGGAGATTTTTAACCTTTAATTGTTATATTTTGTTTTTATAATGCTCTTGCCTTCGCTTTTTGGCTTATTAATTATGCTTAGCTTTCGGATTGTGTTACATAATTTTAGCATTACAAAAGAAACCCAATTTGAAATTAGACGTTTTTTTTAAATGTTGTTAACCTCTTGAAAATTTTGATAAAATTAACTTTTTATGGTGCTGTTAGGAGTTTTGTATGTCTTTGTTGAATATTAACAGTTTTATTGCGATTAATTAGAAGGGGATTTGATGGAACAAGATGAAATATTAGCCATACCAAAAACAATGGAGAAATTTTTTGGTTGTTCGGGGAAGATGGTGAAGCCATCTAAGAATACTGTAAAGACAATAGTCAATAATATTCCTAAGGGAAAACTAGTTACCCTTGAATTATTGAGAGAAAAACTTGCAGTTGATTTTAGCGTTCAAACGGCATGTCCTGCGAGTGTTACTAAAGCGTTGCAGCTGCTATCAAGAGAAAAAAAGCCTGTTTGCTACTGGCGTGTTATAAAGAAAAAGGGAGAGTTAATTAATAAGTTCCCCGATGGAGTTGATGGCCAGGCTGCATTGTTACAAAAAGAAGGTTTTGATATAGATTTTAGTAAGAAGAGTCCTGTGGTCGTTGGCTTTAATTCTAAGCTAGCGAAATTAGCAGATTAAATTTGCTGGGAACCGTTAAATGACGAAACAGATTCATTTTACAAATCCAGTGAATAATTTCATAGCGACAAATTCAACTATTTCCTATTTTGAAGGTAATAGTTGATCAAGCCGCTTGTAGAACTATCATGTTTATTGCTTGACGATTCTTGTTGATTCTCTTTAGTATCTAATTCAGACAAAATCGTTTTAGCTAGTTGTTTACCAAGCTCAACGCCCCATTGATCAAACGAGTTAATATTCCAAATTACACCTTGGACAAATATTTTATGTTCGTACATAGCAATTAAAGAGCCGAGCGTTTTTGGGTCGAGCTGCTTGAATAGAATAGTATTGCTTGGTCGATTACCTGAAAAAACTTTATGGGGAGATAAATTCTTTATTGAGTTTTCATCGAGCCCATTAGATTTCAATTCTTCAATGACTTCGTCTTCTGATTTTCCGCGCATTAACGCTTCTGTTTGAGCTAGTATGTTAGACATAAGGGCGTCATGATGCTTGGTTTCGCCACTAATATTTTTTACCGCGGCAAGCAGGTCAATTGGAACTAATTTAGTTCCTTGATGGAGTAATTGGTAAAAAGCATGTTGTCCCGGATTACCAAGTTCGCCAAATAGTATTGGACCGGTTTGATAGGTTATTGATTCACCATTGATGGTCACGGACTTTCCGTTACTCTCCATATCAGCCTGTTGTAAATAAGCTGGGAAGCGATGCAGATGTTGAGGGTAGGGAAGTACCGCCATTGATTGGGCGTCATAGAAATTATTATACCAAATACCAATTAATCCCATGAGTGCGGGAATATTTTGTTCAATGGGAGCATGCTGAAAATGCTGATCGACCTGGTAAGCACCAGCAAGTAGCTGTTTAAAGTTGTCATAGCCAATTGCAACCATGACTGATAAACCAATTGCTGACCAAAGAGAATAACGGCCGCCCACCCAGTCCCACATGGTAAACATGTTTCGCTGGTCAATTCCAAATTCTAAAGCTGCTGCTTGATTGGTTGAAACCGCTATAAAATGTTTTTTCAGTTGAGATTCTTCATTGATATGACTTAAGAACCATCTTCTGGCAGTTTGTGCATTAAACATGGTTTCTTGGGTGGTAAATGTTTTCGAGCAGATAATAAATATGGTAGTTGTAGGGTTTAGCCCCTTTAAAACATCATCAATTTGGTTTTCATCGAGGTTAGCGACAAAGTGCATATTGAGATGATCAGCAACAAAAGGCTTAAGAGATTCAGTCACCATTTGAGGACCCAGATGCGACCCACCAATCCCAATATTTACGATATCAGTAATGGCTTCCCCGTTAACACCTAACCATTGTTTGTTTCTAATTTTATCGCTAAGAATTTTTGCTTTATCAAGTTCGGTTTGAACTTGTGCGTAAACATCTTGATCGTCAATGCGTAATGAGCCACCACCTTGGTATCGCAACGCAGTATGCAAAACAGAGCGTCCTTCTGTTTGATTAATTTTTTCACCGCTGAACATCGCTTGAATTTTTTCTGGTAGTTGACAAGCATGAGCTAAATTTGAAAGAAGCTGAATGGTTTGTTGATTAATGCGATTTTTTGAGTAGTCGAATAAGATATCCCCTAAGGAGAGGGAGAATTTTTCAAATCGCCTTTCATCTTGATTGAACTCATCCCGCATATGCAGGTGTTTAGTTGTATTATGATGCTCAATTAAAGCACGCCATTCAGGCATACTTTCGAGACGGCTTATACTACTTTCCATTAATCATTGTCCTATATTTATATCGAGTAAAAATAAAACGGATAGAAAAATTAGTAAAACCGCTCTATTTTATTAAGCTTTATCACATGCCATTAATGCTAATGTAGTGTCTAGCATACGATTAGAGTATCCCCACTCATTGTCGTACCACGACATAACTTTTACCATTCTTCCTTTGACATTAGTTTGCGCCGCATCAAAACATGATGAAGCAGGATCGTGATTAAAATCGATAGAAACTAATGGCTCACGAACGTAGCTGAGTATACCAGCCATCTCGTTATTTGCAGCATTTTCCAACAATTGATTAACTTCTTCAACGGAGGTATCTCTGGATGCAACAAAGGTTAAATCAACCAAAGAGACATTAATGGTTGGAACGCGTACCGCCATTCCGTCCAGCTTACCTTGCAATTCTGGTAAAACGATACCAACTGATTTAGCCGCGCCGGTTTTTGTTGGAATCATGGAATGGGTTGCAGAGCGAGCGCGATAGACGTCACTATGGGCTGTATCAATTAGTTTTTGATCATTGGTGTAAGCGTGAATCGTTGTCATTAAACCCGATTCAATACCAATGGCGTCGTTAAGAACCTTGGCGATTGGAGCAAGACAGTTAGTGGTACAAGAGGCATTCGATATGATATTGCAATCACTGGTTAATATGTCATGATTTACACCATAAACGACTGTTGCATCAACGTTAGAACCTGGTGCTGAGATAACCACTTTTTTTGCACCAGCTTCAATATGTTTATTTGCCGAATCTCTATCCTTAAAAAAGCCAGTAGATTCAAAAACCACATCAACGTCTAGCGATTTCCAAGGTAAGTTGGCAGGATCCCTTTCACTAAATATTTTGATTGTGTCGCCATTAATCTCCATTTGGTTAGTCTTTTCATCAAAGGAAACGTCAGCATTAAAACGGCCATGAACTGTATCGTATTTTGTTAGATGAACATTCATTTTTGCATTCGCTAAATCATTAACTGCAACAATCTTCATTTTGTCACGATAACCACCTTCATAAAGCGCGCGTAGTATGTTTCTACCAATTCGACCATAACCGTTAATGGCTATATTTATCATTTCTTTCTCCTGACAATTTGATTAGTTATAATTTTTTCTACAGTCGGCTTGCTTGTAATGCAAGTCTAGTAATTTCAGTCCAGTTTTTTTGATCAATTAATTCCTTATCTAACATCCAAGTTCCACCAACACATGAAACATTATTCAGTGATAGATATTTTGCAGCGTTATTTAAATTAATGCCGCCTGTCGGACAAAAGGTCACCTGTGGAAGTGGCCCGCCGATTGATTTAAGCATGTCGACACCACCGGAAGCTTCAGCTGGAAAAAATTTCATTGCGTCAAAACCTTGAGCCATCAGGTTCATAACTTCACTTGGTGTTGATGCGCCTGGTAATAGCGGAGCTGATGTTTGGCTGACTTCATCTAGTAGCTCGGGGGTTGTGCCGGGGCTAACCATAAAATCGACGGCGGCCTCTAATGAATCGTTAAGAGTGGATCGATTTATCACAGTCCCACTACCGACAATAGTATTAGGTAATGCTTGTTTAATTTGGCGAATTGCCTCGATTGCAACCGGTGTCCTTAAAGTGATTTCAAGTACATTCAATCCACCATTGACCAAGGCTGTGGCCAGTGGAACAGCGTCTTCAATTTTGTTAATGACTAGCACAGGAATAACTCGTGATTTTTGCATAATTTCTTTAACTAACATGAGTAAATGAATTCTCTTAATGAATGATTAATTATTCAGCCCAATAAATTTCAACCGGTGTTTGAGTTTGGTTCAAAATGGCTGCAACAGGTTGTTCTAGCGGCTGATTATTGGTTTGCGCTGATTGAATAACGTCAAGCTTTTCCTTTCCGGTGAGCAATAAAATAATCAGTTCACTTTTTAAGATAGCTGCCATGGTTAAACTCATTCGATTAGGGTAATCACCCGCGACTTCGCATCCATGAGCATCGATCGCAATACACGGATTTTTATTTGATAAATCTAACCCTTGAGCAATTTCTTTTGAACCGGGAAATAATGATGCGATATGTCCATCAAGTCCCATTCCTAACATGGTAAGGCTAAAAGGCGATCCTAGTTCGTGGTAAGCTTGATTGCATTCAGCTAAACCTTCGTTGGTGGAAAGAGCTGTGTTTTTCATAGCAATATAACCAGCAACGCTTGCGTTATCAATCAACAATGTTTTCGCTGTTAATCCCTGGTTACTTTGCGGATGAACCGGTTCTACCCAGCGTTCGTCAGATTGTGCGATGGTTATATTTTTCCAATCTAAATTGCTATTTGCTAACTTTTTGAATGCCGGTGCTGGCGTTGTACCACCCGGAATAATAAAACTCGCTTGTCCATTTTTTTCGGTAGATGTTTTTAGTTGTTCTTCACAACGTTTAGCAACTGCGCTAAATAGTTTATCGCGGGTAGAGAATTTTTTTGTTTCGATATTACTCATTGTATTTTATTTCTAACTCTAGGTTATAGATTAATAATTAGGTCTGATGTTTTTTTCTTTGGTTATTTTTTTACTGTTCTTCGATATCAATCCATTGGCGCTTGTCTTTAGACAGCAAATCATCGGACTCGCTCGGCCCCCAAGTTCCCGCTCGATATAAGAAAGGAATCACATCGTTATCTTTCCAATAATTAATGATTGGATCAACCCAATGCCAAGCAGCACTACCTTCATCTCTGTGAATAAATAAGGCAGCATTGCCTGCGATGGCATCAAGCAGTAATCGTTTATAGCCGAAGCTTTTAAAACCTTTAGATGATTCGGTAAAATTCAAGTCGAGTTTTACAGGCTTTAGAAGAGTTTTAAGTTGAGTCATATCCTTTGCCATTAACAAAAGTTGCATTCTTTCTTCTGGCTGTAGTTGGATAATTAATCGGTTTGGAATTAAACTCCCAGCATCGTCATTAAACGCATTATGGGACACGTTTTTAAATTGAATAATTATTTCAGCGCTTCGCCTTTTTAATCGTTTGCCGGTACGTAAATAAAATGGAACTTGTGCCCAGCGCCAGTTATCAATGTTGGCGCGAATAGCAACAAAGGTTTCTGTGTGACTCGTCGCTGAACCTAATTCTTCCAAGTAACCCGGAACTAATTCTCCCTCTACATTTCCGGCGACGTACTGACCTCTAACCGTATGCTTTTTTACATCATCGCCAGTAATAGGTCTTAATGCTTGCAAGACTTTTATTTTCTCTGTTCTAATATTATTAGCTTCCATTTTGTTTGGCGATTCCATGGTCACTAAGCCTAATAATTGAAGTAAATGATTCTGTACCATATCGCGCATTGCACCAGCACCATCATAAAAACCAGCTCTTCCTTCTAAACCAACTTGCTCGTTAATGCTAATCTGAATGTGATCAATTGATTTTGAATCCCAGAATTGTTCGAATAGAGAGTTACTAAAACGCAAAGCTAGTAGGTTTTGCACTGTCTCTTTACCAAGGTAATGATCGATTCGATAAATTTGATTTTCTTCAAAATGTTCTGCGATCTTTTTGTTGATCTCTTCCGCAGAGATTTGGTCATACCCAATTGGTTTTTCAACGACAACTCGCGAATCACTAGTGACTAATCCTGCTTTGTCAATATTCTCACAACAACCGCCATAAATACTTGGAATAATTGCCAAATAAAATATTCGTGGTGTTTGCTTACGGCCTTCAAAGAGGTTTTTAAAATCAGACCACCCCTTGTCATGATCCGCAACATCAACTACCGCGGGCAATAGATGTTTTGAAAATTCAGCAAAACTCTTATTACAAAATTCGTCTTTCAACATGAACTTTTTAAATGCTTCTTCAATGATCGAAAGCATATTATCGTATTCATTTTGTTTTCTAGTGCAAACTAAAATTCTAGAACCATTAGGAACTTCATCTTCCATAAAAGCACGATACATTGAAGGCAATAATTTTCTTAAGGATAAATCGCCCGTGCCTCCAAAAATAACTAAATCAAATGGTTTTTTTAAAACTTTATCCAAAATTATTTACTCACTAATTATTATTAATAATTTTCTAATTAAAACTGGTTGCGCCATCTTCCGCGGAAGTGACAGATTTTCTGAAGCTATTAAATAACTCGCGCCCCATACCAAATTGATCTTTTAGATTCGTTTTGGTGGCTAATGGGCGATTTCGCATAATTTCGTCTTCAACAAATACTTTTAGAGTTCCATTTACAGCATCTAATTCAATTATGTCGCCGTCATGAATACGAGCAATATTTCCGCCATCTAACGCTTCAGGAACTAAATGAATGGCGGCTGGTACTTTTCCAGATGCGCCAGACATGCGTCCATCGGTAACTATGGCAACTTTATAACCAGAACTTTGTAATGAACTTAATATTGGAGTTAATTTATGTAACTCGGGCATTCCGTTAGCTTTAGGCCCTTGGAAACGGATAACAGCAATAAAATTTTTGTTAAGAAGTCCTCTATCAAACTGTTCGAATAATTGATTTTGATCGTCAAATACCATTGCTTCAGCTTTAATTAAACGATTTTCTTCGGAAACAGCGGAAACTTTGATAACGCTACGCCCCAGATTACCAGTTAGTAGTTGTAAACCACCTTTATCACTAAATGGCTGGTTGGCCGGCCTTAAAACAGACTCGTCACTGCTGTTTATAGGTGCATCAATCCAACTAATAGAATGCTTAGATTGAGAAATATCTGTTTCTTGTCGATAGATTTCTTGTTGTTTATTTTTTTCAATTATGGGTTCTCTAAAATAGTATTCGAGTCCTTGCCCCATAAGGGTAAAAACATCTTGGTGCAAGAAGCCAGCGCTTGATAATTCTCTTACCAAAAATGGCATTCCACCAGATGCTTGGAAGTGATTAATATCGGCACTTCCATTTGGATAAATTCGGCAAAGTAGTGGGACTGCATTTGATAGATCGCTCATATCTTTCCAATCGATAATGATTCCTGCTGCACGAGCCATCGCAATTAAGTGAATAGCGTGATTGGTTGAACCCCCTGTTGCAAGTAATCCTACTAAACCGTTAACAATTGTTTTTTCAGAGATTATTTTCCAGAGAGGAATCTTTTTGCTATCGATATTCTGGATCAGCGTCTCTACGGCTTTGTCGGTTAATCCGCTTCGAAGACCGGTACTTGGTGGAACAAAAGAACTTCCCGGTAAATGTAATCCCATAATTTCCATCAACATTTGATTGCTGTTGGCAGTTCCATAAAAAGTGCAAGTACCTTCGCTATGATAAGAGGCGCTTTCCGATGCTAGCAATTCGTCTCGACCAATTTTTCCTTCCGCATAGGCTTGCCGTATCTTAGCTTTTTCATCGTTACTCTGACCGGTTAACATTGGTCCGGCTGGAATAAAAATAGTCGGTAAGTGGGCGAAACTTAGTGCGCCGATTAACAATCCTGGTACTATTTTATCGCACACACCCAAGCAGATAACGCCATCAAACATGTCATGAGAAAGGGATATTGCAGTTGCCATGGCGATTACATCTCGGCTAAACAGCGATAGTTCCATTCCGGCTTGCCCCTGAGTAACACCATCACACATAGCGGGAACGCCACCGGCCATTTGAGTGGTAACACCAAATCGAGCCGCAGTATTTCGGATCTGCTCAGGGTAGTTTTTATAAGGATGGTGGGCGGATAGCATGTCGTTGTATGCGCTAATAACACCAATGTTTGCTGCTTCTTCCTTTGCAATGATTCCCTTATCATTACTACTGCAGGCAGCCATTCCGTGGGCTAAGTTACCGCAACTTAAATAGGAACGGGTTCGTTTACTAAGTGTTGCAGCGTCCATTCGTTGCAGATATGCGGTTCGAGAGGGTTTGCTTTTCTCAATAATTCGCTGAGTAATTTGATCGATTGTTTTTGAAATAGTCACTTAAATACCTTTTTAAGATAGCTGATTTGTATTTGCCAACTAGATCATCTAAAACCAGATCATCTAAAACTAGCTGATCTAAAAGAAACAAGCATAAAAGACAATTATGAGGCTATTTACTCATACTGTGACACCGGTGTCAATGGGTTGCCAAAAAAACTTCTATGTCACTTAATTGGTTAGATCATGTGTTTTAAATACTTAAACGTGGGGCACTGGAGCACTTGATTCTCGGACTATCAATTCATCTTCGAATTTAATCAGGCTATTTTGTAGTCGTTGCTCTTTAATTTGTTTGATTAGTAGCTTTGTTGCCTCGGCACCCATTGTTCTGATTGGTTGCTTTATAGTCGTCAGTGAAGGCCAGATATAGCGGGATATTGGCGCATTATCAAAACCGCAGACTGTCAACTGGTGAGGTACAGATACATTCATCTGAGCAGCTACTTTTAACACACCTGCTGCAATGTAATCGTTACTGGCAAAGATAGCGGTTGGTCGATTGGGTGAATTGAGCAGCCTGCGACCACAATCTTCACCGGAGCGAAAGGTAAAATAGCCTTGATGAATCAGTTCGGGAACTATTGGGATAGAAACTTCTTTAAGTGCTTTTTGATATCCCTCTAAACGAAGGCTAGAAACACTGTGATCTGGGTGTCCCTTAATGAATCCAATTTTGGTATGACCGAGTGAAATCAGGTATCTGGTCATCTGGTAGGCAGCATCGAAATCATTACTAATAACACAAGGTGATCGTTCAAAGTCGATTGTTGGACCTATCCGCACGTACTGGACGTTCATTTGATCCAATAGGTCGAGTAATGGAAGCATATCGGAAAAGGGAGGTGTAAGAATGAGACCATCCAAAAATGAATTGGTCAAAATGCTACTTAATCTATCTAATAAATCGCTGCTTTCATAATCTTCAGGGTAAATAACAAGGTTATAATCTTCCTTTTGACAGCTGTCCAAAGCGCCTCTTTGGGTATCAGTTACGTAACTTTTATTTGGATTGTCATAAAGCAAACCAATTAGAAAAGACTGATTGCTGGCTAACCCTCGCGCTTGAGGATTAGGTCGATAGCCAAGGATTTGGAATGAGCGCAATACCTTAGTTTTAGTATCAATACTGACATTTGATTCATTATTTAATACTCTAGAAATCGTCTTTTTAGAAACGCCAGCATGTTCAGCAACATCATTAATGGTAATTTTTTTCAACGAATAGCCCCTCAAATATTCAAAAACCAGAAAAGAATAATTTCTTGTAACCTTTTATTATATATAGATTAATCATAATAATTTAAGCAGGTTTAATTATGCTCAAACCAGGCTGCTGCACCTAACAATGCAGAATTGCCTTCGGTAACAAGTTTAACGGGCATCTGATGCAAATATTCTTGCATTTGTCCTTTGGCTAAAAAACGATTCATAAAATCGCTACCAATAAAAAAGTCGACAAACCGTAATAGCATCCCGCCACCTAAATAGACGCCGCCTCTGGCACCAAGTGCTAGAGCCAAATCCCCGACAGCTTGACCCAGCCAAGCGCAAAAAAGTTTTAAGCATCGATATTCAAGAGAAGAAGGATCTTGAAGCGCACCTTGACTGATTTGTGAGGCTCTCAAATTTTCTGGGTTAATTCCCTCGACCTTAGCTAGTCCACGATACAAATTAATTAAACCGGGGCCTGATAATAATGTTTCAATAGAGATGTGGGAAAATTCTGTCGATAGAGCTTGAATAACTGATTGTTGAAGGGTGGTCTTGTTTGATAGGGTAATATGCCCCCCTTCGGTCGGTAACACTGTCCAGCTATTGCCATTGGGTACTAGAGCGGCAACTCCAAAACCAGTACCTGGACCAACCACAGCGATAGAAGAGCCCTCAATTGACTGTCCTTCATTGAGTGAAATTAGATTAGACGAATCGATAAAGGGTGTCGCGTAAGCGTAGGCGGCAAAATCGTTAATCACTTTTAACTTAGAAAGATTCAATGCACGTTTTACATCACTGATAGAAAATGCCCAATTCAAATTGGTTAGTCTAACACTATCGCCAGTAACCGGACCTGCTACAGCAAGACATGCACCAGATAGCTTAACCTCGCCCAATGATTCCATATAATGACGAGCGACTTGCTCCAAATTGTCAAAGTCATTGCTCGGAAAGGTTCTTTGCTGATCGATTTGCAACTTCTTTTGATCGGAATTAGTGCCTGTAACTAGGCCAAATCGTGCATTAGTGCCACCAATATCAGCGACTATGTAGGGAGAATTTGATCGCATTTATCATACTCTGCAGTCAGAAGAACTTATTATTAGGTTAGGTAATTTATTGGTCGCAATGATACCGGTGTCATTGTATGTTTGTCAAAATTGATTTTCAACTTGGTAAGTTACAGGGTAAGAGCATTATATAAATAGACGTTTTTGACTCTATTAACTTAGACGAGTCGGATTTGTTATTAATTTAACCATTTTCGACCTCTCCCTAGCCCTCTCCTTACAATGCGAGGGGATTTTACTCCCTCTCCCTTCGGGAGAGGGTTGGGGAGAGGGAGGTTTTTAACCTTTAACTGTTATATTTTGTTTTTATAATGCTCTTGCCCTCAGGTAAGTTATCAATCAATAAGATGTCGGTCTATGCCATTTTCGGAAACTAATCTTTTCACAAGAGCGGACTTGATATATATTGGTTGGACTCCAAATTGTCGTTTTCATTGTTTTGTGTGCTGAGGTAGGTGGCTAGTGTTATCCAAAGATAGTTCCAAAGGTAAAGCAACCTCCTTTGATATCGCTTATCAAGCAGGTGTTTCACAATCGACCGTTTCCCGTGCCTTGCGGGATAGTCCTTTAGTCAATTTGAAAACTCGAAATCGAATTAAAGCTATCGCCAAAGAGCTCAACTATAAAGTTGATAAAAATGCCAGTAGTTTGCGATCCCAGCAAAGTACGACTATCGCATTATTATTATTTGAAGATCCTACTAGCGATGATTCTCAAATAAATCCGTTTTTTCTATCAATGATTGGCAGTATTACCCGAGCTTGCTCGCTTAGAGGTTATGATTTATTGGTTTCTTTTCAGCAACTCAGTGATGACTGGCACGCTGATTATGCCGACTGTCATAAGGCTGATGGCATTATCTTGCTCGGTTATGGCGATTATCAGGATTACAAAGAGAAATTGACCAGTTTGCAAGAGCAAGGGACGCATTTTGTTCGTTGGGGAGCGGTTAGAGAAGGGCAATCTAATCATTCAATAGGCACCGACAATATTCAAGGTGGTTACGATATAGTCAAACATCTTATTCAATTGGGACGTAAGGAAGTTGCATTTATAGGCGGAATTTCAAAAGGAGCGCCGGAATTTTTAGATCGTTATAAAGGTGCATGCAAAGCAATTGAAGAAGCAAAACTTGAGGCAAAGTCTGATTTACAGGTCGACGCAATTAATACAGAAGAAGAAGGTTTTAACGCAGTTTCTCAACTTTTAAATCAAAAGAAAAAATTTGATGCAGTATTTTGTGCCAGTGATTTGATTGCGGTCGGCGCAATTAGAGCCATACGCGAATATGGATTAATGGTGCCGTCTGATATCGCCGTGGTTGGTTATGATGATATCCCGGTAGCGAATTTCATGCGGCCTTCATTAACAACAGTACAACAAGATACAAAACTTGCTGGTGAGATTCTTGTTGAAAACCTGCTTCATATTATCAATGATGAAGCAGTTGAAAGAACACTTCTACCAGCAAAAATTGTTGTTCGTCAGTCTTGCGGAAACCCTCACTAATAAATTAATTAACTTGAACTCGGGATAATTAACAAATTTAGTTAGCTGACTAGTGAAGGGGGACTATTTCTTTGTTCATTAGAGCCTTCATTTTATCAATCAATATTTGATTACTGTTTACTTCATCAAGTAGGTAAACTGAAACTCCATGAGCTTGTACTGTTGCGGTAATTTCTTGATTAGGAATCAATTTTAACTCTTCTCCAATTGCCGTTTTCCAATCACCAGCAGAAATAGTTTTACCAAGTTTAAATATTGCAGGGGCATCACCTTTATTTAGCAGCACAAGAGCGGTTTGATTGTTTCCTTGGTGTTGATACACCCGATAAAAAGAGGCTTTATTTCCAGAAAACTCTAAATTAATTTGTAATCCTTTTTGTAATGCAATCGAGTTTTTACGAACATTGGCTATTTTAGAAAGATTTGTTTTTATCGGATGATTTTTAGCTTTTTCGATATTCTCAAGGCCAAAATAATTCCTGTTGCCTTCATGTTCTTTTGTGCCAGCCATAAAAGCAATCTCTGAACCGTAATAGACAACAGGTATTCCGCGAGAAGTAAATAGCCAGTTATGGGCATCAATAAATCCATTTTGGTCGGTATTAATACGAGACATATCATGATTGTCATAGAAGGTCATTAGGTTATAAGGATTGTCGTAAGGTCCATCCGTTAAATGTAAATAGGATAGGATTTCAGAATAATCGCTAGACTTGTTTTCAAAAACTTTGAGCATTGTTTCTCTGCCCGGAAAATCCAATACAGAAATCCCTCCGTTTTCTGCTAACGTATGTTCCGCTATAAAATTTGCGTCATAAGAAAAACTTTCAGCAAACATAAAAAGATCAGGATGTACTTCTCGTATTTTGTCAGTAAAGCGCTTCCAAAAGTCATGAGGCATATGCTTGATTGTATCGATTCTTATTGCGTCCACTCCTTGACCTATCCACTGTAAATGAGATTGAGTTAGATAGTCGAGAACTGCGGGGTTGTCTTGATTTAAATCTGACAACTGCATAATATCTGGCTTTGTGTTGAAAAATTGGTGCAGTGGGTTAGTTGGGTCAAGATCTTTTGGTTCGAGATTTTGATGATCGGCGACAAGCTTATCGTTTAGATCAAATAATTGTCCGAATTTAGCCTGTTGTTTACCCTTCATCGTGAAGGAAGGCGAACCGTGATTTGCTACAACGTCTAATACTGTTTTGATTTGATAATCTTGCTTTAACCCTGTTGCAAGTGCTTTAAAATCTAAGTCTTTAGAAGGTAAATGTTCATCTAATTTAAAGAAATTAACTCCCCAATATCCGTGATAGCCAGTTTTACCGCCATCTTTAAACATTCCACCAAATTCAATTTTTTCACCGCCACTAAAGGCTTCATCAGGTTGATCGATAATAGGAGTGAGCCAAATCGAAGTGAACCCCATTTCACCTATATAACCAGCATTATCAAGAATTCCTTTAAAATCCCCACCCATATAACCAACATAAGCTTTTCGACCGTCTTCGGAAACAATTGGTTGTCTAAAGGTCGGGTAGTCCCCGCCCTGATCAACATAGTTGTTGCTTGGGTCGCCATCTACGAAACGATCGGTCATTAAAAAATATACCGCTTCACTTGCAAATGGCAGGGTTGTTCCATAAAAAGAGGCCGTTTTTTTCGCTTTTGTTTGAGATTCTAATTCAATAATTTCCGATTTTTGTTGGTCTAACTGAGGGTCTTTGACCTCCTGTTGACAAGCAAACAGAAGAGTTGAAAGCAAAAGGTAAGTAGCGGACTTCATAAAAGGTAATTTCATTTTTGTTTTATCCAATTGATAAGGATTAATTTGTTATTCGTATTGTGGCTCTTCAACTCTAAGAGTAAGTGCGCTGGCAATCAACATGCTAAAACCACCTATAACCAGTGCATAAATGACTTCACCACCAAATATTTTATTAACTAAAACGCCAAGAATACTGGCTGCCAAAATTTGAGGAAGAACGATAAAAAAGTTAAATATCCCCATAAATAAGCCCATTTTTTTAGCCGGAACCGCGTTAGACAATAACGCGTAGGGAAGTGAAAGAATGGAGGCCCAAGCAAAACCAACACCTACCATAGGAACGACCAGCCAAAGCGGATCTTTGATAATAATAAAGGAAATAAATCCCAAGCCACCAAGGAACAGGTTAATCATATGAGAGTATTTTAAATTTAATTTTTTTACAACAAAAGGGATTGTTATCGCTGCAAAAACAGCAGCAACGTTATAAACCGACATTAATATACCGACCCAGTCTGCTCCTTGATTATAGGCTGCAGAACTAACATCGCTGGTTCCGTAATGAAAAGAGGTAATTGCTGGAGTAGCAGAAGACCACCAAGCAAAGAACGGAAACCAAGAAAAAAATTGTACCGCAGCTAGTTTTTTCATGGTTGTTGGCATATTAAACAGATCAACCATAACATGTGAAAATCCGCCCTTATTGGAGCCAGTTTGTTCAAGGAGTCCGGCAATTAGTTGTAATAGGCCAAAAGTAAAAAGACCGATTGTTAACAGTAAAAGGTTTTTGTCGAGAGCCTCTAAATTGAGGTAAACTAAAATCGTTGAAATAACACCTATCGCGCACCAGATCGCAGCACCTTTAAAAAATAGGCTAGCCGACCGGCTTGGCTCAACATAAGCTTCACGTTGGTCAAACTCTTGTTCAGCCTTTTCAAATGCTTCTAGCTCTTCTGGCGTGTATTCTTTGGTGGAATAGACTGTCCAACATACCGCTAGTAAGAAAATTACGCCGCCAGCATAAAAAGCAAATTTCACTGATTCGGGAATCACCCCAACTTGGGCTTCATTACTAATGCCAAACCAGTTGGTCATCATCCAGGGTAACGCTGAGGCAATAACAGATGCTACACCAATGAAAAAACTCTGCATCGCATAACCCATACCGCGCTGTTTTCGGGGTAACATATCACCAACAAAGGCTCTAAAGGGTTCCATTGATACATTGATAGATGCATCCATAATCCATAACATACCTGCCGCGATCCAAAGGGTTGGTGAGTTAGGCATGATAAATAGTGATAGACTGGCTAAGATAGCACCATAGAGGAAATAGGGACGCCTTCGACCCAGTTTGTTCCAAGTCCTATCACTCATATAGCCGATAATGGGTTGTACGATTAAGCCAGTTAAGGGGGCAGCAACCCAAAGAATGGTCATATTGCTGTAGTCGGCTCCTAAGGTTTGAAAAATCCGACTGACATTCGCATTTTGTAAAGCAAAGCCAAATTGAATGCCAAAAAATCCAAAACACATGTTCCAGATTTGCCAAAATGATAGTTGGGGTCTTTGCATCACAGAATTCCTAATTTTATTTTTTATTATTTAAATGCTTATCTACAGAATCTCATTTAATCACCTTTTTACGATGAATCGCCAAAAATTGACACTTTTTTCTTCATACATACGTATGCATTATAAATAATTTTGAATACGTATGTAGTTGGTTGCTATAAAGAGCTCGGTTGAAGTAACTTAAGGATTATTCAATAACTTAGGCTGGCATAAGTGCGGAAATTCGATTTATTGATGCACTTGTTTTAAGTACGGACGAGTGAATTCATAGGAATATGCAAATGTGGCTAGTGACGAAACTTAACAACAGAAGTAAAAGGGTTTAACCATCAATGGTTTCAAAAGATAAGACAACAAGCAAAACAACTAGTATGAGTGTTGCAACATTTAAGAAAAAAATACTTAATTATCTAAATTACACTTCCGCTGATTTGGATTTTCAAATTGATAAAAACGCCCTTATGAGGGCTACTTGTTTGAGCGTTAATGATTCAATTTTTGAAAAGCTCCAATTAACTAGTTTAAATAACGTTCGCCAACATGCGCGCTCAGTGAATTATTTATCATTAGAGTATTTGATGGGAAGAATGCTTTCAAATAACCTACATAATATAGGGCTTTTTAATGTTGCCCAAAAAGCGGTAGAAGAACTAGGTTTTGAACTAGAAGATATCTGCGAATATGGACATGATTTAGCACTCGGTAATGGCGGGTTAGGGCGATTAGCTGCTTGCTACTTAGATTCTTTAGCGACACTTAATTACAACGCTATTGGTTACGGTATCCATTACGAACATGGTTTATTTGAACAGCAGTTTTACAACGGACGGCAAATAGAATCGCCTGACGAATGGAGAGAATACGGTAATCCGTGGGAGGTTTGTCGTCCCGAAGCAATTCAAGAGGTCGCCCTGTATGGTTCAGTAGAATCGGTTGCCGCCGCCGATGGAAGCATTAAACAGGTTTGGCACCCGGGGCAAATTATCAAAGGTGTTCCGTGGGATGTGCCGATTGTTGGGTATAACACCGATACCGTTAATGTGCTCAGGCTCTGGGAAAGCCGAGCCTCAAGTCACTTTGATTGGGAAGCCTTTAACGCAGGCGATTATCAAGATGCTCGATCCGCTCAAACTCAAGCAGAAACCATTTCCAAGGTTCTTTACCCTAATGATGAAACTGAAGCAGGTAAAGAGCTGCGATTAATTCAGCAATATTTCTTTTGTGCTTGTTCCATCAAAGATATCATTCGTCGTTATCAGATGCGTCACAAGGATGATTGGAGTGAGTTTGCTAATCAAACCGTGATTCAGTTAAATGATACCCATCCAACGATTGCAATTTTGGAGTTGATGCGACGCCTACTTGATGAATACGATTTTACATGGAAAGACGCTTGGGCAATGTGCCAAAAAGTATTTGCTTATACTAACCATACTTTATTACCAGAGGCGCTTGAAAAATGGTCAGTTAGCCTATTTGGGAGAGTGCTTCCTCGTCACCTAGAAATTATTTATCAAATTAATGAAAAATTTCTTAATGATGAAGTTGAAAAATTATGGCCGGGTGATAGAGCCATTAGACGCAAGCTTTCCTTGATTGAAGAAGGTAAAGAAAAAATGATCCGCATGGCTCATATTTGTGTGGTTACATCGTTTAAAGTAAATGGTGTTGCAGAGATCCATTCTAAACTGGTTAAGCAAGACCTATTTCCAGAATTTCATAAGCTTTATCCAGGGAAATTAATTAATGTAACCAACGGCATTACGCCGAGACGCTGGCTTAAAGCTTGTAATCCTTTACTTGCAGAGTTAATAGACAAAAATATTGATGGTGATTGGGCGACTGATTTATCGCTGTTACAAAAGTTAAAAGAAAAAGCAACAAATGCTCCGTTCCAGAAAGGATTTATGCAGGTAAAGCATCTAAATAAAATTAAACTATCTGAAATTATTGTCAAACTAACTGGAGTTGAAGTTGATCCCAATGCAATTTTTGATGTTCATATTAAAAGGTTACATGAATACAAACGCCAACATTTAAATTTGTTACATATTTTAGCTCTTTATCGTCGCTTGTTGAGCGATCCAAATCTTGATATGCATCCAAGAGTTTTTATTTTCGGTGCCAAAGCTGCTCCCGGATATTATTTAGCAAAAGAAATTATCTATGCGATTAATAAGATTGCAGATAAAGTTAACAATGACGCCAGAATTAAGGATAAATTAAAAGTAGTATTTTTACCAAATTATCGGGTAAGTTTGGCAGAAAAAATCATTCCCGCAGCTGATGTTTCAGAGCAGATTTCAACGGCAGGCAAAGAGGCTTCTGGTACAGGTAATATGAAGTTATCTCTGAACGGTGCGTTAACCATTGGAACGATGGATGGAGCGAATATTGAAATCGCTGAAGAGGTTGGTTTAGAAAATATATTTATTTTCGGCAATAGTGTTGAACAAGTAAAAGCTCTCGACCAAGAGTGTTATAATCCTCAAAAATATTATATGGAAAACTCTGAACTAAAAGCTTGCCTAGATTGGTTAGACACTGATTATTTTACTCCCGGTCATGCAGGTGAATTGTCGGCAATAAAAGACAGCCTATTGCAAGGTGGCGATCCTTACAAAGTGTTGGCTGATTTTGACTCTTATTGTGAAAGCCATAAGCTTATTGATGAAGCATATAAAAACAATAAGAAATGGGCTGAAATGGCAATCATTAACACAGCGATGATGGGCAAGTTTACTTCTGATCGATCAATTGAAGATTATGCAAAAAACATTTGGCAACTAGAGCCTTCCGGCAAGCCAAAAAAAGATGTGGCGATTGCAGTTAACAACGGATAGATAGTTTTTTTATCTCAGTAAGGTTGCAGGTTCTTAGTCAGGTCGCAGATATGGTAAAAGAGTTTTTTATTAAATGAATACAGGGCTTAAAAATAAATTTAGTAACGATATTGATGCAATATTATCTGCACAACACTTTGAGCCCTATTCTTTTTTAGGGCTGCATAAAAGCACCAAATCAGATTACCTAACGCTACGAATATTTCAGCCAAATGCTAAAGCCGTTTCGATTGTCGATCCTAAAACCAAGCGCACAATCAATAAACTAGTCCCAGTTGGTGATACCGGTATTTTTGCCATTGTTACTCGGCGAAAAAAGCCATTTAAATATATGCTAAAAATTATTGATTCTGATGGAGAAAAATTTATTTATGATTCTTTCAGTTTTTCTTTAGTTTTGGGCGAGCTTGATGTTTATTTATTGGCAGAAGGGAATCACAAAAAGCCTTATTCAAAGCTTGGCGCTCATTGTATTGAGTTAGATGGTGTTAAGGGTGTTTCATTTGCGGTATGGGCGCCTAATGCAAGTTATGTATCAGTCGTTGGAGATTTTAATCAGTGGGATGGCCGTTGCCACCCTTTGCGATTAAGGCATGAATGCGGAGTTTGGGAAATATTTATTCCGCAGTTATCGGAAGAATCTCGCTACAAGTATGAAATTAAAAACAATAATGGACAGCTACTTCCTTTGAAATCTGATCCTTATGCTTTTCAGTCTGAATATCGACCAGACACAGCTTCCGAAATTGTTAATGAGATAGATTATCGCTGGAATGACCAACAATGGTTATCTAATCGAGGTGAGAGAAATGCTAGAAACAAGCCTATTTGCATTTACGAAGTTCACTTAGGTTCATGGAAGCGCAAAGGTGATAATGAATATTTAAATTATCGTGAACTCGCTGAACAATTAGTCGACTATGCTAAAGAAATGTCATTCACTCATTTACAATTAATGCCTGTTAGCGAATTTCCTTATGATGGTTCTTGGGGGTATCAACCTGTTGGGCTTTTTGCACCCACTAGTCGATTTAAAAGTGATGACTCAAATGTGATTGAAGACTTTAAATATTTTGTTGACCAATGTCATCAAAATAATATTGGATTGTTGATCGATTGGGTGCCGGGACATTTTCCTGAAGACAAACATGGTTTAGCTCAATTTGATGGAACACATCTATATGAACATCAGGATAAAGAAAAAGGATTTCATCCCGATTGGAACACTTTAATTTATAACTATGGACGAACAGAAGTAGCCAACTTTTTGAGGGCAAGCGCCAATCATTGGTTGGATAGATTTCACGTCGATGGTATTCGAGTTGATGCTGTTGCCTCTATGCTTTACTTAGATTACAGCCGCAAAGAAGACGAGTGGAAACCAAACAAGTTTGGCGGAAATGAAAATTTGGAAGCTGTCGAATTTTTAAAACGCTTTAATGAAGAACTTTATTCCGATTATCCCGGAACAATATCGATTGCTGAAGAATCAACCTCTTGGCCGGGAGTTTCTCGACCAACGAGTGATGGCGGGTTAGGGTTTGGTTACAAATGGAATATGGGATGGATGAATGATTCATTAGAATATATGAAGCGTGATCCTATTCATCGAAAATATCATCAAGGTGATTTAAGTTTTAGCTTGGTTTATGCATTTGATGAAAATTTTATATTGCCATTGAGTCACGATGAAGTCGTTCATGGTAAAGGTTCAATTCTCACAAGAATGCCTGGAGATGAATGGCAGCAATTTGCCAATGTCAGAGCCTATTATGGCTTTATGTGGGGACATCCGGGTAAAAAGTTATTATTTATGGGTTGTGAGTTTGCTCAAAGGGCAGAGTGGAATTTTGAACGAAGTTTGGACTGGAACCTTCTGGAAAATAAAAATCATTCCGGCATAAAAGATATGGTTGCCGATCTAAATCGAATTTATGTTTCAACGCCTGCACTCTATGAAAATGACTGCGAATCTCAAGGTTTCGAATGGATCGACCATGAGAATTCTGAATACTCTATTTTTTCATTTATTCGTTACGGTTATGACCGAAAAAAACCAATTATAGTTATTTCAAATTTTACCCCACAGGTGCATCATCGTTATAAAATAGGTGTGCCACTGGCCGGGCGTTATAAAGAAATATTCAACAGTGATGCAGGAATTTATGGCGGGAGTAATCAAGGTAATTTAGGCGATGTATTGAGTGATAATTTACCACATAACGGATATCCAAATTCTTTATCAATTAGTGTTCCACCTTTGTCAACAATGATGTTTGAGGTAGTGGCTTAATGTTGGAAAAGAATGCGACTCAAATTTTTTCTGGAGAGGCTTATCCGTTAGGTGCTACACCAGATGAAAGCGGAACTAATTTCGCTTTGTTTTCTGCAAATGCAGATCAAGTTTATTTGTGTTTATTTGATTCGTCAGGAAAAAAGGAAATTCAAAGAATTGCTTTACCTGAGTTTACTGACGATGTTTGGCATGGCTATATTTATGGCGTAAGGCCGGGCGATCTATATGGCTATCGAGTGGAAGGGCCTTTTGAGCCTCATAATGGACATCGTTTTAATCCAGACAAACTATTAATCGATCCTTATGCAAAGCAGCTCAAGGGGGATTTCATTTGGTCTGATTCTCACTTGTCCTACGATAGACAAAGTTCTCAACAAGACTTAACCATAGACAACAGAGATAACGCTAGTTTCATTCCTAAATGTGTCGTTACTTCATCTGATAAATCAGATTTTGATGAAACAACAAAATTAAGCAGACCGATTAGAAACAGGGAAAGTATTATTTATGAAATTCATGTTAAAGGTTTTACCCAGCTTAATCCAAGCGTTCCTGAAGAGTTTAGAGGCACTTTTAAAGGTCTTTCCGAAAAAAAGGTGATAGATTATTTAAAAGATTTAGGCATTACCAGTGTTGAATTGTTACCTACTTGCGCATATTTTGATGAATCGTTTTTATTAGAAAAAGGTTTAAAAAATTATTGGGGTTATAACAGTATCGCTTTCTTTGCGCCGGAACCTCGTTACTGCTACAGGGGTGATCTATCAGAATTTAAAGAATTAGTTTCGGCATTTCATAAGGTCGGAATAGAAGTAATTTTAGATGTGGTATATAACCATACCGCTGAAGGTGATCATCTAGGGCCAACCTATAGCTTTAAAGGGATCGATAATGCCTCTTACTATCGCTTACAAGATAACGATAAGCGATATTATATTAATCATTCTGGCTGTGGAAACACGCTTAACTTACAGCATCCAAGAGTTCTCCAGCTAGTGATGGACAGTCTTAGATATTGGGTAGAAGTGATGGGTGTTAACGGGTTTCGTTTTGACTTAGCGCCGATTTTAGGTAGAGGCAGGCAGGGTAAAGATGATTATGTGGATTATAGTTCTTTCTTCTCTGCTATTAGACAAGATCCGGTGTTGGCAAAAGTTAAATTGATTGCTGAGCCATGGGATGTCGGACCCGGCGGTTATCAGCTAGGACGATTCCCTAAAAATTGGCTGGAATGGAATGATCGTTTTAGAGATACCTTAAGGCGTTTTTGGCGCGGTGATAATGGGATGTTACCAGAGCTTGCCAAGCGGTTACATGGATCCCACGATATTTTTTCTCAAAAGGGGAGAAGACCCTATTCAAGTGTTAATTATGTAGCCTCTCATGATGGTTTTACTTTGAACGATTTAGTTAGTTTTAATCATCGCCACAACCATGCAAATGGAGAAATTGGACAAGATGGTCATTCGGCAAATTTTAGCTGCAACCATGGCGTTGAAGGAGAGAGCGATAACTCTTTTGTTATATCTTTAAGAGAAAAACAAAAAAGGAATATGATTGCATCGGTTATTTTGGCACAAGGTACACCTATGCTGTTGTCAGGCGATGAAATAGGTCATTCACAGCAGGGAAATAATAATGCGTATTGTCAGGATAATCCTATTTCATGGATTGATTGGTCAAATTTGGATTGCACTCGTTCGAAAAATTTACATTATTTTGTTAAATCGTTGGTTCAGTTGCGAAAGGAGCATCCGCTGCTTAACAGAAAAAGTTATCAACATGGAAATGTCGTTTCACAAAAAACGGGATTACCGGATATCGGGTGGTTGCATCAAACAGGCCAAATGATGAGTCATGATCATTGGCATGACCAAAAACTAAGATGTTTCGCAATGTTGTTGGCCGATGTTGAGGATTCAAATGAGCAACACAAAACTCATATTAGACCGAATGAAACTTGTTCGATTGAATACGGTAATGATGATGCTCTTTTGGTTATTTTTAATGCAAACGACGAAGATCTTGAATTTAAATTTCCTCGTCTAAATGGCGTATGGAAAAAAATTATTGATACAGGATGTATTGGTGTCAAACAAGAGCAAAATGTTTTTTGCGACGATGAATCTTCTCAATTATTAAACCTTAAAATCGATGCCCATACATGTATGGTTTTGAGTTATGAAGACTCGTCGACTAAACCGGTTTAAAAATGATTTGGTTTAGGTACACAAAATAGAATAATCAATCGAGAATATATATGAGTCCAATTGAAAAGTTAGCCGACCTTGTAGGGTTTCATCGAAGTTATACTAATAGTTTTGGTGATCAGGTTTATGCAACGGACGAGTCGAAGTTGGCTTTGCTAAAAGCGATGGGTTTCGACGTAAAGAATGAAGCGTCAATTAATCAATGTATCAGTAAATTGAACAACGAACCTTGGTTAGACTTGTTGCCAGATACTCATATTATTAAATCTGAGCTATCCGAATACACTCTACCTATTTCGTATGAATCAAAATATAAAAGTGATCGGTTAACTTGGTCGATTACAACAGAAAACGGCGAGAAGATTCAAGGTTCCCACTCGTTAGTTTCTTTACCTATAGAACAACAACATATTATTGAAGAACGAATTTACTATCGAAGCGCTTTACCGATTGAAAATTTGATAGAGGGTTATCATCAAATCGATGTAGAAATTGTACCGAGTAAAAAGCAAAAACAAGGTCAACCAAAACAGACAGATTCTTGTTATTTAATTGTTGCACCAAAAACCTGCTACGGTCCCAAAGATGCGGCTGATTACAAAATGTGGGGATTAGCCGCTCAACTTTATTCACTTAAAGGCGACAAGAGTTGGGGATTGGGAGATTTTAGCGACCTTAAAACCTTGGTAATTGATGCAGCAAAAAAAGGCGCATCATGTATCGGGCTAAATCCGTTACATCCATTATTTCCCGGCAACCCTGCACATCGAAGTCCCTATTCACCGACGAGCAGAAATTTTTTAAATACTATTTACATTGACGTTAAACAGGTACCGAATTTTTGGCAGTGTGAAGAAGCGATAGATAAAGTTGATTCAAAGGAATTTCAACAAGCGGTTAAACAAGCGAATCAATCCGAATTAATTGATTATCAACATAGCGCTTGGTTAAAGTATCAAATTTTAGAATTGTTATATCAACATTTTTTGAATCAACATGTTAATAACAATTCAAAATTAGCAACGGAGTATTCAGATTTTGTTAATCGTTCGGGCGTAGGATTAAAAACTTTAGCGACATTCGATGCACTTTATGAATATTTTAGAGTCAAAGACGGAAACCTTTATGGCTGGACTGACTGGCCGACCGAATACCAAACTCCCGACGCGCCAGCAGTTATTAAATTTCAAAAACAATATGCTGAACGCATAGGTTATTTCCAGTTTATTCAATGGATAGCTGACAGACAATTGCAAGATATAGAAACATGCGCTAGAGAGGAGGGTATGGCAATAGGACTCTATCTTGATTTAGCTGTAGGATGTGACGGTGCGGGCGCTGATGTTTGGGCTGATCGTGATACTTATGTTTCAGGTGGAGCCGTCGGAGCGCCACCCGACGCAACTAATCTTTTAGGTCAAGATTGGGGGCTAACGCCAATTAATCCTCTAGCTTTAAAACGTAAAGGGTTTAAACCTTTTGTACAAGCTTTAAGAGGTAATATGAAACACGCAGGCGCGCTTCGAATTGACCATGTGCTTGGCTATATGCGCCAATATTGGGTTGCTCCGGGAAAAAAGGCTGATGAGGGAATTTACATTAGTTTTCCTTTTGAAGATATGTTGAGAGTGATCGCTTTAGAATCCAGAAGAGCTAAGTGTATTGTTATTGGAGAAGATTTAGGAACAACTCCAGACGGCTTCGGCGAAATTATGGCAAGTGCTGGTCTTTTATCCTACCGAGTATTATTTTTTGAACGGTGGGAAGACGGTTTATTCCAGCGACCAGAGAATTATCCTGAACAATCAATGGTGACTGTTTCTACTCATGACTTGCCAACGCTTGCAGGTTGGTGGACAGGGAATGATTTGGTTTGGCGAGATAAACTGGATTTGTATCCAACCACGGAAATGGGGCAAGCAGATCGAAATAATCGAATCACCGATCGCGAACAATTAATTTCGGCATTGATTGATATGGAAGTAATCGATGAAACTAAAATTCCAGAAAAATCGCCGGCTAAAATGAATCAAGAATTATCAATGGCAGTTCAAGAATTTTTAGCCAAAGCACCAAGTCGAATTCAGTTAATCCCTTTAGAAGATGCACTTGGCATTTTTGAGCAGGTAAATATTCCGGGAACTATCGATGAGCATCCTAATTGGTTACAAAGAATGCCCTATAAAACCAATGAGATTTGGGAGCATACGGATATGAAAAATTTGATTGAAGCAATGGAAAAAGAGCGCAACCGGTTAGCATCTTAACCGGCCTTTAGCTGTACCACTTTATAAAATCATGATTTCCACTTAAGAGGCTTTGCCAATAATGGCAGCCCATTTTGAAGGTATCGTTAATTTTAAATTATTACCTGTGGATTTAATTTGATTATTGTTTAATAGATTTTTGTAAAGACTATTTTTTTCTGCTGGAATAACAACGTTTTTTGGTTGATTTGAATTGTTAAAAATCACATTAATCGTTTCGTCGTTATGGGTACGGCTAAACGCATATATTGAATTGGTATCGTCAGTTATGATGGTCTTAAAATCTCCAAGTTGAAGAGATGGATGTTCGTTTCTAATTTTAATTAGCTTTTTATAATGGTTAAACAAGTCATTATTTATTTCAACTTTATCGGCTAAAGACTGATCTCGCTTTGTACCGTTAGCTAAATAAACCTCGTCCTTATAATTTATATCGAGCCATAACATAGGTTTTCTACAGTCAGGATCGTTACCTCCCCATAAACCAACTTCGTCACCATAATAAATCATAGGAGCTCCAACATAAGTCATTTGGAAAATAGCGAACAATTTTTGTAAACGTAATTCTTTTTCGTTGGGTTTTCTAACATCATAATTTGAATTGTTAGCGGCTATTGAACTACTAAAATAATGCCCCCAATCTCTAAAGTTACCAATTCCATTGTTAACATTAACGATATGTGATCCTATTCGATTGGAATCATGACTTCCAAATAAATTTTGAACAACGTAAGCGACTCCCTTCGGATAAAGATTACGTAATTGATAAAGTTTTTTGTCTAATTCGGACGGTGGGATACTCGTATCTTTTGGATTAAACATAAACTCCGCTAAGGTGAAAGCGAAGTTATAATTCATTTCGCCATCAAACTCATCTCCTTGAAAATAAGGTTTCACGTTTTCAGGCGTATCAACTATTTCAGCGGTTAAATAAGCCTCAGGGTTTATTTGTTTAACGTGCTTTCGCCAAATTTTCCAAAAGTTATGATGAACATTAAAAGCAACGTCCAATCGCCATCCATCGATACCAAATTCAACACCTTTATTTTTTGGGTTCATCCAACGCTCGGTGATCGCAAATACATAATCACGTGGACCACTCACTAAACCGTTTTCGTCCTCCTTCCATTCAGGTAATGATTGAACGCCAAACCAGCCCTTATAGGATAATTTAGTCCCTTTCTCGGGATCATCAAAACTATCGATAATAAACCAATCTTTGTATGGTGAATTTTGTTGATTTTTTTTCAAGTCTTTAAATGCAAAACTATTGATCCCCATGTGGTTAAAAACACCGTCAAAAATAATTTTAATATTTCGTTTATGTGCTTTCTCGATAAGTTCTAATGCTAGTTCATCAGCCTTAGTCCAAACCCAAGTTGTCGGATCGAGTGGATTTTCTGTTGCCATTAACTTTCTATCGCCTTCGGGATCAGGGCCAAAATTTGGATCAATATGATGGTAACTTGCGGCATCATATTTATGCAAAGATGGGGAGTCGAATACAGGATTCAAATATATGGCATTAATACCCAAATCTTGAAGATAATCAAGCTTGTCAATCACTCCTTGTAAGTCACCCCCATAACGCCGTCTAAGAAGATGTTTCCATAATTCAGGCTCACCGTTTGTGCGTTCATAATTTTGTAACTCATACCAATCACTCCCCCAAGGATGAATATTCCATTGCTTTGGAGCTTCAACTGGATCGGCACCAAGAATATCTTTTAATTGTGGATTATTTGACGGATCTCCATCGCGAAAACGATCGGGAAATATTTGATACCAAACTGCTGATTTTGCCCATTGGGGGACGAATTCAGTCGATTTATCGCTAGCCATCAATTGAAACGAAAACAAGCAAATAGCGCTGATTACAATTTTCTGAATAATATTTTTCATTTAGTTTACCTACATATTAACAGGCGTTAAAATTATATAAGTCATTTATTAGAATTAACACTATTATGGTATTTGTTAAGAGTTAGCGCTAAAAATGAATACGTATGCCAATGATATATGCTTTTTTTATCTATTGTTTAGTAATTGAGGCTCGATGGCTTATTGAATACGTATGCAATTTGTTGAGTTAGAGCTTTGAAGTTAGTTACTATTAGCTTAGTTTCATTCATATGGGTGGTTTCTATATTATTCTAAGGATGGTTATAACGCTCGAAGGTTAACTACCGTTGTTAAGAATCGGTAATTTATAAAAATAAAATGGTTTCTTTAAGGGGAAAACAAATGCTTAATTTTAAACCAAGTAAGTTGACAATTGCACTAATTTCAACGGGAATGGTAACCTTTGGTTCACCAACCTTTGCTCAAGAAGTTCAACGTGTTGCACAAGCTGAAACGTCTGAGGCTACGGCTGAAGATGAGGAAGAAGAAAATACATTAGTTGTCACGGGTATTCGTGGAAGCTTACAGAGAGCTCAAGCGATGAAAATGGATAATACATCCATCGTCGAAGCCATTTCCGCTGAAGATATTGGTAAGCTTCCTGATTCAAGTGTAGCGGAATCTTTATCACGTTTAACGGGGCTTGCTGGTGAACGTCGTAATGGTCGTACAAGTGGTTTATCGGTTCGAGGTTTTAATGAAAATTATGTAGCAACTTCTTTAAATGGACGAGAACTGTTAGGTATGGGTGATAATCGAGGAGTTGAATACGATTTGTATCCTTCTGAAATCGTTTCTAGCATACTTGTATACAAGACTCCGGAAGCCGGTTTATTAAATCAAGGAATTGGTGGTACGGTTGATTTGCGTACCGTAAGTCCTTTGAGCGCAGAACCAACTATGACAGTTAATGGTACTTTCGAGAAAAATGAGTACGCTTCGGCAAATCCTGATTTCGACAACGATGGACACAAACTTTCGTTTAATTTCGTTGAGCAATTTGCTGACGATAAATTAGGTGTTGCATTGGTACTAAGTAGTGAAGGTACAGTTCGACAAGAAGAACATTTTCGTGGCTGGGGCTATGCAACGGTTAACACCACTCCAGAAGGAGAAGATGGATTTAATCCACGTCGATATGATGGTGCCGATACTGTTGCTGTACCCGATGGTACAGCTGTTTTAGGCGGTCATGATTCGTTCGTTCGTTCTGCATTGTTAGAACGTGATTCAATTGCGTTAGTAGTAGAATATGCACCAACCGAAAAACTAAAAATTCAGCTTGACGCACTTAATATTGATTTTGAAGAAAAAGACGCAAGACGTGGTATAGAGGCTGGTGGTGCAGAGTGGGGTACTGGTGAATATACCATTACAGGTGTTGATAACGGTTTAGTGACTTCGGGTTACTATGACGGTTTTTATAATGTTATTAGAAATGATGCAAGAAGCCAAAAAGCAAAATTATCAACATTTGGATTAAATTTTGAGTACGACATAGATCAAAACTGGACCATGTCATTTGATTTATCTACAGGTACAGTTGATAAAAACATTACCGATATCGAAAGTTACTCAGGTGTAGGCCGTGCAGGAATAGACGGGCGTCCACTATCAGCCTATTCTTTTGACATGACCTCTAGAGGGGTGTTTTACTCTGACCACCCTACAATCGCGCCGGTTAATCATACTGATGCTAATTTGATTCGTCTTGCAGGGCCACAGGCTTGGGGTGGAGGAATGAGTCCTATTTATGATGATGCGGATAATAGACAAGATGGTTTTGTTAATCAGCCTATTTTTAGTGAAGATCTAGATAGCTTACGTTTTGATATCGATGGTGTCGTTGAGTTTGGAATATTTACTGGATTTCAAGCAGGAATTAACTACTCTGATCGCAAAAAATCTAAAGTAAACAATGGACTGTTTTTAACCGCGCCTACTTATCCTGATGATGGTCCTATCTCAAATGTTGTTGGACACGCTAATCTAGGGTTTATTGGTTTAGGTAATATAATTGCTTATGATAGTCTGGGTTTATACAATAGCGGCTTTTATCAGACGACTGATGGTGCATTAATTGATAATGCTCGCCTGGGTGACAGCTATACAGTTAGTGAAAAATTACTGACCGTTTTTGCTCAACTAGATATTGATACTGAAATAGGTAATGTGCCTGTTACAGGTAACGTTGGCGTTCAGATTGTTGACACCGACCAATCGGCTAGTGGCTACAACGTAACAACAAACGTCGACCGATTTGTTCATGCGGTACCTGTGACAGATGGTGATACATATACCAATGTACTACCAACGTTAAACTTAAGCTTTGAAATTTCAGAAAGTCAGTTTATTCGTGCCGGTGTTTCCAAAGTCTTAAGCCGCGCTCGTCTAGATGATATGCGACCGAACTTTCAGGTAAGCTTTCAGTTTAATGATGCTAATATTCTAAGCCCAGATCTTGAAAACTCTCCTTGGAGTGCCAGCTCAGGTAATTCGGCACTTAGACCTTTAGAAGCAAACCAATATGATCTCAGTTATGAAAACTACTTTGCTGATGATGGTTTCTTCGCGATAAATGTGTTTTATAAAGATTTGACTAACTGGCATAGAAACGGAGCATCGGTAGCAGATTTTTCCTCGGTCTATATTCCTAGTTATCATCAGTCTTCAGATCTGACAGGTAACCAACCTCCAGCTCAGTTTGTAGGTGGGCTTTCATATAAAGAAGATGGTTTAGAAGGGTTTGTTAGAGGACAAGAAGTTCAGGTTAGCTTTCCTTTCAGATTACTTAATGAATCGCTTGACGGGTTAGGTATAACGACAAGCGCTACCTTCCTTGATGGAGAATTAGATGATGGAGATCCTGTACCAGGGCTGTCAGGTGAGAGTTATTCAATAACGGCCTATTATGAAAATAGTGGATTTGAATTTCGTGTTTCCGGTACTAAACGTAATGATTTCTTTACAGAAACTCGTGGTTTGAGTCTTGCGCTAGTTGGTACAGAAGATCTTGGGTCAGAAATATGGGATGCTCAAATAGGGTATGACTTCGATCAGTCTGGGATTGACTATCTTCAAGGATTGCGTGTTACTTTACAAGCGCAGAATTTGACTGATGATCCAACGGTTCAGGCTAACGCTGACGATAGTAGACAAATTACTCAGCATCAAGCTTACGGAGCAAACTACTTACTTAGTTTTACTTATTCTTTTTAAGTTAATTAGTTAGTAATAAAAAAACCACCATTTAAACTGGTGGTTTTTTTTTGTAAATAATGATCTGGAACATTTATAAAAACTATTACAACAAGTAAACTGTATTTTCATTTTTTATAACAAGGCTGAACAATGGATAAAGCGATTAACAAAGTAGTCATATTAGGTGGTGGAACTGCTGGCTGGATGTCTGCTTCTTTATTAAAAAAGTTATTAGGTTCTGCCATTGAAGTTGAGTTAGTTGAATCTGAAACTATAGGAACCATTGGTGTTGGTGAAGCGACGATACCTCCAATTAAACTATTTAATACAGCGTTAGGGATTAATGAAGCAGAGTTTATTAGGGAAACTAAGGCGACTATAAAACTTGGGATTAAATTTGATAATTGGAAAGAACAGGGAGATAGTTATTATCATACTTTTGGTGCCGCAGGAAAGAGTTTAGCATTTTGTCAATTTCATCATTTACTTAAAAGAAGTCAGGAACTTGGCAATGATAGTCATCTGTGGGAGTACGACTTAAATTATTTATGTTCAGAAGCAAACAAATTTGCTCAAATAAATAGTAAAGATCCCATTTTAGAATTGCCTAGTGCTTATCACTTCGATGCAAGCTTGTATGCAGTATATTTACGAAAATTTAGCGAGAGGGTTGGTGTTAAGAGAACAGAAGGTTTAGTTGAGGATGTTGTTCAATGCCAGCAAACCGGATTTATCAAATCATTGTTGCTTAAAGACGGATTAAATATAGAAGGCGATCTATTTATTGACTGTTCTGGAATGGCAGCCATATTAATTGAGAAAAAACTACGTACTGGATTTGAAGATTGGAGCCATTGGTTGCGCTGTGATAGGGCGTTAGCAGTTCCTTCTAAACGATTTGATACGACCCATCCCTATACGCGATCAATTGCTCATAGCGCGGGTTGGCAGTGGCGCATTCCATTACAACATCGTAATGGTAACGGATTAGTTTTTAGTAGCACTCATTATAGTGAAGAGGAAGCATCAAATATATTGTTGTCTAATTTAGATTCGGAAGCGCTTGGCGATCCAATGTTAATTAAATATAGAACAGGTAGGGCGCGTAAACAATGGAATAAAAATGTAATAGCGATCGGTCTTTCTAGTGGGTTTCTAGAGCCCCTTGAATCAACAAGTATTCACTTAATTCAATCGGCTATTGTTCGGCTAGTTCACTTATTTCCTCATAAGGGAATTAATCTTTCAAGCATTAAACAATATAATAAGCAATCACAAATAGAATTTGAGCAAATCCGTGACTTTATTATCTTGCATTACCATGTAAATCAAAGGAATGATTCGCAATTTTGGCGAGACCTCCGTGAGATGGAAATACCTGATAGCCTCGCACATAAGATCCAGGTGTTTAAGGATAATGGTTTATTAATAAGAGAACAGGATGATTTGTTTTTAGATAGCTCGTGGCTGCAGGTTATGATGGGGCAAGGTATTACACCTAAAGATTATCACCCAATTGCGAATACCATACCAGAAAAAAGGTTACTTGAAATGCTTGAAAAAATTAAGGCCATAAAAAATGAACCTTTAAACCAGTTGCCAAGTCATGATGAGTACCTTAAGAATATAAGTAGGCTATAGAGTGAAAAAAAGTTCTGAAAACGTAAACACATCCAAATCCATTGATATTGTAATTTTAGGAGGTGGGACAGCTGGATGGATGGCTGCGAATATTTTTGTGAAGAAGTGGTCAAATAAACAAGTGAAAATCACATTGGTTGAATCTCCAGATGTAGGTATTATTGGCGTTGGTGAAGGTTCCACTCCAACGTTAAAGCGATTCTTTAAGTTAATCGACGTAAACGAATCTGAGTGGATGCCACGCTGCAATGCAACTTACAAAAACAATATTAAATTTAAAGGTTGGAGCCCCAAGTCAGGTGTTGATAGTTACAGTCATCCTTTTACTACCCAAATTGATACATTTACAGCGACACCTTTTATTACCAATTGTAGAACAAGGCGATTAGGGTTAGATACCACTACCAGCCCAGAAAAATTTCTTCTTAACGGTGTGTTAGCCGAACAAGGTAAAGCACCGATTGCACCAGATAAGTTTCCGTTTGTTATTGAGTACGGATATCATTTTGACTCCCATCTTCTCGGCCAATATCTGTCTGAGATTGGATGTCAACGAGGAATCACACTAAAACAACAACATATTATTGATGTAGAGCAAAAGTCGAACGGGGATATCGCTAGTATTGTTACTAAGGACGGAGAGAAAATAAGCGCTGATTTTTTTATAGATTGTACTGGTTTTTCCTCAGTATTGATGCAAAAAACTCTAAAGGTACCGTTTAAAAGTTATAAAGAAAATCTTTTTAATGATTCTGCGGTAATTATGCCAACTCCTATCAGCGAATCTATTCCAGTAGAAACCGTTTCAACGGCTTTATCTACAGGATGGTGCTGGAAAATTCCGTTAACAAATCGTTTCGGTAACGGTTATGTTTATAGTTCAGATTTCATTTCTTCTGAAGCTGCGGAAAAAGAATTCCGACAACATTTAGGTACGTTAGATAACGCTCAAGAATGCCAACATCTAAAAATGAATGTAGGTCAATTAGAAAGTCATTGGTCTCATAATTGTATAGGACTTGGTTTGTCACAAGGTTTCATAGAGCCGCTTGAAGCAACGGCTCTGCATCTAGTTCAAGTTTGTATAGAAAGTTTCGCGTCTACATTTGAAAGCGGAGGTTTTAGTAGTAAATATAGGAAGGATTACAATTTAAAGATCCAAGAAAGATTTGAAAAAGTTAGAGATTACATTGTCGCGCACTATAAATTAAATACGCGTGACGATAGCGATTACTGGCGAGAAAATAGGGAAAACTCCAATTTGTCGGATTCCCTTATTCATATATTAGACGTTTGGTATAAACGCGGAGATTTGATTGAGGAAATAGAGCGGCAAAAGTTAAATACTCATTTTGATGCGGTTTCTTGGAACTGTTTACTATCAGGTTATGGCGCGTTTCCCAATTTAGAAAAAGATCAACCCGGTAAAGGTGATTTGTATTTAGAAAAAGATATAGGATCTTTTTTACAAAAATGTAGTTTAAATTTTGAAGACCATGAGGCTTGTTTATCCAAGCTCTCAATTCTGTAGAGCTATCACATTTTTTAGCTAACAATATTAAACTTGGTAAGCCGATATAAACTACTTTTGTATAGCGGTTCAACTGAGCCTCGCGGAATTATGATAGATATAATTACAAGCAAAAAACAAAAAAATTACATGGCCTATAAAAGTAGACCATGCATACTATATGAATTTATTTACTAGAAGATTATTGAAAATATTCTTCAGGCAAATCGACAACTCCAGAATCTGTTGATGAAGAAGTTGCTGAACGGTTATTTCCGCCTTCCCAAACTACATTACCTTGATCATCTTTCATTATATATTTGTATTGAAAGGTTTTTCCTTTTGGCACACTCACGGGAAGAAACCACTTGTTCCAGTTGACAGGATCTGGGTTATGAAATGCATCTAACGCTTTGGCTGGATCCCAATTACCAAGTTCAGGGATACTTCCGACAACATACACCTTTTGTCCCATTGATGTGTTTGCTTGGACATGAAAAATCATTTGATTCTGATCGTCAGTCAAAACTTCAAATTCGAAGTTGTTACTCGTAGCGGATCCCTTTGTAACTGAGATATTTCTTTTTCCTGCACTTACCGAAGGTACAGTAACTCGAACTTCATTATAACTATTAGAGATAATAGTAGCTGGAGTAGTGTCAAAATCAACCTGTATAGAACCGTCTAATCCAGTACCATAAATTGTCACTTCATTTCCCTGTCGGCCAGATATTGAAACCATATCTCCAATTTTAGGATCAGAACCTAAATTAGCGTTGTAACTCCATACATTAACTTCCTGTTGCGCTAAATTAAATGATGATATGTATCTAATAGAATTCGAGACAAATACATTATTAGTTGCGCCGCCAAGTTCACCATCTAAATTATCGTTATAACTTCCTGTAGGTAGACTAGTTGCTATATTAGGTACGGTATAAGAATTATAGGGGCTTCTATTAATGGCAATGATAACTTCCTTATCATAGAATTTACGTGACATTACCAATACATCCGCGGTGGAATATAGAATACTGGTTAAACCATATGCAAGGGCATCATTTTGCTGTCTTAATGCAGACATCTTTTTTATTATTTTAAATGCCCTAGTTGTCTCATCAAACGTCTTATCTGTTTGTAAAAATACGCGACCACCATTTTCGCTGGCGTCGTGACCATTTACATATTGCTCAGTGCCATAATATATATTTGGGATTCCTCTTGAAACCATAGCTGTAGCAATCGCTACATCTAAACTACGATGGTCAGGATTTACCCTAAGAAACCTCGGAACATCATGATTGTCGATAAAGGTTACAGTTTGATTTTGGTAACCGTAATCATTTTCCGTGTATTGATAGAAATTTGCGAGAGTATTCATATTTTCAGATCCACTACCAAATACATTGGTAACAGTTCTAAAAAATTCGAAATCAAGATTGTTAATACTCGTTCTATCAGGGAATGATTCATATTCACCATATTTTGGATCTGGTTTACCAATAAAAAACTCTCCAAAATGCGTAACGGCACCTCCGGGTGCTGCGTCTATTGCATCTCTAAGACCTTTAGCGAACGCGGGGTTCATATGTAAGGTTGCATCATGGCGGTAACCATTAATTCCTTTGGCTTTCCAAAAGGTTGCTGCATCCTCAATATACTCAACGACTTCAGGCAGCTCATGGGTAAAATCGGCCAATGAGCCAAGGTCTCTGTATCGATAGCCGAACCGGCTGCTGTCTGAGCCTCTATCACCTTTGTTATGGAACCATCCAGGGTTTAACGTTCCGTTTGGATCTGCGATAAGGTTATCCGACGAACCGTCGGAGTTCAGGTCAATCGGATCGCCGTTAGCATCAAAAGAAAATTGGTTATTCGCGTCCCTGTCAGGCTCGTATAAGCGTCCATTCTCAGCTGAATTATTATTCGTAGGGTTTTGCCAGCGACTGGTATGATTTGAGACAAAGTCAATTATGACTTTAATTCCGTTAGCATGTAGAGCTGAAACCATATCATTAAAGTCTTTCATGCCACCGAAATGAGGGTTTGTACGGTAATAATTACTAACATGGTAACCATGATAACTTGACCAAATCATTTGGCTTCCATCTGGTTGATAATCAATAATCTGTTCATCTCTATTTGCATAAGGTGCAGAGATCCAAACGGCGGTTATCCCCATATTCTTTAGATAAGGTATTTTGTTAGTAATTCCTTTAAAATCGCCACCTTGATATAGTTTTAGGTCACTACCAGTACCGTCAAAAATTTGTGTTGGTGACCCTGTGGGAATATTGTTTGAGCTGTCTCCATCATAAAACCTGTCTGTTAGGATTTGATATACAACATCTTTGGCAGTCACAGGGCCTAACAAAGTTGAAGCATTTACTGCCAGTGGGGTTATAAACGCAAGCAGTATGAAACATATCTTTCTTATATTTATTTTTTGTATTTTCATATATTAATCTCCTTATGTATTTTTGAAGCGAAACTGCTCCAGTTAGACATATCATTGAATATGTCTGCTACCCATTACCGCACACACTGATGTTAATAACAATTGGATACATACGTATTCATTGATGATTAACATTGTCTAGCGTAAGTTAGGTTTGAAATACAACTAGAACTGAATACGTATGCAATTAATTGTATACAGTGACATTGATTCAGTATTATCATCATTTTCTTTCTCTACTTTAAGAGCAAATAATGGTATTCAATCGATTTGACAATTTAAAATTAATCCTTGTTCTAATTATTGCTTACTTCCATTGCGAAGTTTCGGCAAGCAGTAATGATGAAAACTATTCAATTGAGCTCATTGAACCACCTTTCTGGTGGGTAGGAATGCAAGAAGCTAAGCTTCAATTAATGTTACATGGTGAAAATATTTCCCAGTATGATGTTAGTTCTAGCGATTACTCACTTAAGCTCGAATCTTTAGAAAAAACAGATAATCCAAATTATTTGTTTGTTAATTTAATTGTTTCTGATAGTGCGAAGTCGGGCTCTTATGAACTGACTTTGAGTAAAAACAAAAAGCTGGTTCAAAGTTTTACTTATGATCTTAAACAACGCCAAAACAAATCGCATTTACGTCAAGGTTTCAATCCATCGGATGTTATTTATTTAATAACGCCGGATCGATTTGCTAATGGTGACTTAAATAACGATGAAGTTAATGGAATAAAGGAAGGCTTGGATAGAAGTCACGATTATGGTCGTCATGGAGGCGATATCAAAGGAATTATCGATCGATTAGATTACATCGAAGATATGGGTTTTACCCAAATTTGGTTAAATCCTGTTCTTGAAAATGATATGACCCGATCGTCCTATCACGGCTATTCAACGACAGATTATTATAAGATCGATCCGCGATTTGGTTCCAATGAGTTATATAAAGAGCTCTCCAAAAAAGCAAAAGACAGAGGAATTGGTTTAATTAAAGATGTGATCTTAAATCATATTGGCAGTGAACATTGGTGGATGAAGGATTTACCCAGTACAGATTGGATTAATCATCCAGATATTTACACAGAAACAACCCATCGACGAGAATCGCTACACGATCCTCACGGTACACAAGAAGATAGAGAGGCTTTCGCGAGCGGTTGGTTTGTTCCAACCATGCCCGATTTAAATCAACGTAATCATTTGCTGGCCAATTATATTATTCAAAATAATATTTGGTGGATTGAATATGCCGATCTAAGTGGATTGCGCGTTGATACTTGGTCTTATTCGGATAAACAGTTTTTATCTGAGTATTCAAAACGTTTATTAACCGAATACCCAAATATTAATATTGTTGGTGAGGAATGGTCGCTCAGCCCTATTATTGTTTCATATTGGCAGAAGGGAAACGTCAGTCATGATAATTATCGATCTGAATTGCCATCACTCATGGATTTTCCGTTGCAAGATACTTTAGTCAAAGGGTTAAAGGAAAAAGAAACTTGGTCAGGTGGCCTGCGAAAATTATATGAAACATTAGCTAATGATTTTGTTTATCCTAACGCGGACAATTTAGTTATATTTCCAGATAATCATGATATGAGTCGGATTCATACTTCGTTAGATCATGATATTGCTTTAACTAAATTGGCCGTTGTTTTTTTTGCAACCACTAGAGGTATTCCGCAATATTTTTATGGTACCGAAATTCTAATGCATAACAAGGGCACAGGCTCTCATGGTGCTATCCGTTCTGATTTTCCGGGTGGTTGGGTTGGAGATAAAGTTGACGCTTTTTCTGGTAATGGACTAAAGCCATCTCAAAAAGATATGCAGAATTTTACTAGAAAGCTACTAAATTGGCGAAAAGGTTCACAAGCTGTTCATAAGGGGAAGTTAACTCATTATTCTCCTATCGATGGCGTATATGTTTATTTTAGGCATACAGAAAGCGATAAAGTGATGATGGTATTGAATAAAGGCAATAAAGTAGTAGATATAGACCCAAAAAAATATCCGAGTATGCTTTCTCATCAAGATTTAAGTCAATCGGCCAAAGAAATCATCACGGATAAAAATATTATCTTATCCGATGTTATTTCTGTCCCTGCAAAGTCGGCGCTAATTATTCAGTTATAGTTGTAGATTAAAATCTACCTTTCGCGTAAAGGCAAATAAAAAGTATGAAAAATAAGTATTCAATAATAAAAAAGCTGCTAGTAACCTTGTCGCCAATATTGGCGATATTTCTATTATCATCCTGCGCAATTTTAACTAATCAAAACTATGTTAGTTATCGAGTTGTCGATAATTCTGTAATAGTTAATAGCAAATTGGGTGAGGTTAAGTATACCGCATTATCTACTGGTTCAATTGAGGTTGTATATTTAGAGGAAGAGGGAAAGCAATTGCCTTCTTTTTCGAAACAAAATTCACTTAATTCTCTTCCTCTTCAAGTTAACGAGTTTAAAAAAGAGATTAAACTCGTGAACGGTGATTTATCCGCAATTATTAATAAACAGGATATGACTACAAGCTTTTATCGAGGCGAACAATTGTTAACTACTCAAATGAGTTATTTTAATAATGAAGAAAAATTAGGTTTCGATTTTAAACTAGAACAAAACGAAAAGGTTCTTGGTGGTGGACAGCGTGTTCTCGGCATGGATAGACGCGGTCATCGAATGCCGCTTTATAATCGGGCTCATTATGGTTACACCACAGAATCAAATCAGATGAATTACAGTTTACCTTTTATTATGTCGAGTAAAAAGTATTCGATACTTTTCGATAATTCAGCCAGTGGCTTTTTAGATATAGCGAAAACAAAAGCCAATACTTTAACCTTTGAAGCGCTTGGTGGGCAATCCTCCTACATTATATTTGCTGCAAAAAGCTATCCCAAATTAATTAACCAGTATGTTGATGTTACCGGTAAACAGCCAATGCCATCTCGTTGGGCTTTAGGAAATATTGCTTCTCGGTTTGGTTATCGAAGCGAGCAAGAAGTAAGAAATACAATCGATAAATATATTGAAGAAGATATGCCGGTTGATTCAATTATTTTGGATCTCTATTGGTTTGGAAATGATATTAAAGGTTTTATGGGGAATTTAGATTGGGATAGAGAAACCTTTCCTACTCCTGTAAAAATGATTTCAGATTTAAAAGAAAAAGGCATTAAGACAATTTTAATTACTGAGCCTTTTATTTTAAGCACATCAGACAAATGGCAAGAAGCCGTTGATGCCCAAATTCTTGCTAAAGATGACAATGGATTAGCTAAGCGATTTGATTTTTATTTTGGTAATACAGGATTAATTGATGTATTTGACGAAAAAGCTCAAGATTGGTTTGGTAATGTTTATAAACAGCTAATCGACCAGGGAGTCGCCGGTGTATGGGGTGATTTAGGTGAACCAGAAGTTCATCCCGATGATACTATTCACTTTTTATCCGATATCAATCGGACTGCCAGAGGCGATGAAATCCATAATGCTTATGGTCACCAATGGGCAAAAATGGTCTATCAAAAACAGCTAAAAGCACAGCCAGATGTACGACCTTTTATTTTAATGCGTTCAGGTTTTGCTGGTTCTCAGCGATATGGAATGTTGCCTTGGACAGGCGATGTTTCGCGTTCATGGGACGGATTAAAGCCGCAGGTTGAATTGTCACTACAGATGAGTCTTGGTGGATTGGCATATACCCATTCGGATTTGGGTGGTTTTGCTGGAGGCGAAGTGTTCGATCAAGAAATGTATATTCGCTGGTTGCAGTATGGTGTTTTTCAACCAATTTATCGTCCACATGCTCAAGACAATATCGCAGCTGAGCCAGTGTTTCACGATCAGCAAACTATAGATATTATTAGGAAATATATCAAACTACGCTATCAATTGTTGCCTTACAATTACACCTTAGCTTATCAAAATTCCACTACCGGAATGCCATTAATGCGGCCAATATTTTTTGAGGATGAAAACGAACCTAAACTGATTGATATTACAGATACCTACTTGTGGGGTAATGCGTTTTTAGTATCGCCAATTGTTGAGCCAAATCTAACCACACAAAAAATTTCACTTCCCGCGGGTGTTTGGTTTGATTACTGGAAAAATACTCGTTATCAAGGCGGAAAAGATATTCAGCTGTCAGTTGATTTAGAAAGCTTGCCAGTACTGGTTAGGGCTGGATCATTTATTCCTATGATCGACGAAATTAACAACACAGAAAATTATTCCAGCAAAAATCTTACACTGCATTATTACGCTGACGAATCGGTCGCTCAAAGTAAAAGTGAAATGTATGAAGATGATGGAAAGAGTTTTGACTCGATAAAAAGTGGTGCTTTTGAATTAATAAATTTTTCTTCAATGCATAATCAAAAGCAGCTATCGATATCATTAGAAAGACAAGGAAAAGGCTATAAAGGAATGCCTTCGGAAAGAAAATTAACTTTAGTTGTTCATAATTGGAAGAAAAGAATTGTCTCAATTAGTTTTGCGGGCAAGCTTCTAGATTCTACGCAGTATAAACTGAATCTACAAAATAATACTGTCGAAATTTCTGTTGCTTGGGATCACCAACCAGCACAATTGATTATCCAATGATAGTTTCTAAGATGGATAGAACGATAATTTCAAAGAAGAATAAACAGAGGGTATTAACGATGAATAAAATTAGCGACTTAAAAAAAGCTATTCTAACGGCAGCAATTAGTTCGATTCTGCTAGCCTGTTCAAGTGAAACTCCTAACAGTCAACCTGTTGAGAAAGAGTTGAAAATTGATGCCCTTGAGACTTCTAAACCAGCAAAAAAAATAAACCAAGGCAATCTCAAGACTGAAGAAAATAGTAGGGCAGGTAAGCCGGTTATTTATCAAGTTTTCACTCGATTATTTGGCAATAAAAATACCACTAATAAACAATGGGGAACGATTGAAGAAAATGGTGTCGGTAAGTTTAATGATTTTACTGATGAGGCTCTTTTAGGAATAAAGGAATTTGGAACAACCCACGTTTGGTATACTGGTGTTCCTCATCATGATGTGATTACCGATTATACCAAGTATGGAATTTCTAACGATGACCCTGATATCGTAAAAGGTCGAGCCGGCTCACCCTATGCGATTAAAGATTATTATAACGTCAATCCAGATTTGGCGGTTGATCCTGCTAATCGATTACAAGAATTTAAGAATTTAATAGAGCGAACTCATAAGCATGGAATGAAGGTCATAATTGATATTGTTCCTAATCATATCGCGCGTAATTACAAATCATTGACTAACCCAGAGGGCGTAGAGGACTTTGGTGCCAATGATGATACAAGTGTCGAATACAGGAGAGATAATAATTTTTATTATGTGATCGGAGAAAATTTTAAAGTCCCTGAATCAAAAGATGGCTACAAGCCGCTTGGTGGAGAGAGTCATCCGCTCGCTGATGGTTACTTTAAAGAGGAACCCGCTAAGTGGACGGGTAACGGTTCTCGTCGTTCGCAGCCCGATATTAATGATTGGTATGAAACCGTTAAAGTTAATTACGGCGTAAAACCGGATGGCAGTTACGATTTTGATCGTTTGCCTGCTGATTTTAAGGATAAATCTTATCAACAACATTTCGACTTTTGGCAGGCTAAAGAAGTGCCTGATTCTTGGGTGAAATTTAAAGACATTGTTTTATATTGGTTAGATTTTGGCGTTGACGGTTTTCGATACGATATGGCTGAAATGGTTCCGGTCGAATTTTGGAGCTATTTGAACTCTGCAATTAAGGTGAAAAATCCAAATGCTACAACGATTGCTGAAATATATAACCCAACAATTTATCGTGATTATATTTATTTGGGGAAGATGGATTATCTTTACGATAAAGTTGATCTTTATGACAACCTAAAGCGAATTATGCAAGGTAAGCAACCTGCCGCATCATTAAATGAGTCACTAGAAAAGTCGGCTGATATCGATCAATACATGGTTTATTTTTTAGAAAATCATGATGAACAACGAATCGCAAGTGAAGGTTTTGCTGGTAGTGCAGAAAAAGGCAAGCCGGGTATGGTTGTCTCCTCCTTAGTAAGCCAATCGGCAACTATGCTCTATTTTGCCCAAGCTCTCGGAGAAGCAGGAGACGGCGATGCGGGCTTCGGCGATCCAACGCGCACCAGTATCTTTGACTATTGGGGTATCCCAAGCCTCCAACGCTGGATGAATGGTGGAAAATTTGACGGCGCAAAATTGACAGAACAAGAAAAATCGTTACGCGATTTTTATGTTAGATTACTTACCTTTAGTGCAAATAGTAGTGCTTTAAAAGGTGATTATTTTAGTTTGAACGAAGGCGCCGATTACGAACCATCGCTGTTTTTGTTTTCCCGTTGGTACGGGAATGAAAAGCTAATTGTTGCAAGCAATTTTTCCGATAGCAATACATCTGATTTCAAGCTCATCGTTCCAAAAGAATTAATCATTCAATGGAATTTAGAAGAGGGTAGCTACCAATTGGCAGATAAATTATCAGTTGTAAACAAGGAGCATAGGCTGACTGTTACAAAGGGACAGGGCACTGTTTCGATTAAACTTGAACCGCTTGAATCCGTTGTTCTCCAATTTTATTAGATTGCTGAAAAGATAAAACATAACTAAATATTTCGAAGGTTTTGGAAGGTCGTTTTAATTTTGTACTAGTGCGGTAATTAGTTGCTAAAGTGTTAGTTGCTAAAGTTGCCTAATTAACCTTATTTGATTAAATGAAAGGCAAAAAAAAGCCCGTAACCATTTGGTTACGGGCTTTTTTAACATGGTGGGTGCTAGTGGGCTCGAACCACTGACCCTCGCCTTGTAAGGGCTATTTTGTAGGTACATTAATTTAGCTATATTTTCAGATAAATATTTACTTGGTGGACAAGTGTTGCAATGCTTGCAAGTGTAGTTGTTTTCATACATTCTGGAAATCAATATGCCAACAATATGTTGCTGCTGATATCCTGCCGATTATTCACTCTTGTTGAAATTTCAAAACTGGGCGTTACTCCTGTTTTAATCTTTCGTTGACGTTAGCTATTAAAAGGTATCAGCGAAGAAGACATGTGCCAATTTCAATTTATGGTTGAAAATCAGCTTTTACTTTAATTCACTACATTTTAATACAAGTAAAAAATCTACCAATACTATGTCTTGGTAACATACTATGTCTTGGTAACATACTATGTCTTGGTAACATACTATGTCTTAGTAAATAACTACCAGAATTCACCTAGCAAAGCTTTTAAGAGTAACTTTACTTGCTTTTGTTCAAGAGCTGTCATCAAATGTTGTAGTTGGCTTATGTATGTAGTACTATTAAGCAACTTTAGTTTCTTTTATGTCGAGAATATTATAAAAATGAGCACTATACTTTCTAATGACAGTGGGAACCCATCAAGTTTAGCTGAAAATATATCGAGTGATGCTAAAAAATTAGCCGAAATGGCTGATACACTTCAAAACTCTCTCGCCAGATATCGACCAGCACCTTTAAAGGACTTTTCGGCCGCAATTAAAGCAAAGCGTAAAGAGCTCGTTATGACCGGGGAATCAGTCGCAGAACTCTCCGGGATCAGCGGTACGGCCTACCGAAGCATTGAGCAAGGAAAATCCAGCCCCAAACTCGAAACAGTGATTGCGATCTGTGACACCCTAGGGCTCGCGCTATGCGTTATTTAGCTGCCGATGTTTACTTCCATGGTGATAAGGTTGGTCATCTAAGTCGAAAAGATGCATTTTACCGTTTCCAGTATGAAAGGGAGTATGTCGTTAACGGCGGTTTACCGATTAGTTTCAGCTTGCCAGTTACAACTGAGCCTTACGACTCGGTGCAGTTACATGGGTTCTTTTCAGGTCTGGTTTCAGAAGGTTGGTTAAAAGGCTTACAAAGCAAGGTTAAAAAGATAGATAAAAATGATGAACTCTCACTTTTGATCGCAGGCGGTCAAGACTTAATAGGAGCAGTGACACTTGAATTGCCAGATTTGCCTTAAAGAACTGAATGGTAAGAAGGGTTCAAATTATCACAGCAGTTGTATAAAGCGATTATTTGGTGATACAAAGGTGTCTGCACGCCTTAAATATCCGAGAAAGGAATTTCGAGAAGCTGTTCGTGAGGCTGTGGAAGCGGGTCGTATGTCGATCAGTGGGGTACAACCGAAAGCACAGATGACTTTAGAATCATCAACCGGTCCATTGGTTGTCACAAAAAATGGCGGCGAGTACATTCTAAAACCCACGCCTGAAGATTATCCTTGTGCAGCAATCAACGAACACCTCTCAATGCAGATGGCCAAGTTTGCTGGATTCGATGTGCCTGAGTGCGGCTTAGTAACTTTTGCCAACACCAATGAGCAGGCTTATGTGATTAGACGCTTTGACCGAATTGGCGATGAAAAATTACACCATGAAGATATGATGCAAGTTTTTGATTTCAATAACACAGACTCTAACGCAAAGTATGATGCTGCCACTTACTTGGATGTATTGAATAAATGCGTCAAATTGGCCGGACTTGGTGTAGCCCTAGAATGCTTCCGGCGGTTAATTTTTAATTACTTTATTGGCAACGATGATTTTCACCTAAAAAATATTAGTTTCATGCATGGCCAAACTATCAAATTGACACCGATGTATGATTCATTAAATAGTGAGGTTTACTCTGGGAATATGGATAGTCCTCTGGCACTATCAATGACTGGTAATGATGTTGACCTCCCATATTACGGAACCATGGGAAATGGTTTTTACGCGCTACCGGATTTTTTAGCATTAGCCGAGATGGCCAAGATCAAGGAAAAACCGGCTAGGAAAACCATCGCTAAAATTGTTCAGCTAGTCAATGACTTCACCGCTATGGTGCGTATCAGTAATCTGGATGATGGACTGAAAGAAAAATACATCGCTATTCTCGAACAGCGTGTGAAGCTTTTAAGCCTAGAAAATCCCTAGATTTGTTAGGTTGTTCTAAAAAGTGATCCACATATTTGAAGTTATCTCATTGATTATAAATTACCTTAACATGTATTTTGGTTTTACTTTAAACCGAGTTCTAAAAAAGCAAGGTGCAATTTCTTCTGAAATGGCTATCCGTTTGTCTAAAACCCTTGGATGAATTCCTGAAAGTAGTTTAGCCATGCTAGATAGTTTTTATTAATGTCTACTTCTGGCTGTGAAATGCACCTATCGGCCAAATAATATCCTATAAAGTTCAATCCAGAAAAGCAAAAAAGGCCTTTAACCACGAGGGTTTTAGGCCTTTTTAAACATGGTGGGCGCTAGTGGGCTCGAACCACTGACCCTCGCCTTGTAAGGGCGATGCTCTCCCAGCTGAGCTAAGCGCCCATGTCTTGATTTGTCTCTGTTCCTTCAAAGAGGAGCGCATTCTAGTGACAATTCTTGCATCGGTCAAGACCTAAATTAAATATTTTTTTCCCTGTTAAATTTACTGGGTATTGTAAAAGCTCATTTAATCTTCTACCTAATTAAGCCACCTAATCAAGGCGTCTTTTGACAAGTTCAATATGTTGTCTCAAATCATATAGCTGGCTAGCAAAAGATAACGGTACTTCAACCTGTATGACTTCCTGTTCAAGAATGTCTAGCTGCTCTTTTAAGGCAATCTTATCGTGCTCTTCTTTAGAAAACGCCAGTTCAATTTGTTCGAGTGATTGATACCAGCGGTAAATTTTAGAGCGCATACGCCATGTGTAAACCGGCGGCATGATTTTCATTAACGGAAGCATCATCAACACCAATGGCAAAAGCATCACTTTTAAGCGGTCAATCAAACTGGCTAACCAAAAAGGAAGATACCTTTGTAGTAGCGGAGGACCATGTTTGTAGAAACGTTTTGCTTCGGGGCTTACAGGAAGTTCAGAAAAATTTGAGTTTGGGAATTCGCTACTATTTTCAAACCAACCACCTTTTTGATGAACATCTTCCATTGATTGAAGTAATAGATCTTGGATTGCTGGATGAAGGTTAGCATTCACAACAAGGTTTGCGGTTGATGCCAACATGGTTTTGTCTTGGCTTGGAATATCCTTTGATAAATCCACCAACCCCCTTGGTAAAGTTACATGAGTTAGAAACTTCATTCTTCGCTCATAAGCTTGCGCCCGTTCAAAACTCAATAATGAATAAGCTTCATCTTCAAGATAATCTCTAATAACTTCTGAATCGGCCGCTGCAACAAAAAAGGCTACTTCGGCACTTTTTAGATTAACTGTTTCAACTTTGTCACTAAGTTGATTATCATTTAGCAACTGTTCGACTAGTGCCTTTGTACCACTGCCAGGCTCACCAATATAGATTTTTTTGTCAACCAGATCCTTGAAAGTCGTTATTGATAGCTCGGATTTATGAAATAGCCAAAGTGGTTCGTAATAGAGGTTGCCTAAAGTCAGTAAATCTGTGCCATTATAATCGGTTGCCACCCCGCCTTGAATAAAACCAATATCGGCTTTGTTATCGATAATCCTTGTTAGGTTATCAACTGAACCATTTGATTCCTGAATAATAAGTTCGATGTTATGTTTTGCAAGAATTGTTTGATATTGTTTGGCAAATGAGTAGTAGGAACCATTTTTTTGTCCCGTTGTTATGGTTACCGATTTTGGCGGTGCAGGGTCGACAAATTGAAAAGCAAAAAAGAAGGCTAGCAATGTGATCGCCGCGGGAAGGATAAAGGTTTTAATTGCTGATGAAGACATATATGATTATTTTCTGAAAACAGAGTTATTTATTGTATAAGAAAAACCGGAAAATAAAAATCCTGTAACTAACAAAACAAATAATAACTAAACCTAACTATGCTTTATTCCCAATTCTGAATTTTAATTATGCTAAGCTTGACCTATGGAACAGTCTCAAAAGACAAAATTTAAATGGTTGGCTGCCTTTCTAGCAACCTTATTCGTTTTGCTGTCCGTAAGTCTTGCTTTTTTTTATCTTCAGCGCCTACAATTAGCTGAATATTTTATAAACAATTTTGCTGAACAGAATGGTTTTCCTGATACAAAACTAAAACTCACCCACATTGGTTTAAGACGTTCTGATATAAAAGATATACGGCTAGGCGATGATCTCAATATTGCTAAGATGAGCCTACATTATTCCCTAGCAGGTTTGATAGACAAGAAAGTGGATCGAATTTCAATATCTGGATTAAAGGTCGATATCAGCTATCCGAATGAAGGTGTCCTAGGGAAATTAATACAAATGAATCAAGGAGAAGCTTCCGAGCAAACTTCTGAATTAACTCTACCAGAAATTTCTATTATAGACAGTAGCCTCAAAGGTAAGTTTGATGAACTAAGCTTCCAAGCACCTTTTAATGCCGTTATTTACCCAAATCTGACTGCAGAGCTTAATACGAGCATAAATGCTCAATATCCGCCCTTTGAAATCCAAGAACTTACATTGTCTGCAAATTTGGATAAAGAACTAGCCAGTTCGCATTTTAATTTTGAACTCGCAGAATTTAAATCACCTTGGCTCATTCCTGTAAGTATTAAGGGGCAGGCTCAACTGACAAAACCAAATATTGAGTTTAACTTTCAACTTAACGACGAAAAAAATCACATAAATCTTACTGGGGATGGGCAGGCCGATATCGAGAAGCTAAGTGCCAATGTCAAAACGCAACTCTCTCCGATTACTTTTAAAAAAGGTAACCTACAACCAAGTGAACTGTCCACCAAGGCGAATTTTTTAGAGCCGCTTGACGCAATAATTGGTGCTCATGCAGATTTGAGCTGGCAGGCTAGTAGACCACATATTGAAGCGGTAATTAATTTAATTGATTATCGTTTCAATCTATCAAAGGAGCTTAATAATATTCAATTAGTTGGAAATATCGATTTAACGGGAAATCCGATAACACAAGACATTATATTTAATAGTAAAGAACTACGTCTTACTCATTTAGAGCAGGAGCCAGTGGTTAATCCGGTAAATATCACCCTAAAGGGGAAACTCAAAGATCAAAAGATTACTCTATCTGCATCGGCGGCCTTAGCTCAAAAAAACTACAATAGATTATTATTTGTTGAAGCAATGCATGATCTGACAAAGCAAGTTGGTCAATCAAAGGTCACAACGCCTTTATTTGATTTGCAACCCAATAAATTCAGCGCTCGAGACATAAGTTCCAATCTCGATCTATTTGAAACAATTGCTGGAAGAGTCAAAGGCCAAAGTAATATTCACTGGAATGAGAAATCTTTTCAGAGCGAAGGCACAATTGAATTAGACAAGCTCAGTATTAAAACTGATACATTTAGCTTAGAAAATATTCGTAGCAAACTGCAATTTAGCAATCTTTTACCGCTACAAACAGAAAAAAAACAGATTATTGAGCTTGATAGGGTTGTCTCGGGACTTTCGTTAGAACAACCTCGACTAGAATTTTCGATGAATGACTCAAAACTACTTATCCATAGCTTTACTGGTGAATTTGCTGGCGGCGTTGTGGCTATACGTGACCTAGAGTTCAATCCAAATGCCAAGGAACATTATGTTAACCTAGAGCTACAAAGTTTAAATCTTAAAGAGTTATTCAGCCTTATCGAGTTGGAAGGGCTTACCGGTCAGGGCAAAATAAGTGGCAAGCTTCCAATTTCTTTCCTCAAAGAAGATATCTTAGTCACAGGCGGTGTTCTATCTAGTACAGAAGCTGGAATTTTAAAGTTTAGTTCCCAAAAGGCTAATGAAGCACTTGGGGGAGCAGGAGAAGAAATAGAGCTTCTACTCCAAGTATTGAGCAATTTTCATTATAAAAAACTGTCATTAAAGATAAATAAGGAAGCCTCAAAAGATGCGCTTGTGAGCCTCCATCTGGAAGGCAATAATCCAGAGGTTAAAGATGGCCACCCATTCACACTTAACATTAATTTGGAAGGTAATATAGATAAGTTACTTGCAATTATACTAGAAGGCTATCGCTTGTCTGACAGAGCTATTCGTTCTATTATTAGAGAAGGTCAATAACCCAAACAAGGAGTATCCCTTGAAACCGAGCCACCTTGCCCGCCTAGGGCTTTACATGGTCTGCCTTGCTTCACTTTTAGGCTGTAGTCCGACTGTTAAACTTGAAGCACCAAATGAACCAATCACGATTAATTTGAATATAAAACTTGATGCCGATGTGCGGTTAAAACTTGAACAAACGGCCGCAGACGATATTGAGAAAAATCCGGAGGTCTTCTAATGTTTAAATCTATTTCCCGAGTTTGGCTGATCTCGGTTTTATTTATCTCTCTAAATATTGCTTTAGTTCCCAATGTTTTTGCTCAAACACTTGATGAGTTACGTGCTAGCGGGCAGGTTGGTGAAGCTTATGATGGCTATGCTCGAGCGCGAGCGAGTTCAGTTGAAGCTTTAGTTAAGGAGGTTAACGCAAAACGTCGAGCCATCTATAGCGACCGAGCGAAACAGCAAGGTGTCACAGCTGATCAAGTCGGCATAGTTTATGCCCAAAAGATTATCGCTAAATGTCCTTCAGGAACTTGGTTATTAATGAAAGACGGTAGCTGGAAGCAAAAATAAGCTTGATTGAACTGGCATCTTCATTGTTTGCCAGTTCATCATTTTTGATTAAGTTCTCAGGTATTGATTTATCTTTGAGCCTTCAAGGATGAGCCTAATCTGCTGACAATTTTTGTGTCGCTCAAGATCTTAGGGTAAGAGCATTATAAGCTGATTATGCAAAATGTATCGTTAAATTATACATCTTCGACCTCTCCCTAGCCCTCCCCTTCCAAGGGGAGGGGATTTTACTCCCTCTACCTCCGGGAGAGGGATGGGGAGAGGGGCTTTTGGTGGTTAATATTTTATAATGCTCTTGCCCCGTTCAATATCTAAATTAAATATTTTTTCCTTGTTTGATTTGCTAGAATAGGAACTGCGATTCTTAATAACTAACAAGTGAAATTTTAATGTCTGTAAAAACCCGCTTTGCTCCGTCGCCCACTGGTTATCTCCATGTTGGAGGAGTTCGTACGGCACTTTATTCTTGGTTACATGCCCGTGCAAATGATGGAGAATTTGTTCTTCGTATCGAAGATACCGATTTAGAACGTTCGACACCTGAGGCGGTTCAAGCCATTATCGATGGGATGAATTGGCTTGAACTCGATTGGGACGAAGGGCCAATCTACCAAACTGACCGGTTTGACCGTTATAAAGAGGTGATAGAACAGTTAGTTTCACAAAATCAAGCCTATCCCTGTTTCTGTTCTCGTCAGCGGCTTGATGGATTGCGTGAAACTCAAATGAATAAAAAGGAAAAACCTCGCTACGATGGTAAATGTCGAGATTTGGCTGATGAACATATCGATTTATCCAAAGATCATGTTATTCGTTTTAAAAATCCACAACAGGGGTCTGTGACCTTTAAGGATGTCGTTAAGGGTGAAATTACGATTGCTAACAAAGAACTCGATGATTTAATTATTGCGCGAACGGATGGCTCTCCAACATACAATTTTACAGTGGTTGTTGATGATATGGATATGGAGATTACCCAAGTGATCCGAGGCGATGATCATATTAATAATACTCCGCGTCAGATCAATATATTTAACGCTCTTGGTGTGTCTGCGCCGGAATACGGTCATGTACCGATGATATTGGGAGACGATGGTAAAAAGCTATCAAAGCGTCATGGTGCGGTAAGCGTAATGCAATACAGAGACGATGGCTACCTTCCTCAAGCAGTGTTGAATTATTTGGTTAGATTAGGCTGGTCATACGGCGATCAGGAGATTTTTAGTATTGATGAAATGAAGTCTTTGTTTGATATCAACAATATTAATAAAGCACCATCGGCCTTCAATACCGATAAGCTAAAATGGATTAATCAGCAGTATATTAAATCAACTCCAATCGGCGATTTAATGCCTCATCTACAATGGCATCTCGATCAGCAAGGGTTTGATTTATCAAATGGCCCGGAAATAGGTTCGCTAATAGCTGAATTTTCCGAACGTGTTCAGACATTAGATGAGTTGGTATCATCGATTAAAACCTATTATACTGAGTTTGAAGAATTTGAGGTTAAGGCGGCAAAGAAGCACTTGCGTCCAGTCGCTAAAGAAGCGTTGGCTTTGGTTCAATCGAAACTCGAAGCGATTGATGATTGGAGTCGCGAAACGATTCAAGTAGCGGTCGACCAAACGGCACAAGAGCTTGATATTGGAATGGGGAAAGTTGGAATGCCATTGAGAGTTGCGGCGACTGGGGGCGGAATGTCACCAGCAATTGATATTACCTTAGAATGGGTTGGTAAAGAACGGACAATAAACAGAATTAATCGCGCAATTGATTTTATTGCTGCCCGTGAGGCATAGAAACGTCATTTTTACTCGGAAGCATTAAAGCAATGAATAGATTGATTCAGTATTTCCTCCTTATAACCTTAGTTGCTTATTTAGGAGCGTCTAAAGCTGAGCAGCCGTTAGTACAAATATTTTCTGAAGAGCCTCAGCAAGGGAGTATGATTGTTGGAAGAATGCTTGCTGAAGGTGATGTGTATTTTAACGATCATAAACTTCCCTTAACCGAAACAGGAGAGTTTGTGTTTGGTGTCGGAAGGGATGCATCCGCTGAGGTTAAGCTTCAAATTCACCGTGGAGACCAAATTAAATCCCATCTGCTATCAATCAAGCAAAGACAATGGAAAATCGAGCGGGTTGATGGCTTACCCGCAGAAAAAGTTAATCCGCGTTCAAAAGAAACCTTAGAGCGAATAAAAAGAGACAATCTAAAGGTCGGATTAGCACGAAAAATCACATCAGAACAAAATGCCTTTTTGATGCAGTTTATTAGACCTGCGCAAGGGAGAATATCCGGGGTATATGGAAGCCAACGAGTTTTGAACGGACAGCCCAAGCGACCCCATTTTGGTTTAGATATTGCCAACAAGGTTGGAACCACTGTTATTGCTCCAGCAGATGGGGTAATAACCCTAGCAGAAAATGATCTATTTTTTTCTGGTGGCACAATAATTATTGACCACGGATTCGGTATAAATACTACTTACCTTCACTTGAGTAGAATTCAAGTCCAAGTTGGCCAGGCTGTATCTCAGGGTGATGTCATTGGTGAAATGGGCGCTACGGGCAGGGCTACTGGTTCTCACCTCGACTGGCGTTTAAATTGGTTCGGCAATCGACTTGATCCAGAATTACTGATTTCAGACTAGTTTCACACTTTTTTATAGACAAATAACTTATAATAATCGAGTTATATATATCGCATCGGTTATATGAGTGTTGTAGGGCAATGTTGTTTGATCATGTTTTTTGTTTCGATCTTTTAGCTTGATTTATTTTCAACCGAATATTTTTAGACGTTTACAAGAAGCAACTTACTTATGTCATTGATACTTAATCAATTAAATCTTCACATCGGCAAAATTTTATTTATTTGTTTTGCTATTTTGTTTGTGCCACATTTTATTTCCCTGAAAGATTTATCTTCAAAACTAACGCCGAACCAAGTTTACAATTTTAATCTTGTTATGAGTTATGAAGATGAGTCAGATGTTTCTATAACCACCTACGTTCCCGAAGAAAACGAGCGGCAAAGAATTCTGAGTGAGCAAATCATCAATAACGGGCTTGAGTATATTGTGACTGATGATAAAAGTGGCAAGATCGCTAATTGGTCTGGAAATTCTACCAGCCAGCAAGCGGCTTATCGATACACAATACTCGCGCAGGCTTTGGATTTTGATCTAAGTACAGAATTAACAATTCCAGATAGTTATCCAGAAGAATTAAATGAATATTTACAACCAACCGATGCCGTACAAGTTAATCACCCGGAAGTAAGAGGGCTTTGGCAACTAATTAAACCGAATGACCCCAAAAATGTTGTTGACGTACTAACTGCGATATATCAATACACTTATCAGGAAATACAAGGCGCACCATTTAAAGGCTTGACCGATGCTATCACTGCGCTACGATTAAAAACGGCTAGCTGTAACGGTAAAAGCCGATTATTTATTGCATTGGCGCGATATAACAATATTCCTTCTCGCTTGATTGGCGGGGTCATTATGAATGGTATCGACAAAAAGACCTCACACCAATGGCTTGAAGTATATATTGAAGGGCAGTGGGTTCCGTTTGGACCTACCAATGGAAACTTCGCCAAATTACCTCAAAATTATTTAGAACTATATAAAGGTGATAAAAGTCTTTTTCGCCATACAGCCGATATTAATTTTGATTATATGTTCTCAAGTAATTCAAATTTAGTGGCTCCAGCAGTTTATCTACACCAAGATCAAAGCGAACAAGCTAATACCGTAGATATCACTGGATTGTTGTTATCAATGGGACTTGACCCGAAAACTATCGGGCTGTTTTTATTGTTTCCAATTTGTACGCTACTTATCACATTCTTGCGAAATATTATTGGGGTTAAAACTTTCGGTATCTTTTTACCAATGCTTATTGGTGCGGCCTGTATTTACACTGGATTTATAAAAGGCGTTGTTGGTTTTTTGGTGATTCTAGGCATCAGTTTTGTCGCTCATCACTTGTTAGACAAGATGAAATTATTAAAAATACCCAGACTTGCAGCCATTATTACGATTAACACAATGGTATTTGTGACAGGTTTAATTTATATCGGGGCAAGCAGTCGATTAGAATTTGGGATGTTGTCTTTATTTCCCGTTATTATCATTAGCTTTGTGGCAGAAAAAATTCATAAAATTTCCGAAGAGGGAGATTGGTTAGAACTTATTAAGCGAACGCTTGGTACGTTATTTTCTATCGGCGGGTGTTTTTTGTTGTTAAATTCTTTTGTACTTCAAGGGATGTTTTCATTTTTTCCTGAATGTTTTCTTCTGGTATTGGCGGCACAAATCTATATTGGTAAATGGACCGGGATCAGATTAAGCGAACTCATTCGTTTCAAAAATATTTTAGGAAACAGAAAATTTCCCGTGATCGGCATCAACGGTCGAAATCGAGAGTTTGTTTATGAATTAAACAGTAAAGAAATGTTGAACCTTGCGGCTGATAAACTGCAGACAAAAGAAAAACTAAAAGAACTTGATATACCAATCCCTGACACTATTTGTAGTGTTAAAGAACTTGCTGACATTGATAAGATAACTCGCTTGATTTTGAGAAAAAACGGTTTTGCATTAAAACCTAATAAGGGCTCGCAAGGAAACGGAATAATAATAATTCGTTCTTACGAAGGAGGCGTTTTTTATGGAACAGGGGATAAACAATACTCTATCGAAGATATAAAGTTGCATTGCAGTGAAATTATATCTGGTACCTATTCTCAAAGTGGAGATAGCGATATCGCTTATTTCGAACCATTAATTGAGCAGCATGAATCTTTGCAGGATATTGCACCCTATGGATTAGCAGATATTCGCGTGATTTTGTGTAAGGGAAAGGTGATTAGCGCAATGCTAAGAATGCCGACATTGGGATCATCAGGTAAAGCTAACCTACATCAAGGTGCAATTGGCGTAGGTGTTGATATTGATAGCGGAAAAACCATAACAGCAAAAGCTAACAAGCAACGAGTAAGTCAACATCCAGATAGTGGTGAAAATGTTATTGATGTAACTATCCCTTTTTGGCCGGAAATATTACAAATTTGTGTTAAGTGTTATCAGGCTGTGCCTTTAGGTTATATTGGTATAGATATTTGTTTAGATAAGGAAAGCGGACCCTTAGTATTAGAAGTAAATGGTCGTCCGGGTATCGAAATACAAAACATTCAAGAGCGGGGTTTCTATCATGAATTATCGCAGCAGTGATACTCAAATAATCGCCCACACAATCAAGCTATCTAATGGCATCCCTGCCAGCATTTTCTTTCTTCTATTATTTGCGGCTGGTTGGTACATAGAAGATTCGTTATCCAAAGTTGAGCAAGCAAGTGTGTCAGTTCGTTTAGCTCCCAAATCTGCGGAATCGACCGAGGCTGATTCGTCGGTTATTTCTTTGTTGGAAACAGAGAAAGTTAAATCACTCAGTTTAGCGCTTTATCAATTAATTATTGACGGCAGTTTGCTAAAAGAAAATTATCAATCAAGTGAAATTCTTGAAGAGCTTGAAGCTTTAGAAAAAGATTCAGTTATTGTTTTAGCTTTAAAACAATTAGGAAAACAAAAACATTATAATTTAGCCCACCAATATCTATCTGTGATCCCTGTCGAACGAAGATTAAAATTAGGACTTCAGTTTTCAAAAGCATTTGCAGAAGCGAAATTAAAAAAGGCAGAAGAAGCCATTAGTAGTTATCAAACCTTGTTGCAATATCAACCTAATAACCAAGCGGCCGTTATTAATCTTGGCTATTTGTTACTTGGTCAAAATAAATATCAAGAAGCCGAGCAACTCTTCACTAGTTCAATAGAGTTAGTAGGTGGAAAACGTAAATCAAAAGTTTTAAGCGGATTAGCTAATTCTCTAATCGCTCAAGGAAAATACAGTGAAGCGGTTCCTCACTTTCAAAAAGCCATCGAATATCGACCATCGCATGCTTTAACTTGGAGGAATCTGGCGGAGGCTGCAGAACTTAGTTTTAGTGATCATCACTTAATTCAAGACAGTTATGAAAAAGCAATTGCATTGGATAGAAATAACCTAGAATTGTATTTAAGTTATAGTCATTATTTAATTAGAAAGCTCGACTACAATTTAGCAATCAATCAATTAAAAAAAGCACGAAAATTATCCAGAGAAAATTTCAATATCCGTTACCTATTAGCATTTTGTTACTACCAAGTTAACAAGCCCGTTAACGCAAACAAACAACTTTCTTTAGCAAATAAAATAGTCAAGCGTTCAAGTGATCAATTGAAAATCGAAGCTACGCAGAACTATTTAAAAGGTGAATATCGCTTGTCGATTAATTTATTTAAAGGATTGCTAAAAAAGAACCGCGACAACGCTATCGAATATTTCTGGGTTGCAAAAAATTATACTCAGCTTAAAAAACCTAAAAATGCCAAAGTCTACATAGATAAAATAGCTGTCACATCCAGCATGTATTATTTAGCTCAAAGGCTATTAGCAGAGAATTATCTTAGTGCTAAATCGTTCAAGGAATCTTCAAAGATTTATACCGATCTAAGCTTAGCGATTGATGATAATCCAACACTACATTATCAAGCGAGTGTTGCATCAGAAAAAGCAGATGACTTTATACAGGCAAAAAAATCGATAGAACAGGCTTTAAAATACCATAGCAACCGGAAAACTCGACTAAAACAAGCAGATATCGAATGGCAATTAGGAAACAAGCAGCAATCTATCGTGCTACTCAGGCAGCTAATTGGCTCAAATCCCAACTATTCAAGTGCACGTTTTTATTTAGCCAAGAATTTACAAGAAATGGGTAATGACAAGGAGGCGATTACCCATTATGAGAATTTGCTCGGTCGCCGCGATAGCTTTTCCGATGCACAATATCGTTTAGCGACCATTTATTTTGATGAGTCTCGCTTTCAAGATAGCATTTCTCAACTAAACAATTATTTGGATAATCGTTCTAATTCCAAAAGAGCGCGGTTATTATTAGCTAAAAGTTATTGTGAACTAGAGCAAGTCGTTTTATGCAAACAAGAGCTACACTTGATCTTAACGCTTGATAAAGAATATGTACCAGCAAAAGAGTATTTAAAAACAATTAGTTAAACACTATTCAAATTGGCTAATTTAATAAATAAGTAGACTAGGTGTAATTCAATCGAAGTTTATAAAAGGAATAATAGATGGTTCCCCTAAAAGTTAAATTTCTTATGTTATGTGTTTTCTTAGCGCATAGCCTCGTTGCTTTTGCTTCGAGTGACAAATCTGTCAACCTAACTGCTACATACGGTGTTGACGATAACCCATTTAATTTAAGCGAGCCTTTAAAAGGTGTTGAACAAAACTTCCTATTTTCTGAAGTTAGAGCAAGAGCTAACTATAATAAACTTTTCTATTTTAGTGCTCGTGCGGATAAAACTGTTTATGAAGACGATCCTAGAGCCGATGAATTTAATGGCTATGCTGCCATTCGATTGAGTTCTCGTTTTAAAATAAGCAAACAGAAGTTTAGATACAAAATCGGCGGTAATTATCGAATAAAAGACAAAACCTTTGTAAGTAAAGTCACTGGTTTAGTTGGAACTTATCGAAATCAATCCATTGCAGACCGTTATGATAGTGTGCAAACTAATTTAAATGCTGAAATAAGCTACATTGTTACAAAAAATCTACGTTTTGATTTATCTTATGAAAACCGTAATAAAGATTATGAAGATGTTTTAGTTGAGGGCGCTAGTAATTTTGATTATCTGCACGATCGTTATTTATTGGAAATGGAATACAAACCCTCTAAGGTAGGTCGTTTTTTTATCAATGGGTCTTTTAAACAACGTGAGTATGTTGATAAGCGAGGAAAAGACTTATTTGGCGACGATATTCTAGGCACTGATTTGGTTTATGACTATAGTACTCTTAATCTGGGGTATGTTTATCGTCCTAGCAATCGAGTCAGATGGCGATATACCTACAATTATGAAGAGCGAAGAGATAACAACTCTGGCTATTACAATGCCACTGGTGGACATTTGGCGATATCTGCTAGGCACCAGTTTGGCGATTATCAATTTTTAACCGCAAAAGCTAAATATTCAAAATTTTCTCTGATTAACCAAATTGAGCAAAGTGAGGAAGAATTAGAAGAACAAGCTAACGATCGAAAAGGATTAAGATTAACTCTTGGATATGAGTGGGTGTTTGCGGCCCTATTTGATACCAATATCGCGTTATATACCGAACTTGAGTATCATAATTTCGAAAGCTTCGATCCAACCTATACCTACGAGTCTCGCAAATTATCATTGGGTGTTCGTTGGTCTGCTTTTTAGTTACGCCGTTCACATATCCATTAAAATACTTGTCGGCAATAAAACCCTCAAGTATTATCGCGACAGTTAAAACATTAAATTCTAGTCTCCCTTAAAGCGCCCGTAGCTCACTTGGATAGAGCGGCCCCCTCCTAAGGGGCAGGTAGCAAGTTCGACTCTTGCCGGGCGCGCCATTTAAAATAGGGTTCTCTGAAACATCAATATTTTGATAGTTCTAGTTTCTCCCAAATATTCTCGGGATCTTTATAATTATTATCGTAGGCTTTTTTAATCCAATATTTTGCATGTTGCATATCTCGAATTACGCCAATTCCTTCGATGTACATTGTTCCAATTGCAAATTGTGCTTTTGCTAGATCTTGAGCGTTAGCTTCTAAAAGCCAGTACATCGCCATAGCGGGATCTTTGTTAATAGAGTCTCCCATTCGATACATTATTCCTAAATCATACTGGGCAAGGCTAAAACCATTCTGCGCAGATTGCTGTAACCAATAGGTTGAATTTATAGCGTTTCGGGGAACACCATCGCCAGTATCATAAGCGAGCGCTAGAAAATATTGTGCTTGTTTGTGTTTAGCTAAAGCTGCTCTTTTGAAATGTTTTATTGAAAGGCTATAATTTTGTTCTAGTCCTTCTCCGTTGAAGTACATAAGCCCTAGTTGATAATTAGCATCTGTATGACCACGTTTTACTGCTCGTTTATACCAATGAGCGGCTTGTTTCTTGTCGTTAGGAAATCCTTGTCCTCTATCATGCATCGTAGCTAGCATATAAAGCGCTTTAGAATTGTGTTGATTAGCGGATTTATTAAACCAATATTTTGCCTTCTCATAATCTTTAGTAATGCCATCCCCCTTGTAATGCATAATCCCGACTAGGTGTTGAGCGTCAGAATGGTTCTGCTCTGCGGCTAAGGTTAACCAATGCAGTGCCTTCATTTTGTTTTTTTCTAAGCCTTGGCCAAACAGGTTCATCATACCCAGATAAAATTGTGCTTTTGAATGGCCTTTTTCGGCGACATCGGTCAACCAAGGAGCTGCTTTTTCAAATTCTTTTTCTGAATAAAACTCTAAACCAATTTCAAAGTCTTGCTCGGTCGCGGTTTTTGTATCGGCTTTTATGTCAGTTAAATTAGCCAAGAGAATCAAGATAAAACAAGAAAGATACCTAGTCATGATTATGTCCTTTTTGGTGTATTCATAAGCTATTTATAGCTAAACAGATTTGTTTAATCTCTACAGAAACGATTTATCAGATTAAATATTTCATGTGTACAAACTTTATAGTAGTATTATAAGTCGACAGTTAATTCGAAGTGATACAAACGGGAGTGTGAATTAATACATGGATGCAAACGAATCGGTTACCCATATCTGCCTAATCGGTGATGACCCAAGCGCAAACCTAACCCCCCTTGCAGATCATACTATTCCTAGTTCACGATTGGTTATAGCTCATCTAGCCAATCAAGAAAGCGCCGCTTTAGCGCTTAAAAGTATTGCAAAAACTCGCGGCCTTCAAGTTGACACATGGGAATTACCCGACTCGATAGAAACAGAAGTAATTAAACTAAGTTTTATTGAACTTTTTGAGCGAGAATCAAAATCCGAAGAGCAAATATGGCTTAACGCAAGCAACGGAACGCGGCAACAAGTACTATCTGCTTATGAAATTGCACGTAGTTACGAAATTCCTATCTTTATTGTAGAGCCAACTTATGATGCTATTTGTTGGTTATATCCAGAAGGACGTGAACTCACTCCAATTAAAGACAAAATTAAGCTGCATGAGTTTTTTCAGGTAAACGAATGCACTTTAGTATCACAGCAAAACCAACGAGGCATATCAAAGCAAATAAGAGAGATAGGCAACAACTGGCTAGCGAAAGCTAATACTCTTAATTCTGGGCTAGCCAAACTTAACTATCTGGCCATGGTGGCAAAAGAGCAAAATTTGAAAGCTAAGCAAAATGCATCGATGTTATCGGATGATTCGTTGCAATGGTTATTAGAGGATTTAGAACGAAATGATTTAATTTCTTTTAATGGTAAAACGGTCAATTTCTTAAGTGAAGATGTTCGCTTTTTCTGTAATGGTGGTTGGTTAGAAGAAATAACTTTTTCTTATATCCGAGGCTTGAGAAGCGAAATTAAAACAATACAAGATGATGGGCATAGCGTTGAAATTGGACGATTAATTAACGGTAAAAAAGTCTGCAATGAGCTAGATGTTGTAGCTTTGGTTAATAACAAACTCTACGTCATCGAGTGTAAAACCAAGCGATTTGAAAATGGTGGTGGTAGTGATACTTTGTATAAGCTTGATTCATTAGCAGAAAGGTTAGGGGGGATTAAAGCAACTTGTGCACTAGTGAGTTTTTATCCTTTGACCAATGCAGAAAAGAGGAGGGCGGTTGAGTTGGGAATTGAGGTTTTTAGTGTTCAAGAATTGCCAAGGTTGAAAGAATGTTTAAAGCAATGGTTGCAAACTGATAAGTTAGATAGTTTTACAAAGTAGAACGCAATCCCCCACGAACTCTCAACTGTTTTAATTTATTTGTAGGAGTGACAATAAAATGGATGAAATATTTATATCATACGTTTTTAACGAGTTTGAAAATGAAGTTGTGGAACTTGTAAAAGCCATTGAAGAGTCGTTGGTTTTCCGAAAGCTTAATATCCGAAGTAAGCACCTAAATAGAAACGAAGCCTTCTCAAAAGAACCATTAGAGAATAGCATTTCTCAACTTAAATCTGCGAGCTATGTTGTTATACTATTAGGAGAAAAAATTGGCACTGTTACTAGTAATGGTAAAACTTACTTAGAAAATGAAGTCGATGCAGCTTGCCAAGGTGAAAACATTTCAGTCTATGCTTACGTGAAAAAAAGTGAAAGTATAGATTATGCGGAATTGGATGAGCTAGAAAAAAGTGATAGAGTTGATTTTATGGTTAAAAGTCTTGAGGACTTAGCTACCATATCAAATATTAAAACTGATCATTCTGAACTGCTTGCGAAAAAAATAGTTAGTGATATAGAGAAAGATATTTTCTATATGATTGATGAAGGAAATGATGATTACATATCTGGGAATTTTCTTAACAAAGATATCATCAATATATCAGGTTTTAACTTGGAGAACCTTGGGGGAACACCTAGAGACTATAAATATGAAGATAAAGACCCAAAGAGAATAAATCGCAAAGAAGAATTGAAAAATATTTTTTATGAAAACGAAACAATTGCAAACCTCCCAAATTGTTTTGAAAGTAAACGAAAGGCTTGGAGAGAAGCTGTTTGTGAAAATTTAGTTCATGGAGCTCATTTTGATGCGCTAAACAACATCAAGAAGCTACTTGAGGAAAATGGAACAGATATGTTGGCATGCTTTTGGGGAGCTAGAATTTTATCGTTGCACGGAAGTAATAAGGATGAATGGGATTTAGCGTGTGAGCTTGCGTATAAGACATACTCGATCATGAGTAAAAAAGATCTGCCTTTTCTAAAGGCACTTAGCTACTGCTCTCTTGGAATGGCTTACATCCAGCTAGGCGAATATGATGTGGCCGAGATGTACTTGGAGGAATCTAAAAGTATAGCTTACAGTCTAGAAGCTGAGTATAACTTGGCAATTAATTATCTTGCCAGAGCATCTGATGATCCTTCTTTTGCATTTAAAGCGGTGCCGTTACTCGTTAAAATATTTAAAGAAAAACCAAAATACTATTTTGAAATAGAGGAGAAGATCGAACAAAAATTTCCGGAATCATATAAAAATATACGCTTAAAAATATCTGAGAAACTTAATGTAACCTATGAAGGTATATACAAAAGCTATAGAGAAACCGAAACATGGGGCAAAGAAAATTTTAAGTTAAAAATTAAAAAAGTCCCTAACCTTAATAAGAAGGCACCAATATTCAAACAAGCGTACATCGTTTCTGTTATAGCATTAAATCAATATAAGTTGTTAAAAAACGTAATGAATGAAGTTCTGTTTGAACGTTGGTGCGACTTATACCAAAAAAATCAAAAGATTTTTAAAGCCTATAGAGCTAATAATGAGATAGGTATAGATATGTCGCATCAATTACTGATGGATGATAGGAAAAAAATCTTTGAAAAAAAGAAAAGTACTTTATGGAAACACCAGAATAAACAAGACTCTTTGTTAATGTATATTAAAGTTATAGGCTTGATAAGATTGTTAGTAGGTAGTGCTACAATTACATTAGTGACGTTAAAAACATTGTCTTATTTTGGTTTTATTCAATGGATAACTGACATTCAAAACTTGGAGCTGGCAGTTGTATTTGGATTGCTAATCATGTTGTTTTCTAAAAGGGTTGGTCGCAGCCTAAAAGAGAGGCGAAATAGACTAGAAGAAAAACTTCCAACGCTTATTAAAGACGTAGATGAAGCGAAAGATAATATGGACGAAGCTCGTTTGATTGGTGTGGCCATTAAAAAGCGAAAGCCAAGCTCTTGTTTAACTAGGGAAGTCGATGAAAAAAGCATAAGTGAAACATCTAATAGCGTACAATTGTTTTATACGAACCTGAATAAATTTAAAAACATTTGCTCTAAAATAGATAGCTTTGAAAAGTATGTTGTGACAGCTCACAAAGGACAATACTGTAATCTTTTGTGCAAAAATAGAGGTTTGAAGATTATTAAACAGCCTAGAGAAATGAACAATATTTACGATGTATTGCTTGATAAATATACAGAAAATACATCTGAGGAAAAAAATCATTCTATACTTACGAAAAATAACACTAGAAAAAATGTCTGGTTAGATCCCAACTTGTCTAATAGTGGCCTTATAAAAGCTCTTTATACAAATAATACGAGTGAAGTTGAAGAAGTTGAAGAAGTTGAAGAAGTTGAAGAAGTTGAAGAAGTTGAAGAAGTTGAAGAAGTTGAAGAAGTTGAAGAAGTTGAAGGCGAGTGTAATTTAGGAGAGTTAATATTTCAAGAACTGACAAGTCAAGAGTGTGACATAATTACAGTCAGTGAAATTTTTGTAGCAGTAGGTGATTGGGTTGAAAGAGAAGAGAAGGTCTTTTCGATTCTTGAAAATGGTGTTGAAAAGGTTTTCCTATCAATTAAGTCAGGATACGTAGAGGAATTGTTAATATTAAAGGGTGAAAAATACCTGCCCGGAACTTTAGCTCTTGTATTAACACATTTAACCACAAAAACCATTTTTTTTGAAAAAGTAAGAGAAAGCTTTAGAGGGTAAGGTTACACATACAAAGTATGCTAACGATAGAAATTAGGATGCTGTGTTCCAGCCAGATAAAATTGCAGATAAGAACTCTAGCAGAATAAAAGCAATGCTTGGTAAGAAAAAAGCTTAAAAGCAGATCACCGCGAAGCTAAAAAACTACCGGCTAGAGTTTACCCTAGAAAAAGCTAGCTACGAATCCTTTTACGAGTTATTGAACTTTAGACCAGTTAATAAATGGAAATGAAATGGTAAATATACCTAAAGCTAAAAAAGAAAGACTTAAAGAAAAGATACCGTTTATTATTGGAATTACGGGGCATAGGGATGCCATTTATCTTGATGGGAAAGAGGATGAAGGTCTCCTTGGGATTAAAAAAGCCGTGAAATCTAGTATTAAATATTGGAGTGATAAACTTGGCGACAATACGCCAATCTGGCTTTTGAGCGGCATGGCAGAAGGAGCGGATTTGTTAGCGGTGGAGGCCGCTGAAGAGTTATCTTTCGAAGAGTCATGGCTCGATGGCTATCTAACGGTTATTCCTTGTTTGCCTATGGAACAAGATGCATATGAAAAAGATTTTTCGAATAGTCAAAGTGAAGGTGCTTATGGTTTAACGTGTTTTCGAACAATGATGGAAAAATATCAAGAAAAAACAATGGTTATTAAAAACGGACTAACCAAAGAAGATTATCAAATCGCGAGATTAGATGATAGCTACGGTTCGCTTAGAAATTCATTGTACTTAAACCAAGGAAGTTTTATTGCAAAATATAGCAACGTCCTAATTGCTATTTGGGATGGCATGGAAGCTGAAGGTGTTGGAGGAACGGGCGAAATTGTTCTACAAAAGTGTGGCAAAGCTTCCAGATGGGAAAAAGGAACTAGAAACGAAAGTTTATCTCAATTAAGTGATTTTGATGGTCAAATAGGTGGGGTTGTCCAACATTTGCCTGTCGCAAGAAAACGTAAATCTACGAAAAACAAAATCAAGATAGAGAAGAACGAAGAAGACTACACGTCTCAAAGGGATAGTACCGGAGAATTATCCTTAGCAAAATTTTACATTACATACAAAAATGACACTTTACTCTATTACCAAAACGCTTATAGTAAGCGAGAAAGCAAAAATATAAAAATATATCTATCAATTGAATTCACCGAATTAATTACTCAACTAACTACTCATAACGAGTTTTTACGCTCTACAGAAGATAATAATAACCATGTAAAAAGGGAAAATATTGAATTGAGCTCTGCTTATGATATGTTTGATGAAGCTGATATGACTGCAGAATATTTTCAGAGTAAGTATCGATTAGGGCTTAGCGTGTTTGTGACTCTATTTATTTTAGGTTTATTTTTTTATGAATTTAGAGATTCACTAATTGTGTCAACTTCAAGTATAGTAACAAATACTGTAATCTTATTTTCAATAATAAGTTGTTTTACTATAAGATTCTGGGAAAAAAAACGAGGCTGGAAAAATAAATATCAGCAATGTCGTAGTGTTGCGGAAGGTATGAGGTTTAGAGGGTTTCTTAATATGGCGGACGTCGCACCTAAAGCCAGCCCTTTACTACCACGTAGATACCGAAAAAAAATGCCGCTAGTTAATCAAGCGATAAATGTTGCTGAATTCGCTTGGTGGAGAAAAGAAAAATTAGAGGAAGCTTCGAAAGTTAAGAAGTTTTGGATTGACAATCAAATGGGTTTTTTAAGGCCTAGAATATCTAGAACCTTTTCAATTAAAGGTTTTTCAATTAAAGATTTTTCAATTAACACTTACTTTTATAAGCGACCAGGCCTTGCATGGACTCACATGAAAAATGTCTATACATGGGTTCTTTTCATCGCTTTTATTGCTGGGATATTTGCTCTCTTATACCAGCTGTACCAAGCATTTATAGTAAATCCTACATACATGAATCAGTCACTAGACATATTTATAAACTTACTGCTATTTATTACGGCTGTGGTCGCTTTATGGTTAGAGTTAGCAAATTATGAGGCAACAACAACAGGATACGAAAACCTTATTGAGTTATACGAAAGAGCAGACGAAATAATATGCTTTCCATTGGATGATAACTCGAAAAAAATGCTGTATGAATTGGCTCGAGAAGCAATGCAGGAACATGCTGAATGGAACCATTTTGAACAACAGTCAAATTTGTCCGAGCGTTAGGTTCATATGATATTATCGAGTGTGTGAGTTTGAACCAATATTCATAATATTTCGTTTGTCAAAGGAGGGTGGTACTAGTCTGGTCTCTTACTTGTTAATTCTAAAACTTTGAGCCGCTGTTTCGCCTTAGGATGTCCCGCTTTTAGTGCTTGGTTGTACCAATGCGAAGCATTCTTGAGTTCAGATTTCCTATGGGCAATTCTACCTAGCTGGAGCATGGATTCAGAATCCCCGCTATTAGCTGACTTCAACCAGTAGAATGGATTATTTTTTGACCATGAGTAAGTAGTTTGTTTTACATCTCCATATAAATTTAATTCCGTGTCTTTTAGTGGCTGATTTATTTCTACATCTAAGCCATTTAATGAATATCCATTTGCCTGCTTTTTATCTATCCATTGTTGAATAAATAACTTATTATTTGCATTGATGTATTGTTCGATATTCCAATATCGAATAGTTCCATCCTCTGCACCTGACGCAATAATTTGCCCGTTTGGCGAAATATTTATAGAATTAATCGAAGCTTTATTTCCCTTTATAATTATCACCTCTTCCCAAGAGTTAACATCCCACACCCTAATGGTCATATCACTACTTCCAGAAACTAGAAATAACCCATCATCAGAGAAATCTACACTATTAACACTACCGTAATGCCCGCGGAGAGTGTTTAATAATTTTCCTTTAGATATGTCCCAAATGTGAATTGTATTGTCATCAGAGCCAGAAGCAAGAAACTTACCATCTGGGGAAAAACTTACGCTATTGATTACCCCATCATGTTTTTGTAATAAATATTTTTGAATTCCGGTATTAACATCCCAGATCCTAATTGTAGTGTCTAAAGAGCCTGACGCTATCGTTGTTCCGTCGGGCGAAAAATCAACTGTTTTAACACTACTTAGATGTCCAAGAATAATTCTAACTTGTCTTCCTGTAACAGTATCCCAAACTCGAATACTATTATCACTTTCGCTGTCATAAAGATCGTATTTTTCTCCAGAAGCAGATATTAAAATAGTTCCATCAGGAGAGAAAGACATCTTGTTTATTTCACTACTATGGCCTTTTAGAACCTTCGAAATATTGCCCGTTTGTGAATTTATAATTTTAATATCATTTTCTTTGCTACTTAATGCAAGTAGTAAACCATTGGGTGAAAAGACAACATCCGAGCTAAATATATCTCTATAACCGGTATAGAGATCATCATCGAAAGGTTTTTTTAAAATGCCAGTTTCAATATCCCATAATTTTATTTGATTATTTTGAATGCTACTGACTATAGAGTTACCATCTGGTGAAAATGAAATATTAGTTGCTTCTGACAAATTATGGATAATATTTCTCTTACTCATAATATGATTACTAAGATCCCACAATCGCAACCTATGCCCTTCCAAATATGAGGCGGATTGTTCTAAATTGTAATCTGATGCCACAGCGAGAGCCATATCAGTTCTAGAGAAAGCAATGCTCGTTATAGGCCCGTCACCGCCTCTTAAAATTAATTCCTCTATTCCACTATCAAGATCCCATATACGAACTGTTTGGTCGTGTGAACCTGTCGCAATCAACTTCTCATCATTAGAAAAATCTATGGTTGTTACAGTTGATTTGTGTCCAACCAGTACTTTTAATAAAGTTCCCTTTTCATAATCAAGTAAGTGCACTGAGTGGTCATCCAGAGCAATAGCTAACACCCTACCGAATTTTGACAGCTCTAAATGACTAATAAAACTGTCAAACTTGGGAAATCCAAAAATTACTTTTCCTGTTTCTACATCCCATTTTTTAATTGAATTGAAACCAGAGGTAACTAATTCCATACCATATGGGCCAAATACCATTTTACCGAACGTTGATAGTTTTTTAGTTTTATCCAATCGTGACTTTTCTTTTCCAGATTCAGAATCCCATATTCGAGTCGTACCATCCTCTGAACTGGAAGCAACCAGTGAACCATCACGTGAAAACACTATAGAAAGAATACCCGCTTTATGGCCGATCAGCGTGCTCTTTAGATTTCCATTTGCAACATACCTTATTTGAATATTTCCATTTGCTTGCGCTGACGCATATGTTCGAACATCGTGAGAATACACTAAATCACTTTCTCTATATAGCCCCTTTGTTATTCCTATAACTACAGGATAGAATCTTTTTCTTTGCCCACTAATGGTATTATATTCAACTATTCCATCATCTTGGGCAGCAAACAGCTTTAACCCATCCTTGGAATACTTAATATTTCTAAATACGTTAACGAAAGAATCTCCGGCGCTCTCTGACTTGGTTTTTCCACTAAAGGATTCCCACTGCTGTAATAAACCATTTTCAGCTCCTGCGATGCTTTTATTGTCAGGAGAGTATGTGATGCCGTTGATAAGATCTTTAGTACGATAAGAAGAAACTAGCTCCTTATTTTCAATATCCCATACCTTAATAGTATTTTCTAAAGCTGATGAAATTAATGTCTTTCCATCGGTAGAAAATTCGATTCCGACTACTGCATCCTTATGACCCGTAAGGGTAGTAGTTATTTTTTTTCCTTCGGTATTCCATAGGTTAATCGAGCCATCCTCTACACCAAATGCAAGAGTTAAACCATCTGTAGAAAAATCAATGGTAGTTAATATCTTGTAGGAATCGACAATTGTAGCAATGACTTTCCCTGTTGAAATATTTCTCAGAATTATAGATTTATCTTCAGAAACTGAAGCTGCGGTTAAATCATCTGGAGAAAATTTAACATCATAAATAACGCCCTGATGCTCAGTGAAACTATTTAGTTGCTCTCCATTATCAACATTCCATATTCGAACTGTTTTGTCTGTACCTCCAGAGATTAACAATAAGCCATCAGAAGAAAAATCTATAGAAGTAACAGCCCCTTTATGGCCTTGCATTTCTCTTACGAACTTTTTCCTATTCACATCCCAGATCTTGACGGTGCCATCACCAGATGAGGTTGCTAACAATTGACCACCTGGTGAAAATTGGACACTGTAAATAGAATCTTCATGCCCTTCCATAGTAACAATCAACTTTCCACTATCCACGTCCCATAGCCGGAGCTTGGAATCCCAACTACCCGAAGCAAGCATTAAACCATTTGGGGAATAAGCGATCGATCTCCCTGGGTGTGTGACTTGTCCGTTTTGACTGTCTTTACTATTGGTAACCCAAGCGGTAGAAGGACTATTGAGAGAACGAACCCAAAGATCTGCGGCCGAACGACTAACATCACTTTCTTTAGATTTTGCTATAGCCTTAGCACTATAAAATGCGGCATTTTTATATCGCCCATCCTTAATACTTTCTTTTGCTTTTTCGTACAATGCAAGCCCAAAATTATGATTAGCTTCAATTAGTTGAGTTTTAGACTCTTTATTAGCTTGTTCAGCGTTCTTCCCAAAGATTACTACAGCAACAACCAGTATTAATGCCACAACCATTCCAGTAGTCGTTCTTTTAGCAAGGTGTTTTTGTGTCTCAGCCAACTTCTTGGCTTCAGCCAGTTCTTTATCTCTTTGTTCATCTTCTTTTTGTCTACATTTGTTAAGATAACCCCAATCGTTTTTCTTTAATAATTGCTTTAAGTCAGTGCGCTCTATTAATTGCTCTGCATCTTCTAGCCTGCCTGCAGTGTGGCTTAGCCAGTTTACATCTCTATTATTAGCTGCCCAATCACGACTTGCTCTTTGTAGATTTTCTAACGTAGTTAGAATAACGAAATCCTCTTTAAGCCATCCTTGTAATAACCCCCATTTTCTTAGCAACGCTTCATGTGCTGGTTCTAGTGTTGTTTCATTATTCGTAGTATCTATATCCGTTGACAACAGACGTTGTTCGATTAAGTGGTCAATTATAGGGCGCGCTTCAGTAGGTATTTCACTCAATTTCGCAACCCGCCGCCTTGCAGCTTGTGTATCTGGGTCAATACCTGCGAGCCAAGGTATAAGACCCCGACGTAGAAGGTTAGTAATATCCTTTCTGTTGTTGGGTAGGGAGTTATCATTTGTGGCTTTTAGTAAAGCTTGTTCAACCGCTGCCTCTATTGCCCCCCCAATACCCCCCATGATTTTATATTCTTCAAGCGTTAAACTTCCATCACCTCCATACTCTAAATACAGTCTTTCTAAACTAAAAGCCAGTAGAGGCAAAGCGTCTTTAGTTCCACCTTTTTCAATGTCTTCAAGTAGCTTTTCTGTGAGTTCAGGATCTATTTTTAATGGCCGCTTACTATCTTTTAAGCGTGCAGCTGGGCCTTCAATTACATCCTTATACGCACCTTGAGGCATGGGAGAAAGGCTAAAAGTCTGTTGGACTATACTATCCAACGTATCATGAGTTTGTAGAGCCTCATATGAGTCTGAACGAATGGTAAAAAGAATGATTAATGGTAAGTCGGAATGCCTGTAAAGCTTAGTTAAAAGATTTAGAAACAAGTTAGCTTCATCAGAACCTTCGCTGTTAAACAACTCTTCACTCTGATCAATCGCTAAAATCAACGTTGGTGATGAGTTGTCTGTTTCACCTTCAAATTGCGGTACTTTTGCTTGCTTTGAAAGTTTTAATAATAAATTAATTAATTTAATTATATTAGCTTCATCTTCGCTATTTTCCGTGACAGACTCGATAATACCTCGTAATTCACCACGATTTACACCGAGTTTGTATTGTCCAAAAATAGTATTGAGCGATTGCAGCAAGCCATGTTCTCCCCATAATACCGACTGCTCAGGTCTGATAACAGGTAGAGGTAAAAAGTGACGATCTTCCCGTTCAATGCGTGGTAGAATGCCTGCCCTTAAAAAGGATGATTTCCCTGCACCAGATGCGCCAAGGATTGCCATAAAAGATGGAACAGGCTCAGCGCGTAAACTACGTAGTCGGGCAATTAGCTCATTGGTTGGGGCTTCTCTTCCAAAAAATATTCCTGCGTCATCGGCTTCGAGTGGAAGCATTCCTCGGTAAGGAGAGCGGTTTGTGTCTTGCTTTGGCGGCCACTCATAAAAAAGTGGATCAAGTCCAGCTTTTAGTAAACCCGCTTTTAGCCGTACTAAACCAGACCTTGAAAAATGGACATGCTTTTCGGTTCCGGTGTCAGGGTGAGTTGTTCGGAATATCGTATGATCGTTACCTGTCGTTAAGTTAACTAGTTGCCATGTAGAAGTGAGTTCGTCAGGTAATTTATCAATTTCTATTTCTTCGACTAAAATACCAATGATATTTTTATTTAGACTGAGAGATAAACGAAATTCTTTGCGACACCACTCTGAATCCAACCATTGCTGTGAGACACAAAATAAAACCGCATCACATCTACCAGCGGCGTCATGTAATGCGCGCTCCCAACGCTCACCAGCCGAAATACCTCTCTTAGGATCGAGATCAAGAAATAATTCATCCCAGCCATTCTCGACTAACCAATTTTGTATAGCAATCGCTTCAAAATCATTGTCACTGGAATGGCTAATGAATATATATGACATTGGTTTGTTCCTTAACCTTAATGTGTTTTCTTATTACCGAAAATATATTTGCATAATATATCGCAAATTTAGTTATCAGTCTAAATTTGTCTGTTTGAAGTAACTTAAACTGACACAGCATTAATTTCAGCATTATTGGTCAATACCAATTATTAATGTATGATATTCTCAAAATAATCGCGACTCGGAAAGGAAATCTAACATGGTCAACATATTATTCTTCGGCGTTTTAGCTTTCTTGGCCTTCTACCTTCTCGTTTATGTTCCGTTTTGTATAATCTCTTGGCTATTTTTCGACAGTACATCAGGTAAAAAGAAAGCTTTCAAAGGGCTTATGGCGTTAATAGTAATACCTGTAATGTTTCTACCTGTAGCTATTATCTGGTTGATCGCCAGCGATAGTCCACCATTAGAAATCAAGATAGCTTCTATTATCGGAATAGTCGGCGTTTTTGCTTACAAGCCAGTGTGTGATTTTGGTACTAAGCATGAACTTTTTGATTAATTAATAGGTATATTTATTGTTCGATATCAGTATTAAAATCTCATAATAATAAAGGAATAGAAATGACTGAACCACTTAAACCTCCCCAAAAACTACCTGAAGACGGTATATTGCTCGGCTATTCGCTAGAGCATGAAACTCGCACATCACCCATTGGTTTCCACACGCCAAAAGACTCTGAACCTTCACCCCAAGAGGGGTTTTTAACACCATTACTTTATGAAGGCGGGAATCATCTAATGACGATTGCTCCAACCGGAGCTGGCAAAGGTGTGTGTTGTGTTATTCCAACGTTATTACGTTATCAAGGTCCAATAATAGTTGTTGATCCAAAAGGGGAGAACTATGCGGTTACAGCTCGTCAAAGAAAAGCAATGGGACAAAAAGTAATCCGGCTTGCTCCTTATGAAGATAAATGTGATTCACTCAATCCTTTAGATTGTATAAGGGACGGTCAAGACGCCGTTGAAGACGCGATTGAACTTGCACAGTTAATGATAAGACCACAACGCAATCAAAGAGACCCTTTTTGGGATGACCGGGCGTGTCAGCTAATAGCCGCTTTATTACTTTATATAAAGTATGAGTCACCTACAGCGCTAAAAAACTTAAGCGAGTTATTTTATTTGTTAAACCAAGAAACTAGCGACTTTATACTTACAATCAAGGATATGAGAAGGAGTAAATTTCCTCAAGTGAAAAAACTGGCTGGTGTGATGTCCATTAAGGATAATGAAAGAGTATTTCAAAGCATTCTATCCACAGCACAATCTCATTTGACCTACCTAGCAGGTGACAATGTTCAATACTCGTTACGAGCGAGCAGCTTTGATTTGGATGAAATAACTCGTGGTGAACCACTTTCCATTTATCTTGTTGTACCACCAGAAAAACTAGAAACACATGGAGGACTTATACGTTTGTGGGTCGGGGCATTTATGTCGGCTATCGTTAAAAGAACCCATAAGGTAGAAACTAAAACCTTATTTATTCTTGACGAAGCCGCACAATTGGGTACGTTTTCATTACTCAGACGTGCGATAACATTGTTGCGCGGTTATGGATTGCAAACCTGGTCATTTTGGCAAGATCTTTCTCAATTAAAAAGCCTGTACCCTAATGATTGGGAAACCATGTTTAATAATTCTCATGTTGCCCAATCTTTTGGTGCAACTAACCTACGCCTGGCTAAAAGTATTCTCAGTTTGATGGGAGGAGAGCATACAGCAGAAGAAATCCTTGAACTAGATTCAGATGAATTGGCATTGTTGATGGCTGGGGATCAAATGGTTATTGCTCAGAAACCAAACTACCTAACAGATCCGGTATTTAAAGGACTATTTGATGATAATCCTTACTATATAGAACAGGATCTAGAAGCCATTGCAGCACAATACCCGCAACGGGTTTACACCCGACCAAAACCTAAAGGTTTGAATGATTACGATTTATCTAACTATTCCTTAGTTCCTAAGGCTTCTAGTTCTAAGCCACCTAAAAAAGTTACAAGAAAAGGAAAGAATAAAAAAAATTAAGAAATATTCTGAATGTTTAATCGTTACTATACTGCAGCTTTTATGTTGAGTGCTTGTTCCGGTTTTATGAAAGATAATCGAAGTATTCATTTATTATTAGAAACACAAGAAAACAACTATGTGGGCATTATTTTTATTTAAATATGGAGATAATAATTTACCAATGACGACTTTAAAAACCAAACGTGCTGAATGTTTTGTTTGTGGTACCCATAATCGTTATTCAGAAGTAGCATCAACTAGTACTTATGGATATCCCGATTTAGATACCCGTCCGCAAAGACCATCAAGATATAATCTCAAATATGAAGTTCACCGATGCAGATCATGCGGTTATTGTTCAGAGGATCTTTCTAAGGGCGACAGTAGGACAAAAGAGCTTGTAAACTCTCAAGCCTATCAGGCTATTGTTGATAATGAAGAGATACCAATATTTGCAGCTTCTTATTTGGCTTTATCTTATGAAAAAGAACAGAAAAATGATTTTTTAGACTCAGCATGGGATGTAATTAAAGCAGCTTGGCTCTGTGATGATCGCCCAGACCATGACGTAGCAAAACAGTGTCGAGAGAAGGCCATTAGCTTGATTGCCAAAGCCACGGCTATCGGTCAGCATCGAGTTAAATTTGTTTATCTTACAGAGATGGTTACAGTTGACCTAATGAGACGCACGAGCCAATTTGAATTGGCAATAAACCTATTAGAAGAGTTAAAACTTAAAGTCGAAGATAAAAACCATAAACAGATCATTGAATATCAACTGTATTTAATTTCGAACAAGGATACAGATTCGCACAGTTATGGTAATGCGTTTAAAAATTATAGAGTAGTGGGTGTATAGTTCTTTAAAATGTATTACTTTAATTCGGTGGCCGACGATTCAAAGATCGATAATCGGCTTTGATGCGTTTGTATTAAAATGTCTACAATGAACAATTGATACTATCAAGAATCGAAATAAAATGGAGCAAAATTATGCCAGAAAGTCTACTTAAGAAATTGCTTTCAATTACCGGGTGGTCATTATTTGTAGGAGCATTTATTTTTGGAAGTGGTGGTGCCTTGGCAATCTGGCTAGCGATACTAGGTATTTTTCTGGTGTATGTTAGTACAGGTTTTACCTAAATTTAGCATAAGCAAGATGATAGACTGCATTAGTTTTCGATTTTATAATAATCCTCTTCAAATCCCCATCGTTAATAAAGCGATATTAATCGCTACATTACTTATTTCACTAAGATTGTAAGAAAGTAATATCAATTGCTATGTCATTCAGGGCAAGAGCATTATAAGCTGATTATGCAAAATATATCGTTGAATTACACATTTTCGACCTCTCCCTAGCCCTCCCCTTCCAAGGGGAGGGGATTTTACTCCCTCTACCTCCGGGAGAGGGTTGGGGAGAGGGGCTTTTGGCGGTTAATATTTTATAATGCTCTTGCCCTGCTATATCATTGCTATGTCGCCATAATGGCGATGTTTTGTAGATATATTTGGGCTTCAGGATGAATAAATTAAGAGAAGTAACTAATACAAGAATTAAGGCTCGAAAAGAGCTTCTGTTTTTAGACATCAGGTATTTGATAAGACATTGGATATCCCACTTGAAACCATTAGGATCTTGGTTCCATACTGATTTTTTTAAAGTCAAAAGGCTGATGTTTTCTTTGCTACGTCTGGAAAAACCACTGCCATTGCATCATAAAATATTTCTAGTTCGTCATTGCTAACACTATCGATGGCAATCAGTTGGTTGAGCTTGCTCATTAGCGTCATTCGTATATTTGGGTTCTCTTTGAGGTATTCATCAATCGTTATTAAGTCCGATTTCAAGTTGCTTTTTAGTGCTTTTACAAAACTATAAAGACTTATTATTTGCTCTTGCGATAAATCAAATTCATCTTTCATAATAAGTGCGAATTTATGCTTCTCTTTGTTAGATTCAAGATTGTCAGCGCAAATAATATGAAAAAGTATTGATGCAAGGGCAATATGCAGAACTTCACTGTCGGGATCTTCGAATAATTTATTTTCTTTATTTTCTGTTTCCATCCAGTGCTTTAACGAATTAAACATTACTGCCTCCAATATTCGTTTTTCAGTGAGTAATTTGCCATCCAATAATTAAAATCTGAGCGATGACTTTATATGTTTTGTCACAGAATAAAGATGCTTCGATTATATTCGGAATATGAATTGATTGGTTTGATCTTTATCAATTTGTCCACAAACACTTATTGATATTTGTCACTCACTGAATGTTCTAAATTTGATAGGCTAGTGAGTGAGGGGCCGCATTTTGGAAACACCTTTTTCGGTTTTGTATAGAGTGGGAGAGACAAACGTATGCGACAACACGCAAAAAAAATAGTGATCACTTTGGTGTTGGTTAGTATTTGTTTGTTGCTTTATTCTACTTATGTAAACGCAGGGCAGGGGAGAGTTTATTCGCTCACAATCGATGGTGCTATTAGCCCCGCTAGCGCAGACTATTTTGTTCGTGGGCTCGACGAAGCAGTAAGCAATGGTGCTGATGTTTTAATTTTAAATCTCAATACTCCCGGCGGTTTGGATAAGTCAATGAGAGTGATGATTCAAGCAATACTCGATAGCTCTATTCCCGTTGTTGTGTATGTTTTTCCAAAAGGATCCCGTGCCGCCAGTGCTGGTACTTATCTTTTATACGCTAGCCATATAGCAGCGATGGCTCCTGCGACTAATTTAGGTTCTGCCACGCCAGTGTTAATAGGAATGATAAAACCTCCACCATTAGACGAAGACAAACCTTCAACGGGTGATGAAACGGAACGCCAAGACACTGGCGATGAAGTGCCTGATAACGTACTTCAACATAAAATGGTTAATGACGCAGAAGCTTATATCAAAAGCCTTGCTCAACTAAGAGGAAGAAATGAAGAATGGGCAATGCAAGCGGTAAGGAAAGCCGCCAATTTATCTGCGACAGATGCGCTTGCTGACAATGTGATTGATATCATTGCCTATGACCAAGCCGATTTGATCAAGTCATTACATTTGCGAGAAATTGCTGTAGGACAAACTACAGTTAAATTAACTTTAGTGGAACCAGAGATTATTGAAGTTAATGCGGATTGGCGAACGGAATTACTAATCATCATCACCGAACCAAGTATGGCATATCTTCTTTTGCTGGCTGGGCTTTATGGATTAATGTTTGAGTTTCTCAATCCTGGAGGTTTATTAGCCGGAACTGTAGGCGCTATCTGTTTGCTTTTGGGATTGTATGCGTTAAATATGTTACCGATCAATTTAACAGGACTCGCACTATTAATACTCGGTATCATATTAATGATTTCAGAAGCGATTGCACCGAGTTTTGGGGTGTTAGGTATTGGTGGAGTTTCGGCTTTTGGTATCGGTTCTTTCATGTTGATGGATTCAAAACTACCGGGCTATCAAATCGCACCAGCTCTAATTATAGCCACTTCCTTGATGAGTGGCTTTATAACGATTTTCGTTTTGTCGATGATATTGAAAGCTCGCCGTAAACCTTTGGTGAGCGGTCTTGATGAATTGTTAAACCATCATGCGATCGCCGTTGAAGACTTTGATGGTAAAGGGCATGTCTTAATCCGAGGCGAGGTTTGGCAAGCAGAAAGCAAGGATCAAATTCGAAAATCACAAAAAGTGATTGTTAAAGCAGTTGAAGGATTAAGATTAAAAGTAACGGTGGAGGATTAATTATGATAACCGAGATTGGTTTTTTTCTAATAATTAGCGGACTATTTCTTTTAGCTAGCATTTTTAGAATACTTAGAGAATATGAAAGAGGCGTTATATTTTTACTTGGCCGTTTTTATCGGGTAAAAGGTCCTGGGCTGATTATTGTAGTACCTTTTATTCAACAAATGGTAAGGGTAGATTTACGAACCTTGGTAATGGATGTTCCGACTCAGGATGTTATTTCTCGTGATAACGTTTCGGTAAAAGTTAATGCTGTTATATATTTTCGTGTGGTCGACCCCCAAAAATCAATAATCAATGTCGAGAACTATTTTGATGCAACTAGCCAGCTTGCTCAAACCACATTACGTTCAGTGTTGGGTCAACATGAGTTAGATGAGATGCTAGCGTCAAGAGATAAGCTTAATGTGCATATTCAAGATATTCTCGACAAGCAAACTGACGGATGGGGGATCAAAGTGTCAAACGTCGAAATAAAACATATCGATCTTAATGAGACAATGATACGAGCTATAGCGCGCCAAGCAGAAGCTGAAAGGGAGAGGCGAGCCAAAGTCATCCATGCGGAAGGTGAAATGCAAGCATCAACAAAGTTATTGCAAGCAGCGCAAAAATTAGCTCAGCAACCCGAAGCAATTCAGTTACGCTATTTAAGCACGCTCAGTAATATTGCAGGTGACAAAAGTTCGACTATAGTGTTTCCGTTACCAATTAATATTTTTGAAAAGTTAAATAAAACCGACGCTTAGACTGGTCATTTGGCGAACGCTAGGATGCGAGTTTTAACAAAAAAATATTAATTGAAGGGTTGTTTTTAAAAAGTGCAGGGTGGTTATATCTATTGAAATATTTGCTCGAAACGGGAAGTGTACATTTGTCGCAAAAAGCACATTCCCCCTCCAAAAAAACTTAGTCTCAAAGGTAGAAAATCCTTGTTTAAGCGAGCAGTAAAGGTTCTACAAAAGTCAGAAGTTGTTTTCTATCTCTACCATCGACAAACTCGATCGATTGGATTGACTCAATGCTGTCGTTTTCGCTTGTCATATAAATAGCTGTTGGTTGAGGAATAATATGTTGGTAGTTATCTAACGATATTTCTACAACGTCATCACGTGTGTCATAGGTCAAACCTTTTAGATGAACTGAGTCAACTTGTAGCTGAGCGCCCACATCCATACCAAACACTTCAATGTTAACGTCTCTGTTCTCTAACGTTTTAGAAATTTTGTTAAGCTGACTAGCCCAATCTTGTGTTTTAATTTCACTTATTTTCATCACTCTAAACTCCTAGAATATGTTCACCCTTATGCTAACCATTTTATGTTTGTTATAACCTGATAATTATCAGATATTTTAGAAAAATAAAATAATCAATATAGATAAACCCTTAAGTGAAGTATTACTGACATAAGTCAGTTGTTTTTTGTTGGTATGGTTTAGCTTTGAACTGCTTTACTAATAAAAAAAGGTACGCTAATGATAAATTCACGTCTACAACAAATAGCAAAACAATTAGTCTTTCCCGGAAAAGGTATCTTAGCCGCCGATGAAAGTTTGCCAACGATCGCAAAACGTCTATCAGCAATTGATGTTAGCTCCACCGAAGAAAACCGACTTAGATATCGAAATTTGTTATTTAGTACTGTGGGCATTGAAAATTTCATCAGCGGGGTGATTTTATTTGAGGAAACTCTAAAGCAGAAAAATGAGCAAGGTATTTCTTTAGTCGACTTACTATTAGAAAAAGGGATTATACCCGGAGTTAAAGTCGATAAAGGAATAGTCCCTATTGACAATTATCCCGGTGAGAAAACCACTCAAGGTTTAGATGGTCTCAAGCAACGACTTGATAGATATGTCGAACTAGGTGCACAGTTTAGCAAGTGGCGAGCGGTGATCACCATTGGCAAGCAATCTCCAAGTGATTTTACTATTGACTGTAATGCCTTTGCGCTGGCTCGTTTTGCAGCCATAAGTCAATCAGCAGGACTGGTTCCGATTGTCGAACCGGAAATTCTGATAAATGGTTCTCACAGCTTAGCTCGTTGCGAACAAGTTGCTACCGAAACACTGGTGAGGGTTTTTGACAGGCTTCACCAACACAAAGTGAATTTAGAGGAAATGTTACTTAAAGCAAGCATGGTGACCTCGGGGATGGAATGTGAGCAGCAAGCATCTATCGAAGAGGTTGGTCACGCTACTTTGCGAGTATTATCTCGCACGTTACCTATAGCTGTTCCTGGTGTTGTTTTTCTTTCTGGGGGGCAAAGCGCAGTTCAAGCGACGGAACATTTAAATGCAATTAATCAAAATCAACATCCTTGGGAATTGAGTTTTTCTTTTGGCCGAGCTTTACAGGAACCTGTACTTAAATCGTGGGCAGGGGACGACGCTAATATCTTGACAGCACAGCAAAAACTTCATCATAGAGCTAAGCTTAATAGCGCAGCTCGATCGGGTCTTTACAGCAAGGAATCCGAAACTGATTAGGTTAAAAATTAAAGTTTGTATCGACTCTTCTAGTTTCAAAAAATTAAACCCGTTGATATATATCTTCAAATCGAGTGATATCATCTTCGCCTAGATAAGCACCGCTTTGCACTTCGATTAGTTCTAACATTAATTTTCCTGGATTAGTTAATCGATGTTTTTCTCCGCTGGGGATATACACAGATTCATTTTCAGTAAGTAATTTTTCATCTTCTCCAATTTGAACTAAAGCGCAACCTGTTACCACTATCCAGTGCTCGGATCGATGATGATGCATCTGTAATGACAAAGAGGCACCGGGTTTTACTTTTATATGTTTAACTTGAAAACGGTTTCCCTCGTCTAACGACTCATAGCTTCCCCAAGGACGATATACTTCTTTATGCAATAAGTGCTCATTTCTATTGTGATTGTTTAACTCAGCTACCACTTCTTTTACTTGATCGCTGTTATCTTTGTTTGCAACTAGTAGCGCGTCTTTAGTATCTATCACTACAAGATTATCTAGACCGACCAAAGCGACTATCTTATCTTTGTTGCTCATGGAAAAGGTTTTTGTTGTATTCAATGCAATAACGTCACCATTAAAAACATTGTTATCTTGATCTTTTTCAGCAATATCCCACAGTGCTCCCCAACTACCTAAGTCAGTCCAATTTGCATCCATAGGCACCACCACGACATTTTTTGCCTTTTCCATTACTGCGTAATCTATTGATTCTGAGGGGCAGGAATTAAATGTTTCTCGGTCGAGTTTAAGAAATCCTGCTTCCTTTTCAGCACTTTTGAAAGCCTTTTCACAATGGTCGAATATTTCGGGATTGAGTTGAGCTAAAGTTTTAAGATAAAGACTTGCTTGAAATACAAATATTCCACTGTTCCAAAGATACTCACCGCTTTCCAAAAATTGTTGTGCTAATAGTCTGTCGGGTTTTTCTACAAAGGCTTCAACCTTCAAAACGTCGCCTTCTTTACTTTCGCTTTTAATATAACCATAAGCTGTTTCGGCTCTTGTTGGGATGATGCCCAAAGTTACCAAATGTTGATTTTTAGCTGATTCGGCTGCTAACTCAAGTGAGTGATTAAAAGGGACTTGTTCGGTGATCATGTGATCGGCAGGAAAAACAGCTATGATGGCGTTTTCATCTGTTGTTTGAGCTTGCATCGCGGCGATCGCAATTGCTGGGGCTGTGTTTCGCCCTTCAGGCTCTAAAATAATGGTTTCAGGCTTAGCGTTTATTTCACGCAACTGATCGGCGACCATAAACCGATGTTGTTCGTTGCAAACTACAATAGGTTCACTTAAGTGCTTCACTCGCAGTGCTGTATGTTGTAGTAGGCTGCGATCACCATTAGCGGGCATCAATAACTGTTTTGGATATTGCTTTCTCGATAGTGGCCACAATCGGGTGCCGGAGCCACCAGACAAAATCACTGGGATTACTGAATGCATTTCTTTTTCTCCTAGTAAGGTCAAATTAATTTTTCCGCTATTAAGTTGCAGTCACACCTAAGTTGCAGTCAAAAATGTTAGTGTTCAAATTCCTAATCGCTTAAAAATACCTTCGAGCGACATTCTTGCTATACAAACTACTTGGTCGGCACCACCATAAAATAAATAGACCTGCTGATTGTGAAGCACCGCACCACACGGAAAAACAACGTTGTGAACTTGATTGTGCTTTTCATATTCAGCTTCAGGTTCTAGTATAACTGCGTCAGTTTCAGCAATCACCTGTTTTGGGTCATCTAGTTTTAACAGTAATGCCTCGATTTTGTATATGTCACCGGGCATCGAAATACGGTGGAAAAATAATAGCCAACCAAGCTTGGTTTCTAAAGGGGGTGCGGCAATACCAAATTTTCGATTGTCCCAGTAAGTTTTTCTGGGAGAAATAACTGAATCATCGTTGGTAAGCCAGTTGCCTCCACCAAACACCAAACTATCAACTGAGTTAATACAGATATAACCGTCGACGCGGTGAAATATAATGTATTTCCCGTTGATTTTTTTAGGTAAGATACAGGCGTCTTTATCATCGATACCCGGCGGAGTGATGACCATTGGGCGTTTCCATAACCAGCGTTGATTAACAAAGTCATCGAGCGATATGCTGGTATAAGCGACACGTGGCGTGTATCCGTCAAACGCGGTGTAAAAAACGTAAATATTATTACCCATCAAGCTAATTCTAGGGTCTTCACAGCCAGAATTTCCCGGTCTAAGTTTTTGTTCAAATGCTTCAGTTGGTAGGTAAATCGGGCTAGCGGATCTTTCATCAATGTGAATACCATCGACGCTTGAAGCATAACCAAATACAGAAGTGTTATTCAGCGACATGGCTCGATAAATCAAATGGAATTTCCCCTTGGCGTAAATGGCAGCAGGATTGAAAGTGGCTTTTGCTTCCCAACTAAATTCGGGTCTTGGCATAATAATAGGGTTGCCGGAAAATCGGTTAAAACCTTGCTTAACGCTTGTGCTAACTACAAAGCGGTCATCTTGTTTTGAAGTCATGTTTTCCAACAGTTGTTGCAAAGGAAGAAAAGCAGCGCAACAGGTGGTATCTGCGGCACCATAATAAATATACAGAAGATCCTTTTGAATCAATGCACCAGACGGAAAGATAACGTTACTAATATCGCCGACTAGCTCATATTCTCTTTCAGGAACAAGTAAAGGTTCGCTGGTTCGGCCGATCACTTTTTGCGGATTCTTTAAGTCCAGTAATACAGCTTCGATAGCAAAAGAGCGATCGGATGTAAAATAGTCACTGATATAGGAGTAGATTATCAGCCATCCTTTATCCGTTTTAATTGGCGGAGCACCCACTTCAAGGTGGTCTTTGTGGTTTCTGAGTAAAGGGATCACGTGAGAATCTAAATTTGCATACCAATCCCCCCAGTATTTCGCACTCCAGATCTGTTGTTCCTCATCGAACAATGCTAGCGCAATTTTGGCTGGCGGTAAGTCCGTATGTACTGTTAGCAGTGCGGCGAATTGATTATTAATTTTTTCTGGAAAAAGCGTCATTGCTTTGGCGTTGAATGGTGTGACTGGATGTTTTTCGATTAGTTTACAATCTTCATCACAAATAGCTAAACCGACTCTGATCCCGCTCGCTTCAAAAGGGTAGCAAGACAAGGCTGTATAGAATATGTAAAAGCGGTCATCCAGCCATGTTACTCTGGGGTCTTCACAACCAAATTTATCCCAACATTGATCTGGCACAATTAACTGTTTACGCTGATTAAAATGTATTCCATCCAAACCTTTTGCATAACCAACGGAAGAGATTGATAGCGATTCGTTGATCTGCTCCTTCTGGCGAGATTGGGCTCTATAAAACAAATGGTAATTATGGTTCTTCTTGACGAGACAGGGGTTAAAAGCCGCGCGGGCGTCCCAGTCACTATCTTGACTAGGAAGCAGAAACGGATTTTCATGTAATCGTGTTACCTCAGGCATAATTTCACTCTTTTGGGGTTTCGTCTAACGGAAAACTGGTTATATAAAGTTGGACGACGGGAGTTTTTAAGATCAAAAAGTAGGCGATCCAGCTTTATGAAAGCCGCGCACACAACTGTATCTGCACCACCATAATAAACATAGAGTAAATCTTTGATAATTACCGCTCCGCAGGTGTAAACCACACCAGATTTGAAACCATCGTTTTCATATCGTGCATCTGGTTCTAACAACGGATTAGGGGAGCGATAAATAATTTTTGTTGGTTCTTTTAAGTCCAGCAACATCGCACCAATTTTATACCTGTCAGGATCTCTCTTATCCATCGCGTGATAAAGTACTAACCAGCCTTGCTTAGTTTTTAAGGGGGGAGGCCCCACGCCGCGCATCCAATTGTCCCATTCATTTGCTCTTCCTGAAGAGTGATAATGACTAGTAATAAAATCCTCCTCTTCAAAATTTAAATGGTCGTAGTAATCGATCCGAACTTCTGGTGTTAGGCTATGCAATATGGCAAATTTCCCATTGATCTTTTGAGGGAATATCACCCAGTTCTTATGTGTTTGTTGTGGCGCTGAGATCAAGGTGGGTTTGCGCCAACTCCAAATTTTGTTTAGAAAATCTTTTGTGCTAATAGATGTTAATGCAACCCCTGGCGGATTAACGCCGTCAAAAGCTGTGTAGGTCATATAAATGGTATCACCGATTTGAGTCAATCTTGGGTCTTCGTATCCACCCCAATTAATCCCAGATTGATACTGCTGTGAAAAACTTAAAGGAGTATTTGTTTCACTTTTAAGTGAAGTGCTATCGATATATATCGGTTCATTAAGACGTTCATCAATTGTTACCCCATTGTGACTTGAGGCATAACCAAAATTTGACAACCCGGACTCGCCAATTGCGCGATAAAGTAAATGCACTCGACCCGCAAGGTATATAGCAGCACAATTAAAAACAGCCAAAGATTCCCAATGATTATTGGATGCAGGAGTTAATATCGGGTTCTTAGGAACTCGATCAAAAACTGTAGGTACAAGTTTTTTTTGTGAGTATTCAAATACTTCCTGTAGCGTAAATTCAATTTCTTTGGGTTGTTCTCGGTGTATATATTGAAGGCAAACTGTTTGTCGTTCTAAGGAAATATTAGTTGGTTTTATCCTTTCTTTTATTTGCCATAAGGGGCAAGATGATCGCCATAAAATGTCCTTCGATTTTTTGTTACTAATAAGTACTGCGCTAAGTACAAACGGATAGATAGTGTAAAAAAATACTAACTGACCTTCCTTACGCCGAAAAATTCCGAGCACATGGGGAGTATGTCGTTTAAGCGGTAACGGGCGGTTAGTTTTTTGAATATGATTCAATGAAGATCCTTGACTGATGTTTATTTTCTTTGTCATTGTAGTTCCAACTGAAAGCACCTTGTCGTTTTAATTGAACCAAAATCTCGTTTTAATTGAACCAAAAGCAGTGATGGGCATTGGTAGGTTTATTTCACGCTCGAACACTCCAACCATACAGTAAAGACTACAGCGCAGTTGCCTTATCGTCATTGACAAATGTCACTTTGACAAACTGTACTTTTAGCTAAAAAATCTCTGTTAAGCCACTTCATATTCTAAACATGAAATTATTTTTAATTAACCAGATAGAAACAAAAGTAAGCCCAATTGGAAGAAATATAGATTGATATTAGTTTTCAATTAAAGGATTAGATGACCAAAAAGGACTAGCCGTTTCATCTAAATTCGGATGTTTTTATACAAATTGATGCTGTTGATGAAATTGATTTTTCTATCAAGTTTTGAATGAATAAAACAAATGATTATTTGCGATAGTAATATCAGGTATTCCCCTATATTTTCCCCGATCAAATTCAGTTATGATTACAAGTCGTAGAAAAAAATCATGGGTGAAAAAAGTATTTCCACATAATATCTCATAACTAGATTATAAAGAGGATCTCAAGATGTTGATGAAAACCAAAATAGAAATACCTACTTCTATCGTTTCTTATACTCCTAGTAGTCCTTGTGAAATGTGCTTGCTAAATAGAAATTGTGTTGGTTCGCAAATTAGGAAAGCATTTGCTGATAGTTCTCGTTTCCGTTCGTTTAGATCCTTTTCCGTAAAGAGTTATGAGCACCTTTATTTTTCTGGAGATCAAATAGAAGCTTTATATATTGTTAAATCAGGTTCGTTTAAAACCTACGTCACAAATCAAGGAGGCGACGAGCAAATTATCAATTTTCATCTTGCTGGAGACATCTTGAGCCTAGACGCTCTACCAACCCATCATTTCCAATCGTCGGCGGTTGCGCTTGAGGCTTCGTCTCTGTGCGTCATTCCTTCATTGTATTTCGAAAACTTAGTTAAAGAATTTGTACCTGACTGGTTAATAGATGTTTTAATGGGGCAGTTATCTCAACAGCAGCGAAAAATGTCATCGTTAGGTAAGAAGAATGCTAGAAGGCGAATAGCTGCATTTTTGTGTGATATCTCTGATAACTATCAGGCCTTGGGATACTCTGGTAGGGAAATTAGGCTCAATATGTCACGGGAAGATATCGGAAACTATTTGGGTCTGGCCTCGGAAACGATCAGTCGTATGTTAACAAAGATGAGAAAGGAGGGGGTAGTTAAATTGAATAGACAGAATGTTAAAATCGTCGATTATGAACAGCTATGTAAACTCGCTGATAGATAACTCCTTTAGAGCTTCTTACGATTACCGGCATTGACTATCAAACGCGCTATAAAAATGTTCAAGCAGGAATAAATAAATAGGAAAAAATGTTGCTACTTACAATTTCCATCTCGGCTTAAACGCTGGAATAGAAGGAAAAATTTTAGGCAAGTTTAGTTCAATTAATTCAACGTTGCTTCCTTAATATGTACTGCTTGTGGTCCAAGTATTCCATCAACCACCACAAACTTAAGCCGGGTGCTTTCAGATATTTGATCAGAGCTATCATTATCAAAGCTGTCTCGATGAAAATACACTTCCTGATTATCTTCGGTACAAATCGTGCCATAATTTAGACCTTTAGCTTGGCTCGACACTCTGCCGTACTGAATTCTAAACACCTTATCATCTTCGCTAGTTAAATCTGGATGTCGTCGAATGAATAGTTTAGGGAGGGGGCGTGTAAAACACTCTGTTGAATTTAGTGTTTGGCCGGCTGCTAAGTTATCTTTAGGCTTGGTTTTAAAAACAAACTCAAGTTCTAAATTTTTATATTGAGCATTAAAAGGGGGCGGGTTACAAAATTGAATACCAATTTCAATATTTTTTTCTGAGTGGATTTCAATTTTCTTATCGATCGAATCGAACGAGCAGCGGATCGGTCGCGCTGTCATTTGTTGTCGGTAGCTAATTATTAGCACAGTATTGTCAGAAAATGACTGCTCTATTTCGGTTGTTAAATGTTCACTCATATCATGCGCCCTCGTAGATAGACCTATTTATCTTATCGGTTAATGTGTCAACGCACGATTTGAATATATCTCAAAATGTGTTTATTGCACTGATAAAAATCAGAGGCTAGCGATAGAATGGAAAATAATCAGTTTGATTATTTTCCGATAGAGTTCAACAGAAAACAGTGAAAAGAAAATTTAAACATCACTCATTGTTTATTAAATTCTAGATTTTTAATCACAGATATTTTTGGAACTAATTTTGTGACGATCTGATTACCAAAAGTAAATTCTAAATCAATGGTTTTCTAAAGACCAGAGCACAGCAGAACGCGTCAGCTCAGCCCCCGAATCTAATTGGAGTTTTTGTTTAATATTACTTCGGTAAGTGTCGATAGTTTTGACACTCAAATTAAGCATTTTGGCTATTTGAGAGGTCTTTTTTCCATTTCCGATGAGTTCAAAAACTTCGAGTTCTCGATCAGAAAGTAGCGCCATCGGTGAAAAGTCGGTCGATTTTATCTGAGATGAAACTTTGCTCAATAGGCGCTCAGTCATCTTGGGGCTAACATAAACTTTATTCGAGATAACATGTTTGATAGCATCGAGTAAATGTTCAGCAGAATCTTGTTTGTTGACGTAACCTAACGCGCCATTATTTAACGAGCGCTCGGCGAACAGTTCATCGTCGTACATAGACAACGCAATAATCTTCATCTCTGGTCGCCATTGGTGTAAATTTTTGATCAAATCCAGCCCGCTACCATCGGGCAAAGAAATGTCAATTATCGCCAAATCTGGTTTTAGAATTTGCTTCATTTGTTTTGCTTGATAAACATTTGCAGCTTCACCACAAACGTCTAAGTTTTCATCAGTGTTGATTAACTGAACTAATCCTTTACGAACTAACTCGTGGTCATCAACAATGAAAATTTTTTGTGATGTCTTCATACGCGTGAACTTGTCCCTGAAATATTGAAAAATAGAAAACTTGAAGACGACTAGCATTCAAACTACATCAACCTTGATGGCATCTGTTACATTACATTATTTATGATGAAATAGCCAAGATTTTAGAGATTATAAAAAATCAATTGAACTGAGTGTTTGCTTTATCTCAAAGGGCTATTTTGCTGAAATTAAGTCAATTTATGTAGTCACAATATTTATCTTTTATTTGATTAATGTCAGCGTCAACTGTTTTGCCGGGAACTATACTTTTCCGTAGCGCGAGTGTTTGTAAATAGGCTCCTGAGAAGTAACAAAAGAGACCAATTTTTATAGTGAAATAGTGGTGGTTTAATAAATTTCCAAGTAAATCAAGGTGATAGTTCCAGTGACAAAAGGGAGACGGCTTTTAGCCATCGGTGGGTAATTGCTAACCCGAAAAAAATTGTTAATTTCGACATTTGAATGGAGAGCATTATGACTGATATTGAAGTCAACGATCACAGTCAAACAAACGAAATCGACGTAGATAATGAGGAAAGCAAAATATTATCTATTCCCGATGAGTTACCTGTTTTGCCTCTGCGTAATTTGGTTATGCTTCCTTATACAGTGGCTTCAATATCGGTTGGTCAGATGTCTTCATTAGGGTTGCTTGAGAGTGTGATAGAGGACGAAAAATTAGTCGCTATCGTCGCTTATAAAGACTCTAAAATAAAAACCCCCAAGCCAGAACAACTCTATACCTATGGTTGTGTTGCGCAAATATTACGTGCGCGCCCTTCGCATAATGGCAGTATCAATGTCTTGTTACAGGGACTCAATAAATTCAAGATCGAAGAATGGACAAGACAAGAACCTTATCTGCAGGCTCGTTTAACTATCATCAATGATATTGAACTAGAAAAAGATGATATCGAAGCTGAAGCGATACGCAATAATTTGTTGGAGTTGTTTACGCGATTAGTGTCTATGCTTTCTTTTTTGTCTGAAGATTTATTGCATTCAGTCGCTGAAACTCAGGACTACCGCCATTTGATTTATCTCATCAGTTCTAGCATGCAGCTGGATGTTGTTAATGCACAGGAAATCCTTGAGCAAGACGATCTTCTGAAGAAAATGCACAAACTAACAGAATTACTTGACCATGAAATTCAAGTGATGGAACTTGGCAAAAAAATTCATCACGAAGCCCAAGGAGAAATGGAAAAGGCTCAAAGAGAATATGTATTACGTGAGCAGATAAAAGCCATCCAACGAGAACTAGGTGAAATGATCAATCGACAATCACTTCAATTTTTTTCTGTTTTGCCGTTTCTGCAATCGGTACCGTGACTTCCAACACACCATTTTTACAGTGAGCCTCAATTCCTTTTGCGTTTGAAGCATCAGGCAAGTGTACGTTGCGATAAAAACTTCCGTAGGCACGTTCTATGAAACGATAGTTTTCTTTGGTTTCCTCAACGTTTGTTTCACGATTACCTTCGATAACCAAGTTGCCATTATCCATAGTGACTTTAATATCTTTAGGGTTAACACCAGGTATATCCGCGCGGATAAGGTAAACATTGTTTTTCTTCTCGACATCTATATCAGGTTGCCAATCTCCCAATAAATCAGACTGTCGACGATCAAAAATGCTGTCACGACTCCAAAAACGATTCATTTCATCTGAGAGTTGTGAAAACAAGGGCAAGTTAGGTTGAGCCATTAATGATTGGCGCTTAAAAAGTGACATAACAATTTCTCCTCAGTTAGTTTAAATAATAGCCCCCATTTTAAGTAATAAGACCCCTCACGAAGCACAGAACCTATTAAAAAAAGAGAACTCTTTACTGGTATAAATAACACTTCAACTACCCACTTAACACTCTACTAGTAACACTGTTTTTTTCTCTGACAAAAATCAATTAAGTAGAATATGTTGGTGTTGTTTTATATAAGTTAATTCTTAGGCTTCGGGAAAAGAGGGTAAGCAGAACCGGTAAAAAGTGCTATTTTTTTAATTTGGGTCATGCAGATTTGTTAGGCTACTAGGGTTCTAATTTACGTCTTTTGGTAAAGAAATATAGGCTTTATTTCTTCTTTAACTATTTGTGAAACATTAAATTTGGTTTATCATCACCGTTAATAATCAATTCACTATGTAAATCCTTGGAGAACAGATGAAATCATTTTTCGCAGCACTAGCGTTTATCTATTCAGCGACATGCTTAAATTTAATGGCTGAAAAATTGTCAGATAATGAAAAACCAACCAATATATATTTTGGTTCCGATATGCCTACTGAGGGTAATCTAGCTATTGGAGTCTATAGTAAAGGTGAACTTGGCAGTTTCAGCTCATTAATTGATCAGAATTCAAAAGGAGGCCTTACCCATGCTATTAAGGCCTCTGGTTTTGATGGTAAAGCGATGACAACAAAGGTTATTACCGCTCCAATGGGGTCGGGTTATGATGAAATCATGCTTGTAGGGTTAGGGGAAAAGGATAAAGTAAAAACAAACCTTGAATGGCAAAATCTCGGCGGCAACGCGATACAAGATGTAATTTCTTCGTTTAAGACTTCACCAGCTATGGTACTTGAGGTTAATGCAGATATTGTTGCTAATATCGCGTTTGGGGCAAAATTAGGTAGTTATTATTTTGATAAATATTACACCTCCGAAAAACGCCATAAGAGTCAGTCGAGCTTAAGCTTTGTTACCAGTCATAGTGACGAGGCAAAGCAAATATACCAAGCGGAACATGATCCAGTTGCAAATGCTATTTGGCATGCTCGCAACATTTCTAATGAGCCTGCTAATATTATCTATCCTGAAAGTTTTGTTGATCGTTGGAAGAAACACTTTAAAGGGATGAAGAATATCAAAATAAAAGTGCTTGACGCAAAAGACATGCAAAAATTGGAAATGGGAGCAATCTACGGCGTAGGGCGAGGAAGCAAAAGGCCGCCAAGAATGATGATTGTCGAATATATGGGCGGCGATAAAAAGGATAAGCCAGTGGTTATTGTTGGCAAAGGGATCACCTTTGATACTGGCGGTATTAGCATCAAAAATCCACCCAATATGTGGAATATGAAATTTGACATGTCTGGGGCAGCTAGCACTTTGGGTACATTACACGCTCTTGCAGGGCAAAAAGCCAAAGTAAATGTCGTCGGTATTGCTGCATTGGCAGAAAATATGCCGGGGGCTAACGCGCAGCGCCCTGGAGATGTGGTTAAATCTATGTCTGGTAAAACAATTCAGATCCGCTCCACTGATGCAGAAGGTCGTTTGGTACTTGCCGATGCCATTTACTACGGTGATAGTCAATATAATCCTTCTCTTTTAATCGATATAGCCACTTTAACTGGCTCAGCTAGTCGTGCATTGGGCAAAGATTACGCGGCATTATTTACCCGACACGATGAACTTGCAAAAAAACTTCTAGAGATGGGTAAACAGACTGGTGATGAACTCTGGCAATTGCCGCTCAATGAGAATCATTTTAAGGCAATTGAAAATGACGTTGCTGATATTATGAATTCTGGACCGACTGCTCCCGGAGCAAGTGCTGGCGCAGCTTTTCTTGGTAGCTTCGTTCGAGAGACTACTCGTTGGGCGCATATTGATATTGCTGGAGTAGCATTTAATGATAAAGCGACTGCAACTAAAGCGTCGCCCGGCTCTACTTCTTTTGGTATAAGGCTACTTAACAGCTATATTAAAAAGCACTTTGAAAGTGAAAAACAATAAAGATAAAAGCAATTTTATTAACCTTTAAGGTGCGATACGAAGGAGTTGAGCACCTATTTGAAAGCTTTACCTCAAAAGGGTAGTTTTTTGTTTGTAGATTATCAAAATGCGCAAATCTTTATCTTTTAACAAAGTTCAACTAAGCTGAATGTTAGGTAATTTTAATACAAGACTCCTTGTAATTTCTTATTAGTGGAAAAAATGAAACGAACCGAAACGAACCGAAACGAACCGAAACGAACCGAAACGAACCGATAGAACCTTATTAGAACAAATGAAAATAAGCGACTTGGAAATTCAAAGTCGTATGGATTTGTTGGCGTTTGATCGAGAATCAATCGAACGGTTAGCCAGTTATAAATCATTAATCGAAGAAAGCATTGACGATATAGTCGATGAATTTTATGAGAAACAAACAGCAATCGATGAAATTTCCCTGCTAATTGGCGATGCTGATACCTTGTATCGGTTGCGAAACGCGCAGCGTAAATATGTGATTGATTTATTTTCTGGTAATTTTGATGCTGAATACGTTAATAATCGTTTGAGAATTGGTATGGTTCACAAACGAATAGGTGTTGAACCAAAGCTTTATTTGTCAGCAGTAAACATCTTAAAAGAGCTAATCATTTTGGTATTAAAAGATAATATTCAGGATGAATTAGAATTGCAGAAGACTTTGAGTGCCTTAAGCAAGGTCATGTATTTTGATATCACGCTGGTTTTTGATACTTATATTGACTGTTTGGTTGGTGAAATCGAGAACGCAAAACGTAAAACTGAAGATTACGCTTTTAGTTTGGAACAAAAAGTTGCCGAGAGAACTAAGCAGCTTGAGGAGCAGGCTAAGTTAGATCCATTAACAGAATTATACAATCAACGAGCTTTACAGCACGTATTAAATAGAGATTTGGCGTCGGCGAGAAGAAGATCCACTAAGTTATCCTTGGTTTATTTTGATGTTGACGATTTTAAGCAAATTAACGATCAATTTGGACATCTCAAGGGCGACGAAGTTTTAAAATATGTAGGACAGTCGCTTTTTGCCAATATAAGAGAGGTTGATACACCTTGCCGTTATGGCGGTGACGAATTTTGTTTAGTTTTACCAGAATGTTCTCTAGACAATGCAAAAGGGATCTGCGAAAAAATAATTGAGTACTTTTCTAAACAATATCCTGATTTTTATCTTAGCTTCGGAATTGCCCAAACAGGCCCTGACAATTTTGTTGAAGGTCAAGAACTGATAAAAATGGCGGATGAAAATATGTATAAAGCAAAATCTAAAAAGGGGTTTCAGATTGTATCTTAGCTGAATAGTTAGACCATAACCCCTAATGTAGATAATTTTATTTTGGTTATTTCTTTAACATAAATAATAGATGTTAGTTACCAAGCCTCATCTTTTGTTTTAGATGTTCTGGTAAATCAGGCAGCTCAGAACGAGGAATAAGGAAAGTCGAGATATTAAATAGTTCTCTGAAAAAACGATTGTTTTGAGTAGTTTTACTCAGATATTCATGACCTGACGATCCGCCAGTACCAATTTTCCCTCCAATCATTCTATGAACCATGACGGTGTGTCTATGACGCCATTGAGTAAATAATTCATCGATATCTGTAAGCTTTTCGAGTATTTGATAAGGCTGCTGAAATGCAGGTTCATCTCTGTACAAATTGATAAAAATAGCGCTAAGTAATGAAATTCGACTCATTCTAACGCTCCCATCATCAACTAATTGATCAAAGTTCTCTTGATCAAACAGTGCGTCAAATTTTGCTCGAGTTGCTTTTAGATCATTAGTTTGAAATTCCCTTTCTTTGTCGCTCAAATAGTCTACTTTGCTAATGATATCTAAATCTCTTTTGGCCATATCGTCCAGTGCTTTTTGGTAAGCTTGGATGAATGAAAAATTATTTGTTTCTAAGAAGGGTATTCGCTCTAGCCAAGATTCAATTAAGTCAAATAAGCTGGATTTTTTTTCAAGTTCTATAAGGTAAGTCCTGTCTTTATCATTTAATCGGTCATAAAAAGATTTTCTATCAAAATTGATTCGATATTCCATTTTTAGGCCAAGAAGAATTTCAATTTCCTTAAATTGAATACTTTGGAACCCGCTTGCTGGCACGAGGTAATCTCTAAAATCTAAGAAGTCTAGGGGCGTCATAGTTTCTAAAATATTAATTTGGTCGTTTAATACCTTTTGAATTTTGATAATTCGGTCGAGACGTTGAATAATTTTTCCATGATTCTTTTCACAAAGAGATGGCTTATCAAACAGGCTGATGATTGACCGTAATTCATGGAGCACTTGCTTAAACCAAAGTTCGTATGCTTGATGAACAATTATAAAAAGCATTTCATCGTGAGCCTCTTCGTCTTGATACTGCCCGCTGATGGGATTTTGAGTGTCGAGAAAGCGAGACAGGTCGAGGTATTCACCGTAGTAACAAGGAGTTGTATTTTTTTGCATCGGGCACATTTGCGATTAGCCTTTTTTTGATTGTCAGACTCGATACTAGCATTTCATTTTTAGGCTGCCAATAACTATGCGATTTTTTTGAAATGATGCACATTATTAAGATGAATTTAGAAATAACTTTGCGTACAATGGCAAAGTTAGACTAACCTACAATAGCGATCGTTTTTGTTTGGTTGTGTTAAGTCTTTAATGATTATTGTTATTTGCTATTAGGAAACAGAATGTACGAGTCATATTACAAATTTACCGGTAAACCATTTCAGTTAGCTCCTGACCCCTATTTTTTCTTTGGAAGTAGTACTCATAAACGAGCGTTAGCCTATCTAAAATATGGGCTTTCTCAGGGTGAAGGTTTTATAGTCGTTACGGGTGATGTTGGAACGGGTAAAAGTACCTTAGTAAGAACTCTTTTCCATTCGTTAGAAAGCAAGGATGATGTTGTAGCAGCTGAACTAATTAATACTCAGCTAGATTCAACTGAAATTTTAAGGATGGTTGCTGCCGCATTCGGTTTAGCTCACAAAGATAATAAAAAATCTTCTCTTTTGAAAAACCTCGAAAACTTCTTTATCGCTCGTTCTAAAGATGGCAAACGATGTATGTTAGTAGTTGATGAAGCGCAAAATTTACCTCATGAAACGATAGAAGAATTAAGAATGCTCTCTAATATGGTGTTTGAAGGTAAAACTCTGCTCCAAATATTTTTGTTAGGTCAATCCGAATTTAGAGAAAACCTGAGAGCACCAATACTTGAACAAGTTCGTCAAAGGGTAACAGCTTCCTATCATCTTGCCCATTTGGATGGTGAAGAAACTCAGTCATATATTGAACATCGATTAAGTAAAGTTGAGTGGAAAAACAATCCTTCTTTTACAGCTGAAGCTTTTCAGCTGATTTATGAATTTAGTGAAGGTGTTCCAAGAATAATTAATACAACATGCGATCGTTTATTGTTGTATGGGTTTTTGGAAGAGAAAAATAAAATTGATGGCGAAATTGTTAAGCTCGTAACTGAAGAAATCATGGCTGAAAATGATGCAGGAAAAGATAATGCTTCAGCTACCGAAGGGAAAATTAAGCTAGATTCAGCACTTCCTGAAGATGCCACGCCTATGGATATAAGAGTGCATCAGTTAGAAAGAGAAATGGAAGAGCTTAAGAAGAGATTTCGTAAAGAAAGAGACTTTATGAGAAAAGTCGTTCAGATTTCTCTGAACTTTGACGACGACTAACCCATTTAAGCTAATCTCATCCTAAAAAATCAGATTTTTATAGGATGAGATTTGTTACTGTTTAGCGTTTATCTATTTGTTCTACATCTCGTTGCTTTTCACCAGTATACAATTGACGAGGGCGACCAATTTTCTGAGTTGGTTCGGCAATCATTTCAGTCCAATGAGACACCCATCCTACAGTTCTTGCAAGAGCGAAAATCACTGTGAACATATTCATTGGAATACCGATGGCATTTAATATAATCCCAGAGTAGAAATCGACATTTGGGTAAAGTTTCTTTTCGATGAAGTAAGGATCTTCAAGAGCAATCCTTTCGAGTTCCATAGCAACTTTTAAAATCGGGTCATTGGTTTTTCCTGTTGCTTCAAGGACTTCATGAGCACTATCTCTCATAACTTTAGCTCTAGGGTCAAAGTTTTTATAAACTCGATGACCAAAGCCCATTAGTCGGAACGGGTCATTTTTATCTTTGGCTTTTGCAATATATTTGGGGATTTGACTGACATCACCGATTTCATTAAGCATTCTTAAACATGCTTCGTTTGCACCACCATGAGCAGGTCCCCAAAGCGAAGCTATACCAGATGAAATACAGGCAAAAGGATTGGCTCCGGAAGAACCGGCCAATCTTACCGTTGATGTCGAGCAGTTTTGTTCATGATCGGCATGAAGTGTGAAAATTCGATCCATAGCTTTGACTAGAATGGGATCAGGTTTTTCATCATGAGAAGGCATTGAAAACATTTGATTGAGAAAGTTTTCGGCATAGCTCATTTCATTTCGAGGATAGACAAAAGGTTTTCCAATTGAGTAGCGGTAACACATAGCGGCGATTGTCGGCACTTTTGCCAGCAATCTAAAAGCACTTTTTTCACGATGGGCTTCATTGGTTATATCGAGTGAGTCATGATAAAAAGCGGATAAAGCACCCACAACTCCAACCATAATCGCCATAGGATGCGCGTCACGACGGAAACCATTGAAAAAGTGAGTGAGTTGTTCATTAAGCATTGTGTGATTGTTAATCCGATCAACAAAGGCCTGTTTTTCTTCGATGTTTGGAAGATCGCCGTTTAGAAGCAGGTAACAAACTTCCATAAAGTCACAACTGTCAGCAAGCTGGTCTATCGGATAACCTCTATAAAGTAAAATGCCTTTACCTCCATCGATAAAGGTTATTTTTGATTCACAAGAGGCTGTGGACATAAAGCCAGGATCATAGGTGAATACGCTGTTCTTAACCAAGCTAGCAACATTAATAACATCATTTCCTAAACTGGGAGAATACATATCCAGTTCGAGGGTTTCACCGTTTGGTAAAGTTAGTGTGGCGGTCTTATCCGTCATAGTGTTCGCTCCAGGCTAAATTATTTAGGTTCATGACTCTAACAGTTATTTTTTTACAGCGCGTAACTATAGAAGCTATAAAAATTTTGTCAATTAGATTAAAGTGCTTTTGAGCTGATTCTGAACATAATCTAATCAATTATGATCGCAATCAGTAAAATTCAACAATACATTTGTATTCAGTAGTTTAGGCTTATATAATTACGCCAACAGAAATTGCTTCAATAAAAGCATCTGTATGACTCGTTCATATTTGATCAAGTTCTGAAGTTGATTGTAAAAAGTTTAACAGAATTACAAAAAATTACCTAAAATACTAGTAGAGACCTTTGCAGGAAACAAATAACAAGTAAAAATGACTAAAATGCCCCTGATTTACGTTGTAAAATTTGTCAATAGCAAGCTATTAACTGCATTTTCCGCCTTAATCAGAAACATTTTAGCCGGTTTTTCTTTTGCCATCGTTTCGTGCAAAGGTCTCTAATATAAATTCTATATCAAACTCATCGAGAAGAACTGATATCGTGAAAAAAAATAGACCAGGAAGCATAACGCTCCTCATGATGGCCAATTTAAGTTGGCCTATTACCGCCATTTCTTCCATCCTACATCGAATTACTGGTGTCCTTTTAGTCGCTACGGTTCCCTTTACCTTCTGGCTTTTAGAGAAAAGCTTGACCTCTCAGGCAGAATTTAATCAGGTAAAGTCGATTATTCAAGGTGATTTGGTTAAGTTTATTATATGGGTTGTACTGTCCATGCTTAGCTATCATATTGTTGCAGGTATTCGTCATATGTTTATGGACGCCGGGATCGGCGAATCCTTAGAAGGTGGTCGGCGTGGTGCGCAATTGGTGATTATTTTCGGTGTTCTGATTGCGATCGGACTAGGAGTTTGGTTATGGTAAAGTCAGTCACAAGTTTAGGTCATAGTGGGCTACATGATTGGATGATTCAACGCTCTACGGCCGTTGTACTTGCAGCTTATGTGATTTATCTAGCGGTGTTTTTGTTTTCAACACCTAATCTTGAGTTTACCGTTTGGCAGGCGTTGTTTGCTCAAACTTGGTTTAAAATATTTTCATTTTTAGCGATTGCTTCATTGTGTTTTCATGCGTGGACAGGTCTTTGGATCATAACCACCGATTATTTAAAATCAGTCGGTCTACGATTATTTTCTCAATTAATTGTCATTGTTTCTTGTTTCGCGATTCTCCTTTGGGGCGCACATATTTTGTGGAGTTTATAAATGTCAGTACCAGTTTTAACCTTTGACGCAGTTATCGTCGGTGGTGGCGGTGCTGGAATGCGCGCTTCACTCCAGTTAGCCAAGTCCGGGCAAAAAGTAGCCCTTATCTCAAAAGTTTTTCCAACTCGTTCACATACGGTTTCTGCACAAGGCGGGATCACGGTTGCACTAGGAAATAGTCATGAGGATGATTGGCGTTGGCACATGTACGACACCGTTAAAGGATCTGACTATATTGGCGATCAAGATGCGATTGAATATATGTGTCAAGAAGGGCCTGACGCAGTCATCGAACTCGAACACATGGGATTACCTTTTTCCAGATTAGATAATGGCAAAATTTATCAACGACCTTTTGGTGGACAGTCTTTAAATTTTGGCGGTGAACAAGCGGCTCGAACGGCTGCAGCGGCTGATCGAACGGGTCATGCTTTATTGCACACGCTTTATCAACAAAATCTAGCAGCGAAAACTAACTTTTTTAACGAATGGTACGCCATTGATTTGGTAATGAATGATGATGGTCAATGCTGCGGCGTGATTGCAATGTCGATTGAAACTGGTGAAGTGGTTCAATTTAAGTCGCGGGCGACTGTTTTTGCAACTGGTGGTGCAGGAAGAATTTACCAATCTACGACTAATGCTTTAATCAATACTGGAGACGGTGTTGGTATGGCGTTAAGAGCGGGTATTCCCGTTCAAGATATTGAAATGTGGCAGTTCCACCCAACGGGGATCGCCGGCGCGGGCGTATTAGTGACTGAAGGTTGTCGTGGTGAAGGCGGTTATTTAATTAATAAAGATGGTGAACGTTTTATGGAACGTTATGCGCCTAATGCAAAGGATTTAGCAAGCCGCGATGTTGTCGCTCGTTCGATGACTAAAGAAATATTAGAAGGGCGTGGTTGTGGGCCAAATGGTGACCACGTGATGCTTAAGCTTGATCATCTCGGAGCTGAAACTCTTAATAAACGTCTGCCTGGTGTTTGTGAATTATCAAAAACCTTTGCTCATGTTGATCCCGTCGACGCACCAATTCCTGTTGTTCCAACTTGTCATTATATGATGGGCGGTATTCCAACCAATAAATTTGGTCAGGTTGTTGGTAAAAAATCTGGTGAAGAAGAATACATTGTTGATGGCTTGTATGCCGTTGGTGAAGTTGCCTGCGTATCGGTTCATGGCGCAAATCGTTTAGGTGGCAACTCATTGTTAGATCTTGTCGTTTTTGGAAGAGCAGCCGGTATGCATTTAGAAGAGTCATTAGCTGCTGGATTAGAGCAAAATGAATGTTCTAAAGAAAATATTGAAAAATCCCTTGCGAGGGTTAACCGTTGGGAAGAGGCAGAGTCTGGCGAAGATCCAGTTTCATTGCGTTATCAAATGCAACAAATCATGCAGAATAATTTTGGCGTTTTCCGTACTGGTGAATTAATGGTAAAAGGAATGGTTGAACTAGAAGCCGTCGCTGAAAAATTAAAATCGGCTATGCTTACTGATAAATCAAAGTCATTTAATACCATGCGTATTGAGTGTTTAGAGTTAGATAATCTTATGGCGATTGCAAGAGCGACTGCAAAAGCGGCTAATTTCCGTGAAGAGAGCCGTGGCGCTCATAGTCGAGAAGATTTCCCAGAAAGAGACGATGATAATTGGTTAACTCACAGTTTGTACTATCCAGAAACGCACGAAATGGACAAACGAGCAGTGAACATGGAGCCTATTACAGTAGAAGCTTTCCCACCGAAGGCGAGAACCTATTAATTTTTTGAGTGTTCGTTTTTGCTCAAATTTAGTTAAGAATTAAGATTCAATAAGAGAAACAAAATATCATGCAATTTTCGATTTATCGATACGACCCTGATACAGATACCAAGCCGTATATGAAAGATTATACATTGGAGATAAAAGCTGGCTCCGATATGATGTTGCTTGATGCTTTAATCTTACTTAAAGAGCAAGATCCGACTATAGGGTTTAGACGTTCTTGTCGCGAGGGAGTTTGCGGTTCCGACGGGATTAATGTTAACGGTAAAAATGCGTTAGCCTGTGTCACATCCTTGTCATCATTAAAAGGTAAAAAAGTCACTATTCGTCCGTTGCCGGGATTGCCGGTTATTCGTGATTTGGTAGTCGATATGACCCAATTTTATAAACAATACGAAAAAATTCGACCTTATTTAATTAACGATGATGCTCAACCAGTTCGCGAGCATCTTCAATCCCCCGAAGATCGTGAAAAGCTTGATGGTTTATATGAATGTATTTTATGTGCCTGTTGCACGACTTCATGCCCATCCTTTTGGTGGAATCCTGATAAATTTATCGGTCCAGCTGGCTTGTTGCAAGCCTATCGATTTATTATCGATAGCAGAGACACAGAAACCGAATCTCGTTTGGCCGATTTGGATGATGCTTATAGTTTGTTTCGTTGTCGTGGAATCATGAACTGTGTGGCGGTTTGTCCTAAAGGGTTGAATCCGACTAGAGCTATCGGTCATATCCGCTCAATGATGCTTGATCGTGGTTTATAGTTGTAAAATGCTTTCGCAGTACAATTAGAAGCTAAAACAGAGCAAAGTTAGAAAAAAACGACTATTTTAAATAACATACATTATTAATTTTTTATTAACCATTCAATCTAATTTATTGGACATATCATCATGAATTTACATGAATACCAAGGTAAGCAATTGTTTAAAGACTATGGTTTACCTGTTTCAAACGGGATCGCCGTTGATTCACCAAAAGCTGCTTTTGAAGCTGCTGGTCAAATTGGCGGAGATAAATGGGTTGTAAAGACACAAGTACATGCTGGAGGACGCGGCAAAGCCGGTGGGGTGAAACTCATCACCAAAAAAGAAGAAGCTAAAGATTTTGCGGCTCAGTGGTTAGGTAAAAATCTAGTTACCTATCAGACAGACGCAAATGGACAGCCTGTTTCTAAAATTTTAGTCGAAGAGTGTACAGATATCGCCGATGAGTTGTATCTTGGCGCGGTAGTTGACCGTTCAACTCGAAGAGTTGTGTTTATGGCTTCGACAGAAGGTGGGGTTGAAATTGAAAAAGTAGCCGAAGAAACACCTGAAAAGATTCATAAAGCAGCAATCGATCCACTAGTTGGCGCGCAACCCTATCAAGGCAGAGAATTAGCTTTTAAGCTTGGCCTTGAAGGAAAGTTGGTTAAACAGTTTACTTTTATTTTTATGCAGTTATCTAAATTATTCCACGACTTAGATCTTGCACTATTAGAAATCAATCCTTTGGTAATTACCGATGCTGGTGATTTACATTGCTTAGATTCAAAAATTAGCATTGATGGAAATGCCGTTTATAGACACCCTATTTTACGTGACATGCACGATCCTTCTCAAGATGACGAAAGAGAAGCGCTAGCGGCATCATTCGAGCTTAACTATGTTGCTCTTGATGGAAATATCGGTTGTATGGTTAACGGTGCTGGTCTCGCTATGGGAACCATGGATATCGTTAATTTGCACGGAGGTTCTCCGGCTAACTTCCTTGATGTTGGGGGTGGGGCGACCAAAGAACGCGTGGTTGAAGCATTTAAAATTATTTTAACCGATGACAAGGTTAAAGCGGTATTAGTTAATATATTTGGGGGTATCGTCCGATGTGATCTCATCGCCGAAGGTATCATTGGTGCGGTTGAAGAGGTCGGTGTTGAAGTGCCGGTTGTTGTTCGACTTGAAGGAAATAACGCAGAAAAAGGCCGTCAAGTTTTGGCTGACAGCGGATTGAATATTATAGCTGCAACCGGTTTGGCGGATGCTGCACAGAAAGTTGTTGCCGCTGCGGAGGGCAAATAAATGAGCATTTTAATCGACAAGAATACTAAAGTAATTTGCCAAGGTTTTACTGGTTCTCAAGGGACTTTTCACTCTGAACAAGCCATTGAATACGGCACTAAAATGGTTGGCGGTGTTACGCCGGGCAAAGGCGGGCAAACGCATTTAGGTTTACCTGTTTTTAATACCGTTAAAGAAGCAGTTGAAAACACTGGAGCCGAAGCTTCGGTTATTTACGTACCTGCTCCATTTTGTAAAGATTCTATTTTAGAAGCTGCCAACAGCGGAATTAAACTAATCGTGTGTATCACAGAAGGTATTCCAACACTTGATATGCTTGATGCGAAAATCAAATGCGATGAATTAGGTGTTCGTCTAATTGGACCAAACTGTCCGGGTGTTATTACTCCAGGCGAATGTAAAATCGGGATTATGCCGGGCCATATTCATAAGCCAGGAAAAGTTGGGATTGTTTCTCGATCAGGAACTCTAACCTACGAAGCGGTTAAGCAAACGACGGATACAGGTTTTGGTCAATCAACTTGCGTTGGAATTGGAGGCGATCCAATCCCCGGTTCTAACTTTATCGATATTTTAGAAATGTTCCAAAACGATCCGAAAACAGAAGCGATTGTCATGATTGGTGAGATTGGTGGCACCGCTGAAGAAGAAGCAGCAGCTTTCATAAAAGCAAATGTCACTAAGCCCGTTGTTTCTTACATTGCTGGAGTGACGGCTCCTCCCGGTAAAAGAATGGGGCACGCAGGCGCAATTATTTCTGGCGGAAAAGGAACTGCTGATGAAAAATTTGCAGCACTTGAAGATGCCGGAGTTAAGACTGTTCGTAGCTTGGCTGATATTGGAAGTGCTTTGAAAGAAGTGACTGGTTGGTAGTTTTTGGCCAAACAAAAGGTAAAGCGCTCTCGGGCGCTTTAGAAATAAATAATTGCGTTCGTATCTCAAGGCCAAGCTAGTTAAACCTAAAGGCAGCTATATTTAGAATTAATTTTTCGAGAATAGACTGTTTGCCCAATTTAAAATGTTATCAATGAGCCACTCTTTATCTTTTCTTAATATAAAAGTATGATCACTGCTAGCGTTATAAGCTAGCTGCAGGTTTTTATGTGCAGCAATTTCTGGTAAACAGTCCGCAAACTGTTCTTCATAATTATAAAACTGTTTCCAACCACCGGTATAAACAACTAAGACATTTTTGTTCTTATTTAATGCCCTTGTCATATTATCTTTAAACTGTTCAATTGGTGGAAAAATCATTCGGTAGTTAGCTTTTAAACGGGTTTGACTGAAGTCATCTTTTTGAAAAGTAATCATTTTAAATATACGTTTAATTAGATTAGACCAGCTAACAAGATTAAATAATTTTGGTGCAAAATGACGAAATTTAAATCCGATCGTCGGGTAGGCATATCCGTCGACGGGGATTATGCCGACGACTCTGTCATCGTTAAATCCAATTTCATAAGCGTTATCCGCGCCGGTACATATTCCACAAATAACGAATTGATTAATACCTTTATTATTTTGCAAATAATCCATGGCATCTTTTATATCTTGTTTAACATTTTCGTTCAGCGTCGCTGAATTTTTTCTTGCTAGGCTGTCACCCTTTCCTGAAAGATCGATCCGCATTGAGTGATAACCGAATTTTGCAAATTTACGTGATAAGGAGACGTAAATTCGAAATGGACCGATTCGGTGGAGTAGGCCTGAATTTACGAAAATGAAAGCTGGCAGGGATGTCGAGCTATCTTTGGGCTCGGTTAAAATTCCTATAAGTCCGCTTTTTGGTCCGAACTGGACTATCTTTTCAATCATTTTGTTAACTTATTTGTTATATGTGAAATAATACCTTGTAGCGCGATAGTTGTTTCAATTTGCGAAATATCAGACCAGCAAATAGTGGTGTCAAACTGGCTGTAAATAACTTCATTAGCAGATTTTATTTCAGCCTTTGGAAGTTCTTCTATTAGATCGCAGTTGCTCGAATTGATTAAGTAAAGGTTAGCACATTTGGCTTTCATTAGGTCGATATCAGTTAATGTATTAACATCTTCCATGAAGCGATTTGAAAATGTAAAGCCAACAAGCTCGTTTGGAAAACTCTCATCAATTGTTCGAGCAGTACTAAACCGGTCAGGGTCACAAAGCATAGATTGATGAGTTTCTTGTAGTTTATGGAGGTAATCCTGACCATTGATAACGGGATCTAAAAATACCAAGTTATCGATGTCGTCTCTATCAATAGATACTTTGGCCGCAAGAGTCGCACCAAGCCGAGCACCAACAATGCTGACGGAATCGAGCCCAGATTTCGTTTTTAGTTCTTCAATGGCAACGTTAATATCTCTTAGCCAATGTTCAAGATCACATTCTTCACTTCTGCCATCAGAGTCTCCGGTACCAAAGTAGTCGAACCTTAAAACGTGAGCTCCGCTAGCACTCAATCTGTTAGCCAATAATTTATAGCTACGATAAACACGCAAATATTCTTGTCCCAGTGGGTAACAAAGCAATATAGCAATATTCTTACTTTGTTTCAGCGGTGGATGACTAAAGCCAAATAACTTACTGTCTGATTGGCCGAAAAAGAAAGGTTGTGTCATGTAATTACTCTAATTATTATTTTGAATAGTTACACTATTCACTAGTATATAGAATGCTATTTTTTAAAGAAATTCTTTAACTTCGAAATGATTGATTGCGTATCTTTCATTTTAGATGATACTTTCTTATTATCAAGTTCATTGGCCAATTGAGCCAAATTGAGAGACACAAGCATTCGGGGCGTTGCTACAAACTGTAGCTGTTTTTCCATGTTAGCAATTATTTGCATCATTAATAAGGAGTCTCCACCAATATCGAAAAAGTTATCATATAAACCAATATGCTCATTTTGCAATATAGTTTGCCAAACTTTTGCAATTTCTTTTTGAGAATCTGTTTCTGGTGGTTCGTAATCCTCATCTAATGTTACTAGTTCCTCAGAAGGTTCCGGCAAGGCTTTTCTGTTGACTTTTCCTGTGGCGTTAATTGGCAATTCAGTTAATCTGATAATATGTTGGGGAATCATATAGTCAGGAAGTGATTTTTTTAGTGCTGCACGAATCTGCGAAGAAGTGACGTCAAGCTCGCTATAGGTGACATAATATGCGATTAACTGTTTTTCACCCGCTTTCGATTCGTTGACTAGAACAATGCCTTGTTCAATCTCACTCAATTTTAATAGAGCACTTTCAACTTCACCCAATTCAATACGGAAGCCTCGAACTTTTACCTGATCGTCAGCTCTGTCTCTGTATTCCAACAAGCCATTATTTCGAAACCTTACAAGATCACCGGTTTTATACAGTCGTGAAGATTCATCATCGGCGAAGGGATCTTTAACAAATTTTTCGTTGGTCATTGCTTCTTGACCCAAATAACCACGAGCAAGTCCAGCACCGCCCATATGCAATTCACCAGTGACACCAATAGGCACAGGTTGCATTTGTTTACTCAGCACATAAGCGTACATATTTCTAACAGGAATACCGATAGGTGCTTCTTGATCGCGGTTGGTGTTATTTCGAGTCAATTCACAATAGGTACTTACAATTGTGCACTCAGTGGGACCATAGGTATTGATCAGCTGAACTGAATTTTCCTGCTCTAGCCAATTTGCAACTGCCTGAGGTTGAGCTCTTTCACCACCTATTATCAAGCGCTTGATAGTTTTCGGCAATTTAAGATTATCTTCTAATATAGAAGCAGTAATTTGATGCCAAAAAGCTGTCGGTAAATCTACAAAACTGATTTTTTCACCTTCGCAAGCGTTTAAAAAATTCTTGGCAGATGCGGTCATACCCTCATCTGCTAAATACAAGGCGGCACCGCAAGATAAAGTCGGATAGATTTCCTCTCCGGCAGTATCAAAACTTATTGACGCAAATTGAAGAACTTTATCTTTATCATTAATGTCAAATGCATCTTTTGCCGCCAGAGTATAATTGACGATAGAGCGGTGCTCAATCATCACACCTTTGGCTTGACCTGTCGAACCCGAGGTGTAGATGATATAAGCGAGATTTTTTGGAGTTAACTCTATATTTAGCTTTTCAGTGCTATTCGCTGAAATTTGTTCCCATTCGCTATCGATAACCGCAAGTTTACAATTGTGATTAGGCAAACCCGTCACTAAGTTAGATTGAGTCACTAAAACATCAATAGACGAATCATTAATCATGTATTCGAGTCTATCTTTGGGATATCCCGGGTCTAGGGGAACGTAACCACCACCGGCTTTCAAAATTGCGAAAATAGCTACAATCATGTCTGGGTGTTTGTTAAAACTTAATCCAACAGGTTGATCTTTTGAAACGCCAAGATCGACTAGATGTCTGGCTAATTGGTTAGAACGTTTATTTAGTTCCTCATAGCTATAGGATTTGTCTAAATTATAAACGGCAACATTATTCGGTGTGCGTTGTGCTTGTGCTTCAAAAAGCTGGTGAAGGCAAACTTGAGGTATTTCTTGGGATACTTGTTGCTTAAATCCACCAAATAAGTTTTTCTTTTCTGCTTCCGTTAATATATTGAAGTGACTAAGAGATTGCGTCGGATCATCTAGCAACGCGTCAATACAATTAAAGAAATGTTGTATAACTCTTTCCTGGGTGTCGTCATCAAAAACACCAAGGTTAAAATCAAATGCGATTGTAAAGGTTCCAGTCTTATCGAAATCATGAATTTGGATGGCTAGTGGTTCATGCGAGTACCAAGCACCGGTATGGAGCCAATGTAAAGACATCGGCATTCCTGCAAAGTCTGGGTAAGATGCATTATTATAGTTGATTGCAACATCATAAGCGCGGTTGTTCATTGGATTGCCGGGAGCAAAACGGTAATGTCGCATCACTTCCATACTGGCAGATTTGGTTTTTGTAAACAGCGTCTCAAAGGTATCATCAGCGGAAGCTCTTACCCTAAGAGGTGCAGTTTCCATGAAAAAACCAATGGTATCTTTGTCTGCTTGAGTTGCACGATTATGATAAAGCGTACCTAAAGCCATATCCGTATTTCCTGTTATTCTGTATAGATAGGCTAACAGGCAGGTTGATACAAGCTGAAAGGCTGACAAATGAGGAGAAAGGGATTTAAACGGTTTTTGCTTCGCTAAGGCTTTGATTCCGTCAGTTCGTGATTGGCCTAGATCGCGTGTAATTCTTACTGCTTTATTTGTTCCGTGCTCGCGAGCGGTTTTACCATAAAAATTAAGAGTGTCTAACGGTTCGGCGAGACTTTCTTTCCAATATTCTTCAGACTGTGCATGGGATTTTGATTGTCGGTATTCCTGCTCTCTAGATGCGTAGTTTTCAAATGAAGGAAAAGGAGGAAGTTCATTTAAATCCTGTTCAAAGCTTTTTGCATAAAATTCAGAAACGTAACGATACACAAGTGCTGTTGACCAGCCGTCGCAAATTAAGTGGTGTTGGCACCAATACCAAATGTACTCTTGTTGGTCGAGCTTAAATAAAACCGCCTCAAACATTCGTGTTTCCATATCAAACATCTGTTTGCAACGGTCATTTGCCCATAGATTGAATTCACTAAAGGGATCGTCTTTGCTAGTTAAATCAACAAATTCGGTTTGATAGCTTAATTCAGATAACACAAGGCGTTGGGGTACGCCATTTTCTGGCTTTACGATTGTTCTAAGAGCATCACTCCGATTGACAACCTGCTGGAAGGCATTTGCAAATCGTTCTGGTTCAACATCACCCTTAATAGTAATTGCCATTGGCATATTAAAAAAAGGTGTATCGGGCTCAAGATTTTGTCCAATCCAAAACCAAAGCTGGTTTTTCGGTAGATTTGAAAGTTGATAAACGTCTTGCGTTTCTGGGCATTCAGTCATCCAGAATATTCCTCTAATTCCATGTGAACATTCGAAGATTATTCGAATATGTGTTTAAGTTTTGCGAAATTTAACATTTACTGGCTATGTACAAATGTTACTTGCTTTTAGTCCCTTTTCTTCTTTTAGAACGGTCATTTAATGAACTTTTTTATCAATATTTTTCTAGCAAATTTACAAAATCATGCTAAGTTTTTAGTTGGTCATAGCCGCTTAATTATTAGTAATAATTAATTTTGCAGTAATTTTAGCAGCTTGTATAGACTTAAGGATAATTTTCTTTAAACTTTGAGGCTAAATTAGAATAATAACCAGTAAAACTAAAGAATCAAGCGTTGTTCAAATTAAATCCAATGGTCAGTATTTAGTTTTAAACTAATATTAAATCGAAGGAGGTGAAATTGCTTTTAATTCTGAAAGAAAAAACCAATTATCCTAAGTAAGGATTTAGCGTTAGTTTGTTTGATAATGGCCTAAAATTAGCTGAATTTCGATTTACAAGTAAAAATTGATGGAAAAGTTGTGCTTTTTTTACTTTACTCTATTAAGTAGAGGGTCAATCACCCCTTTAGAATCTAGCTTATTTGATTTTCATCAATTAAATGTTTGGTAATAAAGCATACAATGCCGAGGATTAATCTCATTTTAATATTCGAGAGTCGTTGTCGCTCGCCTAACTTTTTGTAAAGTAATATTTATTAGTATTAAAATATTTAGGAATAAACGAAAAATGCATAATAATTATGAGTCAAGTCTTAAGGCAAAGAATGGCTCAACGCGTGACGGTAACACGCCTTTTCAAATATTTCCTGCCGCTGACAATCAGAAAAGGCTTTGGTTTATTCAGCAGTTATTGCCTAAAAGCCCTGTCTACAATTTGTATAGAGCTATTCGTATCGATGGCAAGCTTAATCCAAGTGCTTTGTTATCTTCCGTCAATGCGATAGTTGAGAGACATCAAGTTTTGAGAACTACCTTTGCGGTACGGGAAGGGAAAGTGGTTCAAATTGTTCATTCATTTCTGAAGTTGGAAATGCCTATAACTGATTTGTCACAAAATCCAGAAAATCTTCAGTCTGTCTTAGATAGGAATATTCAAGAGCCCTTTGATCTTGTTAATGAGCCAGTCATTCGCGTACATTTAATAAAGTGTAAAGAAAACCTGCACGTTTTTCATTTTATGGTTCACCATATCGCTTTTGATCGTCGCTCTTTAGGCTTATTAAATAAGGAACTGAGCGAATTCTATAATGAATATACAACCAGCAAAAAGGCCAGTTTACCTGAACTTTCTATTCAATATTCTGATTATTGTATTTGGCGATTAGAAAGATACAATACTGAAGATTTAGACTCTAGTTGGAAGTATTGGCAGACACAATTGGCTAACCTTGTTCCGATCTCACTACCTTACGATAAACAAGGTTCAAAAGAGTTCAATATGCTAGGTGAACGAGTCTATTGCTCGCTAAATTCTAGATTGATTAGTCAATTTGAAATTTTGGCAAAAGAAAATGGATTAACGATGTTCATTGCCTTGCTATCAGTGTTTAAAACGCTGATTTATCGCTGGTCTGGCGAAACAGACGTATCGGTAGGAACGCCATTTGTTGATCGAAATATGATCGGTTCGGAACAACTTTTGGGTTATTTTGCGGATACTTTAGTATTGCGAACTGAGCTATGCAGCGATCAGACATTTATCGAACTGGCATCTCAGGTGAAAAAAACGACTCTCGGTGCTTATCGTAATAAATCATTGCCCCTTGATACGATTATCGAAAAGCTTAATCCTGTGAGGGAAAACAATCGAAACCCATTATTTGATTTGGAATTTAAGCTACAAACGTTACAGCTAGAATCGCTTGTATTAGGTGATGCGGTGCTATCAGAGGAGTGCGCTAATCGCAATTGCTCTCAATATGACATTTCGATGGTAATACGAGAACAACTAGATGGTTACGACATGAGGGTTGAGTACCGCGACGATCTCTTTGAAAAAGAAACAATTGAATTGTTGTTACAGCGTTATTATTGTTTATTGGAAGCGATTGTTGAAGATCCAAATAGACTATTATCCGAATACTCCGTTGTTTTACCTGAGGAAAAAGAAAAACTATTAGTTGAATGGAACGATACTAATCGTGATTATGATACTAGTCGATGTTTGCATCAATTATTTGAAGAGCAGGTAGTAAAAACACCCGATAGTATTGCGATCGAGTTTGAAAATGAGTGCCTAACTTATAAAGAATTGAATGAGCGTTCTAACCAGCTCGCTCATTTTTTGCGACAAAAAGGAGTTACAAATGAAATAAGAGTTGGCGTCTGTATGGAACGTTCAATCGAAATGATAGTGGCATTGTATGGCATCTTAAAGGCTGGAGGAGGCTATGTGCCTTTAGATCCAGACTATCCTGAGGCACGTTTAGTTTTTATGTTGGAAGATATCGATGCGCCCATTATTCTGACTCAAAAGCATCTGGCTGATGTATTGCCGCAGAATAAAAGTGAAGCAATTTGCTTAGATTCCGACTGGGAATTGATTTCTAATAGGAGTGTCGACAATCCCACTTTGGTGACTGAACCAGAAAGTTTGGCCTACATTATCTATACCTCAGGTTCAACAGGAAATCCCAAGGGGGTGATGAATCAGCACAATGGGATTATCAATCGGCTTATCTGGATGCAAGAAGAGTATCAATTGTTGGATACAGACGTCGTCCTACAAAAAACGCCTTATAGTTTTGATGTATCAGTGTGGGAATTTTTCTGGCCATTAATTTGTGGTGCGAAACTAGTTATTGCTATACCAGGTGGTCATCAAAACGTTGCATATTTGACGAATACCATAGATGATAAAAAAGTCACGACAATGCATTTTGTTCCGTCTATGATGCAGTTATTTTTAGATAGAGCATCTTCTGAAAAATGCAGCTATATTCGCCAGATATTTTGTAGTGGTGAAGCTTTACCCTACGAATTACAAAACCAATTTTTTAAGTTTAGTAGCGCAAATTTACATAATCTATATGGTCCGACCGAAGCGGCTGTTGATGTTACTTATTGGCAGTGTGACCCCAGCTACAAGCGTAGAATTGTTCCGATTGGTAGACCTGTTGCAAATACAAAAATTTATATATTGGATAAATACCTCAAACCTGTTCCGGTAGGTTCTGCAGGTGAACTTCATATTGGTGGTATTCAAGTCGCTAGAGGATATTTAAATCGTCCTGAATTGACAGAAGAAAAGTTCATATCGGATCCCTATTCAGACGATGCAGGAGCAAGGCTGTATAAAACTGGCGATTCAGCGCGGTATCTGGGCGATGGTCAAATCGAATACTTAGGTAGAATCGATTTTCAAGTAAAAATTCGAGGATTGAGAATCGAACTTGGAGAAATTGAATATAAATTAGCCGAAGTGGACGGTATAAAACAATGTGTCGTCATTGTCAGAGAAGATGAGCCTAGTGATAAACGAATTGTTGCATATTACGAAGAAAAAGAAGGAATTGAACTCAATAAGGAGGAAATGCGAAACCAACTAACCTTAGGCCTTCCAAGTTACATGGTTCCTCAACTTTTTGTAAAAATGGAGGGGTTACCTCTTTCCCCAAATGGCAAAATTGAAAGAAAAGCTTTGCCTAAACCATCGTCCGAAGATTTCGAATCTGAGAACGAATTTGTTGCCCCTGAATCAAGGGTAGAAAAAGCCATTGCTGATGTTTGGTCGGATCTTTTAGGAATTGAAAATATTGGAGTGTATGATAAATTCCTAGAACTTGGTGGTCAGTCATTGTTGGTATTAGAGGCGGTTTGGAATGCCAAAAACAAATATGATCTTGATTTAGATCCAGTGGCGTTAGTTCGAGACACGCTTGAACAAATAGCTGCAACGCTAGAAGGCGAAAATGCAATTAAAAGAACTCTCAAACACCGCGAGCGTAAGTTAAACTATAAACCGTTTTATTTTGGTTCAGATGATTCTTTGTACGGTATTTATCAGTGGCCGGTAGAGGGTAAAAAAGATAGAGGTGCGATATTACTGTGTAGTTCCGTGTATTTGGAAAGTTTTAACGCACATCGAGCATTTAAGCAACTTTCTACACTCCTTTCTGAGGCAGGCTATCATGTTTTGAGATTTGATTATTTTGGTACCGGAGATTCCTTAGGTTATGACAATGATGCTAATGTTGATCGCTGGCTGAATGATATCCAGTGTGCAGCGCAAGAGTTGATAAAGTGTTCTGGTCATCAAGAGATTTCGCTGTTGGGATTTAGATTTGGCGCAATTTTAGCGGCAATGTCAAATATCAAACCTATTGATAAATTGTTACTTTGGGAGCCTGTATTTGACGGAAGTAAGTACGTCGAGCAGTTACTTATAAAATATCGAGCCACACTAAAAGATCTTAATTACATACGCAAGCACCCAACAATTGAACAAGAAAATGAGATTATTGGATTCGAGTTTTCTAAAACTGTAAGAGAATCATTGTCCAGTTATAAACTACTCGAGAGTAAGGGATTAGTTTCGTGTAATCATTTATTTGCCTTTACCTCCAATGAAATATCTGAACTTCAGCGTTATAGAGAAGATATAGTTGCTGTGAATAAAAATTGTGAATGTTTATTAATAGAAGATTCAATCATACCGATCGAAAACTATGATGATATCGATTCTTATTTGCCGGGCAAAAGCCTTAAAGTTATTGTTAACCTAATGAAAGGCTCATAACAATGAAAGAAACCGCTTATCTAGTCAATCAGCAATTGGTGGGAATTTATACTGATCCAAATTTGCATGACAAAGAGAGAGCCACTGATGTAACTCGTCGTAAACAAAAGTTACCCACTATCATTTTTTTAAATTCGGGATTTTTGCATCATGTTGGACCGTATCGATTGTATGTTAAGCTTGCTAGGGAGTTTGCCAAACTAGGTTTCAGAAGTTTTAGATTTGACTTGTCAGGAATTGGGGATAGTGATATCCATAGAGATAATCGTACCCACCAAGAACAATATGAGCAAGACATACAAGGTGTGCTCAATTTTCTGGAGTCTGAGCGAAAAGATAAAGAATTCGTTGTATTAGGAATTTGTACTGGTGCAGATAATGCCCACAAAACGATGGTAATAGATCAAAGAGTGGTTGGTGCAATTGCTGTAGACGGTTATACATATCCCACTACACGCTATTATCTTAATGTTTATTGTCCTAAGTTTTTTAGCTTAAGTTCTTGGATTACGCTTTTTAAGATATTGGTTTCAAAGATTTCGAAACTTTTTATCCAAACTATTGTTCGGAAAAGCTCCTCTCCACAAAAGATCGATTTAAGTTGGAACCGACCGCCAAAGGAAAAAACAGAAAAGGAATATCGAGATTTCATTCAACGCAATGTAAATATTCTCAATGTTTACACTGCGAGTTGGGCATATAATTACAAAGAACAATTGGCGGACGTATTTACTGACATACCCTTTGGAGATAACATCCAAACTGCCTATTTAGAGGACGCTGAACACATTTTTCCTTTAGCAGAAGGCCGCCATGCGTTAACCGAAGTTGTTTCAAGCTGGTTAAAGGAGAGGTTTATTTCAACTTAACTTGTCATCTTGTTTGTACCTCTTTTAGTAGAAAACCTTTATAGGCGGATAAGAAATATTTGCAGTTGGGAAAAGAGAAATTTGCCCTACTTGTGTGAGTATGTTGTTGAAGAGAGGCTTCGTGAGACTTTAATCGTTCACTTTTGACCTCTTAAATAGTGGTTTGCAGGATTTTTGCTAAGACTTTTTTTTCATAAACATGACCTAATTCACTAAATATCATTATGATATTGGAATCCTCATATATAATTACCTAGATACCTGCGAGTTATTATTGATAAACAATAATTATATCAATATCTAATGTTAAAAAACTGATTAATATTACTAGGCTGACTATATGCGAGTGATAGGAGCAAAAAAAAATAATGGTTTCATTTAAAATTTTTAATCATCACTTTAGAACGGCATTTATATTTTTATTGGTAGCTGAGCTGTGCTTATTAATATTGTTTGTATACGCTGCAGTTTATTTTCGTTTCCAAACCTTGGAACTCCAACCGAATATTTTGAGTTTAGAAAATTTGCCTCTAAAAGCCGTTGTTTTTTCTATCGTCATGGTGCTTTCGATGATCGCGATGGGGCAATATCAAACACCTTCGCCGAAAGGAAGGCATTACTTTCCTATTATCGTTCAAAGAACAAGCATTAGTTTGATTCTTGGTTCGCTTGCTTTGCTGGTTGTCTATTATGTATTTCCCAAAGTTTTGATTGGTAGAGGTATATTTGGCTATGCAGTATTATGTTCATTGATAGGGTTGTCCATTATACGTACGGTGATTTATCATAAATTTGATGGCAAAGCTCTCCGTCGAAAGATACTTGTTCTTGGTGTTGGAGATTTTGCTTCTAATATTACTGAATTTGGTGGCAGTCAGGCTAAAAATGGCTCGTCCTCACGAGTCTTAGCACCACCCTACGCTAGTTACGTGATTCACGGTTTTGTAAGAATTGACGATGAAGAAATAAAAATATCCGATAAGTTTTTAGTTAATGTCGGTGACGATCTAGTTCAATACTGCTACGAGTATGAAATAGATGAGATAGTTTTGGCCATTAGTGACAGAAGGAAAAAAATGCCTGTCGACGAGTTACTCCATTGTAAGTTGGCGAATATAAACGTCATTGATTTTGTCGCTTTTTGGGAGAGGGAAAAGGGAATGCTGCGGTTGGATATGTTGAACCCAAGCTGGCTGATATTCAGTGATAGCGGTGCTAAAGGTGCAATTGGCAATATGCTAAGCCGTTTATTCGATATACTTTTTAGCTTTGTTATTTTGTTCTTAATGTTCCCGGTTCTAATCATTACTGCAATATTGATTTATGCCGAAAACGGATTTAAAGGACCAATATTCTATCGTCAAGTTAGAGTTGGATTAGATGGTGTGAATTTTAATCTACTCAAGTTTAGAAGTATGGTGGTAGATGCGGAAAAAGATGGTCAGGCACAATGGGCGTCTCAAACAGATAGCAGAGTAACGCTAATTGGCAAATTTATCCGTAAGGTTCGCATTGATGAATTACCTCAATTGTTAAATATCCTGAGAGGCGACATGAGCATAGTAGGCCCTCGGCCGGAAAGGCCAGAATTTGTCAGTGAGCTAGAAAAAGAAATTCCCTTTTTTGGTACTAGACATAGTGTGAAACCCGGACTTGCAGGTTGGGCTCAGTTAAAATATCCCTATGGTGCTAGTCAAGAAGACGCTTATAATAAGCTCCAATATGACCTCTATTATGTTAAAAATCATTCGATATTTATGGATGCATTAATTTTGTTACAAACGGTAGAAGTGATACTATTAGGCAAAGGTGCAAGATAAGGAAAGTTCAGATAATGAAAAAGATAATTATATTAGTTTTAACATTCGTGGTAGCAGGTTGTGGTAATGCCCCTAAATCGGTAAGTTACGGACCCGAACCTCATAAAAATAAAAAGCTTTTAGTGGCTAACTATTTGATTGGTGTTGATGACCAAGTACAAGTGAATGTATGGAAACATCCAGATTTGTCTATTACTGTGCCTGTTCGCCCAGATGGGAAGATTTCGGTGCCGCTGATAGGTGAAGTTTTAGCTGGGGGGCGAGAACCTAATGATGTTGCAGGAGAAATTACCACTCGATTGTCGGAGTACATTAAGCAACCAAATGTTGCTGTCATTTTGGTCGGGTTAAGAAGTCATGAATATTTGTCACGAGTTAGAGTTACAGGGGCTGTACGTTCTCCCATGTCGTTAACCTATAGGCAAGGGATGACCATACTTGATGTTATCTTGGCGGCGGGAGGTTTGAATGACTTTGCGTCTGCAAATGGAACTAAGTTATTTCGCAGAGTGGATGGAAAGCTTCAGTCGATTGATATTGAATTAGAAGACATTTTTGAAAATGGAGATATGAGAACAAACTACGCAATGGAACCTGGAGATATTATTTCAGTACCGGAAAGAACTTTTTAAGGAATATATAGATGAATGCAGTTGTTGGATTTATTCTTCATATCGTTTTTAAGGAAGCGTGGGCTAGAAAGAAACTTGTTGTTTCGTTATATATACTGGTGTCAGCAACGTTTGCTGGACTAGCGTGGGTTTGGCCGCAGGTTTATACCTCATCAGCGACTATTGTTGTCGATGATAGAAATATTATCAGACCCTTAATGGAGGGAACGGCGCCAACGACTGCTTTAACGGAACCTTTTAAACTAGCTCGTTCTATGATGGCGAGTCGTACCACCCTAAAAGAAGTATTAACGTTGGGGGGCTGGATCGATAAAAATACACCGCAACAGAAGATAGATTCTTTGATGGATGCTGCTCGTAGTAAAACGGAAATTAGCAACACTGGTAAAATGATCGTCCACATTCGCTTTAGGGATAGGGAACCTATGAGAGCCTATTTAGCAGCTAAAGCGATGTCGGAAATTTTCATTCGCGAGAGCTATTTAATCAAACAAAGAGAAAGCGAATCGGCTTACCGTTTTATAGATGAGCAAGCCGAGAATTATTTAATAAAGTTACAAGTAGCTGATTTGGCTATAAAGGAATTTAGAGAAAAAAATGTTGATTCAACCCCCGGAGCTTTGCAAGCTGCTAATTTAAGAATTTTAGAACTCACGAGAAGTATAGAAGACATTAATATTGAAATTTTGGGAGAAGAGTCCAAACTAGCCGCACAACGGGAGCAGTTGGCTGGCGGTGGCGGTGCAAAAAATACCGCAAGTATCGAAAGGGAAGGGGTTTTAAGAGCTCGCATTACGGCACTTAGGGTTCAACTTGATGATTTGAGACTGATATATAAAGACACATATCCAGATATAGTACAAATAAATGAACAAATTAAGTCGACAGAAGAGCAGATACAAGAGGAAATAGATTCCAGAAACTCTGGTAAGAATCTAGAAAAAGAAGATCTAGCTGATTCCCCTATCGCTCAAGCTCTTAGAAGCGACATATTATTGTCTCAGACCGATATTTCCACCTTAAAATCTAGAAAAACTCAGTTAACGGTTTTATTAGAAAACGAAAGACAAAAAGTAAATCGTATTAATGCTGTGGAAGCTGAAATTACCGAGTTGACCCGCGAATCTGCAGTTAACAAATCTAAATACAATCAGCTAATTGAGCAGAGAGAGAGTGCTAGAATTTCGAGGGACATGGATCTCGCTAAACAAGGTATTAACGCAAGAATTCAAGAAGCTGCTTACTTACCAGCTTCTCCAAAGGGGCTTAGGTTTTCACATCTAATAATTGTTGGAGTACTGTTGAGCTTTGGAGTGCCGCTCAGTGTTGTTTTTGGATTAACCATATTAGATCAAAAAGTAAGAGACCCTCGAACTATTTCCGAAAATTTAGGTTTGCCAATACTCGCTAGTGTCCACCGGGTTAAAAGTTCACAGGAAATTAGGCGTGATTTCACGAAAAAATTTGGATTGGCATTAATTGTCTTATCAGCTTGGTCGGTTTATGGTTATGAAATTTGGTTAAAGCTACAAGGATAAAATATGAGTACTATAGAATCAGCTTTTTTAAAAAACCAAAAGACATCTAAAGAAGGAGATATTTTCGAAGAAATTGATGATATTTCCGAAGTAAATGATTTGTCCAAAAGTTCAGTAAAAGAGAAAAATAAAAATAAGCCTAAATCTAAACCCAAAACTGTCAAAGATAGTATTGCCCGAATGAAGCAGTCTCGTTCCTATACAAAGGAAGAGTGTTCTCAGCTAGGTTTAATCTCAAAAGACTCTAAAGATCAAGTACTAATGAATGAGTATCGAAACTTGAGAACTAAACTATTAGCAGAATCAGAATCAGAAAACTTTGTGACTTTAGTTACCTCTGTATCGCCAGATTATGATTCGAGTTTAGTTACCGCTAATATAGCGTCTACTTTTTCACTTGATGAGGGTAAGACCTCTTTGTACATCAACACTAATGCTCGAAGTGATCTTGCAAACGAGATTTTCGATATCGAACCTAGTTATGGGTTAGTTGATTATATTGAGTCAGATAAACTGCCAATTGATGACATTATTTATGAAACGCCAATAAGCCGTCTTCGTTATATTCCTATAGGGATTAATCATGAAAATTCTGCAGAGCATTTTAGTGATGTACGCATGAAAAAAACAATGGCTAGTATTGTAAAAAGATATCCCGAACGCTATATTTTTGTCAATGCTCCTTCAATATCTAGCTCTGCAGATACTAGAATTTTGTTAGATATTTGTCACAAAGTTATTCTGATTGTGCCTTATGGAATAGCTAGTGAAGATAGTATCAGAGAAGCTGTCTTATCTATAGGAAAAGAAAAATTTGCTGGAATACTTTTAGAAGAGTTTTAAAAAATGAATAAAAATACCATCTTTAGAAAAATAGCTCTTTGGTTGTTTATTACCTCGTGCAGCAGTCAGGTAGCCGCAACTGAATTCGAATATACTTTATTTTCTGTTTATCGGTACAGTGATAATTTAACTCAAAATAATTTACAGCTTTCAGGCACCGCTCTTAATGCTGGCGGCACGTTCAATTTCGAGAATGATGGGGACGGTAATTGGTCGGTGGATTTATCTGGTTCCCTATCTAGAGAATGGTTTTCTATAGACTCGCTAGATGAGCAAGACCGAAATCAATTGTCGGCAATTATCGAATATGATTCGCCTAATTCAAATTTCGAGTTCTTATTAAGAGATGATTATTCTCAAGCACCACGGAATCGTTTTGCCGTCGAAGAGGTTGGTAATTTGGTAAATGTTAATGTTTTGACAGCTCGACCATCCTACTTTTTTAACATAACGCCACTCGATCTAATTAATACTGAGATAACTTATTTGGACTCTACTCGAGAGGGTGATGATATTAGCACTATTGGGCAGGAATCCTTCGACTTTGTAAATGTATCAAAAGAAATAAGGTATGCAAAAACTATTAATAGTTCTTCGGATTTGTCTTTGGTTTTTGACAGAATTACTACTCGGTTTAATCAGGACTCAACCGGAACAGATTTTGATCAAGACAACTTGTTTTTGCGCTGGGTTGCCCGAGGTCGTTTTAACCAGATTCAATTAGAAGTTGGTAAGTCTCGTGTTACTGATAGCACGAATGAAGATTTTGATACTGAGTTTTTTAGTTTACTTTATTCTAGGCAGATAAATCCAGATCATACTCTGGGAGTAAGTTTGCGAGATAGTGTAAATTTTGTTGTTCGTGAAAGTTTCATTGAAGACTCAATTAATCTAGATGATCAAGTTGGTAACTTTGGCAATGCTCAGAAAGTTCAGTCAGCTAACATTACCTATTCAATGACTGGAGATTTGACATCGGGTGAATTTCAACTTTCAAATGCAACCTATCAAAATCTTAACAGTACAAATAGGGAAAAGCGATTAAGGGCAGGTCTCATCTTTACTTATTCGCTGAGTCAATACTTTTCGACGGCTCCGCAAACAAATGTTAGTTTTGTTCTTCAAAAAAACAATAATTCTTTTGAGAATGAATTTGGCGCGGATATTGAGAATGATGTAGTCCTTTATTCCATACAGTTTAATTACTTTGCGAGTGAATCATTGTCTTATTATATTCAATGGTTAAAAAGAGATGCTAGCAGTACAAGTTTGACCTCTGCTTTCTTAAGTGGTGATTCTAATGGCTTGAGTATTGGAATTGACTTTGCGCCAGTATCTAATCGATAAGCCTTTTCAATTTAGATAATTTCAAGTTAACGCTAAATGTTTTTTATGTTTTACTAAGGTTTAATTTGTTCGATGACAGCGATATATATGTACCATGCGGTAGGGAATGCTCTGCAAACAGTGGGAGCTGATCCTTATTATGCGGTAACAAGTGATAACTTTACTGCACAGATAAGTCAGATACCTGAAAGTATTCCACTTGCTTATCAGGTTTTACAATCCGTTGGAGTAAAAGATCACTGTATCACTTTTGACGATGGTCATATATCAAATTTTTCTATCGCATTTCCAATATTGCTTGAAAAGTCCTTGTTTGCGGAATTTTACGTTAATACATCCACAATTGGCAAGAAAGGCTACATGTCTTGGCAGCATTTGACTGATATGGTTAAATCAGGCATGAGCATACAATCTCATGGGCACAACCATTTCTATTTTTCAGATTTGTCCGACAAGGAAATCTACTCGGAATTAGAAACATCAAAAAAAATGATTGAAGATAAACTCGGATGTGATGTTGTAGTTTTTGCTCCTCCAGGTGGTCGATTTGATAGCCGCGTAGTTAAGATTTCAAAAGATTTAGGCTATATGTGCATAGCTTCTTCAATTCCTGGAACAGTTATAAAAGTTAAAGATTTTATTCTACCTCGCTTCGCTGTTCTATCTACAACACCAAATGGAAAAATCTTTGATTGGCAACGGAATTTTAGCTATGCGACCAATATTGAAAGGGTGCGCTACCATTCTTTTCGTTTAGCTAAGAAGGTATTAGGGAATCATCGCTACGATGACCTGCGATCAAAAATACTAGGCGGCAACGGTGAGAAAAGCGCGTGATAACAGTATTCTGGCTTAGTATTTTATTGATATTCTATATCTTTATCGGATACCCACTAATTTTATTTGTGTTAGCACGCTTTTTCCCAGAGAAAAAAAATGCTTCAACTGTCGTTCTAAAGGAGATAGATTTTCCAAGTGTTGAAATTATTTTGGTGGTAAGAAATGTAGCAAATATTATTACAAATAAAATTGATAGTTTGCTGTCTCTAGAGTATCCAAAAGATAAATTGAAAATTATTGTAATATCGGATCATTCTGAGGATGGTACTGTTGAAATAATTGAAAAAATGGGTATCGCAAATTTACGCTGTGTTGATAATCATTTCAAATCGAGTAAATCAGCTTGTTTGAACCAAGCCATAAAAATGTCGAACGCAGAAATACTATTTTTAACCGATGCTCGACAACAACACGATACTTTGTCATTAAAGCAGCTAGTTAAACATTTTTCCGATGATCGCGTAGGTGCAGTTAGTGGTGAACTAATTTTAATGGACTCTGAAACCAATGATTTTGCTAAAGGGATCGATCTTTATTGGCGATATGAGAAGATGATAAGAGCAAATGAGTCAAAATTTTCTTCAGTTCCTGGGGTCACTGGGGCGGTTTATGCATTGCGGCGTGAATATTTTAGACCTATTCCAGATGAAACTCTACTGGATGATGTGTTAATTCCTATGAACTTAGTTATGGATGGGAAAAAGGTTCTTTTTGATTCTAGCGCATTAGCATATGATGTACCTTCTTCAGATCTGACAAGAGAAAAGAATCGAAAAACTAGAACGCTTGCAGGTAACTGGCAACTATTAGAACTAAATCCGTTACTATTAAATCCATTTAAAAATAAAATTTGGTTTCAATTTGTTTCTCATAAAATCTTAAGATTATTTGCGCCGTTATTTCTGGCTTTAATATTTGTAATTAGCCTCCTATTAAGTCATCAATTAGAATATTCATTGCTATTTTTGCTTCAAGTATGCGCATATAGCTTAGCAATCGCATCACATTTTTTTCCTTTTTTGTTGAATATACCCTTCGTTAAACCCTTTAAATCTTTTTTAACTTTGATGTGGTTTACTGTATTGGGGTTTTGGGCTTTTGTTACTCGTCGACACTTACGCTTATGGAAGTAGTTAAATGGAAGTGAGAATATTACATGTTGTTTTGTCTCTTGGAACTGGTGGTCTAGAAAATGGTATCGTTAATATTATTAATCGTTCGGATTCAAGTAAGTATTTGATTGATGTGGTTTGCCTTAGGGAGCTAGGCGAGTTAAGTGATCGAATAACGAATGATAATACTAGAATAATATTTAATCCTGAAAAAAGCAGCAATTTGTTGGGAGCGATAAATTTGATTCGTCAGATAAACGATCAGCATAATTATCATATTATACATACACATGGTTGGGCAACAATGCTAGCAGGTTATTTTGCAACCTTGTTTAACAATTCGTCAATAATCATTAATGGTGAACATGGAACATTGTATTACCATACGTGGCGACAAAGAGTGATACAGAAATTTCTATTCAACAGAATGAAATTAAATTTATCTGTTTCTAGCGCGCTTATTCAAGAAATTTCAAAAAAATTTACTGTAAAAACAAACCGGTTCAAAGCTATTTTGAATGGTGTAGACACCGACAAATTCATACCTTGTAAAGAATCAAAGAATAGACTTAGAGATGAATTACAAATTTCTAAGGACACATTTGTGATTGGGACGGTTGGACGTTTGGTCGAAGTAAAGAATTTTCCTAGTTTACTTAAAGCATTTTCATTGGTTAAACAACAAATACCAAATTCAAAATTGGTTCTTGCAGGTGATGGTCCAGACAAACAAAGCTTAGTAGATCTTTCATTAGAATTAGGAATAACTGACGACGTCTTGTTTTTAGGTCGACGTGAAGATATAGCTGATGTATTGAATATCTATGATATTTTTGTATTACCATCTTTTAGAGAGGGATTGTCAAATACGATACTTGAAGCCATGTCTGCTGGCTTACCCGTTGTCGTAACGAAGGTTGGAGGTAGTCCTGAAATAGTGATAGAAGGAAGTACAGGCTATTTATTTGAGGTAGATGACATCAAACGACTATCAGAAATTTTAGTTTCCTTGTATGAGGATAATTATTTAATTTCCAATATCTCAAATAATTCAAGGCAGCATGTGCTAGACAACTATACCTTATCAAAGATGGTACATAATTATGAAAGTGTGTATCACGAGTTAGTCAAAGAACAAAAGGGAAATACTTAAAATGCTCTTTGCTTACTTCTTTTATTTTAGTAGCTTTATTGCAAGTATAATAAACCCATTCTGGGGGCTTGTTGGGTTGATCGTAAGTATTCTAATTCGCTTTCAAGATAGATTTCCAGCAATCGCCAGCATCAAACCTTTCAGCTTGCTCTTTTTAGGAATGATTATTGGGTGTATTGTTAACCGAGACAAATTAGCACAACACCATTGGAAACAAGACCATTTGTTGCTATATATGCTTGGCGTTTCGATTTTTGGTTTAATTATTCTAAATCCAGGCGATCTAATTTTTGAAACTTGGCAATTTATCAGTTCGTTAGCTTTTTATTACTTTGCGACAAGGATTATGCAAACACCTAAACAGTTTATTATTTTATTTGCAGTAATGTCTTGTTGTATTGTTTTTATGGGATATGAAGCTATAAAAAGTGTTGCGGCAGATCCAGAAACATCACCATTTATTGACCCCCGAAATGGACGTTGGCAAGGGCTAGGCTATTACCAAAATGCCAACGAGTTTGGTCAGTTAATGATAACCACTTTACCATTTTTATTTGCTGCATTAATAATGAAGAATAATCTAATTATTAAGTCGATAGCGGTAGCATTTATTCTTCTACTAGTTTTTGTAGTTGGAAAAACCGAATCAAGAACCGTCATGGTCTTACTTGGAATGATGATCATTTTAACTATTGCGCTGAGAGGTAGCGGCAATATTATTAAGAAGGGACTCATTGCAGGAACTATTGGCGTCGTTTTATTGTTTGGTTTATCCTTTGCTCCGGGGCCAATCCAAGACCGTTTGCAAACTGTTTTAGATACCGGTTCTGATAAATCCTTTCAAGGTAGAACAAGAGCTTGGGATCAAGGTTTCCAAATGGTTTCTTGGTATCCAGTAACGGGTATTGGTAAAGGTCAATGGGGCAACTATCATGGACTAATGCCACATAATTCTTATGTTCAAATTTTGGCAGAACTGGGGCCAATTGGCATATTCCTATTTTTTTGGATATTACGCTTAAGTTTTAACGAGTTTAAACCCTTTTTCGTCGACACAGGTTCAGATCCGCCTGAACAAACCAATCAATTAATTAAAAAAACAAAAACGCACCCAATTTGGGGTACAACTGACGATATTAATACTCAAAGCGTTCCAGATGATATTATAGAAATGGAATCTATATCGCCGGAAACCAAAACCGTGGTTATCGCTGTTGCAGCCGTTATGTTGGGATGGGTTGTTTACATTTTTTTGGGTAATCAAGCTTACGCTGTTTGGACTTATTTTTATTTAGGTCTATGTGGTGCTATAAGAAACTTGCTTCCGAAACCAGTAATTAGATCCACTGATTCAAATTGAGATTAATTTTTAGGGATACATAAATTTAGATGATTGTTCAATTATTAGTTATTCTATCGCTGCTTTTTGTTGCTGCCGTTTTTTTGTATGTGAAAAAAAAGAAAATCGATAGATGGTTTTTTTCGTATTTAAAAGGGCTATTTCAAAACACATCTAAGGACAATCAACCGATTGATATAATGCTTCTTTTTGTTGATCATTTTGAACTTAATGGACATGAAGATAGGTTAACCGCATGGAAAATAAGATACCCTGAAATTGCAAGCCAGCATGTTGACGCTGACGGCCAGCATCCAAAGCATACGTTTTTTTATGCTATGGACTTAATGCATGAACATGAGTTAGAGCAGTTGCAACATCTGGTTTCAGATGGTTTTGGTGAATTTGAGCTTCATTGGCATCATGATCATGATGACCAAGATTCATTTATGGAAAAACTAACTAACGCATTTAAAATCTTTCACAAGTATGGATATATGAAACCATATAAGGAAAATCAGATGGCCAGTTTTTCGTTTATTCATGGTGATTGGTCTCTTGGTAATTCTAGAGGAGAAAACTTCTGTGGTGTTGATAATGAGATCTCTTTATTGATGGAGGCTGGATGTTACGGCGATTTCACGTTTCCCGCCCTTTTTAATGAAGCTCAACCTCCATTTATAAACAATATTTACTATTCAAAAGACAATAATAAAAAAGCATCCTATTTCAACGGTCGGAATGCAAAAGTTGGTCAGATGCAAGCTTCAGATGAATTTATGATATTTCAAGGACCTTTGACGATCAATTGGTTTGACTGGCGTCATAAGTGGCATCCAACCATTGAAGATGGTGATATAAATAGGTTTCCTACTCATGATGATCCTAAACGAATAGATTCTTGGGTTAGACAGAATATTCATGTTAAGGGCTGCCCAAATTGGCAGTTTGTTAAAATTTTCTGTCATGGCGCTCAAGATCACTTATCGGTTGTAAGTGACACTACCGATCGAATGTTTAGTTATTTAGAATCAAAGTATAACGATGGTGAGAATTATAGGCTTCACTATGTGACAGCTAGGGAAGCTTATAATATTGTCAAAGCTGCAGAAGATGGGAATAAAGGCAACCCTAATAGATACAGAGATTATATAATTCCTCATCCTTTGAAAAGATAAGCTATTCTAATTATAACTTTTATATTTCGTAGGGAAATTTAATAAATTCATGCTAAAAAAGGTATTAAAAAAACTATTTCTTTATTGTGGCCCTTGGTCGCTCTTGCGTTATTTGTCAAGACAAAAAAATGGCGCAGGAATTAGCATTTTGTACGGCCACAGAGTATTACCTGACTCTATCATAAATGATAAGCATGATCCTAGAACAGTTACGGGTCATACTTCGGTATCACAAGTAGAAGAGGCAATAAAACAGTTAAGAAAACGTTATAATATCATCTCTATTGAAGAGGCTTACTTTCAGTTAAAACAAGGTGAGGTAACAGGTGAAAGTGTTGTTCTCACATTTGATGATGGTTTTAGAGATAATTTTAAATACTTGTATCCAACCTTAAAAAAATGTTCAGTGCCAGCAACTTTATACATTAACCCCTCAGTGATCGACACAGAGGTTAATCTATGGTTTCAGTCTATCATTAACTATTTTTATGCTATCCCTAATGATCGTCATTATATTAGTTTAAATAATACTGAATATGATTTAAGTACTCCTTCAAAGCGTTATCAAGCGGCATTTAATTTTATGCAATTTATTCAGGCAAATAAAAAGCCCCAAGAATTCATCGAATTGATTGAGCAAATTGCTGGAGAATTGAGTAGGCCTTGCGAGGAAGATTTTCATATGAGTTGGAAGGAGCTAGAGATATTAGCAGCCGATCCGCTAATTACTATTGGCGCACATACTCAAAATCATTTTCCTCTTGGTTATTGCGATGAAAAGCTATCAACTTCGGAGATTTTGCAATCGATCAATGAGTTAGAATCTAAGTTAGAAATAAAAATTAAACATTTTGGTTACCCAAGAGGTCATGTTGAGGATTTTAACCAGTTTCATATTGATTTGCTTAAATCACTTGGAATTAGTTCCGCTGTTTCGACTATTCGCGGTGTTAATTACGTTGGAGCGGACATCTTTCGATTAAAACGAATTGGTTTTCCTCAGAATATTAGCGATGATCTAGAGGAGTTTATGTGGCATGTCGGAGGTATTCCTCAAATGCTTCAAAAATTCAAAAATGATAAGAAGAACCACTAGTGAGATTACGTACTCAAGTTATCCTGACTAGCATCAGCAAATCGCTTAAGCATGTAGGTGTTTTTGTCTTAGCGATTTTTCTAACACGCTATTTTACCAAATATGAATATGGTACTTACATACAAGTAATGTTGATTGCAAATACCGCAATCTATTTTGCCATATTTGGTATACCTTCAAGTATTTATTATTTTCTTCCTCGCTCGGCAGAAAAAAAACGATTAATGAAAAATACTATAAGCTTACTATTTTTAATATCGCTTTTGGTTTCTTTTTTCGTTTACCTTTCATCAGATTTAATTGCCAGTGGGTTTAATAATCCTGATTTGTTTCAATATAGTTGGTTAATAGCTGCTTTTATATTATTACAGATCCCAATAAAACTTTACGAGCCTTTTATGGTAAGCACAAAGAATGTTGCTCGGTTTGTATTGATCAATGCTAGTTTTAATATAGGTTTTTTACTGGCGATCCTTGTTCCTGTTTTGTTAGATTGGGAACTAAAAGATGTTTTATTTAGTTTGTTTTTCTTTTTTATCGCTCAATTGTTCGCTGTTTATTCTATGACGTTTTATACCTATTTTAAGTTAAAAGACGATCCCGAGGGCGATGAATATGAAATCTCTAAACAGTTGGCTTACTCGGTTCCAATTGGTTTTACCGGAGCTATCGCTCAACTTGGCATTGCGGTCGACAAGATGATTGTGAGTAGTTATTATGATCCAGAAAAATTGGCTGTTTATACAAGAGGAGCTATGGAAATTCCAATGTTAAATGTTATCGCTAATTCGTTAGGAAATATCTTAATGCCTCGTTTTGTGGAGGAATATCATAAAGGCAATATAGATGCGGTAATGAAGTTATGGCATAGCTCTATCAAAATGATGGCGATGTTCATTTATCCGACTTTAGTGTTTTTTTTACTAGTTGCAGAACATTTAATTCCATTTTTGTTTACTGATGCTTATCTAGACAGTGTTATTATTTTTCAAGTTTATACCTTGGGTTTGTTAACGCGGATCACCAGCTATGATGCAATTGTAAGAGCAGTGGGTCAGACAAAAATTTTGTTCAAGATGTCCGTTCTGGCAGTTTCACTCAACATTGCATTTACCATTTTACTCATTGAATTAATAGGTATCGTCGGCGCCCCGCTTGCCACTGTTCTAGTGGGTACAATTCTAAGGTTTATTTACTTGCTGATTATTACAAAACTGATGAATGTTTCTTTATTCGATGTTTTTCCTTGGTTATCTTTAGCAAAATTAATTTCTATATCGATAGTTGCTGGCTTGGTTTCTTTACCTATCCTTGCAATGGAACTAAATCATGCTCAAATGCTGATTGTGTCGGGCATCACCTTTTCAATAGCTTACCTAATTGGTTTTCGTTTGGTAGGTGCTCTTACGCCGCAAGAAAAAAAATCAGTCACTGGACTTTTACCTAAAAAACTAAGATGGATCTTGTAGATGAATCAAATAGAAAAAATTCTGGCAAAAAAAAATTGGAAGATTGATCAGGAAACAAAGAATAGATTGACATCGTTAGTATCCAAATTTTTGGCACAACAACCTAATTCAGGAATTGCGTTAATCGATATTAAGCAATTTTCTAGTTATTTTGTTACTCACGTTTATAAACTAGTTTGTACGAAAAATAATAGCCCAGTAAATTTTTATGCAAAATTTGCTTATTTGCCCAAAAAATATGAAAAAAGACAGCGTGAACGGATAAAATATGAGTTTGACTACACCGAAAAAATCTACGACTTGCTAAAGTCAAGTGATGGTTTTGACAGTGTGCAACCTGTTGCCTATTATGAGTCTGAGGCCGCTTTTGTCATGTCAGAAATGAAGGGTGAGCGACTCGATAATTTGCTCGTTAGCTCTATGCGACATCTATTCAAAAGTGATAATACTAGTCTTTATCAAACAATGAATAATTCCGGGCGTTGGCTTTTAGAATTTCAAACGAAAATGCCAGTAGAAGGGGAAAGATTATTAGATTTTTCGACTCTAGAGTCGAGAGTTGGTCAGTATATAGAAAAGATAGCGCAACTAGCCCCCGAACTTATTTCTCAAGCATTTGAAAGAAAGTTGAAATTTAAAACTTCATCTTTATTGAATGAATTTGATGCAGACGATTTTATCCAAACAGCTAAACATAATGATTTTGCGCCATGGAATTTAATGAAAGGTGAGTCAGGTATAATCGGTTTTGATTATGCTGATTGTGAACTCGATTCTAAGTATTATGACGTTTATCATTATACGAGGGCATTAGATACATTTAAGTTTAAACTAGTTTCAAATTCTCAGATCATAGAAGAATGTAAGCAGCACTTTTTAGATGGATATGGACTGAAGCTTTCTGCTTCACACCCTACTAGATTGTATTTCAATTTATTTTTCTCTTTAGAAAGAGTGCATATGTTGCTACGAGCTCGATTACGGAATAAGGGCGTTATAGGAGGAATAAGGACGCTCTCACAAAAAAGGCATTTTAATTGGTATCTTAACGAACTCAAGATGCTTTCTAGCTAAAGAGTAAAACGTTTATTAGTCAATGGAGTTTAGTAACTGAAGAACTTTGTTGGAATTCTTATCCCAACTATACCATTCGAATAACGGCATTTTTTCTTTATCAAGTTCAAGGCCTTTAATTATTCCTTCTGATAATAGCTTCGGATCTCGTGGAGGCACTATAAAACCAAATTTTTCTGAACTTATAATATCAGGAACAGCACCAACATTTGATGCTACCACGGGTGTACCGCACGAGAGTGATTCTAATACAACATTAGGGCAACCTTCACGCAAACTTGGCAAGCATAAAATATCTGCAGCTGCCATATAGAGGGGAATTTTTTGATGTTCGATTCTACCTAGAAATACAACTTTGTCCTCAATATTCAGATATGAAACTAACGCTTTGATTGTCTGTTCTAACGGCCCCGAACCGATTACCAATAAAGTAAAGTTTAAGTCCTTTAGGTAAGAAACAGCTTCAATTAAGTATTGCAAACCTTTCTCAATTTGAAAGTTTCCAACGAATAAACCATATTTAAGATCTGAGGACAAGCCGAGTTGCGATCTCGCTTGCAAGCTGGGTATTCTCCGAAATTTATTTTGATCTACACCGTTATGAACGACATGGGTTTTAGTAGATGGGATCCCTAGAGTAGAAATCTTATCTTTTAAATCTTGGCTTTTAACAATATTGATATTCGAATATTTGAGCGTTTTAACAATAAGACGCTTACGTAATTTATATTTAACATATTCATTAATATCACAACCGAGCGCATGCACTGCTATTGGTAAATTGAATTTTTTTGCGACAAGAGTGGCTGCAAAACTATCAGGGTATACCCAGTGACTAGAAATAATATCAGCTTTATTCTCAGAAACCAGTTTCCGAACTAATTTTTTTATACCAAAATAGAAAAAGTAACCGGTAAGAGAGCGAAATAGTTTTGGTATAACGACGTATCTTGGGTGATAAACGGTAATACCATTAATAAGTTCTACACTTGGAACCCGAGATGTTTTGCCAAATAATTCTAGCGGGTTATATGGTAAAGGAGCGATAACCGTTAGCACAGTTGTTTTGGCGATTGACTCTGCGAGTTGTTTAATAAATAGTCCACGGGTAGATTCGTTACAGTTTGGATACAAGTTAGAAATAAGTACAATTGACTTCTTTGTCATCGTTATTAATCCCTTCTATTGATTTACTTTTGATATAGTAAAAAGTAATTTTCCGGTTGCTGTAGGTTCAATTTTATCAATTAATTGAAGGTTAACTACTACATTTTCTCCAAGCATCTTTTTTGTTTGCTGAACTATATTTTTAAGATAAGTTTGATCTTTCTGAGGTGAATTTTCGACAACTGATATGTTTACTAACTCCATTGATTCTTGAATCATTTGAAATTGTTTTACTTGTGGGAGTTCGTAAAAAAGGTGGGTGAAATACTCGCCATGAACTTTTACCCCTGATTGAGCGACAAAAAAATCGCCCGTCCGTCCAGCTACCTTACCTAATAACGGCAGATTTCGTCCACAGGTACACTCCTTATCGCTGACAGTGCCAACATCTCCAAGTTGGTAACGTATTAAAGGCATACCAAAATTCCAGAAATCTGTAACGACTATATCACCATTACCATGAGATATAGACTTTGCATTATTATCAACTAGTTCTAGGTAGATATTTTCTGCATTGATGTGTAATCCTAATTGTTTTTTGCACTCACTTGCAATTAGTCCTACTTCTCTAGAACCATATCGATTGAGAACTTTGCATCTAAACGCTCGTTCTATTGTTTGCCGTTTCTCCTCTGTTAATGTTTCTGCCGAAGATATAATGCCATCTAATTTAATTTTATGCTTAGGATGTTTTTCCAAAATATATTGAGCGTACAATTCAAGAGCGTTTGCATAACCCAGTATCATGCTCGGCTGGATGCGTTCAAGCGATGCCGTAAAATGATCCATTTGTTTTTCAGATAATTCAAAAGCGTCTAATTCCCATTGTCTTTCTACATAGGTAGCGAGAATTTTTTCCCTAAATGATTGTACTGCTTTTAAGTCTCTTTGTGCGCCCCAAACAATCGCTTTAGGTTTGCCTATATCCCAGCCACTCCAGCGGTCATGTCGTATTTGATCCGCCCGGCGCAAATTATGTCTGTCTAAATCTTTATAATAGATTGTTGGCTCACCAGTTGAACCTCCTGAGCTATCTTTGATTAATGATGATTTTGAATACTGCTTTGATATCATTGAGTCAATATTCTCTTGAATATTTTTCTTTGTAAGTAAAGGTAGCTTTTCAATATCTTCTAAACAACGAATATCGTTAGGCTTAATATTCTTGTCATCCATGATATTTTTATAATAAATAGTATTATGGTAAGCATAATCTACAATTTTTTTAAGGCGCATCAGCTGCAAGTTACGTAGCTCTTTAGCTGAGAAATACTGAGATTTCTCTAACTCTTTTAATCTAGCTAACCTTTTATCGCCATTTTTCCAATAATAAAGTGGATAGACTATATGCTTATTGATTGATCCATATATATCAAACATAAAAAGAATCCCTAAATTGCAGATTTTTGTAGTTTAGAATAAAGTTCATTTGCAATACTAAGCAATCCAGAGGGAATATCATTGGATGGTTTAGCTTTGGATGTAGGCTTTCTAATTTCATTGGAGTATTTAATAAAATTTTCAGGGGTTTTTAATTTGGTTGTTTCTGAAATAGATTTAAATGTGTCTTTAGGGTTAAGCAATAGCTTGTTGTAATCCACTAAATAAACTTGATTGCCTACTTGATTTAAAAGATTGGTAAACGCCACTATACATAGACTCAATTGTTTTATACGGCCACATTTTAAAACTTCCTACATGAGCCCATAGGCAAAAAAAAGTCCCGTCAGCAAGAAAACTAGAGAGAGAATAGCTATTTTTTTACTTAAAGCCTCAGACATATTTTCTTTTAAATTCCTTTCAAATTTATAATATTTAATGTTTACAGTATATCAAAACATTCTTAGATAACGCTATCAATATTGATTTGCCTATCCAGCGATTAAGTATAGTTCGTTTTGAAGAATGTACAGCTATATTTTATGGTACTATTTATCACTTAAAGAACTTTTCTATAGCGGTGAATGGCTATTAATTCCTAGAGGTCTCATGAGCAAATTAATTCTAGCTTGTTTTATTACATTAGCGGCTGTTAGTAATATCATTTTGGTTAAGTCCGAAACTTTGCCAGATATTTCTAATGCTTCTTTGACCAACAACATTGAAATAGGAGACATGGGCTTTCATCAAGTAAAGCATGGGGATGTCTTTAGATATAAACCCGAGATTACAGGTAGTTTTGTCTTGTGTCGTAAGGATTTCGGTCATGACAATGTTAAGGTTCACCCAGAAACGGGAGAAATTACTTGGGATACGAGTACACTTCGGTTTGGTCGAGGCTTTTATATAAGGATAAAGTGTAGTAATTTTTCTTCTTATGATCACGCATCCTTAATTGTCCATGTTGATAAAAGTGGTTCAAGTAAGTTAGTTGTTGCTGGCAGCAATGGTATATCACCATTTATTGGGAAAGCTGGAGAAAATATGGATAGTGGTGATACTTTGGTGATTCCCAACGGCATTTATCCAGTATCTGTTTCGTCAAATGGAAGTTATGAAAATGCGTTTAAAATGAGCGCTCCAACGGATGGTGACGAAGAGCAATTTTCTACACTAATTGCTGAATCTCCTGGCGGGGTGATAATCACGGGAGAGAGAACAAAGAAAATGGGGAAACAAAAAAACGCGTTCCAGCTAAGTGAAACAAATTTTGTTGCAATTGTCGGTTTTGTTGTCAAAGATGTTCAGCGAGCGTCATTTACAACAATCGCACCGGGTAATCGTTTGCTTATTGAGTTTTTGGGTGCTGCTGGTGCTGGAACGTGGGAATTTCCCTGTAGCGACTTTAAAGAGGCTAGAAGGGGACAGTGTTCTAACGCCGGAATGAGAGTCAATGGTGGCACGCCACTGATTCAATCTAGTTATGATTGGGGACATAACCGATACGGCATTATGACTCGAAGCACTAAAGGGTCAGTTACTCGTCGTTCTTTAGTTAGATTAGATGAACATCGAGGCGATCAGCCTTTTGGAGGTTTTAGCGATTATTGTAATTCTGCCCATATTAATCAAGATAATATAATATTTGATTCGCTGGCCATTGCAGCTCCACACTATAAAAACTACGCTGGTCTTGCGGCATTTCCGGCTACAGGTTGTCGTAAAAAAGACTCGGATTTAAAAGTCGTTGGTTTGTTATCGGTTAATAATGATTTATCCCTTTCTTTGATGGATTCTAAGGCAGGAACGGAGAATATTTGGAGAAACATCGTTTCGTATGATTCTGAGGGTACCTGTACGCCTCAAACGAATAGATGTGGCGCATGGTTATTACAATCAAAAAAACGCACAAAAGTTAGCGAGTCATATTTTGGAAAGGCTAGGGGGTTCAACGGAAGTGAAGTTATAAGAGGTCCTTTTAGTAAATCAACAATAGAGCTTGACGAAAGCGTTATAATAGACGATGTTCCCGGGATTGTTGACAGGGGGACTCCTCCGGAATACCTACCAAAACTACAGCTGTTTTATAATGGGCGCTCCGATACATTTTGGGGTGATGCAGGCTATTCAAGCAAAACGTCGGTTCGACGATGGCCAATACCTGCCGAAGACATTATCGCAGACAATATGCGACGCTATAGAAATGCAAAAGCTCTGAAGGTTGGAGGTGGTACTGTCGATATTAACGGTAATCGAGGTGCGGTCACTAGGGAGCATTCAATGTCAGAATATTTCTGGGGATACACTAATAAAAACATTCCTCCATTGGTTGTGAGAGTTAGCAATAAAAGCGGTGGTAAGAGGGTAGCTTGGGAAAACTTTGTGGGTGTAACCAAGGAACGAGTCAAGGGGTGGATAGTAAACTGTGCCGATAATCAAACTGGAAAATTGCGTGAAATAGTAAAGTTAGATAAATGGGTATTATCCTACATTGATAAAAGTGGTTGCGAAGCCTATGGTGTTCAAGCTATTTATTCAGATGGGAATAGTGGCATTGCTTACATAGAAAAATAAATCTAATTGCTTAGATTGCTTAAGTGGGCAACCCTATATGTATCAGTATGATTTTCTAATCAATCTCTATGAGACTAAGTTCACATACCAAGTAAATAGTCCGTTCTTTTTGAAACAATAATGTAATTTGTTAGTCTAGTTGTCAGTATAACGACCGATACATAAGGTATTCTTTTGGTAATTTCTAGCAGAAGGTCTCTATAAAACATGAAATTAAAATATATTCAGATCCCCGTTCTTATTCTATTAACTTATTTTCTTTCGGCTTGTGGAGGAGGAGAAGAAGTCATTCAGACGCCCGATAATGACATTCAGTATGGTGTTAGTGTTGCCCTTACAGGTAACGGTATTGTGAGTTCATCACCCTCAGGTATTCAGTGTGGTACTAATTGTTCTTCTAATTTTGCCGAAGGCACTAGTATCTCATTGACTGCAACCGCAGAATCAGGCTATGTGTTTTCCGGATGGAGTGGCGATTGTTCCGGTACATCAGACTGTAATCTAGTTATGAATTCAAACCAATCGATATCTGCATTGTTTCAAGAAGAGGCGATAACAAATTATTCATTAACGGTATCGATTCAGGGTTCTGGATCTGTGTCATCGACCCCCGTCGGAATAAATTGTGGTACCGATTGTAGTGAAGACTATAGTGATGGTAGCAATATTACTTTGAGCGCATCGCCGGATGCAGGTTTTAGGTTTGTGGCTTGGAGTGGTGCATGTACGGGAAGTGGCAGCTGTATGGTTCAAATGACTCAAGATCAGACTGTTTCGGCTACTTTTGAACAAATTCTCGCATCTGATTCGACCCTTACTGTAACCGTATCAGGGAATGGCTCGGTGACATCGTCGCCTGCCGGAATAAATTGCGGTACCGATTGCAGTGAAACATATAGCGATGGTAGCAATATTACTTTGAGCGCATCGCCGGATGAAGGTTCTAGGTTTGTGGCTTGGGGGGGCGCATGTACCGGAAGTGGCAGCTGTGTGGTTCAAATGACTCAAGACCAAGCTGTTTCGGCTACTTTTGAACAAATTGTCGCATCTGATTCGACTCTTACCGTAACCGTATCAGGGAATGGCTCGGTGACATCGTCGCCAGTGGGAATAAATTGTGGTACCGATTGTTCAGAAGCTTATGAACAAAACACTTCAGTAAGTTTAACCGCTGTTGCAGATGAAGGATTTAAGTTAGATCGTTGGAGTGGAGACTGTAGCGGTAATATTAGCTGCAATTTGGATATGGATACCGACAAGAACGTCACTGCTGTGTTTGTAGCTGATGGAGGGCAAGGAGGTACATTGTCAATCGCTAATATGGGAATGCACGAAGTGAACTTTGGTGATACTTTTACTTACCAACCTCAAATCACAGGCGATGTGAGCATTTGCCGGAAAGATTTGGCGCATGACGATGTAAAAGTTGACTCAGAAACCGGTCTAATCACTTGGGATACGTCTAGTCTAAACTTTGGTAGAGGCTTTTATATTAGGATTAAATGCAGTAATTTTAGTGAGTCTGTTTTTGCATCGATGGTGGTTCATGTTGATAAATCAGGCACAAGCCGGCTACGTATTGCAGGTGAAAATAATGTTTCCCCATACATTGGTGTCGCTGGTCAATCTATGACTAGTGGAGATACAATTGTATTTCCAGACGGAGAATATCCAGTGTCAGTGTCCAGAAACGAGTCTTATGAAAATGCCTTTAAAAGGACTTCACCAACTGATGGTACAGCGGATCAATATAGTACAATCATCTCAGAATCTCCTGGGGGAGCGGTAATTAATGGTGAAGCGCAAAATGGAATTGGAAAACAAAAAAATGCCTTTCAATTGTCTAGCAATAATTACATCGCGATAGTTGGGTTTGTTGTCAAAAATGTCCAGCGTGAGTCTTTTACTACCAATGGAAATAGCAATAAATTATTAATTCATTTTGTTGGTGCTCAAGGAGCTGGAACATGGGGGCGAAGCTGTTCTAACTTTAGTGAAGCGAGTTCTGGAGAATGTTCTAACGCCGGAATGAGAGTTAACGGAGGCACACCGTTATTTCAGAATAGCTATGATTGGGGGCATAATCGATATGGTATAATGACCAGTCGTACGAATGGCTCTATTACTCGAAGGTCTTTGGTGAGGCTGGATGAGCATAAAGGTGATCAACCTTATGGTGGATTTAGTGACTATTGTGACACCCTTCACTTAAGCCAAGATAATGTGGTATTTGATTCTTTAGCTATTGCTGCACCACATTACAAAAATTATGCTGGATTATCAGCTTATCCAGCGACGGGATGCGAGAACACTCCATCAACGTTAAAAACAGTCGGCTTACTGGCAGTTAACAATAAGCTATCGCTGAGCCTAATGGATTCTAAAGCCGGACCTAATCACATCTGGGATCATATTGTTTCGTATGATAGTGAAGGAACATGTACTCCACAAACGGATAGGTGCGGTTTATGGTTATTACAAGCGGATAAACCAGCTGATGTTTCAAACTCATTTTTTGGTAAGGCTCGCGGGTTCGAAGGCAGTACTAGTATAAGCCGAGCTTTTGGAAATAATATCAATTTTAATTCGAATGTAACGATCAATGACGTACCAAGTAACAGTGATGTTGGTGTTACTCCAGAATATCTGCCTGAATTGTTACTCTATTATCGGGGTAAATATGACACTTTTCATGGCGACCAAGGTTACGATACTGTAACTACAGCGAGACGTTGGCCAATCGCTGGTGAGGACATTATCGCTGCAAATATGCGTTCGTATCGTAATCAAGAAGCACTTAAAGTCGGCGGCGGAACCATTGATATTAACGGAGATCGTGGAGCAGCAGCAGCAGGCGACAGCATGTCAGAATATTTTTGGGGCTACATTAACAATAAGGTTCCACCCTTAGTGGTAAGAGTAAAAGACAAAGGTGCTATCAATCGGGTTGCATGGGAACACCTAACCGGTAGTCGTAGGACTGCAGTTACAGGTTGGAAGGTAGAATGTGTATCCTCTGGCAACAATCTCTTAGCTAGCCTGTCTGCCGATCAGCTAGTTTATAACGATGATTCTGGTTGTCAACAATATGGGGTTAAGGCTTCATATGCCGAAGGAGATAGTGGAATCGCTTATACCGAAACGCCTGAGTGAACACAGCTCATAAATAACTTGCTTCCGTAAATAATAGTGCTTTACTAGCTGAATACCTTGACAGGGATCTTTCTAGCCTTTAGAATTCGCGCCGGATTTGGGGCTATAGCTCAGCTGGGAGAGCGCTACACTGGCAGTGTAGAGGTCAGCGGTTCGATCCCGCTTAGCTCCACCAATTCGAATTTTTAATTATTTTAGTCCCCTTCGTCTAGAGGCCTAGGACACCGCCCTTTCACGGCGGTAACAGGGGTTCGAACCCCCTAGGGGACGCCATTTTCAGACAAACCGACCTATGGTCGGTTTTTTTTTGCTTGCGAATAATCTTTATACTTTAGTCTCGTTGTTGGCTGCTTATCATGGCTATATCATATATAATACTGGGCTCTGAAATTAGCTTTTCTTTTGCTGCAAAAGTGTTATAAAAATTCAATAATAAATTTCAATTTTTATTTCGGTATTAATTGGTCAAAGTGATTTTTCAATCATATAGAATCGATAAATCCAGAAGGGATAACAAGATGAAATGTCATTATTTGAAGTACGCGAAAGTCAAAAGTTATCATCAAATAGATTATTCCAACATGCTATGGAGATACTTAGCGAATGAGTATTATAAAAAAAGCTGACTTTATTGACAGTGTTGAGAGCGCTTTACAATACATCTCTTATTATCATCCAAAAGATTTTATTGATGCGCTTTACGAAGCCTACCTTAAAGAAGAAAATCCTGCTGCCAAGGATGCAATCGGTCAAATTTTAATTAATTCTCGAATGTGCGCTCAGGGTAAACGGCCTATCTGCCAAGATACAGGGATCGTTACCGCTTTTATCAAAGTCGGCATGGATGTTCAGTGGGAAAGTGATCTAACGGTTCAAGAGTTAGTTGATGAAGGGGTGAGAAGAGCCTACAGTAATCAAGATAATCCACTAAGAGCTTCGATCGTTAAAAATCCTATCGGACCGAGAATAAATACCAAAGATAATACACCTGCGGTGGTTCATGTTGAGTTAGTTGCAGGCGATAAAGTTGAAGTAATGGTCGCCGCAAAAGGGGGCGGTTCCGAGAATAAAACTAAATTTGTGATGTTAAATCCTAATGATTCGATTGTTGATTGGGTTTTGAAAACCGTTCCAACGATGGGGGCTGGTTGGTGTCCTCCGGGAATGTTGGGGCTAGGTATTGGCGGAACCGCTGAAAAAGCGATGGTGATGGCCAAAGAATCCTTAATGGATCCTGTTGATATTCACGAATTAAAAGAAAAAGGTGCTAAAACCTCTGCAGAAAAACTTCGATTAGAACTGATGGAAAAGGTTAATCAGTTAGGTATTGGTGCGCAAGGACTTGGTGGCTTAACCACCGTATTAGATATTAAAATTAAAGATTGTCCAACTCACGCGGCTTCATTGCCTGTTGCGATGATTCCAAACTGCGCCGCGACTCGCCATGCTCATTTTACTTTAGATGGTAGTGGACCAAGTTTTATCGAGCCACCAAAGTTAAGTGATTGGCCAGAAATTCCTTCACCCGATCAAAGTCAACAGAAGAGAATTGATTTGGACAAAATTACTCAAGAGGAAATTGATTCTTGGCAGCCAGGAGATTCTTTGCTGTTAAACGGCAAAATCCTAACTGGTCGCGACGCAGCCCATAAGAAAATTAAAGATTTGGTTGATAATGGAGAGCCTTTACCTGAGGGAGTCGATTTTGAAGGAAGATTCATATATTACGTTGGTCCGGTTGACCCGGTGAGAGACGAAGTCGTTGGACCCGCTGGCCCTACAACTTCAACTCGAATGGATAAATATTCTGAACTTATGTTAAGTGATAAATCTGAAGGTGGCATGGGACTAATGGGAATGATAGGCAAGTCTGAGCGCGGTGATATTGCACTTAAATCAATTGCTAAACATCATTCTGTTTATCTAATGGCTGTTGGCGGTGCCGCTTATCTTGTTTCCAAAGCGATTAAAAAATCACGAGTTGTTGCCTTTGCGGAGTTAGGAATGGAAGCAATCTATGAATTCACCGTCGAAGACATGCCAGTAACCGTTGCTGTCGATACAAAAGGTGATTCTGTTCATAAAACTGGGCCAGCGATTTGGAAAATAAAAATTCAAGAGCATTCTTGATTAGCTAGTTATCGTATTTGTTGAAATTTAGGAGAAACATGAGTATTCAAAGTGCAGGTGCAAAATTTAGAAAGGTGGTTGCTGAAAATAAACCGCTGCAATTAGTCGGAACAATTAACGCATTTACCGCTCATATGGCTAAACAATCTGGCCATAAGGCGATTTATCTTTCCGGGGGAGGTGTTGCTGCCAACTCTCTTGGTGTTCCAGATCTAGGCATATCGACAATTGATGATGTATTAACTGATGTTAGACGCATTACTGATGTTTGTGATTTGCCACTCATGGTTGACGCCGATACCGGTTTTGGTGGTGCTTTTAATATCGCACGAACAATCCGATCGTTAACTAAATTTGGCGCTGCGGGTTGTCACATTGAAGATCAAGTAGCAGCAAAGCGCTGTGGTCACCGTCCAGGAAAAGAAATTGTTTCCTTAGAGGAAATGGTTGATCGAATTAAGATGGCCGTCGACGCAAGAACCGATGAAGATTTTGTTATTATGGCTCGAACGGATGCCTTGGCGGTCGATGGTATTCAAGCCGCAATCGATCGAGCTGGCGCTTGTGTTGAAGCTGGAGCAGATATGATCTTTCCAGAAGCAATTGATCAACTAGCGCAATATCAACAAGTGAGGAATGCGATTAGTGTACCGATTTTGGCCAATATCACCGAATTTGGTCAAACCCCCTTGTTTTCAACGCCCGAACTTGCTGAAGTCGGGGTTGATATCGTTCTTTATTGTTGCGGGGCTTATCGTGCAATGAATAAAGGCGCTGAATCTTATTATAAAGCTTTGATTAACGATGGGCATCAGCGCAATGTCATCGATATTATGCAGAATCGTGAAGAGCTTTATAACTATTTGAACTATCATCAATACGAGCAAAAGCTGGATCAGCTATTTGCTGACGATAAGGAGAAATAACTAATGAGCGATAATACCAATAACGAAACGGTTGTTCGTAAACCTAAGAAATCAGTGGCTTTGTCCGGCGTTCCCGCAGGAAATACCGCGCTTTGCTCTGTAGGGCTAACAGGAAATGATTTAGCATATCGTGGTTACGATATTCTTGATTTTGCTGAAAAAGCAGAGTTTGAAGAAGTCGCCTATTTATTAATTCATGGACGTTTACCAACTAAAGCTGAACTTGTGAACTACAAAAGAAAGCTTCGTTCGATGCGGGGCTTGCCTACCGTTGTTCAGGAAGTTTTAGAAACAATTCCTGCCGCAGCGCATCCCATGGATGTTCTTAGAACGGGCTGTTCAGTATTAGGAATGGTGTTACCAGAAAAAGATGAACAAGCACCAGCCGATGCAAAGGATATCGCAGACCGTCTATTAGCTTCTTTTGGTTCAATGCTTCTCTATTGGTATCACTATAGTCATAATGGCAAATGTATTAATGTTGAGACTGACGACGATTCAATTGGAGCGCATTTTTTACACCTGTTGCACGGTGAAAAACCAAGTAAAGAGTGGGAAAATGCAATGCATGTTTCGCTGATTTTATATGCTGAACATGAGTTTAATGCTTCTACCTTTGCAAGTCGGGTTATTGCCGGAACTGGCGCAGATATTTATTCGTCAGTTTGTGGCGCGATTGGTGCGTTACGAGGACCAAAACACGGTGGTGCTAACGAAGCCGCACTTGAAATCCAGAAACGATATGCCTCTCCAGACGAAGCTGAATCAGATATCAAAGAAAGGATGGCAAGAAAAGAAATCGTGATAGGTTTTGGTCATCCAGTTTATACGGTATCTGATCCACGTAATGTCGTAATAAAAAATGTAGCAAAGAATCTATCTGCGACCCAAGGCGATATGAATCTTTTTAACATTGCAGAAAGGTTAGAAACAGTTATGTGGGATGAGAAAAAAATGTTTCCTAATCTTGATTGGTTCTCAGCAGTTGCTTACAACCGGATGGGTATTCCAACCTCGATGTTTACCCCAATATTTGTCATGTCACGTATCACTGGTTGGGCTGCGCATATTATGGAACAACGAGTGGACGGTAAGATCATACGACCGAGTGCTAACTATAATGGACCAGAGCCGAGGTCATGGGTAGATATTAAGAATAGATAGAAGTGTGAATAAACTAATCTAGAATTTAGATTTTACATTTAAAGAAAAAACGCCAATTAATTTGGCGTTTTTTTGTCAAAGTAGGTAATAATATTTGAGATTAGTTATGTCCGTTGCGGATTATTAAGAAGATATGAAACAGCTTCAAGAATACTTTTCTTTTTAAACAAAAATTGCCAACGAGATCCGCCCGACTGACGCCACAAAAATAAACTTCTAATCGCACATAACAGCGCAGCCCTTACCTTTATCTGATTCTGTTTGTCCTTTAAATGTTTAGGCTCACCTTTAACTTGGATTCTATTTGATAGCTTAGAGACCGTTTGTTGATAAGCGTCTGAATAATCTTCAAGTAACTGGTTAAATATTTCCTCATCTTGATGAAAGTTTTGTTCAGAGTATTTGGCTGAAAGTTGAGCAATGTATTGTGATAATTTATCCATTAGTGGAGTATTTGAGGAGAGTTGTTTGTGCAGAGTGATTAGATTAATCGCCATGCCAACAAATTCAGGATCTTTTTCTGAACTACTAGTATCAAGCTGTTGTTTTAACAAACGCAACCCAGAACTAACTTCAAAGCTACCACCGTAAACATCGACAGCTGATTTTGCATCAACTCTAAGCAGGCTAGCTACTATTGATTTAAAATCAGTTTCGTTAGTATGACCTTTCCACGCGATATGCTGCACAATACGAATAGCCTGAGCTAAACCTGCGAGTGCTATAGTTTGATCGATAGAAGTCTGATTAATGCTCATTTATATTTCTTGTTCCTGTTAAGAGTTGTTTGGAGAATCAATATTAAGTTTTAAAGAATCATTATTGAATAATACTATCAATTATACCGCCGCCCAAACATTGTTCGCCCTGATAAAACACCACTGATTGTCCCGGAGTGACGGCACGCTGTTTTTCTTCAAACATGACTTGCCAACCTTCCTGATCGAGTCGTTTAACACGGCATTTAAAGTCTTCTTGGCGATATCGAGATTTGGCAGTACAAGTAAACTGCTCTGAAATATTGTTTGGTTCTATCCAATGAAGCTGTGAGGCAATTAACCCATCACTTAACATTCGAGGATGTTCATGACCCTGTCCAATAATTAATACGTTTCTTTCAAGATCTTTTGCTATTACGTACCAAGGTTCATCGCTTGCATCTGCAAGCCCGCCAATACCAATTCCTTTGCGTTGCCCAAGCGTATGATACATAAGTCCAGAATGCTGACCGACAACTTGACCTTGATCATTTTCTATATCACCGGGTTGAGCTGGAATATATTGTTCTAAAAAGTCTTTGAATTTTCGCTCGCCAATAAAACAAATGCCAGTACTGTCTTTTTTATTGGCTGTAACAAACCCTTGTTCTTCAGCAATACGCCTAACTTCTGCTTTATCAAGCTCACCCACCGGAAACATTGATTGTTTTAACTGCGCTTGATTAAGTGTATATAAAAAATAACTTTGGTCTTTGTTGGAATCAACGCCTCGTAACATCAAACTAGAACCGGTTGAGCGATCGACTCTAACATAATGCCCTGTAGCGATATATTCCGCGCCAAGCACTAAAGCGTAATCTAAAAAGGCTTTAAATTTAATTTCTTTATTGCACATGATATCGGGGTTTGGTGTGCGTCCGGAGCGGTATTCTTCGAGAAAATACTCAAAAACTCGATCCCAATATTCTGCAGAAAAGTTAATGGTTTTAAATGGGATTTCTAGTTTGTCAGCAATCGATTTTGCATCAGCCATATCTTCTGCGGCGGAACAATAATCATCGGTATCATCTTCTTCCCAGTTCTTCATGAAAACGCCAATCACCTTATAACCTTGCTGTTTTAAAAGGTAGGCTGCAACCGACGAATCGACGCCGCCTGACATACCGACTACCACCTTTGTTGAGGTGGGCTCGGGAGTTAGAGATGAATGATTTTTAGCGGATTCTGACATGATATTTCTTTGTATGTTGACTATTTAAGAATTTGATAGCAATCGTCAGCTAATCGTTGCTCGTTACCGTAAAAATTAAGCGAATCTAACGGATGGCGTATTCCATTCAGATAATCATTTAAGCATTGTAATACAAGGGCACTGCGCAGAGATTTTTGTGGCATATCGGTGATTTGTTGGAGCGTGAACCAGCAAGCGTCCAAAATATCAGGGTCTTGAGGATTTGCTTGTTGGTTTTCACAAACCTCACCGAGATAACAAAAACGAAGATAGGTTTTACCGTTAGTTGCAGGGCTTAGCAAATAAGTACCAATCAATGAGGTTGGGCTAAAATCTAAACCAGTTTCTTCGAGAACTTCTCTTACAACAGCATCATGTAGAGATTCCTTTAACTCAACATGACCTGCAGGTTGATTAAAGACAATATCACCCGAACTGGCTTTTTCTTTTACTAACAAGTAATGGTCGTTTCGCTTTATAATAGCGGCTACCGTAACGTGGATTTTATCCATCAACTACTTCCAAAGATTAATAGATTAACAATAATATGACGCATTTTACCCATTTAAACGAAAAAGGCGAAGCACAAATGGTTGATGTTGGCGAAAAATCGACAAGTTCCAGAATCGCTACCGCATCCGCCAAGGTGATTATGGCTAAAACGACACTCGAAATGATTGTCGACGGCAAGCACAAAAAGGGCGATGTATTAGCGGTCGCTCGTATAGCAGCCATCCAAGCAGCAAAGAAGACCTCTGATCTTATTCCGCTTTGTCACCCATTAATGTTGACTTCAATCAAGGTTGAACTTGAACCTGATTGGGATAATAGCGCGATTGTTATCAGCACCTTGTGTAAAGTATCAGGTCAAACTGGTGTCGAAATGGAAGCCTTAACGGCTGCATCAACCGCAGGGCTTACAATTTATGATATGTGTAAAGCGGTTGATAAGGATATGGTTATTTCTGATATCCAGCTTGAAACTAAATCTGGTGGTAAATCGGGTGATTGGGTAAGAGATGTTTAATTGGAGCAATTATGATATCGGTTAAAGTCGTATTTTTTGCAAGTTTTAAAGAAACACTGGGTCGTGCTGAGTTACACCTAGAAATAAATCCCGGATCAAGCATTCAAGACCTATGCGATTTGCTCGCTGAAAAAGGTGACTTATGGCACGAACTTTTTTCTGGAGCTAAAAACAATGTGAAAATAGCCTGTAATCAACAGATGGTCGAAATCACTAATCTGCTTAAAAATGATGATGAAGTAGCATTCTTCCCTCCGGTTACTGGTGGTTAGTTGTATGTCTATCAAGAAACCCAGCGTTATCATCAGCGATGAACCGTTCGACTTAGCTGCTTTAAACCATGTAATTCAATCAAGTGAAGGTGAGAATGGCGCATCGGTCATCTTTACTGGTTGCGTAAGAGTATCTGATGAAGAATCAGGCTTGACGGGAATGACATTAGAGCATTATCCCGGAATGACTGAATCATTACTGGAAGATATTTTGTCTCAAGCGGCCGCTCGTTGGCATTTGACTCGCGTGCTAGTTGCTCACAGAGTGGGGCATTTGCTTCCGGGTGAAACCATCGTTTTTGTTGGTATTTGCGCTCTACATCGCAAAGAAGCTTTTGAAGCAGCAGAGTTCGTTATGGATTATTTGAAAAACCAAGCGACATTTTGGAAAAAAGAACACTACGCGCCAAGTTCAAATAAAACAGACACATGGGTTGATGCAAAACAGACTGATTTGGAGAGCTTAAAAAGGTGGCAAGGTAAATTTGATTCGATTAGATAAATTAGTCTCTAAATCCCTAGGACTTTCCAGAAAAGAAGCCTCAAAATTAATTAGGTCTGGACGAGTTTCAGTTAACAACGCAATCGAAAAATCATCCAGTACTAATTTATCAGATTCAGACAAAATAGAATTTGAAGGAAAGCAATTAGAGGCTCCAAATAAGCGCTATATTCTACTAAACAAACCTCAAGGCTATATTTGTTCAACCAAAGATGAAGAATACCCTTCCACTTTAAATCTCATTGATATACCTACTGATAAGCTTCATTTTGCTGGAAGATTAGACGCTGATACAACTGGCTTAGTATTAATTAGCGATGATGGTCAGTGGACTCACCGAATCACATCCCCAAAACACAAACATAGTAAAACCTACAAAGTCTCGTTAGATGAAGTAATTACCGACGAGGCAATCTTCAAGCTGGAAAATGGTGTAATCTTAAAAGACAGCGATAAACCGACTCAATCAGCAAAGGTGAAAGTCATTAATCAGAAATTGATAGAATTGAGCATCACGGAAGGGCGATATCACCAAGTTAAACGGATGGTGGCAGCGGTTGGTAATCATGTTGTGGGGTTGCATCGGTTGGCAATTGGTGAGATCAGTATTCCCAAAGATATGGAAATAGGAGAATGGCGGAAGTTGACTCAAGTTGAGGTTGATTGTTTTAGATAGCGATAATTTCTTAAGCTCCGCGCCCCCTCTCACTATCCTTTACTTACATCTTTTGCATTGAAACTATTAGGCTTGTGTGATATCAATGCTGACGATTTTTATAACAATTCATTGAGTCATTAATCAGTTTGATAGTGAATACGCATTTTGTAGCGCAATATCAATAGGTTAAAGCTTATTCTTAAAGTAAAAAATTAACAACAAAGGATCACGAAGTATGCAAAAACTAACCATTTCATCGGTGGTTTTGTCAGTTTTGCTTGTAGGCTGTAACAGCGATAAAAGTGAAACTCCTAAAAATTCCGATACCCTTGTCCAAAAAGCTCCCGTTGAATCGATTGAAGCCTCCGGCAATTTAGAATCTAACCCATTTTTCCAAGAATATGATACGCCTTTTGGAATTCCTCCATTTGATAAAATAACCAATGAGCACTTCGCGCCTGCATTTGATAAAGCGATTGCTGATGCCAAAAGCGAGATTTTGGTGGTAGCTAATAACCAAGAAGAGCCAACATTTGAAAACACGGTTGTTGCTTTAGAATATGGTGGAAAACTTTTAACTAAAGTAGCTAGAGTATTTTTTAATTTAACCAGTGCTCATACTAACGATGATCTAAAAGCTTTAGCAAAAGATGTTGGACCTCGTTTGTCAGGGTTAAATGATGATTTAAACTTAAATCCCCAACTTTTTAAGCGAGTTGAAGCGATTTATAACAAAATGGATACCCTTGATTTAAGAGGCGACCAAAAGAAGCTGCTAGTTGACCGTTATAAAGAGTTTGTACGAGGTGGAGCTGGTCTAAATGAGCAAGATAAGCAAATATTAAGAGATTTAAACGCCAAAATTTCAAAACTATCTTTAGAATTTGGTGATAACGTACTTGCTGAGACCAACAATTTTGAGCTAGTCGTTGATAAAAAAGAAGACCTTGCGGGACTGCCTCAATATTTGATTGATGCCGCCGCTGCAGAAGCGACTAAACGAGAAAAGCCGGGAAAATGGGTTTTTACAACTCACAGACCAAGCAAAACGCCTTTTTTGATCTTCTCTGAAAATCGTGATCTACGTGAGAAAATGTGGAAAGGTTATACTCATCGTGGCGATAACAACAATGCCAATGATAATAAAAATATTGTCGCCGAAATGGCATCTTTAAGAGCTCAAAGAGCCAAATTATTAGGCTATGAATCTCACGCTCATTTTGTATTAGAAGGAAATACTGCCAAAAATCCTGAAAATGTTTATCAACTATTAAATAAAATCTGGCCAGCTGGTTTAGCCCAAGCTAAGCAAGAGTTAGCGGACATGCAAGTAATGGTTGATTCAGAAGGTGGTAACTACAAAGTTGAAGGATGGGATTGGCGATATCTTTCAGAGAAAATTAGAAAAGCGCGCTACGATTTAGATGAAGAGCAAACCAAGCCTTATTTCTCATTAGAAGATACCCTTAAAGGGGTTTTTTATACGGTTAACAAATTATTTGGTATGACTTTTAAAGAGCGTACAGATTTACCTGTTTACCATGATGATGTAAGAGTTTTTGAGGTATATTACAAGAACGGCGAACTTATCGGTTTGTATTTAACCGATCATTATGTGCGTGAATCAAAGCGTGGTGGTGCATGGATGAATGCCTATCGTAGCCAGTATGTTGATGAAAAGGGTGAATTTGTTAAGCCTATCATTGTTAACGTTTTGAACTATCCAAAACCAACCGGTGATAAGCCAACGCTTTTAACCTTTGGTCAAGCAAGTACACTATTCCATGAATTTGGACACGCGGCTCACGGTTTCCTTTCAAATGGAATTTATCCTTCTCAAGCTGGCACGTCAGTACCAAGAGATTTTGTAGAATTTCCTTCTCAAGTGCTTGAAAACTGGATGTTTGAACCAGATGTATTAGCAAAATTTGCCAAGCATTATGAAACTGGTGAAGTTATTCCTCAAGAACTGATCGAGAAAATTCAAGCCGCGGCAAAATTTGGTCAAGGTTTTGCTACAACCGAATACATGGCTGCAGCATTGCTTGATTTAGCTTGGCATACTCAAACAGATGCGACGGTAAGGGATGCCAATCAATTTGAATCTAGTGTGCTAAACGAGCTTGGGTTGATTCCTCAAATAGCACCGAGATATCGCTCAACTTATTTTTCTCATATCTTTTCCGGTGGTTATTCTTCTGGCTATTACGGCTATATTTGGTCTGAAATATTAGCGGCAGATGCATTTAATGCGTTTAAAGAAAAAGGCATTTTTGATCAAGCAACGGCTGAAGCTTTTAGAGAAAATATTTTATCTAAAGGTGGAACTGATGACCCTATGAAATTATATCGTCAGTTTAGAGGTCAAGAGCCTGATCCAAAACATCTTTTAAAAAGTCGAGGTTTGACGACTGAGTAATCAAGAAATCAGTTTTGAAGGCAGCTTTTCAGCTGCCTTTTTTTTTATTTGTGCTAGTTGTGGATTACAAAAAAATTCGATTATCATTTTATTTTAGATAATACTTTGTCTTTTATACTTTTAACGAAGAATATTCTCCGGGTTTAAGCTGCTCTAAATTCCATTCACCAATGGCTACTCGCACGAGTCTCAAAGTTGGGAATCCGACTGCAGCAGTCATTCGTCGGACTTGCCTATTTCTACCTTCTTTAATGGTTAGTTCAATCCAGCTAGTCGGTATCGCTTTTCGAAAGCGAACCGGCGGATTTCTATCCCATAATTTTATGGATTGCTGCTCAATATCAATTAGTTTGGCTTCGGCTGGCTTTGTTACTCCATCGTTTAGCATAATGCCTTGTTTTAGTTGATTGATAGCAACCTCGTTAATGTCACCCTCAACTTGAACCCAATAAGTTTTAGCCATTTTGTGCTTAGGGTGACTGATCTTGTGTTGCAGCTTTCCGTCATTGGTAAGTAACAAAAGTCCCTCAGAATCTTTATCTAATCGACCGGCAGGGTAGATATGCTTGATGGGGATAAAATCAGCTAAAGTTGAATCGTTTTCTTCACCGGAAAACTGGCATAAGGTATTAAAGGGTTTATTGAAAAGAATGAGCTTAGTTTTGATTCTTGGGAATGTTTTTGAGGCGTGCCTTGCACTTTTAAATGGTTTTCTTATTTTGTTAACTGGTCGACGAGGCATACAAAGGTCTAATCTGTTTCATTCAATTATAAAGTCTATTCTAGTCATCAAATTATGACACCAATCGGTATATCGACAAACCTTTTTCACGTATAATTCGGTTCAAATAATAACTGATCTATCAATTGCTCTTATTTAGGAATTAATAATGACCAAATCTAAGATTATCTATACGATTACTGATGAAGCTCCCGCTCTTGCAACCTTTTCTTTTTTACCGATTGTAGAAGCTTTTACCAAGGCGGCAGGTGTTGCTGTTGAAACCCGTGATATTTCTCTTGCCGGACGTATTCTTGCTAATTTCCCAGAATATTTAACGGATGATCAAAAGGTTGATGATGCTTTGCAAGAACTGGGAGTGCTTGCTAAGTCGCCCACAGCAAATATTATCAAATTGCCAAATATTAGTGCGTCGATTCCCCAATTAAATGAAGCTATCGAAGAGTTGCAATCCAAAGGATATAAAATTCCTAATTTTCCAGCGGCTCCTCAAACTGACGAACAAAAAGCGATTCGCACGAGCTATGCCAAGGTTTTGGGTAGTGCTGTAAATCCAGTATTACGTGAAGGTAATTCCGATAGGCGCGCCCCTAAATCAGTTAAACAATATGCTAAAAATAATCCACATTCGATGGGAAAGTGGTCTTCGGATTCTAAATCCCATGTATCTCATATGTCTAACGGTGATTTTTTTCACAGTGAACAATCAGCCGTTTTAGAAAATGATACTAATGTCAAAATTGAACTAATTGGTAGTGATGGAACAAGAACGACTCTTAAAGAAAAGACAGCGTTGCTTGCCGGTGAAATTATTGATGCTTCGGCAATGAGTCAAAAAGCGTTAAGAATCTTTTTAGAAGAACAAATGCAAGATGCCAAAGAGAAGGGTATTCTTTTTTCAATTCATTTAAAAGCAACTATGATGAAAGTCTCCGACCCCATTTTGTTTGGTCACGTTGTTTCTGTTTACTTTAAAGAAGTCTTTGAAAAACATGCCAATACTTTTACTGAAATAGGCGTTAATCCAGACAACGGTCTTGCAGCATTATTTAGTAAATTAGAACAACTTCCAGAAGATAAACGTCAAGAAATTGAGTCGGACATACAAGCTTGTTATAACTCTAGACCCGCGCTCGCTATGGTTGATTCTGACAAAGGGATCACCAATCTACATATGCCAAATGATGTCATCATTGATGCGTCTATGCCTGCTTATATTCGTTCTTCGGGGCAGATGTGGGGAGCAGACGGTAAACAGCACGATACTAAGTTTGTGATTCCAGATACGAGTTATTCGACTTTTTATCAGCGAGTGATTGAAGATTGTAAAAGAAATGGTGCGTATGATCCAACGACTATGGGCAGTGTTTCAAATGTTGGCTTGATGGCACAAAAGGCTGAAGAATATGGCTCTCACGATAAAACTTTCAAACTTCCAAGTGATGGCGATGTGCAGGTTACAGATGAAAATGGAAACACTCTTTTAAAAATTGCTGTTGAAGAGGGAGACATTTGGAGAATGTGTCAATCTAAAGACGCGCCTATTCAAGATTGGGTCAAATTAGCGGTTAATAGAGCTAGAGCAACTGGTACTCCCGCAATTTTTTGGCTAGACGAAAAGCGTGCTCATGATGCGCAAATTATAGCCAAGGTTAATCAATATCTGCCAGAGCATGATACTGACGGGCTGGATATTCGAATCATGAAGCCAGTTGATGCAGTTGACTTTTCTATCGAACGCATCAGAAAAGGGCTAGATACGATTTCTGTTACCGGTAATGTTTTGAGAGATTATTTAACGGACTTATTTCCTATTTTAGAGGTCGGAACAAGCGCAAAAATGTTGTCAATTGTCCCTCTAATGAATGGCGGTGGATTATTTGAAACTGGGGCTGGCGGCTCTGCACCAAAGCATGTACAACAATTTATGCAAGAGGGGCATTTACGCTGGGATTCTCTCGGTGAGTTTTTGGCTCTGTCTGCATCATTAGAACATTTGTCTCAGGTGAACAGCAATCCTCAAGCGCAAGTATTATCAGAAACTCTGGATGTGGCGACAGGTGAATTTTTGTTAAACAATAAATCGCCTTCTAGAAAAGTCAAAGAGCTTGATAATCGTGGAAGTCATTTTTACTTAACTATGTACTGGGCGCAAGCGTTAGCAAATCAAACAAAAGATACACAATTGGCTGAGCGTTTTGCCGATATCGCTGAAAAATTAACCAAAAATGAATCAGGGATTGTTGCTGAATTTAATCAAGCACAAGGTGAGCCTGTTGAGTTAGGTGGGTATTATCTAACCGACAAGGACAAAGCAGTCGCGGCAATGCGTGCGAGTGATACTTTGAACCAGATTATTGACAACCTATAAGGTTTAGCTAAAGTTCTAAATCGGATCTCGCCCTAAATAAACTATGGCTTGATTAGAATTGATTTTTGTAAATCGTTTTATTCGGGCCTTTTTTTTATCTGTAAATAATTAGCAGAGATAAAGGATGGCTTTCGCAAGGTGACTCTGCATTTTCGAATTTAAAAATGAATTGAAGGCTTTTTTATAGGGAAAAAAAAACTATGAGCTATTTGGGGGAAATAGCCCGCTTTTGAATTATCGGGTGGTTTTAATAAGAGATTTAATTTATTAACAACAAATTAAAAAATATTACTCTTCTTCTTTTTTATAACCAACCGAACAAATTTCTTGTGCGTGAAGCCCCTTGGGACCCTCACAAGTATCGAAGGATACTTCTTGTCCCGCTTTTAGACTTTTGTATCCATCCATTTCAATGGTCGAATAGTGAGCAAAAATATCATCACCACCATCGTCAGGACGTATAAACCCATAGCCTTTTGCGTTATTGAACCACTTAACGGTACCCGTCGCCATATACTGCTCCTTGATTTTCCCTTTTATTAAAAAACAATGTAATAAATTTATTACAAATCTAGTAAATGAGTGTCTGATACGCCTACAGCTTATGCAGGCAGATGTATGAATCTCATAACTGGTATTGAAAGTCAAGTATTACTAAATAATCGAATTATTTTATTTGCTACCAAAAAGTTTAAACTGTTGAAAAGTCGTTGGAATTACCCCATCTAATAGAAGTACAATTAACCGATTGGCATTCTTAACATGCCAATTTTAGGAATCAGTTAATTTAATAATGCAGAAGTGCCATTTATTATAGTTTTTGATGATTCTGTCTAATAATTTTCACATTGTTGTAATGAGTTGACTAATATTAACTATGAGTAATGAAAAAGAAAATCAGCCTGATCATGGTGCGGTTGTAGCGGAGCTTGAGCCAGAGGTGAAAAAGCCTCCAATGTATAAAGTGCTTCTTTTGAACGATGATTACACGCCTATGGATTTTGTTGTTTCAATCTTAAAACAGTATTTCCATAAAAATTTGGAACAAGCTACCAAGATAATGCTCCAAGTTCATTATGATGGCGCAGGAGTTGCGGGGATTTTTAGAGCCGAGATTGCGGAAACAAAAGTTTCCATGGTTAATGAACATGCCCGTGCAGAAGGGCATCCCTTGATGTGTACAATGGAAGAAAACTGATGTCACAAATAATTTGTAATTGTTTTGTATTTCATCCAACTAAGGTGCTTATATTATGTTAAGTAAAGATTTAGAGCTAACGTTAAATTTGGCTTTTACTGATGCTAGAGAAAGACGGCATGAATACATGACGGTTGAGCATTTGCTATTAGCACTTCTTGATAATGCTTTAGGGATTAGTGTATTGAAATCTTGCGGCGCAGATATTCCTAAATTACAGCTTCAATTAAGAGAGTTTATCGATGAAACTAGCCAAATCTTGCCTCCTGAAGCAGGAGATGTAGAAACTCAGCCTACACTTGGTTTTCAACGAGTTTTACAGAGAGCTGTATTTCACGTGCAATCTTCAGGCAAAAAAGAAGTCAATGGCGCAAATATTTTAGTGGCCATTTTTAGTGAGCAAGAAAGTCAAGCGGTCTATTTTTTACAGCAGCAAGACATTTCTCGCCTTGACATCGTTAATTATATCTCTCACGGCATTTCTAAAATTTCAGATGAACAAGAGGATCTAGATTCGATTGGAACCGCTGCTGAAGGTTTCGATGATGCACCCAAACAAAAGACTGCACTAGAATCATATACCAGTAACCTAAATGAAATGGCGAAGAGCGGCAAAATTGATCCACTTATCGGCCGTGATGATGAGTTAGAACGTACAGTTCAAATTCTATCTCGCCGTCGCAAGAATAATCCGCTATTGGTCGGAGAAGCTGGCGTAGGTAAAACTGCAATTGCCGAAGGTTTAGCTAAAAGGATTGTTGATCAAGATGTGCCGGAAGTTATCTCCAAAGCAGAAATATTTTCTCTCGATCTAGGTGCACTTTTGGCAGGGACAAAGTATCGTGGTGATTTCGAAAAGCGCCTAAAAGCCGTTCTTGCTGAGCTGGCTGAAAAAGATAATTCAGTATTATTTATTGATGAAATACATACTATCATTGGCGCTGGTTCTGCTTCTGGTGGGGTGATGGATGCGTCAAATCTTATCAAACCTATGTTAGCCAATGGTGAGCTAAAATGCATGGGTTCGACAACTTTTCAGGAGTATCGTGGGATTTTCGAAAAAGATCGTGCGCTAGCAAGGCGATTCCAAAAGGTTGATGTTGAAGAGCCAAGTGTGGCAGATACGATTGATATACTTAAAGGGCTTAAATCTCGTTATGAAGAACATCATCATGTTTCCTATTCCAATGCTGCTTTAAGAGCCGCAGCGGATTTGTCGGCACGTTATGTAAATGATCGTCATCTGCCTGACAAAGCGATAGATGTTATTGATGAAGCTGGAGCTAATCGTCAATTACAATCTGAAGAGTCGCGTAGCAAGGATATTAACGTAAACGATATTGAAGCAATCATTGCTAAAATGGCGAAAATCCCCGAAAAAACCGTTTCTTCATCAGACAAGAAAACGCTTAGAGATCTCGAACGTAATCTTAAACTGGTTGTGTTTGGTCAAGATAAAGCCATTGAAGCACTATCTAGTTCCATTAAATTAGCTCGCTCAGGTCTTGGCTTAGAAGATAAACCGGTCGGAGCATTTTTGTTAGCCGGTCCAACAGGTGTTGGTAAAACTGAAGTGACTAAACAGTTAGCTAAAAACCTCGGCGTCGAATTTATTCGTTTTGATATGTCTGAGTATATGGAGAGTCATACTGTTTCTAGATTAATCGGTGCACCTCCAGGTTATGTTGGTTTCGATCAAGGCGGTTTGCTAACTGAAGCAGTGACTAAACATCCTTACTCGGTTGTATTGTTAGATGAAATTGAAAAAGCGCATACCGATGTTTATAACCTATTATTGCAAGTCATGGACCACGGTACTTTAACCGATAATAACGGGCGTAAAGCGGACTTTAGAAATGTTATTTTAGTTCTTACAACCAATGCAGGCGCATCGGATCTGCAAAAATCTTCGATAGGTTTTCAGAAACAATCTAAAGAAACAGACTATATGGAAGCGATTAAACGAACCTTTTCGCCAGAATTTAGAAATCGTTTGGATGCGACTTTGTGGTTTAACCCGCTTAATAAAGACGTTATTTGTTCTGTGGTGGATAAATTTATTGCAGAACTACAAAGTCAGCTAGATGAAAAAGGCGTTTCGCTAGAAGTGACTCAACCCGCCAGAAATTGGTTAGCTGAAATTGGCTACGACGAGCAAATGGGGGCACGACCTATGGCAAGAGTAATGCGAGAAAAAATTAGGCAAGAGCTTGCGGAAGAGCTGCTTTTTGGCCGACTTGCGAAAGGCGGTCAAGTTGTCGTTGGTTTCGATTCAAAAGAAGAAAAGTTGAGTTTTGATATTAGCACCAAAAAAGAAATTGCTATCAAGCAAGAGTAATCTTTAGACCTTTTTAACAACCAATAAAAAAGCAGGCTTGTTGCCTGCTTTTTTATAAATTCATTAGTCGTTATCTCGCTCTAAAAGTGATTCTTCCCTTACTTAAATCATAAGGTGTCATTTCTACGGTCACTTTGTCACCGGTTAGAATACGAATATAATGTTTACGCATTTTTCCAGAAATATGAGCCGTTACCACGTGACCATTTTCTAGTTCGACTCTAAACATGGTGTTAGGAAGTGTTTCTTGGACAACGCCCTCCATTTCTAAACATTCTTCTTTTGCCATAATCTCTCTTTATCTCTTCGCTAAAGCTATCTCGTTAAATTCGCGGCTATAATGCCTTATTTCATTAGAATAAGCAAAATTTTTTGTTATCTCAACTATTCCACAGACTATAAAATTATTAATCTAGCTCAAATGAATCCATCGTTGATTAATAAAGCATTCTATAGGACGATATTCGCCTTTATAGGACATCTTTTGACAATTTTTTATCCAATAACCCAAATATACATAGGGAAGTTTTAGGCGAATGCTGTTTTCAATTAAGGTCAATACCGCAAGTCTTCCTAAACTAAATTTTGCATACTCATTATCATAAAAGGTGTAAATGGCCGATAGACCCGATTCAAGTTGATCGAATACGCAGCAGGCAACTAACCGGCCGGTTGTTGGCTCAATAAAATCTATAAATTGGGTATTTATCCAGTCACTTAGTACAAAATCTTTATACTGTTTCTCGGAGGTAGGGTACATATCACCATCTTGATGACGGGCGTTGATGTAATTTTCAAATAGGCGATAATGTTCCTTGTCGAAACTGGCGGGATAGATTTTAGTAATAAAACCTTTCCCTTTTTTTGCACAGCGTTTTTGTTGTTTATTAGGCAAGAAATTTTCGACTTTGATTCGTACTGAGACACATTCGTTACAGTCATCACATTGAGGTCGATATATGTGATCACCACTGCGCCTAAAACCATTGTCGATCAGCCAACGATAGACTTTTTGATCGGGAGCTAGCTCAGGATTCAGAAAAACTGTTTTCGATTTTTTTTGTGCGAGGTAAGGGCATTCATGAGCCGGTGTAATGTAAAATTGTAGTTGTTGAGCGTCGGTTGGTGGTGGCTTATGATTAGTCATTGGCTTTGCTCTCATCAACTAGAACGTTGCCAGTGATTGAATCTCGACGAACCAATACTTTTATATCGAGAACCGAGGGCTTCCAAAAACTTTTAGCTACGGTTTGAGTAACGAGTTTTTTTACCTGTGATAGGTAAACCTTTCGGTCAAGATTAATGGCTCCCAAACTCATTAGATGAGGGTTTTCTACTTGGCAGTCCAGCAGCGGAAAATCATTACTTCTGAGATAACCAATAAGACAAGCTAGTGCTAATTTCGAGCCATTAGAAACGCGACTAAACATTGACTCACCACAGAATAATTTGCCAATTGAAACGCCGTAAATTCCTCCGACCATTTTATCTTTTTGCCACACTTCAACCGAGTGAGCAAATCCAGCTTTATGGAAATCGATGTAGGCTTGTTTAATTTGACTGGTTATCCAGGTTCCAGAATAATCTTGTCGGGGCTCGGCACACAAATCAATCACCTGCTCAAAGTCGTTATTGAGAGTCACCTTTAAATCTGTGTGCTTTACAAACCTGCAAAGGCTCTTAGAAGGCTTGTAGCATTTAAATGAAAAAATAGTTCGTGGATTAGGCGACCACCATAGAATAGGCTCATCTTTTGAATACCAAGGAAAGATCCCATGGGAGTAGGCATTGATTAAACGGGCTTGGGATAAATCGGCACCGGCGGCAAGCAATCCATTTGGTTCAGTAAGAGCGTCTTCCACCGGAGGAAAAGGAGAGTTTGTATCGAGATAAGGCAGCATCTTATCAGTATATCGGACACTTATCTGAAATCAATGCTACCGACCGTTTTTATTCTTGTGGTAGATTCATTTCAGGCACGTTATCTGGAACAATTAATTTACCGACGGTTTTTTCTACAATCTCTTCCACTGAAACGCCCGGAGCTCGCTCAAGTAGATGGAACGCCCCATCTTTAATTGATACTACTGCCAGATCGGTAATCACTTTGTTAATACAGTCAACACCGGTCAAGGGGAGGGTACAAGATTCCAACAATTTTGATTTTCCGTGCTTATCGGCGTGAGTCATAGTAACGATAATATTTTGCGCGCCAGCAACCAAATCCATCGCTCCCCCCATTCCTTTAACTAATTTACCCGGAATCATATAAGAAGCAATATTGCCATTTTGATCCACTTCAAAAGCGCCAAGAACCGTCAAATCGACGTGTCCACCACGGATCATTGCAAAGCTTTCTGCTGAAGAGAATATTGAAGCACCAGTAATAGCGGTTACGGTTTCTTTACCTGCGTTAATCATGTCGGGATCAAGGGTTTTTTCAGTTGGGTAAGGTCCCATACCAAGTAATCCATTTTCAGATTGAAGCATGACTTCAATGTCGTCAGGGACAAAATTGGCTGCTAAAGTTGGTATACCGATGCCTAGATTGACGTAATCACCGTCATTTAGTTCTTGCGCCACTCGCATGGCTATTTGGTCGCGTGATAATGGCATTGCAAGCTCCTTAGTTCTTCGCCAAAGTCAATCTTTCGATGCGTTTTTCGAAAGTTGCTTGAATGATTCGATCAACATAAATGCCGGGGGTATGGATTTCGGTTGGTTTTAATTCGCCAACTTCAACAATCTCCTCAACCTCGACAACAGTAATCTTTCCGGCAGTTGCTGCCATCGGATTAAAGTTCATTGCAGTATCACGATAAATTAAATTGCCCATTTTATCGGCTTTCCAAGCTCTAACGATTGCAAAATCCCCGGTAATGCTTTCTTCTAAAATGTAGTTTCTACCGTTAAATTGCTTGACCTCTTTGCCTTCGGCGACAGGTGTTCCGTAGCCTGTTGCTGTGTAAAATGCTGGAATTCCAGCGCCCCCGGCGCGCATTTTTTCAGCAAGTGTACCTTGGGGGGTTAGCTCTACTTCGAGCTCTCCAGCAAGATATTGACGTTCAAATTCAGCATTTTCACCAACATAAGAGGAAACCATCTTTTTGATCTGCTTGTCTGCTAATAAAACCCCCAAGCCAAAATCGTCAACGCCACAATTGTTAGAAACAAAAGTTAGTTCTTTGGTTTTCATTTGCTTAATTTGCTCAATTAAGCCTTCCGCAATACCGCATAGTCCAAATCCACCAGAGATCACAGTCATTCCATCGGAAAGATCTGCCATTGCTTCTTGGTAGCTATTAACGACTTTATTAAAGCCGGCCATATTTTACTCCTAATTAAGTCCCGTAACGGATTTAAGTTTTGTTATTGTCAGTTGCAATTGAAATTATTTACTTGGATAAAACTGCACGAGCCACTTTCGAGCCATTTTGTCTGTTTAGAAATTGGCTGATATAGTCGCCTGCCTTGATCAATTTGTCTAGATCAATATTGGTTTTTATTTTTAAGCCGTTCAACATATAGACTAAGTCTTCTGTCGCAACATTGCCAGAAGCACCGGAAGCGTAGGGGCAACCGCCTAATCCAGCGACAGAGGAATCAACTACAGACACACCCATTTCTAGCGCCGCATAAATATTGGCTAATGCTTGACCATAGGTATCATGAAAATGAACTGCTAAACGGTCAATTGGGGCAAGGGATGAAAGGTGTGCGATCAATGCTTTGGTTTTCCCCGGCGTACCCACGCCAATAGTATCGCCAAGTGAAATTTCATAACATCCGAATTCGAGAAGTTTTTCTGCAACGTATGAAAGGTCGTCTAATTTAACTTCGCCTTGATAGGGGCAACCAAGTACGCAAGAAATATAGCCTCTAACAGGAATGTTCAATAATTTAGCTTTTTGAAATATTGGCTCGAATCTCGCGAGACTTTCTTCTATCGAACAATTAATATTTTTCTGGGAAAAACTTTCGGATGCTGCAGCAAAAACGGCGACTTCTTTTGCTCCTGCTTTTATCGCGTTATTAAAACCCTTTAGGTTGGGTGTTAATACTGGAAAGTGGACGTCCTTAAGCTTAGGTAAGTTTTCCATCACTTGTGATTGATCCGCTAATTGTGGAACCCATTTTGGTGAAACAAAACTGGTTGCTTCAATAACTGATAAACCACTAGCAACTAATCGGTTGATTAATTCGATTTTTATCTCGGTTGGTACTGGTGTAGCCTCATTTTGTAATCCATCTCTGACCCCAACTTCGACGACTTTAACAAATTCTGGTAGCAATGAATCAGATGACATGATTAGTCTTCCTCAAAGGTGATTAGTTCCGCGCCGTCATCAACTAGATCACCAATTGAATAAAGCACCTCGCTGATAGTCATATCTTTGTGGGCTTTAATGGTGTGTTCCATTTTCATTGCTTCCATAACAATCAAAGCTTGATTGGCTCTAACCTGTTCGCCATTTTTAACTAATACATCAATGACAGTGCCAGGCATTGGCGCGACCAAATTCGCTTGCTGATCTTGAGCGATCGCTGCGAGAGAATTATCTCGGACAATAAAGTTCCAATTTGATGCGTTATTAAACAAAACTAGATGACTATTTTTTCTGGCATAACTAATAGTCGACTGATGACCATCCATATTCAAATGAATTTTGTTGTCGGTGAGTCGGCCAGATACATGGTAGCATTTATCGTTAAATTCCAAGATAAAACCTGAGTCTCTAAAATGAGCCGTGATGCTAATTAAATCATCGCCAAATTCTAACTCGATTAGGTGATGATTATCTTCATTTAATCGCCAGCCGGTTTTTTCATTCCATGGAGAATATTGGTCGCAAAGTGAATTGTTTGATGATTGATTAACCTCGACTGATTTTGCTTGATTTAGCATAATTTCCAGTGAGGCCGCAGCAATTATCTGAGGCGTTGTTTTTGCTGTCTTGTGAGTAAGCGAATCGCCATGTTTATCCAAAAAGTGTGTATCTAAATCAGCATCTATAAACGCCTCGTTATTGGCTAATTGATATAAAAAACTAATATTGGTTGCAATGCCTGCAACGTGAAAATCCTTTAACGCGCCACTTAACCTTGCCAAAGCTGAATGCCGATCTTTATCCCATACAATCAGTTTTGCGATCATCGGATCATAATAGATGCTAACATCATCGCCAGACACAATACCCGAATCAACACGGATGTGGTGGTTAGTTTCAGGCAGACCTAAATAACTAATATTTCCGGTGGTAGGAAGAAAATTATTGCTAGGATCTTCTGCATAAATCCTTGCTTCAAACGCGTGGCCATTAATATTTAATTGCTCTTGTTTTAAGGGTAGCGTCATTCCATTTGCCACAATAATTTGCCATTCAACTAGATCAAGACCGGTAATTTTTTCGGTAACGGGATGTTCGACCTGCAGGCGGGTATTCATTTCCATAAAATAAAACGAACCATCATGATCATACAAAAACTCGACTGTTCCCGCTCCATGATAACCAATTGCTTGGGCAGCTTTAATCGCAACTTGACCCATTTTAGATCGCGTTTTTTCTGAAAGTCCCGGAGCGGGGGCTTCTTCAATCACTTTTTGATGTCGTCTTTGTACACTGCAATCTCGCTCAAATAAATGCACAGCGTTTCCATGTTGATCGGCAAATACCTGTATTTCAACATGCCGCGGTTTAGTTAAATATTTTTCGATTAATACCTTGTCATCACCAAAAGATGAAAGTGCTTCTCTTTTACAGGATTCGAGAGATTCTAAAAACTCGGTTGATTGGTTAACGACACGCATTCCCTTACCACCGCCCCCAGCCGTTGCTTTAATTAGCAAAGGGTAGCCTATCTTATCTGCTTCAGTTTGCAACACTGACTCCGATTGGTCATCGCCATGATATCCATGAACAAGCGGAACGTTAGCTTTGTGCATAATTATCTTAGCTTCGCTTTTTGAACCCATTGCTTGAATAGATGATTTAGGCGGGCCGATAAAAACAATGTCATTTTGTTCGCAAGCTTCAGCAAATTCGGCGTTTTCAGAAAGAAACCCATAACCGGGATGAATCGCATTAGCACCAGATTGTTTAGCGATATTAATAATTTTATCGGTTTGTAAATAGCTTAGCTTTGCTGGAGATTCGCCAACATACCATGCCTCATTAGCTAGCTGAACATGCTGTGCGTTTTTATCAGCATCCGAATAGATTGCAACACACTCAATTCCCATTTGTTGAGCTGTGATTATAATTCGACAAGCTATTTCACCACGATTAGCAATTAAAATTTTATTGATTTTTTTGTTCGCCATTCAGCTAATTTTCCTAAATAAAATAATTGAGTTATTAAACCTTCAAATATTATTTATAAAGTCTAGAACCTAAAAATAGATTTCTAGAATTCATTGTTGTTTGCGGCAGCCCAATTTGCCGGACGTTTTTCTAGAAATGCAGCAACGCCCTCTTTTCCTTCCGAAGAAGCTCTTATGTCTGCAATTCTTTGTGCTGTTTCTAACACGACTTCTTCTGATATTTCTTTATCGGCGACATAGTCAACTAATCGTTTTGCTTGATACATTGCTTCAGGGCTATTTGCCAATATTCGATTAATGTAGTCACTCGTTTGCATGTCAATTTCGTCTTTAGCAAAAATTTTGTGAACTAAATTCATTTCTTTTGCATCTTGAGCATCAAATTGCTCTGCAGTAACAAAGTATCGTTTCGCGTTTCGTTCACCAATCGCTTTTACAACATAGGGACTGATGACTGATGGAATTAAACCTAACTTAACTTCTGACAAACAAAAAAGTGCATGTTCGCTTGATAAAACAATATCGCAACATGCGACTAGACCTACACCTCCGCCAAAGGCTGCACCTTTAACGATTGCGATGGTGGTTTTTTTACAGTCGTGCAACTCTTGCATTAGTCCAGCAAGTTTTAAGGAGTCGTGATAATTTTCATCCCAACTATAACCAGACATTCGCTTCATCCAGTTAAGATCGGCACCAGCAGAAAAGCTTTTCCCATTGGCTGCTAAAACTAAAATTTTGCATGTCTCGTCTTGATTTATATCTCGAATGGCTTCAGTTAATTCTTTAATAAAATGATCGTCGAAAGCGTTATGAAGTTCAGGACGATTTAGAGTGATCGTTGAAACACCGTTTTGAGATTTTTCGACGATAATTGACGAATTTGAATTTTCCTTGGACATAAATATCTCCGCTAAATAATTGTTTTATCAGTCAAGCTTACATTCTGAAAATGCCGAATTTAGTTTCTTCACTTGGTGCATTAAGGCTGGCAGATAATCCTAAGCCTAACACTTGACGAGTATCGGCTGGGTCAATAATGCCATCGTCCCATAATCTTGCGCTAGCGTAATAGGGATGACCTTGAGTTTCATACATTTGTTCAATGGGTTTTTTAAATTCTTGCTCTTTTTCTAAAGGCCAATCAATGTTTTTGCGTTCAAAATTATCACGTTTTACTTGAGCTAAAACATTGGCAGCTTGTTCTCCACCCATAACAGAAATTCTCGCATTGGGCCACATCCACAAAAATCTCGGACTGTATGCTCGGCCACACATGCCATAATTTCCAGCACCAAAACTACCACCAACTATAACAGTAAATTTTGGTACTTTGGCGCAGGCAACCGCTGTTACCATTTTGGCACCATTTTTTGCGATACCACTATTTTCGTATTTTCGACCAACCATAAAGCCAGTGATGTTTTGTAAAAATACAAGCGGTATATTCCTTTGGCAACATAGTTCAATAAAATGCGCGCCTTTGAGTGCGGATTCGGAAAAGAGAATTCCATTGTTTGCTATGATTCCGACAGGGTATCCATGAATTCGTGCAAAACCACAAATCAGGGTATTGCCATAAAGTGATTTAAATTCATCGAAGTCACTACCATCGACAACTCGTGCAATGATCTCTCTAATATCAAATGGCTTTCTTGAATCGGTGGGAATAACGCCATAAAGTTCTTCTTTTGGATAAAGAGGTTCGATTGGCTTTTTGCTTTCCCAAGGCTGATATTTTTGCTTGTTGATATGAGAAATAATTTTGCGAGTTATTCCTAATGCGTGAGGATCATCAACCGCGTAATGGTCAGTTACTCCAGATGTTTTACAATGAACATCTGCACCTCCAAGATCTTCGGCGGTTACTTCTTCGCCGGTTGCAGCTTTTACCAAAGGAGGGCCACCTAGAAAAATTGTTCCTTGATCTTTAACAATAATACTTTCGTCTGCCATTGCAGGAACATAAGCGCCACCAGCAGTACAACTACCCATCACCACTGCAATTTGAGCAATACCTTTTGATGACATATTTGCTTGATTAAAAAATATCCGCCCAAAATGATCGCGGTCGGGAAATACCTGATCTTGTTGTGGTAAGTTAGCACCGCCAGAATCAACTAGGTAGATACAAGGAAGATGATTTTGTTCGGCAATTTCCTGGGCTCTCAAATGCTTTTTGATCGTTTCAGGAAAATAAGTTCCACCTTTAACGGTTGCATCATTAGCGACTATGACACATTCTTGTCCGTTAACTCGTCCAATACCAGTAATGACTCCAGCTGAAGGTACTTGATTTTCGTACATATCAAAAGCAGCAAATTGAGAAAGCTCAAGAAAGGGAGAGCCGACATCAAGCAACTGTCGGACACGTTCTCTTGGCAGTAGTTTTCCTCTAGCGGTATGTTTATCTTGACGCTCTTTGCCGCCGCCTTCTGAAATTAAAGCCATCTTGCTGGCTAGATCGTCAACCAATGATTGCATTGCTTTAGAATTAGCTAAAAACTCTTGGCTTTTGGCACTTAGTTTTGATTTTATGACTGACATTTATTAATCCAATATTATATTTTAACAGCTAATGGTAATTGCGGATATCTACAGCTAAAGTTCATCCATTACTGAGCGGCTAATGACCAACTTTTGAACTTCACTGGTGCCTTCATAAATCTGACAAATGCGTACGTCACGATAATAGCGTTCAACAGGAAAATCATTTAAATAACCATAACCACCAAATACTTGAATAGCATCAGAACAGATTCTTTCGGCCACCTCAGAGGCAAATAGTTTTGCCATAGATGCTTCTTTTAAGCAAGGTGTTCCTGAGTCCCTAAGTCTCGCAGCTCGATGAACCATTAATCTTGCAGCATCTAATTGAGTTGCCATATCGGCTATTTTAAAACCAATTGCTTGGTGCTGATGAATCGGTTTGCCAAAAGAGGAACGTTCATTAGCGTACTGTTTTGCTGCATCTAATGCAGCTCTTGCGATCCCCACAGATTGAGCGGCAATGCCAATTCTTCCGCCTTCTAAACCGGATAACGCAATTTTGTATCCTTGCCCTAACTTACCGAGTAGATTCTCTTTTGGAATTCGACAATCCTCTAGTAGTATTTGAGCTGTATCCGAAGCGTGTTGGCCAAGTTTATTCTCCACATTGGTAACAATATATCCGGGTGTTTTTGTTGGTACGATAAAGGCGGAAATTCCTTTTTTACCAGCGTTAGGATCGGTGACTGCAAATACAATTGCGATATCACCATTTTTACCGGACGTAATAAACTGTTTTACGCCATTTAATACATATTCATCACCATCAAGAATGGCTTTTGTTCTTAAATCAGATGCGTCAGAGCCAGCATGTGGTTCGGTTAAACAAAATGCGGCAAGTTGTTCACCAGCGGCGAGCGGTTTAAGAAATTTGTTTTTCTGAAAATCATTGCCAAAATTAACAATCGGCATACAACCAACGGAATTGGTCACGCTAACAATGGTTGAACAAGCCGCGTCACCAGCTGCGATTTCTTCCAAAACCAAAGCGGCAGAAAAATAACCGATATTCGAACCATTCCACTCTTCTGGAACTAGCATACCGTAAAAGCCAAGCTCACCAAGTCCTTTAAGCGCTTCCGCGGGAAAAGTTTTATTACGATCCCAGTCCGCAGAGTAAGGCGTAATCTTTTCTTGTACATACTGACGAGCAGCATCTTGGATCATGGTTTCTTCTTCTGATAAAAACATTAAGAATTCTCGTTATAAAAATTAATCGATTAACTCAATGGCCATCGCGGTTGCTTCACCACCACCAATACAAAGAGACGCAACACCTTTTTTCTTATTATATTTTTGTAATGCTGCAATTAATGTAACTAAAATACGTGTTCCGCTGGTTCCTATTGGATGACCTAGCGCGCAAGCTCCACCGTGAACGTTAACTTTGGCCTCATCGAGTTCAAGATCTTTAATTGCAGCCATGGTTACGACTGCAAAAGCTTCATTTATTTCAAATAGATCAACGTCAGAAACGGCCCAATTGATATTGTCGAGCAAGGTTTTCATCGCCGTTACTGGCGCAATAGTGAATTCAGATGGTTTGCGAGCATGGGTGGCATGAGCAATTATTTTTGCTAAAGGTTTTAGGCCGCGTTTTTCCGCTTCCGATTGCTTCATTAGAACAACTGCAGCCGCTCCATCGGAGATCGAACTGGCGTTGGCTGCTGTGACTGTACCGTCTTTTTTGAAAGCAGGGCGCAATGATGGAATTTTTTCTGGCCTAGCTTTAAGTGGTTGTTCGTCATGGTTAATAGTAACCTCACCTTTGCGAGATTTGATAGTAACTGGAGATACTTCTGAGTCAAATGATCCATCTTCAATCGCTTTTTTTGATTTAGCTAAGGAATTAATCGCAAACGCATCTTGCGCTTCACGGCTGAATTGATAGCGAACGGCGCAATCTTCAGCAAATACGCCCATAGCTGTACCTTCGTAGGCATCTTCAAGCCCGTCAAAAGCCATATGATCCAACAATTGTCCGTGACCAAATCGATAACCACTTCGAGCTTTAGGTAACATATGGGGCGCATTGCTCATACTTTCCATTCCGCCAGCAACCATAATTTGATTGGTTCCCGCGGTTAATAAATCGTTTGCTAACATAACTGATTTCATACCGGAACCGCAGACTTTATTGATCGTTGTGCAACCGGTCGAAAAGGGTAGGTCTGCCCCAAGAGCGGCTTGTCTGGCCGGAGCTTGTCCAAGTGCAGCAGGTAACACGCAACCCATTATGACTTCTTGGACATCTTCTGATGATACGCCGGAACGTTCAACCGCAGCTTTGATTGCGTTAGCTCCAAGGTCAGTTGCTTTGACAGCGGATAATTCACCCATAAAACCACCCATAGGCGTTCTTGCCATTCCGACGATTACGATTGGATCTTGAGACATATTGATTACCTTTAATTTGTATTATTAAATAGATTAAGCCGTTTCGTTAAAAAGTTCGCGCCCAATGAGCATTCGACGAATTTCTGAAGTTCCTGCACCAATTTCGTAGAGTTTTGCATCTCGAAGCAGGCGACCTGTCGCAAACTCGTTAATGTATCCGTTACCACCAAGACATTGAATGGCTTCTAATGCCATTTGAGTGGCTTTTTCAGCAGCATAAAGTATAACGCCGGCGGCATCTTTACGCGTGGTTTCACCGCGGTCGCACGCCATAGCAACATTATACACGTAGGATTTCGTCGCATTCATGGTGGTGTACATATCGGCTAGTTTACCTTGCATAAGCTGAAACTCACCGATAGCCTTTCCGAATTGTTTACGTTCGTGAATATAGGGCAAAACGATATCCATGCAAGCTTGCATGATCCCTGTTGAGCCACCTGACAAGACCACTCGTTCGTAATCAAGTCCGCTCATCAAAACCGCTACACCACGGTTTAAACCTCCAAGGATATTTTCTTTTGGGACTTTGCAGTCTTGGAATACTAGTTCACAGGTATTAGAGCCGCGCATTCCCAATTTATCGAGTTTTTGTGCCGTTGAAAAGCCTTCAAATTCCTTTTCAATAATAAAGGCGGTTATTCCTTTTGAGCCCGCACTTTTGTCAGTTTTTGCGTAAACAATTAATACATTGGCATCGGGACCATTGGTGATCCACATTTTATTACCATTTAACAAATAGTGATCACCTTTATCTTCTGCGGATAGCGACATACTGACAACATCCGAACCAGCTCCGGGTTCACTCATTGCCAAAGCTCCGATATGTTCTCCAGAACAGAGTTTTGGTAAGTAGTGTTTCTTTTGCTCTTCTGTGCCATTTTTTCTTAGTTGGTTTAAGCAAAGGTTTGAATGCGCACCGTAGCTTAATGCTACACTGGCTGACGCTCGACTGATTTCTTCCATAGCGACTACGTGCTCTAAATAGCCTAGATTGGAGCCTCCGTATTCTTCTTCAACCGTCATACCTAATAAACCCATATCGCCAAATTTGTGCCATAAGTGATTGGGAAACTCGTTAGTTAGGTCGATTTGTTCCGCGATCGGAGCGATTTCTTTAGCGGCAAAAGCGCACACTGAATCACGGATCATATCCGCTGTTTCGCCTAGATTAAAATTCAAGTTCATATTGGTTAATTCTCTTTAGGTCAATCGTTTCTCTAACTGCTCAAGTTCAGTTAGCATGGTTTTTATGTCTTTTTGTTGTTGGCTCAAAGCTTCTCGTCTTTCCTCAATTTTGCTTAGCAGTAACTGTGTTTGCTTTTTTTCACCACTAGGAGAGTCATACATTTTGATAATTTCTCGAATCTCCGCTAAAGAAAAACCGATACGTTTTCCGCGAAGAATAAGTTGTAATCTAACCCGATCGCCTTTGTTGTAGATTCGTTGTGAGCCTTGTCTTTGAGGAGAAATTAGCTGCTCTTGCTCATAATGGCGGATAGAGCGCGGCGTAATATCGAATTCTTTCGATAGCTCGGTGATTGAGTAGGTTTTTTCGATTTCGGCATTCATTAGCTGATTATAGATTACCTTTACGTTAACGTAAACATGTATTGAGGTTTATTCTCGCCCTGATTAGACTAGGTGCATATCCATTCGATTTTTTTGGATAACTTTTGCTATTGTATCAATTGAATATTGTCGATATAGTCCCAATATATTGCGAAACCAAACAAAATATATGAGATTCAAGGAGCACAAACAAATATGGTCGATATCAATAAAATACTCAGTAGTTTAAGTTCGAGCAGTACCGCTAAAGGTGCTTTAGGTGGGTTTGCTGGCGGGGCGTTAGCTAGTAGCCTTATGAGTAAAAAAGGACGTAAGAATGCCAAAACTCTACTTAAAGTGGGCGGTGTTGCAGCCGTAGGAACACTCGCATGGAAAGCTTATCAGAATTATCAATCAAAAAATTCTCAGACAGCCAATGTTCAAACGGATAACGTTCAAACAGGCAATGTTCAAACAGGCAATGCTCAAATAAACAATGCTCAAGTTCAACCACCACCAATGCAACCGCAAGCAAGCCCTTTGCCCATCGCTCAAGCTAACAATTGGAATCAACTGGAAGAACAGGTATTTGAGTTAAAAAATGATACTTCGGATAGTCAGTCACTTTTGATTTTAAAATCAATGGTTGCCGCTGCGATGTCAGATGGACATATTGATGGTAAAGAGTTCCAAAATATATCCCTCAAAGCCGATGAACTTGGTGTCTCGGGAGATGAAAAGAATATCATTTTTAATGAAATTCAAAACCCTATGAATCTCCAAACTGTCATCAGCCAAGCATCGAGTCCTGAGCTTGCATTAGAAGTTTATACAGCTTCGCTGCTGGCAATTGATGAATCAACACCTCAAGCTCAACAATATCTTTCTCAATTGTCTAATGGACTGCAATTACCATTAGGTTTGGTACAAGCTGTGCATTCGCAAGTTCAGAGCACTATGTCGTAAAAAAAGGTATCTGCTGACGTCCTAAATGCAGTTTATAAGGAAAATGTAAATAAAGAATTTTGATTTGAATCACTGGTGTAGTTATAAATTTTAGGCCTTTATATTTATCGCCAGTCAAAACCTATCAATAATCTTCTTTATGAACTAAAATCGTCGCAATTAATGATAAATAGATTGAATTACAGCGGAGAAACTCTATGCGAATGATCCTTCTAGGGGCGCCGGGAGCCGGTAAAGGTACACAAGCTCAATATTTAACAAGCAAATACGAAATCCCTCAAATATCCACAGGTGATATGTTAAGAGCCGCGGTAAAAGCGGGTACGCCTCTAGGGTTAGAAGCTAAAAAGGTAATGGATGCCGGCGGATTAGTGTCTGATGAAATCATCATAGGTCTTGTTAAAGAAAGAGTGGCAGAAGCTGATTGTGTTAATGGTTATCTTTTAGATGGTTTTCCAAGAACTATACCGCAAGCAGATGCAATGAAAGCGAATGGCATTGAAGTTGATTACGTCGTTGAAATTGATGTCGATGATAAAGAAATTGTTCAGCGTATGGCCGGACGAAGAATGCATATGGCGTCTGGGCGTTCTTATCACATCAAATATAACCCTCCTAAGGTCAATGGTAAGGACGATATTACCGGCGAAGACCTAGTTCAGAGAGAAGATGACAAAGAAGAAACGGTCATGCAGCGTTTGGAAGTTTATCACTCACAAACCAAACCGTTAATAGACTATTATTCTGATTGGGCTACTTCAAAAGACGCAAAAGCTCCCACTTATGTAAAAGTTGAAGGCGTTGGTTCTCTTGAAGGTATCCGAGATAGCATATTTAAGGCGTTAGTATAAACGCCTTTCCTTTCTCATTTGTATAAATGGTCTGACTAGTATTCTTTGACAACACTGATATAGTAGCGCCCAGAATAATCAAAGGGTGAAAAACTCTTAATTGTTACTCTCGATGTTACTTTATAAATCATTTGTAACCTATTGTATTAATGGAACAATTAATGTCTGACAGTAAAAACCACATCGCTTTTATCTTTCCAGGCCAAGGTTCACAATCTCTTGGAATGTTATCTGATTTTGCTGAAGTCGCTGAAGTAAAACACACCTTTGAACAAGCGTCTGACCTACTGGGATATGATTTATGGTCTCTTTGCCAAAATGGTCCAGAGGATGAGTTAAATCAGACGAATAAAACCCAACCGGCATTGTTAACGGCCAGTGTTGCCTTATGGCGTGTTTGGCAAACTAAAGGCTCATTGCCTAGTATTGTTGCGGGTCATAGTTTAGGCGAATATTCAGCATTAGTTTGTGCAGGCATTTTAGATTTTGAACAGGGTGTTAAATTAGTCGAACAACGTGGATTATTTATGCAACAGGCTGTTTCTGCCGGCGTGGGAAAAATGGCTGCAATTATTGGTCTTGACGATGATAAAGTGCTTTCCGCTTGCGAGCAGTCTGCAAATGGTGAAATTGTATCACCGGTTAATTATAATTCGCCGGGGCAGATAGTGATTGCTGGTAATGCTGATGCGGTCGATCGAGCGATAATAGCTTGCAAAGACAGTGGCGCAAAACGAGCAATGCCACTTTCCGTAAGTGTGCCATCTCATTGCATGTTGATGAAGCCAGCATCAGAACAACTAGAGAAAGCGCTCGAAACTATTAGTTTAGCGCCTAGCACTTCAATTGAGTTAGTTAATAACGTTGATGTAGCGATAGAAAAAGACGAACAAAGAATAAAGGATGCACTTGTTAGACAGCTTTATTGTCCAGTCAGATGGTCTGAAACGATTCAGTTTTTAGCGAATCGAGGAATTGATAGCCTCGTTGAATGTGGAGCAGGCAAAGTTCTAAGTGGATTAAATAGACGTATTGATCGTAACTTAACTTCCTATCAAGCTTTAACAAAATCTTCATTAAATCAATCAGTTGAATCGCTTATTTAAGACTCAACTTTAATATAACAGATAAAATATATTTCTATATTTTCGGAGTAACATTGCATGAGTACAAGTCGATTAGCATTGGTCACTGGCGCATCAAGGGGTATTGGTCGAGCAATTGCAGAAAATTTAGGTAGCGCAGGGCATACAATTATTGGCACAGCAACCTCATCAGCCGGAGCCGATAGTATCTCAGCTTATTTTGATGAAATGAATATTAAGGGTAAAGGAATGATGCTTGATGTTTCAGATTCTGAATCAATAGAGGCGTTATTAAAAGATATCAAAACTAAATTCGAGCAAACGCCTGAAATTCTGGTAAACAATGCCGGGATTACCCGTGATAACCTATTAATGCGCATGAAGGATGATCAATGGGATTCAATTATCCAGACTAACCTAACTTCAATTTTCCGATTATCTAAAGCTTGTTTACGCGGAATGATGAAAGCCAAATGGGGAAAAATTATCAATATTGGCTCCGTTGTGGGTTCAACTGGTAACCCAGGGCAGACTAACTACTGTGCAGCAAAGGCTGGTGTGATTGGTTTTAGCAAGTCATTGGCCAAAGAAATTGGTGCCAGAGGGATCGCGGTTAATGTGGTTGCTCCGGGCTTTATTGATACCGATATGACACAAGCACTTGATGAAGGGCAGAGAGAAGCTATTTCAGCTAACATTCCGTTGAACCGGTTGGGTAAACCGTCAGAAATTGCATCTGCTGTTGGATTTTTAGCGTCTTCTGGGGCTGACTACATTACCGGTGAAACTATTCATGTTAATGGTGGTATGTACATGGGGTAATGAGTTTGATTGGAAGATGATTTAGGTAGGTTATTTAACAATCAAACAGACTATATAAGGAATTATTCCTTTATTTTAAGGCCAAATTTGTGTTTAATGGCATTCCAAACAGGTTTTTACCCTATAAAATATAGATTTTTACAAAATTTCAGTGAATTTGTGGTCAGACCTTAAAATTTGTTGAAATTGATGCTTGCAACTTAAATTAAAATCAATAAACTACACGCCTTAGCATTTGCTGAGATAATTTTAGAGGAAAATTAAAATCATGAGCACTATAGAAGACCGCGTTAAGAAGATCGTAATCGAGCAGTTGGGTGTTAAAGAAGACGAAGTAACTATGGAAGCATCTTTTGTTGACGATCTTGGGGCAGACTCTTTAGATACTGTTGAGTTGGTCATGCTTCTTGAGGAAGAATTCGATACTGAGATCCCTGATGATGAAGCCGAAAAAATCAACACAGTTCAAGCCGCTGTTGATTATGTAAAGGCAAACGTCGAAGGCGCATAGTCTAAAGTGACAATCCTTAGGGATATCACAAACGACTTATTAGATTTAATGAGCCGCAGCAGATTATATCTGGTGCGGCTTTTTTATTGCCTATATAATATTGAAGTAATTAACTTATAGCTTTAGTTGATTAACCACGATTTTTATAAACGCTTATTTTTAGGAGCAAGGATGAAAAATAGAGTTGTTGTAACAGGCTTAGGTATGATTAGTCCGGTCGGAAACGACGTGGAAACTTCTTGGGATGCAGTCCTTAATGGAAAAAGTGGAGTTGCAAGTGTCGAAGCTTTTAAAGATGCGGGACTTTCAACCCATTTTGCAGCGCGAGTAAAAGATTTTGACATTGAGCCCTACATGCAAAAGAAAGATGCGCGTAAGTTCGATCAATTTGTTCAATTTGGTGTAGCAGCTGCAACCCAAGCCATTAATGATTCAGGGATTGGTATTGATGAGTCAAACGCCCATCGAATCGGCGTTTGTTTGGCGGCTGGTATTGGTGGAATGTCAACGATTGAAGAAAACCATGTCAAAATGTTAGAACGTGGTCCAAGAAGAGTGTCTCCTTTTTACATTCCAGGCTCTATCATCAACATGGTAGCAGGACAGTTGTCTATCATGTACGGGCTGAAAGGTCCTAATATCTCCATCGTGACTGCTTGCACTACCGGCGTTCATAACCTAGGTCATGCGGCTCGAATGATAGCCTATGGCGATGCGGATGTGATGGTTTCTGGCGGCGCAGAGATGACAACAACGAGCTTAACTATGGCTGGATTCTCAGCAGCAAAAGCACTATCAACTCGAAATGATTCGCCTCAAACTGCAAGTCGGCCATGGGATAAAGATCGTGATGGTTTTGTTCTCGGCGAAGGTGCAGGCGTAATGGTGCTTGAATCGTTAGAGCACGCGAAGGCTCGCGGCGCAAAAATTTACGCTGAACTAGCAGGATTTGGTATGTCGGGCGATGCATTTCATATTACTTCTCCGCCGGAAGATGGCGAAGGTGCTGCTTCAGCGATGAGAAACGCACTTAACGACGCAAAAGTTAATCCTTCGGAGGTTGCTTATATCAATGCCCATGGTACTTCAACGATGGTTGGCGATTTAGCAGAAACATTGGCAGCAAAAACAATTTTTGGCGATCATTCAAAGGTTCTAAAAATGAGTTCAACTAAATCAATGACTGGACATTTGTTAGGAGCAGCCGGTAGCGTAGAAGCAATTTTTACCCTCTTAGCACTGAAAAATCAGATTGCTCCTCCGACAATAAATCTTAAAAATCCCAGTGATGGTTGTGATCTTAATTATGTCGCTAATCGCGCACAAGAAACGGTCATGGAACATGCTCTGTGTAATTCTTTCGGGTTTGGTGGTACAAACGGTTCACTTTTATTTTCTAAATTTAACGGATAAATAGAGTGTTGTGCACTCTTTCATTTGCTTGATAGACAAGGCAAGGTAATGCGAATTGAAGTGATTGATCAATCTCAATCTTCCAACGAAACAACGGCTTTGCTCAATCGAGCAGAGTTATTTGGTGATGGATTTTTTACCACGGGTTTAATCCAAAGCGGACAATTTAAACAGGGAAGGGCTCATCTAGAGAGATTAAACATCTCTGCGGAACGTTTAAGTTTTTCCGATTACGATAATGACGCACTTCAAAAAGCATTAAAATCATTACTGGATGAACTAGCAGAGAAAAATTCGGATGAAAACTCAAATGATTTGGTGATTCGAATCAGTGTGATGCGTTTGCAAGCCGAAAGAGGTTATTCTGTTTCTGATAAGGCTCAAGGCAGATGTCAGATTATTCTATCTAAGCGCCCAGAGCTTTCAAACCAACCATGCGAGCTATTTGTTGCCAAGAGCCAAGTGTCGCGTAATCGAACAACCGCAGGTATCAAGCACTTAAACCGTTTAGACTCAGTTCTTGCCTCAATGGAAATATCTCATAATCAACAAGAAGCTATCATGTTAGATGGTGATCGTGTCATTTGTGGTAGTAAAACTAATCTATTTTTGCATATAAATGGCACCTGGATGACTCCAAAATTAGATCTATGTGGTATTTTAGGAATTACTCGACAAAGGGTTTTAGATGCCTTTGCCGACAATGGAATTGAGTGCCGGGAGTCCGCGATTGAATCTAACCAATTACAAGCCTGTAAAGCGGCATTTGTAACCAATAGCCTAATTGGTGTCTGGGCGGCTTCATCGATTGATGGCGGACAACTAGATCCCGATTACTGTAATCAAATAAAACAATTGATAAGCTTAAACGATGAATGATGAAACTAGTAAAGAGCCTAATAATGGGCAATTTATAAAACGAAATGGCCGGTTAATAATTGGAATCGTGGCGTTAGCCATTTTTTTTACCTGTTATTGGTTATGGTTTGATTATCGTGATTTCATAAAACAACCAATTCTATTTGAACCGCAGGATCAAGTTCTTACAATCAAAAAAGGAACAGGCGTTAATCGATTGGTTAGTCAGCTTTATTCTAAAGGTATCATCAAACGACCACTTTATTTTAAAATTCTGAGTTTTATTAAACCCGAATATAAAAATATCAAAATCGGTGAGTATCAGCTAGGCAAGCGAATGACTCCCGATCAATTATTGACTCAACTCAGTCAAGGTATTGTTATTCAATACGGTTTCACCATCATTGAAGGACAGACCCTATATGAAATTATTAATAATTTAGCACAAGAAACCCGATTATCTCCTTTAGCAAGCTTAGATAACACTGAACTATTGAATCAACTTAATATCGACTCAGTGAGTTTAGAAGGCTGGCTATTTCCTGAAACTTATTATTTTACTAAAGGCGATACTGCAATTTCGATTTTAACTAGAGCGAGTCAAGCTATGACAGAAGCCCTCAAAGAGGAGTGGTCTAATCGTTCAGCGAACTTACCTTATCAATCGCCCTACGAAGCTCTAATTATGGCGTCGATTATCGAAAAAGAAACGGGTATTCCATCTGAACGATCCGAAATTGCAGGTGTTTTTGTTAGGCGATTACAGAAAAAAATGAGGCTACAAACTGATCCAACGGTTATCTATGGCATCGGGCCTGATTTTAATGGCGATATCACTTGGCGTGATTTGAGGACACCAACTGCTTACAATACTTACGTGATCAAAGGATTAACACCAACACCTATTGCTATGCCTAGTCGAGAATCAATCCATGCAGCGTTACATCCAGCGAGAGGGAATACATTGTATTTTGTTGCGGACGGTACTGGCGGGCATTATTTTAGTGAAACTTTAGCAGAGCATCAGCTAGCGGTTAAGCGGATGTTAAAAAGAAACCGAGAGAAAAATTAGCCGCTTGCAAAATATCAATCAGCTCGACATTTTGTTTAGCATTAACGTAGAATCCCTTACCAACAACTATTAACAATAGCCTAAATAAAAGTAAGCCTTAATCAATGACAAATCATAATGGTATGTTTATCTCTCTTGAAGGAAGTGAAGGTGTTGGTAAAACAACTAGCCTTCAATTTATACAACAATACATTGAAGCCCAAGGCCACCAAGTACTGATTACAAGAGAGCCAGGTGGAACCCCAATGGCTGAAGAGTTACGGGATATTTTACTTGCAGAGCGAGACGAAAAAGTTGAAGAAGATACCGAATTGCTTTTAATGTTTGCCGCCCGTTGTCAGCATGTCGCTCAGGTTATAAAACCTGCATTAGAAAAAGGGATATGGGTTATCTGTGATCGATTTGTAGATGCCAGTTATGCATACCAAGGCGGCGGTCGAGGCATTGATTTTCGTAAAATTGAACAGTTAGAAGACTTTTGTTTACAGGGATTTAAACCAGATTTAACTCTATTGCTTGATATGTCGGTTGAAGAAGGTATTTCTCGAACTAAAAAACGGGGTGCTGCTGACCGTTTCGAAATCGAAGAGATGGCATTTTATCAGCGAATCCGTGCCGCTTACCTTAAAAGAGCTAAGAACGAACCTGAACGAATTTGTCTGATTGACGCCGCTCCAAGTATAGAAATCGTACAAAAATCCTTACAAAAGGCATTGCAAAATGCCTTTCCTGCAAGCTAGCTGATGTCTGATATAGTGTCAGAAAAAGAATCTAAAAATATCAGTTCCGACCAACATTGGTTAGAGGATGCCTTTTCTCAGGTTAAAAAATCTTTTGATTTAAAAATGTTACCACACGGATTGCTGCTGGTTGCGCCGGAATTATCAGGAAAAATTTTGTTGGCTAAAACACTGGCAAAATCAATTCTTTGCGAAAACTCAACAGAGGCACTACTTACCAAGCCCTGCGAGCAATGTAAAAGTTGTCATTTAGTTGATGCACAAACGCACCCTGATTTGTCGTTAATCGATCGATTGGTTGATAACAAAGGTAAGCAAAAACAATCGATTGGTATTGACCAGGTAAGGCAATTAACCAAAAAACTTGCTGAAACCTCTCAATTAAGCGGTTGGCGTATTGCGATTATTGCCTCTGTTGAAAAAATGACTCGGGGAGCATTTAATGCGATCTTAAAAACGCTTGAAGAGCCTGGAGATAAAACATTACTTTTAATGCTCGCCAATAGCAGCCATCAAGTACCTGCGACCATAAAAAGTCGGTGTCAGTTACTTTCGGTTCGTCTCAATGAAAAGCAGCTAGTTCCGTGGCTAGTTCAGCAGACTCAATGTGATGTCGATGAAGCAAAAGAAGCCTTAGAAAGAACTCATTTTTCCCCATTTGCGGCATTAGAACAAATACAAAATCAAACGGGAAATCAATACCAACAGCTTTTTGATGATCTTGATAAGGTATTTGAAACAAATTTATCGCCTCAAGAGTTTCTAGCGCAGTATTCAGATTTGGGTAATCAACTATGGATCCAATTAGCTAATTATTTTAAACAGGTTCAAGTTTCTCGACTGACATCTGATCAAACGCTATACGCAAAAGTACCAAAAGATCGACCAATTAAGTTATATACTGAGCTTTTGGACTATAATAGAGGGCAATGCGCAGGTAGTAACTTGCACCCGCAACTACAACTCGAAGCAATTTTAATTCAATGGTTTGAAATAGGGCGAAAAATAGTTCATTATTCAAATAGATAATACGATAAAGAGAAGGTAATCTTTATGACCGGCTCAGCAGCACCTAAACACGGTATTTTACAGTTAACGATAAAAGATAAAGGCGCACTTTACGCGGCCTATATGCCTTTTATCCAAAATGGTGGGCTTTTTATTCCGACCAACAAACAATATGCTCTCGGTGATGAAGTTTTTATGCTTTTAACCTTGATGGATGATGGCGATCGTCTACCTGTTGCGGGAAAGATTATCTGGATCACGCCAAAAGGCGCCCAAGGAAACAAAGCAAGCGGAATTGGGGTTCAGTTTAGTGATCAAGATAAAGGTGTGACTCGCGGAAAGATAGAAACCCATTTAGCTGGTGTTTTAGAATCAGATAGAATTACCCATACAATGTAATTTGATTTAAAGCAGATAAAAACCTTACCGTTTAATTACTTTAAGTAACCGCTTTAATCTATTGTTTTAAAACAATAAAACTTTCATGACATATCCAAAAACAGATAAATTCTTATGCTCGCAGATTCCCACTGTCATTTAGATCGAATTGATCTAGAACCTTTTGATAACCAACTAAAAAACGCCATAGAAGCTGCTAATAATCGCGGTGTTGAGCATTTTTTATGTGTTGCGATAAATTCAGAAAACCAAAAAGATGTGATTGCGATAGCCGAGGAATTTCCAAATATCCATGCTTCGGTTGGTGTTCATCCGCTTTATACAAAAGGTGAAACCGCAAGCGTAGATAGTTTGAGTCAGTATGCCAATCATCCAAAAGTGGTCGCTATTGGTGAAACGGGTTTAGACTATTTTTACGATGCGGAAACCAAAGATCAACAAATTGATTTATTTAGAACCCACGTTCAAGCGGCTGTAGAGGTCGATTTGCCTTTGATTATTCATACCAGAGACGCAAGACAAGATACACTCGATATACTAAAACAAGAAGGTGCTGAAAAGGTAGGCGGCGTATTACATTGCTTTACTGAATCACTTGAAATGGCTAGGAGCACAATGGAAATGGGATTTTATGTTTCATTTTCAGGAATTGTTACCTTTAACAATGCCACTGAGTTACAGGAAGTTGCTAAAGAGATTCCAATGGATCGGATTTTAGTGGAAACGGATAGTCCGTATCTGACCCCAAAACCCTATCGTGGTAAGCCCAATTCCCCTATGTATGTTTCGGAGGTGGCTAAATTGATAGCTGAGGTGAGAGGGGTAAAGTATGAGGAGTTTTGTGGGGCTACTACCGAGAATTATAAGAGGTTGTTTAGGATTGAGTAAGTTTTTTCATTGATTTCTCTTTAAAACTTAATATGTGGGCTCCAAGATGTAAAAAAGACTAGAATATTGCGGTTTATAAACGGCACGATAACTTCATACTCCGCTTGAGTTTTCCCTAACTCTTTGATAAAAAAGAAGAAATAACAAACCCTCTCCGGGTATATGTTTGCCAAACTTGTTTTTTATCCGACAATGAAATCGTCTAAAAAACTAACTTATTGATTAATAGCGATATTTAGGTTTAAATGGGTGTTGATTGGCGGTCATACTCCGCCTAAATTTATATAATATGTAGTTGAACTAAGCCGCTCCGCGGAGCTGATTTCCCCCTAGCAATTTCCCCATCATCAACCACACTTTTAATAGCCAATGTCGGCTGATTAAAAGGAGAAAGATGATGTC
>Ga0316204_10000274_pt1 | contig 212241 bp, 172 predicted proteins | sample 6monrhotite_MG_2_FD_205661 | JGI IMG/M metagenome (GOLD analysis project Ga0316204, IMG submission 205661) | Microbial mat bacterial communities from mineral coupon in-situ incubated in ocean water Damariscotta River, Maine, United States -... | ecosystem: Environmental > Aquatic > Marine >... | reverse complement strand
AAATTGACAAACTCAATGCCATTGACCGTGCCATCATTCGTCCCATCCGCCACGGTGCCCACATCATCAAAGTCGGTAATTTGCCAGTCGTTGCCGCCTGCCGCGCCTTGTAGAATATTGCTCACATCACCTGAATTCACATAGCGCTCGATCTCGGTGTAACCCCCGATCGCAACCGTCACCCCGGTTAAGGCGGCGCCCAACACCAGAGTGTCAATAGAAGCAGTGCCTCCTCCATTTACACCATATCCATTTGGATCCACATTAAACGTAAATGTATCGCTATTATCGTTCCCCTCAAAAATCTCAAACCCTCCAAATGTGAAATTTTGTGTCGTTGTTGATGTTCCCGCATTAATTGTCCAATTATTAACCCGGTTTGCAGCAATTAGTGTATCGTTACTCCCACCAGCCCCCTCAATATTAAACGCTGTGGTAAAATCAGAAGCATAATTAATAGTTGCTGTTCCGACTGAATTAGTACCATTCAAACTAATAGACACAACGCCATCAGCAACATTGCCACTTGAATTTATATCTCCATTCAAACTAATTGTTGGTGTTCCATCATTCTCTGTCGCCGACAGCGTAATTACTCCCCCGGTACCTGAAGTAGTTGATGAATTAACCTCACCAATGACAATATCGCCAGAGCTAATTTCGACAGAACCACCGTTTACTGTGGTAGAGCTTGTATTAATTGCACCAGATGTAAAGCTAGTAGAACTCATTACATCAAGAGAGGTAGCAGTTATACCATTTGTTCCCGAGGATACGCTCCCCACAGCGGAAATAATCAAATTCCCTAAAGAAGATGTTCCTCCTCCAACAGCTCCTTCAAATAATATATTGTTGGCATTAAGCGTTAAATTTGAAGTATTAGTGCCATTGTTACCATCGACAGTTGCTGTAGTAGTCGCGGTAGGGTTAGTGCAAGCATCCGCAAAACAAATATCCCCACTGGTACTCCCTGTAGAATCAATGGCGAGGTTGTCAGCGTTTACAATAACATCACCATTTAAAATAATTGTATTTCCAACTCCCTCTACACCGCTACCACCTACACCAGCTCCTCCCATTGCTGACACGTTACTTGCAAGACTGATTTGGCCTCCGCTGTTAGCGTGAATGCTAATGGTTCCCGCTCCGCCACCATTGTCACTAGCCCCCCCTGTCGCTGTTCCATTTCCTCCTGAAGAATTTACCTCACCCGCGATAGTTACATTTCCTGTTGTTGTGTTTATACTGATAAAATTACCATCACCTCCTGTGCCACCAGTACCACCGCCGCCGTTACTTCCTGAGGAATCTACATTACCCGAAATTGTCACCCCTGAATTTGCATTAAGCGTAATGCTATTACCTGACTGACCGCCATTATTACTAGAAGCTGAGCCACCCGATGCGTCGAGATTAGCCACTTGAATTAATCCTCCAGTAGCTGTGATCGAAATGCTACCACCTGTTGTGTTTGACTCTCCTGCAGAGCTTATATCTCCTTGGAGATTTACGGAATTGCTTGCAGTAAGGGAGACTCCGCCGCCGCCGGTAACAATATCGCTACCAGTGGTGCTATTAATATTTGTTCCTGTGAGAGTAATGCTTCCTGTGTAGGTACTAATATCCGCGTTAATGTTGACATCCCCTCCATCACCGTCTATATCTGCATTTAAAGTTAAATTAAGGATGTCTCTATTCGTGGTACTTGTTTCTGGATTTGAGTCAAAAATAGGTGTGTTGATGTTGATATCATGGTGTGCTCTCAGAGTCAGTGTTGATAGACCATAATCGAAAGTATCTTGCAAATCTAATTCAGCGTTTAATGATATATTCCCGCCGCCACCTGAACCGACGTCCCCCTCAGCTGCACCACCCGCATCACTCGTTTCTACGATAACGTTTGCTCCAGCATCTAGCGAATCAATCAAATCATCAATATTTAAAATTGAATCACTGCCATTATTAGTAAATAACGAATCGTTTACATCTGGATCTGTATCGACTATTGTACTAGCATCTCCAGAAATTGTTATATTATAAGGGTCAATCAACCATGTTCCATGGCTTCCTGATGTCGATGAAACATCCACATTTAGGTGTAAATCAACTACACCAGCTGATGTTTCAATAAACCCTCCATCACCGCCATTTATTCCTCCTCGCGCATATAAACTTCCATAAACCCTAGCGGAGTCATTAGCCCAAATAATGATCTTTCCACCATCCCCACTATCTAGAGAATCGGCAAATATCTGGATCTCTCCGCCTACAAATGTACCGGACGCATTTCTAATTGAAGAATTTTCGCCGCGGTAATCGCCGCCAATTAAGACTTCTCCTCCTCCGAACGCTCCCGAAACATCTAATATCGATTGATTTAAAAGCCCAACACGATCGCCCAGCGCATGGATAGTCCCGCCAGCCCCTCCAAACTCCGATCTAGCAGATGTTCTGCTGTTTTCCGTGAGCAACAACATATCATTAGCATGCAACTCAATCACACCGCCACGGCGATTTTCTGCATCAGCCAAAATATCACCGCTACTGATAACATTTTCGCCAGCCAAGACAACTCGACCAGCGGCTTGATTTCCTTCACCAGAAACATTTAGCGCTCCGCTATTTACAACATTAGCCCCATTACCCAAAATTACTGGCGCAGGTTCAGTAATATTCAATCTTGGCAGGGATAAACCTTCATGTATGAGTTCTCTCTCCTGTGGTCCCAGTGTAAAGGAACCATCTTGGTGCTCTATGACACCAAGCTCCCCGCCCAAATCCCCCTGATTAACCGCTTGAGAAAATAAATCTTCGCTTACGCTCGCAGTCAATAAAATATTTCCACCAGCGGCATTTATCTCGCCAGTGTTAAGTACAGCAGGATCAACCCCGAGTTCATCCTGCAAAATCCCTTCGGTTACTCGAACTCCCAACAAACCATCGCTATCAAAAGTCAATACAGCTTCTCGACCAGCTGCCAGGTTAACTGAACCCAAATTAGCAGTAATTAATCCATGATTTTCAACCTGAGCCCCTAAAAAAGTGACCGAACCACCAGTTGCTGCGTTGATGATCCCATAATTAATAATGCTGCCATTTAATCCATGGTCATTGCTGAAAATGTAGTTTCCATTCATAAAATCTTCAGGACTTATACTCAGACTGGTCGCAGTTAAACTACCTACATCTAATGAAGCGGTTTCGCTAAACAAAATACCGTATGGATTAAGTAAAATGACATGCCCATTGGAGTTAATCCGACCATGAATTTCGGATGGGTTTTGACCAAGAATGCGATTAAGTGCTACTGAATTTGCGTCTGGCTGTAAAAAATCTACCTGCGCATTCGCACCGAGATCAAAACTATCCCAATCAATATAAAGTGCCGCTGTATCTTGAGTAATTGTGGTAAAAAGCCCATCTTGAAAGATCGAACCACGACCATCTATGATCCGTCCTCCACGAGGGATATCGTTTTCATCAATTGCGAGGGAATTAAAACTAAATAACAGAATGCTGGTAACAGTAAACGAACGGAACACACTATAAAACGAGGGAGAAGAAATACGAGAAGCCTTACAATTCAAAGTCGAAGGCTTGAAAAAGCAAGATATACCCTCTGAAATTAAATTAAACAGATTATTGGTCATTATTTTTACTTCCCCCATTAATGCTCTCGCTCCATCTGAAACCGAGATCATGAATCGAGAGTCTAACATTCGAGAAGCTGAAAAACTATCGGAAATAATGACAATTTGGTTGTTTTTTAGACGTTCAGAGTATATGACGAGACAAAGTGAAAAGTATCTCAAAGTTTGAAACATGGGAAGCACGCCATAAAAGCTTTATGGCGTTTAATAATACGAATTTTAAAATAGTCGTTTATCTAGATAGTATCACTGATTGACCAGTATCTAAATCTATTGATAGAACACCGTTCAACGCTTCATCCGTTACTAAAGCAGTATTGTTGGCAATATTTACAACTATGCTTGTCGCATTACCTGAAAAGTTTTCATCCAAATTCGCCAATATTGCTCTCTCCCCTGTAGTGAGATCTAAGGCAACAAGATCATTTGCTCCTGAGTCCACAACAAGCGCTCGTAAATTCTCTTGATCTATTGCGATAGCAACCACTTCAACAAATGGGTTGCTATTGTTCGGTATATTTTCATTAGAGAAAATGGAACGTTCACCACTCGTCAAATCTACGGAGATTACCGCTAATTGGTTGTCATCAATCACCAGCGCTCTATTGTTACCAGCGTCCAAAGCAATATCTGTCAAACTTAAAAAAGAATTAGCGTTATTTGGAGTTGATGAATCAGAAAATACACTACGTGCTCCAGTTGTTAAATCAACAGCAATCAATGCATTTAATCCATTGTCTGTCACCAAAGCTCTATCGTTACCCTGATCAACCACTATTTTTTCTGGAAGACTAAATGGCACTTCTGTGTTAGGTATATTCGCGTTAGATAATATGGAACGCGAGCCATCAACGGTATCAACCATCACTATCGCATCTGAAAAGGTATCAACAACTAAGACTCTGTTATTTAATCGATCCAATTCAATTCCTCTGATCGTGAAACCAAAAGGGTTTTCAGCGTTAGGAGTTGAATTGTCAGATAATATCGCTTGATGACCAGTTGACAAATCCACTGAAACTACGCTCCTGTTAAGGCTATCAGTAATAAGTACTCTATTATCTTCATCGTCTAGAACAATACTATCCATCCGCCTAAACAGATTGTTTTCCAGCGAAGTTTTTGAACTCGTTTGCACTGTTCTGGCTCCGCTAGCTAGATCAACAGCTAAGATAGTATCAAGACCATCATCGTTCACTAGTACTCGATTATTTTGTCCGTCAAATACTATACTAGTGGGAACATCAAAACTATTTTGTGCGTCAGGAATCGTTTCATCTGACAATATCGTTCTAGCGCCGCTAGACAGATCGATTGCAAGTAGAGCATCTAGATCTCTGTCAACTAGTAGTGCTCTGCTATTTGCAATGTCGATGTCTATTCCCTGTGGATAGGTTAGCGAATTAACATCATCTGGATTATTTTCATCAGAGAATATGCTACGAGCTCCGGTATCCAAATCAACTGATATTATTTTATCTAAACCACGATCAGAAACTAACAAGCGGTTGTTGACATCATCCAAAACTACACCCTCTGGGCGTGCGAACGAGATATCAGATCCATCAGAAAAAACTGTTCTGGCCCCATCGTTCATACCCACAGCTAATATCTCATCTGGATTCAAGACTAATAAACGTTCATTTGTTGAGTCCAAAGCTAACTTAAAAGGAAAGGCAAATGGGTTTACGTCATCGGGGTTCATGTTGTCAGATAAAATTGAACGCGCCCCATTTGTTAGATCCACCGAAATGATTGATTCAGGGCTCGCGTTTGTTATCAAAGCCCTGTTGTTTGCGCCATCAACGACAATTCCATTTGCTTGATTGAGTGGTAAGTCTGTATTTGGAGTGTTAGCATCAGATAGTATGGTTCTAGCACCTGTCTCTAGGTCAACCGCAACTATTGCGTCTAACTCATCATCACTGATTAGTACCCTACTGTTAGTTTCATCAAGTGCCATGTCAAGAGGTTTTGTGATCAACACACCATTGTTGAGCACGATTTGAGCCGCATTACTATCCACATTATCCTCAACATCAGTAGCTTCCACTGCTAGTGTATTAATCCCTGGAACTAAGTCTAAAGTCACTGACCAAGTTGCAAAATTATCATCTGTCGTTACATCAACCCCATTAATTGTCAAAGAAGCTATTCCACTAATATCATCACTAGCAGTCCCTCTGACAATTATTGAATCCCTATTACTTAATGAGTTAGCAGGCGGATAAACAATCTCAACCACTGGTGGCAACGCGTCTAAAGTAGTCGTTACGCTAAAAGTGGCGCTCACTCCACCAATTGTAAGTGTGGTTTCCGTTAAGGTGCTCAAATCAGCAGAAGACGTTAGTTTCACCGCTACAGACTGTCCATTAGATACTGTTCCTGGTGCACTGGTAAAACTACCACCAGCAATTGAATATTCTCCTGCACCGCCGCTAATACTTATCGCAACCGCTTCGGAGATATCCGTTACAGTAATGGAATTGGATGTAACTTCAACAGACAATTGAATATCAGTTTGTGCGGTAAAGCTAAATGCATTAGGAGTTACATCGGGAGATGAACTGCCTCCTCCACAGCCAGTCATAACGAAAGCTATTATTAGGATCGTTGCAAGTAAACCTGCAAAATTCTTAGTTTGACTAACGTTGGCATTTTTATTCGATATTGTCATCATAATGTCCCTTTGATTTTCGATTTAATCGTGAAGTGCTTTAAATAAATTATGGAGAATTGAAATTTTTGCAAAACGATTAAATTAGAAACAAGAAAAATTAAACTCTATATTTGCTTGTATAAACGCTTAAAACAAAAATCGTTATTAGACTAGTTTTGAATTATACCGCTGAAGTATATTCCGCGACAACAGGAGTGGTTCACAAAATGAATAATAATCAACGTTAGAGAACGATTATTAACGACACACCTGATTAGTTGATTAGAAAGCAAAACTAGCGAGGATAACACACCAATCCTTCCGCTTTGCTCATGAGATGGACTGACCAAATAAAGTGGCATGTCAAAACAATGTTAAGAAGGCAAAAATTCGATCGGAAAGCGAACGGTTAGCTCTTCAGTTTTGCCTGGACTAAATTTAAACAATTTGACTCTTGAAACTAGTCCTCGTTCCAGTTTTGGGTTATCCAACTCGCTTGAAATAATACTCACTTTGGTGACTTTTCCATTTGGTGCTATGGTAATTTCCAGAACAATTTTCCCTTTTAGGTTTGGATTATGTTTTCTTTCTCTATTATACGCCGAGTACAACCGACCTTTATTTTTGTCAAAAACTAAAGTAACTTCTTCTTCCGTGCGCTGGTTTCCTGAAGCGCCTTTTTTATCGCCATTATTTTCTGAACCGGCAACTTTGTTTTCAACATCTTTTGATAATAAAGATTGGCGAACGAGTGATAACTCCTTCTTTGAAAGCTTAGTTGTTGCAACTCCTATTGAAGCATATCGGTCACTATCAATTCCGCCGCTTCCGTCACCTGCGCCATCGGTTAGTAGATCTTTATCTAATGTTGAAGCCGTAGTAGCGGAACCATCTGATTGTAATAGATCGCCGCTGACCATTTCACCAATCGACTCGCCAGTGTCGAGAATATCTCCTAGATCATCGACTAGCGCCAATATCCCTTCATCTTTGGCTATTTCTCTAGCATCTTTTTCTTCTTCAGTGAGCGGTTTTTCATCTTTTCTTTCTTCTTTTTTTATCCTTACCTCTTCTTCCTCTTTTGGCTCTGGTTTAGGTTCGGGCTTAGGCAGAGGTTTTGGCTCCACCTTTGGTACTTCTTTTGGCTTTTGTTGTTCCTTTTCTAAAAACAACTCAGCAATTCGATCAGGGATCTCTTTTTTTGCTTTACGAGCTTCAACGGGTACTTCGACGCTAGCTAAGAAATATCCTAGCAATAACATTAAAATAAGTGATACTGAGACAACGATGATAAATAAATCATCTCGCTTTTTTTTGGGACTCCATTCCAGGGCTAAACTTTGATAGGTAATACTTGTCATTGAGCTTTAGCCTTTTGATTGGCGGCAAAAGCTATTTTGGTATAGTTAGCTTGGCGACAAGTGGCAAGAATACGACTCACTAACTCAAAGGAAATCGCTTCATCCCCCATGATGGTTGCAGCGAGTCCTTCTTTTTTGTCCGATTGGCTAATATTACGACGATTACTGGATTGAAAATCAAGTTCCTTTTTCAAATTTGAAATAACAGCTGTCTCGTCTTGAGCAATCTTAGCGATGCTAGCAACTTTTCTTCCCTGGACTAATATGCTGTCATTGGTCACCATAATAATCAAAGTTTCTTTGGGTATCTTTTTTGCGACTGAAGATGGCAACCTTAAGTCTTTTGTTTTCGGAAGTTGTTGAGAGCTAGACGATGTGACTAGCAGGAAAAAAACCAAAATCGTAAATATGTCCATTAAGGAAATTAGGTTCAAAGATGGTTGTTTGCGAAGTTTATTACTTCGCTCTAATCGCTTTGCCCTGAAAGAAGACATTTCCATTAGTTTGTCTCCTCGTTTTTTACGGAACCATCGTTTGAGCTGGCTGGTTTAGTCGCTTCCAATGTTTTTTCCAATGGTAATTCTGTCTGCTGTTGTAGGTTTGAATCACCTTGAATTAAGGTAGGCGCATCACCAATCGAAATATTTGGAAACAGCTCGTAAGTTTGAACTTGTGCTAATTCAACCACGTCAACACTGCGTACGTGATCCATTACCTGGATAAGGGTTTTGTAATCAACCTTTTTTTCAAACAGTAGCGCTATGCTATCGGCATCAGGTAAACGCCGCTTTATTTCCAGCAGCACATCGCTAAACTTTTTCCAACTGGCGGCGTCTTCTCCCTCGCGTTCAAAGCGCTTTATGATGCCAATATTGGGATCTTGAATTACAAACTCATTTGCGCGAACGACTAATTGCAGTTGTAGCTCAATTTTTTCTGGTTGCTTGGCGATAGCATCAAGTGCTGGCAAGTTTAGCTCTACCACAGTTAACCTAGAAAATACTGCTGTTATTAGAAGAAATGGTACCAGAATAACCATTAAGTTCATAAACGCAGTAATATTTAATTCAACTGCTTCTTGAGTGTAACTTTTGTGAACAAATTTCATGTGCCGGTTATTCTTCTTCAAGTCCCATTAAGTTCAGACATTTCACTGCGGCCATTTCTAAACTACTTACTAGTTTTGCGGTTTTTGTCGATAAATAAGAGTGAGTCAACAAAAGCGGGATGGCAACAATCAGACCAAAAGCAGTGGTATTCATCGCAAGGGAAATACTCGCCGACAACAAGTTGGCTTTATCTGCAGGATCAGCATCAGCAACTGCCGTAAAGGCCTGAATTAGTCCGACGATTGTTCCCAACAATCCTAATAAGGTAGCAATATTAGCGAAGGTTGCCAGATAATGAGTTCGAACTTCTAAAGCAGGCAGTGCTTCCATCATGCCCTCTTCCATAGCTAATTCGACGGTCTTTCTTTTGACATTCGGTTTTTTTCTAGCAAAACCATAGCTAAGAACCGTTGCTAAAGGTGTTTTGGTTTCGTGAGTTAATTTTTGTGCTCGCTCATAATCATCAGCTTTGATCATTCGGGATAACGTAGTCCAAATCTCTTGAGTCTTGCGTGAAGTCTTCACTAAATAGATAAAGCGCTCTATGGAGATTGCTAAACCCAGAGCAAAAACAACCAAGATCGGATACATAAACTCTCCGCCAGATTGAAATATTTTTGCGATTTCCATAATAAAAAGTGCCTCTTTAACTGATTAATTAAATTATTGAGCGAATTCAGGTAACTGGGTATTAGAATAACTGCTAACCTGCTCCATTATACCTTGCATCTATTTTTTTTAATAAGAGATTTCTTTGTTCTCTATATTCTGCAAACGAAATAAGTTGATCATAATAATCGTCTGATAATTTTTTTATTTGTTCAAATAAGTTTAACGGTTGCATTGCTTATTTCCTAAGCTCTCTATAAACCCTAAAGCCGACAAATTTATCTGCTTCGCCCGAATGTTTTTCTTCACTTTTGAGGTTACATTTGCCTCGTGGCACATTATATGAACCACCGACCGCCACTAAGGTTCGCCCCTTATCATAAACCCACTCGCTCGCATTACCAACATAGTTAACTAATCCCCAACCATTCTTCTTGCCTGTCGAGGCTTTGATTAAACTATCTCCTTTGCTGATCCCTTTAGTGTTTAACTTGCAGTTTCGATTGGTATCAAGCAAGGTTTGTTTTGACTTAGCGGCGTAAAGCCACTCTTTTTTACTTGGTAATCGGTATTTCTTTTTTGTTTTGTTAGTCAACCATTTTAGATAAGCTTCAACATCCTTTATCGAAATATTAGTAATTGGCAAACTTGTACTTTTACCTTTAATTTCTTTACATTTTTTTGAAGATTTACAAAACAAATTATATTCAGCGATGGTGACTTCATATCGACCAATTGCAAAAGCTGGTATTCCCTGTTTTTTTGGGATAACTACCATGCTCGGCCCACTCCCCAACTTCGCAATAGGATCTTTGCAAGCCGCTCGGCTACCTCGTTCGCCTAAGCCTGCAAGAGAGTGATCGCATGGATCTCGAGGAAGAATAACAATAGAAGAAAGTTTTTTATTCCCTTTAAAAATGCGTAGCGCATGTTTCTTAAATTCCGTTGCCCGTTCAGGGAAAGGCTTTGCGATTCGGGTAATACATGCCGCCAGAGATGAGATAATCTCACCTTCCATCTTAAGATATTCTGCTTTATTCACCGAACGCAATTTTTGAATGGCGGTATCTATATTACGCATATGAAGCTTGTTTGAAACACATCGAAGTTGTTCTTGAAGGTTGCCGAGTGATTTGCTGAATTGAGAGTTTTGCTGCTTGATAGCAGCGTTCGCTGCCGCGTCTTTTTTCGCTTTTTCATCTCTCGCAGCTTTTAGTTTTTTCGCCTCAGCTTCGGCTATTCTATTTTGTTCCTCAATTTCAGCATATTTTGCTATAGCATCTTTGAGTTGGGATTCTTCATTGCTAAAAACACTTGCATCGCCAGTGTAGCGGTATCCATTTGCGATTAACCCTTCGGTTTCAGCAAATTTTTTCAATTCAATATTAGAAAGAATTTGTTTGCGATAAAGTCCTATAATATTTTGCTTCGTCTGGGTAAGCCAATCAACAGTGGAACCAAGAAAATCTTTCAACTCTTCGCTGGAAGTTTCTTTTATCCACGTATCACTTTCTTCGACTAATTTTTCGACGCTTTGAATTTGACGCCATAATTGCTCTTCCCAATCTGTCGAAAATACAGCTTCCTCCACCAGAGAATCCACTTCTTCCCGATTGTTCTCGAGACGCAATCGGTATTCTACTTCACTTCTAATTTCTGTCTCTGAAACTGAAGAACCTTTTTCAGCAAAAAATTGAAAATATACGGCTACAAAGATAGCGACCACGGTAAAAATTACAGCGGGGATCTTTATAGACGAATCAGTTTCCGTCATTAGTCTTAAAAACTCTTTAACTGATTCGACCCGATCTTCTCGTTTAAACGCCAGCGCTTTTTCAACAGCTTTCCATTGCCTGCGAGAAATATTATTGATCCGCTTGGGCTTTAACTTTTGCCTTTCTGCTTCGTCTGCTGGCACTTTATTAAATGGGTGAGCACCAGTAAATAGTTCATATGCAACACAACCAAGTGCGTAAATATCATCACGAACATCTGGCTCTAACCCATTTAACATTTCCGCGCTAGCGTAAGAAGGCGTTAATGCACCAAGATCACCTGCGTCAAAAACGGTTTTGTCTTCTGGGTTATCATCGTGATGCTCTGCTTTGGCCACCGCTCTAGCGATGCCAAAATCAAAAACTTTGCTAACTCCCTGTTTGGTCGCAAATATATTGCCTGGTTTAAAATCTGAGTGAATAATATTTTGATCGTGGGCGTATATAAGTGCAAGTGAAATATCTTTAACAATTTGATGAGCTTCTTCAACGGGCAGACCGGTTGAACGATATTGCCGGATCAGTTGATCCAACGGCTCACCGTCCAGGTATTCCATTGTCATAAAGACCGTATCACCATCTTTATCGAAATCATGCACGTTCATGATATTAGGGTGAGCGATACGCTGAGTTTTTCTCGACTCCCGTTGCAAAGCGACAAAAGCTTCAGGATGCTGCTTGAATTCTTCAGTTAAAACTTTAACCGCAATATAGGGATCTTTATCGCCCGCCTCGACTTTCACCAAATCCTTAGCTTTATAAACAATCCCCATGCCGCCAGCGCCAAGCACTTTTTCTAAGATAAAGCGTTCTTTTAACAGTCCTGTCTTTTGCGGATCATTTGTGTTTGCAGATGTCTGATTCGCTGGTCTCTGAGATCGAGGCGCAGAAATATCTGCTGCTCGACTATGAGCAACAACAGTCTGTTCACCAGATGTAGTTTTTCGAGCTGGGCGCGCTCTTGGTTTAAATTGAGTTTTATCAGATGATGGTTGCGTTCCAGAAGATGAAACAGGTTGTTGGGGCGCTCGCTTTTTTATCGCAACTCGCGTTTTATCATTTTCATTTTGTGGTCTCTTCTTTTTCGAGGGAGAGGCTATTCGAGTTTTGTCATCTTGAGGAATTTTTTTGCCTGATGGCGGTGCTATTCTGGTTTTATCACCTATTGGCGTTTTGTTACGCGAAGGCGGAGCGAGCCTGGTTTTATCTTGTTCGGCTTGCAAGTTATTTTTCTTTGGAGCCATCCGAGTATGATCACTCGCAGGTGTCGCTGGTTCCGCGTTGTCTAACGTGTCTTTTTTGCCTTCTTTATTTTTATTATTATTCACTTATTCAACAACTTAGTCATTTGTTACAACATCTCTCGTGATAACTTTTTCAAATTCACCTTTAATGACAATTGTCGATACATTATCAGGTGCTCCATTATCACAGGCAGATTCTACTAAAGACTCAACCACTTCATCAATATTTTGGTTCTGAAGATGATCGACTATTTCATCGTTGGATAGCATATTGTACAAGCCATCACTACACAACAAAAAAGTATCACCAATATGCACATTAAATACGTTTATATCGACAGCAAAATCACTATCAACACCAACCGCGCGAGTGATAACGTTTGACTCAGGATGATTTTCAGCCTCTGCGGGTGTTAATCGCCCTTGAGCGATCAGCTCTTCGACTCGACTATGATCTCTTGAAAGCTGTTTCAACTCGCCTTTGCGATATCGGTAGAGCCTTGAATCTCCAACCCAAAAACAAACGCCTACCGAACCTCTGATAATAAGAGTCACTATGGTACTACCGAGGGTGCCATTATCTAGCATTATTTCGGAATATTCTAGAATCTGCTCATTTGCCGAAATCAAAGAGTCTTCAACGTTATCGACTATTTCTGCTAACGCTGGTTCATCTTGGAGAAGGTCAAGATTTTGCACTATCATTCTGCTGGCTACATCGCCTCGCTCGTAGCCCCCCATGCCATCAGCCACCGCCCAAACAGCACATTCAGGTTTCGATAGTATCGAGTCCTCATTTACTTTTCTAACCATCCCTACATTTGTATTGGCGGCGGATTCCCAAACCATTTTACGCCTAACCGTTGTGTCATTCATATAGTGATTGTTTCCAGTACTAAATTGATCAGTTTTTATCGGGATTATCGTTGTCTACGATGTTGAGATCAGATAAATCAAAACCATCGTCCGATTTCCTATCGGATAAATCATCCTTAGATGAAGAAATAAAGTCGGACTCTCCAACGTTTGCTTGATCATTGTCTACAATTTCAAATTCATCGCTAGTCGAGTCAAAACTATCAAAATCTCTCTTACTTGGTTCTGATTGTTCATTGTCCATAATTTCAAAGTCTGAATTTTCAAAATTTGAGTTTTCAAAACCCGCACTATTTGTATCATGGCTACTAAAATTCGATTTAACCGTTCCAGAAAGACCATCGCCCAAACCGTCAAACTCATCATCGTTAAAATCTGAGGGGATTAATTCTGGCGGCTGATTATCGATGATCTCAAAACCTGTCTGGTTAGCGCTCTCGTCAGCGGCTTCAGGGTCTAGAAAATCGACATCTTCCGGAATAAGAGGAGAATCATCAAGGCTCTCAGCTCCGATCTCTGAAGCGTGCACAACAGATGATTTATATTCAGCTCCTAGTGAATCGGGGGAGGCTTGTTCGGTTTTATTCTGATTTGTCGCTCTAGATTCTGACACTCTTAACTTATAAGGTTGCTGCCAGTTCCAATAAGACCACTGACCATCAAGCATCGACGCTATACCGCTTATCTTCGGTAAGCCTTGTGTGATTGACATGCAAGGTTCGACTCTTTCCGAGCCTGGGGTTGTCCAAACACTATAGCTTGCCAACGAGAGCGATAAGAAAGCGTCTAAAAAATGAGGATAAACCGACGTGGGCGACTGCTCCTCAAATTCCATATTGATCACCGTTGACGAATGGTTTTCAAGACGTTGAACATTGTCATATGCGGTATGTTGGTTAAGCTCAACTTCATCGACGGCGGTCATCAGTTCATCAACGTCTAACTGTGCATCCAGTGCGTTTATTATCCGCTGCTCGACTTGCTCAAACCAATCAGTTTGCAGCATCATGTATTCAAACAAATTTACCTGAGGTGGGATTTCACTCAAAACGGATATAGGGAAATAGCGACCCACTCGATCGACACTTGGCACCATCATCCCCATCCATGCCGATCCGTCTAATACTCCTTCCGACATGGCGAATCGCCAAATTGGGCTGGTTAAATAAATGTCTAACCACTCATTGCCTAGTTCTTCGCGGGAACCACCAATATATCGCTGCAACCACTCGTCCCACGAATTCATACAATCGTTGGGTAAATTACGGTATATAAAATCACCGTGCAACGGCAATTTACCGAAGATGCCTGTTTGAAGCTTACTCTCCATTTATATTGACTCGGGACACCTAAACCCACCAAGCAGGTTTTTACTAAATGGATTATTCACACTTTTCGCTTTGATTAGATAGTCAATACTATGCGGACTATTAATTGACCGCCCGCTGGAACTATTGATCTTTTTGTCTACACTATAGGTGACACGATAAACTTTCTTTAAAGTAGTATTTTTCAAGTTTGCGTTGTCTTGAAGACGAAACCAAGCCCAAGGGCCGTCGTAAATTTTCGAATGGAAAGTTCCGCGCAAATCTTCGAAGACTAATCTAACCCGATGATCATCGGCTTCTCCAGACCAAGTGAGGCTTTTCCAGAATTTAGGTCCATGCTTATAACTTATTCGCTCTCCGCCTAACTCTAAAGTAAAACGAGCATTATTTTTACTCATCGCATCGGGTTTTAATTCAAATGAAATACTCGGGATCTCTTTGTTGATCCTGAAAAAGATATCTCTTATTAATTTTGCTTTTTTCAATTGAGTTAAAACTTTATTTGAAATACCCATACTGCGACCACCAACGGATCGGTTTTGCCAAGTTCGAGTGTTAATAAACGGTGCAACAAATTGTTGACTAAAACCGTCAATCGTCCCCGCAGGTTTAAAGAACTCACTGAAATCAATAACCGTTAATTCATCTCTGGCACTTCGGTTAAATGGATAGCTGCGAGACAGGTTTTGCGAATAAGGCGTATAAACCTGAGATCGCCATTCAGAGTTTAAGTATTGATGTCCTGAAATAAGAACGACTTTCCAAGTCTGATCAGCAAGTGTGGTTAACCATGACTTTATCGGCTCTGGCGCTTTCTTAGCATAAGACTCCATTGCCGTGATCGCATTGCCGACATTGTTTTGATATCGAGCCTTACTAATATCAAAAGCCTGTTTCGCTGGATCGGGGGAAACCAAAATACCGTCAACAAAATCATGTAACTGTTGAATATTCGCGACAATCGAACCAAACTGAGCAGGTCTTCCGCCTTTTTCTCTCAACAAAACATTGATGGTGGCGAAATGCTTATCAACTTTATTACCGAAATTTTTTGGCACTTGTGAACCTAACAAAGAAGCTGCTTTACCTTTTTTTCCAGATAATTTTATTTTTGGATCGGGCAAATCATCTAATACGGGAGTTAGTTCTGTATTTTCTTTCGACACTTGCAAGATGGTTAAAAGCGGAGAATAAACGGGATCAGTTAAAGCGGCAAGAACTTCCGTTGCCTGGGTCAAACTATTAAAATCTGCAACATGCAACGAGTCAAAAACTTGCTGCCAAATTTGTATGTATTCCGACAAATAATGATCTTTGACTTGTTTACTAATTTCATCGAGATCGTCTTTTATAAAATCTACCTTTTCTTTGCTTCCATCGGTCAACACCCAACTATCGCCCATAATGTCAGTTAGAAAATCCGAATTTGCTGTTAAGTCGAGGCTTTTATATCCATCGATGGTAAACATCCAGGGAATGGTAAGGCTCTGCTTGACCGCACCACTCATCTTGAAAGTATCACGAACTGATTCGCCAAAAAAGTTGGCTAAATCAACGGGCTGATTATTTTCAGGATTAGTTCTAATACGCTCGTATATTCTCTGTGAAGCAGGAACACGCAATAATAACTCTCTGGTGGATTTTACTAATGACGGATTTAGCTTTGTTGGCGCGAACTCTAAATCTAACAATTTTTGCATGTGTAAAAGTAGTTCTTGACGCTTAGTTCCTTCACCGTGCAAACGTTTGCTCAGGTTATTGGTAAACCATTCGGAAACTAATTGCTTGTCCATGCGATCAAGTTTGTTAAACATTAAGTAAACGCGAAAGGTATTGTATAGATCGCCTCCTCTATGCCCTTGTCTTAAATAAGTGGCGACATAATCAACTAAGCGAGGCAGTAATAATTCTTTTAATTTTTCCGTGTAGGCTTTGTCTGCGCCCTCATCAACCCTGCCGTCATATAATCCCATGCCAGAAAGCCACGGATGTTCTTCTTTGTCGTAAACTAGACTTGCGCGGTACAAAGAATTTAGCGTCGGTAAGGTAACTCTTAGATCTTTATTACGAACATTTAAGCGTTTTTTTTCTATTTCGTATTCATTGATATTAGTTTGAACTTCCTCCATAAACGAGTCATGCTGGGTCATACTACCAGTCCAAACTAGTCCCATTACGACTGCGATTCCAGCCATACTAACAAAGGCTACTTTTCGCATCCAAAAGATAAATTTTTCATAACGCATGTTTGAGCCAACAAGTTCCGCTTCGGGGAAAATGATGTGCTTAAAAAGGTTTCCTAAGAAAAAACTTTTACCTTGTTGTTGAGGCATATGCGCAGCTTCACGAGCAAAACCAAAGCTCGAAGCTACCGACGTCATTAAGCGGTCGATCGGTGTACCATCTTGCGTTCCGCTAGTTAAATAAACACCGCGCAAATAGGGTTGTAATTGATAACGATTTTTCGAGAACGTCTGCTTAACAAATCCCGATATCACTGATTGAAGGTTTTCCATTTGCTGTGGAAACCCTTGGATAACTCCACGCCTGTTCACATCACGTTCTTGATGAACCAACCAAAGTACTCGGTCATACAACCCCTGCAATAAAGATTGATATTCTTCATCCAGGTAATCAAAATCCGGGCTATCACCAGCTTTAGGTGCGTTAGGTAATGAAATCCCCCAAACTTGTTCTCGGTCTTCTTTACTTAAGCCTTCAAAAAATTCCGAGAAACCAGACACTAAATCGGCTTTGGTAAACATCAAATAGATTGGAAAGCGAATTTCCAATTTGTCCATCAACTCATCGATCCGAGAGCGTATGGTTTTGGCATGCATGATCCTTTCTTCTTCGGTTTGGATCATTAAATCTTGTAAACTAATCGCGATAATTGCGCCATTGATCGGACGTCTTTTTCGATTACGTTTTAATAAATTTAAAAAACCTTCCCATGCTGAACTATCAATAACCTTGTGACTATCTTGAGTCGTGTATCGCCCCGCAGTATCGACTAGCACTGCTTCATTGGTAAACCACCAGTCACAATTTCGTGTTCCGCCGACACCTTGCAGTGCAGCCTTACCAAATTCTTTGGCAAGTGGAAAATCTAAAGTTGAGTTAACCAGCGCGGTTGTTTTTCCTGATCCCGGTGGTCCAATAATAATGTACCAAGGTAATTCATACAGCGACTTTTCAGAATTCGCGCCTTTAAATTTGGTTTGCTTTAGCGTTGTTAAGGCTTGGGTAAAACGATCGCCTATTTGCTGAATTTCTTTAGCCGACTGTTCGTTGGATGCATTTTTTAAATCTTGTTTTTGATTTTGCTCCAGATCCTCAACAAGTTCTGCATTTTGTTTTTTGTTTTGCATTTGAATGCGCAAATTATTCAAGCCCCAAATGCCCATAATTACCATAATGGCAATTAGCCTGGCAACAGTACTGCCCAGAGGGGTTGAATTATCTTCGCCAAATTTAATTTGCGGACCAACAAACCAGATCAAGATTGAAAAAGCAATCAATCCAATGATTGAAATAACAATTCGATTTTTTAAAAAGTTTACAAATTTTTTCATTTATTTATATTTCTTAGTAATTGTTTTTAAAAAGTATTTGCCGTTGCAAAGAGTTGTTTACTGGAATATCACTTTTTCTTTTTGGGTTCTTCTATTTTTACAATTTCCGCTAACTTGTCTACAACCGGTGTAGAAGAGTCGTACAACCAATAGCGAAAACCAGAATAACCAACTACCAATAAAGCGGTGAAAAAGCTTGCGACTACCCACATAGGTAAATAATTAGCAAGACTTTTATTAACATTGCCTAACCCCTGCCAACTTCGTGATAAAGCTCTTTCATATTCACCGCGATAATTTCGTACGATCCGAAAAAGCTCATCTCTGATCTGCTCGAGGGCATCTCGTCCACGATCGGCAAATCGATAGCGCCCTTCAAAACCTAGACTTAACAGAATATAAAGTAACTCAAGCATATCTCTATTTTCCGCTGGAGTTTGCCGCATGCGATCCAGTATTAAGAAAAACTTTTCTCCGCCGGAAGTCTCATTGTGAAAAATACTTAGCAATGTTTTTTGTGGCCACTGACTTTCAGCACCCCAAGGTGTGTTCAATATAATTTCATCCAACGCGGAACACAAAACATAACGCGCAGCTAAAACAATTTCTGGTTGATAGCCTAGATCTTGAGTACGTGTCTGAAACGCTCTAATTTCATTGCTTAAACGTTGGTGTAATCCACCAATATCCGAGTGGCTGATGGTGTTGCGAGTTTTTTCAAAAACAGCAATCAGTGTCGAAGCAGAGTTTACCAGTGGATTTAATCCATGGGTATTTCTGAAATAAGTCGGTTCGACATCAGTGTATGCAGGTTGTGGTTGACGAGGCAGATTTCTCGGCTGTGGATGCCGGGGTTGCTGTTGCTGAATAGGAGGCTGCCCTGGTGGAGGCGGTGCAGCTCTTCTACCAGGCGTAGGGCGCAAGATCGTACTATCGGGATTTGCAGCTCGCGGCCGAAAAACAGTCTTATCGTTTTCAGAACTCATTAAAAGTTACCTCCTGCGCAAATATACTTTGCTTGCTCGTCTACAAATATCATTACTTAAAATCAATTTCCCAAATAGCATGAGAATAATACAAACCGCTTAAACTCGTATGGCCCAAAATTCTAGTTCTAACCCTGGAAAATCTCCACCTATATGAATCGCAAAACCGCCTGATGTTTGCAGTTCCTTCCAATAAGAATTCTGTTTTTCCAATTCAAAATAAGTGTACCCCGCTCTCAAAGGGATCTGTCTTGGCGCAACCGGTAGAGGCTTAATGGTGATCCCAGGCATTGCCGCATTAACTAACTGCCTAATTCTTTCTACGGAAGCAATTTTAATTTGCGCAGGTAAATGTGAACGCAAAGTATCTTCTGCAACTTGTGCTCGCGCCGCCAATACAAACATACCGGTATCCAAAAGCGAACGATCGGTTATCTGCGCCACTTTGATACCATATTTTTTCTCAACAAGTTCGAGCGCAACCGAAGTCTGTTCATAAACACTACTCAACCCGCCTCTTAAATCATCCATCACCGGAGCGAAAGTTGCCTGGAGATCATGGTGCAAATAAGAAGGTAAAACTGGTGCTCGTTTTGTGTCTGAAGTAAAAGTCGATAACTCTCCAGCCATTTGTACCGTATCTTTATATAAATCAATCGGATGCAAGGCTTTCATTTTTGATAAGTGCAGTGTCAGGGGTTCAAGACGGTTGAGTACTTGTAAAAGCATATAGTCAGAAACCTCTGCCGTGCCGCCTCTTCTGGTATCCGCTAAACGTCCTGAAATTGCATCCGCTCTATGATGCAATAAACCCGCGAGCTCAGAGATAAAATTAGTCAACTTAGACGATGCATTGCAATCTAAACAAGTGGGGATATAGTCATCGTCTAGCAAAATGTTTTTATCTTCGCGTGACTCAGCAACTTTAATTATTCCAATACAAGCATAACCACTTAAATCATCAGATTCAGTTAAAATTCGAAAACGCAGTTTACCGACATTAATATTTAAGTTATCACTCCCCTCTATGGTCACGTCACGAACAGATTGCTCATTCATATAATAGCGAGCTAAACCTTGGGTATTTTCCTCAGATAAAACATCAACCGCACCAGCTCTTCTGACAGGGATCGCCAGATAAACAATTTGATTATGGGTCATTTCTGTTAATTCGAGAACGGGCGGAGCATCATCGATATCAGGAAAGTCAAATGGCGTTCCATCTGGAAAAACTCCTTTCGCGCTGACAATAGATATTTTACCTAAGGTCAATAATTGCTGATCAACTTCAAAGCTTTGTACTCCCCAACCATATCCTCCAAACGCGGAGCATTTCCCTTCAACATAACGTTCAAAATAACGTTCCTGTTGTTGAAAATGTTGGGGATTCAAAAACATTCCCTCTCCCCAAACAACTTTGCTATCTAACGACATAATTAACTACCCAGTAAATTGTTATTGGTGCTGAATAAATTAATCAGCAACATTTTATTCTTAAAAGTTATACAAACGCTCATTATTTAGAAAGAGTCATAATGTTGTTTGAAATTTTAACCACCACTTTGTCGTTAAAAACGTTATTAGATTCCACAGGGATAACTAAACGATAGCGTGAATTGCTGTAACGAAAAAACTCTGAGAATAAAGCAATATATTTAGTCTCTGGGTTCAACACAAAAGTATGTTTTCTGACAAGCCCGGGGATCAACCTTTTTAGCTCTTGCTTAGCAACTAAATCACCACCTAATAATTCTTGATCTCTCTCGTAAAGATCAATGAACTCTGCTTGTTCAAAGATACCCTTCGATTTCAATTCATAAAAACGAACAAATAATGGCGATGGTACGTTGTTATCATCTGGATTAACATTTTTTGCAATATCAAAAGTTAAGGTCACATCGGTATCTAAATTTAAAGTTTTACCCACCGTTTGACAACCCGACAAGATGGTTATACTGGTGAATAAAACCAACAACAAACTAACTTTCTTTTTTACTGAATACATTTTATTTATCCCTCAACTATGATGATTTATTTTGTTTTTTTCTTGCAAATGATAACTTTTGTAATTGCTCTTCGTAAGCTTGAGAAAACTCTTCTCCGAACAGGTATTGAAATGAACCATCGATGTCGCTAAATAGCTCTTCATAGTAAGCATTAAATGCTTCCCAGTTTTTTGCATTTTGATTGCGGGGAATTAATCCCTTTTTATTTTGTTTTTCGAAGCGCGACTCTAAAACCTTTGGCTCAAAACGCTCTACAATACCTTTAAAAGCCGAACGAATTCCTGCCAGTATGGCGACTTGATGATCGGCGATACTTTCGAAGCTTTCTTGGATCGTTTCGATTGGTTTTTTATATGAATTTCCTTTTCTTAAAAACATATTTTCCAGCGCATCATCAACAGTAGGGGAAAATTTCAATGGGTTATTTTCGATGGGCTGGATAGTTGTCATGTTCATTCTAAAAGTATTTTTAACATTATTTCTTGAAGACAAAGTTTGCATCAAACCTTCTATCGAGTGACGAATAAACTCTCCAGAAAGTTCATTGATTTCTGAAATTTTATCATCACTTAAATCTTCAACTTTGAACCCAATACCGCTTACTACCGCTGTATCGACCCCGGACGAAGATCGTCTTTGGAGAGCCGCCTCATGCTTTTTTAAACTAGCGAGCTCCGCCTTAAGTTTTGTATTGGCTTTCTCTAAGGCCCGCCTACGAGCTTCTGATTCGGAAAGGCTGATCGAGTGCTTTGTCCGGTCTTTTTGTGGTTTTGCTCTCGGAGACCGCACTTGTTCTTTGACTGGTTGCGGCGCAGCAGACTGTTGCTGAAACGCAGGTTGATTTTCTACAGATGGCGATTGTGGGAGATCATCTTCCCAGCTTTCTGGAATTCTGGCATGTGCCGCATTCGGTGAAGCATCCATCGAAGGCGCAGTTTGTTGTTGAATCGGTTGTTGCTGAGTTGGCGGTGCTACTTGCGGTTGAGCTACGGGTTGTTGTCCCCCCATTTGCGGCTGAGCAGAAGGCGCATCAGCCATAAGATCATCATCATCCCAATTTTGGGGAATAATACCACCTTGTTGCTTCACATCTGGTAAAGAAATTGCCTGATTTATCGCTCCTGAATTATCTGCATAACTATTACTGACGAAGGGATCTGCTTGCGGAGTCGGCTCATCAAATGAATTGCTCGAACGATCTAACGCTGCGAGTGGATCTGTCTCAGCGAAATCAGCGGCAATCGGCATTGGATCCGCTGGAGAGCTAGCACCAAAAGGGTCTTGACCGAAAGAGTCTGCCGGTGGTGGCGTATAAGGCAATGGATCAACGCTGGCTGGACCGAAAGGGTCATCCATGTCTAGATTACTTCCACCACTTGCTACGGGTTGGGCGGCTGCACTACCAGCTATTCTTACGCCAAATTTATATTCGCTTAATTCAAAGTTGTCACCATCATTTAATTGAACCTTATTCCCCTTTCCCAGGGGTTCACTGGAGTTATTAACAAAAGTGCCATTGGTACTTGTGTCTAATAAAAAATAATTGCCATTTTCAAACGTAATTTGGCTATGGCAGCCTGACAAAAAGCGTTCAGGATCAGCCAAAACCCAAGTATTATCTTGCGCTCGTCCAAGTGTTCCACCTTGTTCACCAAAAGTCATCGTTGACTCAGCTAATGTCGCACCTTGAGGAAACTCTAAAATGGTTACATCAATTGGCATTAAAATATTTTCCTAATATTTGTTTAAACCTAACATTTACTTATTATCAAAGATTTTGTACGTGATACATATTTAACGACGCTGCTACTTAAGCCTTTTAAAGTTAGGTCTTATCAGGGAACATATTGGCTATCTCCCTATTCCACTCAAGCCATGACCAAATACAAACCCGTACAAATATAACCTATCAAGAAAGACAATCCAAACCCTAATAAAGATTTTGTACTATAAGAGTATTTTAAAACTGAGAGTGTGAACTGCTCGTAAAATCTATGGTCGCTAAGTTTAAATCATAAACTCTGTTAACCGCCAGAAAAATTCCAGTAGCTTTACTAAAAGTTTACCTAAATGTGCTTTATTCACACTTTGAGATTATCCATAAATTCCAGAGTGTCGATATAAGAAGTCGATTTATTAAAAAGAACGGCGTAAAAGTAATTATTACACAGTGATATAACCAGCACAGCCTAGATATGACATCCGCCTCGTGATAGCCTTTGCATATAATTTTTATGACTAAACTAATATTTTGGTGATTATGACTAGATAATCGTTCAAAATGTAGTAATATTGACAATCGTCAGTCAATTGACCGAACAGTCAATAGAGTTTGCATAAATACAGTTTGAATATAGTTTGCGCTAGCGCCGCTCGATGATAGAGGGCGTCATTACGAGGGATTATAATAACAATGGTACCAGAACCAGCGATCAAGAATATGGAAGAGCTAATCGCTCCCATATCAGAGGATCAACCGACAGGCGTTGATATCAGAGAAGATCGAGCCTTAGATTCACTTTATCAAAAAATTAAAGATGCGCGCAATACAGCTCGAGGTCTCGAAAGGAAATATTCTGCTGATGGTGATAATCCACTCGATTATTGGAAAATAGTACTCGAAATTGCGCCAGAAATACTCAAAACTCAATCTAAAGATTTGGATATCGCCTGTTGGTATGTCGAAGCTTTGGTCAGATTAGAAGGATTTCGTGGCTTACATGACGGAATCGAGCTCATCGCTCAACTGGTAGAAAATCACTGGGAAAATATGTTTCCAATGCCTGACGAAGACGGCATGGAAACCCGCGTACTGCAACTGGCAGGTCTTAATGGACAAGGCGCTGATGGCGTACTAGTTGCTCCGATCAGGCGAGCACCCTTCACTGACAGTGAGGATCAAGTCAGTTTCTGGCAATACCAATTGGCACTTGATGCAAACAACATCGCCGATGACTCTGAAAAAAAGAAAAAATTAGAATCCTTAGAGTTTAATCTAGAAGATATAGAAAAAGCCGTAGCCAGCTCAAGCAATGACTTTTATACCAGTCAACGGGACGATCTCGAAGAAGCTATCGCAAGATTTAAAGAAACTGGTAGAAAATTAGACGAATTATGCGGTTCCGAATCCCCTTCAACCAGTAACATCGTTAATGCCATGCAGCAGTGTTTAGGCGCGATTAGACACCTTGGAGATAAAAATAATAAGTTTCCAATTGATGAGGTCGCCGAAACAGACGAAAATGCGGAAGCCGCTGAAGGTGCAGAACCTGGCACGGCTCCCGCAGCAACAGCTGCTGCGAGTGGACCAATTGCAAATCGAGAACAAGCGTTTAAGCAGCTGAGACTAATATCCGAATTTTTTCTGAAAACAGAACCACACTCCCCAATATCCTATGCTCTAGATAAAACAATATCTTGGGGGGATATGTCCTTAACAGAACTCATTAACGAACTAATCCCCGATGGCGGTTCCCGCCAACATTACGGTTTATTAACTGGCGTAAAAAATAGCGACGAATAACTAAATTTTGATCATTTAATTACATAGGAATTGAGAGAGGAAAAAACTATGGCTGAAAGTATACATGACAAACTAAAGAGAGTGAGAAAGCCTCGGGTTCATATCACTTATGACGTTGAGACCAATGGCGCGACCGAAGAAAAGGAAATCCCTTTTGTAATGGGTGTGATGGGTGATTACTCTGGAGACAATACTAAGGGTAAGAAATCGATTAAAGATCGAAAGTTCACTCAAGTCGATCGCGATAACTTCAATGATGCAATGGCTAAAATTGCGCCAAGTACCGACTTAAAGGTTGAAAATACCCTTGAAGGAGACGGAAGCGAGTTAGCTGTAAACCTTGACTTCAAAAAACTTGAAGATTTTGAGCCTCAAAATATAGTCAATAAAGTTGATCCACTCAAAAAACTGATGGATACACGAAATAAGCTTCGAGATCTGCTCACCAAAGCAGACCGTTCTGAAGAGCTTGAAGAAATTTTAGAAGAAGTATTGAGTAATCCTGATGCCATTGCTTCTTTCGGTGATGAACTAGGTGTAAGTGCCGATGATGGCAAAGATGACGATAAAGGTGGTGAATAATGGCGACTGAAGAACAAGTAGAAGGACAAGAAGCGGAAGCACAGGAAGCGGTCAGTTTTCTAGAACAGGCAATTGGCGCAACTAAGCAAACCGAGCGTGACGAAACGCAAGATTTGCTTAAAAACTTAACCAAAGAAGCCATGAAAGGTACTTTAAAGTGGGATAAAAACCTCTCGATCACGATCAATTCAGCGATTGCCGCAATAGATAAGGTTATGTCAAAGCAAGTTGCTGCGATTATGCATTCTGAAAAGTTTCAAAAGCTCGAAGGCTCTTGGCGCGGATTGCATCATCTAGTTATGAACTCAGAAACGGGTGCAGGTCTTAAGATCAGAATGTTTAATGTCAGCAAGAAAGAGCTTGATAAAGATCTTTCAAAGGCTGTTGAGTTTGACCAAAGTCAAACTTTCAAAAAGATTTACGAAGCTGAGTTTGGTATTGCCGGTGGTGAACCTTATGGTGCCCTGATTGGCGATTATGAGTTTTCTTCTCATCCAGACGACATAGATTTATTATCCAATATGTCAAATATTGCCGCTGCAGGCTTTTGCCCATTTATTTCAGCAACCGCACCGGAAATGTTTGGATTTGATACTTTTACCGAGCTTTCTAAACCTCGCGATCTAGAAAAGATTTTCGATTCAGCAGAATACATTAAATGGCGTAGCTTTAGGGAAAGTGAAGACTCTCGTTTCGTTACCCTAACCATGCCTCGCGTTCTAGCGCGCTTGCCATATGGAGAAGCAACTAAACCAGTTGAAGCTTTTAATTATGAAGAAGCTAATCTAGATGCTGATGGTAAACATCTTGCTTCCGAGCACGATTCTTATTGCTGGATGAATGCGGCTTACACCATGGGAACCACTCTGACAAAAGCATTTTCTGAATACAGCTGGTGTACCAGTATTCGTGGTGCTGAAGGTGGCGGTAAGGTTGAAGGTCTACCAAGTCATATCTTCACTAGTGATGATGGCGATGCCGATCAAAAATGTCCGACTGAAATCGGGATTACTGATCGTCGTGAAGCAGAGCTAAGCAAACTGGGATTCTTACCTGTTTGCCACTATAAAAACACTGATTATGCAGTCTTTTTCGGCGCACAAACGACTCAAAAGCCTAAAGTTTTCGATGACCCAGAAGCGAGTGCCAACGCTGCAATCTCAGCAAGGCTTCCATACATTATGGCAACCTCTCGAATTGCCCATTTCTTGAAAGTTATGGCAAGAGACAAAATCGGTTCCTTTATGGAAGTTGATGATGCGGAACGCTGGTTAAATAAGTGGATTCAAAAATACGTGAATGCAACTCCGGGAGCAAGTCCAGAAATGAAAGCTCGCTTCCCGTTAGCAGATGCTCAAGTTTCTGTGGTTGAAGTTCCTGGTCAACCTGGCGTTTATAACGCTGTTGCTTACTTAAAACCTTGGCTACAAATGGAAGAGCTAACAGCCTCTTTAAGATTGGTAGCCAACATACCAAGCGCAGGCTAGATATAAAGGGAGAGTTCGCTCTCCCTTTTATTTTCTTAGCGGATTAGTCAGTGCCCTCTCATTACAACCAAAAACTTTCAGCAAACTCAAAACCTCAATCGAAGATCGATCTTGATGAGCTATGTACTCGTTCTTCATATATCGCAAACTTGGATCAGTTTTTATCTGAAACTGACACAATCAAAGCCTTAGTTTATTGGTTAACTGAGTTTAAACAGCAGGAAAAGCTTAAAACAACGTTTGATATCATTACAGTTATTCAAAATACAATTTCAGAAATCGATCATTCGATTAACGAGCAGCTAAACCAGATTATCCATCACCCCAAACTGCAAAAACTTGAAGCATCATGGCGCGGACTGAGTTATTTAACTAAACAAGCTGGTGATGCAAAAGATGTAAAAATCAAACTCCTCGATATGAGTTGGGCTGAAGTCGTTAAAGATATGTCCCGCGCAATTGAGTTTGATCAAAGTCAATTATTTCAAAAAGTTTATAGCGAAGAATACGGCTCACCAGGTGGAGAACCTTATGGCGTATTAATTGGCGACTACGAAGTAAGTCATAAAGTAACAGCGCGCCATCCGCACGACGATATTTTTACTTTAGAAAGGTTGTCTGAAGTAGCCGCAGCCGCCTTTTCACCTTTTATCGCGGGTGCATCAAGCGAATTTTTTGGTTTAGATGATTTCGCCGGTCTAGGTCTGCCACTAAACCTTGACACTATTTTCAATCAAAAAGAATATATAAAATGGCGCTCTTTTAGAGATAATGCCGATGCACGTTTTATTGGTTTAACTTTGCCGAGAATGATTATGCGAGAACCTTATCGCACAACTCCCGGAAGTTATAAAGGATTGTTTTTTTACGAAAAATCAGCTAGCTCGGGCATTGAGAATTGTCTTTGGGGAAATGCTGCGTTCGCACTGGGTGGTATTCTGCTAAGAGAGTTTGACAATGTTGGCTGGTTTGGTCATATACGCGGCGTTCCGAGAAACCATATCGGTGGTGGCTTAGTGACTAACTTAGCAACTAACAGTTTTGCAACCGATGCCGATCAATTAATCCATAAACCTTACACCGAAGTGATTATTACGGATAACCTCGAACGAGAAATTAGCGATCTTGGTTTTGTTCCTTTGTGTCAATGTTACGATCTACCTTTTGCTGCTTTTTATAGTAACCAATCGACTCAAAAACCGCCGCGACTCAATTCCAAGGAAGCCAATATCAATGCGAAATTGTCAGCCATGTTGCAACACATATTGTGCGCCTCGCGTTTTGCACATTATATTAAAGTCATGATCCGAGACAAAGTCGGTTCGTTTATGAGCGCGACTGATTGTGAACGACATTTAGGAAAGTGGTTATATAAATATACTACAGGGATGGAAGATATGGATTGGGAAGAACAAGCCCGATTTCCGCTACGCGATGCGGATGTCAAAGTAAAAGAACACCCAGCAAAACCTGGTGAGTACTTATGTTCGATTCAGCTAAGACCTCACTATCAACTCGACCAAATGATCTCTGAACTTCAGCTAGTCACTGAGTTATCTCAAGCGAATAGTTAATCAGAATATAAGACAAAGAAAATACTAGACTGACACTTTCATGGCACATATTGACAAAAATAAAAAATTAAGACCTTCGATACTTGATCGCCTACTCGATAATGAGCCTCATATTCAAACCGAAGCTGATAAAGATCGTGATCAAAAGCTCGCTCAGATGCGAAAAAGTGTGCGTAGAGATCTCGAGACACTTTTAAATACCCGTTGCAGAGTAATGGAGCCTTCTGATGAATTCGAGCAATTAGAAACCTCTTTGCTAAATTATGGTCTTCCCGATTTGGCAACAGTCAATGTGCTCAATCTACAGAAGAAAATCGAATTTACCCAGGATTTAGAGAACTTACTAAAAGAATTTGAACCGCGCTTCAAGTCTGTCAAAGTTAAATTTACCGACAATAAAGATACAACAGATCGAACCATAAGATTCAGGATTGACGCGACTTTATATGCAGACCCTTACCCCGAAGTTGTTATTTTTGACTCTATTTTAGAGCCAGTAACAAGAACCGTTAACGTGGATGAAGCAAGATAATGGCTGACGAATTACTTCCCTACTACGAAAAAGAACTCGCTTTTATCAGGCAACTCGGTGCAGAATTCTCGAAAGAGCATCCCAAAATCGCCAGTCGTCTTAGAGTTAGCAGCGATACAGTTGAAGATCCACATGTTTCGAGATTAATCGAAAGTTTTGCCTATTTGAATGCGCGTATTCAGCACAAGTTGGACGACGACTTTCCAGAGCTGAGCGATGCGATGCTCAACGTGCTGTTTCCCCATTACCAGCGCCCCATTCCATCTATGTCTATTGTTCAATTCACCGCCGACGAAGAACAACTCGATGCGAGCTATATTATTCCGAGAGACACAATGGTCGAAACAGAGCAATTCCAAGGTGAAACCTGTCGATTCGCAACTCGTTTTGATACCGAATTACTGCCAATCACCGTTAACTCTGCTTCATTACTTGGTCGACCATTTACAACACCCGGTTCAGCCGATATTCGCGGCGCGGGTGGCGTGCTGAAAATTTCACTACAAACCTTTTCTGACGCCATTGTTTTTGGCGAACTAAAACCTGATACCGTTCGATTTTATCTAAAAGGGCAAACACAGCACATCAACCCTTTGTATCAAATGCTATTAAGCGAAAATATTGAACTCGTGATGGCATTCGGAGAAGGCGATACCCAAAGTAAATTTCTCGGCAAAAATGCTATCACTTCGGTTGGATTTTCTGAGGAAGAAGGACTACTGCCCTACCCCGCAGCTTCTTTTATGGGATACCGCTTATTAACCGAATATTTTGTTTTCCCAGAAAAGTTTATGTTTATCGATATTAATGGATTGGCAAAACATATTCCTGAAGATGCAGGCGAGCACCTTGATTTATATATCTACCTCAAAGCATCTGATGTCGAGCTTGAACATAACATTTCAGAGCAGACCTTTGCTCTTGGCTGTACACCAGTAATTAATTTATTTGAGCATAGAGCTGAGCCCATAAAACTCGATCACACCCAACTTGAATATCAGCTAACCCCTGATATGCGTCGACCATTGGGATACGAGGTGTATTCAACGGATCAAGTGATGGGATCAACCTCAACGGGAGAACCGAAAAAATTCCATCCTTTTTATGGTCTCAATCATGAGCATCAAAATACCGAAGACGAGGCTTTTTGGTTCGCAATGAGACGTAGCGCTAAATTAAGCAACCATGAAAGAGATGAAGGAACTAACGTTTTCTTGAGTCTGGTCGATCTACAATTTAATCCTCACTTACCTGAAGACTATACCTTAACCATTGATACGACTTGTAGCAATCGGGATCTACCCAGCAAACTACCATTCAATCTTGATCAGCCAAAACTTCAATGTGTTGATAGCGCTCCTCCTTGCTCTAAAATCCGCTGTTTAACTCAGCCAAGTGCAACGGTCAGAGCACCACTTCGCAACCATGCTCGCTGGCGTTTAATTTCCCACTTAAACTTAAACCACCTATCACTAACTGGTGGTGGAAATGCTACGGAAGCATTGCAAGAGATTCTCAGACTGTACGATTTTAAAGAATCTTCGGTCACTCAAGGTCTAATTTCAGCAATTTTAGATGTTCAGTCTCGTCCAATTAGCGCGCCACTGACCATAGACGGGCGAGCAACGATGTGCCGAGGAATCGAAATCGAAATTGAACTTGATGGTATTCAATTAACCGGAAGTAGCAGTTACTTGTTCGCCTGCGTACTCGAGCACTTTTTTGCGTTATACTGCTCCGTAAACTCATTCACTCGATTGTTAGTTAAACTAAAAGGTAAAGAAGGTTACTTAAAAAAATGTCCTCCACGCGCTGGCGAAAAAATACTTCTATAAGTAAGCAGCTATTAGAAGAGCCTCATAAATACGGTTTTTATCAAACCGTGCGCTTGCTCGAGCGCATCACCAGAATGAGTGGTGATAATAAAGCAAAAGACAAGCAACAGTTGTTTGCAAACCCTGTTGCTCGCTTTGTACCACCAGAGTCCGAAGCTGTGCGCTTTCACACCAATCAGACACTGCGCTTTTCATCATCAGAAATAGCCAAAATTAGCAGCAAAAAAAAGAAAAAATCTGTTGAAGCTTCGAGGCAATGGCATTTGTTTGTAAATTTTATGGGGCTAACCGGCACTCAAGGTGTACTTCTTTATCATTACACTGAACTGATTTTAAAACGACTCAAGCTAAAAGATGATACCTTGATGAACTTTCTAGATTTGTTCAATCATCGAACCATTTCACTATTTTATCAAGCGGCAACCAAGTATCGGTTACCGATAGAATATGAGAGAAAAAAACTTAATCCCCCCAGAATCGTAAAGCGTGATTCGCACACCCAGGCACTTTTATCCCTCGTTGGACTTGGTACCGGTCACTTAACTGATCGATGTTATACCAGAGACGAGTCGTTACTCTACTATAGCGGATTGTTCAGTCATCAAATTAGAACTGCAAGCGGACTAAAACAAATTCTCGAAAATCACTTCGGTGTGCCGATTACGATTAATGAATTTGTTGGTCAGTGGCAAGAGCTAATCGATGATGTGCGTAGCAAATTAGCCACCAAAGAACAACCACTGGGACAGAACATCTCCTTAGGAAGATCCGTTATGCTCGGCAGACGCGGATGGTTTGCACAAGGCAAAGTTCGCATTATTATTCGTCCCCAGAATAAAAAACAGGCACAAATATTTGCCCTCAACACAAAAGCTTTATATGCTATGAACGAAATCGTGAAGCTCTATCTTAGGCTTGAACACGATTATGACTACATTATTCGAGTTAAAAGACGCGACACGCTCGATAAAGCTCAACTCCTTGCAAAGAGTCCCCCTGTAATGGGATGGAATACTTGGCTGGTAAGCAAGTCAAAACAAGAGTATAAAGAGGGTGAAACGTTGGATATTGCCGTTTCAGCCAAACGATTTATTTAATTTGAGTAACTTATTATCGTTATTTGTTTAGAAGAACACTGATGAGTCACTGTTTTATCAGAAAACAAGAATAACAGCTTAAAGCAAACGACTTATTTTCAATTCAATTACTTTAAAATATTAGGGAATATAATGGTTTCAATTGACTTAAAATCACTGGTTAACAAACTCAACGAACCTTGCCGCCAGGCTTTAGAAGGGGCTGCTGGGTTATGTATGGCAAGAACTCACTACAATGTCGAGATAGAACACTGGTTATTAAAATTACTCGAAATTCCAGACAGTGATATTCTAAGTATTTTAGAAAAATTTGAAGTCGATCTGGGCAAGCTCAGTCAAGATCTCAATAAAGAACTCGACCGAATCAAATCTGGCAATTCACGCTCGCCAGCGTTATCACCAACTATTGTTGATATTGCAAAAAGTGCATGGATCTTAGCTTCAGTAGAGTATAGTCACCCTATCGCAACTTCAGGACACATATTAGCTGCGCTAATGTTAGATGAAAGCTTGCGCCGCTCAACCAATGTAACTTCTGGTGAATTAAAGAAAATTCCACCAGAATCATTACGCGAATTAATAAGAGCGACTGTCGGTTCTACGGCAGAATCTGAGCAAAGTGCAGGGGTTGGCGACACAACCTCATCAGGAGGTGCAGCCCCAACTGGTGCACCAAGTAAAAGCCCATCTTTGGATAAATTTACCACTAATCTGACAGAAGCCGCCCTGCAAGGAAAAATTGATCCTATCTTAGGACGAGACGAAGAAATAAGACAAATCATCGACATCTTGATCCGTCGTAGACAAAATAACCCAATATTAACAGGTGAAGCCGGTGTCGGTAAAACCGCCGTGGTTGAAGGTTTCGCGCTTCGCATAGCATCCGGAGACGTTCCAGAACCACTAAGAGGCGTTGCCGTTCGTACCCTCGATTTAGGATTGCTACAAGCTGGTGCCAGCGTAAAGGGAGAATTCGAAAACCGATTAAAATCAGTTATCGCCGAAGTAAAAGCATCGGCTCAACCCATCATAATGTTTATCGATGAAGCACATACTTTAATTGGCGCAGGCGGCAAAGAAGGCCAAGGCGATGCAGCCAATTTACTGAAGCCTGCACTGGCGCGTGGAGAATTACGCACCATCGCCGCGACAACTTGGGCAGAATACAAAAAGTACTTTGAACGAGACCCAGCATTAACTCGCCGCTTTCAGGTCGTAAAAATAGAAGAGCCTTCAGAAGATAAAGCGATTGATATGATGCGAGCGATATCAGTGATGTTACAAGCTCATCACGGCGTGCAAATTATGGACGAAGCCATTGTCGATTCGGTTAAATTATCAGCCCGTTATATCACCGCAAGACAATTGCCAGACAAGTCAGTTAGCTTGCTTGACACCGCTTGTGCTCGTGTGTCTCTTAGCCAAAGTGCTACGCCTGCGGCGGTTGAAGATACCAGAAGACGAATCGTTCAGTGTGATACTAATATCACTTCACTAGAGAGAGAAAACGCATCCCTAGGTAATTGCGGCGATCGCATTGAACAACTCAAAGAAGAAAAACCCAAACTCGAAGCGTTACTTGTCGAGCAAGAAGCTCAGTGGGAAAAAGAAAAAGATATTGTCTCCCAAATTCACGTTTTACAAAAACAAATCGAAAGTGATTTTCACGCGCAAAAACTCAATGCTGAGCAACTTAAAAAGGAAAATGCTCCTAAATTATTGAGCGACGACGAACGCGAAAACATTAAAACAGAATTGCACAAAATGATGGAAGATCTAGAACAAGTCCAAGGTCAAGAACCGATGATTCAGGTCAATGTTGGAAGTCAGGCGATCGCAGAGGTTGTAGCCAACTGGACCGGAATCCCTGTCGGCAAAATGGTCTCAGATGAAATCAACTCTATCCTTGGATTGAGTGAACGGTTAAGACAGCGGGTTATCGGTCAAGATCATGCGCTTGATGCCATTGCAGAAGCCATCCGAACATCAAGAGCTGGTTTAACTGATCCACGCAAACCCATTGGTGTATTTTTTATGGTCGGCTCAAGTGGGGTTGGTAAAACAGAATCAGCTCTCGCTCTAGCAGAAGTTTTATACGGTGGCGAACAAAATATCACCACCATCAATATGTCGGAGTTTAAAGAAGAACATAAAGTATCTATGCTACTCGGCTCACCTCCTGGATACGTAGGTTATGGTGAAGGCGGCGTTTTAACAGAAGCCGTTCGACGTAAACCCTACAGTGTGATCCTGCTTGATGAAATGGAAAAAGCTCATCAGGGCGTTCAAGATATCTTTTATAACCTTTTCGATAAAGGGACCATTAAAGATGGCGAAGGACGTGATATAGATTTTAGAAACACCATCATTATCATGACATCCAATGCGGGCGAAGAACATATTCGAGCAATTTGCGCTGCGGGTGAAGAGTTACCAGAACCAGATGTACTTCTGGATAACTTTAGACCAGAACTTTTAAAATATTTCAAACCAGCATTTCTTGGTCGTTCGACAGTGATTCCTTATTATCCATTAGCCGATGATGATCTATTGAAAATTTGTAAAATTAATATGTCTCGTATCGAAAAACGCGTCCGAGCACATTATGACGCTGACTTTAGTTACGATGAGGATGTCATGTTACACATTGTCGGCAGAAGCCAAGAGGTAGATACCGGTGCGAGAAATATCGAAAATATTTTAACCCGTACAGTATTGCCAATTTTAGCTTCAGAATGTCTGGCGAAATTAGCCTCAGGTGATGATATCAACAAAATCCATATCGGCGTGTCTGAAGAAGGCGAATTTAACTATACAATTAGCTAGATTAAACAGGGCTTTGGATTAGCCAGAGCCCTGTTTAAGTTTTCGCTCTCAGAAGAACAATATGAAGTATATAAATTGCATTTTAAAAATTATAACCGCTATTTCGACTAGTATCTTTCGCACTTGCGCTTTGTGCAGTTTGATTCTTTCTTTCAGTTACTCACCATCGATAATCGCAGAAGAAGCTCCAACCAAAAAAAATACGGCAAACAATAAAGGTGTTTCATTACTTGCTGATATAGAAAACCTAGATCACCGCTTCAAACAATTAGTAACTAAAATCTATAATCACGCATCAAAAAATCCAACACTTAAGTCATTCAAATTTTCTGAAATTGAAGAATTAGCCAAAAGCATTCAGCTAGATACAAATCAAGACGAGCTTTTTTCAGCCGTCACTAAGATCCATTTAAACTTACCATTAATCGAAGAAAATATTAATGAGCCAGCTATCGCTGAATTAATCGATATGTTACTCAAACAGAATGACTTTAATACCGCAAATCTAATTTTTCAATTAATCAAAGATGAAGGTGATGAATTTTTAATTGCGAAAATCTCTTTGAACTTTGCTGAATATTACAACAACAGAGAAGATTGGGAACAGGTCATTCAACTGCTCAACATTGAGCTAGGCGAACTTTCGAGCGAAGCATTTAACAGAGTTAATTTATTAACTGGAATAGCTTTGCAGCACCTGCGATTTCACCGCAAAGCCGTCAGAATTTACCAACAAATCCCCACCACATCTAAAGACTATCCACTTGCCCAATTAAATATCGCTGTTGCGCATATCAGGCAGGATTGGTGGACAGATGCTCAAATAGTTATTAATCAACTCTTAAAAAACCAACAAGTTCTTGCTGAACCTGAATTAGAAAATCGCCTTTATCTAATGTTAGGTTACTCCTTATTAAGTAAAGAGTTTCTACGCGAAGCCAGAGAAGCTTTCAGAAATGTTAGCGTAGAAAGCGTCCATGCCAACAAAGCAATTATGGGAATCGCACTAACCGCTATCAGTCAAAATGATTATGCAAGCGCGATCAATGCGTTACAAATTTTAAAAAAGAAACCGCTTAAATCATTAGTCAGTGAAGAAGCCAATTTACTTTTACCTAGCGTTTATAAAATGCTAGAAAAATACCAAGCAGCAGATTCTGGTTATGTCGATGCAATAAATCATTTCCAAATCCGCTCTGTTCAACTCGGTCGATATGCCACGTCTGATAAATTTTATACTTTAGATAATATTTCAATCTCAAAGAACGGTGATTTTGTTTTAGAAAATTCTCCGTTAAGTATTAATCAACACTACCCTCCGCACCTTATTGGTAACTACAATAAGCTCAAAAATTTAATTGAACAAACCACTAATTCTCAACTAAAGACTCAAGCCAATGATTTGTTATATGAGTACACTACTCGAATTGATCGAGTCATAAAAGCATTGTTACAAAACCGAGTAACACAACTTGAAAGTTATCTAAGTCAATCTCGTTATAATCTTGCAAAACTATATGATCATAAAGATGAATAAATATAACAAACGAATCATTCTGATAATGGTGTTCGCCAGCATAGTTTCAGGCTGCAGTAATTCAAGTAATGTAAGAGAAAGAAACACCCTACATAGCTTAGATCAAAAAGCTAACATAGAAAAATCAAGTGAAGAATCTAAACGAGAAAAACGTACTGAAGAACAAGTCCGAGATGCCTATGCGAATTATTTGTCGAGCGCTAGCCTGGACGATAATGCAAGGCAAGTAGCGATTAACCGATTGGCAGAATTAGAGTTTGAAGTAAGCAACAAACTTGCTCTTGCAAGAAAAGACCTAACTGAATCTGAAACCGAGGAAATAGAGCAGCGCCAATTTGACGAAAAAATAAATCGGACAATTAATCTATTTAATATTTCCCTCCGAGACTACCCCAAAGCAAAAGGCAATGACAAAATAATCTATCAACTCGCAAAAGCCTATGATCAAAAAGGTGATTTTGAGAACTCTGCAAATATGCTTTTAAAACTGGTTAACGAACATTCTAAATCTAGATACTATGCGGAAGCTCAGTTCAGATTAGCAGAAAGTTACTTTAGTCAAACCAAATACAGCGAAGCCGAAGATGCTTATACAGAAGTAATCGTTTCCCGCAGAAATAGAACCTTTTATGAAAAAGCTGTTTTTAAAAGAGGCTGGGCGCGTTTTAAGCAATCATTTTTTGAAGAAGCGATTGATGATTTTTTTAACGCTGTTAACTATCATGAATTCGCCAACATCTATCAATTGGATGAATCAGAAAAAGAACGCTTTGATGAATATTTTCGCGCCATAGGTCTCTCATTTGCCAGCCTTGGAGGCGTCGAAGCACTTGATGATTTTTTTCAGGACAACTCTGATAGTGAATACCTATATTATAGCTATGCAGTGATGAGTGATATCTACTTAAAACAAGAACGTTTTTCTGATGCCGCCACTACACTAAATCAGTTTGTTGCGAGAAACCCTAACTCGAATAATATTCCAGAAGCAGAATTAAAAATAATCAATATCTGGCAACAAAGCCGTTTTACAGAAAAACTATATAAGGCAATTGAAGTCTTTTATCAAAACTATAATACCAGTAGCCGCTATTGGAAAGTAACCAATGATGATAGCAAAATCAACAAGGCTATTCGTAAATCTTTAAAAGAATATGTTTTACTTATGTCTGAATATTTTCATAGCAAATATCAAAAAGACAAGAAAAACTCTAATTTCTTAGCTGCTTCAAAATGGTATAAACGGTACTTAAAGGATTATCGCTCTTACGCCAAAAAAGACAATATATTTTTCCTTTATGCTGAGTTGCTTGCTCAGAAAAAAGATCATTTAAACGCATTAACCTACTACGAACTAGCCGCTTATGACGAAGATTTAATTCTCGACAAGCAATCGGCTTACGCCACAATTACTTTGAGCGAAAAACTGTACAAAGACAGCGAAAACCTCAACAAAAACAAAACCATGCTCAATAAATACATCAAATATTCGCTTCTGTTTTCTGAACTCTATCCAAAGGATGTTCGATTAACGACCGTCGTACTGAACGCCGCTGCAACAGCATTCAAGAACAAAAAATACGCTGCTGTAATCGAGTTAACTGATCTTATTAATGAACACAAGAATCCAGATGTTATTCAAAAATCAAATATTTTAAGAGCACAATCTCATTTTGCTCAGTTTCAATATATTGAAGCCGAGAATACATATTCGACACTCATCACTTCACCATTAACGTCGAGAAAAGACCGAGAAGCAATGACAGATCGAATGGCGCTTTCTATCTATAATCAGGCTCTAGAACACAAAAAGCAAGACAGACTTCAAGAGGCCGGACAAAATTTTATGCGGATTTCAACTGTTGCAAAACTGTCTGACGTAGCCTCCACAGGATTGTACGATGCTATCGCGGTCTATATGAAAATTCAAGCCTGGGATCAAGCAATCAATGCCATTCAACGATTTCAAAACTACTATCCTGATCATAAGCTAAAGCAAGATGTCACAAAAAAATTATCAATTGCTTATCTAAAATCAGACCAAGGGATTAAAGCTGCGCAGCAGTTCGAGAAAATTGCAGGCTTCGAAAAAAACAGTGATTTGAAAAAAGTCGCTCTTTGGCAAGCGGCTGAATTGTACGAATCGAAGAAGAATTATATTTCAGCAACTCGATCATACACTGAATATGCGAATAGCTATAAAACACCCTACCCCCAATATGTCGAAGCTATGGTGAAATTAGTCGAACTTTATGACAAATCGAATAAATCGAAATTATTAAATATTTGGCGTAAACGGATCATCAATGCTGATAAAAAAACCAAAAACAAAGATAAAACGCAAAGAACTAAATATGTCACATCACTCACTACTTTAAGTTTAGCACGAGATAAAAACAAACAATTTGATCGTTATAGACTGGTAGAGCCATTAAAAGTTAATCTAAAGCGTAAGAAAAAGGCAATGCAAGAAGCGATAAAGTTATATGGACAAACTTCGGCTTTTGGTATTTCTGAAACCGCGACAGAATCAACCTATGCCATTGCACAAATTTATCAAGATTTCAGTAAAGCATTACTTGAGTCTGAAAGACCAAAGAAATTAAAAGGTGAGCAGTTAGAGCAATATAACATTTTATTAGAAGATCAAGCTTATCCATTTGAAGATAAAGCAATCGAATTTAATGAGATCAATTTATCTAGAATTAAAACCGGTGTATACGACGACTGGGTTTCAAAAAGTCTGACTAAGCTCAAAGAACTATTTCCTGTAAAATATAACCGTAAAAGTAAAATAGATGGATACATCGATGTCGCACAATAACTCAATTCAATTTCAGTTGTCGTCCTTCATTGGATTAGTTCTGAAAAGCGATAGAAAACTAATCCTTGCAGCAATGGTTTTTCTCAGTTTAATATTGGGCGGTTGTGGAAGCAACGCAAAAAAGCCAAGCACCTCTGATGCTAATAACTTAGGTAAAACTTCTCAGTTCAGCGAACAACAACAAATTGAATACAAACAGGCTCTTGCTTTATTGAGCAATAACAAACATAACGAGGCAGAGGTTATATTAATTAAACTTAGCAAGCAGCTTCCTGGGCATGCGGGTTCTTGGGCTAACCTAGGCTTATTAAACCTTGTACAAAAAAAACCCACGGAAGCCGAAGAGTTTATCAAAACAGCCTTAAAGATTAATCCAAATATGTCACAGGCACTAAATTTAATGGGCTTAGTTGCAACTCACAATCGCGATATTAAAGCTGCCGAATCCTACTATATTAACGCTATAAAACAAGATAATGGTTACGCCAATGCTCACTACAACCTTGCATTGCTTTACGATATTTATCTGCAAGATATTCGAAAAGCAGCAAAAGAATATCGCGAATATCTAAAGTATATTGAACACGAAGACAAAGTCACCCTCAGCTGGGTCGAGCAACTTGAACGCGCACTGAAACGATAAACGATAAACGATAAACGATAAACGAGCTTATTATGAAAATAATTTTTATAACTATCACACTCTTATTGATTGGCGTTATGAATCTACTCTATAGCGGCACTATTGCTGCTGAAAAATCATCCAATAAAACTCAGCGTGGAAATATAAATCGCATGGAACTCGAAACCCTTAAGATCCAAGGCAACAAAGAGCTTCCAAAAGTATTATTCGTTGTACCCTGGCAAGAAGTAAAAAGTACCGTGGGTGGAAGAGAAGAACAGGGATTAGTTTTACATAGTTTGTATGGCGATCTTTTTGATCCAGTAAAACCCACTAGCAAAGTAACAATCAATCAATAACAATCCTCAAGAAAATTGTTTAAGCTTGACTCCCGGTTAATAACTTCTGCTTGGTATTTACTAATAGAGTCTCCGGCTCAATCAAAGCTAACTGCAAAGCTGCGGCCTGACGCTGACGTTGCGAGCCATCCTTAATTTTTGTGTTTAAAGTTTGAGGATTAACTGCCGAGCCCATAAAATAACGATTGCCTGCTATATACTTTCCACCATGCTTTTGCCAGGTGTAAGCAACTTTATCAACATCGGGAAATGGCAAGTTTTCATCTTCATCTAGACTCACATTATCATCATTGGGATCGTCATTAGGAACGACCGTTATTTCGTCAGGTCCGTCAATAGTCAGCTCATATCTTTCAAGAGAAATACCGGTAATCATCACAAATGCTTCTGCGGCAATTTTGGCGGTTTCCATTTTACGCATTTTTTCAATCAGCCACGGAACTGGATGCGGATCACCTAACACACCGGTCGCCTGGATCACCGCCCTTGCCTGTTCAGGGTCAGCCGCCAAACGTGAAATCCATTGTCGTGCGGTCGCGACGGGTAAAACTCGAAAAGCGGTTTGAATTGCCAGATGCTGTAGCGGCCCGATACTTTCAACATAGTCCTGTAATTGATCCACTGCTGAATAATCACCTAACAAAACTGTCGACCAATTAACCCAAAACTTTACGTCAGGATCATCATCATCGTACGCTTCATCTAAAGCCCACTGAAAATCATGTAATTTTAATTCTCCAATAAAACGGAGTAATCTACTACGAAGTTTTTTGTGGGCAATACAATCCTCCCTTTGAAATAAACTAGTTAAAATATCTCCAGGGTTTTCTCTTCTCACGCTGCAAACTGCGACCGCAAGATATTTATGGATCAGATCTTTACTACCAAGAAACTTCTGCACCCAACCATGAACCAAATTGCCGGGCAACCAGCCCATAGCGGATGTTAATCCTTTAATTGTTGCTTCGTTGGCTAAACCTGCTGATACCACAGCTTTTATTTTTTCAACGTCTCTGCTTCTAAACGCCACTACCGCCGCAGTAAAAACTTCCCCAGGCTGTTCAAAAGATAACGCTTCTAAGCAGATCTCCCATGAAATATCCAAAGAATTCATCAAGCCATCTAAATTAGCATCAATCCGTCTTTCAAGATCAGCAATATCCGCACTAAAATAATGCGGCTGATTTAATCCAATTGTACGTAAGACCCACAAGAAAGACGCATCGGTGACATGCTGTTCGTACACGTCTCTAAATGCTTCAGTGGTCTTTTTTTTCGCTCTAAAGGCGTCAAGAAGTTTCATGCGAGATCAGGTTATAATCAATAATTTGAATAAGGTTTTGAGAAGTGATTGGTCTTTATTAACATAAGAAAATACGTTTTACCAATCATCAAAGACGACTTTTTTGAGTTCAATGGATTCTTTCGCATTATAAATTTTCACCGAAGATTTAGATCGAGGATATTGTAGATCAAACTCCATCGCAATTCTTCTTTGTTCTTCCGATAAATTTTCATGAGCATCTAGTTGTTCAAAAGCAGATACAATTTCAAGTTCATCAAAATTTACTTGGTATATATATTCGTCTGTTTTAAATGACATTTTACGAGGAACTGGTAAATAGCGTAACTTCTGTTCCCCTTCGAGAAAGGGAAAATGTTCTTCCACACTTTCACCATTAACGTATTTAAGAAAAAAACCGTAGATAGTATTATCTTTAGCCTTAGCGAACCAGTGATATCGATTTCGATATCGAGACCATAAATCAAAACGAATACCATTTTTTTCTAAACTCGCCAATTGATCGGGTGATAATGAATTGGGCAATTGTTTCGCAATGTACGCATCCGACTCTTCTTTTGAACTAAAAGGTAAATTAAACGCGTGACTTGGATCTAAATTAACTTCATCAGCCTGTCCAAAAAACACTTCGGTGGCGTGTCTACCTTTAACCCAAACAGCCACAACACCACCTGGCGCAATACCAGCCATCAATTTATTATATGAGGGATGTTCTTTATTAGCTTCGACCCCTTGCTGAAATAACTCAAGCATTTTATCGTAAGGCAGTTCAAACTTCCCTTGATAATATTTTTTCTCCGCATAAGAAAAAAAAGTGATATCCAAACGGTCAGGCAATTCGTGAGTTATGCTACCGTGACTGGATATAGGGTTCCCCCAACCTCCTGTTAAATTTCCACCATCAGGGATATATAAACCATGTTCTTCCCCTTTGAAAAGAAAAGTTCCACTGATGATCTCCATAGGATAGTCTTCGGGCGCGCACTCTGTCGCGCTCCAGGTAAATTCTGTCATAGCTTTATTTCCAGCATTACTACACCCCGTCAAAAACAGCAAAAAAAGACTAAAAGAAAACTTTGCAATCAGTTTAGGCATCGTAAATGTATCTGACGCGTTTATTTTTCTTCATTCTTGGACCGTTCGTTAAACCTGCTTTAGCGGAAAAATTTAGATGTTTATTGCGATGTTCTTTAATTACTTTACTCTTTAACCAATAATCTGGTTTGGATGCAGACTTGCTAGAAACGGAATCTTTTACTAATCCTTCAAGCTTAGTTAGTTTAGAACCTTTAATCACAATATCGGCTCGATCTTCCAATTTAGCACTAATCGTCAATTCGCCGCCGGATTTTCGAGCGAAGTCAGCCATTATTTTAAGTGGAATATTAGAGTAAGCGGTATGAATATTCTTACGTTCAACGTATAAACTAGCATAGGGATTTTCCTCTTCTTCAAAGTCATCTTCCCAGTCATATTCTTTCTCAATCCAAATTTCATTGAGTGGATTCTCATTGCCTTTTAAATCCACTTCTTTATACCATCCTTGCTTGACTAGATTTTCTTTGTCTTCCAGAACATCAAAATACCAACCATCATTAATCTTCATTTTTTCTTTTGCTTCTAACATATAGGTAATGTTTAATGACTTTTTTTGCTTAAGCTCTTCTGCGAGTAACTTTTGTATTTCAGTTTCGTTCGCTTGGTTATAACTACCGCCTACATCTGAGTGCACTCCAGGTAAATAATATTCCTCACCCCCATTAGCTTTCGCGCCTTTTATATTATGCAGTGGGAAGTTTTTTCGGTGTTCATCAGCAGCCGCTAAATGAATCGCTTTCTTAGCGTGTTTAATGGCCTTCTGCTCAAGCCTGTTACTTGATCCTTTAAACAATTGGCTTAACTTATAAGACAGAACCGTATCATACAATCCAGCAAATTTTGCTTCGACGGCATCATCCTCAACAACATAGCCATAACCTTCTAGCCGTCCTTTTAGTTCATTGTTTTTATCCTTCAAAAGTAAATGAATGGCATAACGCGCAGCCGCAGCGCCACGACTAAAACCAAACACGTCGATACTTAATTTGGCAATTTTATGCTTGTACTTATCAACTTCATTGAGGTCGAGTATCCACAACAATACTTTTTTGATACCTTCTTCTGCGCGTTTAACTACGCCAGAATCACCTGCGCCGAAACCGCCCCCCCATATTGTGGAATCGTCACCGTCGGCAAATGTTCCAATGCCTTCGATATACTCTTTATGATAGAAGTCGTAATCTTTCGCCGTTTTTTCCAGATGAGGTTCCATGATGGCGATATTGGTTCTGCCATTTTCATAACTACTTCCATCATCACCGTGCTTTTGATATGCCGCTGTTTTTTTCTCTCGCGCTTCTATATTCATTCGATTGTTCATCGTTCCATCGAAAAAAAGCGATACCCGTAACTTTTTCGGTTCTCTCTCTTGTTTTTGCGGTTCGGGATCTTTTGGTGGCGGTGGAATAATCGCTACGCTTTCGCCTAATTGAGTCATTTGTTTACCCTTTCAAAATCGATAAATACATGAATATTCTTCAATAATTATGCTGAAACTGCTACTTTTTCAACCACAATCGCACCACGTTTAGCTGAATCAGAAGAACTGTAGACTAGATGTGCGGTTGCATCGTTATTGTTCAATAAGTCTTGAGCGGCGATGCTGATTAATACAGGTGCGCTTGCCGCGCCTAAGTCCCCAAAGCAATCTACAGGATGTTCAACTTGAACATCATCGCGGAATGATTTTTTATTTCTCAATTGCGCGACACCTAGTTCTTTTGCCCAAAAATTTTCACCGTTCAAACTGCTATATATATTACTAATACTCTTATTCTGATGGCTAACTAGCGCACCTTTAAAAGCCTGATCTAATCCGTCACCTCGGTATGGCTCTTGACTATACATGTGCCCTGTTTCATCAGATACTCCTGGATGGTTGAGTGCAATAACCTGACCGTTTTGAACATCTGCGAGTTCAATATGTTTAGTTAACAATAAAAAACCTGCAGCCTCTCCTGGCGCGAAGCCATTATTCGCTCCTGCGCTTAATAAACGCCGACTTTCATCTAACTTATCGAGCAATTCATCATCTAAATAGGAGTCACTGCCACCGATTACCATAAATTTATATTCTGTGTCGTACAAATAATTAAACGCCATCTCAATGGCTTCAATACCTGCTGCTCGACCTGAATAAATCGTTCGACTCAATGCTGGATCGATCCATTCCTTCGCCGTTGCCGCAAGATTTTCTATTACTGGCGCTAAGTCGGTATTATCAAACTGATATTCAGACATCGCCATCACTAATGGCGCAGGTTTTTCTGTTTCGTGCTTTCCACAGGCTTCGTTTAAAGCAACAATCGCCATGGTTGTAATATGATCATGACGCTCGTTATAGCGATCACCTTCATCAATTTCTAAATCAGCATCGATCTCATTGAAAATATCTTCGGGAACCAAAGCCATAGTGACTGGTTCACCGCTATTATTTTCATAGCGCGTAGCTCCATAGGCGCTTATTCCTGCATTAACGGCTGAAACAGTTGATTCTACATCTACACCTAACGAGCTAATTAAGCCCATGTTCGCGATGTAAAGTTTTCGCTCAGACATGCTAACCGATTATATTCTTTTTATTATGAAATAATGGATCACCCATTCGGCAGACGTTTTTGCCTTCAAATTTAACATCGAATGAATACATCAAATATTCACATTCTGACTTGTTTACGCCACTTATAATACCGCCAATAGAACCTGGCTCATCTCCAGTGCTCTTGGTATAAATAGCCTTTTTCACCATTGGCATTTGACCATCAGTTTTAACTGATTTTGGTCCTTTGGCGGTATCAGACGATTGACCAAGATTAGGGTAAGGAATAGGAATAACAGGAGGACCACACTGCGTTTTACATATATCAGGGAATACGAGGCTTTTTCCGCCACTTCCTTTATGAACGATACCTCTGGTATTCGCAAATGTTGTTTGTCCCATCGTTACTCCAATTAGAAACTACACGTAAAAACTTATTATATAATGTTCAAACTTGACTGATTGAATTTCATGAAATTTAATTAGCGAGCTAGCTTAAGCTCTATTCCATCAATCTTCAGAGCTTTCTTATCACACGCAAACCCCGCTTTCCACACCATTGACAGCTGTTTTTTATTGGGTTCAATAATTAAACTTTCCATATTAATCTCAGGAGCGTAAAATTTCCCGGCAAGATTTATCTTACATAACATCTTTATCTGAGGTAATGCCACTCGAATTTCGCCATCGGGGTGCATATTCTTAATACTAATCGCCTCACCACCTATCAGATAGCCTGGATAAATTAAATCTGGATGAGCAGCATTCAAATGTCTGCTATCAAAATCTACTGGTAAATAAGGAGCTCTTTCATTTTCCCAGGCTTCATCGCATGTTCCAACGTATTGTCTCCGAGGCAACCACCCAGGAGAACAAAACCCAAACCCAGCAGGCTTTGGTTGATCACCTTGTTCTTGTATTAGCTCCAGCGGTTCTTCAATGTTTGGTAATGGCATCCCATTCATTTCTTCGGTTGAACGTTTGCCTAAAAAGCTGCACCCGACCAGATTTCTTCCCTCTGCTAAGCACTGATGTTCGTCTAATTTGTGCTGACCGCCAAAAGCTCTTTCATAAACAATTGGCATGGTAATAAATGGTTCAGGCTCGGTAATCTGACCTTCATTCCATATTCTATCACCAAATACGTGAAGCGTTTTGTTAAGCTGACCAACTGAGACCTGTACCTCAAGCCGTTTAACCGGTTTTTGGTTCGGCGCACACGCCTCACCTATTACTACAATATCTGTCGAAGGTTTACCTGTATGAAAATCTGATGCGTATTTTATACTTGAAGTTTCTGGTTCTCCCCAATACTCATCTCCTTCCTGAGGCGGTAGTTGCTCTTCAGCAAGCGTCCAGGCATTTCCCAGAGTAAAAGTTGCTTTTACTACCGTATATAATGTGTCAATACCTTGCTCGTTTGGAAAAATAGCGATATCAGCAGCAAAAGGTGTAGCATTTTTTAACTGTAACATAATACGTGGCTAATTAACCTGAACCGAGCCGCCCATAATTCGGTTGACACCTGTTGAGCGGTTAAGCAGATATTTGCCTCTAATCAAGATTTTTCCTGCTTTAGTTAGCGTAATACTCGCATCACCACATTTTAAAACGATTTCTTCTTTGCCTTCTAAAACAACACGGTTTCCGTCTATGTATGCAGTATTTGGCGATACGTTCTCAGCGGCATCAGGTTCTTTGCTCACTTGTTCGGCTTGCTCTTCAGGCTCAGTGACAAATTCAACATTATTTAAAATGTCAAGCAAAGGGTTATAAATTAGACCAATAATCACTGGTTTTGAAAAATCACCGTTAGTAAACAACAGCGCTAATTGACGCCCTTTATGTTCGTGAGTGATTTCTATGGTCGACATTGCCGATAGCACATTTCCATCCGCACCAGGATAAATAACTTGAGGCTCGCCTGAGTCGTTAAAACCTAATAGCTCTCCTAGAATGATCTCGCCAGGAGCAATTCTTGGTGATGGTTTTGATTCCTCTAACAGCTCTTCTGACTGCGCTACTGATTCTGTATAACCGCTACTCATTCAACATCAATCCTAATTTATAGACGTTTTGCTGCCTTTAATGACAACATTCGCCGAACCTTTAACTGTAATGTTCTTGCCGCTAATCGTGATATCACCATTTTTCTTCATAACAATTTTAGCGGCACCGGTCTTAAAGGTAATTTGATCTGCCGCTTCCATAGTGATGGTTTTGTTTGAGGTGAAGTCATATTCCTTCTGAACCAATTCGGTGTATTTTCCTGAAACACGCTCATCGAGATCCTTTTCGACATTAATAAACATATTCTTGTCGATTTTTTCATTGTGGTTACCTTTGACGGTAAGATCTTTATTCTCAACGATGGTTTCGCTATGATTTTTACCGACGTTAATTGTTTTATTTTCACCAATTTTTTCTGTCTGGTTTTTGCCAACAGTTTTATCGCGGTTGTTATCAATATTCGAAGTTTCGTTATGCTTAATGGTCTTATTGCGATCATTATCAACGATAAGGCTTTCATCATTCTCGACTCGTGTATCCATATTCTTTTCTGCATGAATATAGATTTGTTCTCCGCCTTTTTTATCTTCAAATCGAAGTTCATTATAATTTTGTGGAGTACCGCCCTTTGTTGAACGAGTTTTAATACCACTTTGAGTTTTGGATAGATAAGTCGGCTTATTTTTACCGTTATAAACACAACCAGTGATTAGTGGTCGATCGGGGTCACCATCCATAAAACTAACAATAACCTCGTGTCCAATCCGAGGAATAAACGAAGCTCCCCACGCATTACCCGCCCAACTTTGAGAAACACGAACCCAGCAAGAGCTGTTTTCATCCATTTTTCCTTCGCGATCCCATATAAACTGAACCTTGACTCGGCAATGATCATCGATAAATATTTCTTCGTTTTTAGGTCCTACTACGACTGCGGATTGCGGCCCTTTCATGACTGGACGTTTATGCTCTCGTAATGGTCTAAAGTGGATACTTGAAGGAATGCACAATAACGAGTTTCCATAGCTTATATCGGCTTGAGTTCCATTATAATAACTGTCATCACTAGCTCGATGGTGAATTCCGACAATTATGTATTCACCCTTTTCGCTCGCGTTACTATGGTTTTTAACGCTAAAGCGCCCGCCAGCATAAAAACTGCTGCAATCCGTAGAAGCTTCTACCATATCTCTACGAACTTCTTCAGCGTCTAAGCGAATTTTAGAAATCGCTTTGCTTGAACCAGCTTTGTAGATACTAGGATATTCATAATGTTCAAACTTGTTATTCTTGGCAAACTTGCTATTTGATTTTTCATTGGCAAATAATGATTTAGTCGGCTCTTTAAAGTTATAGTCAGTCAAACTCCATTGACCTTTTCTGAACTCAAAATTCCGTTCCCAGGTATTTATTTGAGAGTTAGGGTTAGTTCCGTTTGAATAATCCAGATCTGTTTCAGCGCAAACTTCATAGGCATTTTTTTGATCAACCAAGTGTAACTCATGCTTTTTGTCATCATGTTTGAAATAATAGGCAATTCCCTCTTCTTCCAGAAGTCGAGAAACGAAATCAAAGTCTGACTCGTTATGCTGAATACAATACTCACGCTTTTCTCCGCCCGCAGCATTAAATTTAAAATCTGTGAAACCTAGATCAGTAAAGATTTGAGAAATAATATCCTTGCTATTTTTATCCTGGAATATTCGATGATCATTGGTTTTTTGTAAAAACCAAAGCCAAGGCACCATCACCATTTTGTAACGATATAACCCAAAAGATTCTGGTTCACCTCGGGTAAAGTGACTAATGTAACCATTAAATTTACGCTTTTGATCATTTTGAATAGTGACTGTCGCTGTTTTTCCGATAATATCTTCAGGAGTCACATCGTGCTTTTCAGATAGCACTTCAATATGAAAGTTGAACATTTTTGAGATATGTTCATCGCCTTCAAAATGAGTAAGCAAGAAGGTATCTTTCCCTAAAGAAAAATCAGTAATTGAAATTAAATGGTTTTCTTGACTGAATTGACTCATAAGATCCTCTATATTCGTCTGGTACAATTATACTAAAACCGTTACACCAGATCGGCTTTTCTTAATCGAATGAAATTAGAAAAACGCTAATAGGCAAACGTATGTTTAAACTGGCTTATCAACAGGATTTTACCAGCCGCATACTTATTAATTATATTCTAGGTGATATTAGCCCTGTTGCCACCACAAAACAATACTTAAAAATGGTTATTTGTGACTCTATTCTACTATTTTCCCAGACTTTAGAGGCATATGCCGTTAGAATCTAACTATTTGGTAATATTACCATTTTTAGATAGGAATTCTTCAGGTAGAGTCATCCAATCAAACGAATATTTGTTGTAAAATAAAGTTGTAAAAATATTAAATTTTGTCATAAGACATGGTCGATTAAACTAAGCAATTTCGACCTCTCCCTCCTCTCTAATGAGAGGGTTTTGTAACTAAATAAACAGACTATGTAGGCATGAGATAATGACAATACATACAACCAAAGGAAACGGTCTTTGAAAATTCTATTAATTGACGACCATGAGATATTTCGCGATGGTATTTCTATGCTATTAACACGCGAATACACAGACATTGAGATCTTGCAAGCTCAAGATCTTCCTGAAGCGATCAAACATTTAAGAGAGCACTCCGATCTAAAAATGATTTTGCTGGACTTACACCTGCAAAACTCTTCACCTCACGAAAACATCAAAGCGATTAAAAATCGTCATCCGAAATCTCCAATTACCATTATCTCAGGTGAAGAACGACCAGAATTCGTACGCAATATTCTTGAATACGATATTAATTCCTATATTCCAAAAACAATAGGCAATGATGAATTTATAGAAGCCATCAAACAAGTTTTAAATGGTGAGGGATATGTCCCACCAGGAATAGCGGCGGAAATAAAGCGCTCGCAAGATGAAGGAAATCCTTCCATTTATGAATTGACCGAAAGGCAAAAACAGGTATTGGCGTTAATGGCTCAAGGTGTAAGCAACCAAGATATTGCTGATAAGCTGAATATTTCTGGTAACACCATTACCGTTCATGTTAAGAATATTTTTAAGATTTTAAACGCGTCCAATCGAACGGAAGCGGGATTTTTGGCAATAAAATACGGGTTGGTTTAATAACCCATATTAATCTTTTCTGTTATTTAATAACTTTTTCAGTCTTTTTTTTAATTTTTGCGGATCGGCAGGTTTATGTATGAAAGATAACCCTGACTCATTAATATGTGTTAGGCTCTCTTCCCCAGTATCACCCGTTAAAATAATGGCTGGAATCGTTTCACCAAAATGCTTACAAATATTCTTTACTAAATCCACGCCATTTTTGTGCTTTGGTAGGCGATAATCTAACACTAAAACTTCTGGCTTAATTTCTTCTTGAATTAGCAAATCAATTGCGCTTTGATAAGAGTTCGCGGCTAAAATTAAGCACTTCCAACTCATAACTAACCTGCTAATACTATCTAAAACTACTTCATCATCATCAACTAGTAGAATAACTTTATCAACTAGAATAAAATCATTAATCGATTCATTATTTTTTGCTAGTTTTTTTTCTTTTGGCTTTTCCCCCAATGGCAAAGCAATTGTAAAACAGCTGCCTTTACCTAACTCTGATTCAACATTTATTTTTGTTTCCAGTAATCCAGCTAGACGATTAACAGCGTACAATCCTAGTCCAAAACCTTTGGTTCTATCTCTCTCAGGATTTTCTATTTGGTAAAATTCGTCGAAAACTTTATTGATATGTTCTTTTGAAATTCCAATCCCAGTATCTTCTACTTGAAAAGTTAACTGTTGCCGCATTTTCTCACAACTGACCTTTACAGAACCTTCCTTTGTATATCGGAGTGCATTTTCAATTAAATTACGCATAACACGCTCCACACTAACTGCATCGCTGAACACAAAATGATCGTTTGATTTAAATTCGATTGTTAAACCTCTATCTAATGCTCTTAATTGGTAGTCATTTCTTAATTTTTCAAATAACTCTTTAACCGAAAAAGTTGAATTTACAATACTAATTAAATTAGCATTTAATTTTGAAATGTTGAGGAGTTGATTTAAGAGATGTTCTAGCGCATGATAGGCGTTTAATGTTTTATCAAATATTGCTTTCTTTTCTGGCTCCCGCAAATAATTTGAAAGTATTGTAATATAAAACCCTAATGCTTGTAACGGCTGACGTAAATCATGACTAGCCGACGCGAGAAATTGAGACTTGCTATCATTAGCTTCTTTCACTTTTTCATTTTGGTCAATTAGATTACGTTTTAAAGAATCACTTTTCTTTTGTCTTTCAAAAAATTGATTAGCATAAATCAATATTCCTAATAGAAGCGTAAACAATAAAGCTGCACTAACTATTTTGCTTACTTCACCAAATAAAACTAATACAAATATTACCGGAATAACCAGAGGAACAGCAAACAAGTAATAACAACTAATTTGTTGTACTAATATTGGGAAAAAAGCTAACAATATTATTACTAGAGAGATTATGATAACTGAATCTAAATTATCTAGCGAGCTTAAATAAAACGAGCTAGTACCCCCAAAAGAACACCCAATAAAAAAACTACATAAACGCAAATATAGAAACCAGCTATTTATATTTTTTAAATTTTTCTTCAAATTAAAGTCTAATCTACAAACATAAAAAAAATTTATCGCGCATAGAATCAGCACAAAAGCAATACAAATTAACATTGAAACAGGCAATGGAACACCAATAAGGACTGAAAAAATTGCTAATAAAAAAATTACTATCAACGTACCAACAGTTAACAAGCTCGTAACTCGCTGGAGTAGCATTAAGGACGCTGCTTCTTTCAAATTGATATTTTCGTTATTCGGTAACACAACGATTTAAGCCTACGATATTATCTTATTGTCTATTTAACAATATCACAATGTACTAGTATCTTGTATAGACAAACTAAATCAAACCTAGAGGCTGGAGGGAGAATTAGCAAAGAAACCCGAAAGCGCACATACACTTTCGAGCTTCTTAATAGAGATATTGAAATGCTTATTATTGTGGCGTAGCAGTAATTAAATTATAACCACACTTCATACTAGAACCGAAAGCGTTGTCCGCTCCACAATCTACATAGGTAAGCAGAATTCCAGAGTAACTTAAGGTGATAGTTTCTATAGGATCTCCGTCGGAGTTCGCAGAAATAGAATACCCACTCACTATTACATTTTCCAACTCATAATTCATAAACTCTTGAACCTGCTCTGCACCAGTCTGAACAAGGTGTATAATAACCTTCTTACCTGCTGCTCCTGTCACAGATTCCTTAAATAAAGCATTGGCTGAATTATCAGCCTGTTTAACAAGAGTAATTTCACTAAGCGCTGGACGAGTGGCTTCTCTGTTTGACATATTTCCTGCCTCCATAGTAACCGCTCGCGACACACCGAAATCAAACGACATAACATCCATAAAATCTTCGTAGTCTTTCGCCGTTACATTACCTTTTATTCCTTCATAATCTACATATATAGCCATAATTATTACTCCAATACATTAATTTAAATTATTTACCCAAACTGGGCTGTTTTACTACCTTAAATGTTCCTAAATCACTCTTTGCTTAAAACAAAAAGCCTTAAAAACATCGACTGTGGTAAATATAGCAAGGGGACTTATTTTAATAAATAACCAATTATGGGTATTTTTAGATTTTTCTTTGAAAAATTGAACTTTTTTGGTCAACCAACAGTAATTTTCCACTCCATGACAACTAGTCTAAGAGATTGCCGCGTCGTGCCTCCTCGCAATGACAAAGCACTATGAAACTACCGTGCTCTGCATTCCCACGTTGACAAAAGGATAGCACAGAATCAATTCTTATCACTAAAAATCAAATTAGGGTCATCAATCTGCTTAAACTCTTCAGGCGTATCAGATAAAACCTTTCCCTTACCAACCTTAAACTGTCCTTTATTATCCACTTTAAACGGCTCATCGGCTTCACCTGCTTGATGTCTCGCATGCCACAACATCACTGCTTGCATCGCACTCTCAATCTGCTTTTCAGTCAACTTATCCCCATTTTCCCACTTCCCTATTTCAACCGCTGTGGTCAATTTTTTAATAGTTGCTGCATCGAGATTATCGACAAATTGCTGATATTCCATATTTTTAACTTAGGTTAATAGCGATTTTGACGACATTATAAGGCTTCAAATTACTCTCAAACAGCAAAAGTTTGAGTATTTTATAGAAATTTGCCGTTAAACACCTGATTATTAGATATAAATTTGCCGTCGATCAGCTTAATTGCTATAGTTCGGTTGCTGGAAGCTTGTTTTGCAAGCCCTGGTTCGCCGAAGTTTTTCCTCAGATTCTGAGATGCCGGTGCTAGATTTCCAGAGGAGCATGTCGATTGAGTATCACGCCATGCCAAATAACGACTCAAATAATTGAAGCCGTTAAACGAATTCAATAATGTCAGTTCAAATGAGCGGCATTTTAAATAAAACACAAATCTATCATTGTTAGATATACATAACTTGAGTAAGTATTAAATTCTTACCAATGAGATTAACAAGAAACTAGATTTGCAACAGTTAACGTCGACATAAGGACGTAAGAGAATAGATTAAAACTTGGTCTTGTCACAAGGTTGATACTGCCAAATAGTAAAGAAAGAATTTAATACAGTGTGCTACAGATTTTGTAGCGAAAGAACTCAAAATAAACGCAGCAAATACTAAAACCTATCAATTTTAGGTGTGCGTAGAAACTATACCTTGTAGAAACTACATCTAAAAATGGTGCTAATTTGTTGATTTATAAGAGTAAATGTTTTTAAACGAACTATAAATTTTTAATGTTCGCTATTTAACTAAACAATCTATCTGTATTAAAGCTCTCCCCCCTCTTTCTTGAAATCTCCCTCTTATCTCTAATAAATGTCATAAAAATATTTGATCCTTAAGAAGATCAAAAAGAGAGATAATAATGAAAAGAATGTTAATTAACGCCACTCAGCCAGAAGAGGTTCGAGTCGCTTTAGTTGATGGTCAAAGTCTATTTGACCTGGATATCGAATTAGTTGGTCGAGAGCAAAAAAAGGCCAACATACACAAAGGAAAAATCACCCGCGTTGAACCAAGTCTAGAAGCTGCTTTTGTCGATTACGGAGCAGATCGCCATGGTTTTTTACCCCTGAAAGAAATTTCCCGCGAATATTTCAAAGATAAAAATACGCGAGGACGTCCGAATATCAAGGAAGTCATCAAAGAAGGACAGGAAGTCATCGTGCAAATCGATAAAGAAGAGCGCGGCAACAAAGGTGCAGCACTGACCACATTTATTAGCTTAGCAGGCTGTTATTTAGTGTTAATGCCAAATAATCCTCGCGCTGGCGGTATTTCTCGTCGAATTGAAGGACAGGAGCGAGACGAGCTTCGTCAAGCGATGCGCGAAGTTGATACGCCTAAAGGTATGGGCTGTATCGTTAGAACCGCTGGAGTCGGTCGCAGCGCAGAAGAATTAAAATGGGATATGAAGGTTCTGCAAAACTTGTGGCAGGCAATTGTAAAAGCCGCTGAGTCGCGCCCTGCCCCATTTTTAATTCATCAAGAAAGCGATGTAATCATCCGTTCATTACGCGATTATTTACGTGCCGATATTGGCGAAATTGTGGTTGATAAAAAAGAAATTTTCGACAAAGTAAAACGTCAAATCGAATTTATACGTCCCGAGTTTTCTAATCGAGTCAAATTAAACCAAGATCGCGATATTCCTTTATTCAATCGATTCCAGATTGAAAATCAAATTGAATCCGCTTTTTTACGCGAAGTAAGACTTCCTTCTGGTGGCTCTATTGTTATTGATCCAACCGAAGCACTCGTTTCTATCGATATCAACTCAGCGAGAGCCACAAAAGGCGCAGACATCGAAGAAACTGCATTCCATACAAACAAAGAAGCAGCGGTAGAAATTGCTCGCCAGTTGCGATTACGTGATATGGGAGGTCTGGTCGTCATCGATTTTATCGATATGTCGCCTGCGAAAAACCAGCGCGAAGTTGAAAACGTTTTACGCAAAGCTCTCACCAGAGATCGGGCGCGAGTACAAGTTGGTAAAATTTCACGTTTTGGTTTATTAGAAATGTCACGCCAAAGACTTAAACCATCTTTAGGTGAATCAGCACACGGCGTTTGCCCTCGTTGCTCAGGTACAGGAGTGGTAAGAGGCGTTCAATCATTGGCTCTTTCTATTTTGCGGCTCGTCGAAGAAGAAGCGACCAAAGATTCCACAGCGATGGTTCAAGCAATTTTACCGGTGCCTGTTGCAACATTTTTACTTAATGAAAAACGAAAGATCATTGCGGCGATTGAGCGAAGACAAAAAACTGAACTCGTTATCATTCCAAACCCCTACATGGAAACACCTAATTACGAAATCAATCGGTTACGTAAAGCTGACGCTCTACAAACAGATAGTTACAAAGTGCCTTCACAGCCTGAGCTTGAAATCGTAACTACCAGTCATGAGACTGTTGCTAAACCGCCCGAGCAAGCAGCTGTTTCGAATTTAGATATTCAAGCACCCGCCGCTCCTCAACACGTTAAAAAAGAACAACCTAAAAAACCAGGCTTGTTCGCTCGTATGTGGAAAGCCTTGTTTGGAGATAGCGAAGAAGAGAAAAAGAACAAAAACAAACGCTCTCATCAGCGACGAAATAGAAACAATCGAAACCAAAATAGTCGGAACAGAAACAACCGCAATAGAAATAATCGAAACAAGCAAAACGATCAGCGCAAGCAAAATCGTACTGACTCAGACGGAAATAAAACACAAGGAAATAAAAGTCAGAACAAAAAAAGTGGCCCACAAAATAGAAATCAACCCGAACAAAATGACAACCAAAAACGTGGCAATCGAGCACCAAGAGGCAATCGAAATCCACGTAATAAAAATCAACGCGGTAGAAATGAAAACACCAATGATGAACGCTTGATCGATAGCAGAGAAACAAGACCAGAGCGTAAGTCTAGAGATGATCGTCGCAAGCAAACTAACAAAAATCCAGATGATGTCGCTTCAGTCGAAACTAAATCGGTAGATGTATCTTCTGAAAACAAAACACCTGTTTCTGAGCAACAAAGCAAAAATAAACCGGCTAAAAAAAGCGAGATCAACAATAAACAAAAGAACCAAACTAAAAAACCTACAACATCACAAGAGACATCTGTGAATAAGCCAGATAGAAAAAGTAGCACTGCTGATCAAACAAGCAAAAATGTTTCAGAGAATATCAATACTCCGAAACCATCCAAAGCTGAATCAGACCATGAAGTAGTAAAGCCAATTCAACCTGTACAATTGTCAATTCCAAGAAAATCCTACTCGGCTATGGCAAAGGCTAACAATCCGGAAAAATTGGTTATTGCTGATTTTGGTTTTTCTGCAAAAGTATACGCTGAGGGAGAGAATGTTACGTCACAATGGATTGAACCGGCAAATATTAACAAAAGCTATAGTCCGATGGCAAAACCAAACTTGGAAGAGTTAGTTACTGATTAACTATTGATACAACGTCTAAACAAAAAAGCGCTACCTAAAAACCAGCGCTTTTTTTATTTCTTGTAACTTCGCTTCTTCAAAATATAAATCTAGAGCAAGCGCCACAAACTCTCATCCTAAACCTACATTATCAAATGTAATAACAAATAAGACATAAAAAACCGCAACTCAAATAAGTTGCGGTTGGTTTAATTTGGAAGAGGTAAAGCCCTATCCCTTTTGCCTCAACTAACCAAGGTTAACATGAATTTTTTAAATAAACTATTTGAACTAGTTACTGAACAACATTAACTCACCTCTAAAAATACAATCTTTTTAGAGGTGAACTTAGATTAAAAATTGGCAGAAAAATTAATCGCTGTTGTTCTAGGTGCTCCAATCCAGGCAATTTCAGCAGCAATACCGCCAAGATAACTTTCATCGAAAACATTATTCATAGTTAAACGAACTTCCATTCCTTTGAAAATATCATTTCCTTCTAACTTAACACCTGCGTAAAAATCAGCAACGGTGTAAGCGTCAACCTTTTCGTCGTTATCAGCATTCAACCAACGCTCATCGACCCACTTGGTTGAAAGACCTGCGAAGTACTTATCCTTCTTCCAATCAAAAGAAACCACAGCTAAATTTTCAGCAGAACCAAAAACTGTATTTCCTACCGGAAAATCTGCACTGCCTTCAGTATAAGTTGAATCATTGGTTGTGAATGAAGAATAAACCGACCAGTAATCATTTACGTAATAAGTAACAGAAGCTTCAATTCCTTTTGATTCGATACCACCAGTATTTAACCAGGCACCATTACTTCCAATTAAGAAGTTAATTCCACCACCATCCGATCCTTCAGGAAAAAAAGTCAGTCGATTAGAGAAATCAATTTTGTAATAAGTAATATTTCCGTTAAAACTTTCACCGGCATATCGTAAACCAAGATCAATATTTTCTGCTGTCTCAGGTTCGAGAACAGAAAGATCTGACGCATCTCTTTCTAAGATCTCATCTTTAACTGCCGCAAAGTTTTCCGCATAACCAAGAAATGCTTCTAAACCTTCCATGGGTAAATCAATTACGACACCACCAGATAAAAGCAGATCAGAATCTGAATCAACCGACACGCTACTATTAGAAAAATTATCAGTTCGAGAAACATCAGCAAAAAATTGTTTCATGCCAAGACGCGCAGTCACAATTCCTACTTCAACCGTATCTTCCAAATAAAACATAGTCGTTTCAACCGGATAAGTGCGATCATATTGCACCCAGTAAGGGGTATAATCAAACTCAAAACCAACATTTGAATCAATGATTTTGTGCCAGTCGCGACTTTCTTTACGTTCATAATCTTCATACCAAATACCACCGCGTAATGTATTACTCACCGCACCGAAATCTGCATCCCAATTAAAGTCAGCATTAAATCCAACACGTTGTTTTTCGTAATGAGTATGACGATAAGAGCCCACAGGTATCGCACCATCAACATAACAGCTTGCGTCAAACTCGCGGGAAGCTCCACCGTAAGGAAAAGTAATCGAACTAGTACAGTTAGGATCAGCGGTTAAACTATCACCCGCCGCATTAACAAAATAAGTTAAACCCGTCGAAGCTCCACCAAGTACAGTATCAATATCCACAAGATAAGGCGGCACCCAATCACCACGTCCTGAATTATCGTGGAAATAAACATTGGCAGATAAATCCACATCACCCGCAGCAAAGTCTGCTTTTAAATAAGCAAATAAATTTTCTCGCAAAGTTGACCAGCCACGACGATAAAGTTGATCAACGTAAGGTACTCCTGTCCACTCTTCGGTCAAACGATCCCAATTAGGATTAGTACGGAATTCTTCTAAGCCAATTCGCTGATAGTTATCTTCGTGAGTATCATCATACGAAATATAACCAGTTAGATTAACATCTTCACCGACCATACTATTGAATTTGCCCGCAATATGAAAACGGGTATTTTCCGCAGTTTGTTGAATCCAGTCACTGTTTTCTGTTGACGAAATACTAACCCAGGCATAAGTATCAGAAAAAATTTCGCCTGTTTCATAACGAGCAAAATATTTTGCCGCGTTAAAGTCACCCGTTGAATAACTAATAGTCAGATTCTCTTCAAGACCCGGCTCAAAAGTTGTGAAATTAAGCGTGCCACCTAGAGCTTCATTGGAACGAGAAGCCACATCGGCAGTCCCTTGAGATACTTCCACTAAGGCAAGGTTTTCAGTATCAATATAACGATTCGCTTTTGCGCCGCCGCCGTAATTAGAATTACCATTAGCGATACCGTCAACCGTGATCCCTATTTGCTGCTGATCAAGACTTAATTGAAATCCTCGAATCGAAACCGTAGTTGACCAGTCATCAGAGCCAAAAGTGTCACCTTCGTTGATCAATACGCCAGGCAAATTATCAATCACCGCCAAAGCGCTGGTAATAGATGATTGCTGATTAAGCATTTCATCTGAAGTGGTATTTTTTGCGTATGATATTCTACGTCCTAAAACAACAACCTCTTGCCCTGTTTCACTTTCATCCACCGCTTCTTCGTCTGTCGCCTCTTCTGAAAAAACAGGCATCGATATAGCTGATAGCACCGCTAATGTCAAAAAGGAACGCCGAAATTTAGTTTTGCTTTTCATAATTTTCCCCAAATTAATTTTATTTTTTACCTACAAAAGAAGAAAGGGTATTAAAGCGCCAAGATGTTACTAAAATATGACGAGGTACTAGGATTGCACTTCCTTTTAGGCAGTCGAATTCACTATGCCATTTACAAAAATTGGTTTCAAATAGAATAAGTTAAGCAACTAGACTTACTATAAGTAAAGATAATAGTAACTTATATTAATGCGAGATTAGAGCGAACAATATTTCGTTATGAGATGTTTTTAGGTGTTTTGATATTAATTTTGCTTTTTTGAACGAATAAATTGAACGGCTCGGTCTGGGAAATCCGTAAATACCCCATCCACTCCAACTCGATAAAGAAATAAATCTAGCATGTGTTCAAAGTCTTCGGCGTATTGCGGAATTCTTCCTTCATCTAACCGAAAAGTATAAGGGTGAACCTTCATTCCCGCTGCATGTGCTTCTGAGGTCATTTCAGTAATGATTAAATTGTTTTTTGTTGATTCATCTTTAATCAACATCGGCTTCCATGGTCCAACCGCATCAGCATATTCCGCAATTTTTTTCATCGCGCCTGATTTAAACATCCAGTCATAATTATATTGTTTCCATTCACCATCGACAAAACGCATGGTTTCATTCCAATCAGTCTCTGCAATCAGCTGCACCAAACGCAAATCCATTCCCATGCTCGGCATTAATTTTTTTCCAATTCGTTTAGTTTCGTCAGGATCAAAACACTGCACAAAGGCTTTATCTTTTTGGCTCTTATAACCATAAGATTTAAGTAATTTCAAAGTCGCATCGCTGATATCTTTACCTTGATGTAAATGAAACCACGGCGCTTTTATTTCAACATAAATTCCGATATCTTTTCCAGTACTATGATTAAGCCCCTGGATCATTTCTATCTCTTCAGCTAATGTCGAAACTCTAAAACTCGATTTAAACAAAGGAAAACGTGTTGGATAGTTTGCTTCTAGTTTTTTAGATTCTTTATCGATGGAAAATGCTTCAGTCATACTTAATGATTTAATTTCTTCTAAAGTAAAATCAATTGCGAGCCACCTTGTTTCTCCAAAAACCTTTCGAGCGCGATCAGGAAAAACTTCCATAACATTAGTCACCCGATCAAGATAAGGATCGTGCAAAACCACCAAATGGTTGTCTTTCGTCATCACTACATCTTGCTCAATATAATCGACACCCATTGCGTAAGCCATCGCTTTGGATGCGAGAGAATGTTCAGGCAAATAGCCGCTCGCACCACGATGGGCGATAACTAGCTTTTTCTCTGTATTTTTGTTCATCGCGTACCCCGTTAGGTTAGAAATAAAAACGAGGACTATTGTTAATATTATTTTCATTGCTATTTCGCTTTAATTTCTTGTTGTTTATGAATATGTGTCGCTTCATGCTTAACGGTAAATCCTAAAAGAATAATCGCTCCAATACAACCGCCTATCAGCAAAATAAATCCACCATCCCATCCAAAAAAATCAACGATATAACCAAGGGCAATATTCGCCACTACCGCTCCGCCCAAATATCCAAATAATCCAGTCAAACCTGCGGCCGTACCAGCAGCCTTTTTAGGAACAAGTTCCAACGCATATAAGCCAATTAACATCACTGGGCCGTAGATTAAAAAACCAATCGCCATTAACGCCATCATATCAATACCTGGATTTCCAGCAGGATTAAACCAGTAAACCATAACAGAAACCAACACTAAAGCCATATACAAAATTGCAGTGATTGCTCGACGACCTTTAAATAACCGATCACTCATCCAGCCGCACAAAAGCGTACCCGGAATACCTGCCCACTCATAGAAAAAGTATGCCCATGAACTTTTATCAAAAGTAAATTCTTTCACTTCGCTTAAATAAGTAGGAGCCCAGTCGAGTACGCCATAACGAATTAAATAGACAAATGCATTTGCACCAGCAATTAGCCATAGCAATTTATTGTTAAGCACATACTGCAAAAATATTTCCTTGGCGCTTAATTCTTTTTCATGTTTATCAGAATAATCAATTGGAAAATCGTCGCGGTGGTGTTCGATTGCTGGCAAACCACAAGATTGAGGTGTATCTCGTACGAATATATAGATTAAAAATGCTATGAATGTGGCGCACGCTGCCGGTACATAAAAAGCTGAGTGCCAATCATTAAATAAAGCCATTCCCAAAATGAAAAGAGGACCAATTAATCCACCTCCAACATTGTGAGCAATATTCCAATAGGAAACCACTCTTCCTCTCTCATTGCCAGAAAACCAATGCACCATAGTTCGCCCACACGCAGGCCAGCCCATTCCTTGCACCCAACCATTAATAAATAAAAGAATAAATATAATGGTGACACTAGAAGTCGCCCATGGAGAAAAACCAAATAGAAACATAATGCCGGAAGAGATAAGCAAGCCTGTCGCAAGAAAATAACGTGGATTACTTCTATCGGAAACACTTCCCATTAAGAATTTACTTAGTCCATAAGCGATAGATACCGCCGATAAAGCGACACCTAACTGTCCCTTTGTATAGCCTTGCTCTTCTATAAGATAGGGCATCGCTAGAGAGAAGTTTTTCCTGACTAAATAATATCCCGCATAACCAATAAAGATCCCAAAAAATACCCGCCAACGAAGTTTTTTATATTCATCTGCAACTTGCTGTTCGGGCAGTTGTGTTTGATGTTCTACTGGTTTAAAAATACCAATCATCTTTGTTTCCTAATTCATTTCTTATTGACATCATTTAAAATTGCTTTTGAAGAGTCAATTCTCAACTTATCATACAGGTTCAAACAACTCATACAAATTCAAGCAACATAATTTTTCGCAATACGGTTAAATTCCGAAACTTGCTGTTGTTGCCACTCGCTGTCTTTTCCTAATTCTTCCGCCATCAGCTCAGCGACTCTCTGCGCCATTTGAATACTTTTTTTAGCATCCAGAATAAGTGAGCGCCGTCTTCTGGATAAGAAATCAATGACGTTTCGAGCCATTTCGTATCTTACTGCCCAAATGACTTCTGCTTCGATTGGAGCCATTTCGGGATGCAGTTTTTCAGCAAGTGAAGGTTTCTTTGAAATCATCTTACGGATTTCAATTGCATCACTGCCAAAACATTCTAATTTTCCAAAATTATGTGGGTGCTTATGATAACCATGCACTTGCAGCGTTTCGGTGACACATTCTTGCGGTATTAAGTCGCCGGTTTTAATCGCTTTTGCCAAAGTATCCTCAGCCATTTTTCGATAAGTTGTCCATTTACCACCCGCAATAGTCAGCAAACCTGAAGGACTGATATTAACCACATGATCCCTGGAGATCGCAGCTGAGTTCTTAGCATTTGGATCGCTTACCAGAGGTCTAACCCCTGCAAAAACACTTAAAATATCATCATAGGTCGGATCTTTTTTTAGATATTTTGCAGCGTTTTCCAGAATAAATTCAATTTCCTGCTGCTGCGGAACAGGCTCCATTTTGACCGAATCAACTGTTGTTTCCGTTGTTCCGACCACCACTCGATCATGCCAGGGGATAGCGAATAAAACTCTTCCATCAGTGGTATTCGGCACCATAATTGCTGTGTCGCCTGGTAAAAAAGACTTCTCGAATACTAGATGAATACCCTGACTTGGACTAACCATTGGTTTAACCTGCTGATCGTCCATTTGCCTGATACTATCTGAAAACGGACCTGTCGCATTGATAACGACTTTTGCATTAAGCTTATACTCACCTCCCGTTTCCAGATCTTGGGTAGTAACACCACATATCTTGCCGTTTTCTTTATGCAACTTGGTCACAGGCATATAATTAAGCAAAACGGCTCCTTGCTCTTCAGCGGTGAGCGCTAAACTAATCACAAGTCGCGAATCATCAAACTGACCATCAAAATAAATCACTCCCCCATTTAAACCCTCAGTCTCAATATTTGGTAAATGGGATAAGGTTTCTTGCTTGGAGATCATTCGAGATTTTCCAAAGCCTTCTTTACCGGCCATAAGATCATAGATCTTCATGCCTACGCCATAAAAAGGGCCTTCCCACCAATCATAATTAGGCACTATAAATCGAAGATTGTGAACAAGATGTGGTGCATTACGGCGCAAGATACCCCGTTCTTTGAGCGCTTCCATCACTAACGAGACGTTGCCCTGCTGCAAATAGCGCACACCACCATGAGCAAGTTTTGTACTACGACTGGATGTACCCTGAGCAAAATCGCCTTTTTCGATCAATAGGGTCTTATAACCTCTAGATGCTGCGTCTACTGCAATTCCAACGCCTGTGGCTCCGCCTCCAATAATAAGAATGTCCCAAAGAGGCACATCTATCATCCGGCTTAGCATATCGTCACGATTCACTTTTTTTCCTTATCTCAATTCAGACACGTGAGTGAAGATCAATTTCTATTGATTTTAATTTTGATGAATAGGTTGGCTTTAAAATTCATTGGCGGTTCGGGCTAAAAAATTCACTAACCATTCGACCGCAATGATCTCATCTGTTTCTAATTTTAGAGATTTTTCGCCTTCTGCTAGACGCTCTGCTGGAATGCTGTCTTTGCGGGTTTTCATCAGTGCGCTTGAATAACCGTGAGTAAATTCAGGATGACCTTGTAATCCGAGAAAATGTTCACCAACTTGAATCATGCCGTAGGGGCAAAAGGAATTCCCTAGCAGAACCTGAGTATCATCAGGTAACTTTGTCACTTGGTCTTGATGACTTACCACAATATCCAGATTCGACTGGTTTGGACTCATCCAATCTTGCGAAAGTAAAGTTTTACTCTTAGAGACTCCTATTCCCCAACCTTTTTCTGAACGCTCGACTTTTCCTCCGAGCGCCTTGGCAATCAACTGATGACCAAAACAAATGCCGACCAAGCCTTTTTTGGCTTGATAAAGTTGCCTGATAAAATCTTCCAGTGCCCTGATCCAGGGAAAATTATCATTAACACTCCATTTACTTCCGCTGGTCATATACACATCACAAACATCGATCGTGTCAGGTAGCTCATTGTCGATGGCGTAGAAATACTCAACTTCCAGGTTGAGTGGTGAGTGCTTAAGCAAATCATTAAACATCTTCTCATAGCCGCCAAATTCTGGTTGCAAAGCCTCCTGGACATGATCGCAGATCAACATACCTAACTTCATAATCGACTACTTCTTATTCTTATGTAGTGAGCAAACTTACCTATTTCAGGCATCAAATCTCTCCATTTAGTGCTGCAGTAAAAATATTTGCATATTGTTCTGTAGTAAAAATAATCGGATTACCACCAGCGCTAGGATCATTTACAGCCATTTTTGAAATCGTATCAATTTGAAGATCATCAATGCCTATTTCTTTAAGCGTGTGAGGAATGTTTAGTTGCTCTCTTAACTGCAACACCCAAGCCAAGAAGCCATCAAAATTTGCTTGGTCTAGTTCCAGGTATCTCGCCAAACGCTCAATTGATGATTCGATCGCGTTTCTATTTGCTTTAAGAACATATGGCATAAGTACCGCATTTAACAATCCATGGTGACTGTTGTAGAGCGCCCCTAAGGAATGGGCGAGTGCGTGCATCCCTCCTAAACCTCTTTGGAACGCCGTAGCTCCCATAGTCGAGGCAACCATAATCTGAGCGCGAGCTTCTATATCCTGACCATCTAAAGTAGCGCGTGGTAAATAGTTTTTCACCAAGCGAATGGCCTCCAATGCAATGCCTTCAGCCATGGGATGGTAATAAGTCGCACAGTAGGCCTCAAGTGCATGAGAAAATGCATCCATGCCCGTTGCTGCGGTCAAATGAGCTGGGAGTCCAATGGTTAGTTCAGGATCGAGTATGACAATCGCAGGCAACATTTTAGGGTGGAAAATAATTCGTTTTAGGTGCTTTTCGGTATCGGTAATAACAGAAGCCCGCCCAACTTCCGAACCAGTTCCAGAGGTCGTCGGAACTGCAACGACAGGAGCCATTTTGGCGGTATTGACTCTTGTCCAGTTATCACCAACATCCTCAAAATCCCATAGAGAGTACTCTTGTCCCACCATTAAAGCGATTGCTTTAGCTGCGTCTAACGCTGAGCCACCACCAAATGCAATGACACCATCGTGATTACCTTTTTGAAAAGCCTTAACACCTTGCTCGACGTTCTCACCTGTGGGGTTGCCGACAATGCCTGAAAATATTTCACAATCTAACCCATCATTTTTACAAGCCTTCACCGCATCCAGAATCATTGGCAAATCTACCAAACCAGGATCGGTGACTAAAAGCGGTTTTTGCATTGCTAATTCTTTGCAGCAACTTGCAAGCTCCGCTATACGCCCTACCCCTTGACGAATATTAGTCGGATAATTCCAATTGGCTGTGAAACGTTCATATTCTGGAGAACTCATAACAGTTCCTTATAACTGTGTTTTTAAATGAAATGACTTAGGTCGAGTTAAAGATTCATACCCCATACTCGATAAAGTGCAGCCCCGTCCTGAGTTTTTAACGCCAACCCACGCCAGTGCGGGATCTAGATAATCACAGCGATTAGCAAAGAAAGTGCCGGTCTCGATCTTCTCACCTATCTCTTTTGCCGCATCGATATCTTGAGTAAAGACCGATGCAGTCAAACCAAACTCAGAATCGTTCATTAGTTCGATAGCTTCGTCATCATCTGACACTTTCATGATCCCTACCACCGGACCAAAGCTTTCTTCAGTCATCACTCTCATTGAATGATCAACGTTAGTTAACACTTGAGGTGCCATATAAGCGGTTCCCAATTGATCTAGTGGAAAATCACTTGGGTCAATATGCGGGATCGCTCCGGCATCGACTGCGTCGGAAATTTGCCCCCGGACAAACTCTGCTGCACTTGCTTTTACCAGCGGACCTAATGTGGTTTTGGGATCATCCGAGCGACCTAATTGATATTGATTAACGAGAGCTACAGCTTTCTCCACAAAATCATCAAAAATGCTTTCCGCGACATATATCCGCTCTATCCCGCAGCAAGATTGACCAGAATTAAAGAAAGCGCCATCCACACAGGTATCAACTGCATGCTCTACATCAGCATCAGCTCGTACATAAGCGGGATCTTTACCCCCTAATTCCAATCCCACACCAATAAAACGTCCACTACTCGCGTTTTCAACCATTTCTCCACCCGCAACTGAGCCTGTAAAAGCAACATAATCTATCAGGGGTTGCTTGATAACCCACTCAGTATCTTGGTGACTTAGGTGCAAAAATTGAAAAACACCTTTAGGCAAATTAGCTGCTTCAAATGCGTTAAAAAGCTGTTCAGCACACAAAGGCGTTTGCGCAGAATGTTTTAAAACAACCGTATTACCTGCCATAATTGCAGGAATAATGACATTGATCGCGGTTAAATACGGATAATTCCAAGGGGCGATGACAAACACCACACCAACAGCTTCGCGCTTGATATATCGCTCAAAACCCAGTGTAGGCTTCAACTTGATAGTCGCTAAGCTGCCTTCTGCAATATCAATCATATGCCGCGCTCTTTCCGCCATACCTTGAACTTCACCTTTGGCATATTGAATGGGACGCCCCATCATCCAGCAAATCTCATCTGCGATTTGATCTTCATTTTCAACAAACAGATTGACCATTTGATGACAGATTTGTTTTCGTTGAGCAACGGTTGTTTGACGCCACTGCTGTTGAGCGACCTTTGCTTGTTGGAGTGTTGATAAAATTTGTTGCTGACTTGCCAACTCCCTTTCAACGTACAGCGAATTATCAATCGGAGAAAAAGTTTGTTGTTTGTTTGTCATACTACCTCTTTTATTTTATTAACTTTACTAATGAAACAGCTTCTTCTTAATAATGGAATATGTTCTCTCTCTTAATAAAGGGGGGTTAGATACTTTCAACAATCGATCATTATATTAACTAGCATTTTTTACTAAATAATTTCAAAATAGCGTTGTAATTCCCAATCGGTTACATGCTTGCGATATTCTTGATCTTCCCACTCGCGACTCGCTGCGTAATGCGCTACAAAGTCTTCCCCAAAAAGCTCTTTCGCCGCGTTAGATTCCGCCAAATTTATTGCTGCTTGCTGAAGCGTACTAGGCAGAGAAATTTCCTCTGGTTGATCTTGTTCATAGGCATTACCTTTGACTTGAGCTAATGGTTCCAGTTTATTTTCTATGCCGTAAATACCCGAGGCAAGCGCGGCAGCTAATGCTAAATAGGGATTTGAATCAGCCGAGCCAAGCCTATACTCCACTCGTTGAGATTTTTCTGAGCCAGGGATCACCCTCAATGCCGTGGTACGATTTTCAACCCCCCAAGTAGCATCCAAGGGAGCCCACATACCTGGAACCATACGGCTATAGCTATTCACCGTTGGTGCGATCATGGATAAAAACTCTGGCATATATCGCTGTTGACCAGCAACAAATTGGCGCTGAATATCGCTCATGTTATGCGGCTGGCTGTCATCATAAAAAGCTGATTTGCCGTTGTTGTCCTTTAACGAAATATGAATGTGACCACTTTGTCCAGGTAGATCTTTTGACCATTTCGCCATGAAAGTTGCCATCATGTCATTTCGCTGCGCCCAAACCTTGATAAAGGTTTTAAACAAAGCCGCCTTATCCGCTGCTTCACAGGCATAATCATGATTCAAAGCAGCCTCCAGCACCCCTGGGCCTGTTTCAGTATGTAAACCTTCGATGGGAAAATCCATGTCTACAGCTAATCTTAAAATCTGATGATAAAGATCAGAATGCACTGAATTTCTGATCATTGAATAGCCAAAATTTCCTGGCGTAATCGGGTTTAAATTTCGGTAACCTTTTTCTCGCACACTATCTGGCGTTTCGTTAAACATAAAGAATTCGTATTCAAACGCAGCGCTCGCTACAAAACCAAGCCCTTCTGCTTTTTCGATCACTTTTCTCAAAATACCTCTAGGGCAAATCGACTCTGCCGAGTCACTAAATTCGGCAATAAACAACAACATATCACCTTCAAACGGGACTGAACGACAACTGCTTGGAATGATCCTGACAGGTGCATCAGGGTAGCCCGTATGCCAGCCGGTATAACTTACGTTATCGTATAATTGGTCATCTGAATCCCAACCTAAAACCACATCGCAAAATGCAAAACCATAATCAAGAGAAGAGAAAAACTTCTCCTTACTCATATACTTTCCACGCATTACACCATCAATATCAAATAACCCAACTTTGACGTGAGTTAATCCTCGATCATTAATGATTTGTTTCGCGTCAGCGACGGTTTTGACTGATCTTGGCTCAATCATAAATTTTCCTATGTCTTAAATTCTTTTCTTTTGATCTTGTTCGTTTAACTCGGCTTAGCTTAAATCGGATTCTGCTTGATTGATTAATTCAAATTCTTCTTCGGGCACTTTCGCGACCAAATGATGGCGACTATAAATTGCAAAATAGGCAACAAGAACCGCATAAAATACCGCAGACCAAACAGCGGCTTCTAAACTCACAAAAAAGACACTGATAAAAGCAACAATCGATAAAACTAGCGCAATTCCAGTGGTTACAATTCCACCAGGTGTGCGAAATGGTCGCTCTAAATCAGGTTCTTTTAATCGCAATAATATGTGAGATAACATCATTAGTGCATAAGAGATGGTTGCACCAAAAACCGCCATAGTGATCATCAGATCACCCTCGCCAGTTAAAGAGAGTAAAAATCCGATAATGCCAGGCACAATCAACGCATAACTGGGGACTTTTCTTTTTCCAGTAACCGATAAAAAACGTGGTAAATATCCCGCCCGAGATAAGGCAAATACCTGCCGAGAATATCCATAAATAATTGAGAAGAAACTAGCAATTAATCCGAACAAACCAACGACGTTAACAAAAGTGGCTATCGAAGAGTTTTCTCCATAAACACTTTGCAGTGCACCGACCAGCGGAGCACCGTGGGCTTTCATCGCATCTGTCCCGGCTACTCCTGGCGCAATAAATAACACCAATACAGCAAAAACAAATAATATGGCCATCGCCGCAATGATCCCTTTCGGCATATCCTTAGCTGGATTATCGGACTCTTCCGCAGCTAAAGGAACGCCTTCAACTGCGAGAAACAACCACATTGCAAAAGGTATTGCGCTCCAAATTCCCAAATAACCTTGCGGCAAAAACCGACTCGCACCTACCGCTTGATCATTCACTCCCATATCAAGTAAGTTTTTGAAATCAAAATGCGGGATCAAACTAAAAGTAAAAACCAACAGTGCGACCACAGCAATGCCGGTAATTACCATCATGACCTTAAGCGCTTCCCCTGCACCAAATAGATGAATTCCGACGAATATAACATAGCTAATCGCATAAACCGCAGGGCCATTAAATCCAAAAAGTTCGTTAACATAAGCGCCTATAAATACTGCTATAGCGGCAGGTGCAATTGAATACTCAAGTAAAACCGCTGTTCCCGTTAAAAAACCTCCCCAAGGTCCCATAGCACGTCTTGCAAAACTATACCCACCACCGGCTGTTGGTAAAGACGCAGATAATTCAGCCAGACCATAAACCATGCAACCGTACATCAGCGCCATTATTAACATGGCGATCAACATTCCACCAAAGCCGCCCAGGGCAAATCCAAAGTTCCAGCCAGCAAAATCCCCTGATATAACATAGGAAACGCCTAAACTTGCTAGCAAAATCCAACCAGCAACACCTTTCTTAAGCTGCCTATGCTCTAAATAATCTGCTGAAACCTCTTCATAATCGACTGATGAAGATTGACCTGTCTCTGACATGCTGATGCCTCTTGTATTTTTAGTTTTATTTCGACGCGGCGGATTACTACTTTGGAGCATTTCACTATTTCATTCTGCTCGCAAAGACCACCTGATAATATTATGACTGAAATAGCCTTTCAATCAGAATAAGCTGGTTATATTGAGTAACTATAAGAAAAGATAATACTAGGGCTATTTTAACCGAAATTATCCAATCTCTATTTCACTCTCCAACCAACTAAGATGTTGACGGACGTAGGTTAGAAACTCTTCGTGCAAGATTGCCTGACTATCTGCCGCTATTATTTTGGGTAATTCCCACAGCTCATTGTGCCTCGCAGCCAAAATTAAATTACGAAATAGCGGATCACCGGGGAGTGGATAACAACTAAATTCATTGTTCAAAATGCCATTCTTAAATAAACACAGAGGCGTGGTAATCGTCCACCCCAATCCCGCTGAAACCATTGATAAAATCGCAAAAGTATTATCCAAACGCAAATACTCGTCTGGCTCTATCAACATACGCCTCAGATAACGTTCGATGGTAATTCCGATCAAAGAATCATTACTATAACGAATAAATCCAAGTTCATTCATCCAAACAGCTAACTCTTGCGGATCGAGATTAAAATTTTTAGGGGCAACTAAAATAAAAGGTTCGCGTAATATTCGATAGCGCATTAATTCAGCGCGATCATCAAGCGCATCGTCAGAAAGAATGATATCGACTTTACGTGACATCAATGCATTTGCATGTCTATGCGATAACCCCGTTGTAATTGACCAATCAACGGTATGTTTTTTGACCGCATCAATTAGTGAGGGACCAACAGCTGTCACTAACGAATCGACCATTGCGATGTTGACATGATTTAAATGACTAAAATTAGTTTGACGCATATCACTATTAGTTTTATGCGCTTGCTGCAAAATATTTTTAGCGCTGTCGTATAAAAATCGCCCTGCAGTGGTGACTTGTAATGGTCTGACTGAGCGATCTAGTAATTTTACTTCTAATGATTTTTCCAGACTTGTTAATGTTTGTGACACAGCCGATTGAGTCGAACCAAGTTGTTCGGCTGCGGTAGTCATGTTGCCACCTTCTACGGTATAGACAAATATTTCTAATGATCGAAGATCAAAATCGAAACTACCTATCATTGGATTTTCCTTGTATTACAAAACACCTTAGGTCTGAATGATTATTTTCTAGATTGATGATTTTCGTTTTTTGATATTTGCTCGAGTAAAAAAGAAATAAAACCATGACTCGCTTCTTCAATCAAATCGATAACATGATCAAATCCTGTTGCACCACCGTAATAGGGATCAGGAACGTTGCGAGTTGAATTTTTTTTCGCATAATCTAAGAAAAGCTTTATTTTTGTCCGATACTTCACTTCTTCCTTGGCGAGCTTGTTTATATTAGACAAATTCTCGCTATCCATTGCGAAAATGTGATCGTAATAATCTAAGTCCTCACTAGATATTTGCCGCGCTCTGATCATCGATAGATCATACCCTCGTTGTCTAGCTGCAGAAATGGAGCGTGGATCAGATGGTTCCCCGATGTGATAGTCAATTGTACCACACGAATCTATTTCTAAATTCTGCAACTCAGGATGCTCACCCGAAAGCTTTCTAAAAATGCCTTCTGCGGTTGGCGATCTGCAAATATTGCCCATGCACACAAAGAGTATTTTTCGTTCAAAGCTCATAGAAAATCAGTTGCCTCTTTTATCCCGAATTTTTGCATAATATTGGTTCGCGTTGTCTAAATCTTGCTGGGTATCAATCCCCGCTGGTGGAACACTTTTTAACACATCCAGATAAATTGACTCTCCATTTTCAATAACTCTTAACTGCTCTAGTTTCTCTGATTTTTCCAATTGAGATTCTGGCCAACTGACAAACTGGCTTAGAAATGATTTAGTATAAGCGTAAATGCCGATATGTCTAAAATGATTACCCAACGAAAACTTTGATTTTTCAGAATATTCTCTTACGAACGGGATAGTCGACCGAGAAAAATAAATCGCTTTATGATTTTTGTCAAATATCACTTTAACTGCATTTGGGTTTTCCGCTTCCTGAAAATCATCAATAGGACAACATAGAGTCGCCATATTCGCGTTATGTTTTTTAATCAAACCAGCAACTTGTAAAATATTTTCGCTTGGGATAAATGGCTCATCACCTTGGACATTGACAATAATATCATCATCAGACGAACCTAAAATTTCACAAGCCTCATAAATCCTATCGCTGCCGGAGGCGTGTTCGCTACTTGTCATTACCGCTTTAAAACCGGCAGCTTCTACACAATCTATTATTTTTTTATGGTCAGTTGCTACCATGACTGATTTCGCGCCACTCTCCATCGCTTTTTGACAAACGTGTTCAATCATCGTTCGTTCGCCAATCTTCGCGAGAGGTTTTCCTGGTAGACGAGTCGACTCAAATCTCGCTGGAATAATTACATGAAAACTCATCTTAGATTTTCAATTTGCACAGCTGTTAATGATGTCGCTTTTTCTGAAATCAGTACTGGAATACCATCTTCAATTGGATAAGATAACCGGTCGAATTTGCATATCAACTGTTGCTCAACTTTATCTTTATTTTTGACAAAATCAAGTTTGCCCTGACATACTGGGCAAACAATTACCTCTAGCTGCGCACTATTCATTGACTTTCCTATTTTCTTTCCGTTTTTTAATTGAAGAATTTACTAGCTCTAATATTTTGTCGCACAAAATATCATTAAACAACATATCGACTTTTAAGTAGTACCAATTATCTTCGGCAAACTCATAACATTTAGCCGCATCTTTCTCTGTCATGACGATAATTTCATCGCCAAAAGATTCAAAGTCTTCCATTTTAAAGCTGTGATGATCTGGAAAAACTTTTTTAACCTCTAACTGACATACTGCTGATAAACTTTCAAAAAAACGATCGGGATTTCCAACCCCTGCAACCGCCACAACTTTTTGTTGTAAAAATTTGTCAACAGGGAATTCTTGCCTAGTTTTTAGATTTACCACTGACCTAGCATGCAAGTAAACATTATGCGGCGTGATTTGATTTTTGCGCACATCTATATCAGAACAATTTTTATCAATATTAGATAAACCATTTTGCACGACTAGCTGAACTGTTTCAAGTCGGCTGACAGGTTCGCGCAAAGGTCCAAATGGTAATATCAACCGATTACCAAATTGGCGTTTGCCATCAAATAAAAGCACTTCAATATCTCGGGACATTTTATAATGCTGCATTCCATCATCACTGATAACTATATCAACATCATCAGATCGAAGAAGATGATTAACCGCATTAGAACGCGAAGGATCGATCACCATCGGAATATTTAGTTTATCTTTCACATTTAAATCTAAAAACTGCATAAAGGCTTCATCGCCGATCTGCTCAACTGAATCAGTTTCGCGCACCTGATGTGGGTATCTTGAAATACTTCCCAGATATCCTCTACTTACAACTCCTGCTTTAATTCCTTCATCTGCGAGCATTCTTATCAGCTGATTTATAAATGGTGTTTTACCCGTCCCCCCCACTGAAATATTTCCTATGACTAGAACGGGGGTATTAAATCGGTGTGAGGATATTATTTCTGATTGGTACAAAAATCTCTTGAGTTTAACCATCAGTAGAAAAGGCAAACTAAATGGCCATAACAACCAATTGAGTTTTGATTGAGAGTACCAAACGCTTTCTATCAGATGGTAGTTATTCATGATTGATGAACTGAATTAGTTTCAACAGAATTCTCTTTAAATTGCATTTTATAAAGCGTTGCGTAAAACCCCTCATTAGCTAACAACTCCGAATGCGTTCCTCTTTCGATTATTCGTCCATCATCTAAAACTAAAATGCAATCTGCTTTTTCAACTGTCGATAATCGGTGCGCTATTACTAAGGTTGTTTTATTATTGGTCAGAGAATCTAACGCTTCTTGTATATGCCTCTCTGACTCAGTATCAAGCGCCGAGGTCGCTTCATCTAAAATAACAATTGGCGCATTCTTGTATAAAGCCCTTGCAATCGCTAAGCGCTGTCTTTGACCACCAGACAAACGCTGTCCATTCTCACCAACAAATTCATCGAAACCTTTTGGAAGCTTTTCAATAAACTCCCAAGCGTGCGCTTTTTTAGCCGCATCTTTAACTTGTTCCATATCAGCTTCTTCAGTCGCATAGGCGATATTATTTACTACACTGGTATTAAAAAGTGTGACTTGTTGCGAAACAATACTAATATGTTTTCGAAGATTTTCTAACTTAAGATCATCAGTATTGATGCCATCCAATAATATTTTTCCATTTTGTGGATTGTAGAATCTCAATAGCAAGTTAGTAATGGTTGACTTTCCGCTGCCAGATCGCCCCACCAGCGCAACAGTTTGTCCCGCCGCAACACTAAACGAAACATCATTTAAGACGCTAGTCTCTTTCTCTGAATAAGAAAAGCCAACCTGTATAAATTCGAGGCCACCTTTGGGAGACTCAATTTCCGTTGTTCCTTCATCTAGCTCCTTTTGCTCATCAAGAACCTCAAAAAGACTATGTGCAGCGGTAATACCTTGCTGAATAACACTGTTTAAGTTTGAAATTATCTTTAGAGGCTTTAACATTAACATCATCATGCTAAGCATGGTGACAAACTGACCAGGACTTAGCGTATTGTTTGCTAATTCGACCCCAGCATAATACACGACTAAGGCAAATGAAAAACCCGCAATTAATTGGATCAAAGGAACACTGAAGGCTTTAGTCGTTACCAGCTTAATATTTTGTTGACGACTCTTTTTTGCTGCCTTAGAAAACCTATTTAACTCATACTCTTCTCCTGAAAATGTTTTTATAACTTTGTAGCCTTCCACAACTTCATGAGTATTCTGAGTTATACCACCCATAGCACTTTGAATATGAGTACTAATTTTTTTAAAACGCTTGCTGGTAAAAGCAACAATCAACCCAATAAAAGGAGTTGCGATTAAAAATAAGCTCGCAAGTTTCCAACTCGTTGAAAATAGATAAAACAAAATGTAAATTATCAACCCGCCTTCTCTTAGCAATTTTGTAAAAGCATCAGTAGTGGCGCTTGCCACTTGCTGAGTATTGAAAGTAACTTTAGAAACTAAATCTCCACTAGAATTCTTGTCGAAATATTTACTCGGCATACTCATATAATGTTCCGCAATTTGAATGCGAATTTTTTCAACAATATTTTGACCAACCCAAGACATACAATACGCAGAAATAAAACTTGCGACTCCTCGCACGATTAAAATACCAATAATAAAAAACGGGGCTATTTTTATTATATCCATTTTTTCCGCTACTAAGGCTTCGTCAGTTAAATCCTCGAGCGACCAAACAAATAAAAAATCCATGCCCGCGTAAGCAAGATTGCCTAAAATTGCAATTAAAAAAGCTAGCTTGTAATATTTTAGATAGCCAAATAATCGTTTGAATGTTCGCCACGAATCGATAGGCTTTTGCGTGGTCATTCTGCATCCCTTTGGGTCGCCATTTTGAGATTGGTAATACCTAACTGCGAAGTCGCATCCATTGCAGTAACAACGGATTGATATGACGTATTGGCATCCGCGCTTATCACTACCGAAATATCTTTATTTTCTTCGACTATAGGAGTGAGCATTCTAATCAGGGTTTCAATAGAGGTATTAACCAGACTTTTTCCGTCAACAAAATAACGCCCTTCTTTGTCAATACTAATTTCTAATACGTCTTTTTTAGTTTCTAATGGTTCAACATTGGCTTTTGGTAAATCGAGTTTAATTTGAGTATTTTTGGTAAAGCTAGTCGATACCATAAAAAAAATCAGTAATAAAAAAACAACGTCGATCAAGGGAGTTAAATTAACACTGATTTCCTGTTTTTTTTGTTTGAAAGGCATTTTTGATCAACCTCGAAGCGTTTCGCGTTCACCGTGCAGAACTTCAACCATTTTTAACGCTTCTTGCTCCATTTCCGCAACAAGCTCATCGACTTTACGTTCAAAAAAACGGTGGAAAATAAGTGCTGGTATCGCAATAATTAACCCCGTCGCTGTCGTAATCAAAGCTTCCGAAATTCCATGCGCCAATGCGCTTGAATCGCCAGTTCCTTGAACGGTAATTACGGTAAAAACTCGTATCATTCCAATTACCGTTCCAAGCAAACCGAGTAGCGGCGTAATTTGCGCGATAGTACCCAAAGTATTTAAATATTTTTCCAATTTAACCATGGCTTGACGCCCAGCATCTTGAATGCTCTCTTTCATCGTTTCTCGACCATGAGAATGATTAACCAAACCAGCAGCTAATATTTCACCAAGAGGCGAGCTATCTTTTAATTTTTTCAGTCTTGTTTTATCCAGCTGGTTATTTTTTATCCAACTCCAAACCTGAGCCACCAAATGTTTAGGAGTGATCCGCCCGCGTCGAAGCGTCCAGCTACGTTCAATACAAATGACAAACGCCGCCAACGAACATAGGGCAATTGGAAACATTATGTACCCACCGGCTTTTAACAAATCGAGCATATTATTATTTGATCCTTTGATTTAATTTTGGAAACGCCAATTTTTATCATCAAACTGAAAAGCCTGAATTGATGAAGGGGCGATTATAGCAAGGTTATGATGCTGATGTTAACTTGCGGCTAAATAACTAAGATATTGTTAACTAAGGACTAATTTTTTGCCAGAAATGCTGAGTGTTCGATCTTTCTGAGCTAATTGTTAACTCTCCCGAGTCATTTTGCGCAACGATTAATGCCCCATGTTGGTGTGTTACAAAAATCTCAGCCCCATTATCTGCATATCTTTTAACCACTTGAGTTTTAGGGAATCCCCATTGATTTGCATATCCAGTGGAAAATATGACATTATCGGGCTTTGTCTGTCGGACAAATTCACTGGTAGAACTGGTCAAACTGCCATGATGAGGCGCGATGACAATATCATATTTGGACAAGCCGTTTTCCAATAATGCTCGCTCAGACTGTTTTTCGATATCACCTGTGAGCAGGATTTTTTTATCATCAATTTCCACTTGTAATACGCATGAGCTATGGTTGCCTCGGTAAAATCGGCTGGGTAAATGAGACAAAAAAGAGAATTTCACATTACTCCACTGCCAAGGCGTAGCTGTGTGACAATCAATCGCCCCTTGCGCGTGATGCTTAGTTAGTTTTTTATTAACCCTTTTTTCACCGATCATAAGGGTATCAACCCTAAGCTCTTCCATGATCGTATTCGCGCCGCCAGCATGATCTGAGTCAGCATGGCTTACAATCATTCTATCCAGATGACCAACTGACATCCTCTTAAAATAAGGCAACAAACTCGACTCAGCCATCGAAAAATTATCATTGCCATAGCCTGTGTCGTACAGCAGATGCTTATTTCCGACCGAAATATGAATAGCTAAACCTTGCCCTATATCAAAAACTACCATGTTAAAGCGAGCACTGGATTTCGGTTGTAGTATGGTCACCGCCGAAATTAGAAATATGGGTAGCAATATTGGTTTTCCTGGCATTTTAGCGGGCATCAAAATAATGATAGTGGCGAATAATAAAAGCAAAAACACACTCATCGGCAATGATGAAACTGAGGCAATGCTATTTAAATCGGAAAGCAGTAGTTGGATTTGGGAAGTTAAAGCTAAGAGCTTGTCGACTATATGAAATATCCAACTTGCTAAAGTATCGCTTACAACCAAAATCAGCATGGCAAAATAAATCAGAGGCGTGGTCACAAAAGAGGTCAGAGGGATCAATATTAAATTAGCAATAAAACCTACCACTGAAATACTGTCAAAAACGGCCCAGGTGATTGGCATCAAACCAACAAACAAATACCAATTAATCCTTAACCACCCCCACAACTTCGCCTGTCTAATATTTGAACTGGTCTTTTTCTGTTTATAACTCAACAGGAAAACGATAATAGCCACGGCAAGAACCGACAGCCAAAAACTGACTGTCAACACGGCAAAAGGTTGAATAAAGGTGATGATGATAACTGATAGCGCAAGAATATTGGCAAGAGATAAATGCCTTGCAGACCAGCGACTATACAAAAATACTGCGAGCATCACTAACGCTCTTTGTGCGGGATAGTCGAAACCACTAAGTAGTGCGATACTGAGCGCACCGACTAAAGAAGCGATTTGAGCAACTTTCTGTGCAGGGATCTTTTGGCTTATGAAAGTCAGTCTTGAAACAATAAACAAACAAAAGTAATAGCTCCAAACAGCGGCAATACCAATATGCAACCCGGAAATAGCCAAAAGATGGGAAGTTCCAGAGTTTTGAATAGTTTGCCATTGCTCTGCGCTAATTGAACCGCGCTCTCCTAAAGCCAAAGCTAAGGCCAGCCCTTTTGTTTCTGTGTCTGGGATAACGTTAATGAGATCATCGAAGACAGCCTGTCGCATACGATGGTAGCGCGCACCAAAGGAATCAGCTGTGGACATCTCTTGCCTGGATTTTACATACCCTGTACCGACAAACCTTTCGCTGACTAGCCATTTTTCATAGTCAAATCCGCCTGGATTCACCCTCCCATGGATTGGCTTTAGTTTTGCGATAAAACGCCAATAACTACCTGCTTTTATCGAATGGGCTTGTTCTTTACTCGCTTGATAAATAGATAAACGAAGTTTGTGTGCGTGATAAAAGGATACTTTTTGCTCATCAATCTGAGTTAAACAAAAATCAAAAGTGAGCCGGACAGAACCCCCGCTTTCCTCTGAATTATATAAAGATGTTGACTTATGTTGCGCGGGTAAACTACAGATGTATCCCTCAATATCAGCAACTTTAGGTGATGAAAGTAACTGAGGTGTGGATAACAGCCACAAAACAACGCTAAAACTGCCCCAAAAAAGACCAAACATTGGCGCGATGAAATAGCCTTTGATTAACCAAAAGCGAATAAACCGAATGGCTAGCAGCAAGCCTAAAGAAAACACCATTGTGAACATTGCTTGTTGACTATTTTCTAACCAAAACAGACAACTTAACCCAAGCAAAAATCCAATACAGCTTTGAAGCAAACGAATATCCTTATTTTAGGCACTTCTTTAGACATCTAAAAAATGCTTTTTATTCCCCAATTCAGCAGCTAAAATTTTTACTCGTAACTCCAGATACTCCTAACTCCAGAATAGGATTTTGCCACGAGATTCAAAATAAACCTATTTAATCGTCTCTTCTAGCGCTACAATAATACTAACAGAAATCGAAGTACTGCTGAATCATAGAATGCCACGCAAGTTCATAAAAAAATATCTGCCACATCCAGACAAAATTAAGAATAATCGTTTTCTTAATGTGTTTGGTCCAGTGATCCATGAAGCACAGTTGTGGCATTTAACTCGTCACTCTGTCAGCAAAGCAGTTTTGGTTGGGTTATTTTTTGCTTTTTGGCCAGTACCTTTTCAAATGGTTTTGGCTGCTGGGGGGGCTATTTTAATGCGTGCTAATTTGCCATTGTCGGTCGCGTTAGTTTGGATCACTAACCCAATAACCATGCCCTTTCTTTTTGGATTGGCTTATGTCGTTGGGATCTACACATTAGGCTACGAAACCTCCCAGTTTGAATTTGAGTTGACTTGGCGTTGGTTAGAAACCAACTGGGAGTCAATTTGGCAACCCTTTCTATTCGGCTGTGCAGTATGCGCGATAGTTGCTGCAATGATAGGGTATTTTGCGGTGGGAGCCTTCTGGAGACTGCACATTGGTCATGCCTGGCAGAAAAGAAAATTACTTCGAGAAAAACGTCTCAACGCAACTAAATAACCGCTGCTAAGCTCCTTTGTTAAGTCCTCATTTATTGAAATTCAAACGCCAGATTTTATAAATTTATCAATATAATCAATACCTAACGATTTATACTTCAACTTATTTCTCTGGACTTATAACTCTAAATGATTTATATTAGACTTCCATGATATAAATGACGTAGCAGTAAATGAAAGACGAAAATCCCCCTACTGGAGCTCTTTGTCGAGATAGCGGACCTCAGGCAATTTACGAGCATGCTGACGCAGCCACTCGCCAACTTAAAGCTCTTGCCAATGTAAACCGCTTGATGATTTTGTGTATTTTATGCGAAGGTGAATTATCTGTTACAGAGTTGAATGAGCTTGTCGATATCTCTCAATCCGCACTATCTCAACATTTAGCTAAATTAAGGGATGATAAAATCGTCACCACCCGAAGAGAATCTCAAACCATCTATTATTCAATCGCTGAAGGGGTTGCAAAAGACATCATCCAGGTACTCCATGATTTCTATTGTGACTAACAAAAGCGATGTATCCTCGTATACTCTTTAACTAAAGAACATTATCTTCCCCACCAATACTGGGCAAAAACTGTCTCGTCATGATTGTTGGCAATAAGTAACATATTCGAAAACTATCCGTCATAGTTGATAGGGTTATTAAAACTCAAATCAAAGAATAATAATACGGACTTAGTTATTTATATGAAACTTCTCAAATCCATTTATATCGGCTTATTGATCCCATCGCTAATTCTACTGACTGGACTGATTGTTTATGGTTTTTATCACGACGGTTTTACTTTAAACTGGTTAGGCGCAGCATTAACATGCGTTCCTTTTTTACTATTTATGCTGAGAGCTGTCGTCTTTCAAAATCAACCAAGAACTAACCCAAATATTCCAATAGTCACCGGACTAGTACTGGTCGGAATGACGGTTAGTCTGTTTGCATATATTAATAACGAAACAACTCAAAATTTATCAATATATGCTTTCATCATCAGCTTGATTGCAAGTCTATTGCTATTTTTGTTTATCGGCTGGTTCTCCTGGTTAGATAGAACCAAATCACCCTCACTGAAAAAAGGTGGACAATTGCCCGAATTTAAATTTTGGGGAGACGAGACAATCACCAGCTCAAATCAGTTACTCGGCAAACCCGCAGTGATTATTTTTTATAGAGGCAATTGGTGTCCCTTTTGCGTCGCACAAATCAAAGAAGTGGTATCAGGTTACCAACAAGCCATTTATAGTGGTGTCCAATTCGTCTTAATCTCACCGCAACCAGACAAAATCACTAAAAAAATGGCGCAAAAATTCGACGTTCCCTTTATGTTTTTAACCGACATCGAAAACGCTGCGGCAAAAAAATTGGGCATAATTGATAAAAATGGATTGCCACTTGGTTTAGCTGATCAAGGTTTTGAAAATAGCACTGTTTATCCGACAGTCATAGTCACCGATAAAGACGGCAAAATCTTGTATTGCGATCAAACTGAAAACTACCGCATCCGGCCCGATGCTAAAGAATATTTGAAATTGGTAGTTAACAATTAAAACAAAACGAGTTCTAACTAGTACTCGCTAATCAATAATTTTACATACTCGGAAAAGGAGATTAGTCATGTCGAATCATACACAAACAGTTATTGCGATAGTTTTCACGATTTTCAGTTTCAGCACATTCGCCTCGGACGATCCGATCTATACAGGAATGTTTAGCAGCAAAGCCCTTGATGGATATGATACTGTCGCTTATTTTAAGGTCAATAAAGCCGTGGAAGGCTTAAGTAAATATTCTACGGAATACAAAGGTGCGACCTGGTTATTTTCCAGTAAAGAAAACCTCCATGCATTTGTTGCCGCTCCTGAAAAATACGCTCCTCAGTACGGCGGTTATTGCGCTTACGCAATATCTAAAAACAAAACCGCAAGCGGCGATCCAGAGCTATGGTCTATTTTGGACAACAAACTATATCTAAGCTACAACCAGGATATTGTCAAAAAATGGGATAAAGACAAAAACAATATTGTCGTAAATGCAAATAAGAACTGGCCGAAGGTCTTGGATTAACGGTTGTATATTAGTGTTTTTAAGTAAAAAACTTACTTATAAAATTTAATAAATCAATTCGCCTAGCGCTTAATCTTGGTTTCTAAAATAACCGATGTATTTGTTCTTACTACGCCTTTAAGACTCCCGATCTGATCGATTAAATGACTTAGTTGCTCAGGATTTTTCGCATGAATGATGGCAATCATGTCATACTCGCCACTTATCGCATGTACTGCGGAAACCTGCTCAATTTTCATAAGACCCGAAGAAACCAGCGATGAACTCTTCTGCTCCGCTGCAATTGAGACATGCGCCGATATATATTGATTTAGGTAATCTTTACCTAACACCAGCGTATAACCAACAATAACACCTTCTTTTTCGAGCTTTGCAATCCGTGCTTGAACGGTCGCGCGAGATACATTGAGCTTCCTAGCTATGTCAGAAACTGTAGCTCTAACATCTTCTTTCAGTACAGAAATTAATCGCTCTTCACTTTCAGTTGCCACTTTGCCACCAAAATACATCAGTTTGCTCATTTTATATCATGAATACGCCCATTTTGACACTTCAAATTAACAATTAGGTTATACATAATGCTCTTACGAAAATCCTGTACTCAAAAACCCAATAACCAAGAGATCTTAAACATGTCGGAGTCTAACCCAGTCACTAGAGAATTATTTGATGATGTAATGGTGCCTAACTACTCACCTTCCAAAGTTATCCCTGTAAAAGGAAAAGGCTCTAAGATATGGGATCAGCAAGGCAATGAATATATTGATTTCGCTGGTGGAATAGCGGTCAACTGTCTAGGTCACTGTCACCCTAACTTGGTCAAAGCGCTAACCGAACAAGGTCAAAAATTATGGCACTTGTCCAATACCATGACCAACGAACCAGCGTTAAGACTCGCCAAAAAAATAGTCGATTCAACCTTCGCAGAAAAAGTCTATTTTGCCAATTCAGGCGGTGAATCAAATGAAGCGGCGCTTAAACTAGCAAGACGTTGGGCACTTGATGTTCATGGCGAAGATAAAACTCACATCATCGCATTCACTCAGGGATTTCACGGGCGTACGTTTTTCACCGTAACCGTTGGCGGTCAACCAGCCTATTCTGATGGTTTTGGTCCAAAACCTGCCGATATTTATCATGCAGAATACAACAACCTGGAAAGCGTGAAAGCCCTTATTTCTGATAAAACCTGTGCGGTTGTCATGGAACCACTTCAAGGTGAAGGTGGAATTATCGAGCCAACCAAAGAATTCGTTCAAGGCGTCAGAAAATTATGTGATGAAAATAACGCGCTGCTAATTTTTGATGAAGTGCAAACCGGTGTTGGCAGACTTGGTCACCTATATGCGTACATGGATTTGGGCGTGACTCCAGATATCTTAACCACAGCTAAAGCCCTCGGAGGCGGTTTTCCAATCGGCGCAATGATTACCACCACCGAAATTGCCAAACATTTAAAAATTGGTACTCACGGAAGCACGTATGGCGGGAACCCTCTTGCCTGCGCAGTCGCTGAAGCGGCATTTGATACCGTCAATACTTCTGAAGTACTAACAGGTGTCAAAGCAAAAACCGAAATATTCACAAGCGGCCTCAATGAAATCAACAACAAATATCCAATATTTTCAGCTATTCGCGGCAAGGGGCTTCTAATTGGTGCAGCGCTGACAGATGAATACAAAGGCAGAGCCAAAGAAATTCTACTCGCGGCCATGGATGAAGGGCTAATGACGTTAATCGCAGGAGCCAATGTCGTTCGATTTGCACCATCGTTAGTCATTCCCGATGAAGAAATTAAAACAGGCATGGCTTTATTTGAAAAAGCGATCGCAAAAATAGTCAACAATTAGAACCTTAAATTGAGGGAACTCCCAATTGGTAGTCCCCTCAATTTTAACAGGTTAGATATCTATCTCTGACCAGTCCTGAACAAAACCTCATAAAGAGACACTGAATGATCATTATTCGACCAATCAAAGCTGGTGATTACGATGCTCTCCATCAGATCGCTATTGATTCTGGGCACGGGTTTACTTCTTTACCAGTCAATGAAACACTTCTCAGAAATAAAATTAAACGGGCAGAAATGTCATTTGCTTCTGATGTTAAAGAGCCAGGTGACCAAGGTTATCTTTTTGTTATGGAAGATACCGATACCGGTGAAATTGTTGGTACGAGCGGCATTGAAGCTGCAGTTGGGCTAGATTCCCCCTTTTATCACTATCATTTGGGTAAAGTGGTTCACTCCTCTAGCGAGCTAAAAGTTCATAACACAGTTGAAACTTTAACCTTGTGTAATGACAACACTGGTGTTTCAGAAATCTGTACCTTGTTTCTTAAGCAAAAAGCGCGAATTAACAGTAATGGTCGGTTCTTATCACGATTTCGTTTTTTATTTATGGCTGAACACGAACACCGATTTAGCGATAGAATAATTGCCGAGATGCGCGGAGTATCCGATTCAAAAGGACGCTCGCCCTTTTGGGCCTGGCTTGAAGAGAACTTTTTTTCAATTGACTTTCCAACTGCCGATTATTTGACTGGAACTGGCAACAAGGTCTTTATTGCCGAATTGATGCCTAAGCACCCAATATACGTCAGCCTGCTCAGTAAAGAAGCTCAAGCAGTGATCAATAAAGTCCACAAAGATACCGAACCCGCTATTAGGCTGCTCGAGTCAGAAGGATTTAGTCGCAGTGATTACGTCGACATATTCGACGGCGGGCCCACCATTGTTGCGCAAAAACAGCACATTAAAACCGTCAAACAAAGTCGGCGATTACAAATAAAAATATCAAACGATTCTGACGAAATGCAAGAAGACCCAAGTAGTATGCAGCAAAAATATATTTTGTGTAATACTAAAATAAAAGATTTCCGTTCACTACAAGCCGCCATTACTATTTGTGACAGTGACCGATACGCAATAATTTCTTCCAATTTAGCTAAGCATTTACTGGTAAAAGAAAACGACTGGATTAGGTTGATTGCCAACTAGCTTGAAAGGGTTTCCAGAACTAATCATTACAATATATAACCACTTTAATTTGAGATTTTAAATATGACAACACACACTCAACTCATTGACGGACAATGGCTTGCGGGTCAAGGCGAACCATTTACCAGCCTAAACCCAGCAAAAAATGAAGTTGTATGGCAAGGTCAGACTGCTACCAAAGAACAAGTTGCACAAGCCGTCGCTGCAGCGAGAAAATCGTTTTCTAGCTGGTCTAAACGAACCTATGATGAGCGTTTGAGTATAGTTAAACGCTTTGGAGAATTATTGCTCGAAAACAAAAACTCCCTGGCAACGGCGATTTCTGAAGAAACGGGTCGCCCTCTTTGGGAAACTACGTTGGAAGTAGGCGGTATGGTCGGAAAAATCGGTATTTCAGAAAAAGCTTTTGCTGAGCGCACCGGTACTGTCGAAAGCGAAATGGCAGGCTCCAAGGCTTATATCCGACACAAGCCGCACGGTGTGGTGGCAGTTTTCGGTCCGTATAACTTCCCTGGTCACTTACCTAATGGGCATATTGTACCGGCTTTGCTCGCGGGTAATACTGTAGTATTTAAACCCAGCGAACTAACGCCAAAGGTCGCTCAATTAAATTTAGAAATATGGCTACAGGCTGGCTTACCAAGTGGCGTCATTAACCTAGTACAGGGTGAAGTCGAAACGGGGATCGCATTAGCGGCTCAACAAGATATCGATGGTTTGTTTTTCACCGGCAGCTCTAATGTCGGTAATCTATTACACCAACAATTTGCTGGACACCCAGAAAAAATCCTCGCTTTAGAGATGGGCGGCAATAATCCACTGATCGTAAATGAGATCAGCGATATTGATGCGGTCGCGCATGATATTCTACAATCCGCCTTTGTCACTACAGGTCAACGATGTACCTGCGCAAGAAGAGTATTTATTGAGCAAGGAAAACAAGGCGATCAAATCATAGAGCGCTTAGTTGAAGTCTCGAGGAACATAAAAATCGGTCATTTTGATGATGAAGAGTCTCCTTTTTACGGCTCACTCGTATCAGAAAAAGCGGCGTTAGACTTGCTGAATGCACAAAAAAGCCTCGTTGAGTTAGGCGGCAATCCGTTATTAACACTCAAACATTTAGAAAAAGGAACCGGATTTGTATCTCCAGGAATCATTGATGTTACGGGAGTTGATAATATTCCCGATGAAGAATACTTTGGTCCTTTGCTAAAAATATATCGTTACACAGACTTTGAAAAAGCACTACAAGAGGCAAACAACACAAAATTCGGACTATCGGCCGCGCTTCTAAGTGATAATCAGAAAACTTATCAACACTTTTTCCAGGAGATTAGAGCGGGGATAGTCAATTGGAATCGCCCTACGACTGGTGCCAATTCGCAAGCCCCTTTTGGCGGGATCGGTGCAAGTGGAAACCACCGAGCCAGCGCGTATTATGCAGCAGACTATTGTTCATACCCTATTTCATCAGTTGAAAATAAAAAATCGACATTACCAGAAAAATTAAGCCCTGGACTGAGTTTTTAGTCATTTGATATTTTAGCCTAAATAGAGGATTATTATTAAAAGTAAAAACAACAACTTAAGGAAAAATACCAATATTTAAACTATATTATAGACAGGAATAACTTCAAACTGACTAGCATCTCCGGATGCTAAACGGAGAGTTCGATTTTATATCAGTATTTAAAATTTGTTGCCAGGCAGTTAGTTCAACTAACCCGCGTGTTAGTATGGCTAATCACGGCTAATTTATTGGTCTGCCAAACATCCTACGCGAATGAATCACCCGCACCAGATTTATCTTTAAATCAAAACCCGCTAACAAAACCAGTAGAAATAACAAAATCTATTAATTCCGCGCCGCTTGGAAAGCATTTGCAAATTTGGATTGATACCAGGGCAATCGCCAATATTGGTAACATTGAGCTACTCTCCGAAGATAAGTGGAAAAACAATGATTCAGAAATTCCAAACCTCGGTTTTTTTAATCAACCGGTCTGGTTTAAGCTAAATGCCGTGAATCTCAACCATGCTGATATCGAAGCTATGTTGAGCATCGAATATCCTGCTTTAGACGATATCCAAATATATGTCACCTCACCCTCACAGGAAATGAAAACATTTCAAATGGGCGACATCTTTGATTTTGATTCACGCCCTTACCCAAGCCGGTTTTTTGCGGCTCCCATCTCATTTAAAGCAAACAGCCAATATACCATCTATATTCGCACTCACTCGACAGGTGCGATCCAGGTGCCGCTATACATAAAAAGTGCTCAAAACTTCTATATCAACGACCAAAACTACCTAATCGCGGAAGGTATTTATATTGGTATTTTACTAGTCATGGCAATCTACAACTTACTCTTATTTTTTGCGATCAAAGAAGTCACCTTTTTCTATTACTCAGCCACGGTTCTTACCTTTTCTATTTTTCAGGTTGCGCTACATGGCTTTGGGTTTCAATATTTGTGGCCTACATTACCAAGTATAAACACTTGGGTCATTCCGTTCTTTTTGTCAGCATTTAACGTCGTAATCGGAATCTTTATGATCAGCTTTTTCTCACTAAAAACGGTCAACCCAAAATATCATAAGATTCTAACCTGGGGCGTTTATATCGGCATCGTTATGACCTTATCCGTTTTTGTACTACCCTATCGAATAATCACGCCGTTAATTACGATATCAGCATTTCCTTATGGAATAATCGGCTTGTGGGTAAGTGCCGCTATGCTAAACAAAGGTTTTCAATACGCTCGATTTTTTCTGCTCAATTGGATTACCTTTATAAGTCTTGGAATGTTATTAACTGTCAACAAGCTCGGAATAATTCCCAGAAATACAATTACCGAACACGCAGTACAATTTGGAAATGTCTTCGCGATCATTTTTATGGCTCTCGCGTTAGCTGATAGGATCAATATAAATAAGCGAGAAAAAGACAAAGCCCAGGAAAAAGCACTGCGCCTGGCGATAAGTGAACGAGTTGAAAAGCAAAAAAATATGCAACTTCAAATGGAATTAAAAGAAGAAGAAATGGCTTCAAAAGAAAAAATAATGCGCGCCGAAGCTGAGAGTAAAGCCAAAACTGAATTTCTAGCCGTTATGAGCCACGAAATAAGAACCCCTATGAATGGCGTCATCGGTATTTCTGAATTGTTAAAAGACACTGAACTGGATGACCAACAAACTGAATACGTAAAGATCATTCAAAATTCTGGTAAAGGGTTACTCACCATTATTAACGACATTCTCGACTACTCAAAAATATCGGCCGGCAAAATGACAATCGAAGAGTTCGAATTTAACCTGGATGAGCTAATCCATGAGTCTGTCGATATTTTTATACAATCGGCAAAAGATAAGAACATCGAGCTAGTTACCAAAATATCTCCTAGCACGCCTCTAAACTTAATCGCCGACGCTAACCGTATACGACAAGTATTGACTAATTTAATTGGTAATGCGATTAAATTTACCCAGCATGGCGGTGTCAAATTAGTCGTCGAACAAGTTCAAGTAAACGAAGCGACACTTAGCCAAAACGAGTGTCTGATCTGTTTTCAAGTAATAGACACTGGGATAGGTATTCCCGAAGATAACGTCAGCCACTTGTTTGAGTCATTTTCACAAGCAGACCGTTCTACTACCCGTAAATACGGTGGTACAGGATTAGGTTTAAGCATCAGTAAACGGCTGGTTGAAATGATGGGAGGTGAAATTGGGGTAACTAGTGAGCAGAACGCCGGATCAACCTTTTGGTTTAATATCAAAGCTAAGTCCTCACTCGAAGAACTCGACAATAACACTGCTATCATGGTTGATAATACGAAATCGGAGAGCCAAAATAATGAGCTCTTCCCATTCAATAACTCCTCTGCTATAAACACCTCCCCCATTAACCATATGCGTATTCTAGTTGCTGAAGACAATCAAGTTAATCAAATCGTTATAAAGAAAATGTTAGAAAAATTAGGTTCCGAAGTAACCATTGCCAATAATGGCGAACATGCCATTGAAATCTACCAAAATCAACATGATGAATTTGATGTTATATTAATGGATTGTGAAATGCCCGTAATTGATGGCTATAAAGCAACTCATGCTATTAGAGAGTGGGAAACCCTAAATAACATCCCCCCAACGCCGATTATTGCCGCAACCGCTCATGCGATGACAGAACATCAACAAAAATCGAAGGAGATAGGCATGAATGGCTATATCACCAAGCCAATCAATATTGATCAATTGTCTAACTGTCTCTCGGAACAATTAGCTTAACCTGGCTCGCAGCTTAATAATCAAGGGTTACCTTCACATTACCATACTTAGTTATTAACTAAGTTAGTTAACATTGCCCCAAATACTAAAAAATCCGTTAGAATAGCCCTAAAAATTTTAACCAATCACCATTTTGAGGGTTTACAATGATTAATGCGATTACGCGATTTCTAACCTTATGCACTTGCTTAACAACGGCAAGCCTATCAGCAACAACATTTGAAAAAGACTGGCATACCGACTCAAACTATCAGGATATAGTGTCTACTCATATTCATCTAGACTTAAGTGTCGATTTCGACAACAAACAGCTAAAAGGTAGTATCGAACACCAACTTAAATACCTTAACAATAATACCGACTCATTAATATTGGATACTAGAGAGCTTGATATTCACAAAGCTGAAACTTTCAATGGTAAAACCTGGTCGAAAACTTCGTTTAAACTAGCCAAACGAGATAAAGTAAAAGGCAGAAAATTAACCATCGTCCTGCCTAAAAGCACAAAAAAAGTAAAAATATACTACAATTCTCGCCCCGAAGCTTCAGGCTTACAATGGCTATCACCAATTCAAACCGCTGGTAAAAAACTCCCTTTTATGTTCAGTCAATCACAAGCAATCCACGCCAGAAGCTGGATGCCTATTCAAGACACGCCAGCAATGAGAGTCTCGTACACTGCGGATATCAAAACCGACCCTTCTCTTCGTCCGATTATGAGTGCTAAGAACGACCCCAAATGGAATGAAAATGGGCAATACCATTTTGAAATGCCACAGCCTATTCCAACTTATTTAATCGCCATTGCTGCGGGAAATATTCACTACAAAAAGATGTCAAAACAAACCGCCATTTACTCAGAACCATCCTTGCTAGATGCCGCTGCAAAAGAGTTCGAAGATACTCAAGCGATGATTGAAGCCGCTGAAAAATTATACGGCGAATACCGTTGGAGCGATTATGACTTATTGATATTGCCTCCCTCTTTCCCATTTGGCGGTATGGAAAACCCACGACTCTCATTTATCACGCCAACAGTTATTGCAGGCGATAAAAGCTTAGTAAATTTAATCGCTCATGAGCTTGCACACTCCTGGTCAGGCAACTTAGTAACAAATGCGACTTGGCGCGATCTTTGGATCAATGAAGGTTTTACCAGTTATGTTGAAAATCGAATTATGGAAGTTGTATTTGGGAAAGATCGAGCAATAATGGAGCAAGCTCTGTCTGTCCAGGACTTAAAAAAGGAGCTTATCACCTTACCTAAAAATGACACCATTCTTCACGTAGAAATAGAAGGTAGAGATCCAGACGACGCTTTTTCTGGAGTGCCCTACACTAAAGGGCAACTATTTCTCATGCACCTTGAAGAGAAATTTGGACGCAAAGTTTTTGATGCCTTTTTACGAGAGTATTTTGATGTCCACGCATTCAAAAGCATGGATACCAAAAACTTTGTTCGCTATTTAAAACAAAATCTTTTAGACAAATACCCAAATAAAGTTTCTATGAAAGAAATTAACACTTGGTTAACAGAACCATTACTACCAAGTGATGCACCAAACCCGACGTCTAACGTCTTTACGAAAGTTAAAACGAACATGAAAGCGTGGCTCACCAATGATTTAAAGCTAAACAAGATCCCTACAAAGCAGTGGACAGTTCATGAGTGGTTATATTTTATTAACAACCTGCCAGAAAACATTTCACTCAAAAGGTTAAACGAATTAGATGCTTCTTTTGAGCTAACCCAGTCGACCAACAATGAAATCGCTCACGCTTGGTTGCTATTAAATATCAAGAAAGATAATCCCGTTATTAACGAACGCTTAGAAAGCTATATGATTTCTATTGGACGGCGTAAATTAATCGTGCCTTTATATAAAGAGTTATTAAAAGATAAAACCAAGCATACTTTCACTCAATCAATTTATGACAAAGCCCGCCCAGGCTACCATCCACTCGCTCAAGGAACTATTGACGCTTTGTTTAACAAAAAATAATTTTAATTTTGAACTTGTAAAATCAAAGAGGCTACACAGTCTCTTTTTTTTGGAATCCAGAAAAAACAATCATCAAGTAAGTCATCGAAATAAAAATATAACCGACAATCGAAAACCACAACCCTGTAGCGAAATTATCTCGATAGAAAAACACGAGCAGAAAAGTTAAAATCAAACGCAAGCTTTCGATCTTCTTAACAAAAAGCCTTCCTTCAAGAATAAAACCATTAATCACTAGCGGCAAGGTAATCACCACCCAAAATAAAATTTGCATTTCAAAGCTTAACTTTACACTAGTCTGAATAAAAACAATTCCAAATGCAATCGCAGCAATATACTGAAACAGAGCGTAAAATTTCTGTGATTTATTTGTTGTTGGATCATACTTAATTTGCTTTCCTGCTGGCTGCTTAACAAGTGGATGACTTTTCTCAACATCTAATGGCCTCCAACCTGTCGGCATAAACCAAATTTTTATTTTATCTAATGTCTTTTTAGTTCGAATAGCGTCAATAAAAAGCGAGTACCAGGTATGTAAATTTGCCCAGATCGGGTTAAAACTACTAACAGGTCTTCGAACGCCATAAATAACTTTCTCCTCATCGAGCTCTGATTGAAAAGTACCAAAAAGTTTATCCCATAAAATAAATACACCACCATGATTCTTATCAATATAAGCTTGATTCTGTCCATGATGAACCCGGTGATGAGAAGGAGTAACAAAAATAGATTCAAACCAGCCAAGCTTACCAACTAATTGAGTGTGAACCCAAAACTGATAAACTAAATTTAACGCTCCGCTTACAAAAAACACCTCCGCTGGAATTCCAATGAGAAAGCTTGGAATATAAAAAAACCAAACGAAAATAGAGCTACTTGTTTGCCTTAGCGCAGTGGTTAAATTGTACTCTTCACTCTGGTGATGAACCACATGCGATGCCCATAAAAAATTAATTTGGTGAGCAGAACGATGATACCAATAGTATAAAAAATCATACAATACAAAACTAAACACCCAGGTAAAGGCGGAACTATCTGACATTTGGGGTATCGCTGTTAACTGCGATGCCCAAGCGTAAACGACACTCGCAAAACTAAAAAATATTAGTTTTTTAGTTTGACTGATAACACCGAGCGCCAAACTAGTTAGTGAATCATTTAAACGATAAACACCTGTCTTGTTTTTTCTATCGAACCACAGTTCTATAAAAATCAATAAGAAAAAAAATGGTGTCGCAAAAAGAATGATTTTAGTAGCCAAGTTAATATCCTGATTTTCTAAATTGATAGATAATGGTTATAATGTCGCACAAGCGTTCAGATAGTACAATTTACTCGGACTTCTCAAGGAAAACAATCTATGTCTTTGACAAATATTTTAGAAAACCGCTCATCCATTAGAGCTTTCATCGATAAGCCAATTAAAGAGAACACATTAAAACAAATATTTACCCTCGCTCAGAACTCAATCTCAAACTGCAACGTACAACCATGGCAAAGTTTTGTAGTCAGTGGTGAAACAAAAAACAAGCTAAAAAAAGCCTTACTCAAACACATCATGGCAGGAGAGCAACCCAAGCCAGAATTCGATTGGACACCAAAATATCAAGGACATCACCGCGAACGACAGTTTGGATCTGCTAACGCATTATACGGTTCAATAGGAATCGATCGCAAAGACAAAGCTGCGCGCCAAGAATCAATGCTACAAAACTGGCAATTTTTTAATGCACCACACGCGGTGTTTTTCTGCATGGAGAAATACCTGGGCATCATGGGTGCGGTTGATCTGGGCATTTACGCGCAAACCCTTGCATTAATTATGAAAGAGCAAGCCATTGATAGTTGTATGCAAGGCGCATTAGGACAGTTTCCTGACCCAATAAAACAAATACTAAATATTCCCGAAGAAATGGGAATCCTATTTGGCATGTCTTTCGGTTACGCAGATCTAGAAGCTCCGGTAAACAATACCAAGACAGATCGAGCGGAGTTATCGCAATCGGTTAGTTTTTTTGACTGATTATCTTTTGACTGATATCAACATCACACTATTGCATTTGAACTCAGGATAACTGAACTCAGGATAACTCTGCAAAATAATATATAAATTCTAAGCGTCTTGAATTACTCTACCCGGCTTTAGGCAGACTTACCATCCCTATGTAACAACCTATAAAGCGCAGGCAGCACTAACAGCGTTAATAAAGTCGACGAAAATATCCCTCCAATAACCACTGTGGCTAATGGGCGCTGAACTTCCGAGCCTATCCCTGTATTAAGCGCCATTGGGACAAACCCAAGAGATGCTACCAGCGCAGTGGTAAGCACAGGACGTAATCGAGTTAGCGCCCCCTGAATAATTGCTGGTTCTAGCGATAGTCCATTTTTTCGTAAATCCCTTATAAAAGCAACCATAACCAAACCATTAAGGATCGCAATTCCTGATAATGCGATAAATCCGACGGCTGCAGAAATCGAAAATGGAATATCGCGCATAATTAATGATAGCACTCCGCCAGTTAACGCTAATGGAACGCCTGAAAAAATAATTAACGCATCTTTAATCGAGCCTAACGCTAGCAAAAGTAAACCAATGATTAATGCTAAAGTAATGGGAACCACTAAGGTTAATCTTTCGGAAGCTGACTGTAATTTTTGATAGGTTCCACCATACTCCACCCAATAACCGGCTGGGATTTCGGTTTTTTCAGAAATGGCTGATTGCACATCTTTTACAAAACTACCTAAATCTCTCCCTCTTACGTTTGCTGTTACCACCACGCGACGTTTGCCACTCTCTCTATAAATTTGATTGTAACCAGTCACCAATTCTAATTCAGCCAGCTCTTGCAGTGGTACATAATCACCGTGCGATCTTTGGATCGGCAATCTTGCTAAACCATCAATATCGCTGCGCAGATCTTCTGATAAACGGACGACTATATCGCTGCGTCTATCTCCGTGGTAAAACTGTCCCGCTACCATGCCTCCGAGCGCTACACTTAACTGGTCTTGTATTTCTTGAATCGTTACTCCATATTGCGGCAAGAGTTCGCGTTTGGGACGAATTGTAACAATAGGTAGTCCGGTGGTTTGCTCTACTGCAATATCAACAATTCCATCGACATTTCCCATCGCTTTTTCCACCGAGTCGCCTAGAGCAATCAGTTGCTCGAAGTCATCTCCAAAGATTTTAATCGCCAATTCCGCTCTGACCCCCGCTAGCAACTCGTTAAAACGCATTTGGATCGGTTGTAAAAATTCATAACGGTTGCCTGGTAGCGGCTCGACTAATGCAGCTAATTCGTCGATAAATTGAGTTTTGGTCTTCTTGGGATCTGGCCACTCCTTGCGCGGTTTTAGAATAATAAAGTTATCTGCCACACTTGGTGGAACGGCGTCTGTTGCAACTTCAGCTGTACCTATTTTAGCAAATACTCTTTCTACTTCAGGTAGATTTTTAATTTTAGCTTCCAGAGTTTGTTGCAATTGAATTGCCTGAGTAAGAGACGTTCCCGGAATTCTTAGCGCATGCATCGCTATATCCCCTTCATCTAAGTTAGGTACAAACTCACTACCTAAGCGGCTCGCAGCATAGCCGCAAACCACTAACAAAGCCAAGGCACCACTCATAACTAACCAACGACTTCGGATCGAGAAAGTTAAAACAGGACGATAAATCGAGCTAGCATACTTCATAATAATACTTTGCTTTTCCACGACAGGCTTTTTAAAAAACAAAGCAATGCATGCTGGCACGAAGGTAATGGACAGTAACATAGCGCTAACCAATGCGATAACAACAGTGATAGCCATCGGGTGGAACATTTTTCCTTCAACACCGGAAAGCGCGAAGATAGGAAAATAAACCACCGTGATAATAAAGACCCCAAATAAAGCGGGACGAATAACCTCTCTGGTCGCCTCAAATACAATATTGAATCGTTCTTTGATTGCAAGAGGTTCATTTGAAGAATCCGCATTGTTAGCTTGACTGAGTCTACGTAGACAATTTTCAACAATAATGATCGCCCCATCCACAATTAAGCCAAAATCTAATGCCCCCAAACTCATCAGATTGGCACTGACTTTCGTTTGTACCATACCGGTAATCGTCATCAACATCGCAATAGGGATCACCATTGCCGTGAGTAACGCCGCTCTCACATTACCTAAAAATAGAAACAAAATGACAATCACCAACAATGCGCCTTCAACCAAGTTTTTTTGTACTGTTTGTAATGTTTTGTCGACTAAATTCGTTCGGTCGTAAACCGCTGTTACAGTTACCCCTTCTGGAATGCTCGATTTTATTTGCTCTAACTTTTCCGCTACTGCTTTTGCAACAGTACGGCTGTTTTCACCAATTAGCATGAAGACAGTACTCATAACGACCTCGCGTCCATTTTGAGTAGCCGCACCGGAACGTAACTCTTTCCCTTCACGGATATCGGCTACATCTTTTAGTCTTACCGGAATACCATTACTTTCAGTTATCAAAATATCTCCGAGAGACTCAATATTTTCTACCTGTCCAGGCACCCGCAATAAACGCTGTTGACCGTTATGCTCTATAAAACCAACACCCCTATTTTGATTATTCGCATCTATAGCAGCGATCAGATCTTGCTGCGTAACCCCAAAAGCTAATAAGTTTCTCGGTTCAATCCCAATCAGTATTTCTCGTTTAAATCCTCCAATGGGATTGACTTCAACCACCCCGGGCACTCTCAATAATTGCGGTCGAATAATCCAATCATGAACGGAACGGAGATCAGTAGGAGAAATAAAAGAACCATCAGGATTGATTGCCCCTGGGACGGCATCAACAGTAAACATAAAGATCTCACCCAAGCCGGTTGCTATCGGACCAAGCGCTGGTTCAAGTGATAAAGGCAAATGGCTTTTTGCAGTATCCAAACGTTCTTTGACAAGTTGTCTGGCAAAGTAAATATCGGTACCGTCTTGGAAAATAACCGTTACTTGTGATAAACCGTAACGAGAAAGCGAACGCGTATACTCTAGATTTGGCAGACCTGCCATCGCGTTTTCGACAGGGTAACTCACCCTTTGCTCAACTTCTAAGGGCGTATATCCTGGCGCTTCCGTATTGATTACTACCTGAATATTGGTTATGTCAGGAACCGCATCAATCGGCAACTTAGTATAATTCCAAAAACCCAGACCGCATAGAGCTAAGATTGAAAATAAAATCAAAATTCGACGCTGAATAGAAAAACGTATAATCGCTTCAAGCATGTTTAATTCTCTTTGGTTTTGTTCTTGCCGGTTGAACTCTTTTACAAAAACGACTTAGTGATCGTGAGATGCGCCAGATTTTTCTATATCTGCTTTAATGACATAACTATTTTCAGAAACATATTCCGAACCAACTTTTAAACCCCCGAGTACCTCCACCCAGTCACCAGCCACGCGACCAAGCTCTAACATCCGTACTTCATACTCATCGCCTATTTTGACAAACACAACAGTAAAATCTCTGAATGCTTGTAGTCCCGACCGCTTCACCGCTAAAGGAACAGAATGCTCAGCGACCTGAATATTGGCACTAACAAAAGTTCCAGCCACCAACTTCTCGCCTTCATTCACTATCTCTGCTCTCACAATCACAGACTGATTTGCTTGAGTATGAGTGTCTATTTGTTTAACGATCCCGGATACAAGCGCATCGGTATTCTTAATTCTAAGCTCAACTGCAGCTCCTAAAGAGATCCGTTGCCGATCTGCTGGAAAAACAGCCAACTCCGCGCTTAGTACAGAATGGTCGGTGATGCTCAATAAAACTCGATCACCCGTTTGTTCGCCGGAATTAGCATTTCTCATTGAGATAACTCCCTTTATAGGGGCAAAAATGGTATAAGGTTTCAAACTTTCATTGCTCTCTATGATTAAAAGAGCTTGTCCTTTACTCACTTTTTCGCCGAGGGCAACTTTCACATTTTTAACAGTACCATCGAATCGCGCTTTAAGATGCCTTGTATATTCCGGATGATCGGTCAATTTCCCATAGACTGATACTGTTTCTTTTAAGGTGGTGGAACCCGCGATAGAGGTGCCAATTTTCAGTGCTTCTGCTACTTCCGGTTCAATCATGGTGCGACCTTCAAAATTATCGTACTGCCACTGATGGGTTTGCCCTTGATATTCAGCATTGACATTGACGACGAATGAATGAGGTTCATAAACCTCCAGGTCACCACGTAAAAAATCATCTTGTGGTGTAAAATTAATGTTATCTTGAACACCTCCGAGGCGAGTTAAGATAATCTTAAGATCAACCTCTTCAGGTCGCACTGACTCGCCATTGTTCGTTATCCAAACTCGAAATTCTGGAGGCACTCCAGTTTCAAAGATCGCTAACTCAAGAACAAACTCTTCATCTTTTAGCAAGCGGCCTCGGTGTTCGCCTTTCTCAGGTTCTTCTTCAGCATTCCCCTCACCCATTCCAGATGCAGACACGCTAGAGCAGCTCGCAATTGAGAAACCAGAAATTATCAAGAACCCCAAAATAGACAGAATGTGTTTCATAATTATTCTCTTAAAATACTCAAAATTGTTAACTTAATTCACCAACTTAAAAGGGTGAAGTAATTTGTGAACCCGTTAATCGCTCTAGTTCTAACTGGTGTAAATGCGCTGATAAGTTGGTATCTAACAATGCAGACTGAGCATCGAGAAGCTCTTTTTGTACTGCTAGCCACTCAAGGTAACTGTATTTACCAAGCTCATAGGCTTTATGTGTTTCTGTTAACGACTTTTCTAATCTGGGAATAATCTCGAGTTCCAGCATTTCTCCTACATGGAGGCTGTGTTCGAGTTGCTGATAGACAATGAACAGCGAGGTTTTAATACGTACCTTAAGCGCATCAGCTTCTGATTGATTTTGAAGAACTTCTGCTTGAACCTGCGCGATACGCCCTTGATTATTGTTTTCTCCACCAAACGGAATAGAAACACCAGCCACAACCCCAAAATCGCCAGTTTGCTCGTAGCGCCTGAGCCCTGTCGAAAATTTCCAGCGAGGCTCGCGCTCTTCTTTAGCCAGCGTTAACTCCGCTTGCTTCATTCGAGCCTGCGACAAATATTTTGCCAGGTGAGGATTGTTAGCCATTCGTTTTTTTAATGCGTCAAAATGGATCAGTTTTGGTTTCTCTGCTAATGAGCCAGTAACCAAGCTAAATCTCGGTTGAGTACTGCCCCATTGAGCTGCAAGTTGACGAATGGATGATGCCAGTTCGTGCTTTAAATCAACTAAAATTAATTGACGTTTCGCGAGTTCTGCCTCAGCTCGATATAACTCTGCCAATGGCGTCTTACCAATGTTGACCCGTTTTTTTACTTCAGAAACTGTTTCTTCTGCAAGGCTGATCCCTCGCTTAGCAATTGCCTCTCTTTCTTGATAAGACAACGCAGTAAGAAAGTAACCTGCTGTCTGCACCGCAGTATCGAGTTGTTTGATCTTAAGTTCAGTTTCAATTAAGTCTAAACCTCGCGAGGCTAACAAACTGCGCTTTTGCGTGATTTGCTGATCCAGTATCCAGCTGACGCTGAGGGTTGTTTGAGCATTATCCAAACCGCTAAATTCACCATTACCTAGTGCGTCTTCAATATTTAGTTCGACAACTGGCTTTCTTGAAAGTCCTGCCTGAATTTGCGCTCCACGTTGAGCATCTAGTTGATATTGATATGACCGTAGATCAGGATGATTTCTAAAAGTACGTTGTATCGCTTCAGCAAGAGATAAGCCGTCAGTATCTAATTTTTGCTCGACCTCCATGGACTTTACATAACCGACCACCGCCCCATTTACCATCAAAAATATCAAGGACGAAAGTTTAATAGCCAAATAAAACCGAGCACGTATCGGTTTTTTATTCAAACAAATCTTTTTAATCCTTCTATAAATTAAAACCATAAAATTTTGCCTGATTAAAGAGAGTATTCAATAACGTGATGAAAAATGTCAGCTGAGACAGCGCAAACAACGGACATAGAAACGACGACTAGACATAGAAAAATTAAGGGTATTTTTTTCGCCCTTTTTTCGGACAATAAATAACATATGCGCTGTTCAATACTATCTAGGCCATAATGACAAGCGACTTTTTCACTTAAATAGGGGACGCCTGCATTTGTTTGCAATGGCGAATTTATTATCCGTTTTACTTTTAGTAAAGTCATAGCGATCAAAGATTTATCTTTAACTACACGAGAAACAGCTGAATCGGCTATTTGCTCCACGGCAAGAATCATTGACCCATCCAATTGACTCGCAACGCTAGAAGGGAAAAAAGAAGTGAACAATTGAAAAATCCATTTTTTCAATGGATCAAAACGCCGAGCATGCTCTTTTTCATGTAAATGCACAATGTCACTCTCTTGCTCACTAAGGCGTTCACTTAAACCAGTCGTGATATAACACCGAGGCTGAGAATAACCTGCAGTAAACGCAGCGGGAGCATCTGCATCTAACCTAAAAATCCCATTACCTTCATATTCGGACAAAGTGTGCAACAAGATTACTTTTTGATGGTTTGAGAAAAAAATGGCTATGTTTTTAATAAACATCCAAACGATGTAACCAGCTGCAAAAAAAATTGAGACACCATGCCAACTAAAAACAGCAAACTCTTTTGGATGATGCCAATGAACGAGATTGTAAGCATCTGGAATTTTTACAAATTGGCTATCTGAAATGATCACCAGAGCTGTCGTCATAGCGCCTACCGCCCATGGCGATAGCACAAAAACCCATAAAGTCGCCAAACGAGACGAAGCAGAATAATGGTTTAAATTGAATGGTTTAAGCTTGATAAAAATAGAAAGCACCAACACCAAAAATAAAAGACTGAAAGCTATTATTGAAAGTGAGTTTAATACCATTGCCCAAGAACCTTGGATCATGACTGCTCTTCCACAGATAAGTGTGAGCGATAATCCTGGATCAAAAGTTCAAGTTTCTCAAGCTGTTGTTGATTTAACTCTGACGATAGTGAAACAAATGCCGTTAACAAGCTGTCTTCATCCGCCAGGGTGAAATCTTGAGTCACATCTTTTATTAAATCCCCAATAAAGGCTTTGCGTTGTTTTGCTGCTCGATAGCGAAATGCATGACCCTCTTTATCGCGTTTTAGCAAACCCTTTTTAAAAAGACGGTCTAGAGTGCTTTGAATCGTGTTGAGTGAGCCACCTCGTAGTTTTTCAAAATAAGAGTGAACCTGTTTGGCATCAGCTGCATCAACTTGCCAAAAGTACTTTAATACCAACTTTTCAAGTTCGCCCAAATTCATTTAGTTAATACACTCCAGTATCGATAGATTACCGAAAGATCATCACACGCAAAAAACCGATTGTCAATCGGTATTTCGTGAAGTAGGTTCCGTAAGCAAACGAATTATTTGTGGAGTATGGACGTTTTTCCGATAAATTATGTGTTAGAGTGCTTACTCTAATTAGCTGAGTTCGATATTAGTTCTCTTCAACTGGAATCAATCTGGTTGAATTGCGGGTAAATTCTAATTATGTTTAGTCGATTTTTTAGCAAGAAAACCACAAGCTCTCCTCCTGAGGAGGAATTTCAAAGTGCAGATACGGCTACTCTTCCTGAGCTTTCTGCGGAAAAATTGCGAGCAGTAATCGTTAGCCTTAATCAAGCCGAGCCGATATTTCAGCGAGCTGGTTATATCATGGAACAATTAGATGTTGAATTCGGCAAATCCCCTAAACTAACTCCTCACTTTAGAAGACACCAACCCATTAGTGATGAACAGCACGAACAGCTGCTTAGCGAAGTCGAAGAACAATCATTGATAAAATTTATGCTTATTTCCTTGCACAAATCTTCCCGCATGCAATCTCTTTTTGACAATTCAGAGCTATACTTTTACGGCATGGAAATAGACATATCCTCTGCACCATCAGTAAGAACCATTTTCAAGAAAAAGGAACAAGTGGCCGAAGTAGTAAAAATAAAGCCCGAATCTTAAGACTAGTTTTTACTTTTTATACCGAATCTAAACGCAACCAATCATCTTGACTACCAATCCACTCTTTGTATTTTTCCTCGCCACCACGGCTTTCCCAGTCGGAATCAATGGTGAGGTGAGAGCTGATCCCTCCTCTTGGATTGCAGTTCATCACGATTCTTAAGCGATCCGGCTCATAAACCTCCATTAGTTGATCGTAGATAATGTTGATCAGCCTTTCATAAGAAACGATGATGTCTCTCAGTTGGTAGACATAGATCTTCAGCGCTTTTAACTCGATAATCGTATCCCCAGGATAAAAAGTCAGAAAAATCTGGGCAAAATCAGGTTGCCCACCAACTCCCAGAAAAGTAAATTCAGGGATCTTTACTTTTATCTCATAGGCTGATTTTGATGGATTTGGAAGTGCGACTAATAAACTATCGTCTATTGCTTCATAGGTTTTCGCTTTGTACTCAACTGCTTTTTCACTCATAACATTGTTACTCTTGGATTTACTGTGACTCTTGGATTAACTGTTTAACACGCGCCGAAACAAACATCTAGACGTCTATACAGCTATAGTGCTTTAAACTTAACCGAATTACAAGTCACAATATAAAATTAATATTCAGTAACGATTTAGAACAACTATAACTTGCACTAGCAAAGGTAAATATGCTTTTATGCGTGACCAATTAAATCGCACAGACGAATATTCCAAATATTCTAGTTTTAATACTAACTATAGTTTGATTTTTGCGATATTGAATACTTTATGTTTCAGACATAACAATTATTATTTCCTTATATAACAACGACTAGCCTTAAAGGAGACTCTTGTGAAAACAAAGTTCAATAAAAAGAAGCTCATAGCCTGCGCCATGAGCTTAGCCTTTGTCGCATCATGTGGACAGCAAACCTCAACCGATAGTAAAACAGCCGATAAGCCAAAAACCGATACCAGCAAAGTGATTTCCGCAACTTCTGGCATTGAATTACAAAATATGGACAAAAATGTCCGTCCTCAAGACGACTTTTATCGCTATGTGAACGGTGCCTGGCTAGATAAAACTGAAATTCCAGCGGATAAATCTACATATGGTTCTTTTACCGCACTGAGGGATAAATCTCGCAAAGATGTTAAAGCGATCATAGAAGAAACAGCAAAATTAGAAAATGTTAAACAAGGTTCTGATGCCCAGAAAGTCGGTGACCTCTATAAAAGCTTTATGAACGTAGAAAAGCTCAATAAATTAGGCATTTCGCCACTAATGCCTGAATTTAAGAAAATCGATGCCATGAAAAATCACGATGATGTTTCAGTCTATTTCGCTGAAAGCCAAATCATTGGTTCCGATGCACCTTTTGGTTTTTTCGTGAATAACGATTCAAAAAATCCAACGGCATATATTCCCTATTTCACCCAATCAGGTCTTGGTCTTCCAGATAAAAAATATTATTTCAACGACGATGAAAAATCGGTCAAATTGCGGGATGATTATCTTGTCCATTTAGGAAATATGTTAACCCTTTCAGGATTAAAAGATACGACAAGCAAAGCAAAGGGTATCATGGCACTTGAAACAGCCATTGCGGATCTTCATTGGACAAGAGTAGAACGCAGAGATAGAAACAAGACCTATAATAAAGTGGAACTCAAGAACCTTGCTAACGTAACCTCTAGCTTTAATTGGGATGCATATACGAAACACGCAGGGATCTCAAATGAAGCAAGCGTTGTTATTCGAGAAAAATCTTATTTCAAAAACTTCTCTAAACTATTCACTGATACCTCCGTTGCTGATTGGAAAGTTTATTTTAAATGGACATTAATTAACTCTGCCGCTGGGATCTTGAACGAAGAGATAGTTAAAGAAAATTTTGATTTTTACTCAACCAAGCTAAGAGGAACACCTGAACAAGAAGTTCGCTGGAAACGCGGTGTTAATTCAGTTAATCGCTTACTAGGCGAAGTTGTAGGCAAAATCTACGTTACCAAGCATTTTAAACCTGAAGCCAAAGAAAAAATGGTAAAACTGGTTGAAAATTTGCGAGCAGCCTACAAAGAAGCGATCATCGGTTTAGAGTGGATGAGCGAAGATACTAAAAAACAAGCTTTAGAAAAACTAAGGAAATTCACTCCAAAAATCGGCTACCCAGACAAGTGGCAAGACTATAGCGCGCTAGAAATAGACGCTGATGATCTTGCAGGTAACTACAAGCGCTCAGCTCAATTTAACTATCAGAAAAGTATAGATAAATTAGGCAAACCTATTGATAAAACAGAGTGGCACATGTCGCCTCAAACGGTGAATGCATATTACAATTCAGTGATGAATGAAATTGTATTCCCTGCGGCAATTTTACAACCTCCTTTCTTTAATATGGAAGCCGATGATGCAGTCAATTATGGAGCGATCGGTGGCGTTATTGGTCATGAAATGGGGCACGGTTTTGATGATCAAGGCTCTAAATCTGATGGCGATGGCGTGTTAAGAGATTGGTGGACAGAAAAAGATCTCGCGGAATTTAAACTACGCACAAAAAAATTAGCCGATCAATATTCTCAGTTTGAACCACTTCCTGGTGAACACATTAATGGCGCGTTAACTTTAGGTGAAAATATCGGCGACCTCGGCGGTTTAACCATTGCACATAGAGCTTACACTATGTCCCAAAAACAAATGAAATCACCTGAAATTGATGGGCTTACTGGCGAGCAGCGATTCTTTATGGGGTGGGCACAAGTATGGGCTTATAAATATAGAGATGAGGCTTTACAAGTGCAGATAAAGAATGGTCCTCACTCTCCCGGTCCATTTAGAGGCAATGGAACACTGATGAATATGCCTGAATTTATGAAAGCCTATAATGTAAAAGCTGGTGATAGAATGTATAGAGCACCAGAAGAGCGCGTTAAAATTTGGTAAGTGTCATTTAAGTTGATTTAGAAATTAAGGGAAGCAACGCTTCCCTTTTTTATTTCTTTGAACGCCGTGGCTTTTTCGGCTTATCAGAAGAGCTTTTGTGATCTTTGTGACTCTTTTTATTACCTTTACGATGCTCTTTTTTCCCTCCACCTTTTAATTTGTCTAAACTAAAATCTTTTGCTTTGGTTAGATTCATCGGTTTACCACAAAGCCTCACTTTTTTAAGATGAGCCAATGAATCTTTAGGTAACTTTCCCGGAAGATCGACAGTAGAAAAATCATCATAAATTTTTATATGCCCAATATACTTACTTTCAATATCAATCTCATTGGCAATTGCTCCAACCACATTACCCGGCTTAATGCCTGCCTGATATCCAACCATCATCACGTAACGCTGCATTTCGATTTTGGGAAATTCCGATAAAGACTCAGCTTCTCTTGAAAAATCTTTTCCTGAACGTGATAGACCATCTTTGCTTTGTCGTCGAGGTTTTCTATCTCTGTCTCGTCCGTAATCAGACTTTTCCCGTCGCTCTCTTTGCTGAGCTTTGGGTGATGGCAAATCCTCCACCAACAAAGGCGTTTTATCGTGAGCTAAACTGGCTAAAGCTGCAGCAATTTGAATGCCCGTTTGGTCTGTCTCTAGCTGATAGTTTTCTAAAATTTCCAGGTAAGGCTTTAAGTCACCAGAGTCTATTTTTTCGGTGATTTTTGCTTTAAAACGATCAACTCGTTGATCATTAATTTCATCGGTTGTCGGCAAACCTATTCGTTCGATCTTTTTTCCTGTTGTTTTTTCAATCAGGTAAAGCATTCTTTTTTCACGTGGAGTGACAAACAAAATAGCCTTTCCTTCTTTACCAGCCCTTCCCGTTCTTCCAATTCGATGAACATAGGATTCAACATCTTGAGTGATATCATAATTCACGACATGAGAAATTCGAGGGACATCTAATCCTCTCGCCGCCACATCCGTTGCCACTAAAATATCGAGACGTCCATTTTTTAGCTGAGCAATTGTTTTTTCTCTCGCCGATTGTTGCATATCGCCATTAATCGCTGCAGCGGCATAACCTCTCGCGGTTAAACGATCTGCTAGTTCTACCGTTGCCGTTTTTGTTCGAGCGAAAATAATAATCGCGTCGGTTTCCTCAACTTCCAAAATTCTAGTCAATGCATCTAGCTTGTTATGATGAGAAACCGTTAAGAAAGCTTGATCAATTGTGGTTGCGGTCGCAGTTTTCGTTTTTATTCTGATCTCTTTTGGTTTAACTAAAAACTTATCTGCCACCCGTTTTATTTCTTTCGGCATGGTTGCGGAAAAAAGCGCAATTTGTCTAGTGTCTGGTGTCTGTTCAAGTACCCACTCGACATCTTCTAAAAAACCCATGCGTAGCATTTCATCCGCTTCATCCAACACCAAAGTATGCATATGCTGCCAATTGATTTTTCCTTTCCGCATATGATCCATCACACGACCAGGCGTTCCAACAATTACCTGTGGACCTCTGGCAAGCTGCTTTAGTTGAATAGGAAAAGATTGACCACCATAAATAGGAACGACTTGAAAGCCTTTTAGATACTTGGAGTAAGTATTAATAGCCTCTGAAACCTGAATAGCCAGCTCCCTGGTGGGCGCTAAAACAAGTGCTTGAGGTTTCTTCAGTTTAACATCAATTTTTGAAAGCAGCGGCAAAGCAAAAGCGGCTGTTTTTCCTGTTCCTGTTTGAGCTTGACCGATTATATCTGAACCGCTGAGTAATACAGGTATACTTTCAGACTGAATAGGCGATGGTTTTTCATAACCTATCTCATTGAGAACTTTTAAAAGCTCTTTAGGCAGCATTAAATCAGAAAATTTTACATCATTTTCAGTTTGTACATCATTGGCTTGAGACATGGAACTTCCAGGAGATAGGCGAGTGACTAAGTATAGTCTATAAAGTATTTAACAAATACAAGAACCCCTCTTTTATTCTAAAGAGGGGTTGGTAGAAAATCGTTTACTGCTAGATTAACGCGTCTTGATCAGCGCCTTCTTTTTCAACTTCAACTGGCATCAAGTCTTCTTTAGTAATGCCAAGCATCAATGCAACATTACTCGCCACATAAATCGAAGAGTAAGTTCCAATAAAAACACCTGCGATTAATGCTGTTGCAAAACCATGAATTAACTCACCACCTAAGAAAAATAAAGCCAATAATACGAGCAATGTGGTAATCGATGTCATCAAGGTTCTTGCAAGCGTTGAGTTAAGTGATATGTTCACGACTTTTACTGAGTCTGATTTTCTCAGCTTTAAAAAATTCTCTCTGATGCGGTCAAATACAACAATGGTATCGTTTAACGAATAGCCTATCACTGCTAATATTGCGGCTAATACCGTTAGATTAAATTCCATTTGAATGATCGAAAATAACCCTAACGTAATCATGACATCATGAGCTAGCGCCGCGACGGAGCCAATTGCGAACTTCCATTCAAAACGAACAGAAACATAGAGCATGATAAAAATAAGTGCCACTAACATCGCAAGACCGCCTTGTTCTGCAAGTTCGTCACCGACAGCTGGTCCTACAAACTCGATACGGCGCATGGTAATTTTTGATTCCACACCATCTCTTAATGCAGTCAAAACTTCATTGCCAACTTTATCAGCTTTATTGGATTCCTTATCCGCAACCGCTTCTTCAGCCTGTTCATCTGGTGCTAATCGAATAGTTACATCCTTTGAAGTTCCGAAATACTGAACGACGAACTTATTAAACTTTGCTTTCTCCAGCTGAGTACGAATGGTGTCGAGATCAGCGTTTTCTTCGTATCTAACTTCGATTAATGCACCTCCAGTAAAATCTAGACCAAGATTAAGTCCATTCATACCGACCGATACAGCCGATGCTATTAACAATATCGCGGAAAAGATCGTCGCGGGAATTCTATATCTATTGAAATCAATATTGAGATTTGATTTTAATATATTCATTTTTTTCGCCTCTTATACCAATTATATAGATAAACTTTTAACGGACTTGCCGCCATAAATCAGATTAACAACCGCTCTTGTTCCAACTATCGCAGTGAACATCGAGGTTAAGATCCCAATCAATAACGTGACCGCAAATCCAGCAATTGGTCCGGTACCTATGCCAAACAGAACCATCGCTGCGATAAGCGTTGTTACATTCGCATCGGCTATGGTGGAAAATGCTTTATCATAGCCATTATGTATTGCCTGTGCTGGATTGACGCCATCTGCGAGTTCTTCTCTTATCCGCTCAAATATAAGCACATTCGCGTCAACCGCCATACCAACCGTCAATACGATCCCAGCAATACCAGGCAACGTTAAAGTAGCCCCCGGAATAAGCGACATAATCGCGACAATAAAGATCAAATTGGTAAAGAGTGCAATATTCGCTACCACGCCAAACAGTCGATAATAAATCAACATAAAGATTAAAACCGCGATAAAACCAACCACAATGGATGTCATTCCCATTTTTATATTTTCTTCACCAAGACTTGGACCAATGGTTCGCTCTTCAATAATAAACGTAGGAGCAATTAACGAGCCTGCTCTTAATACTAAGGCAAATTCGTGAGTTTCCGCTGGAGTATAATCCCCTGTCACTACAAAACTTGAACCAAATACCCCATTAATTCTAGGAGCACTCAGAACTTCTTTTACGACTTTAGACTTTGCGACTTTTAGTTCCCCAGATTCCGATTTTTCATAAACCGCCTTAGTTTCAATCATAACAAAAGCCATCAACTTGCCTTCATTCTTTGTGGTGTTACGGAGCATTTTCGCGCCGCCTTCGCTATCGAGGGTAATGCTTATTTGCGGCTGCCCTGTTTGCGGATCGAACGTTGGTCTTGCATCAACAATGTGGGTTCCTTCAACCACCACTTTCTTTTTCAAAACCCACTTTAAATCCGAACCTTGCTGCTTCATTATTTCCGAACCGGCAGGTGCTCGCTTAGCCTCCGGGTTAGCGCCTTGATTAACCATTCTGAATTCTAAAGTCGCCGTTTTACCTAAAATTCTTTTTGCCTGCGCTGAATCTTGTAGCCCTGGTAACTGAATCAAGATTCGGTCTCTACCCTGCTTTTGGATCAAAGGCTCAGCAACACCGAGTTCGTTAATTCGATTTCTGAAGGTTGCGATATTTTGATCAACTGCATAATCTTGAATTTCTTTTATCTTGGCTTCGCTTAACTCTAAAACTAACTCATAGATATCGCCCTGCTCGCGAGCAATCGTTTGAAAGTCATTATAGGCTTGGCGTATCTCGGCATCACCTTTATCTCTTAATTCTTCTGAGCGATATTTCGCAACAATCTGGTTATTGCTTTTAACCACAATCGACGAATAGTTAACCTTATTTTCTCTCATTAAAGTTTTTAATTCTGTCACATATTGCTTGAGCTTTTTGTCCATTGCGGTTTTCATATCAACCTGCATTAAAAACTGCACACCACCACGCAAATCAAGCCCTAAATTAAGCGGTGCACCGCCAATACTTTTTAACCAACCTGGTGTAGTTGGTGCCAAATTAATTGCTGCAACATGTTCATTATCTAAATCTTTACTTGATAAAAATTTAGGCACTTCATCACTTGCTTTAAATTGATCGTCTTTGTTATGAAAACGGATCAAAGATTTACCATCTTCCACTGCCGCAGATTTTAGAGTAATTCCTCCATCAGTCAGAGTTTGCTGTATTTCCTTAAATAGAGATTCATCAATTAACGAGCCATTCTCTTGAGTGATTTGAATCGCCGGATCAGGCGGATAGACATTAGGTAACGCAAATAAAGTACCAATGATTAACAAAATCACCAGCATAAAATACTTCCAACTAGGGTAAGTATTCATCGGGCGTAGATGAGCTTGGTTTGTGAACATAGATTTATCTCTAATTTATTTTATAATTTGGCTCTAGTTGTGTGACAAACGATTTAACTTAACATCCTTGTAACAACTCATTAACCGTTTATATCTTTGATCGTTCCCTTAGGTAATGACGCAGTAATGGCATGTTTTTGAAATTTCATTTCAACACCTTGCGCGACATTAAGAATCATAAAACCATCAGTGATTTTTGTAACTTTTCCCAAAATTCCGCCGTTGGTCACTACTTCATCACCTTTTTGAATAGCCTCCAGCATATTCTTATGTTCTTTGGTTCTTTTGCTTTGTGGTCTAATGATCACAAAATAGAAAAATACACCTATCAAGATAATTGGTAAGAAAGTTCCTAAAAGACTTCCCTGGTCTGTTGCTCCGCTTGCTTCTGCGGCTTGTACTGTACTGATAAACATTATTTTTCCTCACTAAAAGTAATTTTTGGCACATCCATACTACGTGCTTTGTAAAATTCCTGAACAAAATTGTCGAATGTGCCTGTTTCTATTGATTTTCTTATATCTCGCATTAAATCCTGGTAATAATGCAAGTTGTGGATAGTGGCCAATTCCGCACCAAACATTTCTCCACACTTATCTAAATGGTGTAAATATGCACGGCTGTAGTTTTTACAGGTATAGCATTCACACTGTTCATCTATCGGACTCGAGTCCTTTTTATTGGGACTATTTCTCAATCTTACAATGCCCGAACGGGTAAAAAGATGACCATTCCGCGCATTTCGGGTTGGCATGACACAATCAAACATATCCACACCACGTCTCACTGACTCAACAAGATCTTCAGGTTTACCAACACCCATTAAATAACGAGGTTTATCCTCCGGCATTTTACTGGTTAAATGATCGAGGATCATGGTCATCTCTTGCTTGGATTCACCGACAGAAAGTCCACCTATTGCATAACCGTCAAAACCAATATCCGTCAGACCTTTTAAAGATATATCACGAAGTTCAGGGTACATCCCACCTTGCACTATACCAAATAGCGCTGATGGATTATCGCCATGAGCTTTTTTTGAACGGTCTGCCCAGCGAAGACTCAATTGCATGGAGGTTTCCGCTTGCTGCTGAGTCGCAGGATAAGGTGTGCATTCATCAAAAATCATCACGATATCTGAGCCTAGAGCTCGCTGAACCTGCATTGATTCTTCGGGTCCTAAAAAAACCTTATCACCATTAATTGGCGAGCGAAAAGTCACGCCTTCTTCAGTGATTTTGCGCAGCTCACCCAAACTAAATACTTGAAAACCACCCGAATCCGTCAAAATAGGTCCTTGCCAATTCATGAAATCGTGTAGATCACCATGCATTTGGATAATTTCAGTCCCTGGACGCAGCATTAAGTGAAACGTATTGCCTAGAATTATTTCTGCACCGGTCTCTTTAACTCGTTCGGGTGACATCGCCTTAACTGTGCCGTAAGTACCGACGGGCATAAATGCGGGCGTATTAATCGTGCCACGCTCAAACTCAAGCTGACCACGGCGAGCATTTCCATCTGTTTTTAATAGTGTATATTTCATATTATTTACGTTGTCTGTTTTCTATAAACATTGAATCACCATAACTAAAAAACCGATATTCATTATTGATGGCTTCGTTATAAGCTCGCATGATAAAGTCTTTGCCTGCAAATGCACTCACCAACATCATCAATGTCGATTCCGACAAGTGAAAGTTAGTCACTAGCGCGTCTACACTTTTAAATTCGTATCCTGGCGTAATAAAGATATCGGTCTCTCCACTAGTCGCGCGTAATTCTCCATCTGTAGACGCAGACTCTAAACATCGAACTGATGTCGTTCCTATAGCGATAATTCGTCCACCTTTTTTTCTGGTTTGATTGACCAGCTCAACCACAGAATCTGGCACACTAAACCACTCAGAGTGCATTTTATGCTCGCTAATATCATCCACTCTTACTGGAGAAAAGGTTCCGGCACCGACATGCAGTGTCACAAAATCGTAAACAATTCCTTTCTCGGCAATTTTATCCAGAAGTGGTTGGTCGAAATGTAATCCTGCTGTGGGAGCTGCGACCGCTCCAGCTTGTTTAGCGTACACAGTTTGATATCTTTGCTTGTCAAATTCTTCAGCACTTCTTTCGATATAAGGAGGCAAAGGCATTTCACCATGTGTCTCAATCAGCTCCATAAGAGACTTATCTGATAGATTTTTGAGGACAAAAAATGCTCCCTCTCGTCCCATGACCTGCAAACAAGCGTTTGGACTAATAAAGATCTTAACACCTGATTTCGGTGTATTACTGGCTCTGATCTGGGCAATGCAAGTACCTTCACCATTAATTCGTTCGAGCAAAACTTCTACCTTGCCACCACTCTCTCGTTGCCCCTGCAAGCGCGCGGGGATCACTTTAGTATTGTTAAATATCAAGCAATCGTTGGGCTGTAAAAAATCGACCAAATCATAAAAGTGCTTATGCTTTATCGACTCTGCGAGGGGATCAACCACCAACATCCGACTAGCCGAGCGTTCTTCACAAGGCTTGCCTGCAATTAAATGTTGCGGGAGTTGAAATTGGAATTCTTGTTTTTGCACGGCAGCTTTAGTAAATCTCAAATAACTTAACTCACTTTATGTTGGCGGGCTAAATTAAACAAAATTGAATCAAAAATAAGGCGCGAATTCTATCAGAAATTACAAGCTAATTGGCTTTTTTCGGTACTTTTGTCGGCTATTTATAGGTCTTGAGGGAAAATTGGACATATAATACGCCAATCTAACTAATTGAAGACCTTTCCTCCTATGAAAAACTTAAAACCGCTTCTGTTATCTTCGTTACTTTTTGTCACTCCTACAGTGTTCGCGAGTGGAGTCGTCTCCCAGATAAAATCTGGAAGCTATTGTAAAGATGAAGTTTACAACAAATTTAAACTTGTCGAAAAAACCGCTCATAAACGTATTAAATTTAATCCAAGTGGTGAACTTCTCGAGTTTGTTTCTTCAATGGAACTGATGTGTCCCTGGTCTGCTCAACGAGACTTCAATGGCGATAAGAAAAAAGATTGGGTGGGTTTTGTGAGTATTGACCAAAATTACCAATTAATCGCTTATCTATCAGGTAAAAAAGGCTATAAAACGCAGGTAATTCATTGGTCAAAAAAGCTTCCGTCGAATAGCTTTGTGAAATGGGTACAAACGAAACAACTAAAGCGCTTTACTGATAAAAAGCTAGCATTAGGACAAAGTAAGTATGCGCTGCAGGTGTCAGCAATAGATGGAATGACCGATTTTTACCTTTGGAACGGAAAAAAACTAGATAAGGTTTTAACAACTCCGCAAATGTTCTAGTTTTCAGTTTACAGCCCTTAAGCTAACCCAATAAAAAAAGAGAAGCTAATGCTTCTCTTTTTTTATAATTTAGTTATTCCATCAATAAACCTTATCTTTAGCAAGTATTTCCACCTTCTGGCCAGCAAGTATGGGTTGCACCCACATCATCAGTCCAAGTTCTAGCTCCAGTATTAGTGACCGATAGAGATCCATCCAGTCCAGTCATACTACCAGTGGGTGTTGCTGTTAAAGTATAGCTCGTGGCATTACTAATAAGAGTTAGATTGTAGTATGGAGTGCCTCCTTCAACAGGCACCTGCGTAGCAAAAACACTACTCAAATTGGTTCCTAAATCATAAGTGTAGGGTGGCTTGTTAGATCGAAATCGCTCCATCGCTCCTTGAGCTAATACCAGAGCAGAAATCGCATCGCCTCGCTTAGATCTGACAATATACTGATTATAAGATGGGTAGGCAATCGCCGATATAATTCCGACAATCGCGACCACGATCATTAATTCTATCAGAGTAAAACCTTTTTGCTTCTTATTAATCATCTAAATCACCATCTTTTTGTAGCTAATACAGAACAATCCTCGTTTAAGTATAGCCTAAACTAGTTTTTTCGCCACTTTATTCCCATTAACCCATCTGAAATTGGTGGTAAAAAGTTATCAAATCCACATTCGGTTCCTATACACAGTCTTGCTCGAACGCCATCACTACCTTTCTCTAATAAAACTTGCGGTCTGGGCGCAATACCACCACCGACCAAATCAACATAACGATCATTTTCTGTTAGTGAACCATCAGTATTAGTATCGATATAAGGGTTACCGTCCAAAATATTCATTGCATAGAGTCGCCCGCCACCAGCTGCAGCCTGACAAACATCTCCCGCCGCACCTGGTGGAACGTAACTTGTAAAAATAACGGCATTATTAAAAGTAATAGACTGCTCAATCACTTTTTCACCAGGCGTAGTGAGTGCAATGTACCAACCTTTTTTGTTATTGGCGTCATCATTTAATATTTCGACCGCGTCAGAAATACCATCTGCGTTACTATCTACCAACGACGACACATTTTGAAGATCGGATAAACTCGCATCCATATCAAACGTATTCGTCAGCACTCCTTTGTCTCTAAGCACATAAAATCCATCGTCAACCTGATCATTCAAAGGGTGCGCTCTGTACCCAGAGCCAATAGAGACAGAAACAAAACTATTACCCACCTGCCTAATCAAAGCTGTATCAGCTGAATAGTAAAACCTTTGATTATTAGAAACGGTATCACCAGCAGTTAAATGAGCGATGCGCCCGCCTTTTATCGCCGCATTAATATTAGTTTCGGTATTATCGATATCAAAACGGAAAACTTGCGCTTTGGTATCTGTCACATACATATGATCAATTAACTCATCATCGTCCAAATCAAAAGCAGTTACCTGAGAAGGAATCCCGTTCATCGTACTAACAGCCCCGGCACTGCCACCATGTGCAGCAGTATTGTTAGTAGAATCCCACAGTAAATTTCCAGTGTAAGCATCTGCAATGTAAACGACTTTACCATCAGTATCGGTCGCTGACGCAGTCCCCTCAACGTCCTGGATATCATCGTAACCACCACCAAAAATCATTACTAATTTATCAGAATTTACGCCGGTTAAGTTCATCTTACCAATAGTCGGAGTAGACCAAGTTTCACCAAGTTTTGAATAGCCAGCCCTAATACCTCCGTCTATCGTAAACATCATCTGAGGTGCATCTGGTTCTGTTATATCAACCGCATAATAATTTCGCCCACCTCTTCTTTGACCAATATAAAGATAAGCTTTATCGTTATCGGCTGGATCAACAGCCCCATTACCATTGTTATCAACGATATGAATTGCCACTGAACCGTCTAAGCCGTATGAATGGTCGCCTGCAGCAAGATCAATAATTGAATCCAAACGACTTAATAAGTCTTTAGGAATGAATGCCCACTCCTCGCTACCACTTACAGCATCAAAAGAATGCAAATAACCATGATTAGTCCCCACAAAAATGCGCGTGGTAAGTAAATCACCGGCATTATTGTTATACTGGAGAACTGTTGGTTGGGAGTGGAGAGGATCACCTATGTCACTCCTTTTAGGCGTGCTGGTAGTAACTGGATCAGTACCTGGGGTATATGTTGGGTGATTTACATCATAACCTTCAGCCCAATACATAATCGTATCGCGCCTTTGCGCGGTTACCCCACCAAGCATAGTACTAGTGATAGCGCTGTTACTCTGTCTCACTGCATTTGCCCCATCGACACTCAAATCGTCAGTCGATATATTTGAATATACGTTTCTACCTAAGGCTAACTGCTCTGCAGCACCGCCTAATTCAACATCATTTCCGTCAGTGGTAACACTCCAGAAGCTTTTTGAATCATCCTTAAATTCGGCATTTAATGGATCGATTGCAGGCACGCTATTAGCGTCTACTATTTGCCCATCTAACAATTTATAGCGCTTTATATTACCAGGCCATGTGATCCCAGTTTTAGGTGTAAACAATGAGAAATACAGCTGATCGTTATGAGTCAAACGATTGTACTGATTCACAGTTACACCAGAGGTTACAAAGGTCGTATTTACATTGGCAATGGAACTTACGATATTACTAATATCATTGATTAACTCCGCCCGATCAGTCGGCGCGTAATAACCGCCGCCGCCAGCAGTTGCCATATTTTGCATCAAATCAGGATCAGCGTCTGGTCCAAAACCGATCATGTGGGTAGTGACCGTTTGTTTACCAGTCAAGGTACTGGAAACATCATTAGTATTTAACCAAGCCGCCATTTTGACCGAGCAATCATTCCCACCATTAGCGCTTGAACAGTTTCCTCCATTAGACCAGTCTGAATAAATCGCATTAGTCGTATTAACGTGCGAATTTGACTCTCCATCCGTCAAATAAACGATATGATTGGTTTGACAAGAATCGGCAATAGGCGATATATAATTAGGTTCATTAATGATAACTTCATTAACGCAATCTTGGTGATCCAGGTTATCTTCAGTGCATCCTGGCAAACGTCCAGCTACGTCGCCATTAGATGTATATGACAAAGGGTGGCTAACCCGCCGAAAACGAGAAGCTTCATCATTCCCACGATTTAGCCCATAAAAGACTTTGTCTCCCTTAAAGTAAGCTCCTGCTTCTGCCATAGTTGAACTTATAGGCGTCCCCCAATGAGGAACCAAACCTTGAACAGCGGCTTTAAGATCATCTCTTATTGTATTTACACCGGGTTCCCAAATCCCACGAAAACCGATATGTAGCTTTGGAGCATCACCAGAAAAGGAATCTGCGGTGTGCTGACCTGAATTCCCTCTCACAAATAACGCCATACTATTATTTAACGCCCAACTCGCTTTATTGGTAATTTGCGAAATTTGTGCTGTTAAGTCAGGGGACTTATATATATTACCAGTTACCCATTCGTCAGGAATTGACCAATTGACACTCGAAGTCTTTGCCGCCAGGTTTAAACCGGAATAATCTGTGGGAGCGATGATATTCGCTTGATCGACTATTTCAATATCTACATCAGAGACACCAACAGAATCTTCGTCCGCCGTAAATGATAAATAAGCGTAATTAATAACTGCACCTTGGGGAACCTTGATATTTTGAAACACCATTCCCACGCCTGTTTGTGCGTTACTACCATCAAGGTAAAAATCTAAATCTGCCGAGGTTGAATCGATTGTGACACCGTCTTCCCTTATTTCAAAATCATGATCTTGGGATGCAATTTGCGACACTGCTTCGTTAGTCATGCATTTATTTGCCGACATACTAAAAGTGGGCGCGTAACGGATTTTAATTCTCGGTGCAGAAATATTAGGGAGGTCGTCACCATTTCCTGTCGCTATATCAAAAACAGTTTGCACGCCTTCTTTACTGTAAGCTTGACGAGCCGAACCTGATTGAAGCTTGAAAAACAGCATTAAACCATTGCCACCACACCAAGCTGGACGAGCAGTGACTTCTTGTACAATATTAGATATATCATCCGTTGCGTACACACCATCGGTTACCCAATCTTCGATATTCCATAAAACACTAGCAGCAGTACCATTTGCGGTATTTCGCGCTCCCATGTCATTTGCGGTAACGCCTATTATAGGTGCAGAGTCAACACTTTCAGCAGTAATTCGTACATGAGATGACCCCGCCGCGTCAGCATTAGAAGTAAATAAAACACTCGCAGAGACAATAGTCGCACCTTGCGGAATGTTTAAATTTTCAAAACGAACTCCAACAAATTCATTCGCACCATTGAACTCTAGAGTTTCAGATGAAACATCAATGACATCACCAGTAGCTAATTGAACAGCATCATTAACGCCTTCAGTAACTGCTTGAAATGCGGTAGGCGTTGCTTCTTCATCAATATTTAAAACGGGATATAAAATTCCACCACCAAGTCCATTATTAAACCGCATCAATCCTGCGTTAACATTTGTGATGTTGGTCAACACCTCATCCATTACATCTTGCACAACTTCCATTCGATTATCAGTGGTTCCATCAACTCCCCACCCCATACTTCCAGAGCTATCGATAATGAACATAATATTGGGACGAACACCATCCACATCATCTTCTGGTGCAAAAAATATTTCAGTATCTTCCGCATACACAGTTTGCAAACTAGCAAAACTATATAGTGCGACTAAACTGGCGAGTTGAAAGAATTTATTTAACTTTTTCATTGCTAATTTCCTATAATGAAAACAACATTTAATTCTATTTAATGAGGATTTGATTAATTGAAGATTCGATCTAAAAGCAGATCATTCAAAGACATGCGGTAACTTCGTATGCCCACATTGAATTGGTTTCGGTCTTGCCACCAGCGGTACCCGTACCATCTATTTTATAAAGCCGACAACCTATCCCACCAGAGGATTTCCCATCACCGATAGAAAAACCCCCGCAAGCTTTAGGGTTACAATCTTGCAAAACTTCAACATCAACCTGCGCCGTCATGTTTCCTCCACGGTCACTATCCAGATAAACACCGCCACAATCAAACCTTGCGCCAGTGTTGTCATAACACTTATTACTAAGGCTTCCGTTAATTCTTAAGTCATACAAAACATGCCCTGGATCGAGTTTATTTCCTGTATACGAATCAACCACAAATCCACCAACAGCACTTTCAGCGGCATTGAATGCGAGGTTTTTGATATGCATATTAGTCGCCATGCGCTCTTGAAGGTTACTTCGACTCGCTGCCGACAAACCGATAACCGTTAAAGCTAAGAGCATAATAAGGCTGACAAATAAAGCCGCTCCAGATTGATTGGTGAAAGAAACAGGCATAGCTTTGTTCATTTTTAAGCCTAACATTTTATTGCTCCCTAAATAAGAACTAACCAACCGCTTTGGCCATACAAATTACTGAGTTAGCAGGATTGCCAGCAGTTGAATAAATAGCATTAGGCATATAGATCGTTTGCTGGAAAGTTCTATAAGCTAACTTATCGTCGGTGGTAATATCTTGATCGAGAATGTCGTGGGTTATATTTTCAATAGAAGACAAAACATTCTCTTCGCTGGCGAGCAATAAAGCCACTCTTACTGATACCACTGTCATATTTCCACCTGCGGCGACGAATTGATCCTTAGTCATATATTGATTGACTGCGCCATCAGAGCATTGTCCGTTGGTTTCTACGCCGTATAGTACTTGAAAATTCTTGACACCATCGATAAGAGGCTGTGCCGCACCACCTCCATTCCCTTGACACATAAACTCTTCACCAGAAGTACCGCCAACAAAAAAAGTGTTGGTTATAGCTCCATCTGCAACTAATGCACCATTACAATCTCGATTGGTCGAGCCATCAATTTCCACTTTGTATGAAACCGCTACTTTGTCAGTGACAGAATCCTCAGAAAGTATCATATCAACAGCAGGCATAACTTCTTCGTCAAAACTGTCAACCCATCCACCTTTTTGTATTTCTTCTTCTAGAAAAATCATCGCAAAGCGACCATCTTCTTGAATATTGGCCAACTCATTTTGTAGGGAATAGTTTCGATTAGATCCAACGAATAACTGAATGACACCTGCGATGAGCACCAGTCCGAGAAGTCCTGCAATTAATAGCTCAACAACTGTGAATCCATTCTGTTTTACTGAAATATTTATGTTCATCATTTTGTTCATCAGGGTAATATTTCCAAAATAATGCAGTTTTTATCCGCATTGCCAATAATCGCATTACAGTTATTATTAATATTGGTCTCTTGTCCAAAATCTTCCCTTGCCCGCGCAGCATCCCACTCAACCACAATTGAGAGCCGCCACCCCGAAGACAACACCCTGACAAGTCCGCCAGGTAATGTATTTTCTGCAATCTTACACATATCCCATTTATCAAAAGTCGTAAGATCTATTAAATCATCCGTGCCGTCACTGCAAGCCACATCAGGTTCGCTAACGCCATCGGCTCGACAATATAGCGCAGGTGCTCCGCCACATGAATACGCTCCAGCCTGAGCATAATTTGCTATATAAGTGACATGATCAATTTGGGAAGCAGGCATCATTTCTGCCATTTTTGAAGAACGAATTCTTGATGCTAACTCTTCAGCAATGGAAGTCGCTTGAGACTTATAAAAACCTTCTTGATTACTGCTCACGCTAGAAACTTGAAGAGAGGCGACACCGAGCAACCCGATACCTAAAACTAAGGTAGTCACTAATATTTCGATTAGTGAGACACCTGCTTGTCGTTTATTATCTAATTTTATGGACATGTTGGTGAAGTATTCATCGAAGTTGACCCTGCTGGAGATATGGTAATCTCTCTACCCTGATCTCGGTCATCACATAATTTGACGCTCACGGCTGTTGAACCGAAAGGTCTAAAACCTGTGGCATTAAAAGTTACATCAGAAAGACTACCGGGAGTCCAGGTTAACCCTGTATCGTTGGGTTGAAACTGATCAATTAAATCGTTCGACAGCACTTCCCTCACCGCCCATCCACTACCTGAATCTTCCACCTTGACCGCCAATCCTCTAAAACTGGCTTCTTCTCGAGCCTTGCTAATCGCTCCGACTAATGAATTGGCATTAACAACCAACCGAGAGTTTTTCATTTGATTATCAAAGGCAGGTAATGCCAACGAAGCCAACACGCCAACAACGCCAATCGCAATTATTAATTCAAGTAAAGTAAAGCCTTTAAAGTTTTTAATCATCATTTTCAGTTACCTGTAAAACTAAGAAGTACTTTATATTAGCAAGCGAAAAACCTAATGGGTAGCATGACTATCTAATAGATGGCAGTAACTTGCAATCTATGTCCGATAACAGCTTAATTTTGAGGGATAAATGGAAGTATCAAATAAGAAAGTGGGATTTTAGTCACAATTAGTCTAAGCAAGCAGTTGGCTACTGAGTATTTAATTTGTGAAACTACCTTAGTTCAATCGGGACGGCGAATACCATATTCTCTGAATTTTGGGTCACTGCTCCAGACATTTCACCGCCGTGAGACACTAAACACTCTAAAACTTCATCAACCAGGATCTGTGGAGCAGATGCACCGGCAGTCACGCCGACACTTTCAACACCACTAAGCCATTTTTGATCAATTTCGCTAGCATTATCGATCAAAAATGCTCGACTTCCCTGTTTCTCTGCCAGTTCCTTCAGGCGGTTAGAATTAGATGAATTTTGGCTTCCAACCACTAAAATCAAATCACTTGATTCGGAAAGTTGTTTCACCGCATCTTGACGGTTTTGCGTAGCGTAACAAATATCGTCCTTTTTGGGACCTTGAATATCAGGGAATTTTTGCTTCAAAAGTCCAATCAATTTTTGAGTATCATCAATTGAAAGAGTCGTTTGCGTCATATAATAGAGTCTGCTCACATTTTTCACTTTGAGCGTCTGTATGTCTTGCTCGGACTCTACTAAGTAGATACCGCCCTCTCTACTAGAATATTGCCCCATGGTTCCTTCAACTTCAGGATGTCCTTTGTGACCGATTAAAACACATTCATCATCCTGACGACTTCGCCGGTTTACTTCCATATGCACCTTGGTTACTAACGGGCAAGTCGCGTCAAAGATTTTAAAACCGCGTTCTTTTGCTTCGTTTTTTACCGCTTGAGAAACGCCGTGAGCGCTATAGATGAGAGTGCTCCCCGCTGGAACTTGAGCGAGATCTTCTATAAAAATAGCCCCCTTATCTTTAAGACCATCAACCACAAATTTATTGTGAACAACTTCATGTTTGACATAGATTGGCGCGCCAAATAGATCGAGTGCTCGATTAACGATTTCTATCGCTCGGTCGACACCAGCACAAAAACCTCGGGGATTAGCTAAAACAATTTTCATAGTAGATAAAAGGACAAAAGAAAAAGATATTTTACCACAGAGGCACAGAGAACACAGTGCCTCTGTGGTGAAAACTCTTGTGATGCTTTAATTTTTAACTTGTTTGATTTCGATTTCAAATATGATGGTTTCACCCGCCAGCGGATGATTAAAGTCTACTTTTACAGAACCACCCTGAACATTTCTAATCACACCTGGCACTTTTCCGCCATCCGGTTGGTCGAAGGCGATGATCGCACCTTCTTTTAACTCAATATCTTGCGGAAACTGGCTGATATCCATAAAGTGAATTTGATCGGGATCGCTTGCACCAAATGCATCATCAGCAGGTAACTCAAAAACTAAATTGTCGCCTACGTGTTTGTCGATAAGGTAGGCTTCAAATGCCTCACTGAAACTACCATCACCCATAATTAGCCAGCTTGGTTTACCGCTAGCTTTGGTGCTATCCGCGATGCTACCGTCTTTTAGTTTGATAGTTATATCTGCAAGTACTCGGCTGTTTTTGCCTATAAATCCTTGCGATGAATCAACCACGGAATTTGTGCTCATTTAGATGCAGTTTGTTTTTCTGAAGACTTTTCATCGCCCTCTTGAGGGTTAAAAAAGCTATCATAAAGCATCATTGCAGCGCCTAAAAAAATTACCGAATCTGCGACATTGAAAGCTGGAAAATGTTTGCTTTCATAATAGAGATCAATAAAATCAACCACGTAACCCAAAATAATACGGTCATATAAATTCCCCATCGCTCCACTAAAAATCAACGTAAGCGAAATGCTTAACCACCAATTTTTGGCTGGCAAAGTATACAACCAATAGAGTAAACCTAGCCCAACTACAGAAGAAACCGTCGCAAAGAAAATGACTTGCCAACCGCCTTGATCGGCCAGAAAAGAAAAGGCAGCACCGGGGTTATAAGCAAGGGTAAAATTAAAAAATGGCATGACTTCATATCGCCCACCTTGTTCAACGAAATAAGCAACCGCCATATTCTTTGTCACTTGATCGATAATAAAAAAGATCACAGCTATCCAAAGCCATCGTAAACCTGTTTCCAATATTGGCAACTTCTTAGGCATATTTTCTAACCTCACCTTCACCATCAACATTTTCCACGCAACGTCCGCAAAGTTCAGGATGTTTTTCCTCAATCCCAACATCTTCACGACGATGCCAACAGCGATCACATTTTTTGTGCTCAGAAGCTTTCACTTCGAGACCTAAACCTTCGAGTTCTGACGCTTCTCCACCTTTTCCTCGAATAACTTTTGCCTGCGAGGTGATTAATACAAAACGAAGTTCGTCCTCTAACTTTTCTAAACAGTCGGCAATTTCATCACTCGTGTACAAAACCACTTCTGCTTCAAGAGATGAGCCAATCTTGCTCTCTTTTCGCATTAGCTCTATTTTGCCGTTTACTTGGTCTTTGACTTTAGAGATTAACTGCCAACATTTTTCTGAGATGCCTGCATCTTCGTCACTGGCAAAAAGATCTTGATACCAAGTCTCCCAAAACAGAGAATTCTGATCATTTTTTGGAATATGATTCCACAATTCTTGCGCTGTATAAGACATTACCGGCATAAACCATCGCGTCAACGCCTGGATAATATGATATAACGCTGTTTGGCAAGATTTATGCGCCAGCGAACCAGCTTTTGCCGTGTATTGACGATCTTTGATGATATCTAAATAAAAACTTCCCATATCCATCGCGCAAAAATGATGCATGGTTTGAGTCGCAACGAGAAAGTTATAATCATCGAACGCTGAAGTGATTTTTTGCTGAGTTTTAAGCGCGCAATCGACTGCCCAACGATCAAGTGGCAACATCTTTTCTGGTGAAACAAGATCTGTTTCTGGATCATAACCATTTAAGTTCGCCAGAAAAAAACGAGCGGTATTTCTTAGCCTGCGATAAGTATCTGCGGTTCGTTTAAGGATCTCGTCAGAAACCGTAATCTCCGAAGTGTAATCAGTCGAGCCTACCCAAAGTCTTAATATATCAGCACCCAGTTTATTGATAAGTTGCATCGGCGGCATCGCGTTCGTCCCTGACTTTGCCATTTTAATGCCTTTATTATCGACCACGAAGCCGTGAGTTAGAACTTCTTTAAACGGCGCATGCCCATTGATCGCCAAACCTGTTAACAGAGATGACTGAAACCAACCCCGATGTTGATCAGAGCCCTCTAGATAAAGATCGGCTGGCTCAACGAGCTCATCTCGTCGACCTAATACGCACTCGTGAGTCACACCCGAGTCAAACCAGACATCCAGCGTATCGTTAACTTTGACATAATCATCAGCATCATTACCAATCAGTTCTTGAAGATCTAAATCAAACCATGCCTGCATGCCTTTTTCTTCAACCAAAAGAGCGACTTTTTCCATCAAGTCAGTAGTGTCTGGATGCAATTCATCGGTATCTTTATGAACCAACAAGCAAAGCGGTACTCCCCAGGTACGTTGACGAGAAATACACCAATCGGGGCGGCCTTCAACCATGCCTTCAATTCGCGCCTCTCCCCAACCGGGTATCCATTTAACATCTTTGATGGTTTCCATCGCTTTCTTGCGCAGACCATTTTTATCCATCGAAATAAACCATTGAGGCGTCGCTCTAAAAATAAGCGGTGTTTTTGTTCGCCAACAATGTGGGAAACTGTGCTTGAATTTTTCTTTGCGGAGCAATCGTCCTTTTTCTGCTAATAACTCGCAAACTGGCTCATCCACTTTATACACATGTTGACCTGCAAAATGTTCTGTCGCTTCCGAATAAACTCCATTGGCATTAACTAAATTCAGCGTTTCTATTCCGTAAGTTCTAGATACTCTAAAATCGTCCGCACCATGATCGGGTGCGGTATGAACTAAACCAGTACCTGCTTCGGTGGTCACGTGTTCACCTAATAGCATCGGGATTTCACGATCTAAATAAGGATGTTTGAATACTAGTTTTTCAAGATCCGTTCCATGGCATAACCCAACAATCCGGTAGGTTTTAACATCATAACGGGTCATCACCTGATCAACCATTTCAGCAGCCAAAACTATGCGCTCTTTACCTGTTCCAAATCTTTCATCTTGTTCTGTCTGAGCGTCAAATTCAACTAACGCGTATTCTAGATCAGCACTAATGGAGATCGCCTGTGAAGCAGGAATTGTCCACGGCGTGGTTGTCCAGATAACCGCAGATACGATCCCCTCACCCAGTTCATTATCAATCGGATTAAACTTTTGCAATAGAAGTTGTTCATTCACAGGCGCATAGCGGACATCAATCGCGATTGAGACCTTATCTTGATATTCGACTTCAGCTTCAGCGAGCGCTGAACCACCTACAACACTCCAATAAACGGGTTTAAACCCTTTATGTAAATGACCATTTTTGACTATTTTAGAGAGTGAGCGAATGATGTCTGCTTCAAACTGAAAATCCATGGATAAATAAGGTTTGTCCCATTCGCCAAACACGCCTAAACGGATAAACTCTTTCTTTTGTCCTTCAACCTGTTTTGCTGCGTAATCACGGCATTTTTGTCTGAACTCATCAAAAGGCACTTTAACGCCCGCTTTACCGATTTTTTTCTCGACTTTGTGCTCAATTGGCAAACCATGACAATCCCAGCCTGGAACATAAGGCACGTCAAATCCAGCTAAAGTTTTACTTTTGATAATGACATCTTTTAAGATTTTATTAACCGCGTGACCAAGGTGAATATCACCATTGGCGTAGGGAGGTCCATCGTGCAAAATAAATTTAGGTCGCCCGGCACAATTATCTCGAATTTGCTGATACAAATCCTTTTTAACCCAATTGGCTAGCAACTTAGGCTCATTTTGAGCTAAATTTCCACGCATCGGAAAAGAGGTTTCCGGCAAGTTTAAAGTGGATTTGTAATCAGTCATTTTTTAAATTTCTCTTCAAATTTCTTATTCAATTATTTTCTGTTACTAATTTTTTGATCTGAATTTCAATCTTTGATTAACTCTTTAGCATGTTCAACATCGAACTTAATTTGTTCAGTCAAAAGCTCGACACTATCAAACTTTTTTTCGCCTCGAAGAAAGGCATAAAAATCAATGCCTAATTCTATCCCATATAGGTCGGGACTAACACCTAACAGATGCACTTCTAAACGATAATTTAGCCCCTCAACTGTCGGACGAGACCCACAATTAGCGACCCCCCAACAACTCAATCGCTGGTCATTTTGCCTATCACGCCAACTTGCTTTAACCAAATAAACCCCAGATAAAGCCGGTTTGCGCCGATTTAAAACTACATTAGCTGTTGGAAAGCCTATTTGCCGCCCTAACTGCTGACCGTAATTAACTTTTCCTGACATAGAATAACGACGTTCGAGCAATTTTTCGGCGAAAACTAAATCGTTGTTTGCCAGCGCTTCTCGCACTAAACTGCTACTTACTCGATGCTTGTCACCAAGATGCTCAACCACAACACTCGGTGTAGGCTCTACAGTATAATGCCCTTCTCCGTGAATTTTTAATAACTGATAGTTACCTTGCCGCTTGTACCCAAACTGAAAATCATCTCCAACCACCAAATGCGCAATTCTTAACTTTTCTATCAATATCGAATCTATAAATTGTTCCGCAGGCATTTCGCGCAGTTGTCGATTAAATTTAAGTACTAATACTTTATCAATGCCGAGCGATTTCAATTGAGCATACTTTTCCAAAAAGCGGCTCAGTCTTTCAGGACTTTTGTCACCCAGAAAAACCTCTTTTGGATGTGGTTCAAACAAAATTACACAAGACGCAAGATTCGATTGTTTTGCCTGAGCGATAACTTTTTTAATAATCGCCTGATGACCAATATGCACGCCGTCAAAATTACCTATCGTCGCGACACATCGCTCAGCTTGACGGTTTAAATTGATTAGTCCTCTAATGAGCTGCATAGAAGCCTTTGCAAAACAAGTCTTTCACTCGAATTGACCTAGATTGATAACTCGAAAGCGCCGAATTATAGCCTAGCAATGACGCGGATGATAGGGCTAGCATATAAGAGCAACAATCACTTACCAAAGATGGTCTTAGCTATGTTTTAGATGGCGCATTCTAACGCCTGCTGCAAACATCGCGATAGCATAAACAGAAACCGAACCAACCACCAAAATCAACATTTGAAACACACGCTCCGGGATTGACCAGTTTTGCCAAACAGCGATATCGGCCATTTGAAAATAGATAAACGCAAGCAATGCTAAACTTCCAACCATTAGTTTAATCACCCAACCTAACCATTGTTTATCAGGTACGAACACCTTAGCTTTACGTAGCGCAATAAACAGTAATGTCGCATTGAGTATCGCCGAAATGCTTGTCGCTAACGCCAAACCAACGTGCGCCAACGGGTAAAACAAGATCAGATTGAACACCATATTAACTGTCATCGCAATTATACCTATCTTTACTGGTGTTTTGGTGTCTTGCCGAGAGAAAAAACCAGTGGCTAAGATTTTAATAAACATAAATCCCAACAAGCCTATGATATAGGCTTTTAGACTTAAAGAAGCTAAATATGCGTCTGAAGTAACGAAATTTCCATGCTGGAAAACGGTTAGCATAATCGGCTCTGCCATCACAAACAAACCTACAGCCGCAGGAACGCCTATTAAGCACACCAAGCGCAGCGCCCAGTTCAGGGTAGAATTAAATTCCTGCATGCTGTCACTTGAATGATACCGAGAAAGAGAAGGTAAAATGACCGTTGAAATAGCAATGCCAAACATCCCAAGTGGAAACTCTAACATTCTGTCGGACGCATACAGCCATACAATACTACCTGTTTCTAAAAACGAAGCCAGCACAGTATCGAGTAGCAAATTAATCTGCCCTACCGAAACACCAAATAAGGCAGGCCCCATTAGAGTCAATATCTTCTGTACGCCTTTTGAACGCCACCCCCAAGTAGGCTTCACTAAATAACCTTCTTTCCACAAAAATGGCAGTTGGATTGAAAGTTGAATGATCCCCGCCGCAAAAATTCCCCAAGCCATTGCTTTGGCTGTTATTTGTTCGATTGAAGGATAGGTTATCAAAGCGGCAGTTATGATGCTTAGGTTCAGCAACACAGGTGTAAATGCTGGTACTGCAAACCTCCCCAAGCTATTTAATATCGAGCCGCAAAATGCCGTTAAAGAGATAAACAATATATAAGGAAAGGTAATTTTTAATAATAGCGAACCAAGTTCAAATTTTTGTGACTCGTCAATAAAACCAGGGCCAAAGAGAGTCACTAACGCTGGCGAGCCAATCACGCCAATAATGGCAACTGCCACTAAAATAATCGTCAGCGTACCAAAGGTTTCTGATACCAATTTTTTGACTTCTTGAAGAGTCTCGTTGGTTTGATACTCGGACAAAACCGGAATAAACGCCTGAGAAAAAGCGCCTTCCGCGAACAATCTCCTTAGAAAATTAGGGATTTTTTGAGCCACCAGAAAGACATCTGCCGCCCAGTGTGAACCTAGGATATGAAACATCACAATATCGCGTACCAATCCTAAGATCCGCGACAATAGCGTCATACTGCTTACAATAATGCCAGACTTAAGCAACTGCTTGCTCATTCACACTCCTAGTTTTTAAAATAAGCAATCTCAAATGATGGCGTTTGAGATAGATTGGACGATATGACTATGAAAAGAACGCTAGATTAGCTAGTTGAAGGGATTTCGTCAATTCAAGTTTTGTTAAATGGTAGATTTGTTAAAATTGCTGCCAGGTCAAAATAGCTCTATGCTGTCATCAGATTCATAAGAAGTTTCTTTTGATTCGCTCACAATATTTTGATTGAATTCAACCAGGATAGTTTCTTGTTTTTCAATTAATTGTTTTAAGCTATCTAAAATATAACTAAGTACGGAACGTATTTCAGCACCTGCATCAAGTTTGTCGGCAACTTTCGCTAAGACAGAATCCACCAATTCGAGTAAATACTCTTCTTGATCTTCTTCCAACCCCATACTCAGCAGATCCGAGTGAAGATTGTGAATTAATCTATCTGTAATAGCCTTACCTTCCCCCCTGTTATTGACAATTGTGGTTCCCATTTGAAACAAGTATTGCCTGATATTCTTGAATGAAGCCAACATATCTGAACTTTGTTGATTTAAAGCCATTTTAGTCTCAATTGAGCTTAGTTTGACATTCACCGCTGACAAGAATATAGGTAATAAATCTTTGACTCGTCCATAGCGTTCCATGTCATCAAGCGGCATATTGCGGGCTAATAGTGAAACCATTGGATAGTTAACAATCGTTCGATTTCCAAAATCCAAAAACCGGGCTTGCCGATCAGACATTTCCAGAAGCTCTTTTTCAATTGGACTAATTGCACTTTTATAGGTGTGCCATGAGGTATCTGCACTTGTAATGACCATTGCGCAACAATCTAGACCAAACTGTTTTACGCCAGAAAATAACCCCTTCATCAACTCGTCAGTCGTATCGTAGCTGATACTATTTTCCAAAAATTGAATTGCAAAACCTAACTCACTCGTTCCGGTAAGAGCTGTTACCGCTGTTTTTTGGGCTAATTCATATTGTTTTTGCAGCGCTATACGTTCTTGCTGGTAACCAACAAGAACACTAATTCTTGCTTGTAAATTTTCTTTTTCGAAGGGTTTAACCAGGTAGTCATCTCCCCCTACCTCATAACCTTGCATTCTCTCTCGTAGAGACGAGCGCGAAGACAAAAATATGATGGGGACTTCGCAAGTAGCAAGGGAGTTACGTAGCCGCTCGCATGTTTCGTAGCCATTAATTCCTGGCATTTCGACATCGAGTAAGATGACATCCGGAACGATTTCGTTTGCCATCTCGATCCCAGCTTCACCATGAAATGCTGATCGGACGGCCATTTCATCGGACTCCAATCCCTTGGTGATCAATTTTTGCACGAATTTGTCATCGTCAATAGCTAACACGTCTATCTTTTCAGACATAAAGCATCCTTGATAATATTTTCCGCCTTAAATCATTTCCCATCACTAAATCCATTCTTTGGTCTACTTAGCGTGTTCAGTTATAAGCATAGACCTAAAGCGCTGTGTTGGACTGTAAAAATTGTAATATTTGCAGAAAGTGTTAATAAAATAGCCCTATTCCCACGTAAAAGTGAGCAGTTTCACTGTCTCACTATAATTGATCTCAATTTATTAAAAATTCCCACTAAATAGGCTTTGAGCGGCTTGATATCAATAGTAAAAGCATGTATATTCTCGCACCTAATTTTAGACACCTAATCAATCTAAATATCAAATAGTTTTATTTAGATTTAATTGTACATTTTTTGGAGCAAAGCCTTGGCTAATATCAAATCAGCAAAAAAGCGTGCACGTCAGGCTGAAGGCCGTCGTCAGCACAATGCAAGTCGTCGTTCAATGATGCGTACCTACATGAAAAAAGTAGTTGCTGCAATTGAGTCTGGCAATAAAGAATCAGCAGTAGCAGCATTTGCTGCAGCAGTACCAGTACTGGACGTCGCTGCTCAAAAAGGACTTATTCATTCGAACAAAGCCGCACGTCATAAGAGTCGTTTTAACGCTCAAATTAAGGCGATGGCATAAAGAAAGCTTTTAATCTCTAATCTACTTTCTTTATTCTAAATAATAAATTAAAAAACCCGCTAATAGCGGGTTTTTTAATTTATAGATTACAACTTTACTTCAACTACTGCTTAGGCCCTACTTCGCCACTAACACCATGCTGGAAAAATCCATCAGGTATTTCGCCATTAGTTTCGCAATAATTTAACGCGTTTTGCGCTTGAGTAAATGCACTTTCAATCGCTGCCGAGCTATTTGCGTGTGGAACGACAACCGTAGAACATTGATAGATGGACTGCTGTTGTTCATTCACTCCGTGAGTAAAAATCAAGTACACTCGACCATCTTCATGTCCATTTCTCTCTTTACGCAAGCGTAAAGTATCATTTTCTAGCTTGGCATCTGGAGCAAAATGTCCGCCGCCATTGGATGGATGATTAAGCTCTTCTTCATCACTCCATACAGTGGTAGCAAAGCCTTGTTCTGCGCCGTCATCAGACTCATTGTCACATTCATTTTCTAACTCAAAACCTACCTCTACTAAATTATGATTTGGTGGCCAAAGTAGCGATACTTCAACTGACTGAGACAGATCATTTTCATCACATTCTTCTTCGTCATGCTCGTCCTCACAATCGTCTTCCTCGTTACTACTGTGATGACCATTATCGTTTTCATCATCTTCATGGCATTGATCGTCGCCGTCATCATCACAATCATCGTCATCTTCGCTACTACTGTGATGACCATCGTCGTTTTCATCTTCTTCATGACACTGATCGTCACCGTCATCATCACAATCATCGTCATCTTCGCTACTACTGTGATGACCATCGTCGTTTTCATCATCTTCATGGCATTGATCGTCGCCGTCATCATCACAATCGTCATCGTCTTCACTACTGCTACTGTGATGACCATCGTCGTTTTCATCATCTTCATGACATTGATCGTCGCCGTCATCATCACAATCGTCATCGTCTTCACTACTGCTACTGTGATGACCATCGTCGTTTTCATCGTCTTCATGACACTGATCGTCGCCGTCATCATCACAATCGTCGTCATCTCCGCTACCAGTGTGATGATAATCATCATTTTCTTCACACCGATCATCTTCGTCTTCACAGTTCTCCATACAAGCGGTTTCTATGATCACGGTATCAGCTAAACTATCAAGTACTCCATCATTCACTATAAGTTGAATAACGTATGTCCCCACTAATTCTGGAATAAACACAGGCGTGACACTCAATGGATTATCGAACAACACATTGCTATCCGCAGGTTGACTAGTAATGCTCCAAGCATAGTTAATTGCATCACCATCTGGATCATAACTTGCGGAACCATCAAGGGAGACCGGATCACCAGTATTTGCGGCTTGATCTATACCTGCATCCGCTATCGGTCTCATATTTTCGTGGGCAAACATTACAGTATCTGGTGCACTATTTATCGTACCGTCATTTACAATCAATTGAATGACATAGTCGCCCAATACATCAAACTCGATGCTTGGCGAGACACTCGTTGGGTTATTTAATGTGGCGACACTTGAGTCTGGTTTTGACAATATTTCCCAACGATAAGTCAATGGATCGCCATCACTATCAAAACTACCGCTGCCATCTAGAAGCGTTGGCATGCCTAATTGAACCGCTTGATCATCGCCTGCATCAGCTATAGGCGCGGTGTTTTCATTCATCGTATTGATCATCATAAAATCTGGATCACTATCAATGATTCCGTCGTTAACGATTAATTCAAGCTCAAAATATCCCTCTGCATCAGCGACTATTGTTGGGTTGACAAGGCTTGGGTTAGACAATACTGCTTGGCTATTTGCTGGCATACTGGCTATTCGCCATTGATAAGTTAAAGTATCGCCATTGGCATCACTACTTCCAGAACCATCCAACTGAACACTATCGCCTACAATGGCTGATTGATCCATACCGGCATCTGCGATTGGCTTGGTATTAATATAATTGATGGACATCTGATCAGGTTGACTGAAAAGGCTCCCATCAAATACAACTAACTCAATCACATAGTTTTCGTTTGAATCAGGCAAAATAGTTGGAGAAACCGAAGTTGGATCGGATAAAGTAACACTAGTAACAGTTGGACTTACGATAGTCCATTGATAGGTTAAGCTATCTCCGTCTACATCACTGCTTGCAGAGCCATCTAGCATAAGTAACGTACCAACATTTTGCTGGTCTACCCCCGCATTAGCAACAGGTGCGGTGTTTGAATCTCTTGCTGTTACAACAACCGCATCCGGTGGGCTAGTTAAAACGCCGTCACTAACGATTAGTTGTACGATATACTCACCAACAACATCTGCCGATAATGTCGGGTTAACGCTATTCGAATTGATCAAATTCGCGGCACTTTCCGCTGGTGCACTTAACAAACTCCATTGGTAACTAAGCGGATCATTTTCAGGATCGCTGCTTGCCGATCCATCAAGAATTAACTGCTGCCCGATTTCACCAATTTGATCGATTCCAGCATTAGCTGTTGGTGATGTGTTGAGCTGGTTTATGGTGATGTTTACGCTATCAAGTTGACTACTTATTACGCCATCATTCACCACCAATGAAATCACGTACCCCCCACTGGTATTCGCAACAAAACTCGGGTTCACTTGATCACCATTAATCAAAGTGTAAGAAGCGCCCGATGGTGACGAAGCAACTGACCATTGGTAGCTTAGCGCTGCATTCTCTGGGTCTGAACTATTTGAACCATCCAAAAACACCACCATGCCTGTATCACCAGTTTGATCAAAGCCTGCATTGGCTACTGGTGCGAGATTTATCGATTGTGCGATAATTGTAACTCTATCTGGAGCACTATCCACAAAACCATCATTTACTACCAATTCAAACACATATTCACCGATTTGATTAGGAGTAAAGCTAGGGTTTACGCTCGTCGGGTTAGATAGCACGATATTACTTGGCTGCGAGATGATACTCCATTGGAAAGTCAACGAATGTCCGTCAACATCGCTGCTATTTGAGCCATCTAAGCTCACTAAATCATTCACAACAACCGTTTTATCAATCGATGCATCTGCAATTGGAGGGTTATTCTGCATCGCATTCACAGTTAAACTATCAGGTAAACTATCTATTTCACCATCGTTGACGACTAACTCAACCACATATTGACCGGCAAGATCGGCTTCAAGGCTCGGCGTAACACTGGTAGCATTTACTAACGAGGCTGAACTTTGCGCTGGCGCTGAAGTAATGACCCATTGGTAAGTTAGAGGATCTTGATCTGGGTCGCTACTCGCTGATCCATCAAAGTTAAACACATCACCTGCATAACCAGCCTGATCGCCGCCAGCCATCGCAATTGGCATTTCATTGGGATAGTGACAAACAACCACTGTTCCATCTGGGTTATCAATAAAATTAGGGTTAAATGGAGTGATATTCAAATTCGCAGTAGTATGTGGCTGCGCCATAGCTAACTCAGTAAATACCGTATTATCTTTAGCCCTTACGATGGGGGTGCGAGTCTCAGAAGCTGGATCGAATACCCAAATACCATAGTTAACATCAAGTTCTCCGGTGGCACCGCTGTCGCAAAAACTGCTGACATCACCATTAATTAACGAGCATTGAGACCAGCTCACCAGCAAACGAGAAGTACCATCTCTGTATGCCCAAAAAGAACTATACCAACCGCCTTGCGACAATTGCTCTGGGTACAAATCAATTTCCGGCGTATTCAGCGAAAGTGGTGATAATTTAGATAACACGATCCCTGCTTGTGCTTCTTGCTGAGGTTGAAGTTCAACCAAAGCACCACCTAAGGATTGATTATATTGATGTCGGATCAGGCTGAATAAGTTACCGTTTTCTGCTTGCAATATCTGGTCGATCATCAAAAATGCTTCATCTGAAGATGTGGTCGTTGATGTTTGATAGAGCTGCTCCATTAAGCCGCCATCGCTAGTAATTGTTAGCAGTTTATAGTTGTTCGTAGCGATTGAAGTTCCTAATTCAGTCGTTTGAGAATAAGCGCATTTAGTTGTGTTATCCCACAATGGCGGTAATACAAAACCACTTGGAAAAACACTCGTTCCAGGAGTGTCATTAGCGCTACAGTTTTGAATGGTTTCAAAACTTCGCTCCCATCGAACAAACGCGATCCTTCCATCCGCTAAGTTTGTGGGGTTAATATCATGATTGAGTGTACCGAAAGTTAGTTGAGTAATATTTTGCCCGGCAATACTCATTGAATGTAATAAAGATGGGTTTTCAGCAGGATCTTCAAAATCACAAAACTCGTTAACTTCATCTGAAGTTCTTGGATTCTGAGGGTCGCCTGCATCGCGATCAGAGGAAAAAATTATTCTTCCATCTAAAGTTAAAACTGGGTTGGTATCTTGTCCAGCATTTGCAATGTTATTATCTGAAATAACCCGCGTTAACAGCTGGTCAGAAAATCGATAAGTGAAAATATTCCAGCTACTATCAGTCGGATGAAGTGTTGAACCTCTTGCCGCAAAAAGCAGCAAAGTACCATCCGGCGAAATATTCAGATCTTTGACATCGTACTCTTCGGTTCCAAAATAGCCCGTCAGGATATTTTCTTCGGTGGCGCTGGTATCAAGACCAGAGCGGACGATAAGTGCCGCACCTAAGTTAAAACTATAGGGTAACAATGTTTCAATAGGTGAGCCATTTTCATCAGCTAAAGCGTTATCAAAAACCTCACTCACCCATGCATTTTGCTGAGTGATATTTCGCTCAACAAAAGCGAAGGGCGTTTGATTATCGATTAATGCATTCTGACTGGTAGTGGTTGCACTAGTCGAATTTACGGCAAGCTTTTCGTCAGTTTTTTCAGTCGAACCACCTGAACAGCCAAACAGTGAAACCAGCAAATAGACCGATAACATTTTTAATAGATTAGCTGACCAATTCATAGTACCACCCACAATAATTCAATCTGAAATAATTCTATCTGACATGATATTGCTCAAAATCGACAGGCTTTTATTCGAGCATGGGATAATGATAGCAATTTAGACAAAGGTTAAACGCGAGGGGTTCACAATACCGTGTCACGAAAAAGGCAAAAGTGTGTAATTTATCACAACTTTAACAATGATTATAAGAATTGCTGTTTATTGACTATGGCAAGTGTTTTAATGGACTGCTCTGAGTATGACCTAGAGAGTTTATTTCGCCTGTAATATCTCAAAACCAAAATATCAAAAATAATATATTAAAACTCTAATCGCTGAATTGTTATCTCACATACGAATATAAGACTTAACTCGGCACAAAGTTAAATCTGAATTCAATCGTCGTGGTTGAAACATCTAGCGCGCCAAAATCGAGACCTTCTATTACATTCAATATTTTTTGTTCTAAATCAGACAGTTTTAACTCACTCGAAACCAATTTTAATTTCGATATTTTACCGTTGGGTTCAATCACCATTTCAAAAATAAAGATACCATGAAGATCGGGATAATCATTTAGAGCATTGTAATACAAGGAATAAATAAAACCTTTTTTTCTATCCACAGTTCGCCTTATATTATCACCATCTCTTTGTCCGCTAACATATGAATAATTTGCGCTATTCCCGTCCGAATCATCTAATGAGATTACTCCTTGAACGGTTGAAGTTTGATGGTCAGTCAACTGTGTCGATGAGTTTTTCATTAAACTCTCATCCACATCCAAACCTAAACTGGCTTTAGTCGCTCGATTCTCACCCAACACGCCTCGATCCACTTTTGCCACTAGTGCCTTTTTGTTACTTGAACTTTTTTTTGTTTTCATTCCAGCGACATTGAGATTGCCTTTAAGTGCTTCCATTTGTCTTGATAGACTCGATAGATCCTTCGACTGACTGATTGCCTCTTTAGTAGTCTTAGGTTTCGCGGCCGTGGAATTTTCTTTTTTTGTATTCGCCTCTTTAGGTGTGGGTTTAGGTTTGGGCTTTGGCTTTGGTTTGGGTTTTATTTTTGGTTTTACAACAGGTGGTTTGGGCGGTATCAACTGCTCCGCTTCTAAAACCACTTTAGTCTTGATTACTTTTTCGACTGGAGGTACATATTCTTTTTCAAATACTGGTAACCAAGGAATGATAACGAACAACACCAGCATAGCGATCAATGCATTTCTAGCCCAACGCTCAAATAGCTTTTCCTGTTTTGGTTCTGGACTCCAGGGCAAAACCAAATCAGGTGATAAGGGTCCAAGAGGCGATTGGTGAGTAGCAATACTTGACATATTATTGCCCTCCTCCAGTTTTATTAGTGTCAGCTTCTCTGTTGGTATTTACAGGTGTTTGCGTTGAATTTTGCGAATCGCTCTGTAAACTGGAGGTATTCATAATAGTATTTGCAGCGACTCGATTCACGGCTAAGGAAATATCTCTAAAGTTTTGCGAGCTGCAGGTAGCCATCACTCTTTCCAATAAACTAAAAGGGACTGTTTTATCACCCATAATGGTAACCGCCAAACCGTTAGCTTTTTCGTAGCTAGTTAACTCACCTCTTTTATTTGCATATTCGGTTAGTTTTTCAGCGAGTGGTGTAATTTGTTTACTATTTAATTTTAAAGCTTCTGCGATAGTAATTATTTTTTCTTTATTTAGCCAAATTTCACCTGCGCCAATTAGAACCGTTGCTTCGATATGGGATGCTGCCGAGGCGCTTGAATCTGGTAACTTAACAAATTCAGCATTTTGAATTTGACTTGAGTCACCACTATTTAGCAGAAGAAAAAAAACCAAAATAGTGAAAATATCCATCAAGGCAACCAGATTTAACTTGGTTTCATATTGAGGCTTTTGGTAACCTTGAAAATTAAGATTAGAAGTATTTAAGCTAGTATCTCTCACGTTAACGGATACTCGCATCAGCCAGAGCAATTTCTGGAAAAAGTTCGATTTCAACAACACTTGCCGCAACTAATGTTTTATATGATTTTATCGCGTCCATGGTCGATACCAGTGTTTGGTAATCTACGTCAGAAGCCGAGAATAGCAACAGATCTTTTTTATCTTTCAGTTGAAGTTTTACCTCTTGCAATACTAAAGATAGTTTCTCAAAATCATAACTGACTTGTTCGTTAATTTTAACCAAAGGAATATCTTGTACCATTCTATTACTAGGGTAAAAAACTTTGATCCCATCTTTGGCGACAACGACTTCTAATTTTGGAGGTTTTTCATCTGAGGTATAAATACTATTAGAAAGATCGGGCAGTTTAATTTCGTGCACGGTAATTTGAGTAAAGGTCATACTCATTAACATAACCGGCACAAGAACAATCATCAAATTCATAAATGATGTTACATCAAGCTCGCTATGCTCGACCGTTTTCTTTTGAAAATTGAGCGCCATAGTTTACTGCGCTTCTCTCACTGCGACTGGCTCTGGTTGCGAGTTTGGAAATTCACTAATCGGTTGTTTTGCGGTAGCTATTTGCGGTGAAACGCTACCGGCAAATATTTGATGGTTATAAGTCATCATATTCAAAAACTTCACCGCAGCCATTTCAATACTTCTGACAATTGCTGCCGTTTTGTTTTGTAGTACAGAATTAAATACCAGCAATGGGATCGCGGTAATCAGACCAAATGCGGTAGTGTTCATGGCGACTGAAATAGATAACGATAGCAACGTTGATTTTTCAGCAGGATCTGCTGCTGCCACGGCAGTAAATGCGGAAATCAAACCAATAATGGTTCCTAACAAGCCGAGTAACGTCGCGATGTTTGCCAACATTGGCAGGTAACTGGTTCGATTTTCTAATGCAGGCATGACTTCTAACATTCCCTCACTCATTGCATGTTCAATATCAGCTCGCTGCTTTGTCACTTTCATCATATCAAGTCCGCAACCAATTACGCGGGTTACCGCCACCTGGCTTTCATGGGTATAGCGCTGCATTTTATCTAAATCATTGGTTCTGAGTAACGGTAAGAATCCATCAAAGGATCTAATGTTTCTTATTTTTTCTCTTGTTAAATAAGTCCAGCGTTCAATCACTATCACTATCCCAAGAACCAAAACAACTACGATTGGGTAGAGATAAATTCCTCCTTCTTGAAAGAATTTAATTATACTACTATAAAAATCGCTCATCATTTTGCCTCGCGTGTATTTTGTAAATCAGTTTTATCTTGCTCTGATTTCGGTATATCTGAATTTGATTTTACTTGCTTGTTTAACACTTGAGCTACAGTATTTTTTTCTAGCTCCATTGTCTGGTACATACTCGACAAACGCAGTATTACCTTTCGATCAACTAAAGACAAGGTGCTGTCATATTTAGAATCAATTTCCCATTGCAATTTATCTGGCGTTCCGATCTCTTTCCAGGGAATAAAATAACTTACTAATGGTTGTTCTTTATCTCCAATAAAATTAGACTGAAGCTTTATAGGACCTTTTTCTTTCGTTGCAGCGCCATCAGAACTTTGCTTTTTCGGACTGTTTTCTTGTGACAAGCTGACACTGCTAAAAGTAATAAGCAGTAACGCAATAAAGGCAACATTTCGCATAATTTAAACTCTGTTTTCCATTAACTGTTTATCATCATTTAGCAGTACTTTTGATTGATTTAGCATCTTTCAGCTTGAAGTGTTCGAGACCGCTTTTCTTATATCGACTTTCAACTGAATATCTTTACCCGTTCGTTGCTGAAGTTTTGTTAACCAATTCACTTGTTTTTTGTCTCGCCCATCTACGAGGAATAAATAAGCCTCTAAATGCCTTTGCGATAATATTTGCTTGTTTAAATAAATATCATAAAGAATAGCAAGGTTTAAATGTGCCTCAGGAAAATCTTTCCAAATACTGAGTGCTTGATTGTAAGTGTTCTGAGCAGCAATAAAGTCACCTTGTAGTCTTTGAACTTTGGCTAAACGAATATAGGCATTAACATTATTTTTATTGATTGTGATCGCCTTTTGATAGTTTTGCATCGCTTGCTTAGCTTTTTTATTGTTTAACGCGATATCGCCTAACATCACCCACGGACCTGAAAGACTATTATCGTTACTTGTTAAGTCTTCTAGAGTTTTCTTTGCCTTCTTATAATTGCTGCTCTGGTATGCGCGTCTTGCAGCAATAAACTCAACAACTAGAGGTGCTTCAATTTGACCTGATTTTTGCAAATACGGATTTGTTGCACTTTGATAAGGAAGCAATAATCCTGTTTTTTCATCAACTGTCCGCTTTGGTATATGCTGTAAAGTACTGACCAGCACTTTTGGCGAATCAGTAGTTTTGTTGATGCCAGCTTTTTGCGTTTTCTTAGCGCTGGATTCAGTTTGCGGTGAATTGGATGCACATCCAAGAAACTGACTAAACAAACCGATCACTATTAATGCTTTTAAGATCTGATAAAACCGATTAACGGATTCCATCGCCATAGCGAACCTCCACTTCTTCTCTATCGTATCGCTCTGGTGACAAACTTTTCATGGCAATAAAACTTTTATCGATCCATTCATTGAATTCTCCGTTCCACGCCCGCTCAATATTTCCTTGATGCAACTCAAGCGCAAGTTGATCTAGAGGTGCAGCTTGCTCTTCCAGTATATCCTGATATGCACCGCGCTGTTCTTTCGAAAGTTCTTTGGGCAACGATATATTTCTTAACTCTTTACCCAATTGCTGATAAAGCCCTGCAATTTTAACACTAGACATAGTTACAAACTCTAAGATGCCAAAATCAGCTGCTTTTTTATAGCGATTGGTAGCGTCTGTCAGAGCTTTGTTCTTTTTAGGTAATGTTTTATCTAATGCGATTGTAAGTTTCCGACGATGAAATTCACTCGCGAAATAATCGCCATACTTAGTATGCGCCCAAGCCGCGAGCCATTGACTGCGCTCAGTTCGTAAGTCACCCGCTTTTTTATCACCATCCACAATTCGCCGTAACCAAAATAGTTGTTTTGAGATTTCTTTGGTCTTTCCATATAGCTCGGCTAATCTAAATCGTGCTTCCATCCGAACCTCGAAGGGCTTTTCATAAGTTCTAGCATACTGCTTAAATAAATTGATTGCTGTGTTATAGTTCTTAGTTTTCTCATATAATCCTGCAGCGATAAATAATGCGTCTTGTCTTATTTTTTCATCTTTATCGTTTTTACTAAGCGATAAATAGCTGTCTGCGGCTTTTTTCCACGATTCTTGTTTTTCATAAGCAAATGCCAGCTTCCGTGAAAATTCGAAGGCTGTTTTATCTTTAGGAAAGTCTCTTATCAACTCTTTAAGTTCTACAATTGCAAAAGCCCATTGTTTTGTAGCTAGCAATAGAGTCGCGGCATTGTACTGTGCTGAAACTCTCGCTTTTGAATCTGGTGTTAAGCGTTTGATTTTAAGAAGTTGGTTAATGGCTTGTTGTTTTTTATCGGCGGCAAGTAAGATTTCAGAGTCTTTATAGATCGCTGTTGCCAACCTTTCTGAAATAGTCACATACTCTTTCGTTCCCTTTTTGACTAACAGTCTTTGAGAAACATAATTTTTTTCTGCCGAAACAAATTGCTCAAGTTTAAAGTAAGAATGTGCAATAATCCCGTAAGCCGTTTTTTTAAGCTGACGATCCAATTTGGGATTGTTGGTAATTAGTTTTTGGGCGACCGCTAACGCTCTTTGATATTGATCCAAACCAAATAAATACTCCGCCGCATTAGTCAAAACTGAGGGGGAACGTTTGTCTTTGTGAAATACTTCAGCAAATTTAAGCATGCTATCAACAGCTTTAGCCTGCCATTCTTTTGCTTCCTTACTTTCACCAGCTGAATCACTTTCTGTTGAAAGGCGTTTGATATGACTTTGATAAGCGACAATCGCTGCATATCCTGCTTTGGCTCTGTATTTAGTTTGTTCAAAGTTATTAAGATGGTACGCCACCTTTTCAAAATCTGCGATGGCGTTTGGATATTGATTGATTGAATAATAGGCTTCTGCTTTCAAAAAATACATTTCCGGAATTCGCGGATCATTAGTAAATGCTTCGATATATTTGGCATAAAAATAGGTCGCCTTACCAAACGATTTTGTATATTCAGATTTTACTTTAACTAACTCAGACTTTAGTTTGTCTGACTGCTTACCGTCTTTACTTTTGTCGGTTGCTTTTTTATGTTTAATTACGAGTTCTTGTGCCTGGTTGTGGTAGTAGCTTGCAAGTTCATCGAAATAGATTTTTAAGTTGGCTTTGATTTTTTCATCGATACCGTGTTTTTTCTGATACTTAGAGGTTAATCCATAGTAATCGACGTAGACCTCTTTTTCTTGCAGAGCAAGCAATGGAAACTTACCCTTAATATATGCAGAAATTAATTTGCTGTGTAGATCGGGGGCATGTATCGAAAAGTTATACTTTTGCACAAAACGCCTAAAAGTATCTGCTGAATCTTCAAAGCGTTCTTTTTTTAAATAATAATCTCCCAAACTATCATAAATACGCCATTTATAAGGTTTGCCCCTTAGGCTGGGTATTTTTTCGATTAATTGAGCACCCTCACTTTTGGCAAGCGCTAAACTAATCGATTCGATTGAGTCATTCAATAAAGGTTTATCCGAATCGCTCAAACCTTCTATATCTTCTCCATCACCTAATAATAAACTCAGTACGACTGCGTACGCATTTACACTCGCTTCGTAATTAAATTGCTTATAGTAAGTCCAGGCTAGCATATAATGCGCATAAGTCCGCAGCTTATCATTTTTCATTTCAGTAACTATTTTATATTGCTGCTGTGCTTTTCGGTATTTTTGCATGCCAAAATAAATATCACCGATACGGAAAAATGCCTCGGCATTGTTTTTATATTGAGGATGACGAGTCGTCAATTGTAGTAGCATTTTCAAGGCTTTCTCAGTATGACCATCCATATCATAAGCGCGGGCTAGCTGATAGAGTACTTGTGCGTTGTCTGGTGAGTTAGGGTATTTTTTGAGAATTTCATGATAGCTTTTTATTGCTTCTGTGTAGTAGCTTTTACTCGGCTTTGCATTTAACAGGTCTTCTTCACCTTCGAGCATGTAAACATTGGCAATCCGACGTTCAATCTGCTCTTTTAATTCCTTGTCTTTAAACAACGAAAGAATTTCTTGATATTCTTCTCTCACTTGCTTGTAATCAAGTTTTTCAAACTCGACTGCCTTTTCTTTTTTTGGTTTGTACTTTAGGTCACCTAATGTTTGACCCCCAGTGCTACAACTAGAGATCAGCGAACTCACCGAGATCACTGTGACCAAACTTAAAACTGCAGCAACCTTGCTCATTTTTCACCCTCTTTATTCTTAGTTTTATCTTTACGTGAATCTTTCTTCGCTTTGTCCAATAACATTAAGGTCGTATCATATAATCTCGCTTTAGCTAGTTTTGACTGCGCCAAATAATAACGCATTCTATTTTCGTGTTTATCTAATTCGGTGTTGATTAGTTTTCGGATCACCGGCTCTAACATTGCGATATATTGATTGGTTGCTTTTAATTTTTTGGTTATTTTTTTATGGTTTTCTGCAAGGATTTTTTTATATTTTTTTGGCTGTTGATAGGGCTTTTTAACTTGTTTAAGTTGCGATATTCGACTGTCTAAAAGAGCAAGTTCTTTATTAGTTGATTCTATCAGTGCTGATAATCTTTTTTGATCGACTTCATTTAAAGTTAGCGCATATAATTCTAGCTCAGCCTTTTGATTTACCAGTTTTTTCTTTAACGTTGCACTTTTTTCGATAATTAGCTTTTGATCTTTACTAAAGGATTTTTTCTCTGCATTTTGTAAAATAAGCACATGCTCTTTGGACTGCCTGGACCATTCACTCAAATTATTTTGGATAGTATATAGATCTGAAAGCTCTGTTAAGGTTTCGTTGAATCCATGACTAGCAACCAAATCAATAACAAATGGGGTTAGCTTTAAATAATCAACTGTTGGTTCCATTGCATACCAGTCAGACTTGCCGATAATAACGCCGAAATTACTGACAAACTCTTTTGGTACATCTTGCAAAGAAATAATTCGCCTCGCTTCTTTCAGATCTTCTAACCCTTTCGCAAAGGCATCTATCGCTAGTAAATTGCTTTTTAAGGCTTTGCGCGGTGAACCTTCTTGTTCGTATAGATGCGCTAACAAAACTTTCGCTTCTTGCACTTCGGGAAGCGCGATAGAGCGCTCATCTAAAATAGCTAATGCTGGGATGGCTTGCTGAAATTGTTTGAGCTTGATCGCAGTCCAGGCATAAGTCAGTAAAGCTCGGTTTGAATAAAGCCCTGTCGTGGTTATTGACTTCAAATAGTTCCATGCGGCAACAACATTACCTTGTTTTAAAGTTATTTGTGCCAATCCATGACGCGCACGATCAGCAAGAGTAATTAATTCTGGATTTGTTTGGGACAAAGATAACGATGCAACTTTATTCAAGCTTGCAATTGCGTCCTTTGTTTCGCCAGCTTCTAGTTGACCAATACTTAAATTAAAAAGCACATAGGCATAATAATAACTAGTCGGTGATAAGCTGGTTAAAAGCTTTTCGGTACTAGCAAGGTGCTTTCCCTGACTGTTAATTAGAGTAGCTAAATAGTGATATTCAGTATGCAGCTGAGGTGAAATCTCTCCTTGAATTTTTTGTATCGCGTTAAACGCCTTTTCATTCTCTGCTTTATGATAATAAAGATTGGCGAGATAATACCAAGCAGAATTCCTTACAGATGTATCCACATTGCCATCCAGGAGTGACTCAAAAATCGCTTCTGATCGATCCGCCATTCCATAAGATAGCAACATACCGCCTTTTAGCAATCGCCCTGATTGGCTCTTAGCTAGAGAGTTGTCTTTATCATGAACATAGTCATACTCAATCAAAGCAGACAAATAATTTTTTTGATAAAAATCAAATAATACTGTTCCCCACTCTAAATCTTCAGTGGTTTGAATATCTTGCTGTTTGGCATTTACATTTGTTACCAATATACAGAAAGTGATAAAACTGATTACAAATTTAGTTAGACTAAATTTAGAATAGATGGTCACACAATTTGAGATAGGATTTATCACTCTGGTCTACCACTGTTTTAGATAGACGTAAGGTTCTTGCACATCACCTTTGTATCGGATCGCTAGTTGCAAGAACTCACCCGCGTTTCCTTTTTCAAAATCTACGGTGTTAGCGAGTTTATAGGCTCGTCCGTTTGGTCCCAATCCAGTAAAAAAAGCGGTGGCGGTATGTTTTCCTTCATTTAGGTTGGTAATGTACAATTTTTGAACACCGCCTCGTGACAAGGCTTGTCTTTGAGCTTCTGAATAAATATGAGTCGCAACAAGCTTTCCGTCTAGCTTTAGTTTAATGCTCTCTAAAGTAAAATAATCACCCGGACTCATCGAAACAAATACTGAATATTTAGTACTCGAAGGAAATAGAAGTGTCTCCTCCATAGAGCGAAGATCTTTATTAAGTGATACCACATCATCTTTTAGACCTTGAATGCCTTTTGAGATAGTTTTCAGTGTTGCTAACGCTTCTTGCTGAGCTTGCTCGCTCTGACTGGTATCTTCATCAGCATTTGCAGCAAAAATCGAACTTGAAAAATTCATAGCGAACAAAAAAAAGCTGGCAATTAGATAGTTTTTTAGCATATATAAAAGTCCTGGTAACTCAGCAGCAATCACTGCGAGTTAAATTCTCAGTACGAGATAAAAACTTTGGCACGAATAGAGATCATACTAAAGGGTAGCCTATTTTTTACAATAATATCGCAAAAAAAGACAAAACCCGTCACAGAATTTCTTTAGTAATCTTAGGAACTTAGAACTATGTCACAACACTTCGCTATTTTATTAGGGGCTCGCTGATATTTGTTCTAGCATGTTGTTTATTTCGACTATTATTGTATAGACTTTATACATTGTTCTAACATGGAAAAAGAATGAAAAAATTAAATATCCCGAGTTTATCGCTGATATTTTTTATCGGAACGTTGCTTTTATTTGGTCTACCAATGGCAAAAGCTGAAGAGCAAGAGGACAATGGCTCTGTAACTATTATTGAGCCTAGCAAAAAGGTCAGTAAACCCACTTCAGCAACAATCGAAGCCGGAGATTTTGAATTAGGTGTTTATTATGGCTCTCTGTCGGTTGAAGATTTTGCAACAAATCCCGTTCAAGGCATCTCTCTCAATTACCATTTTACTTCAAAACTTTCGACTCAAATAAGCTACGCTAGCTCCGATGTTGGTCGAGCAACCTTTGAAGACGTAGTTGGAGGCGACTTCTTAAGTGCTGACGATGAAGAGTTTAACTACATACAGGTTCAGGCTGGGTATCAAGTTCTTCATGGACGCTCTTTTTTAGGCTCTAAGCAACGATTTAACTCCTATTTATATTTATACGGTGGACTCGAAAGTGTCCAATTTGCCCGAAACGATGAAATTGGTTTTACTTTTGGTTCTCGGTATAAGTTGGTAGTCTCAGAAAATATCACGCTCAATATCGATCTGCAAGATCACTTCTTTGAGCGCGAATTTATTGCCGACAAAAAATACACCAACAATATCGAATTTTCGATAGGACTTAACGCGTTATTTTAGCTTTAGAAGCAAAAACTTTAGGTTTAGACCCACGAAACGGAATGCAAGTTGAATATATTATGCGAAAAACGACTAACTTAACTTCTACAATCTACATGAAAAAACTTGCGTATGTTATGGCGAATAATTCTTTGAGTTTATTGGTTACAGCGCTTTTATGTTTTTTTTGGTCTTTGTCAATTAACGCCGAGCAAAAGAAAGCTCCCGCATTGCAGTTAGAGGTCATTGATCCATATATCGAATTACACACGGGACCAGGTGCTGGTTACCCTATATTTTATACCATTGAGCAAGGTGACAATGTTATTGTTCTCACTCGGCGAACAGCCTGGTACGAGCTAAAAACACTCGATGGACAGATTGGCTGGGCTAAAGCCTCTCAAGTTGCCAGAACATTACTTCCTACCGGTGAACCGGTAGATTTACCAACGATCAGTTATGGTGACTATTTGAAAAATAGCTGGCGAGTAGGCTTTAATGTAGGCGAATTTACCGGTGGAGAGCTTTCTGGCAGCGACACTTTTAGCTATTCGGCAGGTTATCGTCCGCTAAGTTGGGCTGGCGTCGAAGTAGAATTCGGTAATTTTTTCAATTCTGACATTAGGGGCAGCTATCAAAGTTTAAATGTATTATTTGAACCCTATTCTGAATGGAAATTTTCACCAGTCATCAAAATAGGCACTGGATCGATGAAAATAGACTCTCAGCCAGAGTTACTACCCTTAAACCTCGATAAAAACGATTTCACCACCTACGGTTTTTCTGTGAATTATTATATTGGCAGAAACTTTGTACTTCATTCTGGGTATCAAGAATATACCCTTTCAACTGATTTTAGTGACGAGAGACTCGACAGATGGAATATTGGTTTCAACGCATTCTTTTAGTTTTAAAACGGACGTCTGTGCTCATTTTTTGCATTGGCATTCATTCTGCTTTAGCTCAGACTGGAACAGATACAAATCAAACCGAAAAAAATGCAGATATAGATACTGAGTATTTTGATGTCGGTATATTTACTGGCTTATTAAATATTGAAGATTTTAATAGCGAGTTAGTCACTGGTCTCAACATGACTTTTAATGCTAACGAGGACTTTTTTATCCAGTTTAATTACCTTCAAGCTGATGCATCATTATCTTCTTTTGAGCTCAGCCAAGGAGCACTTTTTGCTGGCAGTGATCGCGATTTTATCCATTTCGATTTTTTACTCGGTTATAACCTGTTTTTAGGCGAGCATTTTATGGCTGATACTAATACAAGATTGTCTTCCATGTACCTAGTTGGAGGTGTTGGCGATACCGAATTTGGTGGCGAGCAGAGTTTTACTTATACCGTTGGGCTTGGCTATCAAGTGGCATTACAAAGGAATATCTTAGTCAGGATTGATTTTCGGGATTATATTTATAAAACCAATATTATCGGCGAGAATAATTCGACTCATAATACCCAGTTAACCGCTGGGGTGAGCTTTTTATTTTGATTTAGATCTTGGTAGCTCAGCGGGATTTCAATCAGGCTTCAACTTTTTAATATCATCTTCGATTTCTTTTAAACTGAGCTCATAGCTGATTTGTTTTTGTTCTTCTCTATATTTTTTATATTCGAGCGAGGCTTTTTCCGTCGCCATTTTATGGCTGATTTTTCCAGCATGAGTTAAAAGTTCTCTACCATTAAGTTGCAATATGCTGTCTAAGCGATTTATCCAATCATTCATGGTCATTGCTTGTTGTTGTTGCGCCATTGTTTCTGCAAAAGCTAGATATTGTTCGACTAGCAAACCTAGTAATTTAATCTCATCTTCGTTCAGGTAGTTTTTAGCAATACTCACATCCTGTTTTTTAATTGATGCCACCTTATCCTTGTCAAAAGATTGCATTCCTATTAATGGCAGAGACGCATCAACCCGACTATTAATCAATTCCGCCGCAGTTTGTTGACTAATCGCCCATAATAGTTTGTTTTGAATGATTTTAAAAAACGCGATGGTTTTTTCATCGCCAGAATCGTAATCAATACTAGTGGTATAGATATCTTTGACTTTTTGATAAAAGAACCGCTCAGACAAACGAATTTCTCGGATTCTAGTCTGTAGCTCGTCAAAATAATTCATCGATTGACCGCTTTTAAAGCGTTCATCGTTCAGGGTAAAACCCTTAATAATATATTCTTTTAGCCGTTGGGTTGCCCAAATGCGAAATTGGGTGCCTTGTTTGGATTTAACACGGTAGCCTACGGAGATTATTACGTCGAGGTTGTAGTGTTTAACTTCCTTGGATTGCGTTTTGCCTTCTATCGCGCCATGTTGAGTGGTCTGTCGGAAATCACGACAGACCACTTTTTCTTCTAACTCACCCTCTTTAAAAATATTGCCTATATGCTCGGTAATGGTACTTCGGCCTTTATCAAACAGTTGCCCCATTTGAGCCTGTGTTAGCCAGACTGTTTCGTCTTCAAGTTGCACATCAACTTTGATGTTGCCTTCAGAGGATTGGTAAATGAGGATGTTAGAGCTTTTTTTGGTCTCATTTTTCACGCTGCTTTCACCTCAGTTAAAACCTAATCAATCCATAATTTAGCGAACAAATATATCTCATACTCATGCAATAACCTCAAAATCATCACAAAGCTTCCCCACTAAATCCTCAGTTTTTTGGAGAATAAAGGAAAAACAGGAGGGCAACAATATCTTTTAAACAAAGACTTAATTATGAATACAGTGAAAGACTAACCTACAGTTGATGATGTGTTCTACTACCTCACATCACGCTTTAGCGTCCTCAGCTTCTTTCTCAATATTTTCCAAAATATCAAAACAAAGCTGTTTCGTTCCTGTTCCGTCCATCCCAGAAATCACATAATGAGGCGCTTGCCAATCCAGCGCTTTCAAAATTTCATCCTTTTTCGTTTGCATTTCTTCTTCAGATAATAAATCACATTTATTAAAAACCAACCACACTTCTTTATCGGCAAGTGGCTTTTCGAACTCTACAGAGTATTTTTGTAGTTCATTGGCGATAGTTTTGATATTTTCCAAAGGATCGGATTCATCGAAAGGATTAAGATCGACTAGATGCAGCAGTAACTTAGTTCTTGATAGATGTTTTAAAAATCTAACACCTAGACCTGCACCTTCAGCCGCTCCTTCAATCACGCCGGGGATATCGGCGATAACAAAGCTTTTGTATGGAAGTGGCGAAACCACTCCTAAATTTGGGATCAGTGTGGTAAATGGGTAATCAGCCACTTTGGGTTTTGCAGAAGAAACACTGCGGATAAAGGTTGATTTTCCTGCGTTAGGCAGTCCCAACAAACCAACGTCAGCGAGTACATTAAGCTCTAGTTTTAACTCCCTAAAATCCCCTTCAGAGCCGTGTGAAGTTTGTCTTGGCGCTCGGTTGACGCTGCTTTTGAAGCGAGTATTGCCAAGACCATGAAACCCGCCTTTTGCAACGAGCACTTTTTCATTTGCTGTTTCTAAATCGCCGATGATTTCATCAGTTTCGATATTGATGATCCGCGTTCCGACCGGCACCTTTAACTCTAAATCTTTTCCTCTTGCACCAGTACAATTACGCGGCATTCCTTTTGTACCGTTTTCTGCGCCATAAAAACGTACAAACCGAAAATCTACAAGGGTATTGAGTTCGGAGTCTGCGACCATATACACACAACCGCCATCGCCGCCATCGCCGCCATCTGGACCGCCTTTAGGCACGTACTTTTCTCGGCGAAAGCTGCACATACCGCTGCCGCCGTTGCCGCCTTTCACTTTAATTTTAACTTCGTCGACAAATTTCATGCTATGCCCAATAAATTCACACTATTAGGTGAAGCCACCCATGAGATCGCCACACCGCCTTCCATAGCTCCTTGCGGCATACATTCCATCCATGGAAATAAAAAAGCCCCGAAATATCGGAGCTTTTTTATTATTCAATTTTTCGTTCTATTTGTTTTTACTGACAAAAGCAAGCGTCAGCAAAATCAAATTTAGTGAACTAAAATGCTCACAGTTTTACGATTTGCCTGACCTTTTACTTCAAACTTCACTTCACCGTCTGCCTTAGCAAATAAAGTATGGTCACGACCAATTCCAACATTAGTTCCAGGGTGAAAACGAGTTCCACGCTGACGAACAATGATGCTACCTGCTGAAACTACTTCGCCGCCGAAGCGCTTAACGCCCAGGCGTTTACTTTCCGAATCGCGACCATTCTTAGTACTACCGCCAGCTTTCTTATGTGCCATTTTATTTCTCCGAAATCTCTATTAATTCTAATTTGAAACTAATTCCAATTTGAACTATTTACTGATGTTAGTGATCTTCACTTCAGTAAACCATTGACGATGTCCCATTTGCTTGCGACTGTGTTTACGACGTTTGAACTTGACGATTTTGACTTTTTTGCCTCGACCTTGTTCTACAACTTCGCCTGAAACTTTTGCTTTATCTAAATATGGTGCGCCTAAAGCCAGGTCTTCACCTTCTCCAACCATTAAGATTTTATCGAAATCAATAGTTGCACCTTTTTCCAGGTCAATTTTTTCAAGGCGGACAACTTGCCCTTCTTTTACTCGGTGCTGTTTGCCACCACTTTGAATCACCGCGTACATAGCGACACTCTCTCCGTCTTATTTGTGCATATTATATATACACAAGATATTTTTAGTTGCTTGCGATCCCCATAAAATCGAGGGAATCCAATAAATTAGGGCGCGCATTTTAAGTCATTAGCAGGCTACGAGCAAGCACAAATCCCCTAAAACGTGGCTTTTTCTCAAACTAGTTGATTTCAACCCCAAAAAGCTGAGTTTTCACTTGACCGCAAGGGGCACAAACAATAGCATTCTGGCATTATTTTGCAATATCTTTGATTGAGTTCTCTCTTGTCTGATATAAAAAACATTACCAAGTTGGTAGAAGCTGATTTTTCGGCTACCAATCAAGTCATCATCGAACAATTACAGTCGGATGTGGCGCTTGTGAATCAACTAGGTCACTACATTGTGGCAGCCGGAGGCAAGCGATTAAGACCATTATTAGTACTAATGGTTGCAAATGCCCTTGGCTATAAAGGTACTAATCATCACCAAACGGCGGCGATTGTTGAATTTATTCATACAGCAACACTATTACATGACGATGTTGTCGATGAAAGTGACAGAAGACGAGGTAGAGAAACCGCTAACGCACTTTTTGGCAACGCGGCGAGCGTTTTGGTCGGGGACTTTTTATATTCTCGCGCCTTTCAAATGATGGTTTCTATCGACAAGATGGACATCATGAAAATCCTTTCAAATACTACTAATAAAATTGCCGAAGGTGAAGTTTTGCAGCTGATGAACTGCAATGATCCCAACGCAACGGAGGAAAGCTACTTTAAAGTTATCGAACACAAAACCGCTATTTTATTTGCGGCGGCTTGTCAGTTAGGTGCGATCATCGCTGGACATAAAGATCTCGCTGAGCCGCTACATCAATACGGTCTGCATTTAGGTTTAGCCTTTCAATTAATGGATGATGCTTTGGACTATACCGCTGACAGTGAAGAACTTGGTAAAAATGTTGGCGACGATCTCGCCGAAGGCAAGCCAACCTTGCCGCTTATTCATGCCATGCGGAACTCTAATGAAAAAGATGCCGCACTAATTCGCTCTTGTATTGAAAATGGCGGCTTAGAGCATATTGAAGCGGTACAGGAAATAATCAAACAAACCCAAGCAATTGATTACACACTGAATAAGGCTCAAACCGAAGTGGTGCTCGCCAAGCAGAGCTTAAAAAAAATGCCCGACAACCCATTCAGCCAGGCATTATACCAACTCGCAGAACTCGCGGTAGCAAGAAGTTTTTAGTGAGCTTTTCGTGACACAAAAGAAAGACAAGTCAGCAATCATTCCCACCTCTTCTTCGTCTGATGAAGATTTTTCTAATAACGAAAATAAATGTGCCCAGTGCTTTGATTCAAAATGCTGTCAATATATTACAGAACCACTAGATACACCTCGCTCCATTCGAGATTTTGATATGCTTTTATGGCAGATCTCACATCAGAACGTTCATTGCTTTAAAGACGATACTGGCTGGTATTTAAAGATCTTCGGTCAATGTGAACACCTTACCAAGAACGGACAATGCGGAATTTATCACAAACGCCCTTTTATTTGCCGGGAGCACTCTAATCAATCATGTGAACTGGATACTCCACACCCCAAATTCAGCGATTTGTACTTCAATAAATACCTGGATTTTGATCAATATTGCAGAAAACGCTTCAAACGCTGGGACAAGCGTTTTGACTGAATAATCATTCCGACTTTTGACTTTTTTGGCTACATTAATCTAACATACGACTTTACTAATATATTCTTGTTATACCTTATAAAAACGCTAGTGAGAGGGATTTTTATTTGTTAGAATGCCGCTCAAATTTTATACAGACATTTATCTGTGATAAATGACATCTGAATGACAAATTGGAGCCAATTGGTGGGTAAACAAGCAGTACAACATTTGAACCTCTCTAATCATCAACTTATCGATCACGCGCTAGAACGAAAAGAAGGCGTGCTTGCAGACAATGGTGCGTTAAGCGTTGTCACTGGGGCGCGAACGGGTCGATCACCTAATGATAGATATATCGTCAAAGAAGCCACTACAGAATCTGAGATCGAATGGGGAAAGGTTAACCGCGCTATATCTGAAGATAAGTTTAATACTTTGTGGGATAGAGTCGAGTTTTACTTAGATAGCAAAGATGCTTATTACGTTTCTGAAGTTCACGTGGGCTCAGATCCTGCTCATTACATCCCCGTTAATGTCAGAACTGAAACAGCTTGGCAAAATCTGTTTGGTCAAAACCTGTTTATCCGCCCAGATAACTTCAATCCCACAGACAAAAAACAATGGCAAATTCTGAATGCCGCTCACTTCAAATGCGAACCAGAGCGTGATGGAGTAAATAGCGACGGTACAGTTATTATCAACTTTGCCCAGAAAAAAGTGCTTATTGCAGGAATGCGCTACGCAGGCGAAATGAAAAAAGCTATGTTTTCAGTACAAAATTTTCTCCTGCCAGCAAAAGATGTATTACCAATGCACTGCGCAGCCAATACAGATGGAAAAGGTGATGTCACTTTGTTTTTTGGTCTGTCTGGAACAGGCAAAACCACCCTTTCAGCCGATCCTACCCGATACCTTATCGGTGATGATGAGCACGGTTGGGGAGTTGGTACGGTTTTTAATATTGAGGGCGGCTGTTACGCTAAAACCATTGACTTATCACAAAAGAATGAGCCTGTAATTTGGAATGCTATCAAAAAAGGCACCATCATCGAAAATGTCGTGCTAGATGAGAATGGTGTTGCTGATTACACAGACACGACCCATAGTCAAAATGGTCGCGCAGGCTACCCAAGAGAACATATTGAACTTATGGTAGATGATAACCGTGCTGGAGAGCCTAGCGCAGTCATCTTTCTTACTTGCGATTTAACCGGGGTTCTTCCTCCTGTATCAATACTCAGTAAAGAAGCTGCGGCGTATCATTTTTTGAGTGGTTATACCGCCAAAGTTGGCTCGACTGAAATTGGCTCGACCTCAGCGATAGAATCGACTTTCTCGACCTGCTTTGGTGCACCGTTTTTCCCTCGCCCTGCCGGTGTTTATGCCGATCTTCTGATGAAACGAATTGAAGCCAATAATTCTAAAGTTTACTTAGTCAATACTGGATGGACAGGTGGTACATACGCCAATGGTGGTAAGCGATTTAGCATACCAACCACCAGAGCAGTAATATCCGCCATTCAATCAGGCGCTTTGGCAGATTGTGAAACGGTTCATATCGATCAACTTAATCTTGATGTTCCAGTTCAGGTAGAAGGTGTCGAAAGTGATTTGCTCCAGCCAAGAAAGACCTGGAGCGATGGAAATGCCTATGATGCAGAAGCTAAGGCACTGGCAAAACTATTTAGCGATAACTTTGCTAAATTTGATGTCGCCAATTCAATAAAAACCGCTGGACCACAAGCTTGAAATAACCAATCCGAATTACAGCTAATCAGATATACGCTCTAGAACTTCAAAATCCAGAGCGTATAACTTATACCACTATTTTGGAAGCTTCTTAAGTCTAATAAACCCAAGCATTCCAGCAATCAATAACATGTAAAATATTGATCCTGCTGCTTCATATTCCGCCTCTTCTTCTGGTGTGGGTGCCGGAGGTGGCGGCGGAGGTGGGGGATTCGCGTTAGCGGCGTCATCATCGGCGATATTAACCGTGGTGGTTTGCGCTCCGCCAAGCAATTCTCCATCACTGGGCTGCGACAAAGAAAGACTAAATGACTCTCCCTGTTCTTCTATCGCATCGTCAACAATAGTAATGCTAATTGTTTGATTTCTGATACCTTCTTCAAACACTAATGTCGAGCTAATAGTCTGATAGTCACCACCAGATAACGCAGAACCATCAGCGCTATTCACATCAAGCATAATTTGACCTGCTGCACCAAATGATCGATTGACTGTTATATCTAAAGTGCCATCAGCTTCATTTACATCATAATTGGCTCGCTCGAAAAAGAAAGTGCCGGGCTGATTATCAAACTCGTTGTCGGTAATGGTCACTTTAGTTTGGACAGCACCACCTAACACTGCACCGCCGCCAGCATTACTCAAAGTCACTGAGAAAACTTCAGTGCCTTCAAAAACATCATCATCAGTAAGCGCTACGACTATAGTTTGACTTGTTTCACCATTTGCGAATGTTAATGTGCCTGTCGCAGCAACATAATCGGAAGGATCTTCCGCTGAACCAGCGGTTTCATCTTCTGCATTATCTGCTCCGAGATTAGAAACAACAAAGTCGACAGTGACCGCTCCCATATTTCCTACCTCTCTATTTACGGTTAGAGTGACGCTAGTATCAGTTTCAGGCACTGTGACAGCTGTTTGTTCCATCTGAATTAGACCAAACTCGGCTGCTGGTCCGATGGATACGATCCAATCGAAAATAATGTTTAAATCGGCAGCACTGAGAAGTGCTGCTGGAGGTTGCGGCATCACACCTCCGCAATTGGGATTAGGTTGTAGCTTCAAATAAAGAATGGAGTTATCAGGTTCACCAGGTTCAACGAGTAATTCGTTGTTATTACTGCAATTGGCGACCATGTTTACTAGCTCATCTTCTGAAGTCTGAGCATCTTCAAGCGATAAAGTTCCGCTTTGATTCCCGGCATTGTGACAACTTCTGCAATTAACATCAAAAATCGCCTGAACTTCATCAGGAACAGCAGCAAATACAGAATTTTGAGTGGTTAAAAAGCCGCAGCTTAAAAATAGGATAAATGATAATTTGAAGAGACTAGATTTTACAACTTGCATGAATTTCTCCTAAAAATTCATATCAAACAGTTACAAACGTAACTACCTAACATAACTAATGGTTTAATTTAGCATATTGGCGCAAAAAATCACGGCTTGCTTGGGATAAGTGTGAACTTTTTACGCTATTTCCGACGAGTGCTCGGTTTTCAGGCACAAAAAAGCCAGAATCAATCTGGCTTCTTGTTTTGATATTTCTATTTTAAAGCACTAACTACAGCTTATCTGCTTCCTCAGATAGATATTTAGCAACACCATCAGGAGAATCAACCATACCCTTATCACCTTCAGTCCAACCTGCAGGGCAAACTTCACCGTGCTCTTGATGGAATTTAAGCGCATCAATCATACGTAACATTTCATCTACGTTTCTGCCCAGTGGCAAATCATTAACTACTTGATGACGTACTTGACCTTCTTGATCAATTAAGAATGAACCACGAAATGCTACGCCGTCAGTTGGATGCTCAACATCATATGCCTGACAAATTTCATGTTTTACATCAGCCACTAGAGTGTAACCAACTTCACCGATACCACCATCGTTGATTGCAGTGTTACGCCATGCATTGTGAGAAAATTGCGAATCAATGGAAACACCAATCACTTCCACTCCTCGATCAGTAAACTCTTTTAAGCGATGGTCAAATGCGATTAGCTCAGAAGGGCAAACAAAAGTAAAATCAAGGGGATAAAAGAAAACAACCGCCATTTTACCTTCTGTTGCTTTCTTAAAGTTAAAATCATCAACAATCTCGCCATTTCCCATAACTGCCGCTGCAGTAAAATCTGGTGCTTCACGTCCGACTAATACGCCCATTTTTGTTCTCCTCAAATAAAAGTAAGTTGTTAGCTAGCGACGAATTGTGCTAGCTATTTAATCAGTAAAATTGGTACTCGATATAGAACCAAAGCTTGAGGAATGAAAGATACACCCTAATGGTCTATCTTCCAAATTTAGGATATCAATCAGAATAATTGATATAAACTATCAGAATGAAAAATTGACTAAATTGAATTATATCGTTGCTGTAATTCAATTGCGTACTCATCCCCATTTTGCCCCAATAAACCTAACTTAAACTTAGAAGATGGAGGTCTTTCCCCCAACCAAATATTGAGTAAACAACGGTATAAATCCAATGAGTATGGGATTTCACCTAGCATTCGTTTGTTCAGATAAATTCGAGTACCAAAGTTCTTATGGTAATCAAAACGAACAACATCGCCTTTTTTAATTGAACGCTTAAAAAAACCCTTAAACCGTCTAATATTTGCCATACTTGTTTTTAATGACTCCGGGGTATTATTGATCTTCATGCCTTCGACCAAAATACGCACAAAAGTCCGTCCAGATGTTTTTTTATCCGTAACGAATTTAAACTCCATTCGACGAGCGGCATCAATAAATACCAAATCATCTGAACTTCTATATACCGCTGCATTATCGATTAACAGCTGACCTATATAAAAATCTTCTTTTAGTAACTTAGTCAGGCCATAGCCTGTGGGGATCAATGGGCGGTCAAGAATTTTGGCAACCTTGGTGGCGGGAGCTGGAGTTTCCGCAGCGTTAGCGAAAGAGCCTACAAAAACAACAGATACAACGATTAGAACAACTAGTTTTTTCATTTACAAACAACCTCTATTACATAAGTTTGATTTTTTTCAATCCTTTGTAAACAGCTCCTCTAAAGCTAACCACTTGCTGCTATTTTTGCTTGGCGAATCCTCTCCTGATATGACCGAAAAACGGCTCATAACCCTGTGGAAATAGCCACTATTGACGACAACTTCTCATTACTTGGTCGGTCAAAATCTAAACTCATCATATACAAGCTGGAGGTAATAGGCAAATTTCCAAGCAATTCAACTGCTTGACAGCACTAGCTGAGAATCGGCTTGAGTAGCGCTTTATGTGAAAATATCCTTTGAAATAACAAGTCATGGCATTATTCCACTTGCAAATATATAGCTTTTTACTTTATGATATTTTTCGTAGGCTTCTTATTAGCTATCAAAGGAAAGCATACTAACTATGCCCTACGACCTATGTATGTAATACGTTCGGGGTATGTAATGCGCCCGAGCGATTCATCACAATAACTAATATAACAACTATTGCTATCACTGGGACTCACAACGATGTATAAATCCCCTCGCCAAAGCTTATTTAGTTTCATCCTATTCACAAGTTCCCTATTTTCTTTATCTACCAACCAGGCACAAGCACTTCAAAGCGCCATTTCTAGTGGTGAAAATCTTGACTTGTATGGGATCAGCATTCATAGCGAACAAAGAAACGATATCTACGTTGGCGCACTTTTTTCATCAACCAAGGTCGATAAAGCCTCACAGTTGTTAAGTCCCGAGATCAGCAAAAGAATGAGCCTGAAGTTTGTCTCCAAGTACTCTAGTCGCAAAATGGCCAGACTTTGGAAACAGCGGATCGCAATGAACAACCCAAAATCGAAATGGCAGCCTATGACTCAAGAAATTGTCAGGTTTGCTGGTATTTTTAAACGCGCGATGCAAGAAGGCGACGAGCTCAATCTTGACTTCGATCCCACTTCTGGAACGAGCGTTTATTTGAATGGGACATTGTTTTTAACTATCCCCGAAAACGACTTCTATGATTTATTATTGAAAGTTTGGATTGGCTCAATCCCACCTACTAAAAACTTTAAAATTGGCATATCTGGTAAAAACAAATCTTCAACCAACGACAAGCTAATTTCTCAATATCAAAGTCTTCAACCAGAATTAGGGCGCTTTGACGAAGATAAGCCGCTAGAAACTGAAAGTGACCAGATTGCAAAAAGCGAAGAGCAAAAACCCGCTGAAAAAGAAATACCCGCTAAAATACAACAGAAACAACAACAAAAATCAGCCAAAAATTCGGTTAAGCCTGCAAAAAAGAACAGTGAAAACCAAGAAGCTCTCGCAGAGAAATCAAAAAGTCAAAAAGAAACCGATGCACTTGTAAGCAAACTTAAAGCAGATCTTCCTCCCTCTAAAGTCCCTGTGGCAGCAGTAGCCCCGTCACTCGAACTAGGCGAAATTCAAATTGGTGATTTGGGAGCTGCCAAAAAAGATAAAATACAGGCAGAGATAAAAAAGGAAGAAAAACCAGTTGTGGTAAAAGAGCAGGTTGCAAAGAAAGAAGAAAAATTAGAACCTCCTTCACCACAAAAACAACAAGTAGAGAAAAAACAACCGGTCGCCGAAGAGAAAGTAGCACTGTTAGATATCCCTAAACAAGAGTCGTTTGATGCTGATCTATATAGCGGCTCTTATACTCGCGAATTAGTTTCCAAGATCAGAAAAGTCCAGTGGTACCCTAAAAAAGCGCTGGTAGCTGGTGAACAAGGTGAAGTAAAAATCCTGGTGACTATCGACAAAGAAGGTAACGTGGTTGATAAAACCATCACCCAGCGATCAGGCTCTCGCACACTAGACAGAAATGCTCTTAAAATGGTAGGCAAAGCGCAACCTTTTCCAGTTATCCCTGATGAACTTGATACCGAACAATTTGAGTTTGAAGTACCGCTTAATTTTACCCTTAGAAATTAATCATTCACAAAAAATGGTTAAATCACAGGCTTTGCCAGTCAAAACCTTCGCTCTGCTTAGCGATAAAGTAATTAACATGAGCTAGCTCTGACATAGAATTAATTCGTTCATTGATCATTTCAGCAGAATTATTTTCTTCGCTCATGTGCATAGCGACCAACCTCTTTAGCTTGGGCGAAGCAATTTCCCGCAAAAATTCTGACGCTTGTTGATTCGATAAATGCCCCAAATCACTCGACACTCTTCGTTTTAAAGAAACAGGATAAGCACCTTGCATCAAGGCTTGGTGTTCGTAATTAAACTCTAGTAACAGCGCATCACACTCAGAATAACTATCGATAATATGGCGGGTAATATGTCCAACATCCGTTAACAAACCTATAGACTGCCCAGCTGCTTGCAGAACAAACTGAACCGCTTCTCTGGAATCGTGAGGCACAGCTACGGGTATTATATTAAAATCACCTAATGCAAACTCATGATGACTGCTAAATATCCTTTGATTTTTGATACTCAAACACTTTGGGTGTAAACCAGTACCTTTATTAAGCCAAACCGGAATTGAAAATTTATTAGAAAATCCAGACACTCCGCCAATATGGTCAGCATGCTCATGGGTGACTAAAATTGCGGAGACTTGCTCCGGCAGAATTCCCTTTAAACCAAGACGTCGGCATGTTTCTTTAACGCTAAATCCACAGTCAATTAAAACGATGGTGTTTGCAAAAGAAATAAGGGTGCCATTGCCCTTGCTGCCAGAACCTAAAGAGCAAAATTGAATAGCCTCATGACTAATCTGAAAAGAGTGAGGTTCACTCACGATGCTAAGTATTTTGTCTTTGACTTATTTGACTTATATACTAATCTAGCGCCTATCACCAAATAATCGACTTAATTCAGGATAAAGTTTAACCATTAAATTGGCGTCTAAACTAACTCCTTGACCATCTTTCAGAGTGATGCTGCGTTGTGCTCCGTTTTCACCAACTGTCACCTGAAAAGAACCTTCCTCCAAAGGTAGTTTTGTTTCGCTCTCATCGGCAAACAGTGACGCGAAAAAACCTTGTTCTGGTGGATGATATTCCATGAAATATGTCTTTTGGCGAAGATCTCGGTCAATGATAGTAAAACCTAACTCTCGCATAACCTTAGGGATCTTTTCCCACACCAAGGATTCAGAAGAAGCAGTAAGAAGAGCCGCATTTTTTTCATTGTCTTGCCCTAATTCCACTTTAAAGCCTGCTAAAATTTGCTGCTGATGTCGGGCTCTTTTCAGTCTAATTTGCGAGTCGTAATGACTTAAAATTAAATTCATCATGTCGGCTGATTCCTGCCAACTAACCGGCAGGTCTTGCCAGGCGGCATCATCATCAACGCGAGTTTGACTTTTGATCCTTTGTACCGATAATTTTTGCTCTCCCTTTATTTCACCTTTTTCAATAGTGATTTTATATTTGGCTCGAATAAGATCGATATCGTCACTGCCATCTAAACCTAACCAGATACCTCCCTCTTCGATCGGCATCCAATTGCTGACGATCACTTTACTAGCTTCATCTTTTATACTGGTAGTAATGTTATGAGCTTGTAAAAATGAATTAATGGTTTGCCAAACAAAGGAAATTTCATCAATAATAAGTACAACTGGCAGCTGTGACTTTCTATCAACTCTTGTATTCTCAAGCACGGCAAGCAACTGGATCGGAGCGTCTTGAGTAAGCTGTTTACCTTGTAAGCTATTTTTGGCACTTTCACCAATACGCGGCAAAACCGTAAAGTCAGCTTTGTCTTTGTGCGATAAAGGCGCTGGAATTTCAAGATCTTTGGTTTGCCTAGCATTCATGTAATCATATTTTTGGCTTTTTATCAGACCATTATCACCGTAAATATACCCACAACCACTTATAACCAAGGTTAATAAAATCAAAAGGCTTAACTTAATCAAACTCAAAAGAAAACTCCAATTTTTATAAAATGCCGCACTGGCGCATTGTTTCATTTATGCGCTGTTGCGCTTCTATTGAGGGTTGAGTTAATGGCAAACGTATTCCCTCATCGATTTTCGCCATTTTATTCAACACCCATTTTACCGGGATAGGATTCGACTCAACAAACATTGCGTCATGCAATGGAATAAGAGTATCAAATAACCTCTTCGCATCAGCGATATTCTTATCTAACAGCAAGCGACACCATTTGCTCATTTGTTTTGGAACAATGTTAGCTGTTACGCTGATAACACCATCCCCACCATTCAACATATATTCATAGGCACTAAGATCATCGCCGCTTAAAAAACAAAAGTCGCCATCGATGCTATCGAACAATTGCTTTGCTCGAGGAATATCAGCAACTGCGTCTTTAATTCCAATAATGTTTGAGTGATTAGATAACTCAATGACTGTCTCATTTTTGAGATCGCAAGCAGTTCGTGTTGGAACATTATAAAGAATCACCGGAGAGTGACTCACATCAGCGACCTGGCAAAAATGCTGGTATAAACCTTCTTGCATCGGTTTTATGTAATAAGGTGTCACGCAGAGTAGCGCGTCGGGATTTAACTTGTTGAGCTCAGTTGCGAGTTCTGAGGTGCTTTGCGTAGAAGTTGCACTACAACCCGCGATAACAGGAACTCGATTGTCTGTGTGTTCAATTGCCGATTTAACAATATCAAGATGTTCTTGCCGAGTAACCGATGCAGATTCGCCTGTCGTCCCCATAACCACTAGACCATCAGTACCACTGTCAATATGCCAGTCAATCAATTGACGTAAATCAGCGTAATCGATTTGACCATCGCTTTTCATTGGGGTGACAAGTGCGACTATACTGCCTTTAAATAGTCGATTATTGGACGTCATGCATCTACTCTATATTCTGCAAGGTTATTATTTGCAATTGTTATGGTTAGCTTTTATATCTGGCGAACTTTTATCTTAATTTCTATTCAAAAGATCAGACCCATCGATGGACGTATCTCAAAAGAGCGCTAGTTTACTTGTGGTGAACAGACAACTCAAGTAAAAGTCCTCGTCCACAACATCTTCTAACCTATCGGTATAACCCTTTTATGTATATTAGGTTCAATATGACTCAAACTAGTAACTAAGGTTCAATCTATGTTTTAAGAATAAGGCTTATCTGCACAAGGCGTTGAAATCTAAGTTAAGGTACCAATTTAACAAAATACATAGATATAACTTATTCAACCAGGGATCCCACTATGAAATCGAAACTCTTTATCCTTAGAAGTAATCAAGTCAGCTTCGATCTCTGCGAAAAATTTGACTCGTTCACCAATATCTTCGTCCGAATAGTCTGCGGCTAACTCTAAGTAATCCGAAAAATGTCGTGATTCTGATTTTAACAAGGAAAGGTAAAATTTGTGTAACTCATCATCTAGCAATGGAGCGATTTTGGCGAATCGCTCACAAGAGCGCGCTTCAATATAAGCGCCAACAATTAAACGGTCTACTAACGCGCCTAAATCGTCTTTGCGAGCTCGTTTAAATAGCCTTGACGCGTAGCGCGAAGCAGATAAATCAATATAATCAATTTTCCGGCGCTTCATAATTTGTAAAACCTGTTCAAAATGACGGAGTTCTTCGCGGGCGAGTTTAGACATTTTCATTAAAAGTGAGTGTCTTTCGGTGTATTTAAAGATCAGACTGATCGCCGTATTTGCGGCTTTTTTTTCACAATTGCAATGATCAATCAACATCAATGATTGATTTTCCAATGCGCAATCAACCCAACCTTGAGGGGTTTCACAGGCTAAGAACTGGTAAATCGGTGTTAGTAACGACTGCATGGTTTCACTCTTATTAATTATTGACTTAGCCATCGATATATTGGCGCTGAAAGCATTCGTTCGCTCAATCAATCTACTTCATTTTTCGAGGTCGAATTTTAAGCCGCTTTACCTGATCGTGAAAGTGATTTTGTTGTTTTTGGGTGATTTCTGCACGCTGATAACGTAAATAAGAATAATATTGTAGAATTCTGATTAATTGCGCCTGGGAAGTTTGTTCCATCGCAGGTATTCCAACGGCTGAATTTATAATGTGCATGTCTTGACTAGCTGAATCTTTTCTACCTGAACCTTTTCTTACTGAACCTTGAACATCAGATTTTTGGAGATCCGATCTTTGGAGATCTGATCTTTGGAGATCTTGAATTAACTCATTCACCCCTTTATTTACAGGTAGATCAATACCAAATGCCAGTAACTTACTTTGTAAACGTTGAAAACTATTTTGAATGGGATCTAATGTTTGTTTGTTTTTAACCCACTTAAAACTAATAAAAGTCATAAAAACAGCTAAAATAGCGACCATTAAAATACCTATTTGCTGCCCGGTTAGCTTTTCTAATCCTAGTCCCTCAAACACTCGTCGTTGAGTATTTTGGTTGTAATCCAAAATCCAATCGTTCCAACCGCTATTAGCTTGATCCATCCAGTATTCAAACTGTTTCATCAAGCTTATATCATCAAGATCGACCGCCTCAAAACCAAAATCGCCGAATAAACCTTCGCGCTGAGAATACTCTTGCTGTAATTGCTCTTCAATCCGATGGGGCGCAATTGCTGATGTAGGATCGACTCTTACCCAACCTTCATTTACAAGCCAAACTTCCGTCCAGGCATGAGCGTTGGCGTAACGAACAATCCAATAATCTGACAAAGGATTTTTTTCAGCACCCTGATAACCAATCACTACACGGGCAGGAATACCTGCAGCGCGCGCTAGAAAAACGAACGCGCCCGCATAATGTTCACAAAAACCCTTTTGATGCTCAAACCAGAAGCTATCGATGGTGTCTTCTTCCATTAAGGGTGGTAATAAAGTATAAAAATATTCCTGCTGGTTGATTTTTGAAAGCAAACCAAGAATAAAGTCACGATCCGTTGGATACAATTGCCTTTGTTGTTTTGCCCAAGCAAGCGAGCGCGGATTGCCATCATTTGGAATATAGATATATTTTTGTTTTTCTTGCTCAGTAAGGCTTGGGTTAATAACCAATTGACTGAGAGATTCAGCGCTATAGCGGGTTCTATCCACTAATCGATGCTCTGTTTGTACCGAGTAGTCGGCATACAAAACCGCGCGCTTTGGTATATCAATCGGCCTGTCAAGAAAAGTTAACCAACGTTGATTGGTCTTTTCCAACGATATATCATATTGATAAAAACTGGCAAGCGCTGAATAGTCTTCCTTCAGTTGTTGCGCTTTATTCAATTCAGTAAAAGTTTGAATTCCTCGCTCGTTCTTTTCGGTTTCTCGAGTCCAGGTAAAACCATCAAAGTGATCGAGCACCAGAGTGCGCCAGTACATCTGAGAACCCGATGGTGTTTTATCTTTGAACTTTACTCTAAATGCTACTTTATCAAAAAGCTGTAAATTACTAATCGCCCCAGGACTCATCGTATCTGAGATCCCCGTCGAGCCACCCTCGCCTCCCGGCATTTTCCATATGGGTCCAGCTAAACGCGGAAAAAAAACGAATAAAACCATCATCAATGGGATCGCCAACAACAAATATTTCACTAATTGTTTAATAGTCGATTTAAGCGAGCTCTGAAAAATATTTTTTATTTTTGAAGATCCACTTGCGGAAATAGTTTTGCTTGCGTCAAAACCAGACAAAGAGTGAATTGAAATCAGTCCGTTTAAAATCGCCGCGACGGGAATAAATTGATAAAGCGCAATCCAGGGAGATTGATTGAATAAAAAACCAGCCGTCAAAATAAAAAAACCAAGTAACATCAAAATATAAACATCCCGATGAGATTTGATTTCCATAATTTTTAATCCATACATAGTCGCAATAAGTGCAACGCCCGCGTCTCGACCGGTCAATTTCTGAAAAAAATATAGAACACCGGCTGTCGCTAGCAAAGTCACTGCATTTTTTATGAATGAATGAATAGCAAACCGTTTTTTAACTTTACTTAAATAAATCAATACCGCAATCGTTAGATTAAAAAGCGTTATCCATATAGGTATAAAAAAATAAAGCGGAAATAGTACGAGCTGTTGGGCAATTAAAATCGGTAACAAGTCAATTTGACGGTGATTGTAACTCTCTAAAGAAATCTGCTTGGCCGCATTTATATCGAGCGGAATACTGGTGATGGAAACACGACTCATTTTTCTTCACCGTAAAGCGCTAACGCTTTTAAACATCTATGTTTATGAGTGTCCCCACTATTTTTTGCTATTTTAATCTCGGGTAATTTAAGTGAATAATCGTAGTTTGCTTTACTCGCCTCAAGCACCAGGTAACAAAGATAGCCTAATCTCAATTCTTTCTCCGTTGCCGGAAAATCGTCCCAATCAAAAACAAGATCCTGACTTTGATAGGCAACAAACTCTTTGCTAAATAAACCTCTTTCTCTCGCCAGGGCTTTCCAATCGATGCGAGAAACAGGGTCACCCGCCTGGTAGGTTTTTAATCCGTATAAATCATCATTACCCGAAAACTTTGTCGCTCCTTCTTGTTCATCCTCACCATGAGCGGCTTCGCCTACTGGAGGTTCGATAGGTTTGGGATAAACTAAAATCGGCGATGCAAAACGAAACCAGGTCCAAACTCTTAACAAACCAAATGGAAAACTACTGGTCGCCATAATTCGCGGTAATTCAAACCAACCACGTTTATTCGACTTGATCGGAATGATCACTTGGTTATCTAAACCTTCAACGACATCGATATAATAATTTGCTTTTTTTGAAAAACCAGTTCCAATTGTATAATGATTTTGCTTGTTTTGGCTTGTTAGATGAATTTTTATTCGCAAAGTCTCTCCGAGAAAAACACTACCAACCGCACCAAATTTAAAAATAAGACCTTGCAAGTTTTTAAAAGTAAAAAGAATGCTCACCAGCCCAATACTTAAGATCAAAAAGGTCAATAAAAATGCGAGATTATTTTGATAATTAGTGGCCGCAGTCATCATTAAGACAATGATCCCAACAAGAAAAAAACCGGCTTTCGTTGGCAGTATATAAGTTGACTTTTGTTGTAGTTCGACAACATCAGCAACGATCATTCGGCTACCGAAGAATTTTTTGAGCAGATTGTTAAATCGAGACCGAGTCACAAGGTGATTTTTTTATCGTGGAACGGCAGTATTTTGCAAAATGTCAGAAACCGGATTTTCCATACTCGCCGTTGTACCCAATTGACTCATCAAACGATGTTCTGCAACCGACATCCAAACTGACTGAATATCTTCCGGGATCACATAATCTCGATTTTCTACTACAGCCCAGGCTTTCGCAGCTTTCAAAAGAGATAAACCTCCTCGTGGAGATAAGCCATGAGACCATTGATTGCTGGCTCTAGTTGCGGCAACAAGATCTTGTAAATACTCATATAATGCGTCACTAACGTTAATACGATCCACCGAGTTTTGCATTGCTATCAGAGAGGATGAGTCGATCACAGGTTCTAATTTTTCAATTAGTTGTCTTGAATCCTGTCCACTAAAAAGCTGTTTTTCGACTTCACGAGCAGGATAACCGAGTGAGACCCTAATCAAAAAGCGATCAAGTTGTGATTCAGGTAGTGGATAAGTACCAATTTGGTGAAACGGATTTTGAGTGGCTATTACAAAAAATGGACTAGGCAGCTTTCGGCTGACACCATCGACAGTCACTTGATATTCTTCCATAGCTTCCAATAAGGCGCTTTGCGACTTAGGGGTTGCGCGATTGACTTCATCAGCCAAAATGACTTGAGTAAAAATTGGTCCTTTGTGAAACTTAAAGCTCTCGTCACTTCGCTGATAGATGGCTGAACCTATAATATCACCTGGTAGCAAATCGCTAGTGAATTGAATTCTCTGAAAATCAAGACCCAATACCTTGGCTAAGGCGTGAGCCAAGGTCGTTTTACCCATTCCCGGCAGATCTTCTATCAATAAATGCCCTTTTGCGAGTAAACAGACGACCGCGAGCTTAATTTGATTTGGTTTACCCAAAATAATCTTATCAAGTGAATGTAATACATTTTGTAGGTTGATATGCATGAACGACTATGAGCTTAATGCTAGATAAATGAATGTCGTAAGCATGGGCGAAGATGAAAGGAAAATCAAGCTGATGATAAGCAGAACCTCATGATTTTTTAAAGCCCCGCCTAATATAAGAAAGGCGAGGACTACTCCTATTTAAACTATAGCTCGCTCAGCATATCTACTAAATCAGGTTGAGGAAAACAATCAAATTTGTCTTTTCGAGTATTAGTGTGAGTCCACATTCCTTTGATTTTTCCATCGTATGCACTCTGATTAAACTCAAAAGCCTTTACACCATTTTTCTTAATCTCTGCGACCAAACCGTCTCTGATATCGATTGAATCGCGCTCAGCAATCCATAAAATAAATAAACGCAGCGTTTCAATTTGCTTATCAGAATAAGCATGCCACTGACTATGCCCTCTAAACGGCTGCTCTAAAGTCATAATTTGATCAGCCGTAATTAGTGTACCTACATAGGTCTTTTCATTTTCCGCATAGCTAAAATTGCAAATTTCGATCCCAATAGAATGAGTATGCATATGCTGCGAACCGTTTTTTCCTAAGTGCCAACCATAGGCTCCTTGCGGTAAGCATTGAATCAACTCACCATCAAACCGGTCATCATCCCCTCTCACCGAACGCCCACCTAATACAAATTCGGTCGCAATGGTTCCTCGATCATCTTTTGCCCAACCGTCAACGGTTTTATATGGATTATGCCAACCTGCTGTGTGATGCAAAAACAAATACTCTTTATCCGTTGGTCCATGAATATATTCATTTTTCGGAAGAAAATATTTGTTAACATTTAAATTTTCATATGGCGAATAAACTTTCTCTGAATTATCCGTTGTCGCGCTATTTTCTCGAATTGCGGCAAGGGTTTGTGGTCCCACAATGCCATCAACTAGCAATCCATTTTCCTTTTGGAATGCCTTTACCGCATTCTCAGTTTTGACACCAAAATCACCATCGGCTTTGATCCGCAAACCTTGCTGTAGCTCGATCACTTCTTGTCCGGTTGAACCTCTTTTTAGCAACATCCTGACTCTCCCTATGTAAAAATAAAGTTAAATGCTACTCTGATATATCAAAACCTCAGTCTTCATGTAAACTGAGCAATGGCATATCAAACGCAAAAAATAATAATAACCTGTTTTCCGTTACACCACTGTCCATCACTTCCCTGCCCTTTTGATAACCTACTCCTAAAGTCAGCGGATAATCTTTAAACCCAACAGCCAAAGTCGCGGAAGGCGCGATCACGTCGTCTACCTCAAAATCGGATTCAATACCATTCAGCTTTAGATTCACAGGATAACCAAAGTCTACTGGTGATACCATCACAGAGAATGAACGAATATTGCCGTTCAATAAATCAATTCCTCGACTATACTCAACGCCGATAGGTGCGAAAATTCCATTGTTAGCTTTCTCGACTGATTCTTGTTCATTTAAGTTATAAGTTACCCCTAAATAAGAAGTCACCATGACGTGATTCCCTTCTTCACGTTTTGCAAAAAAACTTACTGACGGAAGGGTGTAATTAGTTAATATTGACTTAACCTCATTGGCATTTTCAGCGTCAGAAATATTAGCGAAAAACATGACGTGCCGAGTCAATTTATCGAAGCGACTAACTTTTCCTTGTAAAGTTGCAATTTTCTCATCTAACTTAGCATTTGCCTCTCGTTTTCGCTGTTCAATATAGCGCGCAATTTGTTGATCAATGTGATTTTTAATTTTTTTCAATTCTGCGAGCACTTGGCTGGTAATATCCTTTTTTATTTGAGGTAATAAATCTTTAACTTTATCAAGATTCTCTAAGTAGTATTGATTACAATCTGCCTCATCTAATTCAAATTGAATACAAAAGCGTTCTTTTAATCGTTTTTTACTGGCTAATCCGTTTTGTGCAATATAGGACTCTACCAAGGTAGCAATCTGGTATAGCTTTCGTTCCTTTAAATAACTATTCAGATGTTTTAGAATAGAATCCTTGGCTACTCTTTTACCCGAACAGTCACTTTCATTCAGCCCCATTTCCCGACAAACTCGTTCAGCAACAATAGAAAACGAGTAACCTGATATCCGTGATTGGATCGATTGCATGGCGGTTGTTTTATCCCTGCAATCAACAGTATCAATCCTTAACTTATCACACAGGGGTTTAGCAACCTGAGCAAACCTATTACTAGAAAAATACGCATCAATGGTCTTGATGGCTGACGTTTTACTTTCGCATTTTGCCGCAACATCTGTTATTCCTAACTTGACACAAGCTCTTTGCCAAATACGCGGGATGGCGAAGTTTACATATAAATCAAGTACATCTACCCAATTATTATTCTTATTGTACTGCTTTATGATTAAATCAAATTGTCGGGATATTTTCTCTCGCTGAATTAAATTACAAAGGTCGATATCTTCAGATTCCAAAAAACCTTTTAGTTCATCAAATTCAGAGGTTGTTTCACCTATTACCTTTAGTATGGACTCAAGAGTTATTAGTGATTTGTTTGATGCCTTTTTATCGATGCTGGTTTCGATCGCTGATTTAGCTTGTTTAAAAACAGAGTGTAGAAAAAGAAATTTTAAATCCTTTTCGATGGAGCTCTTCCACAAATCACGAGAAACTAACAAGCTCTTTAAACTGTTTGATGTACCGAACTTCAGATTTTCAAAAGTATTGGGGAAATAACATTGCAAGTCAGTATTATTTCTAAGCTTTTGCTCAAAAATATACAGATAGTTATCATTAGCGCGATCAATAAGAAAATCTGCAACGCCACTGATTCGTTGACTGGTATTGTCGGCGGCACAAGTAGAACAAACAGCGCAGAGTAACGTTAAAGCAATCAACAATTGATTGATTTTCATAGTGAGTATATCCTTATTATTGTTTGTTCTTATTGTAATAATCTGTTCTAACTTATTATTCTCGTTACCTTTGCCGAATTTGAGAAAAAATTTAACTCGTTATATGTGAAACGACAGGCACACGTCTATCACATTTATACCCAGCTAACAGATTAAAATCAAATCTCTTTTCGAGATTGCTATACTTAAAACTTTAATTTAGAAGCTCCATCGGTCTTTTCGACTTCGAAACTCATATTTCGAACTCAGCCCAAATCGGGCAATGATCTGATGGCTTCTCCATTCCACGAATATCATAATCAATTCCCGCGTTTACGCAAGCTTGATATAATTTCTCAGTTGCTAATACCAAATCTATTCTAAGACCTCGCTTTGGGTCGTCTGCAAAGCCTTTACTTCGGTAGTCAAACCAGCTGAATCGATCCGTTACATCAGGATAGAACTTTCTGAAAGTATCTTGAAAGCCTTTATCTATAATTTTTTCTAACCATTCTCTTTCAACAGGTTGAAAACTACACTTGCCTGTTTTAAGCCAGCGCTTAGCGTTCTTTTCACCGATCCCAATATCATCATCTCGATGAGAAATATTAAAATCGCCTGTCACTACCCAATTATTTTTCATCTGTTTTGCGTCTAAATATTGGGTAAGATCAGCGTAAAATTTTTGCTTTGCAGGAAATTTTGTTGGGTGATTTATTGAATCGCCTTGAGGGAAATATCCATTAAACACAAACAGACTTTCTTTTTTACCTTTATGCTCCGTAATAATTACTCTTTTTTGAGAATCATTAGTATCATCTGGAAAACCTTTTTCAAATGTTTCCGGCGCTTGTTTTGATAGTGTAGCTACTCCATAGTGTCCCTTTTGACCATGATGGACAACATGATAGCCAGTCTTCTCTATCATCTCATGAGGAAAATCATCGTCGTGAACTTTGGTTTCTTGAAGCGCAATAACATCAGGCTGATGAGATTCAATGATTGCATCAAGTTGGTGAGGTCTTGCTCTTAAACTATTAATATTAAATGAAACGACTTTCATTATTTAACTCCAAAACTATTGATTATTTATTTTGTTGATTAATCCAACTCATAAAGGCTTCGCTTGGTTGTGAATCTTTAAAACTAAGATAACAAGTGTTGGTGACAGATGAACTCAACTTGATTGTGCGCTGATATAACTTGTCTCGCCGAAAATAACTTATTTCTACTTCACTTCCATCAGAAAACTTGGCGATTAACTTGTCTAATTCGCTTGATTTTACTTTATACCCGTCTAAGGCAATAATAATATCCCCACTTGACAAACCTGCACGTGAAGCACATCCACCATCAAAAACACTGATAATTTCTGCACCACTTGCACTTACTCTATGATTGATAGCAAGAGAACAAGTTGTATCTCGTTGTGATTTTTTTTCGACAAATCCACCTTGATCCATTTTTTTTGATTCGGGCAATAACTGAAAATAGATCCCCAAATTATTGAAGAGAGATTCTAAATCTAACTCCTCAGTTGAATACAAAATATGATTAAAGTATTCTCGCATCGACTGACCAGAAATCTTTTCAGCCAAAGTTTGAATATCATTTTCGCCAACGCCGATCTGATTTTTACCAAATGAATTCCATAGCTCAATCATCAAATCGTCAAGGCTAAATTTGTTATCAGTTAACTTTCTTATCTCAAAATCCAGGCAAAATGCAACTAAGCCTCCTTTTATATAATAACTGACTATGGCATTGCTGGCATTTTCGTCTTGTTTATAAAACTTGGTCCAGGCATCAAAACTAGAATCGGCTATGCTTTGCTTTTGGCGACCACTCCCCCGCATATAACGAGTTATGTTTTTCGCTATCATGTCTAAATAATTTTCTGGCGAAATCACACCCGCTCTGACGAGAAAAAGTTCATCATAATAAGAAGTTATCCCTTCAAAAAACCACAAAAGTTCAGTATTAATTTCTTGCTGTAGTTGATAAGCCCCAAATCTGGCAGGTTTAATTCTTTTAACATTCCAGCAATGAAAATACTCGTGGCAACAAAGCGAAAGAAATTTCTGATAATCCGTTGATTTATTAGTTTTATCCTCACCTATTAGAGGTAAATCAGCATGGCTACAATGCAGCGCAGTTGAAGACATATGCTCTAGACCGCCAAAACCTTGCTTTTGTACAAAGGTCATAAATAAATATTGATTAAATGGTGGTTTCTCATCCTTAAAGAACTCACACTCATATTGACAAATGCTTTGAACATCTTCTGCTATTCGCTGGAGATCAATGTTTTTAGGCGCTTCCACGAAGACCATTTTGTGTTCAATACCGCAGACTAAAAAATCGACTTCAATATAATCAGCAATTTCAAATGGATGATCAATTAATTCCGCGTAATTTTGACTTTGGTAGCTGCCAAACCCCATCTGATCCGTGTTGATATTTTGCATAGAAGTTGCAACCTTCCAATCTTTTAGGTGGGGGTGAACAGGGGCAATTATTTCAACTCTGTGTGGTAATTCTTCTAAACCTTTTAGTGCAATAAATGTACTTGTACCATTAAAAAAACAATGCTGATCATCAAAATGCGCTGAGCGTACTGAAAGATCCCAGGCGTAAACCTGATAGTTAATAGTCAATTTATCTACATCTTCCTGAAGCAGCCATGTTGATTTAGATTTTTTTGAAATTTTGATCGGTGTTTTATCTTCATACGCATTTAAGAGCACTATATTCCTCGAAAAATCTCTAATCATATAGCTACCGGGTATCCAGTCGGGAAGCCAAAGCTCTTGATTTTTTCGTAATCTTTGATCGACTGTCATACTCACATCAATCAAATGCTGATTAGCTTTATCTAACGAAATTGTATATCTGATCATTTATCTAACCTGGTTATTTAGTTTATTTTGATTGGTGCACTTTTTAACAAGAAAAAATAATCTTCCTGATTGGATAACTTTAGCTCCATATCAATAGTCATTTCGTTTATCGGGTTATGATTAAAATCACTATCGCCGCTAGTTGGTTTTAAGGAATAAAAGACTGACCAATGGTAACGTTTTGGTTTCCCTTGCTTGGCGTATTCCAGTTGATATTTATTAAATTCTAATTGGGATAACTTGCCAAGTTTAAATTGATAAGCATGTTTTAATGGTTGAGATGAAAACCAACTGGAAATCGGATCAATCAAACTAACATCGACTATTTCTAGAAGATACAAATACTCTGACTGGCTACCATCATAGTGGTCAAACTTTAATGCCAATCGAACATTTTCTGTTTTTAATTCTACAGGATCGGAGACTGATAATCGAACCTTTACCTCAGCGGGGTTGATTGCAAGAATATCATTAGTATCTAAATTTGCAATTTTAAACATGCTGGATAGAGGAACAGATGAACACCCCACAAGAAATAATAATATAATAGCGCAGGTTGTTTTTTTCAAGAAAGAACCATGGAGTTATTTTTATAGTATTGAATATATTAATATCGAGGATTCAAGAATCGACTACAGCGACAGATGCTAAATCATTTGAAGTTAAACTTCAATTAGCAAAAAACTGTATTTTATCTTTCTTTCTTGATTTAGCAATATACATCGCTTTGTCGGCGCAAGTAATGAGTTGATTAGCAGACAGACTATTTTTAGGATACAGGCTGATCCCTATACAAGCTGATAAGTTAATATAACCTTTATCTAACTCTATGGGTTCTTTAAACGCTTGCATTATTTTTTCTGCTATCACTTTTAGTTCTATTTTATCCGGCTGACCTTCGACTAACAATATAAACTCGTCTCCACCTACCCTCGCAAGTAAGTCCTCGCGACGGACATGAATTGACATACGTTGAGCAATTTCTGCTAATACATTATCACCGACACTATGTCCAAACTCATCGTTTATTTGTTTGAAACTATCGAGATCAATATAGAAAAGTGCTATCGAAGATTTATGCCTGTTGGCTCTCGCCATAGCGTTTTCTAACCTTATGTTAAAAAGTAAACGATTGGATAATTTAGTCAAATGATCATAATAGGCGGCATTTTGCAGTGTTTTTTCATCTGCTTCTCTTTGCAGAACAAGGCTGGCTAAATAAGCCGCAGTGTACATAAGGTTTTCTTGAAATTTGCTGGGATTTCGTTTTTCACCGCTGGACAAAGCAAATGAACCAATCACCTCTTTTTTTCTATTGACTATTGGTACTGACCAACATGCATGAATATTAAGATCCACAGCCAAACCACGGTGATCATTCCACTGCTTATCGGAAGATGTATCGCTGATAAACTGAGGCGTTTTGGTAAAGACCGCTGTACCACAGGAACCCGAGTTTTCACCAGGCACTAAGCCAGAAAGTTGCTGTTTGGCTTCTGAAGTAAGGCTAGGCGCTGATCGAACTGTTAACGCTGTACTCGAATCATTGAAAACCATGATGCTGCCCAATGCATCCGCTACAATTCCTTCAGCAGAAATACAAAGCTCATCTAAAGCCTGTTGATAATCACTTGTAGTGACAATTAACTCTAAAATATCCCGCTGGACTTCTATCAACTTATTTGACTCTAGTTTGGTCAAACTAGCGTTTTGCTCTTTACGGAAATTAGAAATATTTATAGCGTTCATCAGCATCCCCCCATGGAAGCTAATTAAACTTGGGAAAACGAGCTCTAAGCCTTTAGTTCTCTGGAAACTTTGAACTCCCTGGAAATTTCCAATATATTAGGAAATTTAACTCAAATTAGGAGCGAGCCATTTGCGCCCATGAGCGAGACTCCATCCTTTGCGCTTAGTATACTCCTCTAGCTGCTCTGAACTGATCCGACCAATACCGAAATATCGTGATTGAGCGTGTGAAAAATACCATCCCGAAACTGCTGCGGTTGGATACATCGCAAAACTCTCCGTAATTTTTAAACCAATCTGCTCATCTGGCTTGAGTAACTCCCATAAACTAGCCTTCTCGGTATGATCGGGGCAAGCTGGATATCCTGGCGCTGGTCTAATACCCTGATACTTTTCAGAAATCAAATCATCGTTAGACAAATTTTCTGAATGAGCATAACCCCATAGCTGCTTACGAACCAACTCATGTATTTTCTCTGCAAAAGCTTCCGCTAGCCGATCAGCGATTGCTTTGAGTAAAATCGCTGAATAATCATCACCTTTTGACTCAAATTCATCAATTTTTTCATCTATACCAAGACCAGCGGTTAACGCGAATACACCAATATAATCTTTGACCTTAGTTTCTTTTGGTGCGATAAAATCGCTCAAGCAATAATTTGCTTTGCCCTTTCTAGTTTGTTTTTGTTGGCGTAAAAAATAGAGAGTTTTCATAAGCGAGTTTCGATTCTCATCGGTATAAATTTCAACATCATCTGCAACACTATTGGCTGGGAAAAAACCAACTACGGCTTTCGCCGATAGCCACTTTTGCTGGATGAGTTTATCTAACATCTGTTTTGCATCAGCAAATAGCTTACTCGCTTCTTTTCCAACAATACTATCCTCAAGAATTCCTGGATAGCGTCCAGCAAGTCCCCAACTTTTAAAAAATGGAGTCCAGTCAATTCGTTCGACTAATTCACTCAATGGATAATTGTCAAATACTTTAGTGCCTGTAAAGCTTGGTTTAGTCGGCTGGTAATTACTCCATTCGATATCAATTTTATGCTTACGAGCATCAGATAGAGTCGCTTGAATTTTTTTTATTTCCCGTTCACTTCTTTTTATTCGTAAAGTTTCATATTCATCTTTAACACTCTGTACAAATATATCTCTTTGATCAGGATTTAGTAGTTTACGAGAAGCCGTTACAATTCTAGATGCATCAGTAATATAGATTGTCGAGTAATTATATTCTGGCTCTATTTTGACAGCCGTATGAACTTTGGATGTCGTTGCGCCTCCAATTAATAGTGGTATATCTAAACCAACTCGCTTCATTTCTTTTGCGACTGTTACCATTTCATCTAAAGAAGGTGTAATCAATCCAGACAAACCAATCAGATCGCACTTTTCATCAATCGCTGTTTGAATTATTTTATCGCAACTAACCATTACCCCAAGATCGATAACCTCATATCCATTGCATTGCAGAACCACGGCAACAATATTCTTTCCTATATCGTGCACGTCCCCCTTAACAGTCGCTAGTAGTACCTTTCCCTTAGAGCTAACTTGTTGACCTAATGCTAGTTTTTCCTTCTCCATAAATGGTTCTAAATAAGCGACCGCTTTTTTCATCACTCTCGCGGATTTAACCACCTGTGGTAAAAACATTTTTCCATCGCCAAATAGATCGCCGACCACATTCATACCATCCATCAGAGGTCCTTCAATGACTTGTAAAGATTTGTCAAACTGCGATCTTGCTTGTTCAACATCTTCTTCTATAAAGTTTGTTATCCCTTTTATTAGAGAATACTGGATTCTTTGTTGAACATCTTTTTCGCGCCATAATAGCTTTTTCTCTTCGCTATTTTCGCTAGAAATTCCAATATATTTTTCGGCAATTGAAACCAGTATTTCAGTTGCGTCTTGATCTTTATTTAAAACAACATCCTCTACCGCCACTTTTAATTCTGGATCGATTTCAGAATAGATTTCAAGTTGTCCTGCATTGACGATCCCCATATCCAAACCCGCATTAATCGCATGAAATAAAAAGACCGAATGAATGGCTTCTCTTACTTTATTATTACCTCTGAAAGAAAATGATACATTAGATACTCCACCCGAAACCAATGCTCCCGGGAGACTTGATTTTATCCAACGGGTCGCCTCAATAAAATCGACTGCATAATTATTGTGTTCTTCTATACCTGTTGCAATCGCAAAAATATTGGGGTCAAAAATAATATCACTCGGGTCGAAATCAACTTGTTCAACTAAGATATCGTAAGCTCTTTTGCATATTTCGATTTTTCGCTGATAAGTATCCGCTTGACCTTTTTCATCAAATGCCATAACGATTACCGCAGCGCCATATCGATTTGCCAATTTTGCTGTTCTGATAAATTCCTGCTCACCTTCTTTAAGCGAAATTGAATTGACGATCCCTTTGCCTTGAATACATTGTAACCCTGCTTCAATGACCTCCCACTTAGATGAATCGATCATGATTGGTACTTTTGAAATATCGGGTTCAGCAGCGATCAAATTAAGAAAACGGTGCATACTGACAACCGAATCGAGCATTCCTTCATCCATGTTGATATCGATAATAGACGCACCATTTTCTACTTGCTCTCTTGCTACATCTAAAGCCGTAGTAAAATCATCTTCTTTGATCAATCGTAAGAATTTTGCCGATCCTGTTACGTTGGTTCGTTCACCAACATTAATAAATAAACTATCTTTATCAATCGCCAAACTTTCTAAACCTGAAAGATGTGTCGCTGGATTTATTTGGAACAATGGTCGCGGTATACAAGATTCAGATATCGCATTTAACGCCTTGATATGCTCTGGACCGGTTCCACAGCAACCACCGACAATATTTAGTAATCCTGACTCAGCCCATTCAAGTAATTCATTTTTCATATCTTCCGGCGTTTCATCATAACCACCAAACTCGTTTGGTAAACCAGCATTCGGATGCGCTGAAATATAACAATCAGCTATGGAAGAAAGTTCCGCAATGTAGGGACGTAATTCTTTTGCACCCAGCGCGCAATTTAATCCAAAACTAATTGGTTTGGCGTGTTTGAGTGAGTTATAAAATGCCGAGGTAGTTTGTCCCGTTAAAGTTCTGCCAGAAGCGTCAGTGATAGTTCCGGAAATCATCACGGGTAAAACATTGCCACTGTCTTCAAAATAACTTTCTACTGCGAACACTGCAGCTTTTGCGTTGAGTGTATCGAAAATAGTTTCAATTAAGATTATATCCGCACCGCCCTCGACTAATGCCTGGGTTGATTCATAATAAGCGTCTTTCATTTCGTTAAAGCTAATGGCTCTGTATGCCGGATCGTTTACATCAGGAGATAAACCGCAGGTTTTGTTTGTCGGTCCCAAAACACCAGCGACAAAACGAGGTTTGTCTGGTGTGGAAAATTCAATCGCGATCTTTTTGGCTATTTTAGCTGCTTGAAAATTAATCTCAGCGCTAAGAGATTCCATTTGGTAATCTGCCATAGCGATAGTGGTCGCATTAAAGGTATTAGTTTCGATAATATCTGAGCCGACCTCTAAATAAGCGCGATGAACTGATTCTATTATTTCTGGTTGTGTGAGACACAACAAATCGTTATTACCTTTGACATCACACGCCCAATCTTTGAATCTCTCTCCCCTGAAGTCTGACTCTTCCAGGTTATGAGATTGCAACATAGTCCCGGTCGCGCCGTCTAGCAGTAAGATGCTCTCTTTTAAGCGCTGTTTTAGTAGTAGAGTTGTATCATTCATCGTTAGGTACTTATGAGTGCTTTTTAATATAGTGTAGTGAAAATTTGAAAACTAAGCTGGCATTTATGGATGTTTAGCCGTCTATATGGGCAAATGTAACATTAGGTTAGCTTAGATACAAGTAAAAAGAGGGAGAATAAGATGATTAAATTTATAACAAGGAAGTAATCGTCCGTTAATCTATATCCATTTAGCGCGATAGTTTTTCGTCCAGAAAATGTAACCTCAACAAGAGCATCCGGTTCCCAGTCAGGATTTTCATTTCTGTCGAATTTATCTGAAATCACACGGAGTCCTTTCTACAGTTAACAGCTTATTATATTTCAGTTACCATAACATTATTTTGAGATATATCTACCTCAATTACTCTCACATTAACCACATCACTTAGAGAATGATGATGTTTTGAATTTTCAAGTAGAAGTATTGCATTACAGTAAAATTCGATTTTAACAAAATAACCGTATTCTGCTACCACAGTTATAGGTGAGTTATACTCGGAGCCTATTTTTGGAGGATTATTCCAAGGATTCTTATTGACCTGTTTTAGAGATGGGCTGAATTTCTCTTCATTAACAGCAATGACTCTAACAGTAATTTCTTCATCTTCTTTAACAAAGTCCTTTGGATTAACCAAGCCTGCATTCCACGTTATTTCAGTTTGCAGAAGCGTGGCTTCTTGCCCGTGATATTCCACAAGCACAAAGCCTTCTTCTACTCTTGTGACTTTTACTTTAATTAGATCATTAATTTCCATTTTTTATTTAGCTATAACAGTGGATTATTGCGCACTATGCGCTATATGCGAACTATGCATCAGTTTTTAAGAATATACGATACGAAATTTCTCAAATCGGTCAAAAGCGGTAGTAGCTGAAATTCTAATTTTTCATTAAATCTACAAGTAAAGCAGACATTCGTGGTTTCCAGAATTGTTGCACCTAAAACCAAGGCAGTCTATTTAGGGTGTACTTATCGTAGACCGGCTCAAACTTAAGCAATTTCTGTAAGCAGACCTTCGCCAACTAGAATTGATTTCCCTAAATTGGCACGAGATCTATTTCGTTTCTTTATTTTCAGACTACGAATATATTTCACCACACTATTAAAGTGCCATAGAATCGATAAATATAGCAATAATGTCTGAATATTTATAGTATTTGTCCAATACGTGATAGCCGAAACTCTCAACTTATGCTTATAATCTCTATTTGATAAATAAGTAGTTAATTATAAGGAATTTAATTGTGTTGAAATGTTTTTCAAAGATCGCGCCTGTCATTTTTTTATCACTTCTGTTTATTGCCTGCGGAGGTGGTGGTGGACCGGCAAGTACAGATACCGACACAGATAATGGAACCGGCGTAGTTAATGACAATGAAAAAGCGCCTATATTGATTGCTTCCCCATATAAATATACGCCAACCACTATACATAATGGTTGGGGTGGTCGAAGAATAAAAATTAGTGGTGACTCGCTTTTCATTTATTCCGATAGATTGGAGCAAATGGCTTTTGATAGTGACATCATTACCACATCCTTTGAGAATACGCCTTATTCAGAAAACTTTCATGACCGTCTTTATGCGACAGATACTCCGGTAATCAATGATTTGTATGATTATATAAATCCCGATTTCCAAGTGTATGGTGACAAAATATTTACGCTTAATCATAGTTTTGGAAATCCTAGTTACGGGCTAGGTATTAACACTTTCAACAAATACGACTATTCTGCATCGGTTGTTGGTGTTGCGCCTAAATATGGAGGATACGGCACAATCATTAGCGTTATCGAGCATCAAAACTTCTTGTACTGGATAGCTCCTGCGGTAACTGGCGACGGAATGCAGCTATTCAAAACGCCGACCCATCATCTTAAAACCGGTGATGCCCCGAATACTAGTACACCCAATGAGTCAATTTTACCCGATTACAGGTTTTCTTTCGCCTCCCTTTATAGTTTAGAAGATTCTATTCTAATTTACGATAAATTAGAGGGATGCTTTTATTCTTTTAATCCAGGAAGCTCTCAACTAGATACAATACGGTGCGATTCTCAGTCACTAGTAGGCTTAGAAGTGGTTGTAGAAAACAATCGGATCTTTGCAAAAAAATGGATTAACAAATCAAGCAGAGAAGTTTATGAAATATCCAAAATAAACGGACAAAGTAGTTTAAGTTTTATTTCAGATTCACAAGTGATTGCTGCAGATAACAATGCTTTGTACTACTTAGCGTACGACAATGAACAGTGGTTCGTTTACAAATATATTTTAAGTGCCAATCAAAGCGAGCTTTCGTTTAATCTTTCGCAATATTTATCAGATTCGCTTTCTACCTATCCAGGCAGTAATTATTACTTTCTGATGCCATTTATCGATTCTTCCAATAGCGAACTCATTATACTGGAACGCCAAAATCAACCCGAAGCTAGAATATTAAAGCATCGATTTGATGCTACCAGTGGCGCATTTAAGGCATCAAAAGATATCTCAACGTTAATTAGGGATTTTCACCCAGATGATCTCGATTATATTGACTCTCAGTATATCTACCTAAGGTATTCGACTGGCGAAACGAGCGTGGGTGACCCGATTATTTTTGACCTAGTCGAAGAAACTCAAATTCAGCCACATTCACTTTATTGGGCGGTAGGCTCAGACGGCTCTTTAAGTGCCATGTATATGGATATTGAGAACAAGATACTTTATGGCGCTAAAGGTACTGACTTATACAGAATCGAACTGGATCATTTCCCTGCTCCTATGGATCTAGTTAATTACGAGCCCCACGACGGAACTAACAAGGGATATAACAGTATTGAAATCACCGACCAAAATGTCTATTGGATTGAGTACGAGCTAGTAGAAAATACTGCTTATAATGTTATAACCTCTAGGGTAAGACGGCAAAACCGAAGCACTTCACTGGTAAGTACAGTTTATGAAGTAGCAGGCTTTATAAGAGATATAAAAGCTCACCAAGATGGATTATATTTCCTACAACTAGAAGAAAATGGAGAGGATTATGTCCATCGATTTATGCACATCAACCTTAATGACCACACAAGTGAAGAGCTTGTGGAAATTCAGACCGGTTTACAAAAAATGGAACATGCTAATTCTAATAGCGACGCTATGGTTTTCCATGGCGGAAAGGTCTACTTTCCGCTCTATGGAGACTTTCATTTCGTTGATCAAATTTATTCACTTGATCTTTCTAGCAAAGAGTTAGTCGAAATGACTAATAATTTAGGTAAATTCATTCATGATTTTGATACCGACGGTGAGTATCTTTACTTCATAAATAAACCAACGAATACCATTTCAGATCTTTATGGAATGACTTTTGACGGTACCGGAATATTTAAAGTCGATACTGTTGAACTCTGCACGTCGTATGAATATCGACAAGAAGATGATTCGATCTATATTAGCTGTACTGGTGAAATCATGAAGCTTGCTAGAGATGAATAGGCTGTTGCCGAAGACTTTGATGGTGGTGTGAGGGAAGTCGGGATAGAGCTCGTGTGTTTTCAATTTGATTAAACCATGTTATTTACGGATTATATTAACGGTCATTCGAATACATTGCATTGGACGACCGTTATTCGAACTTTCCAAATAAAGGTCTACAATTTTTAACAGTCGTCACTCATATTGCATAATTTTAAAAAATTCCTTTTTCGGACAAAATAGACATTCTCAAGATTTACACTAATAACCAAAGAGAAACAAGCAGTCTATATAGAGTATAGCCATAATGACCCTACCTAATCGGTCTATTTTAGATTTGTATAACCACCTATAATAGACCGCATTTAACGAACCACTTAAAATAGACTGATATCTCTAGATGCTGTGGAGAAATTTCGATAACATTAAATGTCCTCTTTGCTTCGCTGGTTGGAATCTTTCAAGTGTTGACGAATTTCCGCTTTAAGATCAGGCTGTGTGAAAACCCAAGAATGAGCTATTTCTATTAGCCTCAAGCTCTTTTAGAGCACTTCAATTCGTCATTAAACTTATTTTGTTTGAAACAATTTTATCATGCCATATTTTCAAATGATTTTAATCGCCTTAGAAAAGCGACAATAGACTCTTTTTAAGTAGTTTTTTAAGGCAGGCAAGACTTTCTTAAGCTTGCATTGCTAGCTGCAGCGATTTGACACCAAAAATATTAATCATTCGCGTTAAATTATACGTCAATACGTGTAAGCTCATCTCTGCTCTTACGTTTTTCAAAGTCTTTGTTTGGAAGTGAGCCGCTCCCATTCTTGATTTTATCGTTCCGTATGGATGCTCCACCGTACTTTGTCTAAGATTCATTGCGCTCGGCATCGATTGTAATTGACTTTCCATTTTATCGAGTCGGTCTTCGTGCTCCCAACGTTTGACTCGTCGAGCTTTAGCGGTTGAGCATAGTCCTTTTATCAGGCAACCTTTGCAAACTTTAATCGAGACATAACCTCGCATGGTTTTACCTCGCTCATCACTGGTGAAACTATATGGAATTTCTCTATTGTTAGGACAAATATACACATCCTTTTCTTTATCATAAATAAAATCATCCCTAGTAAACATATTGCGTTTTTTAGAGCCGGATGTTTTAGTTTTAGGAACTATTGGTGTCATTCCTGCGTCTTGTACTTTCTTTATTTCAACCGCGCTATAGTAACCTCTATCAGCCAGTACGGTGATATCTTTTCGTTTCAATACTGTCTGTGCTTCTTTGGCGATTTTACTAAGCTCTGCTCTATCGACCACCGCATTCGTTACGTAATGACCAACAATTAAGTGATGTTTTGTATCAACTGCCGTTTGAACATTGTAATCAATCGTTCTTCCAATACTGTTCGACTTCATTGCTCGGCAATTTGGATCCGTTAAAGAAACCTGGCTCGTTTCGCCACTCGTTATTTTTGACTCAATATCTTTCAACGTCTTAAGATGTTTTTTTATCCTCATTAACTTTTCATCCAAAGACACTGAATCGTTTGAATTAGCCTCTTCGTCTAACTCATCTAATCTAGAAAGATAGTTTGCAACATGTTTCTCTGCTATTTCTATTCGACGTTTTACACTCGTTTTCGTATAGTTGCGACGCTTATTATTGACGGCTTTAAATTTACTTCCATCAACGGCGATAACGGCATCACTGAATAAATCAAGTTGACGACAAAGCTCAATAAAATTTCGGCAGACATTTTTAATGGCATTACCATTGTCTTTTCTGAAGTCAGCAATCGTTTTGAAATCAGTCGTCAATCGACTCATTAACCACATGAGTTCAACATTACGATGGGTTTCTTTTTCTAGTCGTCGGCTTGTTTGAACTCGATTAAGATAACCGTAGATATAAAGCTTTAACATTGCGGACGGGTGATAGGAAGGCCGGCCGGTGTGCTTAGGGATAACCCCTGCGAATCCTAACGAAGATAAATCAAGTGAATCAGCAAACACATCAATCACTCTTATTTCGTTTTCTTCGTTAATATAGTCATCCAGTAGTTCTGGAAATAAGGTACTTTGACTTCGATTTTCACCTTGAATAAAACGTTTCATAAGACGACCGATAACTAAATAACCCTATGAGCATTAGATCACAAATCAAGGCGAAAATCGATCGTTTTCACACAGTCTGAGATAACAGCTGCCCTATTTCTATCCGAACTTCACTTCTTTTGCAGCTTTCTTTAAATCTTTATCAAGCTTAGCTATTGGTAAACACTCCCTTATTGTTAACTCTGAATACGCCGAACGATCACTAAATTAAAACTGCTCATTTTCTATCGCCTGAAATGAACTCCCTTAAATATTCGTCAGTTATAGAAGGCTTTTTCGAATTAAGAATATTACGGATTGCCATTTGAGATTTTCGCCTATCGGCAGCTCTGCTGGGGATAATGTCCGCTACAGGTTTGCCACAACTGATTACGGTGAATGTTTCTCCTGCTTCCACACGCCTCAAAATTTCTGGTAATTTCCTTTCTAGTTCTTTGGAGTCGATTTGCTCTAACATTTCGGGCTCTCTTTTATATTAACTGCGTATTCAGAATTAAAAGTTATATGAGTGATCTAAATATTTAACCCATAAACTTTCATTCTAATCTGTGCAAACCACTATCTCAATCATCCGTCTTAGTCTTACTCAAATCATCATCCGTCGGTAAAGGCTGCCCTGTATAAGCATGTAAAAAAGCTTCACACAAAAGCTCGCTATTGGTTGCGTGGCGTAGGTTTGAGACCTGTCTGCGGGTTCTTTCATCGGTCAGAATTTTGAGTACAGAAAATGGGATTGAGACAGTAATTTTTTTAACATTCTCTTTTTTCTCGCCATGTTCAACATACGGGTTGATGTATTCACCATTCCAATCTTTCATCGTTTTCTACCTCTGAATCATTCTGATCGGCTAATTCTACACTAGTTTAGCCATCCAAACATCTTGACATGCAAAGAATAACGCCTATACTTCTAGCCATCTAAACGTCCGTTTAAAAATATGATATCGAGAGAATCAAAAATGAGCGCCTCCCTTAAATCAGCAAACTGTCTGCCCAAATGCATATCAGGCACTTTGCAGATTGCCGAAACAATAGCACTTACCTTTGGAGATAAGGTCGAATCAATCGATATATCTTATAGTCTTTACGGAAATATAAATAAACCGGCAATAGCTGTATTGGGCGGTATCTCAGCAAATCAATTTGTAGCAGACACCGATGTAAACGGTGTTTTTGTAAAAGGTTGGTGGGACAAGTTGGTGGGATACGATAAGGCAATCGATTTAGAGCAATATTGCGTTGTATCCATTGATTACTTGGACGGGCAATCTCTCAATTGGCTAAACGACGAAGATGAATCACTTAAAATATCGACCTTTGATCAGGCATTTATTCTCAATCAGGTATTAAAGCATTTAGAGATCACAAAGCTTTCCTGCTTGATTGGCGCTTCTTACGGCGGCATGGTTGGGTTGGCATTTGCACAGAGATATCCTCACCGATTAGAGCAATTGATTGCGATTGGCTGTACCGCTCAAAGCAGCGCGAAAAATACCGCATTTAGATCATTGCAACGACAAATCATCAATTTCTCTCTGCAAAATAACGACGCCAAACAAGGGCTGGCTCTGGCTCGTTCGCTGGCAATGTTAGGCTATCGAGGTGAGGACGAAATCGAATCAAGATTTGCTAACGAGATCTGTGTCAATCAGCAACAGGCAGAGTTTCCGATCACAGACTACTTAAAATCTCACGGCGACAAATTTGCCGATGAGTTTTGCGCCAATCGGTTCATTGATTTATCGCTTTCGGTCGATTTGCATAAAATTGTTCCAAGAAAAATATCCGTTAACACTTTATGTATCGGTATTCAAAATGATTTGATCGCACCGATTGATAAAGTTAAAAATCTGACTATTCAAATTGGTAATAACGCTGATTTTTTGGAGCTAAAAAGTAATTTTGGACACGACGGATTTCTAAAAGAATTCGACCAACTAGAACAAATTTTAACAACGAGACTGGAGTATTAACAATGTCTTTTAATCAATCAAATTTTAATCAAGCCGCATCACCATCGACCGAAACTTTAGCCGTTCGTGCGGGTATTGAAACTGATACCCAATATGGTGCGATCACCCCTCCTCTGTATTTATCCAGCAACTACAGCTTTGCAGGTTTTGATGACAAACGAGAGTTTGACTATTCGCGATCGGGAAATCCAACCAGGCAACTTTTAGGAAAAGCTTTAGCTGATTTAGAATGTGGTTATGACGGTATTGTCACTTCAAGTGGAATGTCTGCTATCTTTGCAGTGTTGCAGCTATTAAAAGGCGGCGAAAGAGTTTTAGCTCCACACGATTGTTACGGGGGTACTTTTCGATTATTCAAATCTTACGCCGACAAAGGATTGATCACCTTAGATTTCGTCGATCAAACAGATGAACACGCTCTTACTGAAGCACTAGAAAAAAAACCAAAACTGGTTTGGATTGAAACGCCAAGTAATCCATTATTACGAGTCGTTGATGTCGAAAAAATTGCCAGCCTCGCGAAACAACAAGATGCCCTCGTTGCGGTAGACAATACTTTTCTATCGCCCATATTTCAAAAACCTCTATTACTTGGCGCTGATATTGTGGTTCATTCAACCACTAAATATATTAACGGGCATAGTGACGTGGTCGGCGGCGCGGTTATCGCAAAAGAAAAACAAATCTTTGAAGATTTAAAATGGTGGGCTAACTGCACTGGAGTAACTGGCGCGGCATTCGATAGCTTCTTGACTATTCGCGGCTTAAGAACACTCGATGTACGAATTCAAAGACACGCGGAAAACGCGAAGAAGTTAGTCGAATATTTAGTCTCGCATCCTCAAGTTGAGCATGTTTATTATCCGGGTTTAGTTGGTCACGAAGGACATGAAATTGCTAAGAAACAGCAATCGGGGTTCGGTTGCATGATTTCTTTTAAAATAAAAGGTGATGTTGAAACTGTAAAATCTTTTTTGTCTGGTCTTAAAGTATTTTCACTGGCTGAATCTTTAGGCGGCGTTGAAAGTTTAATTTGTCATCCATCGACCATGACTCATGCAGCGGTTTCTTTACCTGAGCAAGAAACTGCTGGCATTACTCAGAATTTATTAAGGGTGTCTGTTGGGATTGAGAATATTGATGATTTGATTGCGGATTTTGAGAGAGGGTTTGCAAATTCAGGCGTTTCACTTGTGGCAGAGGCTTAGATCTTAAATCTGTTTCGTGCACGATTAAGTTGTCTTATGGATGAAATTCCTTTTTTGCTCCAACATTCCAGACATATTTTTGATCGAGAGAAAATTGTTTTTTTAATTAATTACAATCAACTTTCAACTAAACTTCCGCCCGAGAGGCTTCTAGCGTGTTAATAAAATCATACTTCATCGGATTAAGCGGAAAACCTGTTTGAGCGTAGCGCTGCGAAACCAATGCAATTCAGACAGGCTACGATCAGGCATTTTTTGGTATTCCATCAATAATTAATCGCGTTTTTTAAGTAGATTGTAATTATACTTATCTTCTTGTTTCAAAAATTTAGCACTTGAACCCCAAAGTCCCCCTAGATCAATCCCAAGTTTAAGATCAGCGGATTCCTTATCACTGTGTAGATTGCCATAGCCGCCTTCAACTCTAACACCTATTTTCCATAATTCGGCTTGACCAAACCCAGATACACGATAACGTTTTTCTCGTTCTGGTCTTTTAATATTATGTAACTGTCCGCCGACACCAAACTCTAATTTCACTTTACTTACATCAAAGCCCAGTGTTGCATCACCTTTAACAATTAAGTTGGTCAAGTGTCGCTTCGAATCAAACCTTCCTTCTAATTCAGAAGAAAGACCAAACTCAAACTCCACATCACTATCTACTTCCCCTTTTATGTTTCCAAATACCGTCCACGAAGTTCCGTTCATTTCTCTTAGTCGAGACTGTCGAAAACCAAACTGTGCCCTTTTAAGTGTTGGGACATTCAAAGCGGTATATTGAGCTTGTAGCTTGTCGAGTTTTGAATCTAGTATGTCGCCGGAAAACTCGACTACACCAAGCGCATTTTTATCGTCAAATACATGACCTGCTAATTTGAATGTCGCATTAGGTATTGGCGTACCCGGTCTGCGAGCACGATCGTCAAGCCCCAACTCCCAAGTTAAATACGTCTTGGCACTATCGCCACCATCTTTATCCTTAATGACACCTGTTAGCTTCATGCCAATATCACCTGCGATTGGTCTCAAACCATAAGTCATTTCATGACTCAACTCGGCATATTCTGTGGTATGTTTTTGATCGAAATAAACTCCTAGCGCTTCATCGTTATCTTTGTCCAGACTTCCTTTAACTTCAAACTTGCTCACTTCATTTTCGGCGCTAACACTGATCTCTTTGGTATCGTCGTTATAATTAAGTTTTAAGTTACGATCACTCAAAGAGAATCCGAATATTTCTGTTAGAGTTACAAGTTTTTTGTCACTATTATAAGAGATGCCTAGCGCGGAACTAAGCTTGTCATTAAGTATTTTCACGTCAATAACTTTTTCGCCATTAACTGTCTTGATAATTACTTTGGCAACGCTTTGTGACTTAATACCCAGCGCATTCATGTTATTAAAAAATGCTTTGACGCCATTTTTAGGAACCAGAGAAACCTTTAGCTCAAAAGTCGCATCTTTATATTTGTTACGAAATTCTCCATCGATAAAAATTAACCAGCGGTATAAACCTCGACCAGTTCCATCTATGTCAGCTTCTTTAGATGTAATGGAATGACGAAACCTGCCTCGCTTTTGATTGAATTGATGGCCGGTACCAATTATCCAATCTAAATAGGGACTCCTGAGTGCTTTTGCAATAATATCGCCAACTGTCTCCTGGTAAAACTCCGTTACTGCATTTAGCTTCTCACCTACTTTGAGTATTTTAAATTTTTTATCTTCACTTTCTAAAACTTCATCATCTACTGTGATTTTAACAATTGTTTTTCGTTTCCCAGGGCGAGCTGATTCGGGGATTTTAACCAGTAGAATACTAGCTGATCTTTCAATGACATCTGCTTCTTTACCGTCGATAGTCACACTAAGGGGATGATCTTCATTAAACCGCCCATGAATTTCAAGTGAACCTCCTGGTTTATTGTCGTAGGAGTTCACCCAGATAATAAAAGGTTTTTGTCCCTGATTGGCGTTGGCATTTGCGGGAGGAACAACAGGAGAACCTCCTGGCATCGCGCTAATGGTTGGGAGTACCGCATCTCCCAACCACTTTACTAATTGCATTTGTTCGGCTTGAGTAAAAGTCTTAAAATAAGTTTCTACCGACTTTATGTTAGGCACAGGTATTTTAGGATTAACTGGGATTTTATTGGTATGTTTTGAGGTTACAAAATCGTAACTGGCAACATTTCTTTTTGAATCCACCTGAAAACGAATCAGGTTAAGGCCATCACCCATACCTCCGCTGGTTTGACCAATATTAAAAACTCCCGAAGTAGCAAACCCTTCATCATAATCAGAAGAAAGTTGTAAAGAGTAGGAAGAACTGTCGCTAAGTTCCGCGTTGAAGTTACCGGAAGCTGTTGATTTAAAAATAGCCTTTTCACGGGGAAAAGTATCGTTACGAATATACTCAAGGTTCACTTTTTGTTCACTTTCAACAAACAGGCATTCAATTATTTTATTCTTTTCATCTTTTTTGACTTCAAATCGTCCTGACGTGCGCTCACCTTTAATTTTCTTATTGTTGGATTCGAATTTTCCTGTAAAGGTCAGGAATTGAGGTGAACAAACGCTTCTGTCTTTAGAGCCTGGATAGCGAGTAGCGACCAGAAATGTTATATCTTTCTCATTGATAGTCACATTCTTTATGACTTGCTCATTCTCCCGAAATCCTATATTTACCGCGCCCTCAGTAATTTTAACTAAACGCCCTTCATAATTTTCGTTATTCGTCTTTTTTATTTCGACAACATTTTCTTTACCGTTACTATTCCAAAATCCGACCAGATCATCAGACTTGGCAAGTATCGAATTGAATAGAGCTATAGATATAAATACAACACCAAAATAATTTTTTGCTGGCATAGTACACACATGATTTCTGACGGCTTGTTTTAGTTTGAAGAGTATCATGCTCATTACCAATCTCCAGGATCTGCGCCAAGCGGACGGCTGGTAAAGTGGTTATTCCAGTCAATTCGGACTTTTATTTTCCTGGTTTTGCCACAGTAAGTAATCGGTATTTCTCGAGTTATTCTACCAGCCAGAGCTTGATCAAAAATATCTTCTTGTGCCGTATAATTTATTCTATATGCACTCATATCATTTCCTATCCTTTGCATATCTTTTACGAAATGATTAAAGACATTAACTGAAAAATCTTTTACTGCAGCTACTGTTCTCTTACTAATGATTTTCCTAATTGGTGGCTGTAAATCAATACTAGGTTCTGGGACCTTCAGATCACTAATTCCAACGATTGCCCCCGTTCGATTAGCCTTTATTCTAAGACGGATAGCCAAAGCCATTTTTACGGTTGCCACCACCTTTTTGTGAACCTCAACATATCTAACACCTTTACTGTTGGTTTTTATGCTACCCACGCGCTCATACCCAGCCCGTTGTAATCTGGCGATTCGATCAGCTACTTTTTGCACCTCGGCTGTGATGTTTTTCTTACCCCTTAGACTATAAATAGAGCCATCTTTTTCGACAGGTACTTTACGAACATCAGTTGTTGGAAATGACTTTTTACAAGTTAGTGTTTTGCTTGCCGGATACACTGTGGGCGAGAAGTTTGTTGCATGCAGGTGATATGAAAAAAAAACGGTCAATAAACTTAAGAAACCTAGTATTTTTGCTATTATTTTCATCGAATTTCTCCTTACTTAACAACGCTATCTGAATCCAGTTCAATTCAATCAGTTTCGTCAATATCTCAAATTTCTAACTTTAAAACCTCTGCTAAATATAACCTTTGTGAATTAACGATAAATCGACTGTTCATCCTACGCTTAATAGGTAAAAAAATCCAGAATTGAGATCCGATTACGAATACGCATCAAAAGAGAGATTCCAGGATATCCGCACCGCTACTACCCCATCATAGTATATCTCTCAAAAAGGTGTTGCTGTCGCTGTGTTTCCTCCCTTGTTTTCTTTTGACTCAACCGCTGCTCTAACCCATTATCCCGAAAACATCGACATAAAGTTCATTAAGGGATTCTCCCTTATATCGTCGGTTTCACCTAAACTGAATTCTTACACCTTTTAAAACTAAAAACGGTGTATAAAAGTTATGGGAGTCTCTTATTTTTCCTCTTTCTCCAACTGATAAAGATCCTCACAAATCAACTCCATTTTCTTCTCTAAAAGTGCCTGTGCATCATACAATCCTCGATTGTAATAATAAGCTCCAACCTCTTCCGAGAAAAAATCCAACAAAAATTCAGCATCAAATTGACCTAAGTCTTGATCAAGCTCCTGATCAAAATAAAATCGAATTTTTTTTACGATAGCTTCTTTTTCTTGTTTATTGAATTTGATTTTTGACATGATTTACCATTTATAGCATTGGATTAAAGGCGACTTAATTTAACACAAATAGATTAAACTGGCTAAATCCGTTTGTCTTATAATGGTTTTCTAATAATGGTTTACATTCGAGTTGGTTTCTTTTTGAATCATTATGGATTTATCGTATCGGGGATCAAAAAATGCTCCTGCACGAGTAATGGTCACATCAATGGTATTCTCTGCATCCACAAGAGAAGTTTGACGGATATTATCGCTCAACAGTCTGACTACACCTTCAGAAGCAGTGGCTTCTAGTTGCAGTAAGATTGCTCGGCTAAACAAATTGGGTTTAAACAACACTCTCTCCATTGCCAGGCGCATCCACGCCATAAATATCCGCATCCACGGATAAAACAAACGGTTATTGGTTGAGTGTGATTATTGGTTAGTTAGTGGGGTAAAATAAGGGACGGGAATGAGCGAACGGCGGGCAAAAAAAATCGCTCAATTAATTGAGCGATTATTGAGTGAACACTTAAATTGGCTAACTAATAAATAAAAAGCTCACATAAGTTAAAATTTAGTTCTTTTCTTCCTCCCTGTGTTTTTTTTCAGTTGAACAGATTCGTTTAGATTCCCAATTGAAAGTTTCCTAAGTATTGTGTCAACTTCTATAGGATTTAACGAGGAGCTTATACTCAACATATCTTCAATTTCAGTTATTGAGGTTCCACGTTTAAATAGATCATTTGCTAATTTTTCAGCCAAATCTAACTGTTCCTTATCTGAGGAGAAGTGTATAAACTTACTTTTTTCCACACGTTTATTACCTTCTAAATTTCTCATTCTTCTATCCATTGACCTAATCGAAGATAGGACCTCTATCATTATGTCATTCTCACTTCGAGTTTCTTCGACTTCGCCTACTGGAGTATTCTTGATAATTTTCTTCATTTCTGAATCAAATCTTCCCCAATAAGTATCAAATGTTTGTTCCAAAATAGAAGGTTTTAAGGCCTTATCTTTTAGCTCTCTATTGATTGTTGAAACTAAGTTCCAAATACTATCTCTTGTAATATCTGTGTGATTAAATTGAGCGAGAGGATTTTCTACATCTGATGGTTTTAAATCAATTAGCAGTGTACACACTTTGTTTGAGGACATACCTTTTGCTAAGGCTCCAGCCTCAAACAAAATCCAAGGTTTATTTTTGTTTTCTTTAGTTAAACATACAATGCCAATTCCTGTTACGGCTAATTGGTCAGTAATATCCGAAAACCAAAGAGATCCCCGGTCAATGTCTTTACTCGACATCCAAGGCTCTATTGCCTGTACCACACACTGTAACCAGTCGTTTAAAAAATCAGCAACTTGCCTGCTTCTTTCACCTGACCAACTTAAAAATACTTTCATTTCAATTCTCCTAGCCTAGATTAAACTAGCCGTCTACCTTATGGCGAATGGCTCAATTGTAACGCGAACCGTTTTACCAGCCACATACTGATCTGCAAGTTTTTTCCCGATACTTCCTTCTTTCCCTTCAAATAAATCACTCAGTAAGTATTTAAACTCCTGTTTGTAAATAACAACTCCATTATCATCATAAAAGCTAGCTAACCCATGCACAATCTTCACATTCATAGAGCCTGTATAAACATAATTTCCAAACAGGGCTAGCTCTCCATCATCCGATCTAGAAATGTTTAATTTTCTAAAACGTAACCCTCTTTTCAAATGATTAAATTTTTTTTCTAGTACTGAAACTTCCCTCGCCTTAGTTAAATATTGTTCAAAGAACCAAAAATCGTATTCAGGATCAACCTCCTTGACAAGCTTTTGAATCGATTCTACTTTTTGAATATCCTCATCAATACCTTTAGCAAATTCCATTAAAGTATTAAAATCGTCTTGGGTATCTCCCATCAAAAGCGATATGTTGGTGATTTTTTCAAGATCTAAGATCTCATCGACAGGCTTAATGATGCTCTTTATGGAATCCGACTTTTCTATCTTCTTTTTTATTTCTGCCAAATCAATAAAAACTCCATCTGGGTAAACATCAAAACTTAATTCTCGCTCTAAGAATTTAATATCCGCTGTATCGATCAACCCTTTCTTGTGTAAAGCATTGAAATTGACCAATTTTTGGGTGGTATCTTCCCCAAGTAAATTAGTATCAATAATACCCAAAAGAAAATCACTTAACACTTTCGGGTAGATTTCTAAAACAACAACTTTCGTTTTTTTATCCAAAGTCTCTACACTCTTCACCTGATGCCTAATCAAGCCGTTCAAGTACTTTTCAAGTAAATAATACTCACTGGTTGGTTCTAACTGAAGCTTATAAACACTTGACCATATTTCATTGAATTTTTTTTCTGAATAAACACTTTTATCGCGTTCGCTAAGTAGGTTGTAATTATTCGTTTTAGCAAATTCTAGAGCTTGTTTTTCTGGAGGGTTGGAGCAACTAGACAGGGTTAATGCTAAAAGAAATAACGAAAGACGTTGACTAAACATTCTCACAATCAAACTCCCTTTAAATTATTATTTTCAAGCCACCTATTGACATAAAGCGGCATTCGGGAGTGAAGGTTACAACGTTGCAGCAAAACCTGCAACCGAATTGAAACTCCAAAATCATCCCAAGTACGTCCGGCGCACTCCCCCTACTCAACAAACTTGTATTTCAAAAATCCTTCCAAAGGAATCAACGAACAATTAACTTCACGCTCTTCCAGATACACCTTCGCCAGCTTATTCAAAGTTAGCTCAAACCTGTAGTTAACTTCCTCGTAGTCATCTTTTTCAACGGACTCTGACTGGGACAAAAACTCATTGTATTCAATTGCTCTTTCCAAGCCTTGAAGACACATGATTAAGCTGCTGCTATCTATATTTGGCATTTTTCGCTCTCTCATCCAGAATTTATACATCTTTGCCCACGAATATCACAGGCATAAAAAAACCCGCTATAAAAGCGGGTTTTAGTACTTGGCGGAGAGATAGGGATTCGAACCCTAGATAGGCTACAAACCTATGCCGGTTTTCAAGACCGGTGCATTCGACCACTCTGCCATCTCTCCAAGAGCGCGCATATTACAGTAATCTTTTTGCAGATTAAAGAATAAATTGGGCAATTTTGAGGTTTTTTTATATCATTCCGATATTTGAGCATTTATTGTTACATTTTTGCCGAAAATACTTGACCAATAGGCTTGGGATCTTTAGTTTTAGGCACTATTATATTGAATATCTACGATTTATTAGCTAGTTCGACTTGAAGGAGTTTTGAAATGAGAGAAAATGCACCCGTTTTTGAAAGAACGAGTACTCAGACACTGGAGATCAACAAAGTATTGAAGAATACTTATATGTTGCTATCCGTCACTTTACTGTGGAGTGCCATGATGGCTGGCACAGCAGTGGCTCTAAATGTTGGCTTTATTAGCCCCTGGTTGTACTTAGCCGTTATTTTTGGCATCAGTTTTGTTCTAAATAAAACGGCTGACAGTGCGATGGGCATTGTTGTCACCTTTGCTTTTACCGGATTTTTAGGCTTTTATGCTGGACCAATCGTCAACTACTATGCTTCTTCATTCGGCTCTGAGATAGTCGTTCAGGCATTAGCCGGAACTGGACTAATCTTTTTTGCTCTTTCAGCTTACGTTCTGAAATCAAAGAAAGACTTTAGCTTTATGCGAGGAATCCTGTTCACCGGTCTCATGGTTGGTGTTTTAGGTAGTATTCTTTATTTTGCTGGAAATTATTTCTTCGGTTGGTACATTTCAGGTCTATCGATTGCTTTTTCAGCATTCTTCGTCATATTGATGTCAGGTTTTATTTTATATGATACAAGCTCTATCATCCGAGGCGAGCAAACCAACTACATTCTTGCCACTGTCAGCATGTATATGAATATCTACATTTTGTTCATGCACTTGTTAAGACTATTAGCTTTTTTCAGCGGTGATGATTAATTCCTGGAAAATATATACTAATTAATACAAAAAGCCCGCTAATTAGCGGGCTTTTTATTGCTCCCCCTTTAAAAAGGGGGACTGAGGGGGATTTTCAGCTCAGATTAGATGTAAAGTGTAATCAGCTTATTCTCATCATCTCTGGCTTGCCAATTCCCATAGCACCTCTTATAAGAGGGGGAATATATCTTAAACAACTCCATAAGCCATCATTGCACTTGCCACTTTAACAAACCCCGCTAGATTCGCTCCTTTCACATAATCAACAAAACCATTTTCCTTGCCATAAGTTAAGCATTGATCATGAATATCCTTCATGATGTTTTTAAGTTTTTCATCCAGTTCATCTCGCGACCAGGATATTCGTAAACTGTTTTGCGACATTTCTAAGCCCGAAACAGCAACACCACCAGCATTTGAAGCCTTACCTGGCGCGTATAAAATCTTATTATCATGAAAAACGTGGATCGCATCGATATAGGTCGGCATATTGGCTCCTTCCGCAATTGCAATAATACCGTTTTTAACCAATAAATTAGCGTCTTCTACATCGATTTCATTTTGAGTAGCGCAGGGTAAAGCCACGTCACAAACAACGCTCCAAGGCTTTTGCCTGGGGAAATACTCACAGCCATATTTCTCTGCATATTCACTTATCCTTCCCCGTTTAACGGTTTTTAATTCGATGATAAAGGCTAGCTTATCTGCGTCTATCCCATCTTTATCAAAAACATAACCACCTGAATCAGACATGGTTAGGACTTTGGCTCCTAATTGAATTGCCTTTTCAGCCGCGTATTGAGCCACATTTCCTGACCCAGAAATAACAACATTCTTGCCTTCCAGGCTGTCTCCACGGTGATTTAACATTAACTCCATAAAATAAACCGTGCCATAGCCAGTCGCCTCAGTTCGGATCAAACTGCCGCCAAATTCCAATGATTTGCCTGTTAGAGAACCGGTGAACTCATTTTCAAGACGCTTGTATTGCCCAAATAAATAACCAATTTCTCTTGCGCCAACACCTATGTCCCCAGCTGGAACATCTCGATTGGGGCCAATATGCTTATGTAGTTCCGTCATAAATGACTGGCAGAACCGCATTACCTCCCTATCAGACTTTCCTTTTGGATCAAAATCAGAACCGCCTTTTCCGCCCCCCATGGGCAAAGTCGTTAAGCTGTTTTTAAAGACTTGCTCAAAACCTAAGAATTTAAGCACGCTCTGATTAACGCTTGGGTGAAAACGCAAACCACCTTTGTAGGGACCAATTGCACTATTGTATTGCACTCGATAACCACGATTGACTCTAATATGTCCTTCATCATCTTCCCAACACACTCTGAAAGAAATGATCCTGTCAGGCTCTGTCATTCGTTCCAGAAGAGCTGCGTGCATATACTTTGGGTTTTCATTAACAAACGGAATAATATCTTCCGCAACTTCTTGTACAGCCTGATGAAACTCAGTTTCACCGGGGTTTCGCTCTTTTAAACCCTGCATAAATACGTCTAAATCAAGCTTTTTGTTTGGCATAATAATTCTCTCTTAACGATGCACAACGGGTGACTTTGGCTATCAAATGACAGACTATTTACCGCCAATTGACTACTATCTCAATCTCAGATGTTCGCCTGCGCGATTATGAAGAATCAGCCCGTGCATACATATCTGACCAGTTGAAATATAGCGTAAAATTAACTATTTACGTGGAATAAATGCTGTCAACTTGATTTAGTTCGCATCTTAAAAGACAATGTCGCCATCCTAAGAGAGAAAACCTCCACCACTATTAAAAATTGCATGACAAAAGAATTTATCATCCTGGTTAGTGCGTCTCCGCTTAAAACCCAAAGTCATTTGACGGCGATCCGTTATATTGAGGAGTCAATCAAGCAAAGTGTTTTGATCCGAGCGGTGTTTTTCTATCAAGATGGTGTTCTAGTAGCAAATAAATTGAGTGCTCCACCGTCGGATGAGCCGCAACTTAGCGCACTCTGGCAAGATTTATCAGAATCTAAGAGTTTAGAATTACAAACTTGCGTTGCCGCAAGTTATCGAAGAGGCATTGTCGATGAACATGAAGCAAAGGAAAGAGAACTTCTCTCTCACAATTTACACCCAAGTTTTAAAATGACCGGACTCGGGCAACTCGCAGCAGCCATGAGCTCTCCCAGGGTAAAGCTGGTTCATTTTAAATAGCTAAAAGACGATGACAACGACCAACATAACCATAAGCCGTAATTCCCTAAGCGGTGCAAATTTTAAGGAAGCCATTGATTTAGGTTTGGTATGCGCGGCATTTGATCAACAAGTGAACCTTATTTTTGTTGGCGATGGGCTCTATAATCTGGTTTCTAATCAATCAATAGCTAATTTAAAAGACAAAAACCATGTAGATATTTTAAAAGGCATTGAGTTCTACGATATCGAAAATATCTTTGTCGAACAAGAGTCTCTCTGCAGCAAAAATTTAAAGCTGGAAAAGCTAATAGATAGTGTTGAAGTCAAATCAGCAGCTGAAATATTAGAACTCAACTTAAATGCAGACAATCTGGTGAGCTTTTAATGATGCAACTTCACCTTATTCAACAGAAACTGAGCTTAGAAGAATTTAAGGACCAATTTAGCCGATTTGTCAGCGCTGGCGATCACATCTTATTTTTAAACGATAGCCTGTATTGTCTGATTGAAACTCAATTTAATTCGCCAGATTTTTCTAGATTATCATCGGGAGTATCTATTTCTGTCATAGAAGAACAAACCGCTGCCCGAAATATCTGTGACTTCTCCTCGAATATTAATCAAATTGATTACCCAAATTTCGTTAAAAAGTCTTTAAAAGCGACCAAAGTGGTTAGCTGGTAGTGTGAAAATCGTGAGCCTCCTTCCTCATATCCAAACTGACAAAAATGGTTATATGACCGATAGCAGCCAATGGAATGAAGAAATCGCCATTCAAATTGCAACTCTAGAAAACATAGAAATGACAGAAGATCATTGGCAAGTGGTAAGGTACGTTCGACAATTTTATCAAGAGTTTAATACCAGTCCATCCATTAGACCTCTTGTTAAGTATCTTAAAAAAGTCCTAGATGAAGACAAAAGCAACAGCCTTTATTTGCAAATTCTATTTCCAGAAGGTCCTGCGAAACAAGCCACAAAAATCGCTGGACTGCCTAAACCCGCGCGCTGTACGTAATATTCGTCAACAGAAAACCTCCGGTTATCTGAATGTTATCGCTTATTTAAGTTCAGTATTCGTTCAGCTAGTACAATTTAGACTATTAAACTTACAGGTTTTTACAATATTTGTGTTTTTGCATAATCGGTTTATTGATAAAATAGTTCCTTATAATGACCAACGCCACTGCGGCGAAACTTCTGAAAAGCATTTAAAGGATCTAGGGAGAGAAAAATGAAAACATTATTAACAACACTAGCTTTATTCTTCGTTACGAGTTATTCATACGCAGAAGATCCCAGCGAATTTCTGGAAAATGTTGCCAACAACATGGTTGCGCAAGTTGAGACCAATAAAAAGGCGCTCAAAACTGACACTGCACTGGCTGAAAAACTAGTGAGAGATACCCTCCTTCCAGCGATTGATACCAACGTATTTGCTCGTAAAACCCTGACAAGCTCTAAATGGAAAACTTTATCCGATCAACAAAAGCAGCGCTTCACCGACGGGTTTATAAAACTGGTGGTCGGGAATTACGCTAGTGGTCTAGCACTATATGACGGTCAAGCTTTTAAGTTTAGCAAAGCTATATTGTCAAAAACGGGTAAATTAGCAAAAGTAAGAAGCTCAATGGAACAAGAAAGCGGCACACCAATCATCATTGACTATGTTCTCAGTGTTAAAACTGGAAGCTGGAAAATTATTGATTTAACCATTGAAGGTGTCAATATGTCTAAAAGCTACAAAAGTCAGTTTTTACCCAGAATACAATCTATGGGCATGGATGAATTCTTAACAGAAATGGAATCTAAATCGGTTAAAGCACTCAAGGAAGTTGCAGAAAAAAGTTAATCTAAGATGCCAACTCTAACAAAAAGCCCGTTAAACAATTGTTTAACGGGCTTTTTAATGTTCTAATTTTCACTAAAACAACTAACAACTAATCAAGAGTTCACCCAATTTCATCCATTTTCATATATGGCTTAAGCGCTTCAGGCACTCTTACTCTGCCATCTTTTGTTTGATAATTTTCCAAAATCGCCACCAAGGTACGACCAACAGCCAAGCCCGAACCATTCAATGTATGCACCAATTCAGGCTTGCCTGTTTCGGGATTGCGCCAGCGAGCTTTCATTCTCCGCGCTTGGAAATCGCCTGTGTTGCTACAAGACGAAATCTCGCGATAGGTGTTTTGCGCGGGTAACCAAACTTCAATATCATAGGTTTTGGTTGCGCCGAAACCGATATCCCCACTACATAAAATAACCGTTCGATGGGGTAATTCTAGCAGCTTTAATATTTTCTCTGCGTGAGAAGTTAGTTCATCAAGCGCTTCAAAAGACTTTTCCGGATGAACAATTTGCACTAATTCTACTTTTTCAAACTGGTGCTGGCGAATTAGTCCTTTGACGTCTTTACCGTAAGATCCTGCCTCACTTCTAAAGCACGGAGTATGTGCGGTCATTTTTATTGGCAAATCACTCGCTTCAACAATTTCATCGCGCATAGTGTTAGTGAGCGGAACTTCAGCGGTTGGGATCATGTATAACGGTTTGCCATCTTGAGTCGTTCCTTGCACGCTAAACAGATCTTCCGCGAACTTTGGCAATTGACCAGTCCCATAGAGTGAATCTGGATTGACTAAATATGGTACGTAGGTTTCCTGATATCCATGTTGTTCGGTATGAGTGTCCAGCATCAATTGAACTAAAGCACGATGCATTTTAGCGATCCCAGCCTTCATGACCACAAAACGTGAGCCACTCAATTTTGCTGAGGTAGCAAAATCGATCCCACCTAGTTTTTCGCCAAGCTCTGTATGATCGAGAGGTTCGAAATCAAAATCAGGAATATCACCCCACTTTCGCACCTCTTGATTATCGTCTTCACTTTTACCTTCTGGAACTTCATCTGAAAGTAGATTTGGTAATCCCTGATACAATTCATCCAGTTGCTGTTTAACTTGCTCAAAAGAGTTTTTCGCTTGGTCTAGCTTCTTTCCTAAATTGGCAACTTCATCAAGCAGTGGCTGAACATCTTCGCCCGCAGCTTTAGCTTCTCCGATGGATTTCGAACGTACTTTACGATCATTTTGCAATGACTGAGTTTTAACTTGCAATGCTTTTCTTTGTTCTTCCAAGTCTAAATAGGCTTGTTTATCAAACTGAACACCTCGACGAGCAAGGTTTGCGACAACCATGTCGAGATCGTTTCTAAAAAGTTTAGGATCTATCATTAGTTTTATTTTTCCAAAAATTTAATTACTAAGTTTAATTGTCACTATTCGAGTGCCTCTAGGGCGGTTCTCAAGGTAAAAATCACTTATACATCCATTTTTGAACGACGAAATGATGTGTCCGAGAAGTAAGCTAAATAATGACGTTAAGCGGGCGCTATTCTAGCACCAAGTGCCGCTCCAACAAACACACTAAAAAGGCATAAAAGACAATTTCCACCAATATTAATCGCCAGTTTAAACATTTGCTGTTGTTGAAACAGTAATAAGCTATCTAAAGCAAAAGCCGAAAAGGTGGTAAAAGCACCTAAGAAGCCGACGAAGAAAAATAAGATTTTTTCGCTCGACCAAACTGAACCGCTAGTTTCTAGCCACATGTAGACTAAGCCAGATAAAAAACAGCCAGAGACATTAACCAAAATTGTGCTAAATGGGAATTCGCTGCCGGTGATTGCTGGTAAATATTCTCGAACCCAAAATCGTCCACTTGCTCCTAGGGCACCACCTAGGGCGACGATTAGAGTGGGCATTATTTTTGTGAGGATTGATTCCATAAATCATTTGATCTTCGATTTCTTAGTTCGAATTTTCATCATTGAGTTGTTCAATACGCTTAGATTCATCTTTAAGCATTTTTTGCAATTCTGAAATGTTATCTTGAACCCTTTTTGCACCAATCTGCGCGCCTTTGCCCATGAGTTCGGGCATCTTTTCGATAGTCTTTTTACCTACATCCGTCACATAGAAAGCATTAATTTCCCTCAGCTCAGCTTCCGTAAAAGTGTTTGAATATAGTTCAACCAATTCGGGCTTCAAACTTTCATAGCTCATGTGTTTATCAAAGAACTTAAGCATTACATCCTTAAACGGTACTAAAGTAGGGTTTTGTTCTAGTTGAACATTAAGTATTTGCTCCATCGATTGCTCTAAAGCGTTTTTCATCCCTATTATTTGCATCATTTTTTCCGCTTCTTTTCTCGAAGCGTCATCAGCAATGCTTACATTGCAAGCAACCATTAATAACAATGATATGATAGTTTTCATTATTTTTTCCTTTAGTGATATTCCTTCTAACCCACAATTATTTGTCAACCGCGATACACGTTCGTGCGCCTAAGTATTTTCATTCGCGATTTCTTTATTGCCCCTTCAAATAAGCCAACTTCTCCCGAATCTGTTTTTCCATTCCACGGTCCACAGGCTGATAATATTCAACTTCTTTTTTATCTTCAGGAAAATACTTTTGCCCCGCCGCAAAACCATCTGGCTGGTCATGATCGTAGCGATATTCAGCCCCGTAGTCTAATGATTTCATTAACTTGGTCGGCGCATTACGTAAATGCAGCGGTACGTCAAAGCTTTCTTCTGATTTAACATCTTGCATACATTGATTAAACGCTTTGTAGACAGCGTTACTTTTTGCCGCTACTGCCATATAAATAACTGCCTGAGCAATCGCAAGCTCCCCTTCCGGGCTACCTAACCTTTGCTGCACATCCCATGCGTTCGTGGCTATCTGCAAAGCTCTAGGATCAGCGTTTCCGATATCTTCACTTGCCATTCTGACCACACGCCTTGCAATATAAAGAGCATCACAACCACCATCTAACATTCGGCAAAACCAATACAAAGCCGCATCAGGATTTGAGCCTCGCACCGATTTATGTAACGCTGATATTTGGTCAAAAAATGCTTCACCTTTGTTATCGAATCGTCGAGTATTGTCGGTTAATAGCGGCTTAACGACATCCTTATCAATCAGTCGAATATTCTCATCATTTAGCTCAACGAGTTCCAGAGCCATTTCGACAAGGTTTAATAATCGACGTGCATCACCATCTGCAAAAGAAACTAACAATTCTTCTGCATCTTGATTTAATGTGATCTTTTCATCTTTTAAGCGTTGATTTTCTTGATCAATAACTCTCTTAAGTACATCTTTTAGATCGCTTTTCTCTAAAGACTTTAAGACATAAGTTTTTGCTCTGGATAGCAAAGCGTTATTCACTTCAAAAGAAGGGTTTTCGGTTGTCGCGCCTATAAATACAAAAGTGCCATCTTCCACATAAGGCAAAAAAGCATCTTGCTGCGATTTATTAAAACGATGTACTTCATCAACAAATAGCAAGGTTTGCTTGCCGAGTTGACGATGCAACTTCGCCTCTTCTACTGCCTTTCGGATATCTTTTACGCTGCCAAGTACCGCAGAAATGGCTATAAAGTGACATTCACAACGATTAGCAACAATCCTCGCGAGCGTTGTTTTGCCTGTACCAGGAGGTCCCCACAGTAGCATTGAATGGGGTCTGCCATTTTCGATTGCCTCATACAATGGCTTACCCGGATCGAATAAGTGTTTTTGTCCGGCGTAATCTTGCAAAGTTTGTGGGCGCATTCGCGCAGCCAGGGGCTGATGCAAACTCGCAGTTACATCGTTAACACTTGATGATGAATTTTGAGAAAAAAGATCAGCCATGTTTTAGTTTTGAGCTAGACTTGAATTTAGAGTTAGACTTGAGTTTTGAGCTAAATTTAAATTTATTCACCAATCGATAACCTATCTCGAGAGTCAATGATATCGATACCTTCCGGTGCGACGAAAATAAATTCTCTAACATCTACTTTTTGGTTAAGACCGATATTATTAAATTGAACTCCAGTTCTACCACCTAAGGTATCAACCAGAAAAAATTCTTTTATTTTTTTATCTTCGATCAAAATATGAACACTCTCAAACAAACTATTTTCACGAGGAGACAATGCAAAAAGCAGTTGGTTTTCCTTGTCCATGCTTTTTACTTCTTCAACTTCAAACGCCTCTACAAGTGATTCTACTGAACTAGTCAGCAGCAGTAAGGGCGAATCAGCGAGTACCGACTGTTGACTCTGAATAGTCACTTGTTCGAGCTCTGGATCATAAGTCCAAAGGTTTGTTCCATCTGCAATGATCGACTGTTCGAAGGGTTCAGTTGTTTGCCATTTAAAGTGATTAGGTCGCTGGATCAAAAACTTGCCAATAGTCACATCAGCTTGGTCACTGTTTTCCCGATAAACACTTTGCTCAAAGTCTGCTTGATAAGTGATGGTACTGGATAAAATTTCGGACAGTCGTTTTGCATCTTGGCTAATTGTTTCATTAACAGGCGATTCAGATGTTCTCACTCCTTCAGCCATTAGTTGCCCAGCAAAAAGCAATATAAAATAGAGAGCTAAGCGCTTTGGATTTGTCATGTTTATTCCTAATTTACGACTTTTGGATTGCACTGATTGTTGATCGTAAAGACTGCATTGAAAAAGTAAAGTCAATTTTTTGTAAACAAAGCAATCAAATCTCCCTCAATCCCTCTTTGCGAAAGAGGGGGAATAATATCCTCGCCCTTTGAAAAAGGGGGACTGAGGGGGATTTAAGTATTTAAATAAATCACGCAAACCTAACCCGGCGGCGCGGGCGGCGCTAAAACTTCACGCGAACCATTGGATTGCATTTCGGTGACTATGCCAGCAGCTTCCATCGCTTCGATCATTCTTGCTGCTCTGTTATAACCAATTTTCAACCGTCGTTGAACACCTGAGATAGACGCTTTACGAGTTTCAGTGACAATTTGCACTGCATGGTCATAAAGCTCATCTTGCTCGTCCCCTCCCTCGCCAACTGGCGCGCTCATCCCCGGAATATCTGTATCAGGCGCTCCGGCAGTAATCGAATCTTCATATACGGGTTCACCGCGTTTTTTCCAGTCTGCGACCACTCTATGTACTTCATCATCATCCACAAAAGCGCCATGTACACGAATTGGAATGCTAGTCCCGCCAGGCAAGTAAAGCATATCGCCCTGCCCCAATAACTGCTCTGCTCCCATTTGATCGAGTATGGTTCGAGAATCTATTTTAGAGGAAACCTGGAAGGCTATTCTTGAAGGAATATTCGCCTTGATTAACCCTGTGATTACATCCACTGATGGTCTTTGAGTTGCGAGTAATAGATGAATGCCTGCAGCACGAGCTTTTTGTGCAATACGCGCGATTAACTCTTCCACTTTTTTACCGACAATCATCATCATGTCCGCAAGCTCGTCAATCACTATGACAATTTTTGGTAATGTTTCAAGCTCTGGCGCTTCTTCATCTAAACTTTCCGCAGGTGTCCATAATGGATCTTTTAGTGGCTCGCCTTTTTTTATCGCGTCACGGATTTTTTTGTTAAAGCCTGCAAGGTTCCGAACGCCAAGCGCCGACATGAGTTTGTATCTTCGCTCCATTTCTGCAACAGCCCAACGAAGCGAATTGGCGGCTTCTTTCATATCAGTCACGACTGGCGTTAACAGGTGCGGAATACCTTCGTAAACTGATAGTTCAAGCATTTTTGGATCGATCATAATCATGCGAACTTCTTCAGGCGATGATTTATACAAAACACTCACCAACATCGCGTTCAAACCAACAGACTTGCCCGATCCGGTCGTTCCCGCGACTAACAAGTGCGGCATTTTAGTTAAGTCAATGACCGTCGCCGCACCGGAAATATCTTTACCCAATGCCATAGTTAAATTGGATTTGGAATCATCAAATGCTTTACTGGCGATAACCTCTTTTAGGCGCACCATTTCGCGATTTTCATTGGGGACTTCGATACCGATATAGGGTTTTCCGGGGATCACTTCAACCACTCGGACGCTGGTTGTAGACATGGCTCTCGCCATATCTTTGGCAAGCCCCGTGATTTTGGCAACTTTGATTCCCGCAGCCAGATCCATTTCAAATCGAGTGATAACAGGTCCAGGGTGAACAGCTATCACTTCAGCTTGGACTCCAAAATCTGCGAGTTTTAGCTCGACCAATCGAGACATTGCCTCCAATGTTTCATCAGACAAAACATGTGTAGAAGGCTCTGGTTCATCGAGCAAGCGAACTTGTGGTAACTCTCCGACAACTGGTTCATCGAATAAACTACTTTGTCTTTCTTTTTCGACTCTTAGACTTGGCTCAATTCGTTTTACTTCTTTGGCAATTTTAACTGGCTTACGACGCTCTATTTCGTCGCGCTTTTGCTGAAAAACCACATCTCTTTTAAGCTGAGCTTCTTTTTGAAGCTTTTTGTCCTTATATCGATCAAGAAGATCCCGATACTTATCGCTTAGCCATGTCACCCCTTGCAGAGTGACTTTGCCGATCCAATCCATTAATTGAAACCATGAAATTCCAGTAAAAAGGGTCAAGGAAGCAAAAAATGCGGCAAGCAGCAATAGTGTCGCGCCAGTAGGATTAAACCAGCCAACTAACAAGCTGCCAATTCTTTCGCCCAAGATCCCGCCAGCCATATAAGAGTTGCCAGCACTGGGTTCAATAAAATGTAATGACGAAATTGCGGAACCTAATAACAATGTAAAAATAAGACCAAACAGTCGGAAGGTCCAAAAGAGCATACTATTTGGCAAAGTATTTTTTCGCTCTCTAAATAGCAAATAACCTGAGTAGATGATCATTAACGGAAATAAAAATGCGAGATAACCAAATAGGTGCAAAAATCGGCTGGAAAACCATGCCCCGGCGCGACCGCTGGCATTTTGAATTTCTAACGCATCATTCGCTACGGTCCAGCCTGGATCATTCGGAGAAAAACTCCATAGAGAAATCATCAGAAACACGGCAACAGCGACCAGCAGGATAAATCCTCCTTCTTTGATCCGCACCATCAAAATATCTGATACTGGTTGATTGTTTTCTTTATTTTTCATTCGATTCGGTAACTAAGTTTTCTATTACTTTTTTGATTTCTATTCATACGATATTGGATATAAGTTCAATTCAATGGTTCAAACGAGATTTACACTACACGGGAATGGGTAAAATTCGGCTTTCTTTGACCTCTTCCATTACCACATAAGTTCGCGAACCACTTACTCCCGGCAAGGTTAATAAAGTCTCTCCAAGAAGTGTTCGATAGGCGACCATATCAGCGACACGAGCTTTAACTAGGTAGTCAAAATCGCCTGATACAAGGTGACACTCTAACACTTGAGGCAGTTCAATAACAGCCTTTTTGAAGTCTTTAAATACATCGGGAGAGGTATGATTCAGACGTATTTCCACAAAAACTAATAACGCCGCTTCAAGCTTAGTTGGCGCTAAAACCGCTTCATACCCTCTGATATAACCATTGCTTTCCAAACGTTTAACCCGCTCAAGGCATGGAGTCGCACTCAAACCCACTCTACGAGACAATTCAACATTGGGCAATCGCCCATCTAGCTGCAACTCTCTTAAAATAGCACGATCAATTCGATCAAGCTCTTTTATGGATGTCTGCATATAGTTATCTGCATTAATAGTTAACCCTTTAATATATTCGCCTACCACGCTCATTCGAACAGAGCTTATCTCTATTTTAGGCGATTAATGCAACATATAATATCGCAATGCGCTAAAACTTAGCAAGTTATTCTATTTAACTGGATGTATACTAGCGACAAATTTCAAGCGGCAGTTTGGATTTATCAATCGCCATAGAAAGTACTTTAGCGGAGAAATTAATATGTTAATCGGCGTCCCAAAAGAGATAAAAAACCACGAATATAGAGTCGGAATGGTTCCCGCGAGTGTTCGCGAATTAATCGCTCACGGTCACCAGGTCATTGTGGAAAAAAACGCTGGATGCGGTATCGGTTTTGACGATCAGTCTTATATTAACGTCGGCGCTCAAATGCGAGACACTGCAAGCGAAATATTTTCACAAGCCGATATGATAGTAAAAGTAAAAGAGCCGTTAACCGAAGAACGTGCCATGTTGCGTGAAGATCAAATTCTATTCACCTATTTACATCTAGCGCCGGATCTTCCACAAACCAAAGATCTGATCAAAAGCAAAGCGGTCTGTATCGCCTACGAAACCGTTACTTCGGATAATGGCAGCCTACCTCTTTTAGCACCAATGTCCGAAGTGGCAGGAAGAATGTCTATCCAGGCTGGCGCTCAGTGTCTGGAAAAGTCAAAATCTGGTCGCGGAATGTTATTAGGCGGTGTTCCGGGTGTTTCTCCTGCAAAGGTAGTGATTATCGGTGGTGGCGTTGTTGGTTCGAATGCAGCGCAAATGGCAATTGGAATGGGCGCTAACGTCGTTATTCTAGATCGTTCTATTGACGTACTTAGACGACTCGATGCCCAATTCGGCGCACAATTAGAAACTGTTTTTTCAAGTAAAGACGCGTTAGATAAGCATGTGCTTTCAGCTGATCTTGTGATTGGTGGGGTATTAATTCCGGGAGCAGCTGCACCTAAATTAGTTACCGAAGAAATGATTAAGCAGATGAAACCTGGTGCAGCCGTTGTTGACGTAGCAATCGACCAAGGTGGATGTTTTGCGACTTCTCACGCAACCACTCACGCTGAACCGACTTATATTATCGATGATGTGGTTCATTATTGTGTCGCCAACATGCCTGGAGCGGTTCCACGTACTTCAACTTTTGCGCTTAACAACGCCACTTTGCCATATATTATTAGCATTGCCAATAATGGCTACAAAGCTGCGTTAGAAAAAGATCACCACTTAATGAATGGTTTGAATGTTCATAAAGGCGTGGTGACATGCGAAAGCGTGGCGACTAATTTGGATTTTGACTTTGTCGATCCTGCTGATGCGGTGAAAATGTAGATAAAATCCCTTTAATATAACGTTTGATTTCACCCGAAAGGAGCGCACAGCGGTGACGAATCGGATGGAACGATTGGTTATGTTTTATTTGTAGTAAGCGCAAATCATTTCGGTTTTAATACCACTTTTGACTTTAATCGAATAACCTACGTTCACTATTTCTAAATCTGGACGAAGCGTAAAATACTGATTTCTACTCATCCATTTTTTATTCGAATAGCAATCACTAACCCTCTTCTCATCACAAAATACTTCAATTCGCTCCGCAGGAACAAACGTGCACCCTTTCATGCCAAATTTGCATAGCTCATCCTTGAAAAAATATGCTTCATGTTTTGGCTTTCCACCTTGCATACAATATTTTTGATGTTTTATTGGATCTTTGTTTTTTGTGCAGGTCACTCCATCCTTTTCCTCAAAAAGAGCACAGAGGTCAGCTCCAAACGAAACTGGCTGGTAAATCAAACATAAGAATAAAATCATCAACCTCATTTTCAACACCTACAAAACATAAGCTTTTCAGTTGACGAAAATAACTTTTTATGACGAATGAGTAAACAGTTAATTTTCGACAACTTGAACTAGTTATAAAGTTTATCTAATTGCATACTGTTCGTACTTTTTCACGAATTCCTTTGCTTCAGAAAGTGTCTTAGGATGAGGGACGCTTTCATAACTATTTAGATTAAATCCGTATTTCGTCATACTTAACGTCCTTTATTGAGTTGTAATAAATTCTTGTAACGACTTGAGTGAGGGGTGCCGCTTTCGCGGCGTTCGCGAAAGCGGCACCTCAAAATTGGACCCGAGTTAATTGCCTTTGTAAGGCACTAGGCTCCCCAGTACAACAAAGCAGAACATATAAACCAAAATATCCATTGAGCGAGAGCGCCGTATGTTTTTGCTTTTGCCTTGAGCCAAAACAATTGAACTAACCAAGCAATACCCCACAACAAAAACACTAAACTAAGAAATAGGGTTAACTCGTACTCAAAAGAAATTATATCCGATAATGATATTGTAAAGAGCGCCACAGTCATCAACAACAAATCAATAGTTAACATTTGAAATGCACACATTGACTGCTTCCAATGAAGCGTCAGTTTTATCTGACTCTCCCCACCTTCTCCGCCAGGAGCAATAGCCGCAGTTTCCTTTGTACCAATAAAAGTATGAACAACTAATGCCAATAGGCTGATACACGCAGCGATTAGGACAGGAACATTCATTTTAGGAAACCGATTCTCTTCTCAACTTAGCAGTTCCAATACTATACAAAGCACCGTAAATAAGACATACCAACGAACTCCAAACTAAAAAGCTATCCACAATATTCGGCTGTATAAAATAAGCTGGGACAACAGCAATGCCTCGCAACAGATATATCATTGAAATCAGTATCAATGCTAGGTTCAGAAAAGGTAACTTTCGAATCAAACCTGCTCCTGAAAACGCGTAGATACCCCATAGAAACAGAACTGTTGCAATTATAAACGTAATAATTGTTGGATACAGCGAGCCTTGTTCCGCCATTGTTGCCAACTCTTCTCCAGCACCAAAAAAGCGATACCATTCAGCCCCTCCAACAATAATTCCTACATGAATAAGGCTAGCAATAATGCTCAGTACCCCGCCTAAAATAAGCGCGAAATTTTGATTATTACTCATACAGTTTCCTTCGTCTAACGCTTAAAGCAAGCGCGAGTTATTCGTCGCCTGCCTTTTTTGTTAAATGCTGTTCACACATTTATTATTAGTTTTTATTTTACAGACTTCTGAAAGCGAAATGCGAATCTATCTTGAAATCCTTTGAAGTCACCCCAAGGCTTAGTGTGATCATCATCCTTGTTTCTTAATACATCTGTGGATTCAACTAATACAAAACCAGCATTTTCAACTTCAACTTTTACAAAATTCTCACCAATTCTATGAAGCGCTTCTGTTTTAGCTAAACCAGAATCAGGATCGGCAGCATTATCCAAAATAATTAAATTGCCTCCTGGCTTTAAGGTCTTGTAAAGGCTTGACAGTAGTTCTGGGCTCATTTCATTATTTAAATAAATATCGTGGAGAACGAAGAAAATAATTATTGTATCCAAACTATTATTTTCTATTCCGTTTTCTTTTAGTACAACTTTATGGTCATTTAGAGAGTGTTGACGCAACGATATAACATTCGCCAATCTGTTGTTTTTCAGACGCTCTTGATTATATAGAAAATGAGCATATACCCTTCCTGACTCACCTACAACCCAAGACAGCAACTCCGTTGTATAGCCCCCACCAGCGCCTAATTCGAGTACTTTTTCACCTGCCTTTACTTGCGTGAAGGGCAGGATTTTTAATGGATTTCTTTTTTCATCATATTTTTTATCGCTTTGAGTGCGTTTTTCATTCTCAATAGCAGATATATAAATATCATCCTTTTTGGATTTTGAAGCTAGAGAGGCTGGTGAAAAGAGAGTCGAAATTAACAATGCGCTAATTACTATGAAATCGTTTTTACTATATTGCATCTATTGTTCCTTTTAGAATGGTAGTTTGAAGTACTTAATGATTGAATTAAACCACGTCGGTTTGAATTTAGTGCTTGACGCTATAGTCACTTGTTAGTTGTTTTATTGTAGCCGAACAACCTGATTACCTGATAACCCTTTTATTGATACTATGTCGCCTGTGGTACTAAATTCCACACTAGCCCATGCTTCGCAGACATTTGAACAGTTCCCACCACCCCACATTCTAAAGAATACTGTATTTTCACCAATACATTTCACAGGTGTTGAAATATAAGTTTTTTTCGATGAAATTCTGTTATAGCCTACTAGTAAGCTTTCTAATGGTGGTAATTTTTTTTCTGTTTGTAATGATTTATAAAATAATGTTGTACTTATAAGATGCGGTCTACCATGATGCCCCATAGTAATTTTATAAGGTATTCTACTTTCTCGAATAGAAAAAGGTAAACTTCTCTCGCTATTAGTAATTGAGAAATGACCACATTGTATTGTTTTATGATTTATTTCAACGGTGTATTTCTTTCCGTTTGCATTAATTTCTTCCGATGAAATTGGCATAGAAATTAACATGAAAACTATTACGATAAATTTATTCATTGGCTATTCTCATTTATATTACAACTAGCGCCGAGCGCAAACGAAAAATACGAGCGAATCAGCCAGTAATTTTTCGTTTTGCCTCGTTTGGTTAAGCATTTTGTACTGCGTTCTTAACATGACGCATCATGATGATGTCTCTTTGATACTCTCTGCCTAGCGGAAACACATGAGCACCAACTTCCCTAAAATTGAATTTCTTGTAGAAAGAAATTGCTTTCGGGTTTTCCTCCCAAACTCCCAACCAAACAATATCGGTATTACGTTCTTCCATTTTTTCTAAGCACGCTAACATCAAATCTTGAGCTAACCCTTTTCCATGCCATGCTTTGTCTACATATAACCTTTGAATTTCACCTGGTAAACTAGCGGAAACACAACTTGGATATTTTCCCCATTTTAACTGCGCATAAGCAATCAGATTACCACTATTTTCTGCCACTATCGTGACAGATTCAGGGTTTGAGATTTCATCAGCTTGAATAGCTTCCCCATAGCTAGATTGACAATGAGTATCCATGTCTTCCGTAGTATTTTGTTCGGAAAATGCATCTATAAACGAACTCTCTGCTAAATCTGCCAGTCTTTTGGCATCCGATAATTTCGCTACTCTGATAATAGTCATGAATTTGTTCATTTCTGCTTAACGTTTGAGCTCAGTTGAGAGCAAAAGTGGGGCGACGCTAGGAGCGCCGCTTTTGCGAATCAACTGGAGTGCCTTGTGTACGCCCGACATGGGTATTAACTAATGAGGTGAAAGTCCTCTGTAGGAAAATCACCGTCGAACACTTTGATGTAATTAGACGATAACTACTAGCAAATGGCAAGGGCTAATCCGCGAGGAGCAGTCCGAAGGAAGCCGCTAGCAAACTTGCGAGCTAATGAACAAGAACATCATATGAGGCGTAGGCTGGAGGCGAGTTGGCACAAGACGACGAAGCCATGTGATTTAACGACCACCGTAAATGATGTAGTTGCGCAAGGAAAGTTAATACTCTTATTCGGGGAGATCTGCTTAACAGGCGATCGGTAAGCAACCAATCAGGCTCTGGTTTAAACGTGTCTTGGCTCTTTGGCTTCCATCAACCAAAGAGAGCGAACTAGATGGAAACCGATAGCGCGAATGGGAGAGATCCTAATCGTGATTAAGTAGGAGTCAGCCGAAGGCATAGTAGCCAAACGCCCATCGTAATGGTTGGGACATGGTCAAGGCCTGAACATTTAACCAAAGGAGGAGTCATGACTCACTTGAACAATACAACTACACCGACCGGTGATTATTTTGCGCAGCGTGATGATATGCAAACCGACCTTTAACAATAATCTATTTGACGAAGTACTGTCAGCACTCAATCTTAAACGAGCTTGGAAACAAGTTCGGGCGAATAAAGGTGCGGCAGGCGTTGATGGTTTACGGATTGAGAGTTTTCTAGCGTGGTCAAAGTTGCATTGGAAACAATGTGAGAAGCAACTGCGTCATGGAAATTATCATCCAAGCCCTGTCAGACGTGTGGAGATTGATAAACCTGATGGCGGTAAACGTCTCTTGGGTATTCCGACCGTTCTCGACAGAGTGATCCAACAAGCCATCACCCAAGTACTTTCTCCTATATTTGAACCGACCTTCTCAGACAATAGTTTTGGTTTTAGACCGAAGCGAAATGGTCAACAAGCGGTCAAACAAGTTCACCGATTAATTAAACAAAAAGGGCGTATTGCTGTTGATGTTGATTTATCGAAGTTCTTTGACCGAGTGAACCACGACTTAATGATGTCGAAGTTAGCTATTCTAATTAAGGATAAACAGCTTCTATCACTCATTGGTCGATATTTGCGAGCAGGAATAATGGA